>Ga0065721_10003546_pt1 | contig 619937 bp, 530 predicted proteins | sample Mesricmetagenome_FD_59108 | JGI IMG/M metagenome (GOLD analysis project Ga0065721, IMG submission 59108) | Mesophilic microbial community from rice straw/compost enrichment Sample: eDNA_1 v2 (version 2) | ecosystem: Engineered > Solid waste > Grass > Composting > Bioreactor | place: USA...
ATCAAGGACAACATGATGAAACCCGCTTTCCTGTTCGACGGAAGGAAACTGCTCGCCGCAAACCGCCTCGCAGATCTCGGATTCGCCTATTACGCCATCGGGGAATAGCTGGAACACCCTATTGCTGCAAAGAGAAACGGCAAAGCAAACAAGGTATAGCGCTTCTAGCCGAAAGCGCTATATTTTTTTTTCAAAAAAGCTTTTTTTTGTAAAAATCTTGTTATATTTACCGAAACACAACAAACACACGTGAATAGATTACAGTAAACACAACAAACACACCAAATATCAGCCCAACAGGCTATTTTTCCAGATACTGAAGCAGTTTTTTGAGATGCGCGGCATTCGCCCCGTACTGATGTTGTATTCTTTCTGAATAATTGAGTATACATTTTAGTTCAAACACTTAAAAATGATGCAGCATGCGCAAAATTCTGTTAATTTTAATCCCATTTTTATGGGTAAGCACGTCTTATTTAATGGCTCAACAGCGTACTATTGCCGGACGTGTGTTAAACGCGGATGGTAAAACGCCTGTTAGTGGGGCAACTATCCGTGTCGAAGGGGCCACCCTTAGCACGGTAAGCAATGACGACGGCAACTTTTCCTTGGAAGTCCCGGCAGAAAACGTTACCTTAGTAATTACCTCCATAGGCTATGAAACGACAAGTGTGCCCGTAGGCGCCGAGCGTCGCGAAGACATTACCATTCTTCTCAAGGCCAGCAGTGATGAGCTGGAAGAAGTGGTGGTAACCGCACTGGGAATTGAGCGTAAAGCAAAAAGTCTTACGTATTCAACACAGGTTGTCAAAGGCGACGAACTGACAAAGGTGAAAGACGTAAATCCAATCAACGCACTTACAGGCAAGGTATCTGGACTACAGATCAATAGAAGCTCATCAGGAATGGGCGGTTCAGTAAACATTGTGCTACGGGGCTTCAAATCTAACCGCAACAACCAGCCCCTATATGTGGTGGATGGTTTACCGATCACCAATACCGCCGGTTCCGGACCAACCGGACCCTTCGGCGGAGGGACGGACCGTGGGGATATTTTAAGCACGCTGAATCCGGATGACATTGCCAGCATCAACGTGTTGAAAGGTGCTTCTGCTTCCGCACTATATGGCAGTCAGGGAGCCAACGGCGCCATCATGATCACCACCAAAAAAGGAGCCGCCGGTCGGATGCGTATCGAGTTAAGCAGCGGAGTAACGTTGGATCAAGCGTTTTACCTACCGGATCTGCAGTATCGCTACGGGCAGACGACGCCCGAAAGCGAAGAAAGCTGGGGAGCCCAGGGGACATTTTCCGATCCGGTGGACGGATTTTTCAACACGGGAACTACCTATCTGAATACCATCAGTTTAAGTGGCGGAACAGAAAAAATGCAAAATTATTTTTCTTACGGGAACACGACAAACAACGGTGTCCTCCCTACCAACACCTTTAACCAACACAGCCTTACCTTCAGAAACGCTACTAATTTTTTTGAAGACCGGCTGAAATTTGATGGCAGCTTGATGTATTCGAAACAGGACGTACACAACCGGCCGGCTTCAGGGCTATATTTCGGTCCGCTCAGTGGCCTGTACATGTTTCCGCGTGGCCAGGATTTCGACCAGTATAAAAACAACTTTGAGTATTTTTCCGAAACCCGGAATCTTTACCTCCAAAATTGGTGGAACGTCAACCATGACGCCGGGTTAAGCGGCACACACCATCAGCAAAACCCGTATTGGATTCTCAATCGGAACGCCACCGATCAGCTCCGGAACAACGTCATCGGACAAGCGAGTCTTTCTTTCCGGTTTACCGATTGGCTCAGTCTTTCCGCCAGGGGAACGTTGAACCAGCGATGGGATCGGTTCCAGCGCAATGTATATGCCGGTACACAGGGCGTAATTTCCGGAGAAACCATTGCCGGTGTATTAGAAGACAATGGCCGGTACATCCGCGAAGAAAGCGAAAGCACGGACCTATATGGCGACATCCTTCTGAATGGCAATAAGGAACTCAACGAGAATTTTGACCTTACCTTCACACTGGGAACGGCTATCACGGACAGCCGTTCAACCGGTTGGGCGCTTGACCAACGGCGTTTGGCAGTGGCCAATATCTTCCTGCTTAGTAATATTTACCGGGAGTCACCCATGAACAGCATGACGCAGACCGCGTCCCGTCGGCAAATACAATCCGTATTTGGCTCCGCGAACATCGGCTTCAAGGAGAAGGTGTATATCGATCTCACCGCCCGGAATGACTGGTCTTCGACGCTGGCAAACACGCCAAACATGGAAAAAGGGTATTTCTACTGGTCGGCCGGGATTACCGGAATCCTTTCCGATCTGATGGAATTGCCAGACTTCATGACCTACAGCAAGCTCAGATTCACCTATGCTGAAGTGGGAAATGACGTGGCTCCGTTCTCCACCATCCCCACCAATAGCCTCGCCACCGGCACGTTGACCGCCAACGTTTCGGGACCTTACCTGGGGTTGCCGCTCCGGCCGGAAATCAGCCGAAGCTTTGAATTGGGCTATGAGGGGCGATTCTGGAATGATCGCATCAACCTGGATGTGGCCTTATATAAAACCAATACCACCGACCAGTATTTCTCGTACGCGGGCCCAGTGGGCTCCATTTACACCACCGTATTTCTCAACGCCGGCAATGTGGAAAACAAGGGGCTTGAAGCAGCACTTGGAGTCGACCTCTTCAAATCAGAAAGCTTTACCTGGAATACCGGGCTGAACCTCACCATGAACCGCAATAAGATCCTGGAGCTTGCCGAAAACCTAGGGGAAACCTACGGTGTCGGTGAAAATTTCAACGTCATGCGACTGGGAGGATCATTCGGGGATTTCTGGGGAAAAATGTTTCTTCGGGATGCCAACGGAACGCTGGTGGTGGATGCCGATGGACGGCCTCAAGGCGCCCCTGAAAATGGATTTCTGGGCAATAACAATCCCAAATCGATTATCGGATGGAACAATACCCTAAGTTACAAAGATTGGTCGCTAGGTCTAAGTATCGACGGTCGCTTTGGCGGTCAAGTGATCAGCATTACGCAGGGTTACCTAAATTCATTCGGCGTGAGCGAGGAAAGCGCCGCTGCACGTGACCGCGGGGGCGTGGACGTGCCGGCCGTACTGGCGGATGGCACACCCTTCGAGGGCCTGCTCCCTGCGCAGAGCTACTACGGTGCAATCGGCAACCGCGACGGAATCATTGAGGGCCAAGTGTACGAAGCAACCAATATCCGGCTGCGTGAAGTTTCGTTGTTCTATCGGCTACCGATCCAGTGGAAAGGCATTCAATCTGCCAGCTTGGGGCTTACGGGCCGCAATTTATTCTTTTTCAGGAACGATGCGCCCTACGATCCGGAGTTAAATACGACAACCGCTGTCGGCGGACAAGGCTACGATATATTCGGCCTGCCCACCACACGCAGTTACGGGTTGAACTTGAAGGTTTCATTTTAATTGAATATACCGATGAATTTCTATTTAATTGGACATAAGTCTTTCGTTAAAGCCCTAATGGCTATGGTGCTCGTTGTCGGAATAACGGCATGTACCGGCAACTTCATGGAGTTGAACACCAATCCCATAGGGGTCACCGATGAACAGGCAAACGGTGACTATGCATTGATCGCTTCTTTCCTCGCCCAGGCTCAACGCGACATCATTCCACAGGATGTCGGTGAATACCAGTTAGCGAATAACCTGTGCAGCGACGTTTACGGCGGGTATTTTGGTGCCGAAGCTCCCTTTGTTGGGAACGCCAACAACTTAACCTACAGCTTGGTCGAAGGCTGGTATCAGGCGATTTGGAACAACCGCTACATCAATGCCATGAATCCGCTGTATCGCGTCGGAGAATTAACCCGCACCGATGGCGCACTGCAGGACATTTTTGCTTTTTCCAAATTGCTGAAAGTGGCTGCCATGCACCGGACCGCCGATAAAGTCGGACCGATTATTTACAGCCGCTATAATTTACCCGAAGGCGACGGAAGCATCCGGTACGATGCGCTGGATGCGGTGTATGGCCAGTTTTTCGTCGATCTGGATACGGCCGCTAACATTCTGAAAGGGCTCGTGGGTTCCCAAGCGTCTTCAGCCATGCTGAAATCAGACTTGGCCTATACATCTAACAACTACGAGCGATGGCTGAAGTTTGCCAATACCCTACGCCTTAGGCTGGCCCTGCGCGTCAGTTATGTAAATCCTGAACTGGCAAAAACTGAAGGTGAGAAGGCGCTCGATCCGAGTGCAGGGGGACTTTTGGAGGACAATGCGGACAACTGTTTCATCTCGCTATCGGTAGACCATCCGCTGAACATTATTACTTCGACTTGGAGCGATACCCGGTTGGGTGCTCCCTTTGAAGCCATCTTGAAGGGATATGACGACCCGCGATTGACGTATCATTTCCTGCCTGCTACGGATAACGTGGTCAAAGGACAAATCAAAGGCATTCGGGGCGGAATCAATATCGATGCAAAAAGCCGTTACGACGGATATTCGAAGCTGGTGCCGCAGGAAACGAGGATGCAGCTCATGATTGCCGCCGAAAGCTGGTTCCTCCGTGCGGAGGCCGCGCTGCGTGGTTGGTCCAATGCGGGCGACGTCAAAACGAACTATGAGAAAGGAATTACTACGTCGTTTGCTATGTATGACCTCCCCGGGGTAAATGCATATCTAGCCGACGATTCAAGTATGCCCGCTGAATACATCGATCCGAAAGCACTGAATGCGGGTGAAAACGACATCAAATCCGATTCGCCCCACCTCAGCAAAATCACCATAAAGTGGGAAGACGGCGCATCTGGTGATGAGAAGCTGGAACGGATCATTACACAGAAGTGGATTGCGCTCTTCCCCGATGGGGACGAAGCATGGGCGGAATACCGGCGCACCGGATATCCGATCTTGTTTCCGGTGGTAGTCAATTACAGTAATGGGGCAATCCCCACCGATCCGGGAATCCGGCGGATGCCCTATCCGCAACGGGAATACAACAGTAATCGTGCAGGTGTGAGCGAAGCATTGAATTTGCTGAACGGCCCTGACAATGGCGGTACCCGTCTTTGGTGGGACGTGGAAAATAAGCAACTGCCCTAGTTTATCCCATAGACTCCACGGGACCTGATACGGTTCCGTGGAGCTTCTTTAACGGACAGCTTTCAACATTCGTGTTTTAGGGAATTAGATTTAGATCGCTTATTTTAAGTCGCCGATTTCCCGTTGAATCTCTTGATATTGCTTTTTCGCCTCTTTCATGGCCAGTCCTTTATTCATGCCCGGCCTTTCATGCCCCGTGTAGGTAAGCCATGCGTCCTTCATCATTGCCTGTCGCTTGCTGACTAATTCATACAGTTTTTTCAGGTCGGGACTACCGTTTAGATAGGCCTCCCGTGAAGGAAATGAATTAACGGCGGGATTGAAATGAGACATCAGTGCCTTCGCCATTAGCCAGTGTCCCTCCCCTCCTGGATGCACCCCATCCTCCGCCAATCGGAACGCAGGATTTGTCCTGCGTTGTTCCTGCAGATAACGGCGCATTGGAAAATGCAGATCAATCACCTCCCAACCTCGTTGCTCGCGTTGTTCCAGCAACCACTCGGCGTAGCGATCCAACACCAAGTTATATCCTTCCAAGCCCTTTGCCGGATCGTCGTGTACCGGAGGGGTGAGAAAAATAATACGCTTCACGCCTGCGTTTTCCAATTCCTTCCGGAGCCGCTCAATACCGGTCTTGTAAGCCGCAAAACGTTTCTCATCAAAAGATTCGTAAATGCCATCATTCATTCCGTAACAGGCAAAAACGACATCGGGTTTGCTCTTCGTTAATACGCTGTTCAACCGGCTGAAAAGCCAGGGCCGTGGAAATTTACCCTCGGCATGATTTGGTTCACTCAGCCCCGACACCGTTTCACTCGGCAACCCGGCATTGATGATTTCCGTTTCTGCAGTCGGATATTGGGTGATGTGAAAACTCTCAAATAAGGCTACGTAATCGCCGGCATAGGTAATGCTATTGCCTAGAAAGAGGATCCGTTTGGCGTCGGATAGTGGATACACGGCATCGACCGATTGCGCCATCGCCGGAACGAATAGCCATATCCAAAGGAAATAGATGCTTATGAGTTTACCCATGCTTGCTAAGATTAGCATTTCGTGGGGAAATTACAAATGGGAACGTTCAATCGGCGCCACTACCGGGCGGAGAGGGGTTCTTTTGCGATTCTTTAACCTTGTCAACCAGCTCTTTGCCTGCCTTGCCCGCTTGTGTTGCCAAACCGGCGATCTTGTTGCCGGCACCGGTAAATAACTGCTGCAACCGCTCGCCATCATCGGTTTTGAAATCTTGGAGCGAGGTAATCTCATTCATTCCCGACACATCAAACTGCAAATACGGCGCTTCAGGAAATCCCATGGCCCGCGCCATAAAAACTGTGGGAATCCGCAGTCTTTTGGTATTATATTCCTTTACCGCGTGGTTATATTTCTCGCGGCTTTCCTGAATGTTCTGCTCGCAGTGCTGGATACTGTCCACTAACCGATGATACTGCTCGTTGGCTTTCAGGTTGGGAAATTTTTCGGCGATCCCCTGTACAGTAGCCAAGACGGTACCCGACTGCTGATACGAACTGGCCAAATCGGTAGCCGACACATCTTGGGAGACCTTAAGCTGAACCAATTGTTCGCCTTCCTGGTAATTCTTCACCACGTCGATCAACTGATTGATCAAAGCCAGTTTTTTGCTGATGGCTACCTGCGCATTGGAAGCCTTTTCGCGCACATCTTGTGCCAATTTCTGCAGCGCATTATAGGAAGCGACTGCCAATAGAAGCAGAAGAACCAGAAGCGTAATCAATACAAACATCGTGAAAATAGTATGTTAACGATTATCGTTGGACACCAGGGTGGGCACGTAGAATTCTCCATCGGTGATAATCACTTCTCTCAAATCTGGATAAGTAGTATAGGCACGCATGGAAAACGTGCCTTTGACCGTCTTATCGCTGATTTGGCTGAACTGCGCCGTGGCATCATCTTTCACCTCAAAGGGAAGCGACGGCAATTGATAAAGCTGCGCATGATATTTTTCGCCCGATGCGTTGTAGTGCGAACCGAAAACCTTTGAGATACTTTGGTTATGCTCGGGCCACTCCAGTCGTTCGGAGAGTCGGTAAATCGTACCCGTCTTAAGCGGTACGGCGTCCGTTACGGCAAAGAACACCGCGTTCCGATTCTGATCGTCTTCGTGCATGCGTCCTTGTATGAGGCATTGCCTGGCGTCCGTATCCGGCAACGTAAGCAATATCGCGTAGACCAATTTCTCGTCTGTGTATTCGTGGCTCACCCCATTGGCTTTATATCGGATGTAATAAGTCCCAGGTACTTCTTCTTCCTCGCCGGGTCCGTCGTCCGATTTGCTACACGCGCAGATCAAAAGTCCCAAGCAAACCAGTATTGCGGTAAAACGTAATGGATAGCTGCTCATTGTTTACTCCCTTTCTTCGTATCAAATTGAAGATTATTCCGCCAAAAAAACAACCATAAACGAGTAACTGCGCACAGCGAATGAGTAATTGACACCCTTAGGAGAATAGGTGTTGCTTCTCAATGACAACGGAGTGATCCAGGGATTTTGATATGAGCAAACAACTTTGGATACGCCCCGCAACTGGAAGCCACGCTTCGCTCACCCCCTAGGTTGCTCATGCGTATCCAAAGTTGCTTATTCAAGTAATTTTATCTAAGTTTGATTTAGAATTCGTTGACGAATGAAGCAACTGGCAACCTATATCTGTATCACGATGGCCTGTTTACCTGCGTTTGGGCAAACGCTGGTTGATTCTCTCAAAAATAAACTGGCCAATCATAGCTCGGAGGATACCGTCCGCGTCAGTTTACTGCTCAATATGGCCGATGCGCTCGTGTGGAACAGTCCGCAGGAAGCGTTGACATATGTAAAACAGGCCGCCCGACTAACCGACGAACTCGGTTGGCAAAAAGGTAAAGCCTATGCCTTACGGCAAGAAGGTCTGATATACTACGAGCAGTCGGACCCGATCCGTGCGATGGACCGGTTTCATGCGGCCTTAAAGGTTGCGGAACCGCTGCAAGACCTGGCTTTCGAAGCTTCCATTTACAACAACATTGCCAATATCTACAGCGATCTGAAACAATACGACAAGGCGCTGGACCATTACAACCGCCTATTAGCCATTTCCGAAGAACTCCGGGATACCGCCAAAATCGTCATTGCCACCGTAAATATAGCTAGCGTATACATCGAACGGCAACAGCTATCGATGGGTATCACCAACTTGACCACAGCTCTCCCGCTGGCTCGGGCTACCGGCAATCAGCGGTTTGAAATGGCTATCCAGAATAACCTGGGCCGTGCGCTGGCCAAGCAGGGTAACGATGAATCGGCACTCGACCACTTCAACGCCTGCCTGGACCTCGCCGAGCAGTTGGGCAGTGATGGGATTAAAGCCAATGTGCTCAATAGCATTGGTGAAATCCTGTTTAACCGGCACCAATATACCGAGGCTGAACACCGGAGCAAAGCGGCGCTCACATTGGCGGAAAAAGTAGGCGCCCTTGAATGGCAGGCCAACGCCTGGCGGACATTGAGCCGCATTCACGAACGGCAGAACAAGCCCAACGAAGCATTGCATGCGTATAAGCAGTTCATTACATTGCGCGACAGCGCTATCAATGACGACAGAAAAGCGGAGATTGCCCGTAACGAAATGCAGTTTGCGCTGGAAAAACAAGAAGCGGTAGCAGCTTCTGAGATGGGGCGTCAACGTACCATCACGTATGCCATCATCGGCATAGCCCTAGTAACCCTGAGCGCATTGATAGCGGGATGGCGCTTTTACAAGCACAAACGCGACAGCGACGAGCGTAAGAAAATCGCCGAATTTGAAGCGCTAGTGGCCGATACTGAAATGAAAGCCCTACGGGCTCAAATGAATCCACATTTCATTTTTAACGCATTGAGCGCAATTGGTAACAGTATCGCCAATAAGGATTTCACCACCGCCGGAGATTACCTTAACCGCTTTGCCAAACTCATTCGGCAGATCCTTGAAAATTCGGAGCACAAGGAAATCCCCTTAGCCGCAGATTTAGCCGTATTGGAAGGATACATCCAGCTCGAAGTGATGCGCTTGCGCGACAAATTCACCTATACGATCGACATTGCCGGAGACATTGACCCCGAAAACACCTTGGTGCCACCGCTCATCTTACAACCCCTGATCGAAAACAGCATATGGCATGGAATTCTTCCCAAAAAAGGTACCGGACATATAGGCATACGGGTGCAGAAAGATAGCGAATCGCTTTGCTATATCGTGGAAGATAATGGCGTGGGAAGGGTTCATGTAAACGGGCAGACCAGTATGTCTAAACGGTCCATGGGAATCGCATTGACAAAAGCACGAATCGCGATTGCGGGCGCTCACCAAAATAAGACATCTGTTGTTTTATTTGACGACTTGCCGAATGGACTGGCCGTAACGGTGAAACTACCGCTGTCTTTGCAATTTTAATTCGAATATCCATGATTGATGCCATCATTGTAGACGACGAACCGCACTGCATCCAGCACCTGCAGCGGCTCTTGCGGCGCCACGCCCCGGGCAAAATACGGTTGCTGGGCTCATTTGGGGACGTCGAGCATGGGATTAACGCAATCGAAGCGCTGAAGCCCAAATTGCTGTTTCTGGATATCCAACTGGGCGAACGGACGGGGTTTGACCTGCTGCGCCAGCTAGATACCCGTCGAATATCCGTCATTTTCACTACCGCATACGATCAATACGCGGTGCAGGCATTCCGATTCAGCGCCATTGATTACTTACTCAAACCCATCAATGGCGATGATCTCGTAGAAAGCTTGCAGCGAGTTGCTGACGCCCTGGATAAAAAGGAAGCTGCTACCCGATATGAGCTTTTATGGCAACACCTCGATCATCCTGTGGGTATGCCGGCCAAAATTGCGCTTCCATCCATGGAAGGATGGGACTTTACACCGATCGCCGAAATTATCCGATGCCAGGCACAGGGCAACTATACGTTATTTATCCTGCAAGGAGGAAAACAGCTTTTGGTGTCCCGAACGTTAAAAGGCTACGAACAACTGCTGGAGAGCCAGGGGTTCTTCCGTGTCCACCACACACACTTAGTCAACTTAGCCCACGTTAGCAAATACCATAAAAGTGGATTTATAACCCTAAACGACGGCTCGTCCGTTGAAGTATCCACTAGAAGGCGGGAAGCCTTTCTGACCCGGATAACTGCACGCAGCAGATGAAACCTTACAATGCTTCGGCTACCTCGATCGGCAGATCAGACTCCAGAATCGTCGCCCCATCGGCAAAGACGGCCCGGTATGCTTCGGCACGTGCCTCTTTCGTTTCGAGCTTGTCATAGGAAGGAGCCGCGGAAATCATGCACATCACACCCTCCGCGTGCAACAAGCGATACAGCTCCTGATTCTCCGGTTTGATTTTGGGACCGATATAGGCGATCATGCGATTGAAAGGAATCCCAGCCGCCTTGTATTCCTGAAATTTTTCCTTGGTGAGGATGTGAGCGGAAAGCATCTGGTTGCTATTCTGATCGAGGTAGTAACGCGCCTCCTCAGGTGAATGGACGGTAACCATCACAAATGAATAAGCATTGTGCTTGCGGATAATCTCGGCGGTCTGTTCCAGCGGCAGATCTTTGTGGTCGAGATTTAATACCGTCTTCCCCCTTGCCCATTCGATCGCTTCATCCAGCGTTGGAATACGGTGGTCGGTCGCCCTGCCGTTGCGGTCTTTCAACCGCAATTCCTTTACTTCCTCCCAGGTACGGTCGGCAAGCTTACCCGCGCCGGTAGTCGTCCGATCCAGTGTTGCGTCGTGCATAAGCACGACGACTCCGTCTTTTGTGAGACGCGGGTCAATTTCAAAAAAAGCTGGCGTGTGCTGCAACACGGCTTCCATACCTTCGATGGAATTCTCCGTCAGCCCCTGTTCCACCGTTCCCCGATGGCCACTGATGACGGTCTTTCCTTTTTTGTATTTGAAAAAACGGTGCAGTTGCTTGGGCGACTTGAAATCCAACCGATGAAGGGTTTGCGCTTGTGCATAAGATTGAGTCCCTACCAGCAGAAGCACCAAAATCCCGGCTAAATAACGTGTGTGCTTCATTCGAAAATAATTACTCATTATATGTTTATTTTTATTCATGTTATGAATGTTGTTAGACCTACTTTAAGGGCTTCATCAAACCCGCATTTACATCGCCTTACGCATTCAATTTCAATAACGAGAATCCCTCTATGTCGTCAAAGCGGATAACGGTAATCGCCGAATTCTCCTGTACAATCCGTCGGTAATGTTTGAGGGGCATCCCCAGTTTCCACGCGAGATACAACCGATTAACCCCGTTGTGAGCCACCACCAATATATGCTGTCCTTCGTGCTTTTGCATCATCTCCGCGAAGAAATCATCCACGCGGTGCACTACCTCCAGGGCGGTGTCGCCCGAGCCTCCGGCGCGCGTGTGGTCCGGCGACTCGCTCCACGACTTCCAAAGATCGGGATCTTCCGATATGAATTCTTCTCGGGTCTTGCCTTCCCACGCGCCGAAATCGAGCTCGATCAATCGCCTATCCTGAACTACGGGCAACCGGTTGCCGCTCGCAATTTCAGCAGTGAGGTATGCTCGCTTCAAGGGAGAGGCGTACACAGCATCAATCGGACGGCCCTGCAATGTCTCGGCCACCCGATGTGCCTGCGCGATCCCCTTTTCAGTCAATTCAGCGTCCGTCCGACCGCAGTAACGGTTCCCGTCAGCGTTGTAGGTTGTTTCCCCATGCCGGAGCAAATAGATCGTCAGCATGCTCAAATATATTTCCGTTTTTTCAATTCATCAATAAACCGGTGGTAATTTAACTCATAAGCGGCTACCCATTCCGGTTTGGGGGCTATTTTCATTTCAATCGACGTCATGTGATTGGCGGCTTCGGCAAGGGAAGCATAGAACGTCTTAGATGCTGCTGCAATAGCGGCTCCTACCGCCCCGCTGGCCTCTTTACTTTTATAAATGGGCAGATTCAGCACACTGCTGCGGATGGCCAGCCACACATCGCTGTTGCTGCCCCCTCCCGCGGTGTACACAGCTGCGGGGCGTTCGCCCGACAATTGCTCAATCAATTCATATGCGAGCCGCTCGATGTAAGCGACACCTTCCATGCTCGCTGCAAATCGTTCGGCTGGCGCCAACCCTTCGGGTATAAATCCCTTTGCTTCCGGCGCAATGAATGGGAAACGCTCGCCCGGTTGCTTCAATGGCCAGGCCAATTGTCCCGTGGGAATTAGCGCCGCAGCTTGCTCGTTCAACTGCCGCAGGTCCGTTCCAAAATCTGTCGACACCCAATCGGCGCCGGTATTGCTTGCCCCGCCCGGCATCCAATGCCCATCGGGGTGGCGGTGGCTGTATAGCCTGCCCTCCGGATCGTTAATTGCACCCGTCGTAACGCCCTTGATGACCAGCGTGGTGCCGATGGTCGTATTCCAGTCGCCTGGCTTAACAGCGCCTGAAGCAATCTGTGAAGCACAGCCATCGGTCATTCCAACGATCACTTGTGCCTGGTAGAGCCCCCACCTGGCGGCCAATTCATCGGTAAGGAAACCAACTGGGGTTCCGGAAGGAACCACGTGCTGGAACCAGTCCCTTTGCAGGGGTAGGTGGGAGGTAAGATAGGTCGGCCATTGATAGGCAGATACGTCGTAGCCCGACTTCAGCGCATTGGTGCAATCGGTTACATCATAAACACCGCTCAATTGACCCACCAGGTAATCAGCAGCGTGCACCCATTTCTGGATGGCCTTTGCCTTCTCGGGGTAGTTTTTAACGAACCACACCATTTTGGCCAATCCGCTTGAGGCGCCGAATCCCGTATAGCCATCGCTCACAAACCGCTCGGCAACCGCTGTGCATTCTCGGCCGATTGCTGCCGAACGGGGGTCACTGTACATCAACGCGGGGTGTAACGGTTTGTTTCCCTCGCCCAACGGGATGACCGTGCCGGATGTCGAATCGACACCAATGGCCAATATGCCGTCGCGTGGGATATCCGGCGTAAGCGATTGCATCAATTCGTCCAATATTTCGAACGTCTTTGCTGTCCACTCTTCGGGCGACTGTTCCTGCCGCGACTCCGGTGTCAAGACGAAGCTTCGGGCGGCCTCGGCCCACACTTTTCCAGACTCGCTCACCAGTGCAGCGCGTACTCCCTGCGTTCCCACATCAATGCCGATAAAGTTCTTCTCCATCCGCTACCTGATCTGCTTAAACGTATTGCGCGCCCGTTTCCACTCCGCATACAACCCCAAAAACAACTCCCGGTTTTGCGGTTCCACTTCTTCCAACAATTGCGGGTCAACGGGTTTCAGTCCCAATGCATGGGCACAGATAAACGCACCTCCCAACACTGATGATTGACGGTAGGTATTTCGGATTCTCACTTTTTTATTGGTCAGGTTGGCGATGAACTGCCTGAGTTTACGGCTTTGCACACCGCCCCCGCATGCCCAGATGTAATCTTTCTCATACTTAGACACGCTGCACAGCACGTTGTAATTTTCGTAAATGCTGCACGCAATATCCCATAAAATGGCAAACACAAATCCTCCCCGTGTAAGCTGATGCGATACGGGGGCATTAAAGATAAATCCACCCTTGGTAAGCGGCGTATCTTCGTCAGCCACCAGCGATCCAAGTGAAGCCACGCATTGCGAATAGGACGCTTCATCAAGTTCCTTTTCAATCACTTCGTACGGCTCGTTCGGATAAAAAATCTCTTTGAGCCGCTGGTAGTTAAGTCCGGTTACACCCGCGTTGGCTTCCAGCATAAAGCTGTTTTCATCGACATAGCGGCCCGTCCAGGTTCGCTGATGGTTGTCGATCACATACGCGTCCACCACCTTGATGATAGGCGTAGTTGTACCCGAAACCACCACGACGTCGTCGGTATCCGGCTGCAGGCTATGGATGGCCAATTGCGTATCCGCACCACCCACCACTACAACGGCCTGCGGAGCAATGGCCAGTTCCCGTGCCACGTCGGGTAATACGGTTCCCAACACCGTCCCGGATGACAACAACGGTGGCAAAAGTGAGGGTGAGAGACCAAATACGCCGCAAAGTTCATCAGACCATGCGCCCGCATTGATATCATAAAGCAGGGTTTCCGAGGCTTGAGAATGCTCATAACCCATCACACCGGAAAATTGAAATTGCACCCAATCGCTGATGCTTGTAAACGACACGACGCGGCCCCAAAGCTGGGGCTTGCGCTCGCGCAAACCGACCAACTTCAATGCCGAAAAGAGCGCCGTCGGGTACCGCCCTGTCAATGTATACATGCGGTCTTTGTCGGCAATCATCGATTCCCACTCCCTTCCACGGTTGTCGTGGTTCGACATGCCGATCAACGGCTGCCCTGCGGCATCTAATACCACAATGCCTTCACGCTGGCTGGTAGCCGTAATGGCGAGAATTTCCACATCGCCGGTTTGTACAAGCACGGCTTCCACCAATTGCTTGATTTGAACCCACAATGCCGACGGATCGAAATAAATGGAATCGGGATAGTCGCTATCCTTCATGTAGCTCACATTCTCCCGCGCCAGGGCTAGTAGTTCACCCCCTGCGGAAACGACGGCGGCACGCACATTTCCGGTACCGATATCGATTACTAAAAAGGCTTGTTTTCGCTCCATCTAATGATTATTTAACGATCGATGATAACACTTCCCTGTTTACAAGCTGAGGTACTTGATGATTTCCCTTACCGAAATACTCATTCAGCACCCGGTTCAGGATTGCCACATGGTGATCTTCCACTTCGTGGGTCGCACCAGCGATATGGGGAGTAGCTAATACATTCGGATGGCGGATGAGCCGATAGTCTGTTTCATCTGGTGGCTCCTGATCAAACACGTCCAATATTGCACCGCGGATGCGGCCATTTTCGATGGCTTCCAGTAAACTATGGCGGTCTACCACCACGGCGCGTGCTGTGTTGACAAATATGGCATCCGGCTTCATCAACGATAATAACTCCCCTCCGATCATCCCTTTGGTTTCAGTAGTTACAGGAAGGTGAATACCGACTACATCGCTGGTCCGGAACAGGTCCTCGAGCGACTGCTTTTTAAATGCAGGGTCGTCTGATGTGAAAAACGGATCGAAGTACGTAATCTCGCAGGGAAACGTTTTCAATATATTGGCAATGGTTTGCCCCACCGCGCCGAACCCGACCATTCCGACCTGCTTTCCCGCCAGCTCATTGCCCTTGAACTGGAGGTACGATGTATGTGCTCCTACTCCCCACTGGCCGCTTTCCAGCCACTGGATGCTATTGAGCGTATGCCGCATCAGGGTAATGACATTAGCGATAAATAATTCCGCAACGGCCTGCGCGTTGCGTGCCGGTGTGTTGAATACGGGAATGCCCAATTTGGTAGCTACCTGCACAGCAACATTAGACGGCGTGCCCCGGCACACGCCGATAAACTTCAATTCAGGGTGCGCTTCAATCACCTCGGCGGTTACCTCATCGTGCTCGGTAATCAGTGCTCCGGCTTTCGTTTCATTCAGCAAAGCGATCAGCTCGTCCGGCTTATAGCCCCGCCCATGGGATTTCCAGGGCCGGTAAATAACCTCTCCAAATAGTCGTGTCAATTCTTCTCTGCCTTTTTCATGATAAGGCGCCGTAACCAGTATCCTCATAAATGTTATTGTTTGGTATCTTTTAAATCCCCTTCAGGCATCGTAATAAACCTGGTGAGCAGTGCACTCAGAAAATACAGCCCGGAAAGCACCCAGATTACGCCTTCATCACCGATTACGCCAATCAATGCGCCGACAATGGCCGGTCCCACAAAGACCGGCAGGCCGGCCCCCAAATTGAGGATGGCCATGGCTGCCCCCTTGTCCTTTTTCACCAGCGACGGAACCAGTGCCGAAAGGGGTACATATCCGGCCAGTAATCCGCCCCAAAGCACACCGCTGAACAGCACTGCCCAAAAATCGCCCCCAAACCACACCGGCGAATAGAAGAACAGCAGGGTGGTAAGGCCGCATCCGACTCCACCGAACCACATGATGGTGGTGCGCCATCCCAGGCGGTCGCCCACGAATCCGAAAATCAGATTGAAAGCAATGTTACTGGTAAAAATGGTACCCCAGATCTGTAACCACTCCTTGGTACTGAATCCGTGCGTCGCCATATAAATGGGCAGGAATACCGGAAAGGCAAACTGTGCCGTGGTATTGATGACCCGGACCAGCCCCCCAATGAACACTTTGGGCTCTTCCCGCACAATCGTCAATCCTTTAAGCAGTTCTTTTGTTTTTGAACCTGCATCACCCGAAGGAATAAACCGGTCCTTATTCAGTACTAACGAAAAGAAGGCTCCTACCAATACCCAGAATATGGAACTCCAAAGTGTGTTTTGGTACCCCATAAACTCAATGGCCCAACTTGAATAGTAGGCTCCGAATACATTTAATCCACCGGTAAACACAAACCAGAACCACCCCACTGCCCGACCCAACCGGTCTTTGGGCGTACGGTAGGTAATCCATACCAGAAATGAATAGGCAAAAAGCGGATATCCAAATCCGCGGATGGCGTAGGTAACGAGCATGACTGGATAATCCAATTTGGCCATTCCCAATCCAACAAATCCAATGGTGCCGATTATATAGAGCAACAATCCCATTCCCATGGCCTTCCGCGGTCCGTAACCCTCGGCCAATACACCCGAAAACCAGGAAGAAATGGCGATGGTGATGCCATATACCGTAAATAACAATGCAGATTGTTGGATGGACATGCCATGTTCCAATAGATACGGGCTCAGCCATCCTTGCTCCACGCCATCACCCATCATGAAGATAATGATACCGAGATACCCCCATGCCAACGGTTTCGGCAAACCAAGTCTGTCGACCCACGTGGTGTTTTCTTGTGTTTGTAAATTCATTCGTAATTCTATAATTGGCAATTGTTGTTTAAAACGAAATCAAAAATAACAAAATTAAACAAAAATAAAACAAAATTAAACAAAATACCCGACTAAACAGATATTCAATCAAATAAGATAACATATTCGTTCCGTTCGTCTCGCTTCCATGCAAATTGCTGTGAGGTCGGGGATGCACCGAAAAACGGAGAGAACGTTTTTACCTTTACGGTTTTGTTATCCGGGAAGAATTCCAATATCCGAAGCCAACCGTCTCCCCCATTCCCGTGGCGGTGACCACCACCCATTGATTGAGCATCAAACAGCATTTGATGTACGGCCTTGCCTGCTACGTTTTCGTCGCTTCGGTATCCTTCCCCTGAAATATGCCCGCACAGCACCAATTCGATATTCGACGCGGGCTGCACCAGTTTTTCCCATAGTTGCTTTCCGTTGTTTGCAAGTGGCAACTTGATCTTTTGCGATTTCTGAATCACATTATCTATTGCATAAGGTTCCCAAAAGAGCCAATTTACCTCACCGGCTGTATGTTCATCTTTCGCATTTAGGTAATTGTGTGTCACGAGCACGATCCGATGTTCCCGATATTGTTCCATATCAGCAATCCGCTTTGCCCAGGTCACCACGGTATCCCTCGGAGCGAATTCAACGGTCATAAAAAGGTAGTCCTGACCATTCAGGCCCTTTAGTTCATAGGCCGAATTTTCCAGCGTGGGCTTTCCTTGCTCATTCCGGCTATTCTGGACGAGTATTTTCTGATTCAGGTAGTTCCGTTCCGAGGTAAAAAACTCGCTATAGTGCGACGTACGGTTGCCCTGCCGATCGATGCTGTAATCGTGGTTTCCGGTAGCAGCGATATAGGGAACCTTGCCATCTAATCTCGAAAATGCGTGCGATACCGCTTCCCATTGCTGCTGCGTAGTTTGATTACCATCATAATCATTGGTGATCTTCTCGTCATTTTCGACCAAGTCCCCTACGCAAACCACCATCTTGATATTTAATGAATCAAGATTATCTTCGATCCATGCCATCATCAAATCCATGATCGGCTGGTTCCTGCCCCATTTCACATAATTTTGAAGGTCTGGAATCATGATTACGGACCAAGAACCATCTCGTTCCAAAGCAGGCTTTTCATAGGTCTGTTGTGCAACCCCTTCTCCAAAGAAGCTAACTAGAAACACGAGTGTCAAAAAACAACAAACTCTTTTCATAATTTCAAATTGACTAGTCTTTGCTTAATTTTCCTTTACATTGGACTTCGCGTATCAATCGACGAGGTCTACCTCATTAACCGGTGATTCAGGATAGAGGCGCAGGTACGCGCCGCTGCTTACCAATTCGTTTTGTAAGCTTTTCACGTTGATATCGCCCGGAGTCACACCGGCCCTGACCGCTCTTTTCGCGGCTCGTCCGGCAGCCTCACCCATAGCCATGCAAGGAGCCATTACCCGTATGGCAGACATGGCCTCGTGAGTGGTGGATATGGCTCGTCCGGCCACCAGTAAATTTCTCACCTTTTGCGGCACCAACGAGCGATAAGGAATATCATAACAATCACCACACCACGTCAGTGTACACCCCCCTCCTTCCGGATGATGGATATCCAATGGATAGCTGGCCACCGCAATTGCGTCGTCGAAATGTGCGCATCCCAATACATCTTCCTGGTTCATCACGTATTGGCCGACGATCCGCCGGGTTTCCCGGATTCCCAAAAAAGGGGCCGTTTTTAAAAAGTAGGCGTCTTCAAATCCGGGCACATATCGGATTAGGTATTCCTGTATATCCTTTACTTGCTTTCTTCCTTCAATTTCACCATAAGTCAGGCTGCTGGGATCTGTACCGTTTACCCCATTCACACGACTCATATTCACCCATATTTCCCCTTTGCGTAAGCCCGTGATCAAAATTGTCCGTTCCACGGGTAATGTGAGTCCTTCCTGCTGCGCCTGCTGAATCAGGCCTCTCAATCCGACCACGATAAATTGATTGTTCTGACCGAAATATTCGGCAGGAATAAAATCAGTCCGGTAAGTACGTGGTTCTTCGGCAATACTCAGCCTAAGCTTTTCGGTATCCACCCCACCCAGGCAGAACATCAATGTAGGAGGTTGTACTCCTCCTTGCTCGTTGCCGTATTCACAAGGCACACCAGCACGATAAGCAACATCCGCATCGCCACTGCAATCAATCACTACTTTTGCCAGTATCACCTCCCTACCTGCCTTACTTTCGACAATCACGCCTTTCAGTTCATCGCCTTCCATGATTACATCAGAGAAAAATGTATAAAACAAAACATCTACGTTGCTTTCCACCAGCAGTTCAAGGCCCGCCGTCTTCACCGCTTCAGGTTCTACCAAGGTAAGGCTCATATGCAGCGGACAAGGGCGGTGTTCGCTGGCTGCGTTTATTTTTTTGAGCCTATCAATAAATCGCTGGGGCAGCCCTTTGATAATCTGGTTACCCTTTTGACCAAGAAAACCTAATACAGGTAGCCCAATGGTCATATTGCCCCCAACAAAACTCCTGCTTTCAATCAGGGTGACCGACAGACCGTCCTCGGCCGCTGCCTGTGCAGCAATCAGACCAGAGGGACCACCCCCGACAACTAACACATCCGTTTCTTTTCTTATCGGCAATTCTTTTGATGGTTCTTTAATGGTTTTCATATTTTAATTTTTTTTTTGAACGAGAGAACTTGTAAATGAAAGAACTAGCGGGCTTGGCAATTTTCTCCCCCCGTTTCCTTACTCACCTGTTCACTTGTTCCCTTACTCACGTGTTTCCAAGTCCATCTGCGCCGTAATTGCTGGCCGTTCCGGACGTATCATTGTCCATAAAATCACCGCGGCGATCGGATGAAGCAATGCCATCGCCATAAAAATCTTATCGGCTCCCAAGGTGCCCATAAGCTGCCCGACTACATAGTTAAACAACACGGCCCCCAACGCTCCAAAACCACCCGCAATACCCAACACACTTGCCACATTCTTTATTGGGAATGCTTCTGCCACCACCACGCTGACCGTAAACAACCAACTGATACACATTGCTGCTATGATGGCGAACAGCACTAACGTACTACCCGCGTTGGGCACGTAAGGAGTCAATACGCATAACGGTCCGAATACCGCCGTTGCAGTCAGCATCACTTTCCGGGCACGCAAAGGTTGCATACCCCTACGAACAAGGCGATCTGACCAAGCGGAGGTACCGACACCTCCTAAATCGGCTACTAAGAAGGGTATCCAACCAAACATTCCTACTTGAGCGAGGGTAAGCCCCGATTCCTCCTGCAAATAACCTGGTAGCCAGAAGAGACAGAAATACCATACTGGATCGCTGATAAACCGGATCAGTAAGATTCCCCATAGACTTCGGGTTGTCCAGAGTTGTGCCCATGTAAATCCCCTATTGGTGCTGCTACCCGACGCCCCGGTTTCTGCACGTATATGTTCAGGTGGACTGCGGTATACCAAGGCCCACAGAACAGCTATCACCAAGCCCAACGCACCACACACGAAAAAGACCATATGCCAATCAAATGTCAAAGCAAGCCAAGCAACCAACGGCGGCGCGATGATAGCGCCGATGGAGCTGCCGGCTACACATAAACTATTCGCTGTGGCACGCAATTTACCCGGGAACCAAACGGACACGACCTTCAACTGTGCCGGGAAATTCGTCGGTTCGGCCATCCCTAGTAGCCCGCGGAAAAACGCAAACTGCCCCACTGTACGGGAAACCCCTCCACCAATACATGCGAGCGACCACGCAATCACGCCATACAGCATCACCTTACCCGCTCCGAAGCGGTCGACCAGCCAACCTGCGAGCGGATACATGGCAGCATAGCATACTGTAAACATATTTACAATAAACGCATAGCCGTCATCGCCCAAACTAAAAGTTTCTTTTAAAGTCGGCTTTAAGATGGACACGATCTGCCTATCCACATAGTTGAACACAATGGCGACAAAAATAACTGCCACCATGAGCCACCGTCTTTTTTCAGCGGGAATTGCCATTTTTCAAGGTTCAATACGAAATGGCCGGCGTGAAATCTTTCGTAATCACATCCTGCTCATACACAGTTCCGAACCGATCCGTTGCCACGACCTTGATAGCTGCCGCTGGATTTTGAGGCAGATAGGTGTATAAATGATCACAAAGCTGGCTGTAGTTATTGGGGTTACGGTTAAGTACACCAATGTGATACCCCATGCTCCACGCGTCGCGATTGACACTGGCCGGTTTCATGTCGCCCGTTTTAACCCCGTCTTCGTACACTTCAAGCGTCCATTCGCTGTCAGCATTCCAGACATTGGCAACTAACGTATTTCCAGGCTGTGAAAAAGAAAAATAGCCATACTGGCCGCCGAACGATGCGTCGCCCCAATGCAATCGCAATTGAAAATCACGATCGTAGTTTACCGCTTTGTAATACCAATTTTTAATGGAATTCCCTCGGATGTCATAAACGGCGTAGCCATTGGGTGTCCCGTCACCATTAACGGTGGAACGCCACCAAGCTCCGCAGGCCGCCCCATGAATGTGCTCGTATATGCTGGGAGATACGGCCGTATGGATATAGTTCTGGTTATAATGGGTATGCCCACTCATGAAATGTACCTCAGCATATCCTTCGAGCAATTTCAAAAGCCGATCCTTGTTGGGTACACCGGAACCGCGGAGGGGCATATGGAAGTATACGATGATCATTTTATCTTTAGGCACGTAGGCCAGATCTTCCTTGACCCAATTGATCTGATCTTCGCTAAAAGCAGCAGCATAACTGCTGTTATCGGAAAAAGCCACATTGTCCAAGCAGATAAAATGAACCTCACCCCGGTTAAAGGAATAATTCAGTGGCCCATAAATCCCACTGAAGAAATCGCCGTTTTTCGGGGCAGGCGCAGCTGCGAACTTGTCGTGGTTGCCAATTGTCGTAAAAACTGGCATCGACGTGCTTCCCAATGCGTTTTTCATGGTATTAAGCAATCCCTGTTGGTCGCCGACCACGTCGCCCATAGACAACCCGTACGCCGGTACAGAAAGGGAGGCCAACGTCCCTTTTAAGTCGTTGATGGTCTCCTCACGAAAACGGGTCACTTCCGCTTGGTTCGTGACCTGCGGATCGCCGATACAAATCAACGTGAAGTCAGTTTCGCTGGCCGCTAGTTCCGACAATCCGAAATCGGCCCGAAACGCCTCACCAGCCGATGCTCGGATGGCTTGATAAAAGGCGGGTATTTTCCGGGATGAAGTCTCCACGCTAACGGCATAGTTTGGAGGGGTCGAATAAAATACAAAATCTGCTTCACCATGCCGTTTCATCTGGTAAATACCCCTTTCATCCGTTAGACTGCACGTAAATCCATCGCTGACCACTACGCCGGGCACAGGCTGTCCGGCGTTGTCCAAAATAATGCCATACAAATCGTTCCCGGGTTCCGGTTCAATATCAACGGCTCCCGGGGTACCCGGTGGATCTTTATCCACGGGCGTCGTATTCGATTTACCACAATCAACACATAAAATCGCTGCCAGAAAAAGGCAAATTTGCAGGATTACTCGTATTTTCATTGGTTATACTAATTAATCTGTCGATTTTCTCACCACGATATCATCCAGCATAAACCGGTTATTCCCCTGCGCTTTGGCCCGGAATTCGATAACGGTTTCCGGAGTAGCGCCCCGAACGATGAAGGTCATCTCTTGCCAGCTTGGTGTCAGATCGATCTCCATCCCTTCGATTTCGGATGTCCCGCCGTTGGCAACCTTGATAATCAATTTAGCGTTCTGATCGGCCGTAGCATTTTCGCTCCAACGGGCCGTCTTAAAGGTAACACGGATATCATCGGTACCCTCGATACCGTTCAACGGCGGTGTCGCCAAGTATCCGTCGGTGCTACCGGCCGTGCCAATCTTTGGGTAACCGGGTCGTTCATACACGCGCATACCTGTCCAGCCTTCCAATCCGCGCTGCACCACAAAACTCGGATGCATGGTGTTGAAATAATCGCCGGTTCCATCGGTATTCGGTGTTCCGCTGGTTGCAAGCTGCGGATTTTCGGGGAGCACGCGCTTTCCATCGACCGTCGGCCAATCGCCTACCAGGTGCAGACCAGGGGCCTTACCCACATGGTCACCCCCCAGCACGAACGCATCAAAATATTGCGCTAGGTAAACCACATTACCGGGATCGGTCGCATGCACACGCGATTCAAGCGAAACAGACAACCCCAGAAGTTCGACGGTGACGGTAATAGCACCGTCTGCCTGCGGCATTCCTTCAAGCGGTACTTCCAGTGTTCCCGTTTCTTCGGAAAGCTGAATGGTCAACTCAGATGCATGAATGCCTTCAGCGCCCGGCCCGGCAAGCGAGACAGATACCGCAATCTCCTCATCAACGACCCCTTTGGTGTAGGGTATTGCGATTGCCGCACCTTCTAGTTCTATTCCTTTGACCAAAGTCTTATTCAACGCCGGTTCACCGAGTACCATATGCCCCTCCGCTTGAGCCAAATCAACGTAGATTGTACCGCCTGCAGCATTGATGGCTACCCGTCCCGTACGCGCATCGCCCATATTCCGCTTTACCGCCACGGTCACCACTTCACGCGCTTCGCCGTCGCCCCTACCCGAAGCAGGGGTTAACGTAACCCAGTCAGCGTCCTCGGCAGATACACTCCAGTCGCCATTCGTACAAACGGTAAATGTTTGAGTCGAGGCAGCATACCCAAAAGCCAAGTTATCGGTACTCCGCAATACAAACGGCAGCTCAGCTTTGGAACAGGCGCCGAAATATGCCAGGGACACCAACAGGATCAAGTTCCTAATTAATCTTTTCATAACTAATCTAATCAGTTCATTTCTGTTACATCTCATTGTTTATTCCCATCCCGGATTTTGTCCCAATGCGGGATTCACCTGTAAGGCGCTCGTAGGTATCGGCCGCAGGTATTTCCGATCTGCCCATTTCCGTCCCTGGCTGAAGCCAAATTCGAGATTACCACGGTTGCCTTCGGATAAGCGATACGTCGATCCAACCACCACATAGGCAACCCCCGGTATACGTTCGCTGGCAGGCGGCTCCGCATCCACCACGCTCAAGTCCATGGTCCCGTCTCCATTCAGGTCGTACACCTCGCCTTTCTCCGGGATGTAGATGCCTTGCCAGGTTTTCTCAAGCAACGGTCCCATGCGCCAACGCATGATATCGTCATAGCGAACATTTTCGAAAGCCAGCTCCACACCGCGTTCACGGCGCACTTCCAGAATCCATCGGTCGGTCGTCTGGTTCAAAAAGTACGCCGCAAGGTATGGGTCATGGCTTACGGGCGCAGCGCCGTTGACCCCAGCCCGTTCCCGCAACAGCCGGATCGAGCGGTTCCATTCAACATCCGTCATTTCGCCTAACTCGGCTTTGGCTTCCGCGTAATTGAGTAATACTTCCGCAAAACGGAACATGGGAACCGAATTATTGGACGTCGCCAAGCCTACGTGTACATCGTCATCAATTGCCCACTTAATGGGCTGATAACCCGTCGATGTAAGCGCAAAATTCGGCGCATCTCTTCGTACGGTGCCACTGATACGGCGGGTATAAGCGGGTGAAATCACGGTTTGTTCCAATCGACGGTCCCGGTTTTCAAACACCTCCCGGTAGGTATTCTCCTCGTAGCCTGGTTGGTCAGTATAACGGCTTCCATCCAGCATTAAGTACTGGTTGACGAACGACTGCGTCAAGGACCAATTGTTCCCGAAAGACGCTGAAAAAAGTTTCCAGGTCATGGAATGCATCCGCACATCGGTTTTGAATGCCAGTCCCAGGATCACCTCAGTCGTATTTAAACTTTCTGAGGTAAAGAGCGAGCGGTACTGCGTCCCGACGTTTGCCGGGTTATGCACCAGGCGATAAGGGCCCGTCGTCATCAGCTCCTCGGCAGCATTGGCCGCTTCCCGGAGGAAATCAGGGGCTGTCGCTTCCAACCCCAATGTTGTATGATACTTGCGATACGTACCTTCAAATAAACAAACCCTCGACTTAAATGCTAACGCCACCCACTTGTTGATCAAGGTCGAAGAGCGCACGTAGCGATCTTCAGCCAAACAATTCGCCGCGGCAAAGTTCAAATCTTCCAAGACTTTTCCCATGACGAATTCACGCGAGTCGCGCGGCTTATTGAGCAGTTCTTCATCCGCTACATCAATCTCGGCTTCATACCAGGGGACGTCGCCAAACGTGCGGACCATATGGTAATAAAAATAAGCCCGCCAGAAACGTCCCACGCCTTCGTAATGCCGATAGGTTTCGTCAGACACATTGTCTTTTGCCTTGGGTAGGTTATCCAAGAAATAGTTCACATTACGCAACTCCGACCAAGTTCCGCTTGCTCCGCTGGACCATCCTCCTTGCTCGTCGGGGCCCCAGTTATCACCGATCAGGAATTGTGTGGAAGTCCGCGTTGCAATATTATCCGCGTACTGGTCGCCCCAAGCCAGTGTTTCTTCGTCGGGCATGTGCCGTTGCAAAAAACCGTTGGTATAAAGGACCAGGTCGTTTTCGGTTTGCATAAACTCTCCGGAACCAATTTCGTTTTCCGGGTTTCTCGTTAAAAACTTTTCACAGGACGACAGCAAAAAGAGTCCCGCTGCTAAGATATATACTCGTTTCATTGTTCCGTTTTCCGTTAAAAAGTCAAATTAATTCCCACTGTATACGTATTGAGCATGGGGTAGCCGTATCCATCGCCATCGGTACCCGACGTCGACCGGAAATCGGTATCGCCCGCCAGAATTACCTCGGGGTCAAAGTTGCGTGTCACGCGGAACATCGGAGACCACGTATACAGGTTTTCACCCGCCACGTAGAGGCTCAATGCCTGCAAGCCCAACTTTGAGCAAAGGCGTTGATCAAACGCGTAGTTTAGCTGTAGGTTTTTTAACCGTACGTATGCAGCATTCTGCAGGTAACGATCGTTCGTAACGGTCATGCTGCGGTTAGCGTTTAGCGCAAGATAACCCCGGTAACGCGGCCAATAGGCATCTGCATTCTGGTTTTCTTCTGTCCATACATTGTCACCGGTATGCATGTTAAGCATATAACCGTAGGGCCGGTTATACTGTCCCCAGAAATAAGCCGACTCTTTAGCAGGATACCAATGACGCTGCCCAACCCCTTGGATAAAAGCCACCAGCCCGATCCGGTTCCACGAGAAGTTCAGATTCAGCCCAAACTGGTATCTAGGCGTAGAATTGCCGATTATGGTGCGGTCGCCCGGATCTCCCACCGTGTTTGCACCAGGCGTGATTTCGTTGTCTCCGTTGAGGTCCGCAAATTTCAGGTCTCCCGGTTTTATAATATTGCTTCCCGAAACGATGATACGCGATTGGTCGACGTGATTATCGATATCCTGCTGGTCTCTGAACAAGCCGAGTATACGGTATCCCCAGATTTCGCCGATCTCCATTCCTTCGTAGTAAGTCGACAACAGTTTATTTTCGTTGTTGAATTTGGTTACCCAGCTGCGGCTATCCCATAGCATCGCTTTTACACCGTATTGGAAAGGTTTCCCGGCGATGGTACCCTGGTCTCTCCATTCCACAGATGTTTCCCATCCCTTGGTCTTCAGATCTGCATTGTTTCCTCTCGGCACCGCGGCGCCGAATACGTGCGGAACTTCTGGCCCCACGGTAAACATATCGGTCGTATGGCGTTCGTAATAATCCAGGATTACGCTAAGCCGCCTGTTAAGCACGGTAAAGTCAAGCCCGACGTCGTATGTAGTCGCCTTTTCCCAAGTCAATCCACGTGGGATATTAGCCGGCGCATAGGTATACGTCTGCAGCAGATCATCCAAGATCAGCGACGTACGGCCAATGGGCATGGTTGGCAGATAAAGATACGGGTCTACATTACCATTACCAAGGCCACCTATGGACAGCCGCAGCTTCAAATCGTCCAACCAGCGGCGGCTGCTTTGCATGAAGTTCTCCTCAGCAATGCGCCACGCCAACGAGGCAGATGGGAAAAAGCCCCACTGTTGGTTTGCGGGGAACTTGGAAGTACCGTCATACCGTCCACTTACCTCTACCAGGTATCGATCCTTAAAATTATAGTTACCACGGAAGAAAAGTCCCGCATAAGCCCATTCATAACCACTTTGGTTATTGGTATAAAAATCGCCATCCATCAGTGCAAAACTAGGTTTCGTTGGATAGAGCAATCCGCGGCGATAGGTCTGTATGTCACGCGAACGGCGTTCCTCCATATTCCATCCGACGAGCAGGTTTAGGCGGTGGTTGTCGGTTTCAAACTTCGGAATGTAGTTTGCGGTAGCATTAAACACCATGTACGAATTATCGTAGTTCATATGTTCCAGCGAACTGAACGTATTCCGCGATTTCTTAAGCGATGGCCCCGTGTAAAAATCGTACATATTTTCCACCCGCCAGCGCTCTGAATTATTGAACAAATAGGTGAACTCTCCTTTCAGAATCAGTTGTTCCGCTATCGGGGTATATGTCAGTCCGGTGATATTCCGAAGGTCAAACTTGTTATTCTTCTGGTACGATGTGCCCTCCACGAAGCCGGCCCACCCCGTGTAAACGGCCGCCTCGGTCCAGGTACCATCCAGGTTACGCTCCAACGTCATGGGGTATCCTTGGTGTTCGAGCATCCGGGGGATTAACTGACGGTCATACATGACCATCGGCTGGTGGATATTCCGGCGGATAAAATCCATATTATTGTCAAGCACCAACTTCGGCGTTAGCTGAATTTGTCCTTTCGCCCGCACATTGTACTGTTTGTAGTTTTCATTTCCTGCATTGTAAATTCCACCCTGATCAAAATACCGCCCCGATAAGTAATATTTTGCCCGATCGGATCCACCGGACATACTGAGGTTGTGCTCAGTCGAGAGGTTATAATCGCGATACACCACATCAAACCAATTGGTATTACCGAAATACTCGTATTCACCATTGCTATTCACGCGCATCTTCTCCAACGTAGGGTCTGCATCCCGCTTTTGCAACTCGTTGTACCACTCAGTCGAGTATTTGAACACATTATTTATTCCCCCCGGGGGCGTTCCCAAATCCATGCCCTCCATATAGGCACTATACCAGCCGTCGGTCCATTGCAAGCCATTGGCCACGACATTGTCTTCCATTTTTACCAGTCGCTGATGCCGCGACACGCCCCCGCTGTAATTAATTCTCGGCTTTCCCTCAGCCGCCTTTTTTGTGGTAATCAACACGACACCGAACGCACCTCTGGCGCCATACACCGCTGCTGAGGAAGCATCTTTCAAAATACTCACGCTTTCCACGTCGTCGGGATTGACGGTGGTCATGTCACCTTCCACTCCGTCGATCAGGATCAGTGCCCCGCCGCCGGCTCCGATACTGCCTGTGCCACGGAGATTGAGGGTCGCACCCCGCGAAGGTTTGCCATCGCGCATCGAGATATTCAATCCCGGCATTGCGCCTTGAAGTGATCGTGAGATATTCATATTCCCGCGGTTTTGTAATTGTTCGCCGCCGATTTGCTCGACTGCTCCCACCAAATCACGTCGGCGTTGCGTCCCGTAGCCTACCACGACCACTTCATCCAAACTCCGCTGTTCGGGATGAAGCTGCAGCTGTAATGACGGCTGCCCCTCGTAAATTACTTTTTGAGTCTCGTAGCCGACCAGACTGACGGAAATTTCTTCTCCGCGGTGGACATCCAGCGAAAATGTGCCGTCGGCTGCAGACTGTGTTACATGCCCTGAACGGGATGCCTGAATCGTGGCGCCCTCTACCGGGAATCCCTGGTCATCGATAACCCGGCCGCCCAAGCGCACCTGCTGCTGCGCCAGACTTACCTGTGCAGACAACAAAGCAAACAATAACAAATAGTAGATTCGTTTAGTCATTGTGATTTAGCTAATTATTAATTATTTAATGATATATATTGACAAAAAGCAAGCAGAACAGATCTTGGGTTTACCAGCCGGCAGTGCAGTATTGGCATACCCCTTTTATTCCATTAGCTTTCATTGCGATTATTTTTAAAGGTTTATAACATCACAAATTTAACGAAATAAAATATTTAAAAACAAAATAAAATAAAAAATAATAATAAAGTAAACATTTATTAACATAATACTCCTTCAACAGGAAGTGTTTTAACCCGCCTAAAAAACAGCAATCGTTTCATTTATCAAGAAAAATCAATTATCATTGCAAGTAAATACGGTTTCAAGCTGTTAAAATAAATTTAACATTATTTAAACATGAAAAATATCACCAAACGACACCAGTTTATTTTGGAACGTCTTAAAAATAAGGGTCAAATCACAATCCCCGAATTGATAGACCTAACGCAGGTGTCAGGTGTAACGATCCGAAAAGATTTGAAGTTTTTAGAAGATAAGGGACTTATTTTCATTACCCGTGGAGGCGCATCGCTCACCAATCCGTATACCATTGATCGCCCTATTTACGAGAAGGCTACCATCAATGCGGATCAAAAGAAGAAAATTGCTCAGGCTGCGGTCAAACTGATCGGCGAAAACGATGCGATCATCATTGGCTCCGGTACGACCGCATTTGAATTTGCGCACTACCTCCATCCAGTCAAACCACTTACCGTCATCACTCCTGCAATCAAGGTAACGATGGAACTTTGCAACCGACCGAACGTGGAAGTGCTGCAGCTTGGCGGACTTATCCGTCCTAATTCATCGTCCGTAGCGGGCGCATACGCCGAATATATGCTCGATCGCGTATCATGCGGCGTTCTTTTCATTGGTGTGGATGGCATTGATTTCGATTTCGGTTTCTCAATCAGCAACCTCACCGAAGCCAACATTAACCAAAAAATGATCAATGCCTCGCAGATTATTGTGGTATTGGCCGACAGTTCGAAATTCGGTAAACGCGGCATAGGGAAAATATGCGAATTGGAGCAGGTACAATATGTTGTCACGGACCAAGGGGTTTCCGACAACATCGTCAAGGAACTTCAGGAGCGGGGCATCAAAGTTATTGTTACCTAATTTTTTCTTTTCACCAGCAAAACTTCTCCGCCTTCCAGGAGCAAATAACCGTATTCATAACAAAACCGATATTGCAGACCTTTTCCTGTTTCATACATTTCGGTGATGTACTCAAAGTTAAACCCTTCGCGCATGAGTGTCTTCCAGGTTACTTTCGCCCTGCCATCGGGATTCAGAATTTCGAGAATTTTTCGGTTGCGCTTCAGAATGCTGTTCACCCTACGTAGGTAGCTATTTTCTTCACTGTTCCGCTTATTGTTATAATTGCCCCGGCACCCGTCGTCGCAAAATTTTTTATCGGCGCGCCCCGAAATCGGTCGGCCGCAGTCCAGGCATTTCTTTTCCATAGCAATTGGTTTCGTTTGATATCCGTTTGAAAGATGATGCTTTAAAGATAGGAATTTTCACACATTTTGTAGCTTTGCTTTCTCATCGGCATCCATGCGCATTCTCATTATACACAATCACTATCAAAACCCCGGCGGGGAAGACACCGTCGTTGCCCAAGAAAAGCGCCTACTGGGTGGAACGGAAAACGTAGAACTGGTGACTTTCCACAATCGAAAAGGATGGATGGGTATGTGGCAGACATTTTGGTCCCCCTTGAACATTTGGGCGGCGCAAAAAGTAAAACGTGCCATAAAACGGCACCGCCCGGATATTATCCATATTCACAATTTACACTATGCGATAGGACCGATTGCCATCCGGATTGCCAAACGGACGGGCATTCCGGTTGTGATGACGCTGCACAATTACCGTCTATTATGTCCATCCGCAACCTTATTCTACGACGGAAAGCTATTTATCGATAGTATCTACACGGGATTTCCCTGGCGCGCGATCCGCCTGGGTGTCCATAGCCGATCGCGTATTAAAACTTTTTGGTTGGCGCTAACCGTTTGGTTGCATAAAAAAATAGGCACCTGGCAAATGGTGGATCGGTACCTTACGCTTACCGATTTTGCTAAACAGCTGTTTATCCGCTCTTCCTTTGGTTTATCCGCCGAAAAATACGTAACCAAGCCCAACTTTGCCGCAGTCGGTCAAAGCCCGCCGCGACACACTGACCGCCCACAAACAGCCCCTTTTCTATTCATCGGCAGACTCACGCCAGAAAAGGGAATAAACGTACTTTTGGAGGCATTTGCGGGCACAGACCTACCCTTGCAGATCGTGGGCGACGGCCCGCTACGGAATGAGGTGATGAAGATTGCTGGCGTCTCCCCACACATTACTTACTTCGGTGCGCTCGATCAAACCGCCATTACCCCGTTACTGGCCTCCTGCACGGCCCTTATCTTTCCTTCCATTTGGTACGAGGGCATGCCCATGACCCTACTGGAGGCATTTGCCGCAGGCACACCGGTAATTGTTAGTGACCTAGGAGCCATGCAGTCGATGGTACAAGATGGACAAAACGGGTGGCTTTTTACCCCAGGAGACGCCGAAGCACTGCGGGAAAAAGCAAAATTATGGCTTGCCACGGAAAACGCCTACAGGCATCGCCTGGGGAGCGGAGCCAAGCAGTCTTACGAAAAATTTTATACCGCCGAACAGAACCGGCTGCTGCTGACGGAAATTTATTCGTCGGTCATAGCCTCACATCCACGAAAGCAATAGTCGGTCAACGTTCGGTTCAGTTTAGTTCCTGCGCTACGCGTCGTGCTTCGTTCATAACGCGAAAAAAATTTCCGCTCCAGATTTTCCCTATATCTGCTTCACTATAGCCGCGCTTGACCAATTCATACGTAATATTACCCGCTTCACTGACATCATACATCCCTCTAACACCACCTCCGCCATCCAGGTCCGGACCAATGCCTACGTGATCTACGCCAACTAGATCAACAATATGGTCGATGTGGTCTACGACTTGCTGTAGCGTGGCCAGCACGATTGGATAACGGTTGTTGATTTCCTGCAATGCCATGCGCCTTTCTTCCCGCTGTATGTCCGTCAGCTCGTTCACACGTGGATATTTTGCATGAAGCGCCTTCATCGCAGCCGTACGCTTCGGATTGTCACTTTTTAGATAACCGCTGTACATATTCATCTGGATGACCCCTCCTTTCGCCGCTAATGCCTTGATCATCTCGTCTGACAAATTGCGCCGATGATGATATATGGCGCGCGCGGAACTGTGGGTAGCGACAATGGGCGCTTTCGACAACGCCAGGCAGTCCCAGAAGGTTTCGTCCGAGACATGCGAAATATCCACCAACATCCCCAACCGGTTCATTTCCTTCACCACTTCTTCACCGAACGGACTTAGCCCCTGATGTTCCGCGCCTGTCGGATCTGTGGATGAGTCACAGATATCGTTGTTGCGCGTATGGCACAACGTCATGTACCGCGCACCCCAATCGTAATACGTTTTCAATAACGAAAGATCTCGACCGATGGCCCATCCATTTTCGATACCGATAAATATCGCTCGCTTCCCTTCTTTTTCCAATAGATAAGCGTCTTCCTCCGTGGTAGCAAGACCTGCCAGATCCGGGTGATCGGATACGCTCTTGTGAATAACATCAAACAATAATTTGGCCCGTCTTTTTGCATCCTCATTGCCCGCCTCGGTACGAGGTCCCTGTCCGAGATAGACGGCAAAAAACATCGCATCCAGCCCTCCTTGTCTCATTCTGGGAAAATCAACCCGGGAACCGGTAGTTCGTGGATTATGTGTTTTCGAAAGATCAAAACCTGGATGAGCAACCAGATAGGCAGGGACATCTGCATGGGTATCCAACGTAAGGACTGCGGCATGAATTTCTGCTGCTTTTATCTTAATCGCCGGATCATCATAGGTCTGGCCGAAAGCGGCAACGCCCGACAGGGCCATGCTGGCTAACGCAGTAAATGCAATCTCATTCATGAAATAAAGATACGAAAGATCACGCATTAAGAATGCTTGCGGTCCGCATTCGCGAAACGTGACATCAAGATGTCACATTTATGAGAAATTTGTCGTTACTTTGCGACATACTGATATGCGAGATACTAAGCAAAAAATCATTGATGCGGCTATCATCGTTTTTAACGACGATCCATCTGCTGCTTTAGAACGCGTTGCCGACAAGGTACCGGTTACCCGGCGAACCCTTCATCGTTATTTTGTGGACCGAAATGCTTTGCTGACCGCGTGCAGTCTTGACATCCGAAAGCGATGCAGCGAGGCAATGGGCCGGGTATTTCAACAAGCGGCTGACCCGATCGCACAACTGGAGCAGTTACTGTATGCCGCAATAGATTGCGGGGCTAAATACGCGTTTTTCCATAAACTACATAGCAGCGAAGGGCACCAACATCAACACCACAACGATGACTGCGCAACCTACGACAGCATGCAAGCGCGTCTTTTTCAATTCTTCGTTCAGCTACAGGAGTCGGGCATTGCAACCAAACACGTTACGGCGGCATGGATGTGTGATTTTTTCGCGGGTGTAGTCAACACAGCAGTGAAGTCTGTCGCCATGGGCTCAGTTGCTGAACAAAGTCAAAAACAATTTGCTTGGCTCACATTCAGCCGGGGAATTAGGAGTTAGCATTTATTTATTCATTCAATTTAGTTGAGCATGGAAGAAAACAACACGTTTGAAGTCGTTATTGTAGGCGGAAGTTATGCCGGATTAGCCGCGGGGATGGCTCTGGGCCGCTCAATGCGCCGGGTTCTCATCGTCGATGGAGGTAAGCCCTGCAATGCGCAGACCCCTCACTCGCATAACTTTCTCGCCCACGATGGCCATACGCCCGCACACATCTCGGCGGTTGGCCGGGAGCAAGTACTTGCCTACCCTACGATCCATTGGCTCTCAGACGAAGTACGTGATGCAAGCGGCTCGAATCTGGACTTTCAAATTGAAATGGTATCGGGCAAAAAGATAAGCGCAAAAAAACTGTTGTTTGCCACCGGAATCAAGGATCAGCTTCCTGAGATAGAAGGCATCAACGACTGCTGGGGCATCTCCGCCATCCATTGCCCTTATTGCCACGGTTACGAATACCGCGATATGCCAACCGGCCTTCTTATCAACGGAGAAATGGCTTTCGAAAAAGCACGGCTGATTCATCACTGGACAAAGCAGCTAACCGTGTTTACGAACGGCACAAGCACGATCAGCACGACTCAACTGGAGCAACTGGCTGCCCGGGGCATAACCGTGGTGGAAACGCCGGTAAACCGAATTGTGCATACCGATGGATCGTTAAGCCATGTGAAGCTATCGGACGGAACCATGGTGGCTTTGAAAGCACTTTACATTGCCGCGCCCTTTGTGCAGCATTGTCTGATACCCGCAAAGCTGGGCTGCGAGCTCTTGCCAAGTGGACACATCAAAGTGGACGAATTTCAAAAAACCACGGTGCCGGGCGTCTCTGCAGCCGGCGATAACGCAACAAAATTCCGAAGTGTGGCATCAGCCGTGGCTGCGGGCACCGTCGCCGGTGCTTTTATTAACCACGAGCTGATTACCGAATTGGGCTAGAATAAAATTCTAAAACCGAATAAACTCTTCGATCTGTTCATCCGTAAACCGTACAGTATCCTCCTTATAAAGGCTGCCGTCCGAGTTGAACTCCTGAAAAATGTGGGGAATATGGATCCGTAACGGGAGTACGTTCAGGCGGACATAGTGGCATACGCCGGTAAAATGATCGACTCCTCTTATGTTCCCGTATTTGCCGCTCGAGAGTCCGACCAATGCGGCTTTCTTGTTAAAAAAACTGTCCGGGAATTTGCAGGCATCCACAAACGTTTTCAGGATACCTGGAAAACTTCCGTTATATTCCGGTATGACAAAAATAAACTTCTCGGTAGCCATAACACGATCCTGGTATGGTTGAAACGCATCGCTACGGGTTTTATACATATCTGCCGAGATGAAATCGACCGACAATTCGGCCAGCGAAAGAATATGAGCCGCCACTCCTTTTTCTATCAGCTTTTGCTGATAATATGTGGCCAATTTAAGCGTATTACTATGTGGGCGATTCGTACCGGATATGATGGTAATCATGATGGATTAAATTAAAAAGCGTATCTTAGCCCCTCGCATTTGAAGTTGCTAAAATGCCCAAAAGTACGAATAAATGAATACTTTTGGGTCGCAAAGCACATAGCGCGTTAATTTTTCATCACTCATGGGCAAAATCATTGCAATCGCTAATCAAAAAGGAGGAGTCGGCAAAACCACCACTTCCATCAACCTGGCAGCCAGCCTGGCTGTATTGGAATATAAAACGTTGCTGGTCGATGCAGACCCGCAAGCCAACTCGACCTCTGGTATCGGATTTGACCCCCGGACCATTAAATCCAGTGTGTATGAATGTTTAATCAATGACCTTGATCCGCATGAAGCCATCCAGCAAACCGACACGCCGAATCTCGATCTGCTACCTGCACATATCGACCTGGTAGGTGCGGAGATCGAGATGATCAACCTGCACGAACGGGAATTTAAAATGCGGAATATCCTGGATCAGATAAAAAATGAATATGACTTTATCGTCATCGATTGCTCCCCGTCTTTGGGTCTTATTACCATCAATGCATTGTCTGCGTCCAACTCAGTCATCATCCCTGTGCAATGCGAATATTTTGCACTGGAGGGATTGGGCAAATTGCTTAACACCATCAAGATTGTGCAGAACCGATTGAATACGGCTCTCGAGATCGAAGGCATTCTGCTAACGATGTATGATGTCCGCCTTAGGCTCTCCAACCAAGTCGTGGAGGAGGTAAAAACCCACTTTAACGAACTGGTTTTCGATACGATCATTCAACGCAATACGCGGCTGAGTGAAGCTCCCAGCTTCGGCATCGCGGTAATCATGCATGACGCCAACAGCAAAGGAGCCATCAACTACCTGAACCTGGCGCGAGAGATATTGGAAAAAAACAACCTTAGTAAGGAAAAAAAAGAACACGTAAGCGCATAGTAAATGGCAGCACAACAACGGAAAATAGGTTTGGGTAAGGGATTAAGTGCACTGCTCGACGATTCGGAAGAAGTAATCAAACGGCCCACCGAAAACAAAACGGTTGGCGATGTAAAAGAGCAGAAAATACCTGCCGGAATAAGCGAAGTTCCGCTTTCGCAAATCGCGATCAATCCTTACCAACCGCGGACCGATTTCGATGAAGAAGCGCTCCGCGAGTTGGCTGACTCCATCAAGCTACAGGGGCTTATACAGCCCATTACCGTGCGGCAGGCAGAAAATGGGGCTTATCAGCTAATAAGCGGGGAACGTAGATTAAGGGCGGCAAAACTAGCTGGCCTTACGGAAATACCGGCATATATTCGGACGGCCAATGATCAGCAAATGCTGGAAATGGCGTTGATCGAAAATATTCAACGTGAAAATCTCAACGCTATCGAGGTCGCACTGAGTTTCCAGCGGATGATTGAAGAATGCAACCTGAAGCAGGAAGAACTCGGCGAACGGGTCAGCAAAAACCGCTCAACAGTAACCAACTATCTGCGCTTGCTGAAGCTGCCGCCGGTCATACAGGCAGCCATACGGGATGGCCAGCTCAGCATGGGACATGCACGTTCATTGATCAATGTACCTGAAATTGACAAGCAGCTGTACATCTTCCGGGAAATCGTAAAAAAAGGATTATCCGTACGGAAAACCGAAGAGCTGGTGCGAGATATCCAGCAACGTACTACTGCCCAACCCGGCAAACGTGACAAAACAGCCCCCCTATCTTTTCAGTATCAAAAGGTCGAGGACGACCTTGCTTCCAAATTTGCTACACGCGTAAAACTCAAAGTATCCGGCAAAAAAGGCACCGGAGCCATCGAAATCCCCTTTCACTCTGAGGATGATTTAAACCGGATTCTTGAATTATTGGACTGGTGATGAACAGGCTACTCGTCATCCTGGCATTGCTGTTTGCAGGTACCGCTGTCGTTTGGGCCCAAGAACCCGGCCGTCAGCAGCGCGACACGATTCCGAAGCCCGCGGCGCCCCAAGTTACCGATAGTCTCAAGGTGGTTCCAACGGATACCGCAGCGACGGATACCGCAGCGACGGATACCGCTGCTGCGGAGACCCGCCGCGAGCGGAGGCAACGGGAGAAACGCGAGCGGGAAGCCAAGGAACAAGCGCAAACGGTATTCAAAGACTCCGCACGGCTGGCCCTTGAAGCGATGTCAGTGCGACCCTGGAAGCAATCGCTGATGGTGCCCGGATGGGGGCAGATCACCAACGGTGGTTGGTGGTGGCTCAAGGTACCGGTTATTTACGGAGGTTTCGTGAGCGCAGTGCTGGTATTTGAGTTTAATAATCGCTATTACCACGATATCCTTGAAGAAGTGCAGTACCGTATCAACAACAATCACGCGATCCCACCAAACACGAAATATCCCAATCTTGGATCCGGACAACAGATGACGGACTATATGATTGTCGCGAAAGACTCGTATCGCCGTAACCGCGACCTTACGGTACTGGTAACGGTGGGTTGGTGGGGCCTCCAAGCAGTGGAGGCCTACGTCACATCCATGCTCAAGCACCGGTGGGAGATCGGGGATGACCTGAGCATCAAGATTTCACCTACCCTCATATCCCAACCCAGCGCCGGTTGGGCGTACCAACCTACTGCCATCGGTTTTAAAGTGAAAATGAATTTTTAACCATTTATACACATTTTATACTAAGTTTGCGTACTAGCAAAATACGTACATGAACATTGCATTACTCGGATATGGAAAAATGGGGCGGCTTATCGAGAAATTCGCCCTGCAACGCGGTCACCACATCCATCTCATCGTAGACGAAAATAATCGGTCGGATATCGGCCCTGCCGATTTGGAGGGCGCAGACGTAGCCATCGACTTTAGCCAACCTGAGGCTGCCGTGGCGAACATCGACCTGTGCTTTGAAGCCGACGTACCGATTGTCGTCGGAACCACCGGCTGGTATCACCGGCTCGAGGACGTAAAAAAGAGATGTCTGGATGGTAACAAAACCTTGATGTACGGCTCTAATTTCAGTATCGGAGTCAATGTCTTTTTCCACATCAACAAATTGTTAGCAGCTGTCATGAATCCCTATAAGCAATACGATGTGCAGGTTGAAGAAATTCACCATACCCAGAAACTGGATGCGCCGAGCGGCACTGCCATTACGATTGCAGAAGGAATTCTTGAAAACACCGATTCCAAAACGGAATGGATAAACAACCTGGTGGGCGAGGGCGAGGAAGTCATTCCAAAGAGCCAGCAACTGCTGATTGAAAGCCATCGTATTGACGATGTACCCGGCACACATACGGTCCTTTATAGCTCTGAAGTCGACCAGATCGAATTTAAGCACACGGCGCATAGCCGGGCAGGTTTTGCCTTGGGGGCGGTAGTCGCTGCCGAATGGACAGCAGGCAAAACCGGGTTTTACCAAGTCACCGAAATGTTTAATTTTTAACGAAACCTATTATATGGGATATATTGTTTTTGCCATCATTCTCATCCTCATTCATATTGGGCTTTGGAAACTTTTCATAAAAGCCGGGCGCAAAGGTTGGGAATCGCTCATTCCGGTTTATAAGGAATTTATCATTGCCAAGCATATTACCGGGCATCCCGGCTGGTGGATTGCCTTACTGCTGATTCCCATTGTAAATATTTTCATCTTTTTTGGCTTGTATCTGGATTTAGTGAAGTCATTTGGCAAGCGTCGCTTTTGGGAATATGCGGCCACGATCCTGTTACCTTTCGTTGTGCTTCCTTGGTGGGGCAATGACCCGAAAGTCGTTTATCTCGGACAATCGGCCACCCAGGAGTTCAAGGAAAAATATCCCTACAAAAAAACCGTGGCACGTGAATGGGCCGATGCGATCGTTTTCGCTGTTGTTGCCGCCACGCTGATCCGTGGCTTTTTAATCGAAGCCTACATGATCCCCACGGGTTCAATGGAAAAAAGCCTGCTGGTTGGCGACTTCCTGTTTGTCAGCAAATTGAACTACGGCCCGCGCATTCCAATGACGCCCATTGCCTTTCCCTTTGCGCACCATACCATGCCGTTGGTGGGCGGAAAAGCATATTGGGAGGGCGTAAAAATAGGCTATAAACGACTACCTGGATTCCAACAAATTGAACGCAACGATGTGGTCGTATTTAATTATCCGATGGAGGCAGACCCGCCTTTCAACCGACCGATCGACAAACGTGAAAACTACATCAAACGTGCAGTAGGTATCCCGGGAGACACCGTTTCGCTGCGTGAGTCCATATTATACATCAATGGAAAAAAAGGCTTCGTCCCGCCACACGGACAGATGGACTATTACGTGTATACCGATGGAACAGGCCTAAACCCACAGCGGTTGCTGGATATGCGTATCGAACACAGTCCCTATGCACGGGAGCCTTATCAGCTTTTCCTGACGGAAGAGGCCTATCAGGAAGTTAAAAGCTGGGCAAACGTAACCAAGATCGTTCCAAATATCCGGCATCGCGATACAGAAGAGCCCGGCATATTCCCGAACAATCCTTTATACCATTGGAATATCGACAATTTCGGACCGATCATCATACCGAAAAAAGGCTGGACAATTACCCTTGACAGTCTTACGATGCCGCTTTATGAACGCGCCATCCGCGTATATGAAGGCAACGAACTGGAAAGCCGTGCAGATGGCGTATACCTCAACGGTGCGAAAGCAGACACGTATACGTTCAAAATGAATTATTACTGGATGATGGGTGACAACCGCCATAATTCAGAGGATGCTCGGACTTGGGGGTTTGTACCGGAAGACCATATCGTAGGCAAAGCTTTGTTTGTATGGCTGAGCTGGGATAAGGACGGCACGTTCTTCGACAAAATCCGTTGGAACCGGATTTTCATGGGCATAAAATAGGGAACGACTTAGTCTAAACGTCACATAGCCGAATGGCCTGTGCCAGCGATTGGAGGGGTTCCGGCTGTTTGGGGATAAATTCTTGCGCGACGTATCCCGTGAATCCCGTTTCCACGATGGCTTTCATAATGGCAGGATAGTTGAGCTCTTGGCTTTGATCAATTTCGTTACGCCCCGGTACGCCACCCGTATGGTAATGGGCGATGTAAGGGTGGTACTTACGGATCGTAGCGATGACGTCGCCCTCCATGATTTGCATGTGGTAGATATCGTAAAGCAGCTTAAACCGGTCTGACCCGATGGCATCGCACAGAGCCGCTCCCCACGCAGTATGATCGCATTGGTAGTCGGGATGATCTACTTTGCTATTGAGCAATTCCATTACCAAGGTAACGCCATGTTTTTCGGCCGTGCCCATGAGCCGTTTCAGGCCGGTGGCGCAATGGCGGATGCCCTCCTCATCGCTTAGTCCACGGCGGTTGCCGGAAAAGCAGATGATTTTGTCGTATCCGGCCGCAGCCACTTGCGGGATAAGGGTCTCGTAGCTGGCCACCAACTCATCATGCAGCGACGGGTCGTTGAACCCTTCGGGAATCCCTTTGCCCGCACCATGGGGCATGGCGGCATATAGTCCGTACTGTTTCAATATAGGCCATTCTTTGGGACCAACCAAATCGATTGCCGTAATACCGATTTCTCTGGCGGCCTGGCAGAGCTCCGCTAAGGGGATTTCGGGATAGCACCAACGACAAACCGAGTGATTAATACGACCTTTCAACGGTGTCAACGCAGCTTCTTGTGCGGCTGAGGCCCCTCGTTGAAACAAGTCGGTCGCCATCATGGCCGTGGTGCCGGCAGCCACGGCTTTCAAAGCACTTCTTCTTGAGAAAAGTTGTGGGGTGGGTTTCATGCTGTAAACCTACATAAAAATCCGTGAAACATCAATGCCAGAACGGCCGTATCACAGGGAAATCGAGGTCACTTTTCAGCGGCCGCGGCTAAGTACCGTTTAATTGTATCTTCCAGTCCCAAATAAAGTGCATCGGCAATCAAGGCGTGGCCGATGCTCACTTCCAGCAATCCGGGGATGTGCTGCACAAAATACGGCAAATTATGAAGATCGAGATCATGACCGGCATTAAGGCCGATCCCCGCTTGCTGTGCCACCTTCGCAGCTTCGATGTACTGCGCTATCGCTTGGGCGGGATCCTGCGGAAACTCCCGGGCATAACCTTCGGTGTATAACTCAACGCGGTCCGCGCCGGTTTCCGCGGCAGCGGCAACCATTTCAGGATTGGGATCCACGAAGATCGAAACCCGGATGCCTTCGCCCTTAAACAATGCACAGATATCCTGTAAATAGTCGCGATGTTTGATGGTATCCCATCCATGGTTTGAGGTGATCTGTCCAGGCTCGTCCGGCACCAAAGTAACCTGAGCGGGCTGCGTATCCAAAACCAACCGAACGAATTTCTCCTCCCGGCTGTTACCTTCGATATTCAATTCGGTGGTCAGCGCCGACTTCAGATCATAGACATCCCGATAGCGGATATGCCGCTCATCTGGCCGGGGATGCACCGTAATGCCATCCGCACCGAATCGCTCACAGGCCCGCGCTGCCTGAAGTACATCCGGGTTATTTCCGCCGCGCGAATTGCGGAGCGTCGCGATTTTATTGATATTAACCGAAAGTCTCGCCATATAGATCGTTTTTTACAAAGGTACAAACTTTATAATTGCGAAGCCTTCATGAACCGAACGCAGCTAGCCCATAAACACGGTTGGAAACAACACCTCACGCATACCATCCTTGAAAGCAGATCATCGATGAATAATTATTTTCGGATGAATTTATTAAATTGCGTGGGTTATGGAGAGCTTCGACTTTAGTTTTAGGTTACTGGATATCATAGACATCTTCTTAGTCGCTGTCATCCTGTATTATATATATAGCCTCATCCGCGGCACCATTGCGGTTAATATCCTTATCGGGTTGGGGCTTATCTATGTAATTTTTCTGCTGGTCAAGCAATTCAACATGCACCTTCTTACCGAGATTTTCGGCGGGTTCATCAGTGTGGGATCGCTGGCGCTCGTGGTCGTGTTCCAGCAGGAAATCAGGCGCTTCCTTATCCATATCGGCAAAAATATATCCGTAAGACGGAAAAATTTCCTATGGTCGATCTTCGTGAGCAAAAAAGCAGCCGAACAAGATCACCGCACCCACCTCAAGCCCATTATCGACGCATGCAGAAGTATGTCAAAATCTTATACAGGAGCCTTATTGGTTTTCGCCAAATATTTTGACGAGGAATATTACCAGAGCAGCGGCGAATACATGGATGCGCAACTTTCCAAACGGTTACTCGAAAGTATATTCCAAAAAAACAGCCCCTTACATGACGGGGCTGTCGTTATTGTGGATTTCAAGATAAAAACCGCCAGCTGTGTGCTACCCTTATCAGATAGCGAGGATTTACCGCTGCATTTCGGCTTACGTCACCGCGCCGCCATCGGTGTTACCGAGGTGAGCGATGCGGTGGCAGTAATCGTCTCGGAAGAAACGGGAGAGATCTCGTTTGCAAAGGATGGCAATGTCAACATGAATATTACGCACGAAGAACTGGAGGAATTGTTGAATGCATCACTTTGAAAGGGACCGCCTGATTATTTCTTAGCTTCAGCCAATACCTTTCCGTTCAGCCGCACATACTCCTCGTTATTTTGTTGTTTGGCTATTTCTATCCCCTCCTGGGCCGTGGCCGCTGCTCCGGCTTTGTCTCCTGCCTTAAGTTGGATACGCGCCTTCCAGTATTTGATATAGGGCGGAGAATTAGGTGCTTTGTCTGCCTCATTTATCCAGGTGAGCGCTTTCTGGATATCCTTATTGTTGTTATAATAATACTGCGCAGCTTGCATGTAGGGCTTCTTCTCTCCTTTCATTGCTTGCTCAATGGCAGCCATGATTTCGGCATCTTGGTCGACCACCAAGTCGAAAGCAACTTTGGTATTTTCCCAGGAGATATTCAGCTTTGCGCTTTGAGGTTTCACATCCGAAAAATCCATGGTGAAGGTTTCCACGGGTTTACCCAATCGTTCCGGTTTAACGGTAAAGCGGAGCACATCCTCTTCTTGCTTATAAGCGTACGCTCCCCATTGTTGGCTATTCTTACTAAAAATGATTGTCCATTCATTTTTTCCCGGTATGGTCAACAAACCGTAGGTTCCCGGCTCGATCGGGTGACCGGCCACCGTTACCTTATCCTCAAACTTGATGGTAGGAATGCCGTTCGCTCCCGTACGCCACACCTTACCATGAGGCTCCAACTCTCCGAAAATTTTCCTGCCATTCACATTAGGTCGACTATAGGTAAGCGTAACGTTACGGATACCCAATCCCTGAATAACGGTTTGCGAACTGCTCGCGGGAGGAAGTTTCAGTTGGGCTTTTAGAGGTTGCACCACGGTGGCAACAACGAGGGCCAGGACGGCCGTTTTTACTAGGTTTTTTTTCATGTTACTAATTTTGTTTTTTAAATGGCAATGAAGCTTGCATGAGGCGTTTAATCAGGTCATTATTGAGCTGCGGCTCCTGAAAGCTCCCTATTTACCTAATTGAGAATTTACAACCCTCCGAAATTAGGAATTATTCGTTAAGTCGTCATTCAACATTACCGAAATATTACAATCCGCATGTAATAACACCTTTACATCATCCGTTTTAAAAGTGATATTTCATTAGAAAATCTTTGTTCTAATGGCCTAATGGAACCTGCATTTTCATCGCCTTTTGCTAATAGGCGCTGACATGGCAGGTTTCACAAAAAAGTCCTGTTTTCCTGCGTCGTTTACCCAGACGCAGGAAAATCAGGCACAATTTCTTGAACTTTCTTTTATTTAGAGGTCCGGGATTCGCTCAATCTATGTCCGTAACTTGCAAAGTAGAGGATGTAGAGGTAAGCGGGCACCATCGCGTACAAGAATGCGTGTTGAAAATCGATGCCAAGGGTGTCTTTTAGGTATCCGTATACCAACGGCCAGATGGCGCCGCCGGCGATCCCCATAATCATCACTCCGGATCCAACTTTGGTAAATCGTCCCAGCCCCTTAATGCCCAGCGGAAAAATTGCCGGCCACATCAGTGCGTTGGCAATACCCAATAACGCCACAAAAATATAGGAAGTTATTCCCGAAGTGAATACCGAAATTACGGTGAAGGCAATGCCGACCAACGTACAAATGCGAAGTGCAGATTGTTGCGAGATCAATCTTGGGATGGTTGCAATCCCGACAAAATACCCCACGAGCATACACCCCAGTGTAAAAGCAGTGCCATATTTCACAAAGAATGGAGGCAGTGACAACAATCGACCATATGTCCCAATAATGTCGCCTGCCATCACCTCTACTGAAACGCAAAAGAAAATTGCTAACGCCCCGAGAAACAGATGTGGAAATTGAAAGATGCTGCTTCTCCTTTTTACGTTCGCACTTTCTTCGACCACTTCCTCTTTGTTTACATCAACATCAGGCATTTTCACAACAAACACAATGATAGCCAAGACCGCTACCCCAATGGCCATTCCGATATATGGGCTATGAATCCGTTCTGAAAGTTCGGCCAATAATGCATCGTGTTCCGGGCCTGCTTTAAGATCTCTTATTTTATTAGAAATCGTATCATAATCTTTCAACAATATACTTCCCAGGACAAACGGGACGATGATACCAGCGGTTTTATTGAAAATCCCGACGATGGAAATACGCTGGGCAGCGCTTTCGATGGGACCGATAATACTTAAGTATGGATTAATCGCGGTCTGAAGAAGTGCCATTCCCGATGCTTGAATAAATATAGACACCAAGAACAGGCCATAACTTAACTTAGATGCGGCCGGCAATATAACCAATGCGCCAATCACGATTAAAAACAGACTGGCCACAATTCCATTTTTAAAACCGATTTTGTCCAAAATCCATGAACTGGGAAGAGCCAAAAAGAAATAAGCTATATACGAAGCAAATAAAATAAAGAAAGCCTGCAAATCTGTCCCTAAATTAAAGGCTAATCTCACAAATGGGATCAGCGCCCCATTGGCCCAGGTGATGTAACCAAGAATAAAAAACAGTGCACAGCATATAATCATAGGTAATATGGCTGTCTTTTGTTGAGTTGGTATAGCGTTCATTGATTCAAGATTTACTTTTCATAATTACTTTTCATAGGTTGGTCGTATTTAGGAACCTTCCATTCCGCAAGACTATAAAATAAAATCAACATTTAAAATAAAAAAATCACGCAATCGGTTGTTTTCCTAGGGTGAATAGGCAAATGAGTGACTGGCCGAATGAGTGACTGGCCGGGAGAATCTAAATGGGTATCTACAAAATAGGAAACGCCCTGAAGTATCAGGGCATCTCCTACACCTAAACCGTATCATAAAACCATGGAAATGGTTTTGTAGATACAATACTTACAAAAGACACTGGAAAAGGTTTTTAAAGTTTTTTATTTTTTTATCCACTTGTTCACTTCCTCACTTGTTCCTTGTTTACTTCCTTACCTTCGTTTCCTCACTTTACTCACCGAGATAACGTTCACGAATAATATTACGGTGATGATTAAGGTGTCCGGCGATGATATATAAAAACGCACGAACACTGATCAATCGTTCGGAAGCGATGCCCTTCCGGGCCAGTTCGTGATCATTAAAACTGCGAAAAAGCATCAGGTTAGACTTTCTGACTAACACAAATTCTTCTGCAAAGCTTTCCAATGACCGTTCATTGAACCGGGCGTTGGTCACAAAATCCTCGGGCTCGAACCCGATCAATTCCTTGGTGTCATTCCGTGCGAAACGCAGCGCACGGTAGGCCATGATCCGTTCGGTATCAATGACATGCCCCACAACCTCCTTGATGGTCCATTTCCCCTCCATATAGGCGTATTCGGATTTGCCCGGGGGAATACTTGCCAGAAATTCGGGAAAAGCGGTAATTTGCTCACTGAGCAATTCCATCACGTCGCCCGTGATGGTTTCAATGTAATCGGAATAAATCGCTGGGTATTCATCAGATTTGAGCGGGTTCATACGTTTGGCTACTTGGTAATACGATTCTAAATGTGGTTCCTTTATCTATTTCTGACTCCTTCACATAAATATGCCCTTTGTGGTATTCGATCATCCGTTTGGTGAGGCTCAACCCCAGCCCCCAGCCTCGCTTTCGTGTGGTGAAACCCGGTTGGAAGACCGCATCAAACTGTGCGCGCGGTATCCCTTTTCCGGTATCGCTAATGTCTATAAAAATTTGCTCTTTTGCAATATTTTCTAGAATAACGATGTCTATCCTTCCAGCAGATTCAATCGCATTTGCGGCATTCTTCAGAAGATTTTCAAGTACCCAATCGAATAAAGGCACATTAAGCATGGCTTGCGCTTTCGTTTCGCCGGAGACATTAAACACAATTTTGTCACTGGTTCTAACCTTAAAATAGTTCACGAAATCAACCACCACTTTATACACAGTATAGTTGTGCAATACCGGAGTTGAACCGATTTTCGAGAAACGGTCCGCGACAACTTCCAGGCGTTTGACATCGCTTTCCATTTCTATGAGCAACGGATCTTTCTCGGCGTCAAACTTCGCACGGACCAATTCCAGCCAGGCCATCAGCGATGATATAGGCGTTCCTAGCTGATGGGCGGCCTCCTTTGCCAAACCTACCCACACCAGGTTTTGTTCGGACTTGCGGATGGAATTAAATACAGTATAGGCAATGGCAAGAAAAATCGCGATCAGGGTAAGTTGCACATAGGGAAAGACACGGAGCTGGGTGAGTAACAGGGAATCTTTATAATACACGAACCATTGCCCCCCATTGGGCAAGTTGATGATGATGGGCGAATGGCTTTTTTTCATAATCATCAGTTGCCTGTTAAAGTATGTGGGGTCGTATAACAGATTTTCATCCTGGTCGTCCGACAAGATATTGGTTTTCGTTGAATCCAAATCCCGCCAGTAGATAATACTGTCACGGGCGTCAGCGATGATAGCGGGCATCGACAGACTGTCGCGTACGGCAGAAATAAAGGTGATCATTTCATCATCGAAATCCGGCATGGTGATGATGCTCCGCATACTCATTGCCCATACCTCAGCTTTGGTCCGCTCGGATTTGGAAAGGTTCCTTACCAAATAATTGGTGTACAGCAACGATGCGGCCGCAATAAGTACTGCGAGAATCAACAAGGCAAATTTCCATCGTTGCTGGTTATATTGATAAGGGTTCATTCGGCCAAAATACATAATTCCTCCAATAATGATATTTTGGCAGTCGTATTTTTTACAGCGGTTCCGTTTTTAAACATTTTGTCGGGCAGTTTGGTACGCAACGCAACTGGAAGACTCACTTCACTCATCCTCCCAAGGTTGTTTATGTGCAGCCGAGGCCGCCTTGGCGTGGGATAATGGAAGCCCTGTATTAAACCGAACAACGGGAGTTCACCGAAGGTAATCTCGGTACTTTTTATCTTTCCGTCACAAAAAAACTGGCCAATTTAGCTAAGTTTGCAACATGGATCAAGACAGGAAAGTAAGGGTACGTTTTGCACCGAGTCCCACCGGTGGATTGCACTTAGGTGGTGTACGTACGGCATTGTTCAACTACTTGTTTGCCCGGCACAACAACGGAACGTTTGTATTGCGCATCGAGGATACGGACCAAACGCGGTTTGTCCAAGGTGCCGAGGAATACATTCAGGACTGCCTCCAGTGGTGCGGGATTGAGCCGGATGAGAGTCCGCTTCACGGAGGGGCGTATGGCCCCTATCGGCAAAGCGAACGCAAAGCAAATTATCAAGACTATGCGGAACAGCTGGTAGCCGACGGCTATGCATATTACGCTTTTGACACCGCGGAAGAATTGGACGCTCAGCGCAAGCTGCATCCCAACTTTAAATACAGCCACGAAAACCGTTCGCAACTGCGCAACTCGCTCAGCCTTCCGGAAACCGAGGTGCAGCGGCTGGTCGCCGAAGGGCACCCTTATGTCATCCGCATCAAAATGCCTGTCGGTGAAACCATCGGGTTTGACGACATGATCCGCGGCGTGGTCAGTTTCGACTCATCACTGGTGGACGACAAAGTGCTGTTAAAAGCCGATGGCATGCCCACTTACCACCTTGCGGTAGTCGTGGATGATTACCTAATGGGTATCACCCATGCATTCCGGGGCGAAGAATGGCTGCCTTCTGCTCCGGTGCACATCCTGCTCTGGGAATACCTGGGCTGGCGGAACAGCATGCCCTATTGGGCTCACCTGCCCCTGATCCTTAAACCGGATGGCAATGGCAAACTGAGCAAGCGTGACGGTGACCGATTAGGATTCCCGGTGTATGCCATGAATTGGCAAGACCCCAAAACCGGCGATCTCACCCGGGGGTTTCGGGAAATGGGGTTCCTTCCCGAGGCATTCGTCAACATGTTGGCGTTGTTAGGCTGGAATGACGGAAGTGATCAAGAGCTTTTTTCACTTGATGAATTGATTGCTAAGTTTTCGGTGGACCGCATCAGCAAAGCAGGCGCAAAATTTGATTTTGAAAAAGCGAAATGGTTCAACCACGAATGGATCAAACAAAGCAAGGACGAAGCACTCCTTCCCGAACTCCGTAATGTGTTGGCTGAGCAGGGCGTTCTGGACGTTGACCCAACATACCTTGCCGAGGTGCTGCCGCTGGTGAAAGAACGCCTAACGTTTCTTTCCGATTTCTGGGAACAGGCTTCCTATTTTTTCAAACGACCTGAAGGCTATGATTTAGCGGCCGTACAACCCAAGTGGACGGCTGAAAAAACCGATTTCTTCGCAGACATGATTACCAAGTTGGAGAATTTCGATCCATGGCACAGCGCTGAATTGGAGAGCTTTTACAAATTGGCCATCCAAGCTTCCGACATGAAGGTGGGCGAATTGATGCTACCGTTCCGCATCATGCTCGTCGGAGGGAAATTTGGCCCCCACGTCTTTGACATTGCCGCGCTCTTAGGCCGCGAAGAAACGATAGCAAGGATGAAAAGCGGGCTGGAGGCGTTTATTACCCCAGCAGCTCTCTGATGTCTTCCTGCGTGAGCGATTTGATAAAGCTTTCTTCGGTCGTGATGAGCGTATCGGCAATGCTTTTCTTACGGTTCTGCAGTGCCAGTATTTTTTCCTCGACCGTGTCTTTGGTGATAAATTTGTAGATAAACACGTTGCGCGTTTGACCGATGCGGTGCGTACGGTCGATAGCCTGTTGTTCAACAGCGGGATTCCACCAAGGATCCAGTATGAACACATAGTCTGCCTCCACCAAGTTAAGTCCCACCCCACCGGCTTTGATCGAAATCAGAAACAGCCGCGTATCTTGATTTTCACGGAATTGTTTAACCACTTCCTCCCGGTTTTTGGTCGCCCCGTCAAGATAGGCATAGCCAACGTTGTGTTTGTCGAAGTATTGCTTAAAAATAACCAGTTGTTTGACAAACTGCGAAAACACAAGCACCTTATTGCCCCGCTGAAGTACCGTTTCAAGGGTATGGATGACACTCTCGAATTTCCCGGACTCGCCCCGGAATGCGCTGTCTACCATTCGTGGGTGATTGGCCAATTGGCGCAACTTGGTAAGTCCCTGTAACAACGCAATCTGTGGAGTTCGGGTTTTCTCGTCGCCTAAATTTTCCAATATCGCATTCCGGTATTCCGATTTCACGCGTTCGTACTGTTCAGCTTGTTGTTCACCCATGGTACAATAGAATACCTGTTCCGATTTAGGCGGGAGCTCCGTAGCCACTTGACTTTTGGTCCGCCGCAGAACGAAAGGCTTAATGATCGCCTGTAACCGTCGCGCCTTTTCTTCGTCTTTCTTTTTTTCGATAGGCTGCACAAATTCCTGCTGGAAATAGTGGTAACTACCCAATAGCCCTGGGTTAAGGAAAGCCATCTGCGACCATAGATCGGCCACCGAATTTTCCACCGGCGTACCGCTCAGCACCAAACGGTGCTTGCTTTTTAGGCTTTTTACGGCCTTGAACGATTTTGAAGCCGGATTCTTGATGATCTGGCTTTCGTCGAGAATAACATAATTGAAGTAAAAGGCACTCAATAACTCCTCGTCACTGCGGGCGATGCCATAGGTGGTAATCACCAAGTCGTAGGGCTCAAAGGCCGCCGGTTCTTTTGCCCTATTGATACCGGTATGCACCAAGATTCGCAACTCAGGCACGAATTTGTCCGCTTCGTTCTGCCAGTTATAAATCAATGAGGTAGGCATGATGATGAGCGAGGTCATCGGTCCTTCACCCTGCACTGCCAGCTCCTTTTGCTTTTGCAGAAATGCCAGGGTCTGAATGGTTTTTCCGAGTCCCATATCATCGGCCAAACAGCCGCCAAACCGGTATTGCTGAAGAAAATGAAACCAATTGTACCCCGCCTTCTGATAGGGCCGTAACGAGCCGTTAAACTGCCGGGGAGCTTCGATTTCATCGATGGCCTCAAAATGTGTCAATTGCTCCAACTTGCGGCCTATCGTCAATGCAGTGTGTTCCGAAATGTCACTGAGCAGGCCTACATGGTACTTACTGAGCCGGATTGACTTTTTATCTTCAGAAAACTGGAACAAGTGATTGTACTGCGCAAACCACTCTTCGGGAATCACCGCTATTTCTCCATTGGGCAGCACAAACTCCTTGATGTTATTTAATATGTGGTTGCGCAATTGGATAAAAGGTACTTCATAATTTCCAAAACGAGCGACGGCTTGCACGTCAAACCAATCATTGCTTTCCTTAACCGCGAGATCAAGCTCCGTACGTCCGAAGAAGAAACGTTTGTGTGGATCTTCCTGAACAATTTCGTAGCCCAATTGACTAAGTTCGTCGTTCTTTTCACGAAGCCAATCCATTACAGATATCCGCTCATCGCCATTCACGACCGGTTCGAGGTTACTGAAGAGCGTACTGGTTTTATGCAACCCTCTATCCAGAAGCTCCTGCATGCGCTTTTCTTCCCACTGCAGAGACCGTTTGATCCGATGAAACGTATACTGATCCGAGGCCTCATCGTAGTGCATTCTTACCGTCACCTTATTTTCCCCACCGGACGCAAAAAGGTACGGACCGTAGCGAAAATTCAGCTGGAGTTGCGAGGTACCGTTTTCAACATACAACAATTTGATAACCGGCACGGCATCGTGTTGGTGTGTCTCAATCGAAAAGCCTTCGGCATAGACGTGATGCTTCTCGATCAGTCCACGTACGAAGGTTTCAAAATATTTCCGTTCTGTCGCCCGCGCAACCGCTATGTAGCGCTTTTGCAAAAAGGGTGATAACTTCTTTCCCTCAAGCGGTTGATCAAAATGATAAAGCACATGTTCCAACAGCAGCCAAGCCTGCTGATTGACGATTACCTGGGCATCTTTGTACATAAATTCGATGCGCTGCCCGCCATATTTGATGGTAGGGAAATAACGGGTTTCCTCACCGTTGCGCCGAAAATGAAACAGGACAGACGCAGGCTCGGGAGCGATCTCGATCCGTTGGTCGGCCGCATACCCATCTTTGCTCATCAAAAACAAAGGCTTTTTCTTCAACAATTCCAAGGCTTGCAGTAGCCGTCGTTCAATTTTCGGCCGGATGAACTCGTAAAATTTAGGGTCAAAGATCTTGGAGAAAAAATCAGCAGGTCGAACCGGCTTTTTATGATACCGCTTGATAATATTTGTCTGCTCGATTTCTTCCAGCAGTTTAATCAATTTGTAATCCACATCGTCCAATACCGCTGCATACTCGGTTGCCGTATGGCTGAAAATGCGCCGATGTGTCAGGGAATACCCGCCGTTGGGATTGAGCTGCACAATATGGGGCTCAATTAAGCATCCTAGATAGGGGTGCTCACAAAGGGAATAGACCAATTCATACGGTTGTGTAGTATCGACTTGCTGCATTTAGAGGGTTGTATCCTAAAAAATAAAGGTGCTAAAGATACGAAATCTTCGGACAATTACGGTGCGTTTAGCAAGACCTATGCCAGTTACGATGCGTTTGCGGCTCAAGGGCACCCTGCACTTCCCGTTACCTTGGCACGTATGAACGATTTATTCGGGTTTGGATTTCAACCACTGAAAGCAGTACACTACAAATCTCCCTGAATGACAGAATATAGCGAGGGATACATCATCGGGCTAACGACGCCTGCGCAATCCGTATTTCAGTATACTCCACGTCGGCGCCCAACATTGCTTTGAGAACAGATGACGGTTTGCCGGGATTTTTACGCAACACCTCCTGGACAGATTCCAGTTTGGCCATATCCATTAACTGATGGGCCTCGACCCCCTGACCAATGAAATCAATGAGGTGTCCGATGATAGTATTTTTGGTCAAGCCACGTTCCGTTGCAATGTCATCGATGGATTTTCCGGCCTGAAACAAGTCAAAACTAATGCGCTTGGTCGCGCCCTTGACAGGCTTCTGCTTGCCGGTATTGCCAGGAAGTACCTCGTCGGCTGCGATTTCGATGGTATGCATACGTTCAGCTTTGCCCATCACCTCCTGCAAAGCATCGCCTTTGGCGAGTGCCTCTGAAATCATCAGGCATTGGGTCAATTGCGCTCTTTTCCGTTTGAAGTCGATAAGCAACGCTTTTAACTCTTCCACGTATTTCTTTGTTCGCTTTTTTATCGCCCATGCAGCCATGTGCGCATCCAGCGCAACAATCAATTCTTCTTCAATCCGCGGCAGAAACCACTCCACAGCCCTCGCTGTACGCTGATGAATTCTGGCATAGTCGCTTTCCCCGTCTGTATTCAACAGCCCATTTAACTGGTTGCGAAATTTATCCGCCACTTCCCGCTGCGCCCGACAGGCGATCGTCAATGCCTGAAGAAACTGGTAGGCGGTCGCTTGGTCGGCAATGTTTCGGCTTTCCAGATCGGTCATTATGCCTTGGCTGGCCTCTACCAACCGATCCCACTTAAAACCCTGAAGCAAAATATGTCCCAAGTAGTTCCGTTGGGAGGCCTCCAGGATTTTGGACATATCTTCCTCTGCAGGCGTCGCTTTTGAAAAGTCGGCCACCTGTCGATCTGTGCGAATGCTGTGCGGCGGGATCCGCGAATAAAGCACCAATCCATCCAATTTTCGCAATCGGCTTAACGCTACATAGACCTGACCAGCGGCAAAAGAGGCGCCAGCGTCAATGATGGCCTTATCAAAAGTAAGTCCCTGGCTTTTGTGGATCGTGATGGCCCACGCTAACCGGAGCGGGAATTGGGCGAAGGTACCCAATACCTCTTCTTCGACTCTATCTTGTGCTTTATCGTAGCGATACCGGATGTTTTCCCATTCCTCACGTTTTACTTCCACCGCTTCGCTTCCATCTTTAAACTCGACGATCAGCCGATCTCCTGTGGAATCCATGTGTTTCACATAACCGATCTTTCCATTGTAATACCGTCGTTCATCGCCGCTGTCATTGCGGATAAACATCACCTGGGCACCGATCTTTAGTGTCAGCTCCATCTCTGCGGGATACAGTGTTTCCGGAAAATCTTTCGAAATCTTTGCCTCCAGCGTTATCACTTGTCCCGGCAGCGCATCCAGTTCCCGCCTATTGATCGCATCCGCCCGGTGATTATGCGTAGTAAGGGTAACGTAAGGGTCGTCCTTTGCCGGCACAAAATCCGGCCGGTAATAAGTATTCAACAGGTCAAGCTGCTCGGAAGTACAGCAATTGTTGCGGATATCATTAAGTATATCGATGAATGTCTGTTCGCTCTGCCGGTAGATTTTTTTAAGCTCTAACAACACAGGCGGATGCTCGCGCAGCACCTTGGCGTGGAAAAAGAACGGGCTTGGATAATAGCGGCTCATGATCTCCCACTCCTGCTCCTTGACGACCGGCGGCAACTGGTACATATCGCCGATAAACAACACCTGCAGGCCGCCGAACGGGCGAGCATCGCGTCGTACGGATTTCAGGATTGCGTCAATAGCATCCAGGGTGTCGGCGCGTAGCATAGAAACTTCATCGATGACCAATAGGTCAATTTCCTGCAATAAGGCACGTCTTTGCTTCGTCAGTTTTACTTTGCCAAAGAGGCGACGGCGATTGTAAATATGGCTATCGTGGTCATTCCACGCCAATTCGTAATCTTCAATGTACATGCCGAATGGCAGCCAAAAGAGCGAGTGAAGGGTAGTTCCTCCCGCATTCATCGCAGCCACACCGGTGGGTGCGGCGACTGCCATCCTTTTATAGCTGTGCTGTTGAATGTATTTCAGAAAGGTGGTTTTTCCCGTTCCGGCTTTGCCTGTTAGGAAGAGGTTGCGGTTGGTATGGTTCACAAACGATACCGCCTGCATAAAAGCCGCGTTTTGTACATCTAGTGATGCCATAGTGGTATTGAAGGTTTAAATTTAAATGCCAGCTGGCAAGGTAAACGACAAATATACTCAAAAATAAGGCGAATCAAAATCATTCGCTCTTTTACCATGAGGTTCTTCAAATTTCCCATTTAGATTCATTTTAAATTAGTACTTTTGGAACTTGATAGTAAATGAGCGAGCAATGTCCCAGCATAAATCCATTAATCAACTGCAAAACGGAGAAACCGCTACAATCGTAGGATACCGGTCGGATGAAGTGCCCATTAAAATCTATGAAATGGGACTATTGCCCGGGGTGACGTTGACCAAGAAGCAACAACTTCCCTTCAATGGCCCGGTATACCTCCGTATCCAAGACAATCCCAATGCGATTGCCTTGCGGAAATCCGAAGCAGATCTTATCATAATCGAATCGTTACTATAGAGCATGACGGAAATCAAAATTGCCTTGGTGGGCAACCCCAATGTTGGAAAATCGACAGTATTCAATCGGCTGACCGGATTGCGGCAAAAGGTAGGCAACTACCCGGGGATCACCGTAGAAAAGAAAACAGGCAGTTTCACTCATCAACATACCCGCTATCATGTCATTGACTTACCCGGTGCGTATGGCATCCACCCATCGTCTTTGGACGAAGAAATCGTTTACGACGTACTGATCGACAAAACGAATCCCAATCATCCGGAGCTGGTCGTGGTGATCGGAGATCCGTTCAATCTGAAACGGGCGGTTTTTCTGTACCAGCAGGTTCGCGAAATGGGATTGCCTGCCCTTTTTGTGGTCAATATGATTGATGAAGCCGAGCGGTCAGGAACATCCATCGACGTGGAAAGACTCGAAAAGGTGTTATCGACAAAAGTGGTGCTCACCGACGCGCGCTCAGGTAAGGGCATCGATCAATTGAAAGATGCGCTGACCTTTAAGCCCAATGGGTATGCCCCTTCATTTGTGATCCCGGAAGAATTTACCGCCGCCACTCAATATGTGAAGGAACATACCGGACCGTCCAATGCGTATATCGCCTGGCTGTATTTGTCACAGAAACAGAATAAACACCTAACAGACAACCAGGTTAACGAAATAAGGAACGCGCGGCAGACACACGGCCTAAACTATCACCGTCTCCAGATCCAGGAAACCCTGGCTAGACACACGTCGCTCGAGAAACAACTGGCCGGCGTTGTCAAAGACCCCGCAAAGAAAAAGCAGTATGCAACCGAGCGCGCAGATCACCTACTTACTCATCCGATTTGGGGGTACGTGATCTTTTTCGCATTGCTGCTGTTGATTTTCCAGGCCATATATACCTGGTCAGGACCCTTTATGGACGCCATAGACAATGCCTTTGCATGGCTGGCTTCCAGCGCAGGCGAATGGTTGCCGGCAGGTCCGATCAACGGACTGATTACCGACGGCATCATTGCAGGTATCGGAGGCATCGTTATTTTCATTCCGCAGATTGCCATTCTCTTTGTCTTTATCTCGTTGATGGAAGAATCGGGGTATATGAGCCGTGTAGTATACCTCATGGACCGTTGGCTCCGTCCTTTCGGGCTCAGCGGCAAGAGCGCGGTTCCGTTAATGTCGGGCGCAGCCTGTGCCATTCCGGCCGTGATGTCTGCAAGAACCATTGAAAACGACAAAGAGCGACTGATTACAATCTTAGTGACGCCTTTCATGACGTGTTCCGCCCGCTTACCGATCTACATTGTCATCATCGGATTGGTCATCCCGCAGCAAAAGGTAATCGGTCTCGACTTGCAGGGGCTGGTTTTGTTCGGTATGTATGCATTGGGTATTGTAGCCGCTTTAGGAAGCGCATGGGTACTTAAACAACTGATGAAATCGAAGTACAAAAGCTACCTGATTTTGGAAATGCCCACTTATAAATATCCCGTAGTACGTAACGTGTTGCTAAATGTATGGGATAAAACCAAAGGGTTCGTACTCGGTGCAGGGAAAATCATTCTTGCCATCAGCATCATACTCTGGGTGTTGGGCTCGTTTGGGGTAAGCGAACGATTTACGAATGCCGAAGAAATTGTGCGGGCTGAAAATCCGGGCATCGACGAAACCGCGTTTGAAAACGAAGTGCAATCCCAGAAACTTGAATATTCCTTCCTGGGCACCATTGGCCGCGTGATTGAACCTGTAATTGAACCGCTGGGCTACGATTGGAAGATGGGTATCGGATTGGTTTCTTCGTTTGCTGCCCGTGAAGTTTTCGTGAGTACCATGGCTACAGTGTATAGTTTGGGCGGTACAGACGATGAGCTGACCATCCGTGAACGCATGGCCGCAGAAATTAATCCCAATACCGGCAAACCGGCATATAATTTCGCCTCGGGCATATCGCTGCTTCTGTTTTACGCGTTTGCTATGCAATGCATGAGTACCATAGCGATTGTCAGAAAAGAAACAAATTCCTGGAAATGGACGCTTATTCAGCTGGCATTTATGACCGGTTTTGCGTATATTGCCGCTTTAGTGGCCTACCAACTGTTGAAGTAATATGGATGCAATTACCATTCAGTACATCGTTATAGGTGCGCTCTTCTTGATCGCTGCTGCATTTTTGATCAGGCGGACCCGTCGGTCGTTCGGGAACAAGGGCGGTTGTTCGAAGGGCTGCGGATGTGGGTTTACCGAAACCAGCATGAGCTACCGCTCCAAAAAAGCGTGAGTAGCCTACCATGGCCGGCTTCATCGCCTTTAAAGGGCAGTTTTGTTAATGAAAAACCAAAAAAAGCAATATATTAGCCGCTTTAAAAGATAAGCCAATGACTTACCAAGTAAAGGAAGAATTATTCAAAGAGATAGAGGGAATTCTGACCAACCAGGGATTCCAGGTGGTAAAACAAGACCAAACCCGTCCCTGGGGTGGCTTTTTTGTGATCGAGGAATCTCAGGCACAACAGTTTGCGAACACCTATTTTAACGGACTGGATGTGCAGGAGCTTAAGATATCCGGAAAGCTCAGCCCAAAAATCCTTGTCGTCGCACCTGGAAAACGTCTTTCCTGGCAATACCATCATCGCCGTGCTGAAATCTGGCAGGTAGTGCGTGGCGTGGTAGGTGTGGTAACCAGCGATACCGATGAAGAACACGAATTGCAGATTTTGAATCCCGGAGATGTGATTCGTCTCAACCAAGGCGAGCGTCACCGCTTGGTAGGGCTCGATGAATGGGGCGTGCTCGCCGAAATCTGGCAGCATACCGATGCGGAAAATCCGTCGGATGAAGATGATATCGTAAGGGTGCAGGATGATTTCGGAAGATAGCGACGCTACCGAAGGTTATTAATCCTACCTATCCGGGCGTACATTTCGACTACCGCAGCTTGATCGAGTAACCATTTACGGGATCCGTGTTTAACACCTTTCCAGTCCTGGCCGAACAGTCCATCCGCTGATCTAGCGTGTTTCCAGGCATAATCGAGGCTCGCCGAAAATGCGTCCAGATAGGATATGTTGCCGTCTACGCCGAAAAGTTCCACATACCCCCGGAGCATCACGGCAATGAACCAATTGTTGCTTCGCTTTAACAATCGGTACGATTTTCCATCCGTATCTGTAAAATCTTCGAAAAAGAAGTGGTACCCGCTTTCCGCCATTCGCTGGGCATCGGAAAGGTAATCCGGATTTCCTGTGATGCGGTATAGCAGTACAGCTGCCTGCAGCATTTGTCCGCTGTTATATGGATACTTACGTTTATTGATCTTACCATCAAGGTTCACATGGTCCCAATACAGGCCATCGTCTGGATCTTGCAGCCACTTCTTTGTCCAAGCATACCATTCCTTGCCTTGCTCAAGATACACGCTGTCAGTGGTTGCCTCAAACAAACGCAACCCGAAAACGGCAGCAGGGGCATTGGAGCAGGTGTTTTTCGATTCCTTTTTCTGCTCACACCAGTAAACGCCGCCACCTAATAAGGCGTCCTGGCCACTGGTCACAAATGCCCAAATTTCTTTCGCTTTATCGAGGTATTCAGGACGGCCGGTGCAGAGGTATAGTTCGGTAAAATCGATCCCTAACCAGATGTTGTCGTCATAAAACCGGTCCGAATGCCCATTTGAACGGATATAGGACGCATAGCCCGCGGGCTTCCGGCTATCGTCGTAATATTCCTGCAATCCGGGCAGTATCCGGTTATCGATCCAATGGAGATAAGCCGTATCACCCGTACTGTTCAAAAGTGCGGTAGCGGCGGAAAGTGTTCCGGAAAACGGCCATAAATAGGCGTAGGGATTTGTCGACGAACTTCCTCCGTCTGCCAGATAATCTGCTTGGTACGTATCGTCATAGGGATAATTTTCGCGAAGCAAAGCGGTTTTGCTTGCTGAATACTTCGCATAAATCGTATCAAATACAACCTTTGCACGACGGAGCTGAACATTATCAACAGCGCCGTGTTCCTGACCGATCCCTTGTATCGGTAGAAGTAGGATTACCAGAATCGCACATATACGCATTATAGATTTCCCTTTTTCATTTCATCCATCGCGTAATTCGCCGCTCTTGCGGTAAATGCCATGTATGTCAGTGTCGGATTCTGCGTGGATGTGGAAGTCATGCAGGCCCCGTCCGTGACGAACACATTCTGGCAGGCGTGCAACTGGTGCCATTTATTCAATAGGGATGTCTTCGGATCGTGTCCCATACGCACCCCACCCATTTCATGAATATCATTGCCCGGTCTCCGGTTGTCATCGCGGGTCTGAATATTGGTAAAACCCGCCCTTTCGTACATTTCGGTCATTTGCTCGTAGTAATCTTGCCGCATCTTCCGATCGTTTTCGTCATAATCAATCGAAATACGCAACAAAGGCACACCCCAAGCATCTTTTTGTTCGGTATCCAAGCTTACGAAATTTTCCTCTTTGGGTATGGTCTCTGCCATCATATGCGAATGCACACGCCACGGCCCGAGTTCTGCGTTCAGGATACCGTCTTTTAATGCCGTACCAACACCCGACGTATCGCGTATTTCTGAACGGCTTGCACCAAAACCGGCAGCCCAGCCACGCAGGAAATCCGTTTCCTGCCGATATACATTACGGAAGCGTGGAATGTACCCGCCACCGGCCGGATTACGTCCATCGGTACGATATTGCCGCAAGCCATCATATTCGGCCCCAATGGTAGCTGTATAGTTGTGGAATGCCACATATTTACCCATCAGGTCGTTATCGTTGCCTAACCCTTTCGGAAACCGGTTGGAAATGGAATTGAGCAAGATCAGATTCGTATTCAACGTCGAAGCGTTTACAAAAATGACCTTGGCGAAAAACTCCATTTCTTCTTTGGTGTTTGCATCAATTACTTTAACGCCCGTTGCTTTTCCTTTGGTTTCATCATAGATAATGGAATGCACCACCGAATGCGGCCTCAACGTGAGGTTACCCGTTTTCTGCGCCCAAGGGATGGTCACGGCATTGGCACTGTAATAGCCGCCGAAGGGGCATCCTCGTCGGCAAAGGATGCGATTCTGGCACTGCACCCGCCCCTGCTGGATATGGATTGGATTAGGTTTTGAAATGTGTGCGCATCGTGCGCTGATCACATGGCGGTTTTTATAGTGTTGTCTGACCGACTTGCTGAAATGATCTTCCACAGCATTGAGTGGATAGCCCGGCAAGTGGTCTCCATCCGGCAATTCAGGAATCCCATCGTTGTTGCCGGATACGCCAATGAAACGCTCGACGTAACTGTACCAGGGATCTATATCTTTATACCGGATGGGCCAGTCCACCGAAAACCCGTCGCGCGCAGGCCCTTCAAAATCGAAATTACTCCATCGCTGCACCTGCCTAGCCCACAGTAATGATTTCCCGCCCACTTGATAACCCCGTATCCAATCAAAATCCTTCACCTGGATATACGGATGCTCGTCGTCTTTTACAAAGAAATGCGCTGAATCTTCCTTGTAGTTATAGCAACGGTTTGCAATGGGATTTTTCTGCCTGTCTTCGTACGGCATTTCCAGTCGGTGTTCAAATTCGTAGGGATACATGTTGGTGGTGGGATAATCCTTCACGTGTTCCACATTGCGCCCACGTTCCAACAGCAAGGTCTTTAGTCCTTTTTCCGTAAATTCCTTGGCCGCCCAACTGCCACTGGCACCCGAGCCGATCACAATCGCATCAAATGTCCGTTCCTTAATACTATCTATTGCCAGGTTTGCCATAAATGTATCGTCGTTTGTTTAGTTTCTGTGTCATTATACCGGGGCATAACCATTATACCGGCCCGGTATGAGTTCATATTTCACCAAGTTGGTCATGACGTACTGGGAATTCAAATACCCCTGTATAGCCCGGCGTTTGGTAGTCGAGAAAAATTGCTTTAAATCTTCGTCTGCGTTGTCGTCGATTTTACTGAGCAGTGCTATGCGACGATCCGCATCAGCAACAGTAAATTCGGCACCCAGTTCTTTCCGAGACCAACTTGAGAATGCTGACAACCCTTTTGTAAACTGTTCTTGTTCTTCAGGAGTATGGCAATCATCGACCATCTTTAAAACAAAAAGATGCAACAATAATTCCTTGCCTCCGGGCGTATCGGTGGCGGGGATAAGTGTCTCGGTCAATTCGGCCAGCAATTGTTCATCGCTCTCGGTGATCGAGAGATTCGTCAGATCAATACTGGCCTTTCCAGATTCCCGGAAACAGGCCGGAAGTACCAACGTACCTCCGGCGATGTATAAGAGTGTGCGAAGCGCGGCCCTGCGGTTCATCGTCATTGTGTCTGATTTTAATCTCCAATATTACGAAAACTATTTATCAATGTAAAGTTACAACCGGCAGGTTACGGCAATGGGTTTGGAGCAGCTGGATGGTTCCGTTGGGCCATTCAACGCCAGCAGTAGTCACCTACAGGTTGTTCCCGGGCATGTACAACGATCTACCAGGGTCAATCCCACATAGAAAAGGTGGATAATAGGTGGGAAATACGTGGCATTATCCGGTGTTCGCTCCCAATATAGAAGCATACGATTTCGCGCTGAATCCCATTCCTCCAATCGCAGCAGTACTTCCTCAGGCTTTTTTAATAAAACCTCATCTCTATCATGGGTCGTAGCCTATGTTTATTTTCTTCCGATGCCCGCCTTTAGTTTATTAAAAAGTGCCAGTTGCTCTTTCATACCAGCGACTCTGTCAGGGACTTCGTGACTAGCTTCAAGCAGTATCCAGCCATTGTAATTGATTCCGGCAAATAAATTGAACAGTTCCTGATGGGGATAATTATCAATATTAAATCCGCGTACATGGACGGTATCACCTATCCATTTCTTCACCATGTTAAAGTTCTCTTCAAGCCCAGGTGCCGACAAATCCTGCATATTACTGTTCCAGCATATCTTCACATTGGGTTCCGTCACCTGATCGAAGATCGCTTTCATATTTGTAAGCTCAGCTGTTATGGGGCCGTGGACTTCAACCCGGATCAATTGTCCGTAATCCTGCGCAAATTTGCCTACCTCGTCAAGCGATGCCGCGATCTGGGCAATTGTCTTCTCGCGGGGAACCTCCGCAGGCAACGTATTGGGCTTTACCTTGATGCCCGTAGCGCCGATGTCCTTGCAAAGCTTGATGTATTCTTTGGTCTGCGCTATATTTTCACGCAGTTTAGCGGGATCAGGGCTATGGTATTCAAAATTAGATCCGTAGCCCACACAGGTTACGGGGCTATCGGCAAAGCGCTTCTTCACTTCTGCACGCTGAGCGGCATTCAGATTGGTTTCGACGCCGTGCGCATGCTGGGTGCGAAGTTCCACGCCCAAAAGGCCGGTTTTTTCGCAATTGGCGATCAAGGTGGGGAGGTCCCAGTCTTTTCCCCATTGGTAGGTAACTAAACCAAAACGCATACCGCGCTTTTTCATCATGGCCCAGAGGGAAGCTGGATCCATGACGGACATGCCTACACCTGCCAGTAAACTTCTTTGTATGAAACGACGTCTGGATAAATGAGTTTCCATAATCAATAAGATTTAAAATCAGCTAGTATACTTCTTAGATCGAATGCAGTGCCATTCTTCCAAGATGCCACAATAGTATCAAATCAAAATCATAATGTAGCGTATTCATCCAATAAAATATACGCAAACGTTACCGGAACGATTTCTCGATGACTGACGACGTTTGTTAGCAAATACAAACTAAAAAAGCTGCCTTAAAGGGCAGCTTCAATGAAAACCAATTCAATTGACTTTCTTTTAGATGAGCTTTACGTTCACCGCATTGGGGCCTTTTTTGCCCTTCGCGATCTCGAAAGACACGTCGTCTTTCTCGCGGATTTGGTCAATCAGACCCGATACGTGTACGAAAACATCCTCACCGCCACCAATCGGAGTGATGAAGCCGAAACCCTTGGTCTCATTGAAGAATTTTACTACGCCTTCTTGCATTGTGGTATAAAAATAAATTAAATAATAGCGAAGCTACGCATTATTTATGCCAAAACAGCTTATGGATATAAAAATTCTTTTAATGTATTCAGCAGGTTGTGCTAATGCGGTCCTTTGTTGGCTGTATGCGTCGCTCGATTGTCAGAGCCCGGCATTACGCCGCGAATCCGATCCGCAGGTAAAGGTTTGCCGGTTTCCCGATCAAACCAATCAGCCGTAAGACGATCGGGTGTCGAATCATCAGTTTCTTTCCGCCAACGCTCCATAATCATGCGATGTTGTTCCAATTCGTCCACATACCGGGGAAGCGCAGCAATATTAATTAATTGATCCGGATCCGACCGATAGTCATACAGCTCCTCCCGCGGACGGGGTGTCACAAATACATCCGCCTGAGCGGCTGTAAGGACACCCGCATTCTTTGCTTCTGCTAGCTCAATAAAAGAAGGACTGCCGACCGCATCTGCTGGTCCTTGGTTAGCCAATCCGGGGCGCATATTCACCACGTACAGAAAATCGGGGGTTCGGACCATTCGCTCCAATGCTTCGTAGTCGTGCCAATTATGCTCCGCGAAAACATACTCACGGACTTCCAGATCGGGCTGATTGAAAATCCCTGAAAAAGATACCCCCTGAAAACTCTCGCCTATGTCTACATCCGCCAGTTTCAAGAGAGTGGGTGCAATATCAATCGTACTCAGCAAACTTTCGCTTACAGCGCCTCGGTATGAAATCCCCGCCGGCCATTTCACAACAAACGGGGTTTTCACACCACTGTCATATAGCCGCGTCTTGGCGCGAGGAAAGGGACTCCCATTGTCCGAAAGGACGATAATGATTGTATTATCCGAAACCCCTTGCCGCTCCAATTCTGCTTCTACCTGGCCTATGGAGCGATCGAATCGACTGATTTCATCATAATAAGCCGCTAAGTCCGATCTAGTTAAGTCTGAATCGACCAGATAAGGAGGAACGGCGACTTGATCGGGCGTATGCCTGCCACTCAGGTCGTTCGGACCCCATGGCCGATGGGCATCATATGAAGCAAACCACATTAAAAAAGGCGCATCTTTGGGGCGGTCCCGCAAGGTTTTCACCCAAAGCGCCTCTCCTCCATCCCCGTTCAATTTATTATGCTCCTGTACCAAATTAAATCCTCTTTTTGCAGGTTCCCCCATGTGCCATTTGCCTGCGTGGGCAGTATAGTAACCCGCAGTATGCAACAACTCGGCAAACGTGGGGATAGCTGCAGGCAATGGTGTATGCAGTTCTGCTGCCCCGGTATTGTGCGGATACCGCCCTGATAAAATACTGCACCGACTGGGACTGCAGGAGCTCGTGGTGACATAGGCATTGGTAAAACGTATGCCTGCCGCCGCCATACGATCGATGTGTGGCGTCTGAACAAATGGGTTACCATAACAGCCGATGTCGTTTGCCCCGATGTCATCTGCCAGAAAAAGGATGATGTTTGGACGCTGGGATTGCCCCAAACCTTTCATATCCATCCCTAATAAACCGAGGAGCAACAGTCCTATTCTAAATGTAATCATGTGATTGAATGCCATATCCGTAACGTTACGTAGCTTAATGCTCTTTGGAACCGCTCTCCGCATCCAGATCCCATAAACATCATTAACCGTACGGTAAAACGTATACTAATTAATAGAAAAAAACCCACAATTTATACTATCTATGAGCATGAATTATGCGTTTTCTCTGCTTGACGTGATAAAGTTGGAAAAAGGATATGGAATTTCTCTTCCTGTAGCATCCGTGTGGCACAATGCGTCCTTGTTCTGTGTAGTGGACGCAATTTTAGTTAAGTTTGCACAGGCACATCACAAGACATTAATTTCTATCAGCATGATTCGCAGCATTTTTTCCTTTGTTTTGGTTTTTACCGTCACGACTACCATGGCACAAAAATTACCTCCGTTGTCTTCCTTCGAAAAAGAATGGCAACAGATAAATTCCCTAGTCGAAAAAGGACGGCCACAGTCGGCGGCCGAAATTGCCAAGAAAATATTGGCGTCCGCGCAACAACAAGCAGATGGCCCGAATGCCATCAAAGCACAACTCTTTTTGATGGGCGTGGATGAAACCATACAAAGTGATGCTACGACGCAGAATATTTTGACGATTGACTCGCTTATTCAGACAAGTCAAGGCGCGGAAAAATCGCTATGGCAAAGTATCAATGGCGAATTGTACTGGCGATATTACCAGCATAACCGATGGACGATACTGAATCGGACCCCATTGGCTGGAGATCCGCCCGCTGATATCGCCACGTGGGATGCCGCCACCTTAATCCGCAAAGCGAGTGAGCTGTATCAAGCTTCTATTCTGGATCGTGAAGCGCTGCAAAAGATTCCGGTAGCACGTTATGCACCCATCCTAAGTGCAGGAGAAAACACCCGCCACTTGCGGCCTACGCTATACGACTTCCTTGCTTTCCGTGCCCTCGAATTCTTCCAAAACGATGAAAAGGACGTAATTAAACCGGCCTATCAATTCCAGATTGACGGTACCCTGTGGTTTGAACCTGCGGATCGGCTGGCTGACGTGAAGGTAAATCCGGCTCATCCGGAGGCTCTGCATTTCCGCGCGCTGCACACCTATCAGCAGCTACTGGCTTTTCATCTCCACGACCCCAAGCCGGACGCTTTGATTGATGCAGACCTTCAACGGCTTGCGTTTGTGCATCGATATTCCGTGCATCCCGAAAAAGATAGTTTGTATCTACATGCCTTACACGCTTTGGAAAAGTTGTATCCAGATGCACCAGCAAGCGCACAGGTTACCTACCAGATTATCCAGTTCTTGTACGACCACCAGTCGACCGATCCAACGAAAAAAACGGACCTTCCCGCGCTAAAAAACCGGCTGGATGCCCTTATTGCACGCTTTCCGGACACCGAAGGGGCTGCAAACGCTTCGCGCTTGGCACAACAGCTCACCGATCCATCGCTCGCCCTGCAGACCGAAGAAGTGGTACTGCCCGAAGAGAACAGCAAGGCGCTGATTACCTACCGGAATGTATCCAAGGCATATATCCGACTGTATACTAATGCTTTGCCAATAAATCCACAGCAAAATCGGCTAACGGATGAGCAACGTGCCCAACTACTCCAGACAAAACCCATCCGGTCGTGGCAACAAGCACTGCCATCGGCAGAAGACCTTCATGAGCACCGTGCAGAATTAAAGATCGATCCCTTACCGGTGGGATCCTATATACTAGTTGCATCAGCAACACCGGATTTTCAGCTTACTAAAAACATTGTTCATGCCACACCTTTTCAGGTGTCAACCGTCAGTGTGGCGGGTTACGACACCAAAGATGGCCGATGGCTATTTGCATTGCATCGTAAATCGGGGATGCCATTGCGCGGGGCTACCGTTAGTTATTGGGGCAACCAATGGGATGGTCGAAAAAGGGAATATAAATACACGAATTTGCGCCAAACCAAAACGGATGAGGATGGCAAAACGTTAATCGACTTTTCCGAAATAAGCCGCATGAGCGTTGTCCACCACGGAGATTCCTTGCAGCTGCCCAGCTATTACTATTCGTTCCACAAGGGTGATAAACAACCCGACACCAGCAATCGTCTCTTTTTCTTTACGGATCGCTCCCTTTACCGGCCGGGTCAAACCATCCATTTTAAGGGCATTCTGGTGCAACAGAACCTTAAAAACAAAACCAATCGGGTACTACCGAATGAACAAACCAAGGTAACGCTGTATGATGCAAATAATCAGGAGGTAACGTCAATCGCATTGATTTCCAACGAGTACGGTTCGTTCTCCGGCACATTCACCGCCCCAGACGGCGGCCTTACTGGCCAGATGCGGCTGGGCAATGACTTGGGGGCCGCTTACTTTTCCGTCGAGGAATATAAACGGCCGAAGTTCCGGGTGCGGTTTGACTCACTGAAGATGAATGTGGCTCTCAATGAAGAGGTGACGATCAAGGGCAATGCGCAGGCTTATGCTGGAAATAACATCGATGGCGCGGAAGTCCGCTACCGCGTGGTGAGACGTGCCCGCTTTCCGTATTTCTGGGCATTTTACCGTTGGGGACAACCTCATTCACCGGAGATGGAAATCGCCAATGGGACCCTTACAACCGATGCGGACGGCACGTTTGAGGTGTCCTTTACGACTCAACCCGATCGACAACTCAATCCGGATTCCTGGCCGGTATTCACCTATACGGTTTACGCAGATGTTACTGATATCAACGGTGAGACGCAAAGCGGATCGCAGGATGTCAATGCAGGCTATCGTTCGTTGCAGATCGCAGCATCGATCGAGGAACACATTAATTTAAAGCAACCGCAGAAGTTGATGGTCAGCACCCAAAACCTCGACGGTGTCGCTACGCCTACGGACGTATCCATATCCGTCCGCCCACTGCGTTTTCCGGGAAAACTTTACCGGAAACGGCTGTGGGAAAAACCCGACCAGTATCTCCTGTCGGAGACGGAATTCCGGGCAGCATTCCCGGACGACGAATATGCGGATGAATCGGATTACCTCCAATGGCCCCAAGAGAACGCTGTCTGGAACACCTCCATCAATACAGCGACCACCAACGAGGTGGCCCTGCCAGCCGGTCTCTGGAAACAGGAGGGGTGGCACCTGATTGAGCTGAAAACAACAGATCCACAAGGCAACGAAATTATCGACAAAAAATATACCTACGCCGTTGATGTCACCGCAAAAACAAGACCGCAGAAGCCCTTTCTCGTATACGCCGATAAAACGTCGCTGGAGCCGGATCAGTCGTTAGATATGGTGATTAAAACCGGGGCAGATAGCACCTATGTCTTGGAAACCAACACCGACATCAACCCTGAATTTACCGCATTTACTGAATGGCGGCGGATCGAGCGGCATCTGACCGAGAAAGATCGAGGTGGCCTCGAGTTCTCCTGGTTGCATGTACATAACAACCGGGTGTATCAGACCTCCCAGCGCATCGCAGTTCCCTGGTCCAACCGGGATCTCCAATTGGAATGGGCCACCCACCGGGATAAATTGCTTCCGGGTGAGACCGAGGAATGGCATTTGACGATCAAGGGAAATAAAAAAGAGGCCGTTGCCGCAGAGCTGCTGGCAGGTCTTTACGATGCATCCCTGGATGCACTTAAGGCTCATAATTGGCAATGGGATCGTTTCCTGGACGATTACTCGATTTACGGCTATTGGAATGCCCACCAAGGATTTGAGCGATCCACCGGAAGCAACTGGCTTAGCAATCTACAGGAACGGAATGTTCTCTCATTTGTGAAACGATACGATGCCCTGGATGGGCTGACCCGGTTGATCTATCCGGAGGACAAGCAATTCATGATCCGCGGCCTTGCTGGTCGTGTAGCGGGGGTGGCCGCCCCGCAGGCAAGTGCACGCAACGCCGATGCCGTTATGGAAGAAATGGTTGTGGTTGGTTACGGAACGCAGGAAAAGCAAAGTTTAACGGGATCGGTGACCGCAGTCTCTGACCAAGATGCAATGGGAGAGCCGGAAACGGACCAAACCGAAATGGCCCCGCCCGTACGAACCAACCTGCAAGAGACCGCATTCTTCCTTCCGCATCTCCAAACGGACGCCGAGGGCAATGTGACCTTCAAATTTACACTGCCCGAAGCACTCACCGAATGGAAGTTCATGGCGCTCGCACATACCACCGATTGGAAAACGGGATACTTGCAAGGCCAAATAAAAACACAGAAAGACCTGATGGTCATGCCAAACCTGCCGCGCTTTTTGCGTCAGGGGGATAATATCCGCATCAGCAGTAAAATAAGCAACATCAGTACGGGCGACTTACAGGGAGTGGCGAACCTGCAACTGCTGGATGCGGAGACGCTCCAGCCTGTGGCTGGTTTCGGAGACAAGCCGGTCGAACGGAAATTTACCGCCGGCGCTAATCAAAGTACCACGGTCGATTGGGTGATCCATGTCCCCGACAATCATTTTGCGCCAATCGTGGTCCGTATTACCGCCAAAGCGGGCAACTTTACCGATGGAGAGGAAAATACGCTGCCCGTCATTACCAACCGGATGCTGGTAACTGAAACGCTGCCGCTCCCCGTACGGGGCAATGAAACCAAAACATTTACTCTCGAAAAGCTGGCTGAACAATCAAGCAACACGTTGGTAAACCACGCGTTGACCGTCGAGTTTACTGGAAATCCGGCCTGGTATGCCATACAGGCATTGCCCTACCTGATGGAATACCCCTATGAATGTGCCGAACAGGTATTCAACCGCTTTTATGCGAATGCCCTGGCTGCGCACATCGTGGGGCAGTCGCCCAAAGTGAAAGCCATCTTTGACCAATGGGCAACCGGCGACACGGCGGCATTGCTGTCCAACTTGGAGAAAAATCAGGAACTGAAGGCAGCATTATTGGAAGAAACGCCCTGGGTGATGGAAGCCAAGAATGAATCCGAACAAAGACACCGGATTGCCAAATTATTTGAAAGTCATAAGCTCGCCCAGGGATTGCAACAGAACCTAGCCAAACTGGCCGAGATGCAACAGCCCGAAGGCAGCTTCCCTTGGTTCCATGGGATGATGAGCAACCGATACATCACGCAATACATTGCTACCGGTATCGCGCGCCTACGCCATCTGGGCATTGAGGCCGCCTCCTCAGAGGCAGCAACGCAGATATTGACCAGGGCGATGGGCTATCTTGATCAGCAGATTAAAGAAGACTACGATGCCTTGCTGAAAAACAAAGCGAAACTGGACGATCAACACATCAGTTACCCACAAGTTCAATATCTTTATTTACGTAGCTTTCTCGACCACCCGCTTCCCGAGGAAAGCCAAACGGCATACACGTACTATTTCTCACAAGCCGCATCCTTCTGGTCCGAATTCAACCCGTATCTAAAAGGTCAGATCGCGCTTGCATTGCACCGGGGGAATAATCGCACCGACGCACATGAAATTATGGTCTCACTTCGCGAAACCGCCATCCGGAACGACGAAATGGGTATGTATTGGAAATCCATGCCCCGTGGCTATTGGTGGTACGAAGCCCCGATAGAAGCGCAAGCGCTGCTGATTGAGGCCTTTACGGAAGTGGCCGACGATGCCCAAACGGTGGACGACCTCAAGGTATGGCTGATCAAACAAAAACAAACCCAATATTGGAATACGACAAAAGCCACCTCCGACGCCATCTATGCCTTACTCCTGCGCGGCAGCGATTGGTTGGTTAACGAGCCTACCGTAACCATCGCACTGGGTGGCGAAACGATTCGCTCTACCGAGATAAAAACCGAGGCTGGTACCGGATATTTCAAAAAACGTTACGAGGGAGACGCAGTCAAGGCCGACATGGGCAACATCTCCGTCAATGTGGACCAAACTCAAAATGAAGGCGTTGCATGGGGCGCCGTATATTGGCAATACTTTGAGGACCTCGATAAAATTACCGGATCTGAAACACCGCTTAATCTACGCAAGCAGCTTTTTATCCAGCGAAATACCAGCAATGGACCGGTATTGGAGGAGATTACGGCCACTAATCCGCTGAAAGTGGGCGACAAGGTGACCGTCCGTATTGAACTGCGCGTAGACCGGGATATGGAATACGTACACCTGAAAGATATGCGGGCAGCGTGTTTCGAACCCATCAACGTACTGAGCGGCTACCGTTATCAAGGTGGATTGGGTTACTATGAGAGCACGCGCGACGTGGCAACTAATTTCTTTTTCGACCACTTGCGTAAAGGGACTTATGTGTTTGAATACCCAGTATTTGTATCACAGGCAGGCGATTTTTCAAATGGCATCAGTACCATCCAGTGCATGTATGCGCCGGAATTCAGCAGCCATAGCAAAGGAATCCGAGTCGAGGTTAAAGAGTAAATAAACAGCACAATGGCCGTAGATACTGCGAAACGATTCGATCGAATTGTTAACATATACATCCAGTTGCAGTCCAAACGTATCGTAAAAGCGCAGGAACTCGCCGATCGATTCGGCGTGAGCCTGCGCACCATTTACCGTGACATCCGTAGCCTGGAGCAAGCGGGCGTACCTATTTTCGGTGAAGCGGGGTCGGGATACAGCATCGTAGATGGATACCGCTTGCCACCGGTCTTGTTTACGAAGGAGGAGGCGTTGAGCTTCGTCGGCGCCCAAAAGCTGATGGGAAAATTTATGGACCGCAAGCTGCAGGAGCATTACGAAGCGGCGCTATATAAAATCAAAGCGGTGCTGCGGATGACTGAAAAGGACTGGCTGACCAATATTGAGTCTAAAATTGTCATGGCCAAACCCGGTTATGAGATTTTCAACGCCAACGTCCCTCATGCCTTAAGTACGCTTTTTGAAAGCATCGCTCAACGGATGAGGGTAGTTCTTGCTTACAAGGGCCTACGTGACGAAGCGCCTCAACAACGGGTAATTGAGCCGGTAGGAATGTTTCACGAAATGAACTATTGGTACATCTATGCGTATTGTCATACACGCCACGCCTATCGGCAGTTCCGTGCCGACCGCATTGCCCAGCTGCGGCTGCTAGACGAGCCGTTTGCGCATGAGCATCCGCCATTAGGCCAATTCATGGAGGAACGGGAGCTCGCCCGCAATCAAACTCCCAAAACAAAGGTCCGCATCCGCGTAATGAAAGACCTAGCAAGCTACCTGAAATGGCAGCGTGGTTACCACGGTTTTGTATCCGAACGCGATTGCGGCCCCTATGTAGAAATGGATTTCGAAACGCAGGACGCTCACGACGAGTTTCCCCGCTGGCTGCTTATGTTTGCCGATCGTATGCAGGTTGTCGAACCGGAAAGCCTGCGCCAACGCATCGCTGAAATACTGAAAGCCGCGGCCGCCAACTTTAACTGAGCCGCGGCCGCTACCGTCTATTTACCGCTCCTTATCGCTCCCAGAAAAATGGGGGTTGGATGCCTAATGCACGGAGATATACATACCCCTGTGCACGATGGTGAATTTCATTATCGATGAAATACAGGATGTTCTCAATGATCGGGAAATCGAACTGGCCGAAGAGGTTGAACGTTTCATGAAAGTCCGTCTCCGGAATCTGGTTGAAAAGCGCATCAATACGCGGTGTGGCTTCATCCCACCGACGCAACAACGCTTCCTTCGTGGTAATATCGGGCTGATTTTCTTCGTAAGCGCTTTCCGCACGGCTTACGATGCCCTCTAAACCTGGCACGGCGATGGACAGCATCTCTTTTGCCAAATCGGCGAACGGTCGCATCTCGCCTACCGAAAAAGCAAACAATTTGTCTTCAGGAAATACCTCAATTACCCGGCGGGTCAGTCTTCGGTGCCCCTGCCAATGATTTAATAACTCCGCTTTGCTCAAAATTTGTGTAGTGCTCATAACATGATGTTTTTGATCCATACCACAAAGAACCCACCCGTAGATGACAACAGTTTGTCAGCACGTCATCAAGAAAAATCAACAAAATTCCGTATAATTGCGTGGCTTTATACGGTAGACATCAACGACTCGTATTGTAAGAAATGACCACATATAACGAAGATAGTATCCGATCACTCGACTGGAAAGAACACATCCGTTTACGTCCGGGAATGTACATTGGCAAACTGGGCGATGGCTCTGCCTATGACGATGGCATTTACGTACTGCTGAAGGAAGTGGTGGACAACTCCATAGACGAGTTTGTAATGGGCGCCGGAAAAACCATCGAAATCACCGTAAATGAACAAAAGGTATCTGTACGTGATTATGGCCGCGGAATTCCGATTGGTTCTGTAGTAGACGTGGTCTCCAAGATCAATACCGGCGGAAAATACGATAGCAAAGCTTTTCAGAAATCCGTTGGCCTTAATGGGGTGGGTACGAAAGCAGTGAACGCACTTTCGACCTCTTTCACGGTGCAGTCATACCGCGATGGCAAGACGCGTATCGCCGAATTCAGTAAAGGCGAACTGGTAAAGGATGAAGAAAAAACGACCACACAACGGAACGGCACAGCTGTGACGTTTTATCCGGATGACAGCATTTTCCGCCATTATCATTACCGGTTGGAGTTTGTGGAAAACATGATCTGGAATTATGTGTTTCTCAATTCGGGCCTGACCATCAATTTTAACGGGCAGAAATTTGTTTCGGAGAATGGCCTTAAAGATCTTCTGGAACGTAATATTGACGCTGAATCGATGCGCTATCCCATCATTCATTTGAAGGGGGATGACATCGAGGTGGCCATTACCCACGGCCAGCAATACGGCGAGGAGTATTACTCGTTTGTGAATGGCCAGCACACCACCCAGGGAGGCACGCATCAGGCAGCATTCCGGGAGGCGGTGGTTAAAACCGTACGTGAGTTTTATAAAAAGGACTTCGATGCCTCCGATATCCGTGCTTCGATTATCGGAGCAATCGCGATCAAAGTACAGGAGCCGGTCTTTGAGTCTCAAACCAAGACCAAATTAGGATCCCAGAATATCGGACCGGAAGGCCCCACGGTACGGACATTTATCAACGATTTTGTAAAGAAAGCCCTTGACGATTACCTGCACAAATATCCGGATACCGCCGACGCCCTGCAGAAACGCATCCTACAATCCGAGCGGGAACGCAAGGACATTGCAGGCATAAAAAAACTGGCCAACGAACGAGCAAAGAAAGCCTCGTTACATAACCGAAAGCTGCGCGACTGCAAAATCCATTACGGGGAAAACCATGAATTGGCGCAGCAAACCACCTTGTTCATCACCGAAGGGGATTCCGCCAGCGGCTCCATCACCAAGTCGCGGGACGTCCAGACACAGGCCGTATTCAGCTTGAAGGGCAAGCCCTTGAATGCTTTCGGCCTCACCAAAAAAGTGGTGTATGAAAATGAGGAATTCAATCTGTTGCAGCACGCACTCAACATTGAAGACGGACTCGATGGATTGCGGTACAACAACATTGTTATCGCTACCGATGCCGACGTCGACGGGATGCACATCCGGCTGCTGCTCATGACGTTCTTCCTCCAATTCTTCCCGGACCTGGTCAAAGCCGGCCATGTATCGATCTTACAGACGCCTTTATTCCGGGTTCGCAACAAAAAAGAAACCATTTACTGCTACAGCGATGAGGAACGCCAACGGGCCATCCTTAAGTTGGGAAACAAACCGGAAATTACCCGATTCAAAGGGCTTGGGGAAATCTCGCCGGAAGAATTTGGCTTGTTCATCGGCAAAGACATGCGACTCGACCCGGTTATTCTTTCGAAAGACCAGAAAATCATCCAGTTATTGGAGTACTACATGGGCAAAAATACACCGGATAGACAAAAACACATCGTCAATAACCTACGCATCGAAGTAGACATTGCCGAAGAACCGAAATTAGCAGAAGAGGAGCTTGTAGCCTGACGATAAGCAAATGACAAACCAGACCCTTATTCTTATTCAATGCCGTGACGCAGTCGGCTTGGTGGCCACCATTTCGAATACCGTTGCAAATCATAACCTCAACATCGTCACCATGCGGGAATACGTGGATGAAGCGGCCAACCGCTTTTATGTACGGATCGTATGTGCCGGAAAAGCGGAAGATAGCGACCGGCTCACGGCTGACCTTACCGTTGCACTGCCCGACGGAGCGACCGTCGTGGTAAACCCACCCCAACAAAAACGGCTGGCCATCCTGGTGACGAAAGAACATCACTGCCTGGGCGACATCATCGTCCGCCACTTTTTCAACACGCTGGATGCGGAAGTCTGCTGCGTCGTGGGCAATTACGATACGTTACGTGGCTTTACCGAGCGATTCGACATTCCGTTCCACTACATCAGTCACGAGGGCAAGTCAAAAGAACAGTTTGAAATCGAACTGGCAGCAACAATTGATGGGTATCAGCCCGACTATTTGGTCCTTGCCAAATTCATGCGCATTCTTTCTCCGGATTTTGTTGGCCGTTATCCGGGGCAGATCGTTAACATTCATCACTCATTCCTCCCCGCTTTCGTCGGTGCCAATCCTTATAAACAGGCGCATGCCCGGGGTGTCAAACTGATCGGCGCAACGGCGCATTTCGTGACCGACGAGCTGGACCAAGGTCCGATCATCGCGCAGGATATTAAACCAGTGAACCATAGTTTTACCGTAAGAGATATGGTCAAAGCAGGAAAAGAGGTGGAAAAATCGGTGCTTACCAAGGCACTGAGAATGGTGATAGAAGATCGGGTAATCATTACCGGGAACCGGACCGTGGTGTTTGAATAGGAAGAAAATCCTCCCGGGCCGGGGTAAACGAATCGATCAGCACCCCTTTTTCCAAACATAAGCACCCATGGAGGGTATCAGGCGGAATTAAGCAGGTGTCCCCGGATTCTACTATAACCGTCCGGTCCCCGATTGTGTATTCGAAACGCCCCGCTGCCACGTAGCTGATTTGCGTGTGGGGGTGTTTGTGCTGCATGCCGATACTTCCGGTTTCAAAGCGTACTTTGACTACCATCAGTGCATCGGAATAAGACATCACCTTACGGCTTACGCCCCCACCCAGCGCGTCCCATCCGATTTCGCTATCGTGTGCGAACAAATCCATTAAAATTTTCTGAATTTTCCGAAAACCCCCAGCGGCAGTTTGCTTCCCGCGGCAGCTTGCAAATAAAGCTCCCCTGTTTCTAGATTCCGGACATCCGGCATTGCCGATCTAACCAGGTTTTCGACGATTACGGAAGAAAAACCCAACGAATAGGTATTGAGAATCAAGAAGTGTTCCCTTGGATCCAACAACTGCACCACATCGCGCATCATCTCCCCTATGTGGTCTTCCAGTTTCCACTTCTCTCCTTTTGGTCCATGCCCATAAGCCGGCGGATCAAGGATAATTCCTTGGTAGCGATTTCCCCGCTTGAGTTCGCGTCTGACAAATTTAAGCGCGTCTTCCACTACCCAGCGGATATCGGCAAGTCCCGACAATTCTTGATTTTCATTGGCCCAGGTAACCACCTGCTTAATGGAATCCACATGCGTGACATCGGCACCTGCCGCCCTCGCAACCAACGAAGCACCGCCCGTATAGGCAAAAAGATTTAACACTTTGGGTTGTTTCACTGAAAACGACTTGATCGTCTGCGAGATGTAATCCCAATTCACGGCTTGCTCGGGAAACACTCCTACATGCTTAAATGACGTAAGCCCCAAGCGGAACTGAATGGATACGTCGGGATTGCGGTAGGCGACCTGCCAACGGTCGGGTAGCCTGGCGTTCTTTTTTATCCAATCCCCGCTGGTCGCAGAACGCCCGCGGAAACGGATATCGTGTCGTTTGCCCCACTCCGACTCGGACAGCCCCTTCGGCCATACCGCCTGTGGTTCGGGGCGGATGAGTACCACCTTTCCAAAACGTTCCAGTTTTTCGAAATCTCCGCAGTCGATGAGCTCGTAATCTTCCCAGTGCTGAGGGGTAAGTAGTTGAATACCGTTTACCAAATTGACTTACTTTTATTGCGGCAAAGATAGGAGATATAGACAGCTTCACCCAGTGAATGCCAAAAGATTTCATGGTCAGCGATTTTTACGACCATTCTTTGCGTGACTTCAAACCTAAAACCGCTCCTTCGCCGATTTCATAAATGGACTCGCGAAAACGAAGTTGTTCAGCTCTTCAACATCCGTATGCGCAATTTCCTTGTTAGATCCTTCCCACCATTTCTGGCCTTTATAAAGAAAAAGAATGTATTCCCCGATGCCCATTACCGAATTCATATCGTGTGTCACCACCACCGTGGTGCATTGATACTCCTCGGTCAATTCAGCAATCAGCTCGTCAATCAGAATCGATGTTTCGGGATCAAGGCCCGAATTGGGTTCATCAACAAACAGATACTTCGGACTCATGCTGATGGCGCGTGCTATCCCCACGCGCTTTTTCATACCGCCGGACAATTCGGCAGGATACAGCTTGTTGCGTCCCGCCAGATTTACGCGCTCTAAGCAGAAATTAGCCCGGTCTATCTTTTCGCTGCGGCTCATCTCGCTAAACATCTCCAGCGGAAAGGTAATATTTTGCTCCACAGTCATCGAGTCAAATAGCGCTGAATTCTGAAAAAGCATTCCGATTTCTTTCCGGATGGGAATCCGCGCTTCAAAGTCCATCCGGGTAAAGTCTTCTCCATTATACAATACCTTACCCTCCTCTGGAGCGTGCAGCCCTACCATACATTTCAATAATGTGCTTTTTCCCGATCCGGAACCTCCGATGATAAGACTGATTTTGCCAGGTTCAAATTTGGCATCTATGCCTCTTAATACATGGTTTTCACCAAAAGATTTATGGATGTGTTGAACTTCGATCATATAAAGGACGTAAATGGTTAAAGCATCATTGCAGTGACAATGTAGTCGGCTACCAAAATAGAAATACAGCTGATGACCACACCGCGGGTGCTGGCTTGGCCTACCTCCAACGCTCCTCCCCGGACATAAAAGCCTTTGAATGCCGAAACGGATGTAATAATAAATCCGAAGACGAACGCTTTAACCAAGGCAACAGCTACGGTATAGCCGATGAACCCGTCCGTAATGCCATTGATGTAATCTGCTGGCGTAACCGCGCCCGAGAGCGCCCCCCCCATAAGTCCGCCTACCAAAGCCAGAAAAATAGATAGGATGACGAGCACCGGTATCATGGTGATCCCGGCCAATATCTTGGGAAGGATTAGGTAACCCGGTGCATTGATGCCCATGATTTCAAGGGCATCAATTTGTTCGGTAACACGCATGGATCCGATTTGGGAGGAAATCGATGAACCGACCTTTCCTGCCAGTACAAGTGCGGTAATAGTGGGGCTTAACTCCAATATACTGGAATCCCGGTTGATCTGTCCAATAACAGAGGTAGGAATTAAGTCGGAAACCAATTGAAAGGCAATCTGCATGGTCATTACAGCACCGACAAATGTGGAAATAATGGCAATCAGCCCTAAAGAACCTACCCCGATTTCATTCATTTCGTGAATGATTTCCTTCCAATAAATTTTCCATTTTTCCGGCCGCCTAAAAACTGATTTCAGCAGCAGCAAATATTGTCCGAAATAGGTAAAAAACATAAACTTGTCAAAATATCACGGCCATTGTTCCGGCTAAATATACACGTTTTACGGATATGAAACGAAAATAAGCTATCCATTGTTTGACGGTGTCGCTGATAAACTTCTTAACTTTGACATTCAAACAACATCACGACATGCGACCTCTTATCAATCAGACTGCGCTGATCACGGGTGCAACCAAAGGAATGGGACATGCCATTGCTGAAAAACTTGCCGACTGTGGCTGCAATTTGCTACTATCCGCCCGTAGCAGTGAAACACTGGAAACGTTGAAGCACCAACTGGAAAACCGCTATCCCGGTATTACCGTTCAGTACTTCGCTTGCGACTTTGGGGATAGAACACAACTAACCGGGCTGATTCATTGGATAGAGGAACAGTTTCCGGGTCTAGATATCCTTGTCAATAATGTAGGCATATTCAGACCGGTATCCCTATTAAATGAGTCCGATGAAGACTTCGACCTCCAAATGCGTGTCAATTACCACACCCCTCATCGGCTATCCCGGTCAATTGCCCGTAATATGTGCAAGAATGGCAAAGGCCACATCTTCAATATCAGCTCCATTGCCAGTCGGGAACCGGTTTCATCGGCGGGCACCTATACTGTAACAAAATACGCCGTAAGGGGTCTAACCCAAGTATTGCGGGATGAAGTAAGGCCACATGGTGTAAAGGTGACAGAAATCATACCCGGCTCTACATTGACGTCTTCCTGGGAAGGCACATCGGTTTCTGCCGATCAGTTCATACTACCGGCCGACATCGCAACAGCGGTTGCCGCGTGCCTACAACTGAGTGCAGGTGCCCACGTGGACGAAATCGTGATAAAACCTCAATATGGTAACAGCTAAAAATGGATGGATCATGGAAAAGAAACTTCAACGGATTCCCTACGAGGGAGCGGTGGCCGGTGTTTGCGCCGGATTGGGGGCCTATTTCCGGATAGACAAAACCTGGGTGCGGGTGGCATTCGTCCTCAGTGTTTTCTTTTCGGGTTATATGGGTATCGGGCTGTTGGGACCGATTGTTTATATAGTTTTGTGGATCGTCCTCCCCGTCAAAGCCTTCTCATTGCCACAAGATCCATTCGATGTTGACTACCGCACGAAAGCGGATCAAGAATTCACGGCTTACACACACTATACGCCGCCGCGTCCCGCCGAGCAACGGATCTCAAAAGATCGGTATATAGCCGGACTAATATTGCTGCTGGTGGGGATATTTTTCCTGTTGCACCAACTGAACGTATTTTATTGGCGGGATTTCGCCCGTTACTGGCCTGTGTTAATCATCGTGATGGGATTAGCTAGTATTTTCGGAGCTTTCAACGACAAACGGTCGACGGTCCGTAGTGAAAAGGGTCACCGCGACAGTCGAGAAGCTGAACAGCCGACAGATGACAACGACGAAACGCATTCATACACTAAATAGCCAGGGTCATGAATAAAGAAAAATTAAGCTGGGGACTCATCCTATTGTTTATAGGTGGCGTCCTGTTATTGGATAACCTAGACGTTATCAATTTCTACTGGCGATCTGTATTCAGCATGTGGCCGGTTATCCTCATCGTGATCGGTGTAAATCTCCTGGTACCACGCCGGGGCGTCGGAAATGCAGTGTCCGTTATCGTCACTATCGCTGCCCTTGCGTTTCTTGCCTACCGCGGCATGTTTCCACCGCACAACAATTGGTGGATGTTTGACAACAACACCCGACGCAGCGAAACCGAACGGTCGCCGATGGAACAAAGACGGCCGGGCAACTCAAGGGGTACGTTTACCCACGAATACGACAGTGCGATTACCACGGCGAATCTTTCGATCAAGGGCGGAGCCGTCGAATACGAGATCGAAGGCATCACCGATAAGCTTTTCAGTGCAGAAGCGGCAAGCACTATCGGTACCCACTACCTGGAAACCACCTCGGATGGTTCCAATGCCAATCTTTCCTTCCGTATGAGGGATCAAAAAAAGGGCAATTGGAATTTAGATGACGACGAAAACTGGGCTAAAATCAGTCTCAATCCTCATCCTGTATGGCATATCAACCTGGATATGGGCGCGGGATCAGCAGAATTTGATCTGACCAAGTACAAGGTTGCCGGTCTTAGTTTTAATGGCGGAGCCGCGTCATTCGAAGCGAAAATGGGTATGCCCTTGGAAGAAACGGTCATCACCGCCGAATCAGGTGTCGCTAGTGTAGAGATCGAAGTGCCAAAAGCAGCCGCTTGTAGAATTGTCGTTAAATCCGGTCTCTCCTCTCGAGATTTCCCGGGCTTTACCAAGCAAAGCGACGGTTCATACGTGACCGAAGGTTACGACAACGCTGGCAACCGGTTTACTATTAACCTCCAAGGTGGGCTCACCTCCTTTACGGTAAAACGGTACGACTAGTGAATCCTTCAGATCGATATGAAGTGGTGGTCCAAGGGAAACCGCAGGGGCCCTTTTCACTGGATGAACTGCGTGCGATGAAGCTCCGTCCCACGGACTTTGTTAAGCCCGTAGGTCATCCGGAATTCAAAGAGCTACGGGAAATCGAGACGTTAAGCAAGGCATTAAACATTGCTCATCAATCCACCCAACCGCAATACTTCGCCTCGATGGATATGCGGCTGCTATCTACGGCCATTGATTATTTCTTCGCGTTTTGCGGCTATGCGGTCTTGGCAGCTATCTACCTTGGCGGCACAGCAAACACTCCGACACGTATCCCTACACTCCTTATGGGTCTGGCGCTCGTTCCCATTTTTAAGTTCGTTGCCTGTGTTATCCTGGAAGGTTCTCGGAAACAGGCATCCTTCGGTAAAATACTCATCGGCGTGAAGGTAACCGACGAGCAGGGAAAGCCCATTGGTTACGGCAAAGCGGCCACCCGTAACCTGGCCAAACTGGTCGGCGTCATAACGCTAGGCATCGGCTTCCTCTCAGGCTTCTTCGATCGGCGGCAACAATGCCTGCACGACAAAATAGCAGGCACCCTTGTGATCAAAGATCGGTTGATCTGAATATATAAATCATTATCCATAACTTTGTAACCGGATATGGATACAAAAATCGGAAACATCTTACCAGGAGGCTATTGTCGTTCATTAACGGAATATTCCAGATGGCTTACCCGTGAGGTAGCCATTGGTGACGTACCTTTGGGAGGCAACAATCCCATTCGTATCCAAAGCATGACTACCGTGGATACCATGGATACTCAAGGCTCTGTGGAACAGACCATCCGGATGGTGGAAGCGGGTTGCGAATACGTACGCATTACCGCACCCAGCATCAAAGAAGCCCATAATCTAGCGGAAATTAAAAAGGAACTCCGTAAAAGGGGTTATAACGTTCCTTTGGTTGCCGATATCCATTTTACACCCAATGCAGCGGAAGTAGCCGCGCGGATCGTTGAAAAAGTACGCATTAATCCCGGCAATTATGCCGACAAAAAGAAATTCGATCAACTCCGTTATACCGAGGCGGAATATAGCGCCGAATTGGAACGGATTTACGGCAAGTTTGCACCGCTGGTGAAAATTTGCAAGGAGTACGGCACAGCCATGCGCATCGGCACGAATCACGGCTCTCTTTCGGATCGCATTATGAGCCATTATGGCGACACGCCGGAAGGCATGGTCGAATCCGCGATGGAATTTATCCGCATCTGCGAGGACCTCAAGTATTACAACCTGGTTATTTCCATGAAATCCAGCAATCCTCAGGTGATGGTCCGAGCATACCGGCTTTTGGTGGAAAAAATGGTAGCTGAAGGCATGAACTATCCCTTGCACCTCGGCGTTACCGAAGCGGGAGACGGTGAGGATGGGCGTATCAAATCAGCCGTAGGTATTGGCACCCTACTTGAAGATGGATTGGGCGACACGGTCCGTGTGTCGCTGACCGAAGAGCCTGAATTCGAAGCTCCCGTAGCCATCGCGTTGGTTAACAGGTATACCAAACGCCGACACGAAACCGCGCTTCAACAGTCTGGGAATGCCAACCCGGCATTGCCCTTGGCTCAGCCCGTGATCAGACCCTATGCATCTGCCGAAACGAATGCCTTCATCGGCGGCTCGTTGGTACCTCGGGTTGTCATCGACCTTTCACGGACCGCATTGAGGGATCCGGCCATCCTCTCGGAAGTAGGGTATAAATACGATTGGATGCTTGACAAATATCACATGGGCGAACAGTCGGTGGATTTTGTTTACTTTGCCGACAAACTTCCTTCATTTACCATGCCCGGGAACCTCAAGCAGTTGTACGATTACCGGACTTGGAAAACGATTACAAATAAATCCAATATTCATCCGGTATACACTTTAGCCGAATTTATTGAAGCCGATTTACGGGATCTCCATCTTAATTTGGTACGAACCAGCTACGCCGATGTCAACACGCCTGAGTTCGAAGCCCTGCCGTTAGACAAAACCATTGTCTTCTTACTTGAAACCAACGAAATACATGGAATGGCTGATCAACGCCTATTTTTTTCAGCGTTGACTGAATTGGGAGTAGACAATCCCGTTATCATCCATCGGCACTATTCCGCTGAAGAATTTTCTGCGATTCCAGGCAATTTGATGGACCCAGAGGAACCCTTATCCAAACTGCAACTTTACGCTGCGACGGATATGGGGGCATTGTTGGTGGATGGAATGGGCAGTGGCATATGGATCGATTCCCCTGCTACGCCGATCGATAAATTGGTATCTGCTTCATTCGGAATTTTACAGGCTACCCGCTCGCGGATTTCTAAAACGGAATACATCTCTTGCCCAAGCTGTGGCCGCACGCTCTTTGATTTGCAAGAGACCACGCAAATGATACGCAGTCGAACAAACCACCTGAAAGGACTTAAAATCGGAATCATGGGATGCATTGTCAATGGTCCGGGAGAAATGGCTGACGCCGATTATGGCTATGTAGGTGCGGGTCCCGACAAAATTACCCTTTACCGCGGCAAAGAAATCGTTAAACGCAATGTCCCATCGGCAAGTGCCTTGGATGAGCTTATCGAAATCATACGGGAAGACGGTCGTTGGTCGGAACCGGAATAAGAAGGAAATATAAAGATACGGGATTAGTTTAATTTCCTGCTGCGGCGACCGCCACAGCCTACAATACCGAGATACGCTTAACGACAGTTTCTGTACCCGCTGATACACGGATAAAATAGAATCCGTTGGTCAATTTACTGCTGGTATCAAAAACGTGGCTTTGCGGACCCGCGTCAAGTTCTTGATTCAACAAGGTCATGACTTCGTTGCCCAATGCGTCCATTACTTTAATGGATACCGAATTTCGTTTACTAAGTCGATAAGAAAGACTGATTTGATCGACCACCGGGTTCGGAAATACCTTCACGCTACTCAATAATTTTTCATTATCTGCAGGATTATTATTACCGATACGAAATGGAAAGAAATTACGAAACGAGGAAAACAATGATCGCTGGGCACGTTTCTCCGAATCAGAAAGCAACAGTGTGCTGGATTGGGGTTCACCCTGTTTCACCACACGGGTAGTATCCGTTGCAGCCGCTGTAGACTGCTGCATAGCGCGAGCCTCTCCGGCGAGAACCGGGCCGCTTACTATGAGGATAACAACGATGTGGTGTAAAAACTTTCTCATATATTCCTGATTCGAATATGGTGAATGACGTGATTTAATTTAAGTTTAATCATCACCATGTTTAATCGTACCTTACAAAGGTAGGATAAAAGCGTCTAAACTGTGTAAACAAATGTAGAAGTTTTTTACTAATTTAACAATTTTTAACACGTTCTGACGTTTGTTGGTTCAGCGCACTATACCATGCCCGACGGCTAAACACCCGACATTCATCCATCGGTATTTTTCAATTTGGAATGCCGGTAACCATACCCAAAATAAACCACTAAGCCCATCAGTAGCCATACCAGAAAAATAAACCAGTTGCTCGCCCCCAATTGTGACATCAAATACAGGTTGACAAGAATTCCCGCAACCGGCAGCAAAGAGAACCGATACCTATACCCCATGACACAAAGCACCATCCAGACTAACCAAAACACGATGATCAACAATTTGTGCTCAAAAATTTCTGCCACCGATAACCCGTGCCATTCCGCAATCGTCTCCTGACCATACTGATAAACACCCCATATTGCGATCAAAAAACCGAGGGTGATCAAATATTTCCCATTAATATAAGGCACTCTAAAACTAGATTGCTCCGAAATACCTGTATAATCCATATAAAGCACACCAGCGCACACTAAAATAAATGCGAAAAATGTACCGACGCTTGTAAGATCCACAAAAAAATCCATCTTGAAAAATAAGGCCGGTATAGCCACGAGAATACCCGTTACAATCGTCGCAAAAGATGGGGTTTTGTACTTCGGATGTATAGTGGCGAAGCGTTTCCAAAGTAAACCGTCACGGCTCATCGTCATCCATATCCTCGGCTGAGCTAACTGAAAAACCAGCAATGCGGAGGTTATCGCAACCACCGAAGTGACGGACACTATTCCAGCCATGTAGTCCAAGCCGACGTATTCAAAAACGTAGGCCAACGGATCCTTGACATTCATCTCCTTATAGTTTACCATACCTGTCAAGACCAAGGTAATTAACACGTACAAAACCGCGCAAATTAGTAGACATAAAATCATGGCTCTCGGTAAATCTCGTTGCGGGTTTTTGCATTCTTCGGCCGTAGTAGATATCGAATCAAACCCAATAAAGGCAAAAAACACCGCAGCCACGCCGCTCAATACGCCTTCGACACCATTCGGCGCGAAAGGCACCCAGTTTTCCGGTTTGACAAAAAACGCACCGCCGAAAATGACAAATAAAATAACACCGATTTTTATAGCCACCATCACGTTGCTTGCTGTACGTGATTCTTTAATGCCAATATAAACCAGCCAAGTCACTAAAAAGGTAATCAGGCCCGCAGGCAGATCAAATATAACAGGAAAATCACCTATTTTCGGTGCCTGTTCATAGGCAGCGACAGCTTCCCGCTCGATACCGGATAGCGAATCAAGCCCTTGGGTTTGCAGCTTTGCGTAAGCTTCAGTCGCATAAGCGGGCGCCATGGTAAGCCAGCCGGGAAGATGAATACCGAAACCTTTAAGCATGCTGACAAAGTATTGCGACCACGAAATGGCTACGACCATATTCGATACGGCATACTCCAAAATAAGCGCCCAACCAATAATCCAGGCAAACAATTCGCCGAACGCTACATAGGCATACGTGTAGGCACTTCCCGAAACGGGTACGGTACTGGCAAATTGCGCGTAGGATAACGCAGTAAACACACAAGCAACCGCGACAAAAACAAATAGCAATGAGACCGCTGGCCCACCATTAAAACTGGCTAGCCCGATCGTACTGAAAATCCCGGCACCTACGATAGCCGCTATTCCCAGCGAAACCAGATCGCGGACACCCAACACCTTCGCCAATCCTCCACTCCCGTCTGATTGTGACGCCCGGATAATTTGCTCTACCTTTTTTTTGCGGAAAAGTCTATTCGCCATATATCGGTATCATCAGGATCGATTCGATCGGTCAAACTTAGGGAAAAATACCGAAAGCTCAGACAGACTTAGGAAAGTTTGGACGCTACTTCCTCAAAAATATGCGGAAATTCACCCGTTAAATTTGCGGCGTAATCACTGACGATTTCCGTTATCCCGCTGTATTGATCACGATCCAGCTGGACATTCCAAAGGCGGCGGCAGATTCCGATCATTGCATGGGTAATCTGCCCGAAATCGCGGTAGCCGGCTACGTATTGCGCACGCATAAAGCTATTGAAATACTTGAAGAAGAATGCCGTATCCGAAACTCCACACAATTTCAGGAACCGGTCGGTCGCTTCTCGATCCGCCGCGGCTAAATACTCATAAAAATCGGATTCGTGCACCCAATTATGGTGGAGCAGCAGGTGATCAAGAAGCAGTTCCAAAGCGATATGCGACAGGAACGAGGGACGGATCTCCGTGGCTTCCACAATAGGCGCAAGCAGCGTTCTCAACCGATGCGTATGGTCGTAAAAAAACGAAGAACTGTGAAAGCAGCGATCGGTCTCTACATGCCTCATCCAGCCTTGATAAATGCTCTGAAGTTTAGGGTTATTGCCAAAGCGTTCTTCGTGTTTTTGAGGTAAAACATTCACATTCCGATCCGCATTCTTGATGAGATCCGGCAATACACACCCTAAGACCAACTCGGGATTATGGCGATACCGTTCGAAATAATAATGTGAAAGGAAATTCATTCCGGCTTTCTAATTATTGAGCACTTATTGTGCCAAGATAACGATTTTCGCCGATATTCTGCTATCTTTGCCGCCGTATTAATCAGGCAATTGAATAGCACAAACAACCATGGGTTTTGTTGATGAATTACGTTGGCGGGGCATGTTGCACGATATTATGCCCGGTACCGAGGAGGAACTGCAAAAAGAAAAAATATCGGGTTACATCGGTTTTGATCCTACAGGTGACTCGTTGCACGTTGGCCATCTTACGCAATTGATGACCTTAATTCATTTCCAGAAAGCGGGGCACCGGCCAGTTGCGCTGGTAGGCGGAGCAACAGGCATGGTCGGAGATCCGTCGGGAAAATCTGCGGAACGGAATTTACTCGACGAAGACACATTGAACCATAACATTGCTTGCCTGAAAAAACAGTTGGCCAAGTTCCTCGACTTTTCAGATCCCGAACAGGGGGCGATCATGGTAAATAATTACGATTGGTTCAAACGCTTTCATTTTCTCGATTTTATACGTGAGGTGGGAAAACACATCACGGTCAATTACATGATGGCTAAGGATTCCGTAAAAAAGCGCCTTGAAGGAGAAAACGGGTTGTCCTTTACCGAGTTTTCCTATCAATTGATACAGGGATATGATTTCTACTATCTCTGGAAGCATCAGGGTTGTATCCTCCAAATGGGGGGATCCGATCAATGGGGTAATATTGTCACGGGCACTGAGCTCATCCGTCGCAAAGACGGAGGCACCGCCTACGCGCTCACTACCAAATTGATTAAAAAAGCAGATGGAAACAAATTCGGGAAAACCGAAAGCGGGGCAGTGTGGCTCGACCCTAACAAGACATCTCCCTATCGTTATTATCAGTTTTGGTTAAACGCGAGTGACGACGATGCGAAAAACTGGATTAAAATTTTCACGCTGAAATCCGAGGAGGAAATCAACGCCCTGATCGCTGAGCACGACGCGGCCCCTCACCTACGAATCATCCAAAAAGCTCTTGCTAAAGATATCACCATCCGCACACATTCCGAAGCGGATTACGAGACGGCGATAAAAACGTCTGAATTCCTGTTTGGCAATGGGTCATTGGAGTTCTTGACAGGCATGTCCCATGCGGCCGTATTGGATGTGTTTGATGGGATACCACAGTTCCCTATTGCCAAGGATCAGTTGGCCGACGGAATCGATATTTTGGAGCTTCTCGCAGTTTCTTCTGCGGTTTTCCCTTCCAAAGGAGAAGCCCGTAAAATGATCCAGGGCGGTGGTGTATCGATCAATAAAATTAAAATCAGCGATAGCAATCAGCGATTATCACTCGCAAATTTGGTCAACGACCGGTATTTGATAGTCCAACGAGGCAAGAAAAACTATTTTTTGCTGATTGCAATGTAGTGCAAGGCGTGCGACCCTGTCGGCCCAAACCTCGAACGAAGGAGCGATGGGAACCGTTTAGTTCGGGCAGTCGCTTGGACACCGCATAAAAAAACCGCTCCCGGGGAGGGAGCGGCATCCGTCTTTCGACGGATTCAATCAACCTAAACTTTATGGAGAAACTCGTTAATGAACAATCATATCATGGCCAAAATCCAGCTCGGCATTTCCCTCGTTGTCAAACATCCCCCTGATCCATACGGTGTAGATTCTGCCGCTTTCGGGTTTAAACTCAAAGGAGTGCACCCGGGCACCGCCGCTGTGCTCAAAGACACTGAAAACGTAGGTCTGGCCGGCATCAACAGCCGAAAAATCTTTAACCTCCTTAAACGCAATATCGCTAGCAATTAACGTATCCGCACTTTCGACCCCGAAATCGAGCGCCGGCGCATCCGGACTCAGATTAATAAAGCGGATCTTAGCTTTACCTGCCGCCGGTTCAGACAAGTCATCTTCGGTAACCATCAATTCGATGTCATCCTCAAGTCCCACTACGTATATGGAATAAAATTGTCCGGGCGTAAACTGTACATTACCTTTTGCCAAAAGCCCCCCGCTTGTGATGTTTCCGCCTTCAAACACTCTCACCTCCCGCGTACCTGGCCACGCCTGCTTGTATGGCAAAGTATCACGGTAAGCAAAATCCTCAACCTCCCGGGTTTGTAAGTCGTAGTTGAGCCAACTTTCATTCAAACCGATGTCCAAATGTTCCGATCCGGGAACGGCGTTCAATGCCCGTACCGCAGAAACGTGATATACACCGTCCTCATCTTTCAAACAACCACTTAGTGTTACCAATCCAATAGCAAAAATCATAGAGGTAACCACCCATCTATTTTTTTTTGTTTTGCCAAATCGTCTCATTCAACTTCGTAAATCTAAATGCCTTTCCGCTTACTGAACAGATAACGGACATCATAAACAGAATGCTACAACCTCCGTAAAAAATCCGTAAGTTTGTCTCAAACATAACGTATCGTTTAGATGTCGGGAAAAGGAAACTCATTCAGAAAAAACATACAGCACGATACGGAAGGCAAACCGTCTTTACGCAAAAAAAGTGAGCGTAAGCCGAGATCCAATGCGCCATCCGGTAGTGCACTGGGAAGTAAATTGATAAAAATAATAGGTCTGTTCCTGCTAATCTTATCGGTGTATTTTCTTATCGCATTTATTTCTTACTTATTTACTTGGAAAGAGGATCAAAGCTATGTTTCAGCGGCCAACGGCGGATGGAATACACTGTTCAAAACCCGTGAAGAGTTTGCCTTGGCAGGCATTGAACCGCCGGTAGTACAAAACTGGACGGGAAAATTTGGGGCATTGCTTGCCCATCAGTTTATCTATAAGTGGTTTGGCATCGCGTCCTTTATTTTTGTCGGTATCCTGTTCATTATCGGATACAGGTTATTATTTAAAGTAAAAATTCTTTCTATTTGGAAGACCTTGGGATATGCAACTTTTATTATCATCTTTTTATCGGTTGCACTTGGGTTTATCCACGGATTCATAACTGATTATCCCCACTTTCTGGAAGGAGAATTCGGATTTTGGTCCAATAAACTGCTTGGCGCACAAATCGGCGTACCGGGTGTGGGTGGCTTGTTGATTTTCACCCTATTGACAGTGCTGATCGTGTTCTTCAATTTCGACTTCAAGTTCGGCAATAAAAGCCAGCAGCCGGCCACTTCCCAACCCTTGGGAAGAGAATCGGCCAACGTATCTCGCGATGAAGAACGGTATATTCATGAATCGGAGTATCGGATTGATCCGGTGGAATTCCGGCTGAATAGAAACAAGGAGCTGGTCGAAGATGAAACCCAGGCTTCCAACCAGATGAAAACACCCGCGAATCCGATTAACGACACCGAAAAAATCCAGCAGAATCTAACCGTACCTCCGAAAGCGAAGTCGGAAGTAGTGAAAGACGGATTCGATTTTTCAATCGAAACATCGGGGGAGAAACCTAAAAACGAGTTGATCACTCCACCACTGACCGTATCTCCCATAAAGGAAGAAAAACCGAGCACAGCCGATGAATTGGTGGAAAAGGTAGGCCAGTACGATCCCAAATTGGACCTATCCAGTTACCAATACCCAACGCTGGATTTACTGCGTGATTACGGTTCAGGCAAAATCACCGTCAACAACCACGAGCTGGAGGCAAATAAAGATAAAATCGTCGACACCCTGGGCAATTATAACATTGAAATTGCCAAAATTAAAGCTACGATCGGACCAACAGTCACGCTTTACGAAATTATTCCAAAACCTGGTGTCCGCATTTCCAAAATCAAAAATTTGGAAGACGATATTGCACTGAGTTTAGCGGCATTAGGTATCCGTATCATTGCGCCCATGCCGGGTAAGGGAACCATAGGGATCGAAGTGCCCAATAGCCATCCCGAAATGGTTTCAATGCGATCGGTTTTGGCCACTGAAAAATTTCAACACACGGATATGGATCTGCCGATTGCGCTCGGAAGGACCATATCCAACGAGGTTTATATTGCCGATCTTGCAAAAATGCCCCACTTGCTGGTAGCTGGGGCCACCGGGCAGGGCAAGTCGGTCGGCATCAATGCGATCCTTACATCCTTGCTTTACAAGAAACACCCCGCAGAGCTTAAATTTGTATTAGTAGACCCAAAAAAGGTCGAGTTATCGCTATTTAAGAAAGTTGAACGCCACTTTCTGGCAAAATTGCCCGGGGAAGAGGACGCGATCATCACCGATACGAAAAAGGTAATCAACACACTCAATTCCCTTTGCATCGAAATGGATGCTCGCTATGACCTGCTAAAAAATGCGCAAGTGCGAAACCTGAAAGAGTATAATGCCAAATTCATCAACCGGCGGCTCAATCCTGAAGAAGGGCATCGTTATCTGCCATTTATCGTACTCATCGTCGACGAGTTTGCCGATCTGATGATGACGGCGGGGAAGGAAGTGGAAACCCCCATTGCGCGGCTGGCACAGTTGGCCCGTGCCGTAGGTATCCATTTGGTCATCGCCACACAACGCCCATCCGTAAACATCATTACCGGCACCATCAAGGCCAATTTCCCCGCCCGTCTGGCATTCAGGGTATTATCAAAAGTAGATTCTCGTACCATCCTCGATTCAGGCGGAGCCGATCAGTTAATCGGACGTGGCGACATGTTGCTGGCTACCGGAAGCGATCTGATTCGGATCCAATGTGCATTTGTGGACACCCCTGAAGTGGAAGAAATATCCGATTTTATTGGTGGCCAACGCGGTTATCCATCCGCCATGTTATTGCCGGAATATGTTGGCGAAGATGGGGAAGGAGGCATCGAAGATTTCGATATGCGGGATCGCGACTCCATGTTTGAAGACGCAGCCCGCCTCGTTGTACTGCATCAACAAGGCTCTACCTCGCTTATCCAGCGTAAACTAAAACTCGGATACAACCGCGCCGGTCGGATTATTGACCAATTGGAAGCCGCGGGCATTGTGGGGCCATTCGAGGGTAGCAAAGCACGGGAAGTGCTCTTTCCTGACGAATATTCATTGGAACAGTTTTTGGATGGGTTAAAGAAAGATGCATAAAAAGATGAAAACAGCAATTATCTGCTCGTCGCTGCTGCTATCCTTCTCCGTATTTGTCACACAGGCTTATGCACAGACAGATGCCGCCGCAAAGTCCAAACTGAACAAAGTGACTCAAACGTATCAGGGATACAAAACGCTTCGGGCGAACTTTACCCTGACCGTTCAACAGCCCCAGCAAGCAAGCAACTATACGGAATCCGGCACGCTCTCCATGGAAGTCGCTACCGGCAAATATCGCATAACGACTGACCGTCAAGACATAATCAGCGATGGGAAAACGCAATGGATGGTCCTTAAGGAAGAACAGGAAGTGCAGGTAACGGAAGTCGACAATTCGTCGGAAACAATATCTCCGTCGACTATCTTTTCGTTTTATACCAAAGGATACAAGTATGTGTCTGCTCCTGACGAACGCTCCGGCGGAACTCCGTTGACGGTAGTCGAACTGTCGCCCGAAGACACGCAAACCCCCTACTTCAAAATTAAGCTACGCATCAACCAGTCTTCCAATCTGATACATGACGTAACCATATTTGACAAAAGTGGGGTTAAATACACTTACGTTCTGAAAAATACAACGGCTAATCCCTCGATTGCTGCCGATGCTTTTACATTTAAGCAAACGAATTATCCCGGCATGGAAATCGTGGACCTCAGGTAGTAAGTCGTCTTACAACCCATGGGAAGCTGGCGCATCGTAGTCGGCCGCGTCAGCCAATAACGTTTTCGTTCGATAACCGTGCCGGTTCGGATGTTCAATGATTTCTTTTACTGAAATCAGTTTGTATACATAGCTGCCCGTTTCACGGTTGAGCTTCAAACGGAAATAGTTGTCTTCATTTTGGCGATCAATCGCGCGTAGCAAGTTGCCCTCGCCGATATTAAACGCTGCTGCTACCAGTGTCCAACTATTAAACTCCCTATATAAGGCTTTTAGGTACCTCGCAGCCGCAATCGTCGATTTCTCGATGTTTTGGCGTTCGTCCGCAAGGCTATCCACCCGCAATCCAAACGCCTTTGCCGTATTGGGCATAAACTGCCAATACCCCGAAGCTCCTCGGTGTGACGTCGTACCACTTTTGAAGCCGCTTTCCACCAAGGGGATGTATTTGAAATCCTCTGGAACTCCGTGCTGGCGTAAGATGGCGGCTACCCTCGGTAAAGCCCTCAATGCCTTATGATGCAAGAGGTGGGATCGTCGCTTCGCATACGAGTATTCTTTTAGGTGTTTCAGCATCTTCTTCTCAATGCGCTTGTCGCCCAATGGCAAGGTTTCATCCGCAAAATTAAGCGATGCAAAATACGAGGTGTTGCGGATATTTGAGATATCTTCTAGCAACAGTTCTCCTTGGGATAGAGAGTCATGCGGCAGTGCGTTGGGTGTTTCTGTATTGGCTACCAAATTGTATGAATACAATTTTGAAAGCAACACCAGTAATAAAACCGCACTGCAACAGAGCAGTTGTTTTTTTATCATTCAGTACCTTTTCTGTAACGCATGGCAAAGCAATAAATAAGGCCGTGCATTACTTGATCCAAAAAGTTGACTGCAAAAGTAAAAATTATGATGTTAATATACAAACAGTTACATAAGATCCCTTGGTTTTTTAACATTAATTAACGCAATCCAGACTGCTAATTTTATGTAAAAAACAAGGGCTATCGCCTGTAAAACCATATTTTTGACTACCTTTGCAGTTCACATTTTTTTAGGGTAAAATCATGCCATTTAGTAACAAAAGGAACAGTCGTGACGACAAATCCAAACGCCCCGGCAAATCAACTTCAGGTTTTTCAAAGCAAAGCGACCACAAACACCGGAGCCATAATACATCCAAAAACGATGGCAGGGACGCAGCAAGAAAATCAACCGATTACCGGGATCGGCGATCAGACGGAGAGCAAAAGCCCTTCAATCCCAATCGTGAAAAAGCGTATGGAAAAAGTGGAGAAAAACGTTCATACAACAGCGAGAGGCCGCCATACAAAGGTGAAAAACGTCCGTTTGGCACTCGCCCGTACGATCCGTCAAAGAAAAAGCGCGAACGGACTGAGTTTGTCCCTAAGACATTTAAGCCAAATCCTGAAGACGATGGTCTGATCCGGCTCAACCGATACATCGCGAACGCCGGTGTGTGTTCGAGACGAAAGGCGGATGAATTGATTGAGGCAGGCGTCATTACCGTAAACGGGGAGGTTGTCACCGAATTGGGTGTAAAGGTCGATCCATCCAAGGACGAAGTACGTTACAATGGTGAACGCCTTAAACGCGAGAAAATGGTATATGTACTTCTTAATAAACCCAAGGATTACATTACCACCACCGATGACCCGCAAGAACGGCGCACGGTTATGCATTTGGTAGCTAAGGCATCAAAGGAACGGATTTATCCAGTAGGGCGATTAGACCGCAATACAACTGGGTTGCTGTTGCTTACCAACGATGGCAATCTAGCCGAAAAACTTTCGCATCCACGCAATAACATCGTCAAAATATATAACGTGGAACTGGACAAAAACCTTACACAAGGTGACCTCAATAAAATCGCCTTCGGTGTAGAATTGGAAGATGGTCCAATTAAACCAGATGCCGTAAGCTATGTGCAAGGCGGAAGCAAACGAGAAATAGGAATCCAGATCCATAGTGGTAAAAACCGGATCGTAAGGCGCATTTTTGAGCATCTGGGCTATGATGTGATCAAATTGGACCGGGTAGTTTATGCCAATCTTACCAAAAAAGACCTTCCCCGCGGTCGCTGGCGATATTTGGAAGAAAAAGAAATCATCCAGCTCAAGCACTTCATTAAATAACTTTCAATTTCCAATTTTCCATTAGAAAATGACTGACCCGAAATCACTGACTTCCGTCTCCGAATTCCACAGGACATTCAAACATCCCATACTCGAAAAGCCCACTATTCCCGACGAGAAACGGTGTCGACTGCGGATATCGCTGATCGCTGAAGAATTAAAAGAGCTCGAAGAGGCGATCGCGAACAAAGACATCGTCGAAGTTGCCGATGCACTTTGCGACATTCAGTATGTTTTATCCGGGGCCGTATTGGAATTCGGCCTAGCTGATAAATTCAGCGCGTTATTTGATGAGGTACAGCGGTCCAATATGAGCAAAGCTTGTAAAACACAGGAGGAGGCAGAAGAAACCGTTCGCTATTACACCGAAGAGCGAAATACCCCGTGTTTTTACGAAAAGCAGGACGGTTTATTTTTGGTTTATCGCACTGAAGACCGTAAAACGCTTAAATCCGTCCGGTATTCTCCGGCAGATTTACGGGCAATTATTGAGGAGTGAACTTAGATCCTTGGTAAGCGCCTCTTCGCTCCAATTCCTTATCAATATATGTCTGAATCGCTGACTTTCCTTTGCCCCAATTCGGGGCAATGAGCAAATCCTGATCGGCGAGTCCGAAGAGGCGCTGTATGACGATATCAGGTCGCAACAGCGGGATAAACTCGCAAAGGAAATCGGCATATTCCTCCAAGCTGAACACGTGAAACGGATTCCGCTTATATTGGACTCCCATAATGGACCCCTCGACAATATGGAGATGATGCAATTTCACAAATTTAATCTGCGGGAAGCGATTAATCTCATTGGCATATCGCAACATCATTTCCTGCGTCTCCCAAGGGAACCCGAAGATGGTATGCACACAGATATCCAACGGGCTATTCTTCACCAATCCAAGCGCAGTTTCCAATTCCTCGTGTGAGCACCCTCGGTTAATCCGGTTGAGCGTGTCGTTATAAATCGATTCCATCCCCATTTCCAGGTCTACGTCGTAACGGTCAGCGTAGCTTTCAAGTAGGGCGACCTTCTCGAAGTCGATGCAATCCGGCCGCGTCCCGACGGACAATCCGACCACATGTTCGGGCGCGACCTGTAATGCCTCGTCGTACATGGCCTTCAGGTAATGTGCGGGCGCATATGTGTTAGTATTTGGCTGAAAATAAATCACAAATTTTTCCGCTCCGTAACCCTTTACCGCTCGTTGGATCCCTTCCTCAACCTGTTCGCGTATCGTAGGCAATTTACGCGCAGAATCGGGGGTAAACGAATCCACGTTACAATAGGCGCAACCTCCGTACCCTTTGCTTCCATCCCGGTTCGGGCAGGTAAAATTGCCGTCCACAATGATTTTGAACACCCGCTTACCATCGTATTTAGCACGTAAATACGCACCATAATGGTTATAAGGTTTCTGTCCGATGTCAAGTAAGGTGCCCATAATGATCGCAAAGATACGAGATAGATTCGAGATATGTGGCTTGAGATATGGACTCGAGATGTTGGATATAAAAACAAAAAACCGTCAGGCACATACGTACCCGACGGTCTTTATGAATTTATCGGTGATTGCCGACTTCTATTACTGACTACTGACCACCGGTCACTACCTAATCTTCCTCTTTCGAAGCAATCAGCTGATCGTACTCTTCTTGCGAGCCTACGATGATGCGTTCGTAGTCGCGTAGACCGGTTCCAGATGGAATTAAGTGTCCAACGATCACGTTTTCCTTCAAGCCCAGCAAATCGTCGCGCTTTCCGGCGATGGCAGCTTCGTTGAGGACCTTCGTGGTCTCCTGGAAGGACGCCGCAGAAATAAACGATTTTGTACCCAAAGACGCACGGGTAATCCCTTGCAGCAACGGGCTGGAAGTAGCCGGGATAGCATCACGAACCTCCACCAGCTTCAAATCGCGGCGTTTCAGGCCAGAATTGACATCCCGTAACTTTCGCAATGACACAATCTGACCCGGCTTCAACTCGTTGGAATCCCCTGCATCCACGACCACCTTTTTATCATAGATGGCATCGTTTTCCTCCATGAAATCCCATTTGTTGACAGCTTCTTTTTCCAGGAAGCGAGTATCACCCGGATCTTCAATCTCCACTTTCTGCATCATTTGATGCACAATGGTCTCGAAGTGCTTATCGTTGATTTTCACGCCCTGTAGGCGATAAACTTCCTGTATACCGTTTACAAGATATTCCTGTACGGCCGAAGGTCCTTTGATAGCCAGAATGTCGGCAGGAGAAATGGATCCATCGGAGAGCGGCATACCTGCTTTCACGAAGTCATTATCCTGCACAAGAATGTGCTTAGACAGTGGCACCAAGTACTTTTTGATTTGTCCGTCCCGTGATTCAATGGAAATCTCACGGTTACCGCGCTTCACACCACCCAAGCTTACCACGCCATCAATTTCTGTCACAACAGCTGGATTTGATGGGTTACGGGCTTCAAACAACTCCGTAACACGCGGCAGACCACCGGTAATGTCTCTCGTTTTACCTGTCGAACGCGGTATCTTGGCAAGAATAACACCTTCTTTTACCGTAATGTTATCGTTAACCGAAACGTGAGCTCCCACAGGAATATTATAGGTACGGATTACCGCCCCTTTGCTATCTAAGATTTTGATGGCAGGGTTCTTCGTCTTGTCGCGGGTATCGATGATCACTTTTTCACGGTGCCCGGTCTGTTCATCAGATTCCTCGCGGAATGTTACACCTTCGATAATGGATTCAAATTCTACCTTGCCACCAAATTCCGAAATAATCACGGCGTTGTACGGGTCCCAAGAGCATATGCGCTGTCCCCTTGTCACCTTATCACCCGCATTGACATATAGATAGGAACCATACGGGATATTGTTCGTCATCAACACTTTCCGGGATTCCGGATCAATGATCCGCACCTCACCGGAACGGCCAATCACCACCTGGTCAGGTCCTTCCTCCCCTTCATGGGGCACAGACCGGATGTTCTCAAGTTCAATGATACCGTCAAATTTGGCCGATATCTGCGATTCAGCAGCAATGTTGGATGCAGTACCACCCACGTGGAATGTACGAAGCGTAAGCTGCGTACCTGGCTCACCGATGGATTGGGCTGCGATAACACCGACGGCCTCACCTTTTTGCACCCGCTTGCCGGTAGCTAGGTTCCGGCCGTAGCAAAGTGCGCAGACACCTCGTTTGCTTTCGCAGGTCAACACCGAACGGATTTCAAGGCCTTCGACGGCCGAAGCCTCGATTTTTGCCGCTACTTCCTCATCGATATCCTGATCGGCAGCCACCAATAAATCGCCACTTAGCGGATCATATACATCGTGCAGGGATACACGTCCGAGAATCCGGTCATATAAAGGCTCGATGATATCCTCGTTATCTTTCAGTGCCGTTGTATACACACCCCGCAAACCGCCGCAATCTTCGTCGACCACAATCATATCCTGAGCTACGTCGTGCAAACGGCGGGTCAGATAACCTGCGTCGGCCGTTTTCAGTGCCGTATCCGCAAGACCTTTACGAGCCCCGTGTGTAGAAATGAAGTACTCCAATACCGACAAACCTTCCTTAAAGTTCGAAAGGATCGGGTTTTCGATAATTTCTCCACCGGAAGAACCAGACTTTTGAGGTTTAGCCATCAATCCCCGCATGCCGCAGAGCTGACGGATTTGTTCTTTTGAACCCCGAGCGCCTGAATCCAACATCATGTACACCGAGTTGAACCCTTGATTATCCGTCGAAAGAATCTCCATCACGTTCGCCGTCAACCGGTTGTTGATGCGCGTCCAGATATCGATAATTTGGTTATACCGTTCGTTATTGGTAATGAAGCCCATGTTATAGTTATTCATTACCTCTTCTACTTCCTTCGTAGCCTGATCAATCAAGTCGGCCTTAGCATCCGGAATGTTCAAATCCTGCAGGTTGAACGAAAGTCCGCCCTTGAACGCCATTTGGAAGCCGAGTTCCTTGATATCGTCGAGGAATTTAGCGGCACGCGCCATACCCGTGATTTTCACTACTTCACCGATAATATCCCTTAGGGATTTCTTGGTCAACAGTTCGTTCACGTATCCGATTTCCTCAGGGACGACCTGGTTGAACAGTACCCGTCCGACCGTGGTCTCGATGATACGTTCCTCGATATTTCCATCTTTACCCCTTACTTTGGTCTTCACCTTGATGAAGGCATGCAGATCGATCCGCTTTTCGTTATGTGCAATAATTACCTCTTCCGCAGAGTAAAAGGTCATGCCTTCCCCTTTCATCACACGGGTTTCGTCAGACTTACGTCCTTTCGTTGTGTAATAAAGCCCCAATACCATGTCTTGCGAAGGTACCGTGATCGGGGTGCCATTTGCTGGGTTGAGAATATTATGCGAAGCAAGCATAAGGATTTGAGCTTCCAAAATGGCCGCATTGCCCAAGGGCAGGTGCACAGCCATCTGGTCACCGTCGAAGTCGGCGTTGAATGCCGTACATACCAACGGGTGCAATTGGATAGCCTTACCTTCCACCAGCGTTGGTTGAAAGGCCTGGATACCCAGTCGGTGCAATGTTGGTGCCCGGTTGAGTAGCACAGGATGGCCTTTCAATACGTTTTCAAGGATATCCCACACGACCGGGTCTTTACGATCTACAATCTTCTTTGCGGACTTCACCGTTTTCACGATACCCCGCTCGATCATCTTTCGGATGATAAACGGCTTATATAGTTCGGCCGCCATGTCTTTCGGCAGACCGCATTCGTGCAATTTCAGGTTTGGACCCACGACAATGACCGAACGCGCTGAATAGTCCACCCGTTTACCCAAAAGGTTCTGACGGAAACGTCCCTGTTTTCCTTTCAGGATATCCGAAAGGGATTTCAGCGCCCGGTTCCCTTCTGTCTTCACAGCATTCACCTTACGGGAATTGTCAAACAGGGAATCTACTGCCTCCTGCAACATCCGCTTTTCGTTACGAAGGATCACCTCAGGTGCCTTGATTTCCATCAACCTCTTTAACCGGTTATTACGGATAATCACCCGACGGTATAAATCATTCAGGTCGGAAGTAGCAAAACGGCCACCTTCCAGCGGCACCAACGGACGGAGTTCCGGCGGAATAATCGGTACGATCTTCACAATCATCCATTCGGGACGGTTCTCGATGCGATCTCTTGACCCACGGAACGCCTCCACTACCTGCAAGCGCTTCAATGCCTCATTCTTGCGTTGCTGAGAAGTTTCGTTAGCTGCTTGATGGCGCAGGTCGTAAGAAAGCTGGTCGAGGTCAAGCCGCTTCAACAGTTCTTCCAACGCTTCAGCGCCCATTCTGGCAATAAACTTCTGCGGATCCGTATCGTCAAGGAACTGATTTTCCTTGGGTAACGTATCCAGAATGTCGAGGTATTCTTCCTCGGTGAGGAAGTCCATATAGTTAATACCGTCCTCCTCCTTCACACCCGCCTGAATGACCACGTAACGCTCGTAATAAATAATCATATCGAGCTTCTTGGTGGGCAGCCCCAGCAGGTAGCCGATTTTGTTTGGCAACGAGCGGAAGTACCAGATATGCGCAACAGGAACTACCAAGCTAATGTGGCCCATGCGTTCCCGGCGTACCTTCTTCTCAGTTACCTCTACACCGCAGCGATCGCAGACGATCCCCTTGTAACGGATGCGCTTGTATTTACCGCAATGGCATTCATAATCTTTCACGGGACCAAAAATGCGCTCGCAGAACAATCCGTCACGTTCGGGCTTATACGTCCGATAATTGATGGTTTCGGGTTTGACCACTTCACCGCTGGAGCGCTCAAGAATGGTTTCCGGAGAAGCCAAGCTGATGGTAATCGAAGTGAAGTTGCTTTTTATTTTATTATCTTTCTTGTAAGACATACTTTCGTTTCTAAAGTTAACGCGATATGCTCAATTAATCCAACGTGATATCCAGTCCTAAGCCGCGCAGCTCGTGTACGAGTACGTTGAAGGATTCAGGCACTGATGGAGTTGGCAGGTTATTGCCTTTCACAATCGACTCATACGTTTTGGCTCGGCCTACCACGTCATCCGATTTGACCGTCAGGATTTCCTGAAGGATGTTCGAAGCACCGAATGCCTCCAATGCCCACACCTCCATCTCACCGAAACGCTGTCCACCGAACTGTGCTTTACCGCCGAGCGGTTGCTGCGTGATAAGCGAGTACGGACCGATAGAACGGGCGTGCATCTTATCGTCCACCATGTGACCCAGCTTCAGCATATAGATCACACCTACCGTAGTCGGTTGATCGAAGCGTTCACCTGTCAATCCGTTGAAAAGGTAAGTCCGGCCCGACTCAGGTAATTCAGCTTTGGCTACCCATTCCTCTACTTCTTCGGTTGAGGCACCGTCAAAAATCGGTGTTGCAAACTTAACGCCTAGCTTTTGACCAGCCCAACCCAGTACCGTCTCATAAATCTGCCCTAGGTTCATCCGTGAAGGCACACCGAGTGGGTTTAGTACGATATCTACCGGCGTACCGTCTTCCAAGAAAGGCATATCTTCGTCACGGACAATCCGTGCAACGATGCCTTTGTTACCGTGACGACCGGCCATCTTATCACCCACTTTCAATTTGCGCTTCTTCGCGATAAATACTTTGGCCATCTGCACAATACCCGAAGGCAGCTCATCCCCTACACTGATCGCGAATTTATCCCGTTTATAAGCACCCAGCTCTTCGTTCAACTTGATGTTATAGAAGTGCAGAGCTTGTTTGATCAATTCGTTTTTATCGTCATCAGTAGTCCATCCGGCCGGATTGATATTGTTGTACTCCAAGTCGGATAGGATTTTTTGCGTAAATTTCGCACCCTTTGGAACCAACAATTCCTTATAGACATTGTAGACACCTTGAGACGTCTTACCGTTGACAATGGCAAACAGTTTATCGACCAGTTTGTCTTTCAATGTTTTCAAGGCTTTTGCATGTTGGGTATCCAGCTGATCAAGCGCCCTTTTCTCTTCCTCCTTGGCCATCTTCTTCGCCCGTGAAAACAGTTTAGTGTCTATCACCACACCGTTGATGGAAGGCGGGGTTTTCAGCGATGCGTCTTTTACGTCACCGGCTTTATCACCGAAAATAGCACGAAGAAGCTTCTCTTCCGGCGATGGATCTGATTCACCCTTGGGTGTGATTTTACCGATCAGGATATCACCTTCACGCACTTCAGCACCAATCCGAATGATACCATTTTCATCCAGGTCTTTGGTAGCTTCTTCCGATACGTTCGGGATATCCGCGGTCAGTTCCTCTTCTCCACGTTTGGTGTCGCGGACCTCCAACTCAAATTCCTCTATATGCAGTGACGTAAAGATATCCTGGCTTACCACACGCTCAGAAATCACAATGGCGTCCTCAAAATTGAATCCCTGCCAGGGCATGAACGCAACTTTCAAGTTTCGCCCCAAAGCTAATTCCCCGTCCTGCGTGGCATAACCTTCGCAAAGAACCTGGCCCTTCTCAACCTTCTGGCCTTTCTTTACGATCGGCTTCAAATTGATACAGGTGCTTTGGTTCGTTTTCTTGAATTTGATAAGCTTATAGGTCTTTATGTCGTCGTCAAATGACACGAGTCGCTCGTCCTCGCTTCGATCATAACGGATTTTGATTTCATTTGCATCTACATATTCCACCACACCATCTGCTTCCGCATTGATAAGGGTACGTGAGTCACGCGCTACGCGGCCTTCCAAGCCCGTACCTACAATAGGAGCTTCCGGACGCAGCAACGGCACAGCCTGGCGTTGCATGTTGGATCCCATGAGCGCACGGTTGGCGTCATCGTGTTCCAGGAATGGAATTAACGACGCTGCGATAGAAGTAATCTGGTTGGGCGCAATGTCCATCAAATCCAGCTTTTCAGGTTCAATTACCGGAAAGTCACCCTCGTAACGCGCCTTCACCCTAGGCGTAATAAAATTACCTTTATCATCATACTCCGCGTTGGCCTGAGCGATGGTTTTGCCATCCTCATCCTCCGCAGATAGGTAGACGACCGGCTCTTCTACCACGACCCGTCCTTCTTCTACCCGCCGATATGGCGTCTCGATAAATCCAAGATTGTTAATCTTGGCATGCACGCAGAGTGATGAAATCAAACCGATATTCGGTCCTTCAGGCGTTTCGATTGTACACAACCTTCCATAGTGGGTATAGTGAACGTCGCGAACCTCAAAGCCCGCACGCTCACGCGACAGACCACCGGGTCCGAGGGCAGACAACCTACGTTTATGGGTAATTTCAGCCAACGGGTTCGTCTGATCCATGAACTGCGACAACTGGTTTGTGCCGAAGAACGAATTAATAACGGATGACAATGTCCGAGCATTGATCAAATCAGTCGGCGTAAACACTTCGTTATCACGAATATTCATCCGTTCACGAATGGTACGTGCCATACGAGACAATCCAACGCCAAACTGCGAATACAGTTGTTCGCCCACCGTACGCACGCGACGGTTGGACAAGTGGTCGATATCGTCAACTTCGGCTTTCGAATTGATCAAATTAATCAAGTACTTCACAATCGCAATGATATCCTCACGTGTAAGCACTTTAATTTCATCCGGCGTATCTAATTGCAATTTGCGGTTAATTCGGTAACGTCCTACGTCGCCGAGGTCGTATCGCTTATCGGAAAAGAACAATCGTTCTATAATGCCGCGCGCGGTTTCCTCATCAGGCGGTTCTGCATTTCGCAATTGGCGATAAATATGCTCCACAGCCTCTTTTTCCGAGTTGGAAGTATCCTTCTGCAGGGTGTTGTAGATGATGGAATAGTCCGCTGCATTGGCTGTATCTTCTTTGGTAAGGATAATCGATTTTACCCCTGCGTCGATAATGAGGTCGATGTGTTCGTCTTCCAAGATGGTTTCGCGCTCCAACACGACCTCATTACGGTCGATGGACACGACTTCTCCCGTATCCTCGTCGACAAAATCCTCAATCCACTTTTTCAACACCCGTGCGGCCAGTTTACGGCCTACGTATTTTTTAAGCCCCGACTTGCTTACTTTCACCTCATCGGCCAATTCGAACAATTCCAAAATGTCTTTGTCTGAATCGTATCCGATGGCACGTAAAAGGGTAGTGACGGGGAACTTCTTTTTACGATCTATATACGCATACATGACGTTGTTTACGTCTGTAGCGAATTCGATCCATGATCCCTTGAACGGGATGACCCTTGCCGAGTAAAGTTTGGTGCCATTGGTGTGACGGCTTTGACCGAAAAACACACCCGGTGAGCGGTGTAGTTGCGATACGATTACACGCTCTGCGCCGTTAATAACAAAAGTCCCCTTTGGGGTCATGTACGGTATAGTTCCCAAATATACGTCTTGAACGATGGTTTCGAAATCTTCATGCTCTTCATCGTTACATGACAGACGGAGTTTTGCCTTGAGCGGGACACTGTAAGTCAGTCCACGCTCGATACACTCCTGGATACCATAGCGCGGCGGATCAATGAAATAATCCAAAAACTCAAGCACGAAAATGTTCCTTGAATCAGAAATGGGAAAGTTTTCGGAAAAAACCTTAAACAGCCCTTCCTGGTGGCGGTTGTCTGAAGTTGTTTCAAGCTGAAAAAACTCCTTGAAAGATTCCAATTGCACATCCAGAAAATCGGGATAATCAATCACCTTTTTACTGCTTGCAAAATTTACTCTTTCGTTTTGAATACTTTTGTTTGCCAAGGGAATAAGAATTTAGTTTAACTATTTAAACTGTTTTGTTGCTGTCTTTTTTTACCGGTAACCGGTTTCCAGATACAGCACTGGATGATATTGTAGGGGGAAAAGTCATAAACAGGAATAGACTCTGACGACAATCACGTCAGAGTCTAACCCATTCAGGTACGTTGTATGATCCGAATTAGTTGATCTCAACAACAGCTCCTGCTTCTTCGAGTTGCTTTTTCAAAGCTTCAGCTTCGTCTTTAGCAACACCTGTTTTCAATTCTTTCGGTGCGCCGTCAACCAAGTCTTTTGCTTCTTTCAGGCCAAGGCCTGTCAAATCTTTCACCAATTTAACAACAGCCAATTTCTGGCCACCAGCTTCTTTCAGGATTACATCGAAAGAAGTTTTTTCTTCAGCAGCAGCAGGTGCATCACCACCTGCAACAGGACCAGCAACAGCAACTGCTGCAGCAGCAGGCTCAATGCCATACTCATCCTTTAAGATTTGAGCTAACTCGTTAACTTCTTTTACTGTCAAGTTTACCAACTGCTCAGCAAACGCTTTTAAATCTGCCATTTTATTTTAAATTTTTGAATTTACTTTTTATTCTATTAATAATCCGTAGGGCTTTTTGATTGAGGGTCCCTTAACCTCTTTCTTGTAATGTTTTGACCAATCCTGCCAATGTATTGCCTCCAGACTGAAGTGCAGAAACCACATTTTTCGCAGGAGATTGCAACAGGCCAATGATATCGCCAATCAACTCATTCTTAGATTTGAGCTTGCTCAGCGCATCCACTTGGCTATCACCGATGAATACAGCTGTATCGATATAAGCACCCTTCAAAACAGGCTTATCACTGTCTTTCCGGAGTTCCTTAATCAATTTTGCAGGTGCATTGCCGGTTTCTGAAAAAAGCATGGTAGAAGAACCCTTCAACACACCGAGCAATTCCTGCGAATCCACTCCTGCTTCTTCCAGCGCCTTCCTGATCAATGTGTTTTTTACCACTTGGATGGCGATTCCGCTGTCAAAACATTTACGGCGAATGCCGTTGATTTTAGCCACAGTCAAATCAGCAGTGTCGGTAATATAAAAATTACCATACGATTTAATCTGCTCAGCCAAAGCTTTAACAATTTCTTGTTTTTCTTCTCTTTTCATGATTAAATTCCTGCTACTGATTTAGTTTCGACCTGAATACCCGGACTCATGGTAGAAGAGAGGTAGATACTTTTAAAGTACGTTCCCTTCGCCGCTGACGGCTTCAACTTGGAGATTGTTTGCAAAACTTCTAGGGCGTTCTCGTAGATCTTATCTGATGAAAAAGAAACCTTGCCTATTGAAGTATGAATAATTCCAGTCTTGTCTACCTTGAAATCAATCTTACCTGCCTTGACATCAGCAACCGCCTTACCTACGTCGGTCGTTACCGTGCCGGTTTTCGGATTAGGCATCAAGTTCCGCGGACCTAAAATACGGCCCAACTTACCCACCTTAGCCATTACGCTCGGCATAGTAATGATGATGTCAATATCGGTCCATCCGCCCTCGATTTTGCTGATATAGTCGTCCAATCCCACATAGTCTGCTCCCGCAGCTTTGGCTTCTTCCTCTTTATCAGGAGTACAAAGCACCAGCACGCGGACGGTTTTACCCGTACCATGTGGCAAAGTCGCGATACCGCGCACCATTTGATTGGCTTTACGGGGATCTACGCCGAGGCGTACGTCAATATCCACCGAAGCATCAAACTTGGTTGCCGTAATATCTTTTACCAAGGCGGAAGCCTCCTGCAAAGAATATGCTTTACCAACTTCAATCTTGGATAGTGCCGCTTTCTGATTTTTCGTTAATCTTGCCACTTTCTTAAACTGATTTCGTTATTTAATTGTTCCAGGGCGCATTACCATTGACCGTAATTCCCATACTACGCGCCGTCCCAGCTACCATGCGCATGGCCGAATCCAGTGTAAACGCGTTCAAGTCAGTCATCTTATCTTTCGCAATGGCTTCAACCTGTTCCCAAGTCACCGAGCCAACCTTTTTACGGTTTGGCTCTCCAGAGCCCCCCTTTACGCCCGATGCCTCAATCAATTGAATGGCAACCGGAGGGGTCTTAATGATAAAATCGAACGATTTGTCGCTGTACACCGTGATAACGACAGGCAATACTTTGCCGGGCTTGTCTTGGGTGCGTGCATTGAACTGCTTGCAAAACTCCATAATGTTCACCCCCTTGGCACCCAAAGCGGGACCTACCGGAGGCGAAGGATTTGCAGCGCCGCCCTTCACTTGTAATTTTACTAACGCACTGACTTCTTTTGCCATTTCTCGATGTAAATTTAATTAATAAATGTTTGTTAGTAAGTTGGAAGCATTTAACGTAACATTTAGATTTTGAAGCGCTTAGCACTTAATTACACAAGCACCCCAAAATGGAGTGCAAAGGTACAGATTTTTTTTAAAAGAAAGCAATGATGCTTATTCTTTTTCTACTTGTATATAATTCAGTTCCAAAGGCGTTTTGCGGCCAAATACCTTGACCATCACCTTCAACTTTTTCTTTTCCTCATTAACCTCTTCAATTTCCCCGGTAAATCCGTTGAATGGACCGTCGTTCACTTTAACGAGCTCTCCCACATAAAAAGGAACATTCATCAACTCGCCCTGTTCAGACATTTCATCTACCTTGCCAAGAATTCGGTTGATTTCGGCCGGTCGCAAAGGAATCGGAGTTCCATCCTTATCTCCCAAAAAGCCGACTACGCTGTTGATGTTTTTGATCACGTGTTCCAACTCACCATCCAACGCAGCTTCCAATAGCACATATCCAGGATAGAAATTGCGCTCCTTAGCCACCTTCTTTCCGTCACGCATTTGGTAATACTTCTCCATCGGTATCAAAACCTGTGGCACCAAGTGATTAATCCCCATGCGATTTATTTCTGCCTCTATATATTGTTTTACCTTTTTCTCCTTACCACTTACGGCCCGTACAACATACCATTTGAGTGCTTGATCTGCCATTTCTACTTCCCCAACAATTATGACCTAATATTATAAAACAACTCCAGCACGCTACTCGACGCCTTATCCATAGCAAAAACAGCCAACGCAATGATAATCGACGCCACTAACACTACCACGGCCGAACTTTGCAGCTGGGACCAGGTCGGCCAGGTGACTTTCTGGCTCATTTCTGTATAGGAGTCTTTTATAAATTCAAGTACGCTTGCCATGTTAACTCATCATTTTTGCACGGGCACCAGGATTCGAACCCAGATCAAAGGTTTTGGAGACCTCTATTCTACCATTGAACTATGCCCGTGTGTGTGTCTTCATTTATTAGACACGATTAGCTAATCAGTCAAATACCGCTGATTAGCTAATCGGCTTTGGAATGCATCCAAATCCCCGAAGGGATTTGGTTTATTTGATGATTTCAGTTACCTGTCCAGCACCTACAGTCCGGCCACCTTCACGGATAGCGAAACGAAGGCCTTTTTCCATAGCGATCGCATTGATCAACTTTACAGTAATCGTTACGTTATCACCAGGCATTACCATCTCAACACCGTCCGGAAGCGCAATCTCTCCAGTCACATCCGTGGTACGGAAATAGAACTGCGGACGATATTTGTTAAAGAATGGTGTATGACGGCCACCTTCGGCTTTTGAAAGTACATAAACCTCTGCCTTGAACTCGGTATGCGGAGTTACAGAACCTGGCTTACAAATAACCATACCCCGACGGATATCGGTCTTTTCGATACCACGCAACAACAACCCTACGTTATCACCAGCCTCACCGTAATCCAAGATCTTGCGGAACATTTCCACCCCGGTCACTGTTGACTTCAAGTTTTCAGCACCCATACCAAGAATCTCAACCGGATCACCGGTATTGATCACACCACGCTCGATACGTCCGGTAGCAACCGTACCACGACCTGTGATAGAAAATACGTCTTCAATCGGCATCAAGAACGGAAGATCCGTCAACCGCGGAGGAATCGGGATGTAGTTATCCACGGCGTCCATCAATTCCATGATTTTGTCTACCCATTGCGGCTCGCCATTCAAACCACCTAGTGCAGAACCACGGACTACAGGGATGTCGTCACCTGGATATTCGTAGAATGACAACAACTCACGGATTTCCATTTCCACCAAATCCAACAACTCCGGGTCGTCAACCAAGTCCACTTTATTCATGAATACGACCAAAGCAGGTACACCTACCTGACGAGCTAAGAGGATGTGTTCGCGGGTTTGCGGCATCGGACCGTCAGTAGCAGCTACTACGATAATAGCTCCGTCCATCTGAGCAGCACCCGTAACCATGTTCTTTACATAGTCGGCGTGACCCGGACAGTCTACGTGCGCATAGTGACGGCTTGCTGTTTGGTATTCAACGTGTGATGTATTAATGGTGATACCACGTTCTTTTTCTTCAGGAGCAGAGTCAATGGAATCAAAAGAACGGGCTTCAGAAAGTCCTTTATCTGCTAATACTTTCGTAATTGCGGCGGTAGTGGTTGTTTTACCGTGGTCAACGTGACCGATCGTACCAATGTTTAAGTGCGGCTTACTGCGGTCAAATTTCTCTTTTGCCATGTTTTATGCGAATTAGTAATTTAAAATTTTATTGTATGATGTTAACTAGTATGTTACTCTTACGAGCCAATGATGGGACTTGAACCCATGACCTCTTCCTTACCAAGGAAGTGCTCTACCGCTGAGCTACATCGGCTTTGTGTTTACAATCAAAATTCCCTGTCAATTCACCTGATTAGTGGCTTGACAGAGACATGATCACACCTTATGAGCGGAAGACGGGTCTCGAACCCGCAACCTATAGCTTGGAAGGCTATCGCTCTACCAATTGAGCTACTTCCGCTGATGTGGGGGGAGAAGGATTCGAACCTTCGAAGCCGAAGCAACGGATTTACAGTCCGTCCCATTTGACCGCTCTGGAATCCCCCCTATTTTTGAGCCCCCTGCCGGGATCGAACCAGCGACCTACTGATTACAAGTCAGTTGCTCTACCAGCTGAGCTAAGGAGGCAAAATATTTCAAAAAACACAAGTTTCCTTACATTTCGACTTAACAACAAACTGTTGTTTTATTTCGTCGGTTCCGCCAAACAACGGACGGGTTAAGGAGACAAAAATCTTCAAAAAACACCCCTTTCCTTTAGGGACTGCAAAGATATACAAACTTGCATTAATACAAAAATAATTTGCAAAAATATAGCGGGGGCCGTTGGTTATCTGTTAATCCGTATCTTCGCCGCAGAAAAATGTGCTATGGAAATGGTTCAACGTTACGTGTTTTGTTTACTCATCGGGGCAATTGCGGTTCCGGCTTTGGCGCAGGAAAAAAAGAGTATTTGGGACCATAAACTCATTAAGCGGTTTATTTCGCCTGAAAAAGATAGCACGCGATCGGCGGGATTTATCGTTGTCCCCGCACTGGGCTATGCACAGGAAACCGGATTGGAATTCGGTTTGGCAGGCGTCTATAATTTTTATCTCAACAAGACCGACACCGCCATCCGAACCTCCAATATTACCTTCATCGGCACATTTACGACCGAGCAACAGACTAATCTCAAGTTGGAATCGGATTTATGGACCACAGGCAACCAATATCACTATACCAGCGAACTCCGGTTCCGAAATTTTCCGTTCAATTTTTATGGAATCGGTAATCAGACAAATGAGCGTGATGAAGATGTTTTGCTCATGCAATTGATTCGCTTGCGCTTTGAGGGCGAACGCAGGCTAGCCCCCTACTACTATGCAGGAGTTAACCTGGCTTACGAGCGCTACGCTTTTTCCGACCGTGAAAACGGCGGAATATTCCAACACACGCCTCCCTATGGAAACGCTGGCGGCGGACATTTTCTAGTCGGTATCTCGCAATTGTATGATACACGCGATGTAAACACCTATACCACCCGGGGGTATTATGCGCGTGCAAAATACGCCTATTCACCCGGCTTCGGCGGTGGTGACCGTTTCAAGGGAAGTATAGTAGATGTAGATTTGCGTGCATTTTTTCCGATATCCCGCCAATTGACGTTGGGATTCAATGGCCAATATAGGACGTCAATGGGCGCGCGCATACCTTTCTATGTGTACCGTGAACTGGGTGGCGATATGATGATGCGCGGATACTATACAGGCCGATATCGGGATCGCAGTTTAATTGCTTTCCAAAGCGAGCTCCGTTATCGTTTTCATTCCCGGGTGGGTGTCGCTGGCTTTGTCGGTACGGGCTCTACCTACCGTAATGGATGGCGGAATGTGCGCCTTGTTCCCTCGTACGGCGGTGGCGTCCGGTATTTCTTTGATTTGGAACATAACAGCAGCGTCCGCCTTGACTATGGGTATGGGGAGCAACGCCCCGGCGAAAACCGCCAGGGCGGCTTTTACCTGTCATTGAGCGAAGCTTTCTAGCGAAAATCATGCTCGATCACCTCATCCCAAACCGGATTGATGTTAATCGAAAAACGGTCGATATTTCCCAATAGTCGTCCCCTAAATTTTAACTGCATATTGTTTCGGATATCTTCGCTTAGCACCACCTTATTTAGCTCGTCCCCCTCCCTTCCATAGGCAGTCACTACATAACTGACTTTTATTAAATCATTTGGTATTCCTAAAAATTGATGGAAGGTCAATTGATAATCTTCCTCTCCCTCCAATCCGTCAAACGATAGGGAATTGAGGCCACCTGTTGGTTGTTCCGCGGGCTCACCATACGGCGTATACCAAAAATTCTCATGTTTACGAACAATGTCAATCCGCTTGACTTTAGTTAGGTTCGACCATGAGTCTGTAAAATCGAAAGTAACTGAACTAAAACATCGTGTCAGCACGGCCGGCTCCGTTACATCGGCATTGCCTACTTCAAGCCCTTGCTTCCACGAAGCAAAGGTAACCGCCTGATAGTCGTCAAAACTCTGCCCGAGGTAAAACTCACTGGCATGGGTCAAATTTTCTGGTAGAAGTAAGTTTGATTCAGATCGATACGCTAGCAGCAATACGTCGTAGGTTCCAGGGAATAACTTGATATGCAAGAGACCATCGTCGCCCAATTCATGCATTGCCAATTCATTTTGCACGACTATGCCGCCGTGGTCGGACGAAAAAACGTAATAACGTAATATACCGGGCATGGATGGATCTCCCCCCTCCGTTTCTTCCGCGTTATAGATACCCGAAAAACGGACGTTGTCAAAACGAACAGTACCGCTATTCTGGTTATAACCGATTTCTTCACCCGCGGAATTCAGCGGCCGTTCTCCGGCGGACATCTCAAACTTAATCATTAATACATCAATTCCTATAAATTCGGCGTAGGTACTGAGGTCAATCTCATAGACATTCCTAGACTGGGCACTCCTGTTTGTGAATTGATTTGCTGCACTTAGCATGTTGTAATTCATGCCACCGTCAATGGAATATGCCAGCGAGAAATCCTTAGGCCCGGTGTCCGAACTGCTGATGTCAAAAGCAAACTGTCCGATCGACTCCGCACCCTTTATTGGGATTGAAATAACCAATGACTTGGCGCCACGTAAACTCATCGATTGCCCAGCCTCATATCCGTCTCCGGAAAATCCAGCGAAAAAATCCGGTTCAACAGCACTTGCCTGGAAAGTAATCTCCGCTCCTTCAGCCAACGCGATATCTGGGCTTAAAGTTTCATCATTGAACGACCAGTAATACAAGTATTGCGGTTCAGGGCTCGGTACGATGAGAGGGCGTCCCTCCGCTCGCATGTTATCAAGCTTTAAAGCATTTTTTGCATAACGGCCGGATAAGGGAGTGATTTCGGATTCGAAGCCCGATAATTTAAACGTAATGTTAGACATATACCTCTCCTCCGGAAGCGGTATCGGAATGTCACGTTGACAACCGGCTAATAAAACCAGTCCTGTATAACAAATTGGGTAAAAGGTTTTTTGTAAAGAAATCATAATTATAATGGATTTAGTGAAGACATTGTTGGTTTAAGAAGCCGGCAATAAATCTGGTTTAGATTCTCAGCGAAAATATCGATTATAAGGAAATTTTTCCTCACTTGCACCAAATTGTGATGTAATCTTTACAGCGAAGGCAATCTGATTAACAATTAAAATAATTGATCAATTCATAATTAGCCGACTGAATAAAAATGAAACAAATCATCTTTAATAATCTTCTAAAACAAACTTGTATAAGTGAAAAAGTGATTAGAAAATTTGGATGTATAGCTGTAGACCGATAAGATCTAGTCCAGGCTTTACCGGTAAAATCTGGACTCAACCCGGACTAGCCCTGCCATAACCGCGGGGTCATGGCGAATAAAGTACGGACGGGGGTGTTAACCTAATTCTACCTTGTTCGGCCGAACCTGGGACAACAAATCACAAAGGTTGGTAAGTGTGCAAAGAAGCGATTGAGGTTGTTTGTTATAAAAAATACATACAACTAGGGCACACAAAAAAATCGGGCGTTTTTTAGATTGAAAGATACTTCCGATCTAAAAAACGCCCGAATCGACTAACATGCCTTACCTAGGAAGCTTTGTCTACCGATAGCGCTTTATCGATTAAAAACACCAGGTTTTTCCGGTGCGCATCGGTCTGGAGATCAGCCCCTGAAGCCGCTCCCCCCAACTTTGATTTAATAGCTGTCAGCGTCGTGAGCGCTGCTGCCTTGCTTGCATGGTCGTAGCCCATTTTAGCATCTAAAATGCCACTTAGCGCCGACACATAATCGGTTTGAAGGTTTTGACGGATCAAATCGACAGGGCCTCCCAAGTCTGCGTCAAAAATATTTGCCGTCAGGTCCTGCATCACTTCTGCTACTGAATATTCGTTGCCGTAAAGGCTGCTATTACTGATACGCGAGAGCGTTGTCGGATGAAGAATGTGCGAAAGTGTGCTCACCTGCAACGAACGAAATGTATTTTGCGGTTTGTAGTCTTCCGTACCGCTGAAGAAATTGAAGCCCCGGCGTTGTGGTTGGAGATAAGGGAATAAGGAATAGTCTTCCGCGAAGGCGTCCGGTGCGTAAATATATTTACCAAGTAATGCCATCGCCTTCTTCTGCAATTCCAGCGGTACGGGGGTATAAGGCTGCGCGTCACTACGTTGCCCTACGAAACTGCGGTCTACATATACCCCGCCTATGTATCGACTGATGGCAGCCGCCATGTTAAAACGCTGGCTATTAAGTTGGCCATAGCGTTGGAGAAGCTCCTGATAGCTTTGATTAGGTCTACTGAATCGCTCTTTCAGTTTCGGCATCATATCGTTTACCAACAGAAATCGCTCCTCGCCGTAGGTCATCATATCGTTGGAATGGTCATTGACATTTACACGGGGATCTATGGCTTTTCCCGGACTGCGCATATCATCCGCGTCGTTGCCAAACGCCAGTTTCGGGTCTGTGCTTCGGTCGAGGATCTTATTTAGGCCCTTTTCTTCTTCGCCGGGAGAAAACGGTGTGTAGCCGTATTCAATCGCCCAGATGTCATAAGGTCCTGCTTTGGTCGTATAGTAGTCCCCCTGCTTACTGCGATCTCTGCTTACATTGATGGCCGGGTAGTCCATTACTGAACCCTGAAGTCCAATTTTCCGTGTCAATTTGGTATCGTGCAGTTGTTCAGGACTCAACATCTGGCTGGCCCTCATGTTGTGATTTAACCCCAGTGTATGGCCCATCTCATGCATGATCAGGTAATACAGGAACTGCTTATGCATCTCTTTGACCGCTGCAGTCTGATTGGCTTCTCCCGCTCCCACATCCAAGGTTTCCACTACGGCCATACCGGTTTGGAACTGCATGCTTAACTCGTTGGCCAGATTACACATCGTCATCCGATTCACTTGAGAATGATGCACATATTCGGTTTGCGGAGGCGTCGCCTGCGCTGTATGTTCCCAAGGAAGGGTCCCCAAGGCTGCCACCCCGCCATTGAATAAATCATCATAAACCGGCGTTCCTGCGCCTGATTTCCATTCCACCGTAATATCGGCTCCCAGAATTTGTCCGGTTAACGGGTTAAAAAAGCTCGGCCCAATGGCGCCATAGCTCGGGCTGCTGGACGACTTCCATCGGATTACGTTATACGCAATATCTGCGGGATCCCAATCTGCGTCATCCGGCATCTCTTTCATGACCACGGCATTTTTAAAGCCGGCCGCTTCGAAAGCCTCGTTCCACTTTTCGCCGGCCTCTTTAATAATCGGTCGGTATTCAAGCGGTGTCGTGTTTTCTATCCAGAAGACAATCGGGTCAACCGGCTCACTTATCTTGGCATTAGGGTCTTTCTTCTCTAGATGCCAACGGCTAATAAAATCACGATAAGGAGTTGGCGATACCGATGTTAAATCATCCAATTCGGCACCGAAATACCCAACCCTTGGATCGTCCCGCCTAGGTCGGTAGGTATTCTGCGGTACTTCCAAGAATGAATGCTGCATCCTGATGGTCACATACCGGGCATCCGTGATGTCCTTTCCGCCACCATTCATCGGCATGGGATTATCATAGGCAAGCCGCACCACGATGTCCGTATTTTTTGGGAATGACCGTACCGTATCGTAACTCGATTTGGCAACATTTAGATTTCCTAAATTAAACATGGCTCCGGGAGGCATACCCGGAGGCATGGTCGGTTTCACTTGATCTAGTTTATCGCTGATGAACAAGCCATCTATCGGAATCAGGTAACCTGCGCTGTCTGAGGCAGCAATTTTCTCCGAATAAAAAACTGCATCTGCAACGTCCGCGTTAGCTGCCTTGCTGACCGGATTCTTGGGATCGTAATAAAACGAAGTGTTCTTCCGCAAAAATTCGATCCGGTCATTCTTTTTGCGAATTGTGAACAGCCACGTGTCCCGGATCATGTTCTGATTGAGGAACAAACCCGTGGGACCGCCCATTGAAAAGCTTTGATAAATAAAGTCTTTGCCCAATTTCCCTTTTTCCAGGTAGAGCTGTAAGCTAGCCGTAGCCGTGTCACGGTATAAGGTAAAAAGCCCTTCCACTTTTTTACTGGCTTTTACCTTATCGTCTATCGACGGCTTTTCGGGCTTTTTTTTCACGGAATCGGCGGCCGTTTTCTTGGTACTGTCGGGCGGCGCCACCTTGGCAGTATCGGGTTGCTTTTTTGACGACGTATCCTGCAGGGCATACATCTTGAGACTACCTGAAGCGGGGGCGACGAAAAAGACACAGCCCGCAACGGTCAATAGCCATACGTACTTCATAAGATTTAGTTAAAATGTGATACCATTCATGTGTGAGTTAGAGATGCCTACCTACTTGTTTTGAGTAAGACGCCTCCGGCTCCCATTTTGTTGCATACGAACATCGCAAATTATACCGGCAGAATTCGTAATTTTATTGTTACAAATTGTGCTTTTTCGTTATACCTTCTAACCACTTAGGCGGCCGTGCGGAAAGGCACGCTATCTAGTGCCACCAGTCTACCATTATGCGATCGCGCGCAGAAAGTTGTACAGGAGCTGGATTCCGCATTGACACCTTCATTTTCATATGCACCCGCATACAGTTTAATAATTTCGACTGGCATTGCAATAACCTCTGTAATCGGCTTTCAGCACTATTCCAACTCCGCTCCGTCGGTAAAGTCCGCTGAAACTCGTCCGTGCGCCCATCAACCAGTTTTATCATTATCGGCCAGCGGTCTCGATCAATTACAGATTTGAAGAAAAATTCAGATTTTAGTATCTTGCCAAGATATGGAGATTTTTCAACGACAAGTGACATTACGCGAGCGCCCTCGTGGATTCCATTTAATCACCTCAGAAATAGAAAGTCCTCTAGCCGCTATTTCGCATTGGAAAGCCGGCATATGCCATATTTTTATTCAACATACATCTGCCTCCTTAACAATCAATGAAAATGCCGATCCGACAGTGCGCATGGACTTTGAAACTTACTTTAACAAGACAGTTCCCGAAAATGACCCTGACTATCGGCACGACTACGAAGGGCCGGATGATATGCCGGCCCATATCAAATCATCTTTAATGGGAACATCGGTAAGCATCCCAATCGGGGAAGGGAGACTCACACTCGGAACGTGGCAAGGCCTGTATCTCTGCGAACACCGGAATCAAGGAGGCAAGAGGCAATTGATGATTACGGCTTGGGGTGAATAAAAATGCGGCTTTCATGAAGCCGCATTTACTTAAACTCCTGCCGCTTTTTTGGCCTCTTCTTGCATCTTATCGTTGGCAACAATAACAATTTCTACCCGGCGATTTTGCGCCCGACCGGCCTCCGTACTGTTATCTGCAATGGGCTCATGAAAGCTTTTTCCTTCGGTTTTGATCCGTCTTCCTGCCAAACCTTGAGAAACCGCGTAATTCTTTACGGACTTCGCCCGACGTTCTGATAACCCTTGATTGTACTGATCGGTGCCCTTGTTATCGGTATGTCCGATCACTAAAATATCGGTATCCGGATTATTATTCAGGTTTTCGACCAATTTAGCGATGTTAGTTTTCGCATCGGACTTCAGGTCTGTTTTATCGAAATCAAACAGAATCCCTGAATCAAATTTCACAATAATTCCTTCATCCGCCTTAATTACTTCGGCTCCTGCCACTGTACGCTCAATTTCTGCGGCCTGCTTGTCCATTTTTTTCCCGATCAGCCCTCCGGCTACACCACCCAAAGCTGCACCGGCAAGCACACCTACAGCAGTATTACCGGCCTTTTTCCCGATTATAGCCCCTAAGGCACCTCCCGCCACTGCTCCAGTAGCGGCTCCCTTTTGCGTATTGCTCATGGATTGAATGGTGCTGCAGCTTCCCAGCAACATTGCCGAAGTGGCTACCGACAATCCAAAAAGGGCTATTTTTCTATTCGTTATCATAGTTATTCGTTTTATCTGGAATAAATGCAAACCTGATGCCAAAATGACAACCAGCAACACGAATCTCACAAATCGATAACCTACGCCTCATTGTGCGCATTAGTTGGGGTTGGCTTCCAATTTAGGAAGCTTGGGTGCCGCAGGTCGGCCATCACGATCAAATTGCTTAAAGGACTGGACGATGTATGCTGTAATATCATATTCGCCCCAGTATTGTGCTTTTTCATAGGACGGCCTGTACCAAATCATGAAGTTTGTTAGGTCGTCACCCTCCAAACCCGTCAGTTCCTGTATTTTTCCCCGGCTGAACTTGCGGTCCACATCCGTTTCGGCAAGTTCCTTTTCCATATAATTACTAAAACGCCTAGCGTTTCGCGGTGTCCGCCCCAGCAGTTCATATAAAGAAGTAATGGGATTAAAAATATAGGCTAAGGCAGGAGGTTTTCCATCAAAATAAACACCCTGCTTGCGATACCCACGCATGGCGTCCCGCAGCTCTGCTTCTTTACTCATCCGATTGACATCGACCTGCTCCAACAAGATGCTACCCGGCGTCATGTCGATCAGTATGTCACTTAACGTCTTAATTTCAACCGCAGCAGGCTCGTACCCCACACTGTTTGCGACGAGTGTGTCTCCTATTGAAACCCTGATTTCAAACGTGCCCAAACCGCTGGACACCGAATTTTGACCGGTATTCGTATTCGTAATGGTCACCCCTCCCAACCGGGTACTGGCTCCTGCTTCTACAACGATACCACGAATTGTCCCCGATTCCTGGGCAGCAAGCCCAATCGGAAACAAGCCAATGGAAATAAATAACAGTATGTAAGTTAGACGCACCATCTATATTTCCCTTTGACTCATTTATATACCAAACGTTTAAACCCCAGCTTTCTTATTCCTGATTAAATCAAGCACTCGGTTTATACGGATAAAACACAAAATTAGCTCCTTCTGGAACGATAACAAAGACACACATAAAGTCTTCGGGCTTTTTATACTGTTTTATGAAATGCGCCTTCCGGTCTTCCTTAATAATACCGCGTTCTACAAACTCTTCCAAGGTAGAAGCATGGATCGACCAATCCGTACCCAGTTCGGCTCGATCCAGTATCAATTCGCCTAAGGCGACTTCATGCTGATGAGCAATAAATATCGGATAGGCAGAAAGCCCCTCGGCCATAATCTCTACAGCGATTTCCTTAATGGATGCGGCATAAAAATCCAAGTTAATTTTCAGACTTTTCAACGGGCTTTCCTTTGGCTGCCCATCGTCGCCCGCCTGCGCTCCGAATAAGTCTTGCAATTCCATGGAAGAGAAGTTAAGCGTAAAAATCTTTCAAACTTAGCAGCACTACGTTTTCCACATGTTGGGTGTGAGGAAACATGTCTACCGGTCGGATTCGTTTCACATCGTATTTTTCATTCAATAGGGCGAGATCCCGCGCTTGAGTGGCTGCATTGCAGCTCACGTACACAATTTTCGGGGCTTCCATTTCTAGCAGACGTCCGACGACATCGGGATGCATTCCCGCTCGCGGTGGATCGGTAATCACCACATCGGGTTTGCCGTGTGTCGCCACGAACTCAGGAGTCAAGACGTCCTTCATATCCCCGGCATAAAACCTCGTGTTGTCAATGCCATTGATCTGCGAATTGATTTTTGCGTCATCGATTGCTGAAGGCACGTACTCCACGCCGATCACCTCGCGCACATGCCGCGCAATGAAGTTGGCAATTGTTCCTGCTCCGGTATACAAATCGTACACGCGCTCGTGCCCTTCAAATGACGCGAAATCACGGGCGATTTTGTAAAGCTCATAGGCCTGCATCGAATTGGTTTGATAGAACGACTTGGCGCCAATCTTAAACCGAAGCCCTTCCATTTCCTCGAAGATATGATCCCGTCCTGCATAGAGATGGACATCTTGGTCAAAGATCGTGTCATTCTTCTTCTGGTTGAGGATGTAAAGCAGTGACGTGATCTGCGGAAATTCCTTGGCAAGAAAAGTCAAGGTCTTCGCCACCGTATCTTCATCGGCATACGCAAATACAACGATGACCATCAGCTCGCCGGTAGACGCAGTCCGGATAATGAGGTTGCGCAACGCTCCTTCGTGCATCCGCAGATCGTAGAAGGATATCTGTTGCTCCAGTGCAAACATTCGCAATTTATTCCGAATCTCATTGGAGGGGGACTGCTGCAAATAACAATGTTCTACATTTAATATCTTATCGAACCGCAGAGGTACATGAAACCCCAGTGCATTAGGCTGCAAAGCAGTCTGTTCATCCTCTACTTCCGTAAACCACCGCTTATTGGAAAACGTATATTCGAGCTTATTGCGATAGTATTGTGTCTGTGGAGACGCCAGGATACGCTCCATTCCCGAAGTATTGACTTTACCCAGGCGCGACAGGGCATTATCCACACTCTTTTGCTTATAAATCAATTGGGCGTCATAGTCCATATGTTGCCATTTGCACCCGCCGCATATTCCGAAATGCCTGCAAAAAGCGCCCGTTCGGTGTGGCGAAGGTTGAATTAACCGGGAAATGCGCGCCTCTGCAAAATTCTTTTTTTTTCGCATCAATTCCACATCTACTACATCCCCAGGAATTGCTTTGTCTACGAAGAGAACAAGCTCCCCCGCTTTGCCCACACCTTTGCCTTCTTCGGCGATATCGGTAATCGAAATACCAGATAGCGTCCGTTGTTCCGGTGTGATTCTTCTTCTGCTCATAGGGATGCAAAGATACGGGTTTGAAATAAATAAAAATCATGGCGCACTCAAAACAGCAAAGACCCTGATTCACGAAGTTAGCTTAATCGCCTCCCACCGTAGCTTTGACGAGATATGGCAAGATTTCTTTTTGAAAGGAGACGAAGTTCTTCCGGACGTCCGCCTCGCTCACCGAAGTAAAGGCAAACGAGAAGACGATATTTTTGCTGGCTTTGATGAGAAAGGTCAATCGTTCTGGCTCAACGGCCTTACCAATTTCGGTGTTGTTAATAAAGGAACTTATTAGAAGAAACTCAAGGTCATCGGATAATGTGCGGAGGTATTCCTGAGTGTTCGTCGACTCCCTGATAAAATCCCAACCCAAGAACTCATTACATATGGTATATGTCAGGCGACTGACACGTAAAATGGTATTGCCTAAGTAGGTTTCGAGATCCGCCTGGTGGTTATATTTGCCGAGTAAATCATCTACGCTCTCCCGAATATAATCCATCAGAATCGCATGAAGCACCAGTTCTTTGCTATCAAAATACTTATAGATGGTGGCTTTAGCTATTTTCGCCTTCCGCGCGATTTCGTTGACGCTGGTTTTTTTATAGCCGTAGCGTCTGAAGAGCTCCCGGGCGGCTTTCTTGATGGTTTCCTTTACTTTATCGGCTTCCATTTATTAATTTGAAACGATTAGGATATCCTGATTCCTTCTTACGTAATAAGGTCGCAGGGGACACTCAGCAATGGCCGAAGGAGAGCCATTCGTCAAGATATACTTGGCTCCGGAGCAGGGGTCTACCGCAACCGGTCCCTCGCCTTCCAGTTCTACCGCACACCTTTTTCCCGGTTCTACCGTACTGCAGCGGTCAAATGCCACATATTGACCATCACTCACCTGCATAACGATGAGCCCGGCGACTCCTCCCCTTTCAACGCCCAACGCCACCGGCTGCATTAACAACCTTAATTCGCTAAACTCCACCAACGAGATTGTCGTGTTAAAGGGACGGTAATCGACTACATTACATCCGCCTTTTTTGCAAGCCATGGGTAACGCCAAAACCATCAAGATCCCAATATACCGGCCTGCTTTCCCCATGTTTAAATAAGTTCTGTCTCAAACTGACTTAAAAAACGCACATCATTTTCGGAAAATAATCGTAAATCTCTTATCTCATATTTAAGATTGGTAATGCGTTCAATCCCCATTCCAAATGCAAAACCGGAATATATCGTAGGGTCTATACCACAATTCGCAAGCACATTCGGGTCTACCATACCGCACCCCAATATCTCTACCCACCCCGTATACTTGCATAGGTTACAACCTTCCCCCTTGCAAATGGTACAACTGATATCCATTTCGGCTGATGGCTCGGTGAACGGAAAATAAGAAGGACGGAAACGCACGCGGGTGTCCTCCCCAAAAAGCTCTTGCACGAAATGGTAAAGCGTCTGCTTGAGATCTGCAAAAGAAACCCCTTCGTCCACGTAAAGCCCTTCAACTTGATGAAAAAAGCAATGGGCTCGGGCTGAAATTGCCTCGTTTCGGTATACTCTGCCGGGCATGATTGCACGAAAAGGCGGAGTCCCATTTTCCATCATCCGAACTTGGACGGACGACGTGTGCGTACGCAATGCGATGTCATTATGTGCGTCCTTTTTGATGAAAAAAGTATCTTGCATATCACGGGCGGGGTGCTCTGGCGGAAAATTCAGTGCAGTAAAATTGTGCCAGTCGTCTTCGATTTCCGGTCCTTCCGCTACCGTAAATCCCAGTTTCTTAAAAATCTCCACGATTTCCTTTCTGACCAGCGAAAGCGGATGCCGCGAACCGATCGAGATCCCCACACCGGGCAAGGTAAGATCTTCGATCTCCCTCTTGAAACTCTTTGCGCCTGATGCAAACTGTTCCTGATAGGACTTGTACGTTAGCTCAACTGCTTGTTTAAAATCATTCAGCGTTTTGCCGAGTATCCTCTTTTGGTCAGCCGATACCGTTTTAAACTCTTCAAAAAGTTCTCTAACTAAGCCCTTAGCTACCATGAACTTCAATCTGAAGGCTTCCAGCTCATCAGCGGATTGGGGAGCAAACCGCTCAATCTCTTCGGTATACTGTTGTATTTTATCCTGCAACATGACGCCAAAGATATAAAATTCTCTTTAGCTATCAGCGGTCAGGTTTCGGATGCTTCGCGGTACCCGCAATTAAAACAACGCATCCTCCTCGCCCTCGTTCTCTTTAAAATCCACTCCGGGCTCTGAATTTATGTCGTCTGCTTTCCTGGCGCCCGGATCATCGGTCGTATTTCCGGAGGTTTCGAAGTCACTTTTCCGACCAAGGAGCGTAAAATTATCAGCCACTACTTCGGTTGTATAACGCCTCACACCACCCTTATCTTCATACGTACGTGTCCTTAATTTGCCTTCTACGTACACCAACTTACCTTTAAATAAATACTTCGCAGCCACTTCAGCCAATCCACGCCACATAACAATGTTATGCCACTCGGTCTGTTCCACCCTCCGCCCATCTTTATTGTACATTTCCGAAGTGGCCAGCGGAAAACTCGCTACCGTCACGTTACCATCTAGATGGCGGATTTCCGGATCTTTTCCTAAGTGACCTACTAAAATAACTTTATTGATGCCTGACATAATTTAGGTATATTTTGGTAATTTACTTAATCATATATTCCTTTAAAAAAGAATAAATAAGCTTCGGTTTAGCTAATGTACCTAAATCTTTTATAAAAACATAATTCCAGTTTATTTTTTTGTTTTCAAACGGTTCGGGGCGATCTACGGCGACAAATTGCGCGAATAGATTTTGATGGCTTAATACGTGTTTTACCGGTCCGGCAATTAAACGTAGAACGGCGTTCGCACCAAATGCATCGAGCACTTCTGCGGCCATACTCAATTCCCGGAGGTCGACCTGTTGGGGAGTTTCGACCAATGGAAGCTCATACAGATTCTCCCAAATATCGCCCTTCTCCCGTTTGTTCATCAATATTTGATTGTCCTTTCTCACTACAAAATAGTTAAAGTAGCGATTGCGGCTTGCTTTTCCCTTAATTTTAACCGGAAGTTGATTTACCCGCTTTTCTTTCAATGCCCGGCAGTCGAGCCGGAGGACACAGTCGTTACAGTTTGGGCTACCAGGCTTGCATTGAATGGCACCAAACTCCATAATGGCTTGATTATATAGACCGGGATGAGTCCGGTCCAGCAAATCGTTCGCCAATTCCGAAAAAAGCTTTTTCCCCCGGGATGAATTGATGGGATCGTCTATCCCGAAATAACGGGCTAATACCCGGAACACATTGCCGTCTAAAACCGCTTTAGCTTCATTAGCCGAAAAAGAGGCTATCGCGGCGGCGGTGTACTCCCCTATACCCTTTAGCTTGACTAACTCATCATATCGATTCGGAAAAACACCTCCATACGTAGACACCACGGCTTTGGCGGCATGGTGCATGTTCCGGGCCCGGGAATAATAACCCAATCCCTGCCAATGAAGGAGTATTTCTTCTTCCGGTGCACTGGCAAACGCTATGACATCGGGATAATGCGACAAAAACCGATGGAAATAAGGCAATCCTTGTACCACGCGGGTTTGCTGCAAGATCACTTCTGAGAGCCAGATCACATATGGATCTGTCGTCTGCCGCCAAGGAAGATCGCGTTTATGCCGGTTATACCAGGTTATGATTTCTGCCGAAAAAGCCATGGACCGAAGGTTCTAATTTTTTATGAGGTTATCTGGAATACTTGCTGCTAATTGCTCCCAACTGGACACCGTTGTTTGCAACCCCGCCACTTGCCCTATCTTGCGATAAATATCTGCCGGGGTTTGCCCCTGCCTACGGAGGTATTGTATGGAAGTCGCGCCCGATGACTTGGATAATTTCTGACTGGCGGTATCTGTCAACAAAACATGGTGATAAAAAGTGGTAGACATAAACGAATCATAGCCAAGTAAGCCGGCTAGATACCGCTGCGCCTGTGTAGATTCACGCAAGTCCTCTCCCCTAACAATTAAATCAACGCCATAGTAAACGTCGTCCACGACAGAAGCCAGCTGATAAGCTGGAAAGCCATCACGCTTACGCACAACGAAATACTGCATCGCGGGTGGAAGTTCAACATCGGATGTATTGATACGCCAGTTGTATCCGGAATCGTCCAATGGTATTCCTTTATTGCGGCAAGTACCTGTATAAACGCCTTCTGGATGATTTGCCAGCAGTGCGGACCGAGAGCATTCGCAGGCGAAGATGCGCCCCTGCCGTCGCAATTGCTGCAGCGCCTCTTCATACAACGTCATTCGGTGTATCTGCGAATACATTTGTTTATAATCCAAATAATTTTTCGGCCCTTCGTCCCACGGGAATTTGAGAAACGCCAATGTATCGAAAACATCCTCAACATAACTCCGCTTTACCCGCGCCTGATCCAAATCATCAATGCGCAATAAAATCCGCGCCCCCGACCGCCTTGCAAGCGCAGCGGTTATAGCAAATGAAAACACATTACCCAAATGCAGATAGCCGCTTGGGGTTGGCGCAAAACGTGTGCGTATGAATGCGGGCATAACGAGATCCAAAGTTAAGCATTCAAACGACATAAACTGTACGCTTTCGAAACACAGGTTGTCCGATTTCGTACACCCCTGACATTGAACAAGAATCATATCGATCTGATTTTATGACTCTTACGATTTAGGCACGCTCTTTATATTTTTTTTTACAGGGATGCAACTTCTTACAGGGACAAAGCGTCTATACGATATAATGTGTGTTTGTGAATCACTGGTTAGCTGGTATCGCTCCCCGCGACTATCCAGCTTCCAGATGGTTCATTCGGGGAGACGGCCACTCACTGAAATTGCCTAAAGGCTATCCAGCCATACCAGAAAATGATCAAACCATTTATCCGAAGTTGTTTTATTATGAAGACCAAATCCGTGGCCGCCTTGGGGATAGCGGATTAACTTAGCGGCTATGCCATATTTCTCCAACGCTTTTACATACGCCTCGCTGTTGGCAATCGGCACCGCTCCGTCATCTTCCGCATGTACCAAAAAGGCGGGGGGTGTATCTTTGGAGACCTGCAGTTCATTGGAAAACAGGATAATGTCTTGAGGTTTCGGGTTGCTGCCTAGGAGATTATTTTTGGATCCTTCATGCGTCAACTCCTGCTGCATGCTAATCACCGGATACAGTAACAACGAAAAATCGGGACGTAGTGATGTTTCCTTCGGATTATCGATCACCGCTTTTTGGTAGTGGGTGGAAAGTGTGGATGCCAAATGCCCTCCCGCCGACGAGCCTGCTATACCTATTTGGTTTTTTCTAATGCCCCATTCGTCTGCATGCTCCCGTACCAGCTGAAGGGCGCGCTGCGCATCCTGCAACGGGCCAATCCGTTTGTCGACCATAATTTCATCGCTCGGCAGTCGATATTTCAACACGAAAGCCGCAATCCCGTGCTCGGCAAGCAGCTTCGCAATGTCGTGCCCTTCATGGGTGATCGCCAATATGCTGTATCCACCGCCCGGGCAGATAACGATTGCCTTACCCGTATTAGCCACCTCCCCTTTGGGAAAATAGGCCGTAAGGGTCGGTGCCGTGACGCCAGAAACGCGACTGATGCCGTTAGCATCTGTGGCCAACGTCTCTTCTACGGCGGATGGTTTACTGTTCGGTATGCTGCCATCGTACAAATTCATGACCGTTTGTCCAAATGCCATGTTGCTTAGGAATAATCCACAAACTGAAATTAACTGTAATCTTCGCATTGATATTTTCAATATTTAATGGTTAGAAACCACGAGTAAATCCAGATCTTTTGGAGTAAGGTTGAATTTATTAGCAATATCCTTGTTTGTCAGATGTCCTTGATAAAGATAAATAGCGTTCCGAACACCCGGTTTTGCCCAAATCAGGTTCATGATCCCTCCCATCTCACCAATATCCAGCAAAATCGGCGTAAAAATATTGGTAAGTGCATAGGTAGCAGTCCGTGCCACCCTGGAAGCGATGTTAGGCACGCAATAGTGGATGACATCATATTTACGGAACACGGGCTTCTCGTGGTTGGTAATTTCGGAAGTTTCAAAACAACCGCCCTGATCAATGCTTACGTCAATTAACACTGAATTAGGTTTCATTTTCGAAACCGTGTCTTCGCCGATAATGCACGGGCTTCGCCCGTTTGTAGCGCGTATTGCCCCAATCACCACATCACATCCAATCACGGCCTTTCGGAGTACGATTGGCTGGATCACGGATGTAAACACGCGGCTTCCCACGTTGTTCTGCAGACGACGTAGGCGGTATACCGAGCTATCGAATACCTTGACCTGTGCTCCCAATGCGATTGCGGTCCGCGCGGCAAATTCGCCCACGGTACCCGCACCCAAAATAACCATTTCCGTAGGAGGTACTCCGGTCACACCGCCCAACATTAATCCTTTACCATCGAATACATTACTTAGGTATTCAGCGGCAATCAACACCGACGTCGCGCCTACAATCTCACTCATTGCCCGGACCACGGTGAGCGTATTGCCCTCATCTCTTAAGTACTCATACGACAATGCCGTAATTTTCTTTTTCATGAGTGCCTGCAAATGATCCAGATGCATTAATGAAGGCTGCTGAGACGATAACAGTACCTGGCCATTCCGCATCAGCTCGATTTCCGCCAACGTAGGGGGCGCTATTTTGATAATGATATCGGCCTTATAAACCTCCTCCTTGTTGTGAACAATCAACGCGCCCTGTTCACTATAGTGATGATCGAGAAAGTTGGCTGATTCTCCGGCACCGCTTTCCAAGACTACCTCATGGCCGTTTTCGATCAGCAGAGCTACGGACAAAGGAGTCAGCGGCACACGGTTTTCCTGATAACTGATTTCTTTAGGTATCCCAATGTAGAGACTATTTTTCTTTTTCTCTACCTCTAGCATTGCTTCTTGAGGTTGTAGCAATGCTTGACGCGCCAATTTCGACAGCTCACTCATGATGCGCTCACTTTATCCATAAAATTCGGGTTCAACATGCGAAAATAATCAAAGTTTTAATAAAACCGGGGCAAATTATACACAAGTGAATGAGCCTGCTTGTTCAACTTGCTTACCAATAACCACTTAAAAATTCCATAAATCTTGTTTAAAATGATAAAATAAGTATATTTGGACCGCAAACGCGGTTCATGAGCAGCTAATTGCTTTGCCACCTTAAAGATGCTAGATGTTTGACAAATTTAACATCGTTCCCCGTTGGGTTATCTTTACGCTCGACTTGTGCTGCAGTGCCTTTGCGTTGTTTTTTGCCACTCTTTTACTAAACAGTTTCACGTACGACACCATCCATTCTACTGATTTTAACCGCAAGCTCTTGGTGGTTTTATTCGTGAGTACCGTGGTATTTTACCGATTAAAGATGTATGCCGGTATTGTACGCTATACCAGTGCGCTCGACTCGGTGCGGATCTTGTCGTCAGTATCTTTTTGCATCGTCATTCTATTTTTGATAAACGCGGTTCTGGTGGCACTTAACCGATCACCCCTGCTGTCCAACAGCCTACTGATCGCCTACGGCCTGATGAACTTTCTGCTTTTAATCACCTATCGATCGACGGTCAAACTGTTCTTTCTGTATGTGAAAAACATGAAGATCAATCGTAGACAAACCGTTATCTATGGAGCGGGTGATGTCGGGATTGCCGCCAAACGCACGCTGGATCATGACCATACGTCCAATAACGTGGTTGTCGGGTTTATCGATGATAACTTTCAGAAAGTAGGCAAAATCATCGATGGCGTACGCATTTATCATACTGATTATTTTGAACAACTCATTATACAGGGCAAGGTAGACGAACTTATCATTTCCTCACATAACATTCCGATTGAAAAAAAGGCCAGTATCGTTGAGCTCTGCTTGGAACGGAATGTTAAAGTACTGACGATGCCCCCTGTGCATCGACTGATCAATGGGGAGGTTACGCCCAACCAAATTCAGAAAATGCGGATTGAAGACTTGTTGGAACGGGAGCCTATCAAGATAGACAATCAATCGATCCGGCGACAATTGACGGGCAAGCGAATATTGGTAACAGGTGCTGCCGGTTCGATCGGAAGCGAAATTGCGCGGCAATTAGGAAAATTCTCGCCACAGATGATCATTCTAAATGATCAGGCAGAAACGCCCTTACACGAGCTGCAATTAGAGTTGGAAGACGTCCAGAAAAACCAGGTATATCACGCGTTCATCGGAGATATCCGTGACAGAGATCGCATGGAGGCCTTGTTCAGGACCTTCAAGCCCCATTATGTATACCATGCGGCTGCCTATAAACATGTACCGATGATGGAGAATCATCCTGTGGAAGCCGTACGCACGAACGTCATGGGCACTCAGCTCCTTGCGCGCTTGGCGGTCGCACACGGAGTAGAAAAGTTCGTCATGATTTCTACGGACAAAGCCGTAAACCCGACAAACGTCATGGGTGCTTCCAAACGAATCGCCGAAATATATGTACAAACCTATTTCCATCACCTTTTTCAGAAAAGCGGACGGTTCGGTGATGGAAAAGAAGGGCATACCCGATTTATCACCACCCGGTTTGGTAACGTGCTGGGGTCAAACGGTTCGGTTATCCCCCGGTTTAAGGCTCAGATAGAGAAAGGCGGACCAGTAACCGTCACGCATCCTGAAATCACGCGATTTTTTATGACCATACCTGAAGCGTGTCAATTGGTACTGGAGGCGGGTTCGATGGGAAAAGGTGGAGAAATTTACGTGTTTGACATGGGAAAATCCGTTAAAATCGTTGAATTAGCCAACAAGATGATTAAATTATCCGGACTTGTCCCGAATAAAGACATCAGCATTCAGTATTCCGGATTGAGACCTGGCGAAAAATTATATGAAGAATTGCTGAACGATTTAGAAAACACGTTGCCTACACATCACGATAAAATCATGATTGCGAGAGTGCGAGAATATGATTTTGAAACCGTGGAGACTCGCATAGATCAGCTCATTCGCCTTACAAAAAGCCAAAACGAACGGGAAATTGTGTTAAAAATGAAAGAATTGGTTCCTGAATTTAAAAGCAATAACTCCATTTACGAGGAACTGGACGAGAAACCAAAAAGCGATGTTGACCTTTGAACCACTGTTGGAAAAAAGCCTTGGATATAATTTGTAAAAGTGTATTTTTGCAGTCCGAATTTTAAAAACTGAGATGTCAGACAATCAAAAACGTCATACCGCCGCTCCGGCTCCGGCCAGAAAAGGCAGCTTCATTTTGGAAAACCAAAAAAGCTTGGTATTCATCATCGGGGGAATCGTTGTATTAGTATTGCTGTACATTGGTTACCAACGATTTTATCTGGCCCCCCGTGCTGAAACTGCCGCCGACCAGCTTTTCAAGGCGGAAACATATGCTACGGTGGATTCCCTGCAACAACGGGCTATCGACGGCGACGGATCTTATCCGGGTTTTAAAGAAATTGCCGATGAATATGAGAACACAAAATCGGCTAACATAGCAAATGCTTATTTGGGAGGATTATACTTACGTCAGGGCAAGTACCAAGAGGCAGTGAATGCGCTGGAAAAATACAGCAATACGGGCAGTATTGTGCTCGACCCCTTGGTGATTGGTCTTTTGGGGGATGCCTATTCAGAACTCAAAGATTATAAGAAAGCAGCTTCTTATTATAAAAAAGCATCCGAAAAAAACTCAAACAATTTCACTTCGCCCCTGCTTCTTAAAAAATTGGGATTGGTATACGAAGCTCAGAATGACTTCAAGCAAGCGCTAGAGGCATACAAACGTATCCAGTCTGACTATCCGGAAAGTCAGGAGGCGACCTCCATAGAAAGCTACATTGCACGGGCTGAAGCACGGCTATAATGGCAACCCAAAATAAAAATCTCTCTGATTTCTCGCACATGGAAGTTGCTTCGGCAACGCCATACAAGTTTGGCATTGTCGTGTCACAATGGAATGCTGAAGTCACAGGTTCTTTGTTAACAGGGGCGTGCGATGCGTTGAAGAAACATGGCGCAGATGAGCATGCCATTACCATTATTCAAGTACCGGGCAGCTATGAATTGACCAGTGGGGCCGACATTTTGCTCCGCAACAAGTCACTGGATGCGGTAATCTGTTTAGGCTGTGTGATCCAAGGAGAAACCAAGCATTTTGACTATATCTGTAGTGCCGTGGCTCATGGGATCACTCACGTTGCTTTGAAACATAATAAACCCGTCATTTTTGGCGTTTTAACAACGGACAATATCCAACAAGCGCTGGATAGAGCCGGCGGAAAGCATGGAAATAAGGGCGAGGAGGCCGCAATTACGGCTATTCAAATGGCAGCGCTGAGCGCCACTTGATCGGCACCCGTATCCATGGATATTTCGGTATCAATTTTGTAGTGTTCGCTGGTATAAAAGCATGTTACAATGAAAAGGACTCTAATTGTTTGTATCATACTGACTATAATGGCTTCGTTATCGTTACAGTCCTGTTCCAGAAAAACCTGTCCGGCCTATAATTCATATCCCAAAACAAAACGGGTCCGGTAAATGTTATCAATGTCTGAATATTAAATATTGTTGGCATTTGTGTTTTTGCGTTTTCAATAGTTGGTTAGCAGCTATTTGAAAAAAAGAGTTAAAGAGATGATGCACAATTTCATCAAAATCAAACTGAACCTCTTCCTTATGCTTCTCGGCAGCACAGTAGCCGCTTTCGGCCAGGGCTCCCAAACGGAAATAGCCGACAAACTTTGGGAAGCCATCGGCGGGAAAGAAAATTGGCAAAATGCGCGTTACTTCATGTTCAGTTGCGTCGGCGGAGGCTCCCCTTCTTTTACACAAGGAGAACGGACCTATCTCTGGGACAAACAAGAAGGTAACTGCCGCTTTGAGGGCATTACCACAGACGACGAATCGGTCATTGCCTTGTTCAACATCAAGACAAATAAGGGCACCGTCTATATTAATGGGGAGAAACTGTCGAATCCGAAAACCTCAGCAGATGTAATCAACGAGGTTGCCGCAGAGTTTGAACGAGACGCCTACCTGCTGTTCTTACCGACGGCGTTGGAAGGTGACCGTGCGTCTTTCACTGTTGCCGGCGAAAAGCTGATTGGATCCCAGCGTTTTACTGTGCTGGATATTAAAAACCATAAAACAAGTTTTGAAACTTCCGTTGATGGTTGGCTGTACGTAGACGCCCAAACGGGCAGAGCCGAGCAGTGGTTATCGCATGAGCATCAAAATCGATTTATTATCAGCGGATTCAAGGATATTGGAGGCGGATTGGTTTTGCCTACACGGTTTACCACAGAGGATACGACGAAGAATATTACGTACCCCATCGCCGCGGCTTTGGTCAATATTGAAGCCCAAAAATTCAATAAACCCTAGTCTTTCTCCCACACATCCTTTCTCAGCTCATCAATTTCGCGGCGCTCCTTTTTTGTAGGCCGGCCCGCTCCCCGATCGCGTTTTAACATGGGAGCATGATACACGGTTTTATACCCGTAGGTTTCTTCCACAGGCGTGCGGTCTTCGTAAAAGTTAGCGGCGCTTTTTGCATCCACACGCCTATCCAGTAACCCTGTTACCTCCACTACTTTTTTCTCTACGCCCTTCTGTATGTGGTAGGTGTCACCAATCTTGACTATGTGGGATGCCTTAATATTTTGACCATTAGATTTTACACGGCCGGCCTTACAAGCGTCCGTCGCCAGACTCCGCGTCTTGAAAATCCGGATCGCCCAAAGGTATTTGTCCACACGTAATTTCTCAATCTCAGCCATGACACAAACTTAGCTAAATTCATGTTTATATGCAATATTTCGGCTTCCATCCCTTATCTGAGAGACAGCTTTATAGAAAAATGGGAATAAAAAAAGGGGAAGTCATCGGAATTTGCTTTCTTTGCGCCTACAAAGTCTGTTAGCTATTCATTATGATCAAAGAATTGAAGAAACTGATTGAAGATGCTTGGGAAAACCGGCAGTTTTTGGAATATAAAGAGTATCAAGAAGCCATCGAGACCGTCATCCAACAACTGGATCGCGGTGAATTGCGGGTAGCGGAACCTATTGGGTCACGCTGGCATGTGAACGATTGGATAAAAAAGGCGGTAATTCTGTATTTTCCCATCCGGCAGATGGAGGTCGTAGAAACAGGCCCCTTCGTTTTCCATGACAAAATGCGGCTCAAGACCAACTACAAGGAATTAGGTGTACGTGTAGTACCCCACGGTATAGCACGCTATGGGGCTTACCTGGCCAAGGGAGTCATCATGATGCCTTCCTACGTGAACATCGGAGCCTATGTAGACGAAGGCACCATGGTTGATACCTGGGCAACCGTAGGCTCCTGTGCGCAAATCGGCAAAAATGTACATCTCAGCGGCGGTGTGGGCATAGGCGGTGTTCTGGAACCTGTGCAAGCCGCTCCCGTAATCATTGAAGATAACGTATTTGTAGGATCGCGTGCCATTGTCGTCGAAGGCGTACATGTGGAAACCGAGGCGGTGTTGGGTGCTAACGTGGTACTTACCGCGTCTACCAAAATTATCGACGTAAGCGGTTCAGAACCCGTGGAATATAAAGGGATTGTGCCTGCGCGATCGGTGGTGATCCCAGGATCATACACTAAGAAATTTGCTGCAGGCGAATTCCAGGTTCCCTGTGCATTGATTATCGGCAAACGCAAGGAATCGACCGACAAAAAGACATCGTTGAACGATGCCCTCCGGGAACATAGTGTGGCGGTTTAGACCGGTATACGGAACATCAATGTTATGTCCAACAGTTCGCAAGTAACTGACATCAATGGCGCACTTGAGGTATTGCGCGCAGGCGGGCTCATCCTCTACCCTACGGATACCATATGGGGGATTGGCTGCGACGCAACGAATCCGGCTGCGGTGGAGCGCGTATATCAGCTTAAAGGGCGCGATCAAAGCAAAAGCCTGATTGTACTGTTGGATAACGAGAACAAACTGCCAGGATATATCCAGGAGGTACCTGAAATCGCATACCAGCTTATCGAATATACCGAACGCCCACTTACAATCGTGTATTCAGGAGCCAAAAACTTGGCTCCTAATTTAATTGCTGAAGATGGCAGTATTGGGATTCGGATCGTGAACCATGCCTTTTGCAGTCCTTTGCTTCGACGGCTTCGTAAGCCGCTGGTATCTACCTCTGCAAACCTTAGCGGGCAACCATCACCAAAAAACTTCTCTGAAATAGCGCCGGAAATTATCGATGGCGTAGACTATGTGGTATCATACGACCAGGATAACTCCGGCACCGGAACGGCTTCCATCGTGATGAAACTTGAACCAGGAGGAAAGTTTTCCTTTATCCGCAGGTAATCTTAAAAGCAAGTTTTATGTACCTTTGCTAGATATCATCGTTCAACGTCTTATGAAAAAATTGACATGGGCAACCGCCGTACTGCTAAGTTTCATGGCAAGATCGTTGGCTCAGCAAACGATTCCTCCAGCGAAACCAGGCACGCAATACGGAGTCGCTATCGACAGGGAGGGGGCGATCGATGTACAGGCCTTGGAAGCAAAACTGAGCACCGATTCCGTTTATTTGGGCAAAATATACGGCAAGGTGGTCGAAGTATGTAAGAAAAAGGGTTGTTTTATCCGGGTCCGCCGTGAGGGCGAAGGGGAACCGATTTTGGTTCGATTCAAAGACTATGGCTTTTTCGTACCTCAAGATATTGTTGGAAAAACGGTTGTACTGGAAGGGCGGGCTAAAATGAAAGAAATTTCTGTAGCCCAACAACGGCATTTTGCAGAAGATGCAGGCAAGGGCGCAAGTGAGCTTACAAAAATCACCCATTCCAAGCGCGATATTAATATTATTGCTGACGGCGTAGTAGTGGTAAACTGAGATGAACGCAGGTGGCAAACTGATCGATCTATCTTCGCCCAAAGTGATGGGCATATTGAACATCACACCGGACTCCTTCTACGACGGTGGGCGCCACAATACGGTAGATGCTGCCCTGCTGCAAGCCGAAAAATTATTGACAGCTGGCGCTGACCTCCTTGATCTTGGCGCGTATTCGTCCAGACCGGGGGCTGCCGAGGTGGGTGTTGACGAAGAGAAAGCCAGGCTTTTGCCGGTCATAGCGGCGATCACAACCCGATTCCCTGAAAGCCTCTTATCCATCGACACCTTCCGCGCCGATGTGGCGCGCGCCAGTGTGGAAGCGGGTGCCCATATAATCAATGATATTTCCGGCGGCACATTGGACGAACAGATGTTTGCTACGATTGCCGAATTGCAAGTGCCTTATATTCTCATGCATATGCGAGGCACGCCCAATACGATGCAGCGCCTGACAGATTATGAGGACGTGGTACAAGATGTCAATTTATTTTTCGGAGGGCAACTGGCGAGGCTACGTCAAATGAAGGTGACAGATATCATTTTGGACCCCGGCTTTGGCTTCGCCAAAACCTTACAGCAAAACTACGACCTACTCAACCGACTGGAAGAGCTTCATATCCACGGACTGCCTATTCTCGGTGCGGTATCCCGCAAGTCAATGATCTATAAAAAGCTGGGCATTACCCCGGAAGAAGCACTAAATGGCACCACCGTACTTCACACGCTGCTCCTGACGAAGGGTATTAAGATCCTCCGTGTACACGACGTAAAGGAGGCGAAGGAGGTTATCGCGCTATTGAAATAAAGTCAAATCGGCTACCGGATTACACTTCCTGCCTGCACGGTTGTCTGAGGGGCCACAAAGTCCAAGCGGCCATCGGCATCTTCCGCCATCAAAATCATACCCTGCGACAGAATGCCCTTGATTTCGCGCGGCTCGAGGTTCACTAAAATGGACACCTGCTTTCCGACAATCTCCTCGGGGCTGAAAAATTCCGCGATACCAGAAACGACGGTCCGTTGGTCTATACCGGTGTCAATGGTAAGCTTGAGCAACTTTTTCGTCTTCGCCACTTTCTCAGCCGCTAGGATTTTCCCTGCACGGATATCCATCTTTACGAAATCCTCAAAAACAACGTTGCTTTTCGCCTCGGGCACCTCATTGGCTACCTTCACATTGGCTTCTTTTGCTTGGCTGAGTTTCGCCAGCTGTGCATTCACCTGTTCATCAGTTATTTTTTCGAACAGCAGCTGCGCCTCCCCCAACTGATGCCCTGCCGGCAACAGGACTTTACTCCCCGCTTTCTGCCAACCACCTGCTGAGAAATTGAGCATATCGAACATACGCTGCGCCGTGCGCGGTAAGAAGGGTTGCGCCATGATGGCCAGATTTGCAGCCAATTGAAGACTCACGTTTAAAACGGTTTTCACGCGTTCCTCGTCGGTTTTGATGAGTTTCCACGGCTCTGAATCCGCCAGGTATTTGTTGCCGAGTCGGGCTACATTCATGAACTGCGCCAGTGCCTCGCGAAAACGGAACTGGGTAATGGACCCGGCGATGTGTTTCGGATAACGTTCCAATTCTGAAAAGATCAGCCGGTCGGTATCCGTCAATTGAGTCGCAGGCATCACTTTGCCGTCGAAATACTTGTGCGACAATACCAATACGCGATTGACGAAATTACCGAAAATAGCCACCAATTCATTGTTTACCCGCGCCTGGAAGTCTTTCCAGGTAAATTCGCTATCGGATGTTTCGGGCAGGATCGATGTCAGCACATAACGCAATTCATCCTGCTTGCCGGGAAATTCTTCCAAATATTCATGCAGCCAAACCGCATGGTTCCGGGACGTGGAGAGTTTATCGCCTTCGAGGTTCAAAAACTCGTTAGCAGGCACGTTTTCGGGCAAGATGTACTCGCCATGTGCATGCAGGATGCTCGGAAACGTAATGCAATGAAACACAATGTTGTCCTTGCCAATGAAGTGGATCAAACAGGCATCGTCGGTGGGATCTGGTTGCTTTTTCCAATAGCTTTCCCAATCGTTCCCAGTATCCATTGCCCATTGCTTGGTGGCCGATATGTAGCCGATGGGTGCGTCGAGCCACACATATAATTTTTTGCCTTCTGCCTCTTCCAACGGTACATCCACCCCCCAATCCAAATCGCGTGTCATCGAGCGGGGCTGCAATCCCGACTTGAGCCAGGAACGGCACTGTCCGTATACGTTTGGCTTCAGGACATCTTTCTTTCCTTCCAGCAGCCATTTTTCAAGCCACGGTTGATACTTATCCAGCGGCAAATACCAATGTTTGGTTTCCCGAAGCACCGGCGGCTTGCCACTGAGCGTAGAAATCGGGTTGATCAAGTCGGTCGGATTGAGCGATGTACCGCATTTCTCGCATTGATCGCCATAAGCACCTTCGCTTTTGCAATTCGGGCAAGTGCCCGTGATGTACCGATCGGCAAGGAATTGATGGAATTCCTCATCGTAGTACTGTTCGGTCACCTGCTCGATAAACTCGCCTTTATTGTAAAGGTTCAAAAAAAACTCCTGTGAAAGCTCGTGGTGTATTTTTTCCGATGTGCGGTGGTAAATATCAAACGAGATTCCGAATTGTTCGAAGCTGTCTTTGATTTGCGTGTGGTATTTGTCAATAATCGCTTGCGGAGTGGTCCCCTCTTTCTTGGCTTTAATGGTAATGGCAGCGCCATGTTCGTCTGAACCGCACACATAAACCACATCCTTTGCATTTAGCCGTAGAAAACGTACGTAGATATCGCCGGGTATATAAGCACCTGCAAGATGTCCGATATGCAGCGGACCATTGGCATAAGGCAATGCCGAAGTGATGGTATAGCGTTTGAAAGGAAAAGTAGTATTGCTCAATGTATTGTTGTTATTTAGTAGGTAAAAGATCCAATTTTACAGAAAAATGAATCCCGCCGTTTGCATCTTTGCGCAAAGATAAGTCAATTTGCGCGTAAAATAACAGGAAGAATAAAATAGAAAAACATACGTATGGCTGCCTTATCATCATTGAGCAATTTTAAAAACACCGGCATGCTACTTGTCCGGATCGGTTTGGGAGTGATGTTTATTATGCACGGATATCCCAAATTATTGGGCGGCCCCAAGTTATGGGAAGGAGTTGGCGGTGCCATGGGAGAGATTGGCATTACGTTTCTGCCCTTGGTTTGGGGACTGCTTGCAGCCCTCGCGGAAACCATCGGTGGATTATTCTTCCTTATCGGTCTCTTTTTCAGGCCTACGGCACTGGTCCTGGCGTTCACCATGTTGATTGCTGCTCTTCACCACCTGGGGGCCGGAGATGGTTTAAAAGGTGCATCACATGCGATCGAAATGGGGATTGTCTTTTTAGGCTTTGCATTTATAGGCCCCGGCAAGTATAGCGTAGATAAACGGTAAAATCATGAGCGAAGCGATTGACTTTCGGGCGGTAGCCGCACAATTAGCCAAGCCGGAAGGCGAGGCAGGTATCCAGACGGCCGCCCACATGAATATCAGCAATGCGGATATGACCCGGTATGCGATTGACGTGCTTGACTGCCGCGCCGGTGACAGGGTACTGGAAATAGGCCCTGGAAATGGGCGGTTTGCATCCTATGTGCTCGCTAAAGCGGATGACATCCATTACACGGGCGTCGACATATCGGAAACCATGGTCGCTACCGCCCGGGAAATCAATGGCGATGACATCAACCGGGGGCGCGCAGCATTTGAATGGACCGACGGCGTACATTTCCCGTTTCCCGATGCAGTGTTTCATCGAATATTTACTGTCAATACGTTGTATTTTTGGAAAAAGCCCGCGGTACAACTGGCCCAAATCAGGCGGATACTTAAGCCTGATGGGTGTTTTTGTCTCGCAATTGCCACAAAGGCATTTATGGAACAGCTTCCGTTTACTGCCTACGGCTTTACCCTGTATACTCCGGAAGAAGCACAGAAACTGTTGTTGGCGAATGGCTTCAGCGTGGTAAATACGACAATCAGAAACCACCCAACCACTAGCGCTGCCGGGCAGCAGGTCATGCGCGAAGAAGCATTTTTCTTAGTCCAATAGCGGCTTTAGCGAACTGTTTGCATTTTCTGCAAAAAAATTCTTGCATCGAATGGAAATACTCCTATCTTTGCAGACCGAAAAGCCAAAGGGGTTTATTCGGAATCAAAAAAAGGCCCGTTCGTCTAGGGGTTAGGACGCAAGATTTTCATTCTTGAAACAGGGGTTCGATTCCCCTACGGGCTACTGAAGGAGATCCAAAACGGATCTCCTTTTTTGCGCCGTTTTAAATCTTGTTACAATTGCAATGGCGACGTGGCCTTCGTTATTTTTCCACCCTCGACAACCCTCACCGTAAAATCGGCCGTGTGTACCACCCCATTTGGCTGAAACGGTATCCACATTCTATAAAAGTCCGGTTCAACACGTGATGTCCCTGTGGTGACGTCATGCATTCCGAACATCTTACTCAATATGATCTCCTGTGTTTGATGCGAGGTTTGCGATTAATTCACATCCTTTATTAATAGTTGAGCGAAAGCCCTGCGCCAAATCCCATATCGCTATCGTAATGTGCCCGGATACCGATATGCCTGGTAAGGATATAGCGAAGATCTCCCATGTATTCCTTATCGGTATTGATCATAAAACCCGCCCTTAGCCGCTTGGAAATAGGTATATCCTCCCGCATTAGCGATAATCGGAAAATCCCGTCGTGGTAAACTTCTGCTTGTATATTGACGAGCATTGGCAAAGTGTACATTGCTCCCAGACTGACCGCTGCCCGACGATCCTTGTTGTTGACTTGCCCAAACAGGTTTTTTTCATGTTCGTCCATTCCCATTTTGCGGTATCGCCAATCGAAACCTACAAAGGGCATCAACCATTGCATTTTTCCGATATATCTGCCAAAGTGTGTCTCCACTTCGTAGCCGTGCATATCGTTGTAGCCCAAACGCCATTCCGTACCCAAACTGTACCGTGCATTCATTAGCATGGCTTCACCGTCGATACCATTGGTGGCAAAATCACTCTGTGCCATCAAATGGGGCATATTGTGTTCACGCTGTAACATCCGGTAGGCTTCTCCCTTGTTGGGCAAATACGGATTTTTGTAGTCATCCACCGCAAATACCCTATTCATTCCCGCCATCATGTGATATAGGATATGGCAATGGAAAAACCAATCGCCCTCTGTATTTGCCAAAAACTCTATGGTATCGGTTTCCATCGGCATAATGTCAATGATGTTTTTCAATGGTGCATTATCGCCGTGCTGGTTCAATACCCGAAAATCAAAGCCATGCAGGTGCATAGGGTGCCGCATCATCGAGTTGTTGTAGATGGTGATCCGTAAAACCTCACCTTTTTTAACAGGTATCTTATCCGTTTCGGCAAGTATGCGGTTATCCATACTCCATACGTAACGGTTCATGTTTCCCGTAAGGGTGAAGTTCAGTTCCTTGACAGGTGCATCTTTTGGCAATGTGGTATTGTATGGAGATTTGAGCATACCATAGTGGAGCGTAACGATATCGCTCAACGCATTGGCGTCATAACGGCCCGGAGCGTCGTCCATATTCATATCGTGGTTATGATGGTCATGCGTTTCCTTACCCCTTCCCTTTTCTTCGCCCGTGATTTCCGGGTACATTACAACGTTCATATCCATTTGTTGCAAGGACATATTCATACCCATATCATCGAGGTCGCCGTTCATCTTCATCATATCATTCATCATCTTCATTCCTTCGAAATACTTCAAACGGGGCAATGCTCCCACATGCTGCTTTTCTCCCATGCCTATAAAATAGCTTGCCGATTGAGAGCGATCTTCTGTGGTAGCCATAAATTCAAAGGCCTTACCGTCTTCCGGAATGGTCACAACGACATCGTAGGTTTCCGAGACGGCGATAATCAGTCGGTCCACCTCAACGGGCTCCACATCGTTGCCATCACTTGCCACTACACTCATTTTGCCACCGGCATAGCGAAGCCAAAAGTAAGACGATGCACCACCGTTGGAAATGCGTAACCGTACTTTGTCGCCCGCTTTTAGCGCTTTGCCATCAATGCTTTTCAGTTCGGTTATGTGGTTACCGTTCATCAGTACCCTTTCGTAGTACACGTCGCTGACATCCATTGCGAGCATCCGCTTCCATTCGTTCGTGAGCTTGGTTTTGAATTGTCCGCTGCGGATTGCTTCAGAATAGCTTTGGGTAGCCCCTTTTTTTATTGCAAACCAATCACTGGCTGCATGCAACATACGGTGTACGTTTTCGGGTTTGAGGTTTGTCCATTCACTTAACACAACGGGGACGGACGGCAGGTCGTCTATTCCTTTGCGGAACGTTTTATCGTCAGGTTTTTTGTGCATGATGAAATTACCGTACATACCTATCTGTTCCTGCAAACCTGCGTGGGAATGATACCAATGTGTACCGTTCTGAACGATCGGAAAGCGATACGTAAACGATGTGCCCGGCTTTATCGGCATTTGCGTTAAATGTGGTATCCCGTCTTCTTTATTAGGCAGGAATAGGCCGTGCCAATGGATCGCTGTACTTTCCTTTAGCTCATTATGCACCACGATCTCTGCCGTGTCACCCTCTGTAAATTCGAGCGTCGGCATCGGTATCTGTCCGTTTGCTGCAATGGCCCTTTTCTCTTTTCCTGCAAAGGTTACCATCGTATCCTTGAGGACCAGCTCGTAACGCACCACTTTTTGGGCGTAGGCTGTTGGAAATGAAAACAGCAGTGCTACCAGTATCAGTGAGTTATTGCTTTTTTTATTCATTTAAGAAAATATGATTTGCTTACCATAGGATGAAATGCCGAGCCAAGGCAGGATTGACTGCCGTCAAAAGGGACTGCCCAAACAGAACTGATAAACACCGAAAGTTCCCCTACGCGATGATTAATTTTTCGTCTCCGTCACCTTACCGCAGGTCAGCATTGAGGAACCGTAGTAAGGGTTTTTGACTTCCTTTTCCTCGCTTAACCAATAAGCTTTCTTCATCGGACAATATTGGTAGTAAACTGGTTGATCAACGTCGTCCGAATCTTTTACAAGTTTCCACATAAGGGTAGAAACATCGTTGAAAGCGGCCCGTTGTTTTTCAAGGCTATTGCCCGCTTTGTTCAGCTTTTCGGCAGCTTTGAGCAGGGCTGCTTTCTGCGAAAAATCTGCCCCGGTTTTCAATGCTTGGCTAAAGGACGCGATACCCTCGGATGCTGCTTTACTATTGCCGCTTACCAATGCATTTTTCACGTTGAAATAACTGCTTAATAGGACATCCGTATGCTGAGAATACACCGAGTTTCCAAAAAATATGACGGCAAGTGCCAATATTACCTTTTTCATGTTATCTCCTTTTTATTCGATCAGTGATTCCGAGCCCGACTTATACGGTCAAAGGCTCGGCTTTAAAACCTTTACTCTTGATGATAGCTACCACCTCGTCTTCGGTAATGCCATCTGCTTTTATTGTCAGAATTTTATCGTTATTGCTTGTATCCACATCCCATTCGCAGATACCTGCGGCGTTGTCCAAATCAGATTTCACCTTCGATACACATCCGCCGCAATTAAGGTTCGTTTTAAATTGAAGATTGTTATTTTTCATTTTATTGAGTTTTTCTTTGTTATTTGATATTACAAATTTAGGTACATATTGGCCTTTGCTCTTTACAATATTCTTTGTTTAGTTTATGATATTTACTGATTTATTTTATCGACGACCGTTCATCCTTGCATACCTGAATTATCTGTTCAGCAACAAACTGGATGACAATCCTGCGATTGTTTCGCACATCCATCTAAAAACTTGCTATCTTTAACAGATACTCATCGATACCATCGTCAACGGAATCGGATGCCACACTTTCTACGATTTAATGAGCTTTTTACGATTCTTATGGCGATGAAAAGAGAAAGATGGCGTAGAATGTGTAAAAACGTTAACGTAAAAAATAGATATTATGAACATCAGTGAATTAACGCAATACCTGGGCGGAGAAGACCTACTTAATCATCAATGTAAAGCGATACCAAAACAGTTACTCCACCTGCCATCCCCCCATTTCATAAACGATGTTTACGGCATTTCGGATAGAGGTCCGCAGGTGCTTAGAAGTTTGGGAAACCTTTTCGGTCATGGCCGCTTATCCAATACCGGATACTTATCCATTTTACCCATTGATCAGGGCATTGAGCATAGTGCCGGGGCATCTTTTGCGGCCAATCCGATATATTTTGATCCTGAAAATATCGTAAAGCTGGCTATCGAGGGAGGTTGCAATGCCGTAGCCTCCACCTTTGGTGTCTTAGGAGCTGTTGCCCGGAAATATGCCCATAAAATCCCATTTATTGTAAAAATAAATCACAATGAGCTGTTGACCTATCCCAATAAGAGTGACCAGGTCCTGTATGGAACGGTGAGGGAAGCGTGGAATATGGGAGCGACAGCCATCGGAGCAACTATATATTTCGGCTCAACGGAGTCGGGAAGACAAATTGTTGAGGTAAGCCAGGCATTTGAAAAGGCGCATTCCCTAGGGATGGCCACCATATTGTGGTGTTATCTGCGCAACGATGCATTCAAAAAGGACGGTACCGACTTCCATTTGTCCGCCGACCTTACCGGACAAGCCAATCATCTGGGGGTTACCATAGAAGCGGACATCGTCAAGCAGAAACTACCGGAAGTCAATGGCGGCTACAAAGCGTTGAACATCGGCGATAGCAGTTACGGGAAATTGGATGCACGGATGTACAGCGAATTGAGTACGGATCATCCCATTGACCTGTGCAGGTATCAGGTCTTAAACGGTTATGCAGGGCGCGCAGGACTCATTAATTCCGGCGGAGCATCGGGAAAGCATGATTTTGAGGAAGCGATTCGGACTGCCGTCATTAACAAACGTGCCGGAGGTACGGGATTGATAAGTGGCAGAAAGGCATTTCAAAGACCTTTTAACGAGGGAGTTGAATTATTACACACCATTCAGGATGTATATCTCATGGACGACGTGACCATTGCATAAACTCATTCCTTTCCGGCCTGGGTATAGTTATCATGAATCGTGATACTCACGTTGTGATCCAACGGGTAACTCTGACACAATAGGACCATGCTCTCCGATATTTCTTGTTCCGTTAGTGCATGGTTATTGACCATTTGTACCTGTCCGTCGGTTTTGATTGCCCAACAGGATCCGCAGGTGCCTTTTTTGCATGAATGTGGAACGGGAATGCCGTAATCCCGTATTGCGTCCAGAAGTGAAACTCCGGCATCCACTTCGATAAGTGACGTGCATTCATAGCTTTGCAATTCATCGTTAACATACTGATCGGTAAAGTAGCTTAACAATATTTCCCTAGTGATACCGTCGTTCCCTATATGCGGGATTTCAACGGCTATCGGATCAAAGTATTCCTTGTGGATTTGCCTTTCGGCAATATTTATCCCCAGTAACACGTCATGGTAAAGGGTCATCAGTTCCGTTGGCCCACAAATATAAAAATGGGCTTTCTCAAGATTTTCGATCCGGCTAAACAATATAGAACGGAGTACAAGTGGTGTAAACCTTCCGGAAATATGGTCGAGTTGTGTCGATATGTGGGACGGGGACGTAAAGGAGTGGTAAATGTTCAAACGGTTCTCTGACCGCATGGTTTCCAGTTCATTCCAAAATATGGCCTCTTCGGGCGATTTGTTGCTGTATAACAACAAAGGAGGATTGGTATCTTGACCTATGCTTTTCAGCATCGAAAAAAGCGGAGAGATACCACTGCCTCCGGCGAGGAAGACAATTCTGGAATCCGGGGCAAGCTTTCCATCGAAAGTGAAATTGCCGAATGGAGCCTCCACGTCCCATGTGTCGGTAAGCGCGGCATTCTCCAGCAGGTAATTACTCATTTTTCCATCGGCAATACGTTTCACGGTAATGGATGGAAACTCGTCGGACGGAATGGAGCTAAATGAATATGATCTGCTGACTTGCTCTCCACCTATGGTACAAGTGAGGTTGAGGTATTGCCCCGGCAGGTAACTGAATAGTTGCGGGCCTGTTTTAAAAAAAATAGTAATGGTATCTTGGGTCTCTTGTACCGTTCTGTGCGTGCCCCACGTAAATTTTTTCATCCGTCACTTTTCGTTGCTGTTTTTATCCACCTCGTAGCCGGCTTTTTCGATGGTTTCAACTAATTTCTCTTTTACTTCGTGACTTTCGACAGCAGCAATCAGTCTTCCAGCTTCCAATCGTTGGATGTCAACACCATCAATGCCTGCGATAGCTCCCCTAACCCTTGATTGGCAGTGCGTGCTTTGCATACCGGGTATGCTCAATTCTATATTTTTCATTTTTCTTGTTTGTTGATATAAATTTACTTCTTCCACTTCAAACGTAAGCTGTTACTTACCACGCTCACGCTACTCAATGCCATGGCAGCGCCTGCAATCATCGGGTTCAATAAGAAGCCGTTGATGGGATAAAGGATACCTGCGGCAATCGGAATACCGATAAGATTATAGATGAATGCCCAGAACAGGTTTTGTTTAATGGTTGCAACGGTCTGTTTTGACAATCTGATCGCCTGTGGTATCTTGGTAAGGTCTGAAGATATGATGGTCATTTTAGCAACGTCCATTGCAATGTCCGACCCTTTACCCATTGCGATACTAACATCGGCCGTTGCCAAAGCAGTACTGTCGTTGATACCGTCGCCAACCATTGCCACCACTTTGCCCTGCTGTTGCAGTTCTTTTACAAAGTCGGCTTTGTGCTGCGGCAATACTTCTGCCTTATAGTGTTTAATGCCTGTTTGCGATGAAATGGCTTTGGCAGTCGCTTCATTATCGCCTGTGAGCATATACAGGTCGATGCCCATATCCTGGATCTCCTTGATAGCCTGCACCGATGTTTCCTTGATTTTATCGGAAATAGCCACCACCGAAAGAGCCTCTTTACTGTTTGCAAACCAAATAACGGTCTTTGACTGGCTGCCCCACTCATCCGCCTGCCGTTGCAGCGGTTCCGCAATCGTAATGGTGTTTTCAGCCAACAGTTTTTTATTGCCTACAAAATAGGTTTCGTTATTATGGTCTGCCTTTACTCCTTTACCCGTGATACTGTCGAAGTTCGACAATGCTGTGATGGAAGCACCTTGCAGGTTTTTCACCACGGCTTCTGCCAACGGGTGCTCTGATTGCTTTTCGATGCTCAAGAGGATATTTTTGGTCGCATCGTCATTGTTCAGCCACTCGATACCCGTAACCTCCGGTCTTCCCTCGGTGATCGTTCCTGTTTTATCCAAAACGATTGCGTCTACTTTCTTGGCCAATTCAAGGCTTTCCGCATCTTTAATCAAAATTCCTTTTTCAGCTCCCTTGCCTACACCGACCATAATTGCCGTGGGTGTGGCTAATCCCAACGCACAGGGACAGGCAATGACCAATACCGTGATAGATGCCAACAATCCCTGCACTATGCCATTATCGCCGCCTAAGAAAAACCAGGCAATAAATGTCAGGATTGCAATACCGATGACCACGGGAACGAAAATACCCGCGATCTTGTCAACCAGCTTTTGTACGGGAGCTTTGCTTCCCTGCGCATCCTGCACCATTTTGATGATCTGGGCGAGCATGGTTTCCTTGCCCACTTTTACCGCTTTGAACTGAAAGCTACCCTTTTGGTTGATGGTGCCTGCGAATACCTTTTCATTCTCCTTTTTAAGGACGGGAACGGGCTCACCGCTCAACATGCTTTCATCCACGTAGGAATTGCCCGACACAACCATACCGTCCACAGCGATTTTTTCGCCCGGCTTTACCAGAATAATGTCGCCTGCGTTTACATCTTCGATGGCTTTTTGTCTTTCTGTTCCATCCGCTTCTATTACGACAACCGTTTTTGGCTGTAAGCCCATCAGTTTTTTAATGGCTGAGGAAGTGTTTCCTTTAGCTTTTTCTTCCAAAAGTTTACCTAAAAGAATGAATGCGACAATAACGGCTGCCGCCTCGAAATATACGTGAGCATGCAATCCCCTTTGGTGCCAAAAGTCGGCAAAAAGCATATTGAACACGCTGAATACATAGGCAATACCCGTACTTAATGCCACCAACGTATCCATGTTTGCCGAACGGTGCTTGGCCTGCTTCCACGCATTGATAAAGAAATCCTTACCTAACCATAGGACTACCGGAGTGGAAAAAAACCACATGATCGGATCTGCGTAGGGCATATCCATAAAGAACATACCGATAACCACTACCGGAAGTGAAAGCAGGATGGCCCAAAGGGTTTTGGTTTTTAATTTTTTGAATTTTTCCGTCTGGATACTTTCCAAGGTCTCTTGTTGCGTGGACTCTTCCTCTACCAAAAGATCGTATCCTACGGACCGTACGGCTTTTTGTAGCTTTGCTGCATCTGTCATGTTGGGTAAGTATTCCACGGTCAGGTTTCCTGTGGCAAAGTTTACCGAAGCATTTACGACTCCCGGCTCGTGCGCAATGATGCTTTCCACACTTCCAGCACAGGAAGCACAGGTCATCCCCAGAACGGGAAAGGAATTTTTAACTGTAGTAACACCGTAACCAAGATCTTTTACCGCTTTTACCGCTTCGGACACTACCTCATTGCCATCCACCGTAATGGCCGCCCTGCGGTTGTTAAGTTCCACTTTGTGGCTTTCGATACCTTGTACCTGCGCCAATCCTTTTTCGATGATTAACGCGCAGTGCTCGCTTTCTACATCCTCCAACGGAAGATAGATAGGTTCTCTATTATTATTTGTTGCCATACTCGTCTGCTTTGCTTTTACATTGCAAAGGTGACAACAAAATCACTATCGGTTGTTACGTAATTATGGAATTGATTTGTAAGATTTACACTTTGTCCAACGGTTTCCGCTTATCCTCCCGTATCTGTTTGAAATGGCTTGGTGTCAATCCGGTGACTTTTTTGAATTGGTTGCTTAAATAAGCGACACTCGAATAGTTTAGGCGCAGGGCAATTTCACTCAAAGACAGCTCATCATATACCAGCAATTCCTTTACTTTCTCCACCTTTTGTGCGATGAAATATTTCTCGATGGTCGTTCCCTCTACTTCTGAGAATAAGTTGGACAGATAATTGTAATCATGATTGAGTTTATCGCTCAATACATCCGAAAGGTTCGACCTTAGACCGTTGTCCTGATGATGTACCAAATCAATAATGACATTTTTGATTTTTTCGATGATACGGCTCTTTCTGTCGTCAATTACCTGAAACCCCAGCGGTACCAAGGTTTCTTCAAGCTTCTCCCTTTCTTCGGTGGTAAGTTCCCTTGCAAGTGTCACTTCACCCAACTTTATATTTTTAACGTCTATACCCAACTTATCCAGTTCGCCCTGAATGACTAAAATGCAACGGCTACAGACCATGTTTTTTATGAATAGTGTACTCATATTCGCTAAATCATCATTCTATCCAGATAGAAAATCTCTGTGCAGACAAATTTACGATTTAACTTCGCCAATTTTAACAATCTGCCAAACCGCTTGATAACTTATCAAAGCGAAATGTTGCCAAGCACCGATATAGGCAGGAATAAGCCGATGGGTTTACGGGTCGTGCGACCAAACAAATCAAATCACTGTTTGTTTTTATCTCAATGAGTGGTTCCGCAGGAAACCCTGTATAAGCTTGACGACAGTAGTAAGCAAATTATCGTTATCCTATGCAAGCCAAACTAAAAATATTTTTACTATGCCTTTCCATAATCGGCTACCAGGTAGTAGGTGCCCAAGAAGAAGCAAGTATATTAACGGCAGCGGAAAGCGATCCGGTTCGACTCGGATGGATGCACGGATCACCTCCACCGAACGATCGTATTATCCGTGTTGATGACGGAAAATTCTTCGAGTTTCCGGCAATGAGATGGAGTGTCGCACATATGCGGCAACTGATGCCCACCGTGAACGTCTCGCGGGGGCTGGCTGACGCTGCCCCGCTCACCTCCCGATTGCTTCACGAAATTGACAGTATACGCTTTATTCCGCTGGGTACAAGAAAGCCGATGACATGGAATGCTGCCCTCCAAAAAGTTTATGCCGACGGCATAATCGTTCTTCATCACGGCAACATAGTGTATGAAAGGTATTTCGGCGCGCTGAAACCCGACGGCCAGCATGCGGCGATGTCGGTAACCAAGTCGATAACCGGCACACTGGGTATAACGTTAGCGATGGAAGGGCTTATCGATACAAGTAAGTTGGTTTCGGAATATATTCCCGAGTTACAGCATTCAGCATTTGGGGATGCTACCGTGAGACAGGTAATGGATATGACCACCGCTCTGCAATTCAGCGAAGATTATGCCGACCCGAAAGCGGAAATATGGCAGTTTTCTGCGGCGGGCAACCCTCTTCCTAAGCCGGAAGGCTACAGCGGACCTCGATCCTACTACGAATACCTGCCAACGGTCAAAAAGAACGGCGTCCACGGAGAAGCTTTTGGATATAAAACGGTGAATTCAGATGTCTTGGGCTGGATTATAGCCCGTGTAACCGGAAAAACCGTCGCTGAAGTACTGGCAGAAAAAATCTGGAGCAAGATGGGTGCCGAGCAAGACGGCTACTACTCCGTGGATGCCATCGGCACACCATTCGCGGGCGGTGGGTATAACCTAGGCTTGCGGGACATGGCCAAGTTCGGGCAGTTGATATTGGACAATGGTTACACAAATGGGCAACAGATCATACCGCTAGCTGCCATCTTGGATATAAAAAACGGTGGAAATAAACGTGCGTTTAAAAAGGCGGGCTATTCCCTGCTCGATGGTTGGAGTTATCGTAATATGTGGTGGATAACCCATAATGAACACGGAGCATTCTGCGCAAGGGGTGTGCATGGCCAGGTCATTTACATTGATCCAAAAGCCGATATGGTTATCGTTCGCTTTGCTTCCCATCCGACGGCCGGAAATGCTGCCAACGATCCCTACTCATTGCCCGCGTATCATGCAGTGGCCAAATTCCTCTTGTCGCAATGATCGCATAGACACATCAAGCGATCAAAAGCGCAACTATTTCGTCAACACATCCTTAATGTGCTGCCTGGCGTTGGGTCAACGGCATTATACTGGACCATCATTCAATCTGGATGATTACTTTGCCCGTATGCAGGATGAATTATTCCCGTTTACCATGGATTCGCTAATATGACGCAGATCGGCGACTATGGATTACACTCTGGACCGGGAAGACATATTGGCCAATGATGGTGTCGTGATACGTATGCTTCCTTCCAGCAGTGTCGTGTTCTTGTGGGGTTCATTGATCTATGCGGATACATCAAACGAATTATGAGAAGAAGTATTAGGACGATTAACTTGACCCGTAGTCTCGTGGAGCGGTTTACATTCCGACTTCATGACGTACCGAACCTAACATTGCCTTGAAAATTGCGATAATCGCGCTGAAATTCGCCCCGGCAGATAAGAAATTTTCATATTTATTTTTCAAACGGGCGAATACTTTTACTTTTGCGGAATTTAAATTTGGTCTAAATAGCAAATGTATCTCATGTATTCTTTACGCATTGTTATCTTGCTGACGGCATGCATTCAAATCCTCCATGCACAGGAATTAAAAATTATCGTAAAAAACCAAAACAACCAACGGATCGGCCAAGCCAATATCAGCGTTAATCAGAAAAACGTGGGTTATGCGGACGACAACGGTATATTGATTAAAGACCTAAGTTCATTTCAAGCCCCCTACCGAATTCAAGCTTCGTATATTGGATATGTTGCCGCAACGGGCTTAATCGAAAAAGCGAACCTTCAAGATAGCCTGGTACTCGTGCTTAACGACCGGAATAATTTGGATGAGGTGATTGTAACGGCGGGAAGAAAGGCTGAGCACATTTCGACCGTTCCTTCTTCGATTTCTATTTTAAATGAGGAAGAAATCCAAGCCCAAAGTCAGATTAACAACAACCTATCCACAATTTTAGGGGCTACCATACCAGGATTGGGGCCTGCCACCAATAAGGCGACAAACTCCGGCCAAACCCTGAGGGGCCGCGCCGTACTCGTGCTAATTGATGGAATTCCTCAATCGACTCCACTCATGAATGGATCACGCGATATCCGGACCATCGACCCCAACGTAATTGAACGTGTGGAGGTAATCAAAGGCGCAACGTCCATTTACGGCAATGGATCAGCAGGAGGCATTATTAATTACATTACAAGAAAAAGCCCGGAAAACGGCAAGGCCATCAACGGCATAAGCAGCGTAAGAAGTGGTATCAATCCCTTTCATGCCGGTGAAACTGCTGGTTATAAATTCTCACAGCTGCTGTACGGCCGGAAACAGCGATTCAGTTATACCTTAAGTGCTTCCATCGATTATACCGGTCTCCAACGGGACGCCGACGGCCTGGCTCTGGGACAGACCGACGGATTATCCAATTCGTACCAGAACAACGGCTTCATCAAACTGGGGTATGATTTTGATTCCACTTCCTCCATTACGGCTTGGTACAACTATTACAACAGTACCCAACATGCAAAATACATCAGCCAAACGGGTAAGTACGATCAAAGCCCAACCATCGGCATCAAAGGAGAAGATCCCGGCGAACCTACGGGAACCCCTTACAACCACAACGCCATGATCAATTACAGCAAAACGGGTATTTGGGGCAATCATTCGCTGCAAGCGACACTGTACTACAACACTTTTCGGTCTATGAATCGCTATGTAGCGAATGGATCGGCATGGTACGGCCCGGGACAGACCCAAATCAACTCCGAGAAAAAAGGCCTGCGCCTGAACCTCAATTCGCCATTCCAGCTCTTCCGATCGGCCGCTGAACTAACCTATGGCTTGGACGTCCTGAATGATGTTACCGATCAAAACCTTACCGATGGCAGGGTCTATATTCCATTTATGGATATGCTGAATGTGGCGCCCTATGCTCAGCTGCGCATCGATTTCTTTGAAAACCTGATTCTTAAAGCAGGAGCCCGTTACGAAAATGCAACGGTCACGATCAACGACTTCAACACCATCGCCACCGGCCCGAACAACGAGGGCAGTACTGCCGTAAAAGGAGGAAAAATTCCATACAAAGGTGCCACATTCAATGCAGGACTGCGGTATAACAGGTACACATTCTTCAATCCTTTCATCAGCTTCTCTCAAGGGTTTGCCATCAATGAATTGGGCCGGATCGTTCGCCGCGCTACTGACAATGACCTGGATAGCATAAAAACAGATCCCGTTATCACCAACAATTACGAGATCGGGTTTTCCAGCCACTACCGAATTTTTAACCTGACGGCTTCTTACTATTACAGCAGTTCGAAAATGGGCGTGGAATTGGTGGATGTGGGCGGGTACCTGATGGCCCAACGCCTGCCCGAGGTCGTCCAAGGCTTTGAATTAGCCATCGATGCAAAAATACATCCAATGTGGACTCTTGGCGGAACCTATGCGTTTGTGGAAGGCAAATCCGAACAGGAGGATGGATCCAAAACGTACTTAAATGGGTCGAGAATCGCTCCGCCAAAGGCAACCGCCTATCTCTATTTTACACCCAACCCTAAATTAAACCTTCAGTTGCATTGGCTGTATACAGGGTCGCGCGATCGGTTCGATGCAAACGACCAGGGGATTTTCAAAAACTCAGAAGGATCGGTCGAATCCATTTCTCTGTTCAACCTCTCTGGTTCGTACCGGTTTAACGCCCGGTGGTCGGTAGGATTGGGTGTTGAAAACCTATTCAACAAGGACTACTATCCGGTTGTGAGCCAATACCGGGCGCTTGATGCCGAATATGTCAAGGGAACGGGAACGAACGCATCCCTAACGGTAGCCTACAAATTCTAATGGTCAAGGCCGGCATATTATGGCTTCATAAGTGGCTCGCGATTGTCTCTGGCGTCGTGGTGTTTATTTTGGGACTCACCGGCTGTATTTACACCTTCCATGACGACTTGAAACAGATATGCTATCCGGAGAAATATTTTATCTCAAGTACCGGCTCCAACAAGACGCTGCCCCTGAGCAAACTGACTGAAGTTGCAACCCGCGCGCTAACCGATGGAGAGAAAATCACGCGCGTCGACCTTTATCCTGCGCAGGACCGGTCGTGGATATTCCGCGCACAGTCCGTCAATGAGGAGGCGTTTGGCCATTGGAACTATTTCAACTATTACAAACGTGTGTTTATCAACCCTTACACCGGGGAAGTGGTGGCCATCGAGAATTCGAAAACGGAATTCTTCCAAGTGATGCTCCAATTGCACATGAATCTGCTTCTGGGAAAGAAATATGGCCATCCCGTAGTCGCCTATTCCACCCTGATCTTTATCCTCGTGATGATATCCGGCCTTGTATTATGGTGGCCAAAGAAATGGAAAGGTAAACGCCTACGCAGAAGTTTCTGGCCAAAGTGGTCGGTAAAATGGAGACGCCTGAATTACGATTTGCATAATATCATCGGATTCTATTCTTTTCTTTCGGGAATTGCCATCGGTCTAACCGGACTTTTCTTCAGCTTTCCGAATTGGAAATCGGCTGTCGCCAAAGGCCTGAACCAACTGAACGCCAAAGCGCAGCCGTCTTCGGAAATTGCTCAACCCCATATTTTCAGACAAAGTGTAAACCCATTGGACGACGCGCTACATTACCTCCTCGAAGAAAATCCGGGTGCGGGAATGATGTCCATTCGCCTCCGCAATGAAGATGCCCGTGGCTTTGATGTACAAGTGCGCCTGGAAGAACAGAAAACCGGAAAATTCAACTGGTATTACTTCGAAAAATCGTCCCTCAAGATCGATAAAATCGACAGCCATCGTAATCAAGCGGCTGGCGATCGCCTGGCCTCCCTGAACTACGATATCCATACCGGTAATATCGGCGGATGGCCAACCAAGATCCTTGCGTTTATTATTTCCCTATTTTGCGCGAGCTTGCCCATAACCGGGTATATCATCTGGATCAATAAAGGGAAAAAACGATAAAAGTTTAAAAATATTTGTGCAGTTATTTGACTGCGCGTATATTTGCAGTCAAATAACTGCAGAATGGAGTTACGACGAGATGTATTTCAAGCCATCGCCGATCCCACCCGAAGGGCGATCATCACCTTGGTTGCCCTCCAGGCCATGACCCCGAGTGCAATTGCCGAAAACTTTGCATCCTCCAGACAAACGATTTCGAAACATATTCAAATTCTTACCGAATGTGAAATACTGCAACAGGAGCAAACCGGCCGGGAGATTTATTATCAATTAAACCCCAAAAAGTTGAAAGCAATTGCAGATTTTATCGAGCCCTTCCGTAACCTATGGGATGATCGATTCAATAAATTGGAAGCCGTTATGAAAAAATACAAATCATCACAGTAACTATGGAACGAAAGACAAAAATCCATGCCGAAGAGGGTCGGCAAGAATTATTGATAACCCGTGAATTCGATTTACCCGTAGAGTTGCTCTTCAGGGCATATACAGATCCCGAAATTGTCGAACAATGGATGGGAACCAAGGTATTGAAACTGGAAAATAAAAAACACGGCAGCTGGCAATTTGAAACCAGCGATCCGCAGGGAAATGTGGTATTTCAATCCAATGGGGTGATTCATGATCTCGTATTAAACCAACGAATCACGCGCACCTTTGAAATGGACAATACGCCATTCGCCGTTCAACTTGAATTCCTGGACTTTGAGGAACTTACCAGCGACACCAGTAAATTAACCATGCACATCGTATTTAAGTCGGTAGTAGACCGAGATCAATTGCTCCAATTACCTTTCGCCCAAGGCCTCAACATGGCGCATAACCGCCTCCAGAATGTTTGCAACCGGTTAAAAGACAAAAATTATGACAAAGCGCAATAAAATCATCTATTGGATTGCCACCGTATGGCTTTCATTGGGAATGGTGTCGACCGGAATAGTGCAGTTGATTAGACTGGAAGAAGAAGTTGCCAATTTTTCACGATTAGGGTACCCTGCCTACATGCTTACCCTCATTGGCATTTGGAAAATCTTAGGGGTAATTACTATACTTGTTCCCAGGCTTCCGTTGCTTAAGGAATGGGCATATGCCGGCTTTTTCTTTACGATGACCGGTGCAATTTTCTCTCATTTAGCCGCCGGAAATGGTGCAACAGAACTTTTCGGACCGGCACTTTTGGTAGTTTTGACAGTCCTATCATGGTATTTCAGACCTCCTAGCAGGAAAATAAGCAGCCAAATGTGATAGGCGCTTGTTAAATGAAACATATCTAGAGGGATAATTCCATTAACAACAAACAAGTAACGAACAACTATTTTCTGATGAATAACTACAAAAAAGAATTGGCGTCCGAGCAGCGCGACGAGCTACTTAAGGTATTGAAAACCCGGTTCGAGAAAAATATGAACCGACACAAAGGCATTCAATGGGCCGATGTGCAGGTTAAATTGGAAGCAAATCCGGAAAAACTATGGACACTCGATGAAATGGAGATAACGGGCGGAGAACCCGACGTAGTTGGCTACGACAAAAGTACCAAAGAATACATTTTTATCGATTGTTCGCCTGAGACACCAAAAGGCCGCCGAAGTCTTTGTTACGACCGGGCGGCATGGGAATCAAGGAAAGAACATAAACCCCAAAACAGTGCGATTGATCTGGCGACCGAAATGGGGATCACCATTCTAACCGAGGAGCAATACCGCGAGCTTCAACAACTCGGAAAATTCGACACTAAAACCTCAAGTTGGCTAGAAACACCCGCGGATATTCGGGCGCTCGGTGGTGCAATCTTTGGTGATTACCGTTTTGGAAGAGTCTTTATCTATCACAACGGTGCAGAGTCGTATTACGCCGCAAGAGGATTCCGCGGATCATTGAGAGTCTGATATAAAAAGTAATTTTCTATGTTTGCAAAAGATTAACAAATACGCGCGGAATGAATAAATTGGCGGTAATCCTTTCCATTGCCATCGGAATCATCAGTTGTACCGGCGGTCATGCGCAACATGAGCCGATCCGCCTTTCGGCAAAAGATTTTTCATTAAAAATCAGCGAAACCGAAAATGCGTTAATTCTGGATGTGCGAACTCCCGAAGAATTTGAAAAAGGACATTTGGAAAACGCAATCAATATCGATTGGAAAGGGAAGGATTTTGATCACAGCGTTTCTGAATTCGAACCTTCGACTCCCCTTTTCGTTTATTGCCTAAGCGGAGGAAGAAGTACGGCCGCCACGGACCGCCTGAAAGAAATGGGCTTCGACACCATTGTCGAGCTCAAGGGCGGAATCATGGAATGGCGAGCGGAAGATCTGCCTGAGACGGCACCCACAACCACACTAAAAGGAATAAGCCTAGGCCAATACCAAACCCTATTGCACTCCGACAAGTTGGTATTGGTCGACTTTTACGCTGATTGGTGTGAACCGTGCAAAAAAATGGAACCCTTCTTAAAAAAAATTGCCAGCGAAATGGCTGATAAGCTCATTCTCGTCCGCATTGATGCGGATGAGAATCAGCAACTATGCAAAACACTTGGTGTTTCTGCCTTACCGGTTTTGAAATTATATAATAAGCAAAAAGTTACCTGGGAACACGAAGGTTATATTGATGAGCAGCGCGTTAGGAATCAGATTCAATAATAAAATCTTTAAGTACGATTGCCTGGTTATGCACCGGATCCTTAGCTGCATATAATAAAGTTACATGGTCTTTTTCTTTTAAAATGGTGACTAGGTGGTCCACCGCCTCGTTCTCCTCCAATTCCTGTCTATACCGCTGCCTGAACGCTTCCCATTTTTCCGGATCGTGCCCAAACCAGGTCCGCAATTCAGTTGAAGGCGCAACCTCTTTCAGCCACTCATCCAACCGGGCGTCGTCCCGTTTTAAACCACGGGGCCACAGACGATCCACTAATATCCGAAACCCATCCGTTGAATCATAAGGCTCGTATACGCGTTTTACGCTGAGTTTCTCCCGATCCATTTTATAACAGCGGCTTTGAAACGTTTTGCCGATAATACGTAATCTTCGATAAAAACATAGCTGCCATCTTTTCTGCACGCCATTTAGCTTCGTCAGCCTTATCTCCCGCAAAATGAGAATCCACCGTCTCTTTCCACAAATTCAACCAAGCGTCGAAATGCGCCTTGTCTATAGGTAATTCCGCGTGTGGAGGGAATGGTCCGCCAAAATAGGTGTGTTGATCAAGCAAAACCGTTTGCCAAAACCGGTACATTTTATTGAGATGTTCAGGCCATCGTCCCTGGATAACACCGTTAAATATCGGGCCGATCAGCCCGTCTTCCCGAACGTTTGTGTAAAACGTATCCACCAACATTTTAATGTCTGCGATCGTTTCGATATCCTTTCCCATGTCGAGTTTCTTTGTCTAACGTCTCCCGTTTCTCACAAAAGTCGGCAATAAATACTTGGCTTGTCTTTATTCAATGTAATTTTTTAGCAGTGTTGTTAAATACAACGTGCGACCGATCGAAATCAGCCGCACGCGCTGCTTAAGGTGACTATTAAATGATTTATTTCTATGATTTATTTCTTCTTCTTACCGCGGATCGGCCAGACGATAAGAACTCCGTTGGGTAAATGTTCTACCAAACATATCGGTGGCCCGAACTTCGATCCGATGTTCACCTGCGGGCAAGTCCGTAGGTATATTACCACGCCAAAGATGCGTACTTACCACCGCGTTCGACGGTCTCCGTCCAGGCATCAATTCTTCGGTAGTATCCCACCGGTATAGAGACCAAACAAAATCCGGATCAGGGGCTTCAATATGGCTCATCGGTTTCCATTCACCATCGTCAATGCGGTATTCCACCTTGTTGTCTTCATATCCCATGAAGAAATTAGCAAAAATACCGGACTGTGCACGTCTGCCGCGTGCCACGACCTGGGGATGAAAGAGTTTGATTTGAACATCGTTTGGTTGTCCAACCACTTTATAATCGATGGTATATTGATTGCCTTTAATCGTTAGAAACGCATATCCTTTTGGTGTGCCGTCGCGCATGGTGGAAACTGGTATACCCTGCGCATTTAATTCTCCCGAATACCAATCACCGGACGTTGTACCTGCGTTATACTCATGAAACGGTTTATCACGTCGCCAGCCATCCTCTTTCGTGTAAAAATTCTGGCGTTGTAGGTGGGTATGTGCCGACATCGCAAACGTGTAGGGATAATCTTTCAACAGATCAAACAACCGCTGGCGGTCCGCATTCCGGAAAGAACCCTCCTCTTCATGCAATAAGGGTATATGGAAAGCCAACACAACCAATTTTTCCTTGTCCACGTGTTTTAAATCATTCTCCACAAAATCCAATTGCGATTTCCGGAATCCGCCCCAATATCCTTTCTGATCTCGCGGATCGGGATAAAGGATATCGTCCAAGATGATAAAATGCGCATTACCATAGTTGAACGAATAATTAGCCGGCCCGAAACTTGCTTCGAACGTCTCATCTGCCAACGAATCGGCTGTAGCATCGTAATCCATATCGTGGTTACCCATCAAATTATACCAAGGAACGCCTATTTGGGCGGTGGTTTTCAGATAGGGTTTGTGCATGGATAGATTGTCGCCTACAAGGTCACCTAAACTCAAGCCGAAAGCAACGTTCCGAATACCTTTCACTTCCGCCACGACCGCTCGATTAAAGTTTTCCATGTCCTCATCCGTATAAGGCTGTGGATCCCCAAAAACCAAAGCCGTAAAGTCAGTAGGTTCCTGTTTTTCGATAAGTGGAAAATCAACCGACTTGGGTAGACGTTCCGTTGGTGCTACGCCGCCGTATTTCAACTTGGGCGACCCATTGGGCTTATGGATGTAGTAGAATTTCGGGAGGTTGCTTTCATCCACGGGCACTGCATAGCCCGCTGGCTTAACGACAAAAATTATGTTGTCATCGCCCAATGGCAATTCATATCGGCCATCCGCGTCAGTCGCGAATACTTCTATTCCGTTGCTCACTGCAACACCGGAAACCCCTTTTTCGCGGCGGTCGCGCTTACCGTTACCGTTGGCATCGTTGTACACATAGCCTGTAACCGTAGACTGTGCGTACAACATACTGGCAGAAACCAGCATAACGGGAATTAACATAGTTTTTTTCACAATCAAATCGTTTAATTTTTGAACGACAAATAAACATTTTCCTAAGACAAGTTAATATTAATTTTATGCTATCTTATGGTTGCCGTATCCGCAAATGAAGGGGCACGGTTTCGGATCGGAACGAAGAACCGCTCAAACAATACGGCCTCTTGTGGATGTTGCATGAGGATATCCGGACCCATTGTATAATACTCGCCTATCAATAACAAATCTTCTCTGTCTTTTTCAATACTTACCTTCAGAAACCCGAATCGATCGTCGCAAAAATTTTCCATCCGCACCTTGTGTACATCTATATCGAGCGGCGAAACTCGCGGGTCCGAGATCGTAGCAATGGGGTGCAAATCGGCGTATCCGCCTGCCCCCGCTACAACATAGGGAACGGAGCTTCCGTCTTCATAGATTTTAGTAAAACGCTGATAGTTATGCACATGTCCGCTAAATACAATATCGGGTCTAACATCTGCCTCTTTATAAGCATTTTCCAGAAATGCAATCATCGCCGGACTGGAGCCGTGGTTCGTATCGGCCGAGTAGGGAGCATGGTGAAGACATACAATCAATGCTTGGTCCGGTCGGTACCTATCTGCGCTTTTCAGTTCCTCAATAAACCATTCTTGTTGTTCGGCCGAAATGATACCGTGTTTCGTGACATTGGCATATAGGCCAATGAAACGAGCAAGGGGAGTCTCCAATGTCCAGTAAACGTTAGGTTGTATCATGCTGAGCCGTTTGCTCCCTCCCGAAAACCTTATTTTACGCCGGTATGTGTCGCAGAAAACATCCATGAATGTGTCCAAGCTCTGGTAGATAAGGTCACTGTCCGGATTGATATCCCCATCGTGATTACCTGCAATGGCAAATATTGGTGCCGGGTAATCCTCATATGGCGCAAAAAATTGCTTAGGGTACTCGCTGGCCTCGCCATGATTGTACACGACGTCACCCAGGTGAAACAGGAAAGCGGGACGTTCAGATGTGGATGGATTTTCATTGGCTTGTTGCGCTAGCACGGACGCGATCCGCGATTGAAATGCGGAATGCCGAAAACTTCCTGTATCGCCCACCATGTGAAAACTCATCCGCTGCTTCAAAAACCAGCTCACGTCGCCCAATACTTCGCGAATATTCAATCGATACGGATATGTACCGGTGGGATGCGGCAGCGGTTTCGCTCGATGAGAATCATCAACCAGATGATTCAAAAACACAGGTGTGGTTCGCTTTAAATTCATTATCCAAAGTTAAGAAGGCTATATTAAACCCGTGTTAACGAAGGGATAAATAGCCGTTTTAGGCCAACTTGACGGCAACTATGACGGTAACGATGGCAGCAATGACCGAAATCCATATCACGAGGTTTTGCCGTACTCTTCTGGAAGACATCACATGCTGTATTTGAACGTGATGCTGCAGACCAATGAGTAACTGACGTCCTAGTATCGGTTCTTCCAGGTCGAGCCGGCTATTTTGAACTACTTCGGTAAGGTTTGTCCGTTTCGGTTGATTCATTTATACTTTAAATATTTATCGCCCAAAAGAACGCTTAAGAAATTCACCAGCTTTTTTGGCGTCGAGATTAGCCAAAGAAAGCAGTGCTTTTCGCCGAATAACCGAATGACACTTCCTCGTAAGTGATCAATTTCCGACTTGTCCAGTCCGTTGGCAACTACATATTCCACGATTGTTGTCGACAATTCGGGCAGGCGCCTACGCCGATTCCAACATTCAGCGAACAACCCTTTCACCCGCTCGAATGCCTCATCCTTACTGCCGGTTTCGCTTAACATAGATAGATAAAGTGACTTCCAGTGCCGATTACAGAACGCATAAAAGGCACGTTCATCCGACCGGCGAATCCGGGCAATCAGTTCCTTATCGATCCTATTTTCCACATTACGAAGTTAACGCAGAAATGCAACCAAATAAGGCACAACATGTTATGATTTTGTTAAAAAATGAGAACGCCAGCTTGAGGCCGGTTACCGGCCTCAAGCTGGCGTTGATGATTTTCCACCCATCAACGGATCGGTGATGCTCGGGTCTCCCGTTTCGACATGGCCGGCAAAACGCTGACTGAAGCCGACGTGGCCGGCTACTTTCACCTCGATATCATACCATCCTCCTGAGGCTTTTAAATCCAAAGATAAGGGCGCTCGCAACGAACTGACAGCCCATGATTTCCGAAACTCACTGTAAGATAAATCTTTTACTGTAACATGCAGATCGTCCTCCGACTTACATGACACAGTGATACCGCGGCTGGTTGTATCGGCCTCGACCAACACGCTCAGGCGAGGGTCGTCTTTGCCGCCTTTGAACGCTCGAAAAAAGCCATTCGGACCATGTACTTGCACGTGATAGTTGCCTGCCGGGAAACGCTCAAGCGGCCAGCTATAATCCAAGGGCTCGCCCTCGCGCACCGAAAAATCCCAAGTCCTGCCGGGGAGGGCTTCTCCATCGAATGGCACCAGTGTACGCACCTGAAATGGTGCACCTACGGTTGTCTTAATCTTTGGGCCGCTCCCGATGGCCAACAACGTAAGCACAAGCCGATCGTCTATCACCATGGCCGTCGCGGATAGGTTGTAAGGGAGGGCACATGCAGGCTTCGTGCCCGGCTCCTGTTTGGGCAATCGCGGATTCTGCGGATCGACAAGCGTGAAATTACCTGGCACCACCTTTTTTTGCGACCGATAAATCCGCTCAACATACGCATCACGACCGAGTGCCTCCAACGGTGGGGAATCAGAAGCGGTGACGGGGCGAAAAGCAGAAGTTAGATCTCCGCAAACCAACCGCCGCCAGCTACTTATATTAGTTTCCTTCACTCGCTTACCAGTCTTCTTTTCGAGAAAATGTTCGAGAAACTGCAAGCCGGAGGTATGGTCAAACACTTCTGAATTGACCCAGCCACCTTTAGTCCAGGGTGAAGCAATCACCATAGGTACCCGGAAGCCAAGTCCTATTGGACTGTCTAATGTCGCTTCCGGATTGCCGGTCCGGACTTTTTCCTGTTCGACAGTGACGTATTCATCCCGGGTATCGATACCCTGAGCCACGGCACCGGCCTCCGGTCGATCGGTATGAGGTGGCACAAATGGGGGCATATGATCGAAATACCCATCGTTCTCATCGTACGTGAGGATAAAAATGGTCTTTTTCCATACCTCTGGGTTCTTCGTCAGGATATCCATCGCTTCAGATACATACCACGCGCCGAACCACGGTGCTCCGGGATGATCCGAATAGTTACACGGAGCGACCAACCACGAAACGGTTGGTAAATTGCCCTCGTCCACATCTTTACGGAACTGGTAGAAGATATCCCCTTTGGGCACTTGAACACTTTTCTCTCCACCCTTATCGGTGTAATGAATGGTCTCCAGTTCATGATAATGTGGGTCACCGGTATTGGTTATGAATGCGCGCCGATGGATTTCTTGCTCAATTGAGGAAAGTGCTTCGAAGTTTGTAGCGCTATACCGTGCCAAATCCGCTTGAAGCTGTGTCAACTCGTCCCTCTTTTTTACTAGCGTCTTTGCGTCTACCGTAGCCGAATCTACCAACTCTTTTTGCAGTTCGCTGATGCGTCTTTCCATATACCTGCCGTGAGCCGGATGAAAACGTACATGGTATTGCTTGTGGAATTCTAGGTTGTTATCCGTAAAATTGGCCAGCCAGTCTTCCTCCTCGCCTTCAAAACCAACCGGAAGACTCAGTTCGTTCTGATACACTTTCCAAGATATACCCGCTTCCTGTAAGCGCTCGGGATAGGTTTTCCAGCGCACGTCTTTATAGTTAATCTGTCCATTGTCCACATGCGCTACCGCATCCGGATTGCGCGGTTCTTCACGGATGGTTCCCGACCAGAAGTAGGACCGGTTGGCACTGGTGCCGGTAAGGGATGAGCAAAAATGCTGGTCACACACGGTAAAGGCATCCGCAAGGGCATAGTAGAACGGTATATCTTCCCGATCGTAGTATCCCATGGTCAGCGGGATGTGCCGATACTCCGGGTTCCCTGCTCTTTTTGCTTCTAGCCAGGTATCCATTTTTCCGTCATTTCGTGCATGCACCATGTCGCGCCACCCATGCGGAAGCGACCCCATCCAAGTGGCTTTGGTATTGGTAATATCAAGACGGAAAGGTGAATAATGCTCTCCTTGAGCATTATGCTGTACCCAAATCGGCAATCCATCCGGCAGTTTGATGGCGCGCGGGTCGTTAAAACCACGCACGCCGCGCAAAGTACCATAGCAGTGGTCAAAAGATCGGTTTTCCTGCATCAGGAATACCACATGTTCGGCATCGAGGTACGTACTGCCTTCAACGGCGTCGATGGCTAGTGCGCGTTGGATCGAATTGGGCATTACATGTGTTGCCGCGGCGGCTCCCGCCAACAGGGAAGCTTTTTTCAGAAACGATCTTCTTGATTCCATAAACAAACGTAACAATAATTGATTGATTGGCCCAGCGGTTTACCAACTTATTGTAGACACTAAGGTTTTTCGTGAATATCGTCCTTACCCTCACCAAACTGACAATCGATCGCTGCAGAAAAATTTTCGGCAGTGGTTATATTCCGACTGCGGGTACATCCGTGACGGCTGTCGCCAAAGTCGGATGTTTTGTAAAAATCAAATTAACTATGCGCTCATTACCCGATGATCCTTATATTTAGCGCTGCTATCTTGAAAAACGTCAGAACCACAATTGTATGAACAAAATTGTTGCTGTCCTTCTATTCATGATCTTGTCATGGAGTTGCGGAAATAAAAAAAGTCAATTGCCGACTAAGGAGTTGGATCCTGCCCATACCGCAGCGTTGGCGCGAACCATCGAAAACCAGGTCAATGCAGAACTCGACAGCGGACTCACCTTGAAATTATGGGGGATCGATTCTTTGGTTATTTCGCCGATCGCGATTGATGTCGATGATTTCGGCCGCCTTTTTTATACCACTACCGATCGGCAAAAAAATTCGGAATTTGATATCCGTGGCCACCGCGATTGGGAAATACCTTCCATTGGCCTACAAACGGTGGAAGATCGTCGCAATTTTTTACGCACGGAACTATCTCCAGCAAATAGCGCTCGCAATACCTGGCTTGCCGATCTCAATGGTGACGGCTCGCACGATTGGCGGGATCTCACCGTAGAACGGGAGAAAGTATACCGCGTGGAAGACCTTTCTGGAGATGGTGTAGCCGACCGTTCGCAGCTGGTAGTTGATGATTTCCATGATGAAGTAACCGATGTGGCAGGTGGCGTTTTTGTCGATGGGAAGAACCTTTATGTAACGGTTGCGCCAGATCTATGGAAGCTTACCGATAAAAATGGTGACGGCATACCTGATGAAAAACAATCCATTTCTCATGGTTATGGGATACATGTGGGGTTCAGCGGGCATGGCATGTCTGGCGTAAAGATGGGACCGGATGGTCGCCTTTATTGGCAAATCGGGGATATTGGCTTCAATGGTGTAGGGCCCGACGGGCAAAAATGGGCGTATCCAAACTGTGGGGTTATCGCTCGTGCCAATCCTGATGGCAGCGATTTTGAAATCTTTGCCTATGGTTTACGCAATACACATCAATTCGTGTTTGACGAATACGGGAACATCATCAGCGAGGACAATGACGGTGATCATCCCGGCGAAAAAGAGCGTTTGGTCTACATTGTCAACGGTTCGGACGCGGGGTGGCGCAGTAATTGGCAATACGGGAAATACCATGATCCGGATAACAATGGCTATAAAGTATGGATGGATGAAAAAATGTATCTGCCTCGCTTTGAAGGCCAAGCCGCCTATATAACGCCCTGTATCAGCAACTTCGTGAGCGGCCCGACAGGACTTGTTTATAATCCGGGAACAGCGCTTAGTCCCCAATATAAAAACACCTTCTTAATTGCCGAATTTGTGGGCAGCCCCTCCAACTCGGGGATTCACAGCTTCAAACTGAAGCCCAAAGGGGCAACGTTCGAATTGGGAGAGCATAAAAAGATTTTAGGTGGTATATTGGCCACAGGTCTCGATTTTGGCCCAGACGGTTCGCTTTACATAGCCGACTGGATAGATGGATGGGGTACCCACGATTATGGCCGTATTTGGAGGATGGACGACGAAAGTGGTGCTTCGGCTGCTATCCGTCGGGAAGTCCACGATCTGTTGGCCACAGATTTTGCCGATAAGAAAAACACCGATCTGCGCAATCTACTCCAGCATGAGGACATGCGCATTCGGCAAAAGGCCCAATTTGCTCTGGCGGAACGAGGAAAGAGAGGATTAAAGACTTTTCAAGAAGTTCTTTTGCAAACCGGCCATCAGTTAGCTAGGGTACACGCCATTTGGGGAATTAGCCAATTGGCACGAACCGAGGCTACGTATGCCGCTCCCCTCGTTCCGTTACTCAAGGACGCCGATCCGGAAATACGGGCTCAAGCTGCCAAGTGGTTGGGCGACATCCGTTATCAGGCGGCTGGCGATGAGCTGCTGCCGCTATTGAGAGACAACAATAGCCGCGTTCGCTTTTTCGCCGCCGAAGCCTTGGGCCGGATTCAATATGAACCGGCAATTGCCCCAATCATTGCCATGCTGGAAGCCAACGACGACCAAGATGCGTTCTTACGCCACGCCGGTACACTGGCATTAGCTCGCATCGGTAAACCGGAACCCCTTATTGCGCTGGTGAACAGTGCGTCACGGGCACTCCGGATCGCGGCCGTCGTAACATTGCGGCGCATGGGCGATCCCAGCATTGCCCGCTTCCTTAACGACCCCGATGAATTCGTTGTGACGGAGGCCGCACGTGCGATTAATGACGACCTGTCCATCAAAGAAGCGTTGCCTGCCCTTGCCGGGTTACTCGACGCCACTTCGTATACGAACGAAGCATTGATCCGCAGGATCATAAATGCCAATCTCCGGGTCGGGCAGCCCGACAATTTACAAAGCCTTATCCAATACATGCAAGAACATACTCATCCTACATCGATGCGAACCGAAGCAATGGACGCCGTCAGTACCTGGGCGAAACCTTCTGTTATGGATCGCGTAGACGGCCGTTATAGAGGCTCTATTAAGCGAGACGCGGATGAATTACGGAAACAAACCGCCGAGGTGTTTACCCACCTGCTTACCGATCGGGAATTAACCGTCAGACGGAGTGCTGCAAAAACGATCGGTAAGCTCCGGATTCGCCAAGCGGTTGACCAGCTGGCGGCTGGGCTAAAGGATCGGGAAGCATCCATGCGCATTGAATGCTTAAAAGCGCTGGTGGCGCTTGAGGCGCCGCAGCAGGAACAGGCGATCAAATTGGCCCTTGCCGATCGTGAAAAATCGGTTCGAGTAGCCGGTCTTAACTTACTTGAAAACATGGCAATTCCGAAATCCGTCATGGTTGAATTACTGACAAATGTCATCGCTACGAAAACGACGGAAGAAAAACAAGCGGCAATCGTTACAATGGGTAAAATACCGCTTGAAAACTCCCAGGCTGCTTTCGTGAGTTTGTTAGACCAGATGAAAAATGGCCGGCTCAATCCGGATGTCTATTTAGAATTGGGCGAGGCCATTGACAGCACCCATTCCGAAGCGCTGAAGGCGCGCTATGCCGCCATCAGTCAAAATTTCTCGTCCGACGAATTGCTGGCTTCCTATACGAGCAGTCTACAAGGCGGTGATCCAGACCGAGGGCGACGGATTTTTTTCCAGCATCCACAGGCACAATGCATGAAATGCCATTCTTACGATGATCGTGGCGGCAATGCGGGCCCACGCCTAAACGGAATTGCTAACCTGCTAACGCATGAGCAATTACTCGAATCGGTGATCGATCCCAGCCGCCGCATAGCACCGGGATTTGGTGCAGTTGTCCTCGAACTAAAAAACGGACAAACGATATCCGGTATCTTCGAAGGGGAAGACGGCCGTGGTGTAAAAATCCGAAAAGGACAGGGCTCCTATCAACTCATTCCGCAAAGTCAGATTCAGAAAAAAAACTTTTCACCCTCGAGTATGCTCGATATGAAAACCATACTTTCCAAACGCGAAGTCCGGGATGTGGTAAGTTTTCTGGCTACATTAACGGAAGATTAACGCCGATCAATTCGCATAACGGATTCCAGATTTGCTCTCTTTTCCCTTGATTTTTCCGGTTTTCACCAAGTGATTCAAGCGGAAAGCCACCACCTTTCTGAGTTTGGAAAGCCCATAAGCGGGTTCTAGACCGTTGAGGTGGTCGATAAGTTCCTCTTTGGTGCTGTTGCCTTTTTGCCCCAAGGCATAACGGATTTTTTCATCCATCGTAGCGTTCGGATTAAAAACCGATTCATTGTTCGCTTTCTGTTCCTCCGTTTTTTTTACTGCCGCCGCTTTTTTTCTCACCGGCCTTTTTTCTTCAACTACAACAGCCGGCACGGCAGTCACGGCAGAGGCACTTGCCGGCTTATCTGCAATGCGCGGTTTACGGACTTTACTAACAGGGCGCTCCTCGGTCTCCTGCACTGTAGCCGTATCGGGAACCGACGCTTTGGTCTTTGGTGAACGGGGCGGCTTGCTTGTTGCGGCGGCGGATTCAATCGGGGTCGATTCTGAATCAGCTTTAACACCCTTAATGGCTTCAGTTACCTTTTTTCGGATCGCTTTTACGGCTTTCTCAAGCTTCTTTTTCCCCTTCTTCTTACCCTTCTTGCCAGACGGCTTTTCATCGTCATCAATCGAATTCAATACCTTTTCCAGCTGTTCCAATTCCTTCTTCAACGACTTTTTGCGTTCTTGAAGGTAGGTCAGTATTTCGCTGTTTGAAACTTTTGGTTTTGCCATGTTATTAATTGCTTTTTTCAAAAGTATTCATTTTTAGCCAAATAAAAAACCTACCAAGCCATGCTCTCGGTTTCAAAAAGGCGCGATTCTGCAAAAAGAGAATCTTTTAAATTCTCGCTGCGGCAGGCTCATCTACGAACCAGGTAATCCGGTCGTCTGCGACATCAATGAGCTGCGCCGGGTAGTGTTCAAAATTACGTTCACCCTGCAAAACCTCATACAACGCATCTGCTTTATTCGACCCGTAGGCGATGACAGCAATCTGATTGGCCCGGTTGACTAACGGCACGGTAAGCGTAATTCGATACATAGCCTGAGCTTCGAGGTAATAGGCAGCAACCCACTTATCGTATTCATGCAATACTTCTGTATGCGGGAACCAAGAAGCCGTATGGCCGTCCGCTCCCATACCCAATAAAATCAAGTCAAAACATCCTTCAACAAGATGCAACCGTACCGATTTCTCATAGCTCTGTGCAAATTCATCAGGAGAAACTCCTTCAGCCCACATTGGAAAAATCTGCGATCGTGGAATCGGAACATGCGACAACAGCGTCTCAAAAGCCATTCGTGCGTTACTCCGTTCATCGTCAAGCGGCACCCAACGCTCATCGCCCCAAAAAATATAAACCTGTTCCCATGACACTTGATCTCGGTAAGGTACAGAGGCCAATAACCGGTATAAATCGACAGGGGAACTCCCACCCGTAAGTGCCACGTTAAAACGCCCATTATGCGCAATGGCTGTCTGAGCGGCTTGTACAAACAGCTGTGCAGCTTCCGTATTCAGTTGTAGTAAATCTTTGAATTTTTTAATCATGGTATCACGTATGTAAATTCAATGCCCAGATATGCCCTTGCCGGGCGATCAATGCCTCGGCGCTCTCGGGGCCCCAGGTACCCGCCGCATAATTGGGAAAGTCCAGTGAATCCCGGCTTTCCCAGGTTTCCAGTATAGGGGTGATCACATCCCATGCTTCTTCCACCTGATCCGAACGCATGTACAGGGTCGTATCGCCCCGCATAGCATCCAACAGTAGGGTCTCATAGGCCTCGGGGGTCTGTGTAGAACAGGTGTCGTAATTAAATACCATTTCAGCCGGATTGAGACTCATCTCCAAGCCTTGCTTTTTAGCCGTAAATCTCAGTCGGATATCCATGGTGGGCTGAATATTGATAGTCAGCCGATTAGGCATTAAGTTACCTGCTTGTGAAGAGGAAAATGTCGAATGTGGTACCGGACGGAATTGGATCGTAATGGACGAAGTTTTCTCCTGCATGCGCTTTCCCGTGCGCAGGTAAAACGGTACTCCTTGCCACCGCCAATTGTCGATGTAAAGCTGCACCGCCGCATAGGTTTCAACATTCGAGTTCGGATTTACTCCTTCTTCTTCCCGGTAGCCCGGCACTTTTTTACCATTGATCCAACCGGCACCATATTGGCCGCGCACTGCATACTTATGTACCTCTTCGTGCCGTAATCGGCGAATTGCCCGCATCACATCCACCTTGCGATTTCGTATCTCCTCCGCATGAAACGAAATGGGTGGCTCCATGGCTATCATACATAGGACCTGCAGTAAATGGTTTTGGATCATATCCCGCAAGGCACCGGAGTTTTCGAAATAACTCCCCCGATCTTCCACCCCTACTTGTTCGGCTACAGTAATCTGGATGTAGTCGATATAATTGCGGTTCCAGAGCGGTTCGAAGAGCGCATTTGCGAAGCGGAACGCTAAAATATTCTGTACGGTTTCTTTTCCCAGGTAGTGGTCAATGCGATAGATTTGTTCTTCCTGGAATGTATTGCCCAACAGTTGGTTGAGGGCGACAGCGGTTTGCTTGTTGTACCCAAACGGTTTTTCGACCACAATCCTATCGGAAGCGGGTACATCGGCCAGTTTATGCTTACTGATGTTAACGGTGGCTGTCTCGATGAATTGCGGAGCGATGGATAGGTAAAACAAGCGATTGGCCCGTATGCCCCACTCTTTGTCGAGCGCATCCAGCTTCGCCGCCAAGCCTTCATAAGCCGCCTCGTCGTTGATGTTCGACTCAAAGTAAGAAATGGCTGGCTTGAATTGATCCCATTGGGCATCGTCCGGTTTTCCCTTGCGGGAAAATTCGACCAACCCTTCATATAAATGTTCCCTGTACTCGCCGTCGCTCAATTTAGTTCTTCCGAGTCCGATGATCGCGAATTTCTCGGGCATCCACCCGTCGATATATAAGTTATAAAAAGCGGGTATCAGTTTTCTCTTCGTAAGATCTCCCGTTCCGCCGAAAATCACGATAATCGTGGGGGATAGTTTTCTATTTGCTTTCATTTCTGGTTTAAAAATGTTCAATTACGTTACTGGCCATTCTATTGACCGGAGTGGTCTTCCAACGCGATTACTTTTTGCAGACGTCGCTCGAAACGTTCACTTCCTTCGTAGCGAGCTTGCAGGAATGCATGTACCAATTCCCACATGAGCATTGGGCCGACCACGCGCCCGCCCAGGCACATGAGGTTCATGTCGTCGTGTTCCACGCCCTGGCGGGCGGAATAGGTATCGGTGATGAGCGCGGCGCGCACACCCCGTATTTTATTGGCGGCGATGGATACCCCAACGCCGCTGCCACAGACCGCGATACCGCGTTCAACCTCTTTATTGGCTACCGCATGCGCCAACGGCACGATAATATCCGGATAATCATCCGCAGGGTCATAGACTAACGCGCCGTAGTCGTGCACCGCATACCCCGCTTCGGTAAGTTTATTGATCAAATCGTGCTTTTGTTCAAAGCCGGCATGATCCGCCGCAACACCTATCTTCATTGCCATACAGCATATCGATTAATTCGCAACTTGCTACGTTAAATTCGACGTCAAATTTAAGCGGGTCAAGTTAGCCAAAAAATCCATATGCTGCCTAACCGTTGTGTCAAAAATTGAAAAGAGGCTCGGAAAGACGTGTATCAACGTTCAGGTCGCTCGGCCCCGTATCCCGGCTTCCCATGAAACCAAGCCGCAGCCTGACCGGCAAGCCAAAGGTAATGATCTGTGGGCAGGTCGTCCTCGATACCGACGAACCGGAGTCCTTTTTCGCCGTTAAGGGGCGTATCTTTTTCATTGGCGGTTTTAAAGATGGCGGTTCCTTCATCGATCTCATCAAACATGGCAATGTAAAGCGCTTTAGCGCCTGCTTGTTTAGCTGCGGCCACCTGCTGCCAGAAAAAATCGCCTTTCAGGCGCGGAATCTGATGATAGATCTTCGGATTGTTATGCATATTCCCCCAGCTGAACCCAGCAAACACCAGTGGCACATAATCCACGTTATTGGTGGTGCACCAAGCGATATCGCGGGCCACCACCGAGGGGTCGAACGTCTCGCTATTGTAACGGCCTACCGCCCATGGCATCACGATATCTGCCTTCCTGACGAGGGTATGCAACGCTTCGGAAGGCTCGGTGTCCCGGCCGAGGCTGCTCCAATAATACGGCACACCAAGCATAACGGAGACGCCGTGATCAGGCGACTTCAGCCGATCGACCAACTGATCTACGTCGGCGATAGTATAGCGCCTACGGTCGTTGAACCCGACGCCCCAGATGGTCATCAACGGCTTACCCCGATGCAACAGATAAGTTGGGTTTACTTCGGGGTCGGTCAGCTTGAATGTTTTTACCAGCTCCTTCCAATCGGCATCTACCAATGCAATGTCTTCACTGCGGCAACCACTCAGATCATACATTACGCTAATGGCTCTGCCATATTTCTTGGCGGCTTTCAGCGCACTCTGGAGCACCTTATTAAAATGGCGTTTGCCCGAGGCACTTTTAATTTCGGCTACAAAGCGCTGCATATGAACCCCGTCGATGCCATATTCCTTCATCCACTTAAAATGAAGGTCTACACTTTCTTCGTCATAGGCGCTGTATAGGTATGCATCGCTGCCATCCGCAAACTTAAACGGCGATTTGTACTTTTTTTTGTATTCACGCATATCGGGCCAGAAATCTACACTGCTGACGCCCGGTTCGAAAGCGCCGCCCCGTCCCCGGTAGTGATACCACCCCCGATGGGAGTCGTCTCCCTCAGCGGCAAACCACCCTTGGTAACCGGCCATAACCAAGCCGGTGTAAGCGGAGTAGATAGGCTTTCCGCGACCTTCAGTTTGGGCAAAAAGACTTTGCCTGATAAAAAGTGACGCAATAGCGATGACAATATAATAAAGCACGTTTTTCATGATACGTTAATTTGTTTTTAGATCTGATCCTTAGTTATCGGTTTATTTAATCCCCAGATTTCTTTGATGGTACTTTCCTGACTTTTTCCCGTAGGACAATTGGGTCCCTGTGTATTTGCACGGTATCGATTGGTTTCAGCCCCGGTGATGATGCGGCTACCGGGCATCTGCAAAAACCCGCACGGATCGGTTTCCTTCACCCACCGGTGGGCATAGTGGAGGAATGCATTCCGGTATGTTTCGGGTTGTTTCGAAAACCAGGTGATTTCATCGTATCCCCATGCATAGTGATCCTTCCAATTGGGCTCATCCCGATGCTTGCTGATGCCGAAATTATCAAACTCAACCAGGTACACGCTGTGGTCACAGCGCCAGCCGCTGGGGGTAACGCCACCCACGGTTTTCCGATAGATCCCGTCGTAGTAACCCACCTCCAATTGCACCTTTTGCGGTTCGTCAATGATTTCTTTCAAACGGAGCGGAAAGGAAACGAAGTCAAATAGCAGCCTGCCATCGAGCACCATGCCGCCATTGGGCAAGTGGGAATCGCAGATCACCGTGCCACGGCGAGCCACAGTCAATGCTGACAGCCGTACCTTGTGCAGCAATTCTCTCCACGCGGCCAGCCCCGCTTCCCCATGGTCCATGGCCATTAATTGGGCTTGTCCAAAATGGATGGCTTCGATGCCTATCTCCATGTACCTGCGGGCCAGGTAGTAAAAAAATAACCTTGTCTCCTGTTGGGTAATATCAGGCACGCTGCTCCCTTTCCGCCAATGGTCTACGAGGTATCCTTCGCTGTTAAGCATCGCTTGGTAGACAAAATTCCGTTGCTCGATAGGTAGATCAAACGCCTCAAATACCCATGCCGGTATGGGTATTTCCTGCACCTTTTCGGTTACAATTTCGAAAATTGCCGCCTGGAAAACCACCGTGCTATCATACGCGTGGAACGTATCGATTGCTGCTTTCGCATTTGTCCAGAAAGAGGGAGTCAAGAAAAAATTCTCTTTGCCCCAGGAGTATAGCGAACGGCCGATGAACTTCGCACCGATATTTTTCAGCATGCGGAAATCATCCTCCTTGTTTGGATACGGCCCGTCGTTGTAGCAACCCTCACTGGCTATTACTTCGGCCTGCGTAATACTTCTGCTTAGGTAGTTTTCCAATACCTGCCGGGATATGACGCCATCGGCGAAGTGGTAGGAGGAATCGACGTCCTTTTTTCCTACATAGGTGTACCCATGCATCGATAGCATTAACAACCAAGCGATCACAGATGTCCGCCTAAATCTGCTCATGTTCATATTTTTATCTTTTTGGTTCCGCGATACCCCAAGAGGTATTGGCCTTGTCACCCATTTTAAACTCCAGCGTTCCCCCCTGACTCACCGCGCCGTGCGATATCCAGGGGGTAAGCAGCGGTTGCCCGTTCAATGTGGCAGACTGGATGTATTTGTTGGTATCGGACACATTATTTGCAATAACTTCGAACGTCTTTCCATTCGGCAGGCGGATAACGGCCCGTTCGAACGCAGGGCTACCGATCGAATAGCTGGGCGTTCCCGGTGTGACGGGATAAAAGCCCAATTTCGAAAAGACGACGAACGCCGACATGCCACCGCCATCTTCGTCGCCCGGTACGCCCATCAAATCGTTCCGGAACCATTGCTTCAGTAAAGTTCGGATCCGTTTTTGTGTCTTCCAGGGCTGTCCGGCATAGTTATAAAGGTACGGGATATGCAAGGAAGGCTCGTTCGCCATTGAAAATTGGCCGACGTTGCCGGTATGATCGGGAAGTTGGGCATAGAATTCATGCTTGGACTTACCCAAGGGCTGGTTAAACATATCATCTAGGTTCTTGACAAAGGCTTCTTTGCCACCCATAAGGGCAATCAGGTCGGGAATATTGTGTTGTACATCCCACCGGTAAATCCAGGCGTTGTTTTCTCCGTAATAGCCACGCGCGCCCTGCCCACCGGAAAACACGTAGTCAAAAGGTTCGATAAATTCGCCATTGGCATCTTTTGGATGGAAGAAATGGGTTTTCGGATGAAACAGATTGCGGTAGTTGAACGATTGCTTTAGAAAATACGCATATTCGTCATCTTTGCCAAGTGCTTTGGCCAGCTGGGCAAGGCACCAGGTATCGTATGCCGTACCTAAGGTCACCGCAACCGGTTGTCTTCGTTCAAAGCTATTCACCTCCGGAATCGTCTCTTCCTCCCCGTCCCGCAACGCGGGAATGTACCCGTGCGCTTTATAGAATCGATCCAGCTCGCCCGCCGGGGCACCCGACCATGGAGCCAGTGTCTTTTCGGTAATTCCCTTCTTGGCTGCCTCATACGCTTTTTCGAGGTCAAATCCCTTCACACCCTTTACGTAAGCGTCGAGCAGGGTTGCCACCCCATGATTGGAGTTCATCCGACGGCTATCGCCGGTAATCTCGGGGAAGGTAGGCAACCAGAAATGCTCCATCTGACTAGCCATTGTGATAAACGAATGGACAATGTGGGATTCTTTTTCTGCATCGATTAGCACGTTCAGCGGGTGATGGGCCCGGTAAGCGTCCCAAATCCAATCATCGGTATAGAAAGGAATACCCTCGTCATTATGTACGTTACCGTCAAATGCGCTGAAGTAACGGCCATCTTCGGAAATGTTTACCGGCCGTTCGAAGGTACGGTATAGCGACGTGTAAAAAATCGCTTGGTCATCGGGGCTACCGCCTGTGACCCGGATTTTTCCCAATGCCTCGTTCCACGCCGCACGACCCGTTTTCTTCAGCGCCGTGAGGTCGTAGTCCTTGATTTCCCGGCGCAAATTTTCCCGGGCTTGGGCTTCATCAATGAAAGAAATGCCATAGCGAACCCCCAATTGACGGACGCCATCCGCAAACTGCAGCACCATCGCGGCGTTCCGTCCTTCGGTTTTGTTTCGCTCGACCAACCCATTGTCCTGCAGCACGGCAGCTTTGACCGGCGCTTCCGCGGTTTCCAAATAGATGTATACTTTCGTTTGGTTGGCGAGCGACTGATAACCGGAAAGGGCTTTTCCATCCCAACGTAATGTCCCATTATGAGAACTAACAATAATCGACACCGGACTGTCTTCCTCGAAATCAAGCTGATACAGCGCCGATTGATGTGAAGGAGCAAAGTCAACGCCGATTTTCTCTTCATCCAGGTAGACCGTGTAGGCATAGGGTTTGATCACTTCTTGGTCGTAACTATACGAAATAACCGGCTGAAGATCTGCCGTATTTCCCCGAAAAGGGCTTAGATTAAACGCCGAGCTACCTCGGTGACTGGTAACAATAAGCGGAAGCCCATGCAACCGGTCGCCCGTATAATCGTGGCGTTCGGGGTATACGCGCAGAAAACTGTTGGGAAGATGAACCGTGGGGTAGGTCGGCACCAGCAAATGACTGATGTTACCCATGTAGGGATTTACGTAATCCACCGGCTCTTTGTCCGGCACACCAGCATGAGCACACGCATTCGTTCCGGCGATAGCCAATACCGCTAAGCCGGCATAACCCAAAATCGCATTTACCTTTCTCTTGATTCCTATAGCATCTATCATATGAATGTATTGTATTTTTTTTAAAAGAAGCAGCAACTATTACCGATTTGGTCGGGTAGATCCGTAACCCGATTCGCCGTGAAACCAACGGGCCGCCTCTCCGGTAAGCCAGAGATAATGGTCTGATGGCAGATCTTGCTCAATTCCCATAAATTGAAGCGGGCCATTAAGCGGCACTTCATTCTCCCGTGCGCACTTAAAGATCGCGGTACCCTCGTCCACTTCATCGAACATGGCCACATACAGGGACTCTGCACCAGCCCCTTTGGCCCCTACCACCTGTTTCCACAGGAAATCCCCTTTTAACCGCGGAATCGAATGGTATAGCGACGGATCATTGTGCATATTGCCCCAGCTGAATCCCGGGAATACCAAGGGTACATAATCGACACTGTTTTGCTTACACCACATCAAATCCATAACCATCGTACCGGCCGCATTGTTGTAGCTATCGTTGTCATATCGCCCAACAGCCCAAGGCATAATGATATCAACTTTTTTGATCAAGTCAAGTAACGCCGGATCATTCTCGGTATCGCGGTCCAACGTACGCCAATAATACGGAACGCCCAGCATGATGGATACTTTATTAGCGGGGCCTTTTAGCCGATCGACCAAACGGCTTACGTCGCTGACCGAATATTGCCGGTTATCATTAAATCCCACACCCCATATGGTCACAAGGGGTTTTCCGTTGTGCCGGAGATACGTGGGATGCTCGAAATTATTAAATAGATCAAATGTTTGCTGCAATTCACTCCAATCCTCCTCCAGATAGGCAACATCTTCACGGGTTGAACCGCTAAGGTCATACATTACGCTGATTGCCCGTTCGTATTTTTTTGCTGCCTTCAGCGCATTGGCCAGCACTTGGTTGAAATGTCGTTTCCCCGCCGCATTGGAGGGTTTGATCTCTCCCACAAACCGTTGCATATGCACACCGTCCAATCCGTATTCTTTCATCCATTTGAAATGAAGGTCTACACTCTCTTCGTCGTAGGGACTGTATAGGTAAGCGTCTGAGCCATCTGCGTATTGAAAGGGGGATTTATAAGTTTTCGAATAGTCCGTGACATCCGGCCAAAAGTCTATGTTTGTAACGCCGGGCCTAAAGGTATTGTTTGGCCCTTGGTAATGATACCAACCCCGGTTGGAGCCATCTCCCTCTGCAGCAAACCAACCCTGATATCCTGCCATGACCAGTCCGGTATAAGATGTGTATAAGCATCCCGTTTCATCGTAAACGGCTTCGGGAACTTCTTCGGTTTCATCTTCAGGAACTTTAACCGAATTATTGTCTTTTGAGCAAGCTATCCATAAAAAAAATGAACCGCTTAGGAACGCAAGCTTGAAAAATCTTTTGGATCGAGTAATCATCATCATTGAAATATTTTGATATTTACCACCGTTTGAAGCATTTACGGGGTAAGCACCCGCACAAAACGAAAATGGGTTGTTCATCGCCTTCGCGATGAACAACCATTCGAACTCCCGGTTCGCTGTCGATTACCACGCCATGCAGGGTGATCAACAGATTTTAACACAATCAAGTGGTGATCTTTCGGTATATCCATCATCGGGGAACGTCTACTCTTACGATCTCCGTATAGTTATATTTCCGGTTCGCATCGTTCACATTTGCCCCCAAACGGACGTAATAGGTATAACCTGCTTTTACAGGCAACGGCCCGACCATGTACACCTCACTTGTTTCGGCGTCGCCGACCTCTTCCTGCCAGGACTTGTTGATTTGTATCCTGGGGTTGGTGTATTCCGCAATATCAATGCTACTGGTGGCACCGCAAAAGGTAGTGAGACTCAAAAACGGTTTGATTTCAACCAGGTTCGGCAGCCCCGTGCGGATAGGGGCCCTGAGTCTGCATTTCATTGTCAAGTTCAAGCCATCCAATGAAGTCTCAAAGTCAATCAATTGCAAATAAGGGGTAACGGTGAAATCTTGCTCCGTGTTTCCGTTAAAAACAACGTTTTTTACGGTATCCGTAACCGGCCAGAAAGGGCCGCCATACGGAAGCATATCATAGGTCCCTGCAAACAGTTTGCTGTTGTTATAAGAGCCATCCTGTTTGACCGATAAGTTCCGCGGAGTCGGCTCAGAGGCTGTCCAACTTCTTTCCCAGATCCGGATGCCCCAATCGTCTTGCGACGAAAGCAAGTTCTCTCCCGTGTATGAATCAATGATACGCCCATGTACACGCGCATCCGGAGCCTCCCAGTTGTCGGTCTTGTAACAAGAGGTGGCCGACAAAAGACTCGCCCCTAAAATTGAATATATGAGTAATTTCTTCATAACATTTACTATAGCGGTTATTTAATAAAGTGGGTTCTGCGGCAACAGATTATTATTTTTACCGATTTCGCCCCATGGAATGGGTTCATAGTAGCAGGTCTTGGACGCCGTCCATTCCCTGTTGATCCGGTTATCTTCATTCAGGTATATGTATTTCCCTTCGTCGGCCACATAATAGGCGCTCAGCACACGGTGACGGAAATGATTCAACACCTGGTCGGCCGTTCGCCAGCGACGTAGATCCCACCACCAATGGTTTTCGCCATATAGTTCCCGCTCCCGTTCGTCGCGGATAAACTGTAACGACCGTTCAATCGCGTAGGTATAGTTCGCCTTGTTGATTGTACCTATATTGGTTAAGGTCATATCGATCGCCGGACGAACCACCTTGGCACCTGCACGGTCGCGGATTTTTGCCACGTAATAAAACGCTTCTTCCCGTCTACCCAGTTCGTAAAGTGCTTCGGCGGTGTTCAGGTAAATTTCGCCTAGGCGGAAAACGACCCAATGCTGATCGCTACGGTAGACATTGACATCAGCGGTAGCAAGGTCTGGATCGATGTACTTACGGATATAGGCCGCACCCCAACCGTTATTTTCGCCCCCTTGATCATCGAAATGCCCATGGGCCCCAGTAATGTTTAGCGTGACACCGTTGATTTCGGTAGTCCAGCCCCGTCCACCTAAAATACGGTTTCCGTTGCTGTTGATCGGCGCGGAGTTCACGCCCTTCTGGGCGTCGGCTGCAACGCCATCAAACGATCTGTAAATACCCTTTTGGATTTCGAAGATTTTCCCACGCAACTCATCGCCATCGAAATACATGGTACCACGCATACGGGGCTCCATTCCGTTACGGATGTCACTGCGGCTATCAAAACGAACAGGCGTTCCATCCGGATGGGTGTATACCGGCATGTCGTACAATTCCATGAAGTCCAGTGGGACATAACTTTCGGCACCAACAAACGACGACATGTCCGGTTGTGGAGACATCAGTGCATCGTAGTTATGCGTCAAACGGTTGCCGTTTGGCGAATTCTTATTGTATTCTTTGATGAATATTGATTCCGACGAACTGGGATCCAAGAACAGCCTGGCAAAATTCGTTGCTTTGTCCGCCTCTTTGTTATACAAGGAATAAGGACCGGCTTCGATTATTTTCCCAGCTTCCACCGCATATTCGAAGAACTCGTTTGCCTGTGCGGGTTCCATGCCTGCCAAACCTTGCTGTGCCGCTAGTTCAGTTTGTTTGAATCCCAGTGACTCCGTATACTTTGCAATGGATCCGGCATATAACATCGTGCGGGACATCAAGGCGGCGGCAACGTATTTGTTCGCGCGGCCTACCTCTTTGGTGTCGGCAGACATATGATCAATCGCAAATTGCAGGTCATCGTGAATGAATTTCCACGTGTCGTATTCGGTATTTCGTGATACATTCAACACGTCAGGGCCCGCCAGCGGATCTTGGACTTCCGTGACGATAGGCACCCCGCCATAGCGCTTGGCTAATCCGAAATAGAAGTATGCACGCAAAAAGTGTGCTTCACCCAATAACCGGTTGTAATCGCCTTCGGGGTACTTATCCTTATAGGTTGGGAAATTTTGGATAAAGGTATTCACGATGCGGATACGATCGTAAGGCCAATAGGCGAATCCATCGTTGTCGACACTCGCCCACGTATTGAAAAATTCCCCACTCATGTTACCCAGGCTGAACTTGCCGGATTCCCAGTAATTGTCCGGGCGATAGGCACTATTCGAATTCGTGCCATAGTACAGGAAATCTTCAATGGGCAGGTAATTATATAAACCTGCAAAGTATTTCTTCACACCGAATTCGGTACCAAAAAGTTCGGACTCACCCAATACCCCTTTTGGCTCCAAGTTTAATTCCCGGCATGAGAAAACAAGCCCTCCTAAAAGTGCTATATATGCTAACCGTCTCTTTTTCATTTGAATAATTTTTTATAATGGCAATGAAGCTTGCATGAACTATTTTTCACCGTGGGTTATCATCAGCGGCGTTCAAGCGGCCGCTGCGCAAAGTTCCCGTCGTCTGGCAATTCATGTAGATTCATTCGTAATTTTAGAATTTTATGCTTGCACCAAACGTGTAGGTCTTATTGTTCGGATAATTGTACAAGTCGACCGGACCATCTGCGCTACTAACCTGCCTACCGGGACGTTCGGGATCCATGTGTTCCAGACCCGTAAACGTCAACAGGTTATAACCGCTGAAATAAATCCGCAAATTCTTCACTCCGGCTTTGGACACCCACCTGTCAGGAAGGGTGTATCCCAATTCCGCGGTTTTCAGACGCGCATAGGATGCATTCTGAACCGCATTGGTTCCGGTGCGACGACCATCGCGACCTGTGATCGGAAAATACCCAGGCACCCATTCTGTACTCGCGTCGAAATAGTCGGCATTGGGATCAACTGGATGCCAACGGTCCATGAAAAATGCCAGGGTATTTTGTCCGCCAAATGGCAAAGGTTCGACAAGCAACTCGTTATAACTAACAAAGACGCCGTGTGCTCCCTGGAAATCCAGGGCCAAATCGATACCTCTCCAGGCGCCTCCCAATGAAATCCCGTAGTTAAAAACCGGAAGCCCGATCGAGGCGATGGGATGCTCATCGTCCCCGTTGATCACGCCATCTTCGTTCCAATCAGTCAGGTACCAGTCGCCCGGTACCGTTCCTTGACCTTGGGGAACAGGGAAATTACGGATGTCGTGGTAATTGGTGAACATCCCGCCCGACTCATTTCCCCACCAGATATCGTTGTAACGGCCCGCGGTACGGTTCCGCCAATAATCATAGGAATTGCTGGCTGGGGTTTCGAGCCAATTGGTCCGTTTTGATTTGGTTGCAGAAATTTGACCACCCACGTAGTAAGAAAACTCGTTGAAGCGGCTTCTGTAGTCGACCGACATTTCGTATCCAAAGTTTTGATCGCCATTCAGATTCTCCTTCGGCAGGTTTGCCCCTACGGTACCGGGAATTACCGCAGCGCTGGTTGCTAGCAGTCCGGAGCGGTCACGCCTGAAAATGTCAAAAGTTGCATTCAACTTGTTCTGCAAGAAGCCCACTTCCAATCCGACGTTATAGGACTTAATCTCGTACCACGTTAAATTGGGATTGGGTATACCTGAGGGGGAAACGCCACCAGTCAATACACCATTGTATATCCATCCGATGTTATTACCATCCAAGCCATAACCAATCATCGGTGGATAGGTGTCTGCCGAGCTATCATCGCCCATTTCACCGTACGAAGCCCTCAGTTTTAAGTTGCTCAAAAAAGCGAAATTATCTTTTACGAATCGCTCTTCGCTAATGCGCCATGCGCCGGACAATGTAGGGAAGAACCCAAAACGTTTTCCTTCCGGAAAACGGGAGGAGCCGGCATAGCGAAATTTGAACGCAAACATGTACTTGCCGGCGTAGTTATAATCTAACTGACCCACCAGTGATTTACTGGTCTGGTCACCTATACCGCCGCCGACGGCCCGCTGATTTAAGTCCTCTCCCGCAAAGAGGTATTCAGAATCGACAAACACGTCACGATAGGCACTGAAGCTATCCCAGTTACTAAACGTTTCTTCATACAGGAGGAAGTTGTTAAAGTTATGCTGACCAAAGGATTTCACGTAGAACAATCCCAACTGCATATTGGTGTCATTGTTGATATTGACCCCGCGCGTAACCCCAGATGGAGTATTTCGCTGAATGGGAGAATACGTATCGCTATTTTGATTGTACTGATATACCGTATACGTCCGTTTGTAATTATGGTAGTCGGGCAAACCAACCGCGTAATCGTACGACCCTTTTGCCGAAAGGCCATCCACGCCCGGGATCTGATACTCCAGCTGCAACGTTCCGTTAAACCGGCGATCCTTGTTTGCGTTATAACCCACGTAATCCGCGTCGGTCTGTACCATCATATTTACCCCATCAGCCAATACCTGATTGTCGCCGTTCGGATAGGCGGGATTATCATTCGCAAAGAACGGAGCATCTGGGCGGGCCAGCCAAGTCAATTTGTACGCTGTCCAATCGACGCCATTTGGTTTCGTCGTATTGACCATCATCCCTCCCAACGAGACCCGGGCTTTTAACCTTTTGGTAATCTGTGCATCGACGTTGGTACGCAGGTTCCAGCGATCGGAATAGTAATCATCGCTTCGGTATGAACCCGCTTGTTTCGAATAGCCTAAGTTAAAGAAATAACGCAGTTTATCGCTCCCCCCATTCACACTCAGGTTGTGTTGGGATTGCGGCGTGGTTTTTCGGAATACCTTATCCATCCAGTTATAAGAGGTCAGAGTGCCATCCCGATACGGCTGGAATTGCTCCTCCGTTACCATTGGATTTCGCCGAACCAGGTAGTTCCCGTTAAAATCCTGCCAGTTTTTTTCGTTCTTCAGTGTAAAGTAATCGATGGCGTTGGTGGTTTCGGGGACATTCAGGAACTGCTGTAAGGAGGCATTGGTACTAAACGTGATGTCCACTTTTCCGCCCATGTCCGTACCGCTCTTGGTCGTTACCAAAATTACACCATTGGCTGCGCGCAGGCCATAGATTGCAGCTGTACCGTCTTTCAGTACCGAAACACTCTCGATTTCGTCGCCACTCATGCGTGAAAAGTAGGCCTTATCCCGGGGAATCCCATCAATTACGAATAGAGGATCGCCCATCCCGCGGATATCGATCCGCGCATCGTAGTCGCCCGGCGCACTGCTTCGCTGTTGAACGCGTACGCCCGGTACTTTACCGGTCAGCATGTTTACCGTATTTTCGTTTTTCGTACGGACCATGTCCTGGCCACTGATGGATGACACCGCGCCGGTCAGGGTGGCCTTTGTCGTAGTGGCATATCCGGTAACGACCACTTCATCCAGTTCGCCTGCGTCATCTTCCAGTTGAACCGCTATGGAGGTCCTAGTCCCGATTTGCTCAGTCAATGTGGCCTTTCCTACATACCCAAACACAAGGATTCTTGCGTTCTCGGATACCTGGATCCGATACGCACCGGTTTCATCCGTCGACGTGGCCTCTTCGGGTCCATTTGCTGAATGGGCAGTAACGCTTACCCCCGCTAGTGCCTCACCGGTTTGGGCATCGGTTACCCGTCCTTGGATGGTCCGCGTTTGCGCAAGGCCATACAGTGGGGCAAGCATGATCAATAAATATAAGTATGTAATTTTTTTCATCAGAATAATCTGCTTTTATTGGCGATGAAGCTCGCTTGAAGCTAGGGCGCATCATCCCAAAATAGATAATTGGTTAACTCATTGCATTAGGTTATATCTGACTTCGATCTCCATGATCGCCCAGATAGGTTTTGCTTCGTACAAGCAAACTACGTCGGTGGGGGTGGGTCCATAGGGGTTGCTTTCATCATAATCAGTTTTAAATGTTGATCCTTTTGCCTAGCTATTTTGCACGCTCTTCGCGGTAACGCGTCAATCGAAATGACAGCGTGTTGTATACTTGTTTATGCCGTCCCTTAAATCGTATCAAGGATACAGGTGTACCCATAACAAATAATTAACAAAAGATTAACAACTATACAGCAACCCTTAACACCCTTATAAATTATTGTAAATCAGCGATATTTTCCATAAAATAATTATACACGATACCGGGGCTGGAGTTCCCGACGACTGTGTGACAATTCGGTTCCAAAGGGACATTCAGGGATATGTTTAACGTGACGGCCTGTGCAAAATCGATATGATATCACTGCCTTGTTTGAATCAGATGTGGATACGACCTTAGACCCGGATAGGGGCGCTATGAAAGGATCATCTTATAGTCTTTGCCGAACTCTTCGCCGTAGATATGGCGATATTCGTTGCAGAAATTTTCAAATGTCTGTGTGGCAAGCGAATGATTGCCCATATAGGCTAATGCTTTGCATTTAATGGTCATCGCCTCCTCATGAACAGGATCGAAGTAGAAAATATAATTAGCTAACTCCACCATAAATTCCGGGTCTTCAGCAATGTCGACGCTTTCGGCAAAACGCATGTACGTATTGATTACCTGGATGGAAACTTCAGCTTTGAATGAATCGAGCCACTCATAATCTGTCTCCGAAAGGAATCCGCCCCTTTGTACAATGGCCGACAGTTCTTGGATACGTTTTTTATCCAGTACGTCTTTGTTGGTTACGATGGCTAAGTAGTTTTTATAGTCGATGTAAATATCGTTATCTGCCTGAAATTTCCAATAGCCTGTGTCCTTGGAGACTTTCGCACTTCCCAACCGTTCCAGAATGGCGTTAATTTTGGCAATGTTGACGGAGCGGTTATTGCGGGCGCTTTCCGTAGATTTATCGAACCAAAACTGCTCGGTGAGCTTTTCCGAGCTGATGCCTCGTCCCCGTCGGAGCGTATGGAGCAATATGATCAAAAATATTTCTTTGATAAGCGGCGTAAAACTGCGGGTCATATCTACTCCTTCAGAATCAAAAAGCTGCAAATCCCCCCCGAAAAGGAAGATACTGTTCTTATCCGGCTGGTGTTCGATCACGACAGAATGGTGTATACGGTCTCCTACTGGCGACCCTGACGTAGCCGGATGGCTTACCCCCTTTTTCAGATGTCTTTTCCGCAAAATGATAAATACGGCCACTATCATCGTTATCCCTAAACCGATAAATACCGAATTCCATACGTTCGATGTTCTTTCCGAAGCCTCGTGTGTGGCATCGTAGGGGATAGGTGGGCTAAATAAAGCATAAATTTTAGCGGTTGTGGTAGCTACTTTTTCGTCGTAATATAACGTTACCGCCGAAAAGCGTTGGCTATCCGAACCGTAATATAGATCGGAAAACGACTGTATATCATGGAAAAAATAAGGAATGGGCGTCGCTAAGGCCTTTAAACCAGGTTGAGTCAATGAACCAACCACCAATTGCAAGGTTGCGTTATATTTGTTCTTGGGAAATACCAACCCATAAAACTCATCGCTTGCCTCATTAATAATCAAAGAATTAGCCCATACGAAATCCTCTTCACCGGGATCAAACTCATAGATTTTTGAAAGTGTCTTATTCTTGACGTCATAGAAAATCAGGTCGTAAATATTTTTTGGATTGAGCATTTGCTGGCCGGAAATACTCCCGTATCCTCCCAAAATATACGCCCCTTTTTGAGTCGAACCTAAGGCGGCGAGATACCGCGGGATAAACGGATCGCCAACAGCGGCAACTCGCTGCCACGTGCCGCCCGAGGTATACCGACGAATTTCGTTTTTGAAGAGAAAATGTCCATATCCTCCGATAAAATACAAGCTGCTATCGATCGAAGAATAAAATTTGTTGAAATGGAGATAGCTGGTCCCTTCCCCTGGGTAGGTAAAGTTCTCCGACCAACTTAGCGATGCAAAGTCAAAGACCGAAACCGTTTGCTGGTCTATACAGATATTCACCAGTTGATTGGTCAATGTATCAAAAAAAGATTGATTCCCGTTAATTAGCAACAGCGGCCCTGACTGATATCTGAAAACACTCCGTTGTCCGGTGGGGACATGGATTTTCAGCAGTGAATCTCTCCCGACGATGAATACGCTCTCCGTTCGCGGATCAAATGCGGTACTCGCTTGTCCCCCAATCTTTATATTTTCGAGCAGCCCCCATTCGTAATGGGATCGTTTGATCCATTGTGGGTTGATGACCGAAGCGGTCATTCCTTTTATCTCGTCTTTAACTTCCGTGCCTTCCTCTTCATCTAACGGCCAGTGGTGCAGTAACCGCTTTCCTTCCCGGATTTGAACATTCCGGATCTTCATCGCCGGCACGTCCGTCGTCTTAAACTCTTTATAGTCGTTATATCCAAAGAGAACTTTTAGACAACCGCGTTCACTTATCGCCAATTTTTCAGTATAGACACGGTCACCGCACGTAACGGTTATTAAACTCATGCGCGGATCCAACTTGATGGCTACCGGGATCCACTCATGAAACAGTTTGTTGGAATCGATGTTAAAGGCGATGGAGGAAAACTTCCCGCCCAGCACAATTTTAAAATGATTTTTTACATTGGTCGAACGATCGTAAAGCAAATCGATATTTGTCCGATCGTCAGCAATAATCCGCACAACGTAACCGAAATAATCGGTTCGATTGGGCATAAACGACAGTTCAAAAGATAATTCAGCGTTATCGTCAAAACAAATCTGTCCATCGTTACTTAAATCCAGCCCCGTACGTTGGTCGGATACCGCCTCATGACTCGCAAAACCCAAGCCGTATTGCGCACTTGAGCTTATGGGAAATCCCATGATGTATCCCAGGGTACACCAAATAGTATGAAAAATCCACGATTTCAATGCCGAACTATAGATTACAAATGCGATCATTTTGGCTCATCCACGCATCAAACCCCTTCCCAGTGCGTGGGTGAACCGTCGCATTCACCATCCAAAATTAGGCAATTTAAAACAATATGCAATAATATGACAGTAGCGTAAGTCGTACCAATCCGACATCCTTATCTATCCAGCTCGGCCTTAGTCCAGGGTTTATTCCGATCTTTCGTTTCTTCGCGTACTCGCCTTACCCTATCTGGTCGCACCGCGAATGCCTTGTTGCCCAAATCATTTCGGATGTAACTCAGAACTGCCGCGATATATTCGTCGTCATTGCTACCCAGCGCCGGCATCATGTTCGTGTAGGTCTTTCCATCGATCGGTCCGGTGAGCCCGTGCAACAGAATTTTGATCAACTTGTCAGCCTCCCCGTTTACCGTGGCGTTGCCAGCCAAAATAGGTGCGGCTGCTGCACCGCCACCGATGTTCAGCCCTTTGCCGTCGGCACCATGGCACGAAGCACAAAACTCTTTATAAATCGTGGCTCCTTGTTTGACACGCTTCTGGTCTTCGATGGCCAACAATGCAGCTTCCTTTTCCGCTTTGGCCCGCTCAACCAAGCGGTCTTCGTACCGTTGCTGAGATACCGCCAGAATATTGTTTGGATGCGCTTTTACGAGTTCCTCTAGCAGTGTTTTTGCCTGGGCGGATTGATCAAATCGCATATTCAGTCCCAATTGGAACCGTACTTCTGCGTCGGGATCGTCTTTAAGTTGCTGTAACGCACTGAACAGCGCTGCGTCATTCTCCCACGCCGTTCCATCGGCTACCCAAACAGCGGTTTTGCGAACTTGAGCGTCTCGATCGGACAACGCAGCCGCTAATGTCGTCAGGTCCAATATCCCCAAACCGTCCAACGTCCATAACGCATGGATCCGGGCTAGCTGCTCCGGCGATGAGGCGACCATTTTCCGAAGCGCGCCTCCTACGCTGGTATCCCCCCGCAGCACCAGCAATTTCTGGGCATTGTCACGCCACCAACCGTTTGGATGCCGTAGGTATTGAACCAGTTGCGCGGGGGTTTCTTCCAGCATTTTCGGGCGGGTGGTATCCGGCTTCATGCCGTCATAAACCAGCCGATAAATCCGGCCACGGCCGATGTTTTTATCGAGCCCACGTTCCAAAATTTTCGGCCGAAGGAAACTTCCTTCTTTGGTCCACTCGCTTTCCTGGATAATACCCCGGTACATGTCCACGATGTAGAGATTACCATCGGGACCGGTCTGCGTGTTCACCGGTCTGAAATTCATATCGGATGATGAAATGAACTCCTCATGATCGTAGGCATTTGTCAATGATATCTTTCCATCGTTGTTCGCTACTTTCGCCCGTCTGATCAACCGCCCTACCGGCTCGCAGATCAGCAGGTCCCCCACCATATCCTTGGGCAAGGACGTACCCCGGAAAATTGACTGCCCCGTACAAGCGGTAAAATGGTTCAACGTGCTGTCCGGACGAAGCCGGTTCAATCCCCCCTGAACGTCGGGCGTAGCAATCACCGGCCACACAGCCTTGAATTCATCATCGTACTGATCGTTAAAATCGAGCCGGCCGTAGTAGGGATTTTGCTGGAAACCCAGTGCCGGTATTTCAGCCCCTGCTGCGGAAAAGTATAACCGTCCATAGTCATCATTGGCTAGCCCCCATTGCCCACCCGGGCTTTCTTCCAGCTCTTCGGCAACCAGCTTACCTTGTTCGTAACGGTACCGTACATTTTCGACGGTCAGATAAATGCGGTTATCCAGATTCCACACCAAGCCACTTCGCTGGTGTTCCAGGTTGTTGGTATTGGGTCGGTCGTTGACAAAAACCGCTTCCCGCTGGTCGGCCACTCCATCGCCATCCCTATCCCGGTAACTATAGATGCCGTTGTCGAACGTCTCGGCTACCAACAGCCGGTCATCCAATGGCAGAATCATCCGTGGCAATACCAAACTGTCGATAAAGACAACTGATTTATCCATTTTCCCGTCGCCGTCCGTATCTTCCAGCCGTTTGATCGAACATACCGGCTGCATTTCACCTGTACCGTTAACATCTTGCATGTAGGTATTCATCTCCGCAACAAACATCCGTCCATTGGCATCCCAGGCGATGGCCACCGGTTCATGGATCATGGGTTCACTTGCTACCAATTCCAACCGGTATCCCGGCTGTAGATAAATTTGAGCCATACTTTCCTCCGGCGATAGATACGCCGGGGAAGGCAATGTATCAACGATAATTTTGCCGTTTTCATCCCGTTTGAGCGACTTGCCCGGTCCGTTGCAGGACATCGAAAGTCCGGCAATGGACAGCGCCCCCATCAACCCAATTACATAGTGTTTTTTCATTAGAATAAATTGTTTTTTTAAGGCAATGGAGCTTGCATGAATTATTAATGTCATTTTGTGAATTGCAATTCAGGCAGGTTCCATCTGTTTCGTTTTAGTATACTAGTCCTTTAAATTAGTTGATCTGTCCCCCTAATGGCCCATTGCGTAGGTAATTCCTCCCCAAATATGTCGCAGGAAAAGGGGTTCGGAAAAAGATTCTTCCGTATGCCCCAAGCCTGTATAAAAAGCCCTGCCGCCATCGTATGCATGATACCACGAAATCGGATGTGGGTTACCCATGCCCTGCTCGGCAGGGTCATAGCTATTTTCGTCAAGGTTGATCAGGACTTTTACCTCTCTGGAAAATTGCCGGAAGCGATACCATTCATCCTGCCGCTTCCATTTGGAGGGCAATCCTTGCGTTGCCGGAAAATCTTTATCAAGCACATCCAATACGGCTTCCTGCGGCGCTGGGTGGCCGGCAAAGTAGGCGCCCGATAGCTTGCCATACCAGGGCCAGTCATATTCGCAATCTGCCGCTGCATGAATACCTACATAGCCATTGCCCGCTTAGATATAGCGCTCAAACGCTTGCTGTTGGGCATCGTCCAATACGTCGCCGGTTGTACTTAAAAAAATCACCGCAGCATACTGTTTCAAATTGGCATCGGTGAATTTTGCTGCATCAATGGTCGTATCTACTGCTACGCCGTGTTCCGATCCCAGCTGCTGGATGGCCGCGACCCCTTGTTTGATAGACCCGTGATGAAATCCAGCCGTTTTACTGAATACCAAGATTTTGTTTCCCTGTGCATGTGCATGTCCGAAAAACAACACCTGTCCACTGATGCACATGATTATGAGTGCACCGATCATTTTTATATGCTTCATATCTTATTTATATTAAACAAGCCCATTCGTGGCAACGATGTGCTAATGTCTAAATACGCTTCAAAGCGCCATTTAAGTTTAAGGTCTCTCCTTTTTTCGTCTTAAAGTTCACTGTCCGGTCGCCGAGCCGCAGCGTCAGCTTTCCTCCTTTTTCGGCAAAAACGCGGGCCTCTTTCAACGTTCCATTTTCCCACGAAAGATCAAGGACGAAATTCCCCCGTGCACGTAATCCCTTTACCGATCCATTTGCCAGGTTTGTGGGCAAGGAAGGCAACAGGTGAACCTCGAAGCGATTATTTTTAAGCGGTACATGGCTCTGCACAAGCATTTCCGCAATTGCGGCTGTTGCACCGAAGTTCCCATCGATCTGGAAAGGTGGGTGGTTGTCAAACAAATTGGGGAGCGTCTTCTCCCTCAACAATACCCCCAGTAGCTTATAGGCGTGATTGCCATCGTGCAGGCGGTTCCACATATTGATCTTCCAGGCCAACCCCCAACCGGTACCGTCATCTCCACGTGCGATCAAGGTCTTCCTGGCAGCTTCCGCAAGCTCAGGTGTACCGGTCACGGATATCTGGTTGCCGGGGTGAAGCGCGAACAAATGCGACGTATGCCGATGGTGCGGGTCTACTTCTTTATAATCTTCCACCCACTCCATTACCCGGCCTGTGGTTTTGCTGATCCGTATCGGCGCTAATCTGGAAAGTGTTTTTAAGCATATGTCCCTGAAATCTTTGTCTACATCCAGAATCTTGGCAGCCGCAATGCAGTTCGTCAACAAATCATGGATAATCTCCAGATCCATTGTTGCACCGTACGTAAAGACCGAATGGTCTCCATTGGGCAAAATAAACGAATTCTCCGGCGAATAGGAGGGATTTGTCACCAGTTTACCTGCCAAGGGTGTGCCCGCTGGAGCTTCTACCAGGAAATCGAGGATAAACTCAGCGGCTCCTTTCATCAGGGGATAAGCGCGCTGCCGTAGGAATGCCGTATCCAATGTATAGCAGTAATGCTCCCAGGGGTGTTGCGCCAGCCATGCGGCCCCCATCGGCCAGATACCTTGCGGTCCATCCGCTGGTGCTGTAAATCCCCAGGCATCGGTCAAGTGGTGTACCACCCAGCCATCCGCACCATACAATACACTGGCCGTGCGTTCGCCGGGTTTTACCAAGGCTTCCGTCAAGTCAAACAAGGGCAGATGCATCTCTGGCAAGTTGGTAATCTCTGCGGGCCAGTAGTTCATCTGGAGATTGATATTGGTGTGATAATCGGCATTCCATGGCGGATTCATCTGCCATGCCCACAATCCTTGCAGGTTTGCAGGCATGGTCCCCGGCCGTGAACTCGCGATGAGCAGGTAACGTCCATATTGAAAATACGTTTCCACCAGTGAAGGATGAAGCTGGCCTGTTTTCCTGGCGTCTTCCAGTAGCTCGTCCGTGGCCAATGTTTTACCCTTTTCGTCTACGTCGCCCAATTCAAGCGCCACGCGGCCATAATACTGTTGATGCTCCCGAATCTGTGCCGTTTTCACCATCTCATAAGGTTGACGCATTACCTTCGCAATGGCCGCCGCACAGCTATCTTCGGGAACGCCGGAAAAATCATATGTGCTGTGGATCTGTTGAAGACCTGGATAGTTGGTTGCGCCGGCAATATACAAGGTCAGCGTATCCGCATCTGTTACCGCCAGGACGTCGTCATGAAACGCGGTACGGCCGCCGGCCGTCACGGCCTTCAGCTGTGCAGCAAACCGGATACCCCGATCATTCCCATCGGCATCTTTGATCGGTAACCTCCCCTTCAACAACAACGATTGAGCATCCGTGGGGTGTGGCACAGCCACGGCATCCTGCTGACGCCGCAAGGTAAATGAAGCGGTGATCTTTCTCCCCTGATCAGCTGTAAACCGCACGACAATCACATCATGATCTGCAGAAGCAAAGGTTTCGCGGGTATACCACACGCCATTATGACGGTACCGTATGGTGACAATCCCTGTAGCCAGATCAAGGCTCCGTGTATAATCCGCCACCGCCAGATGCGGTGTATCAAACCAAAGCTCACCCAGTGATTGGTAGGGTTTTACACCACGCGGACGGCCCATCATGGTTTGCTCAGCCAGCTTCACTGCTTCGTTGTTTTTATTTTCAAAAAGCAACTTCCGAACCTCGGGCAGTGTTTTCAGTGACTCCGGATTATTGGGATCCAGCGCGTAACCGTCCCAAAGTGAACTCTCATTAAGCTGAATCCGTTCGTCGGCAACCCCACCGAATACCATTGCACCCAAGCGGCCATTCCCGATTGGCAATGCTTCTTCCCAGACACTGGCAGATTGCTTATACCAAAGCACGTTCCTACCAACGGGCCGGTTACCTCCATTCGAAAAACGCGCCCGGTCCATCCATCCCGCTCGGATATCGCCGGTACGTGAACTGGCAACGGAAGTTGCTGCCGTAGCCTTCAACATGAAATCAACAATAGGGGCCGGGTTGGGAAAGGCATGGGGATGATGCTTGAATCCAGGTTTCATGATGACCGTGATGTCGCCACCTGCCGCCTTCACTTTCCGCTCAAAGGCAAGCGTCTGGGTTTCGGGATCCACGGCCTCGTCCGCATCCGCGCAAAGAATCAGTATCGGATAGCCACCACTTACAATAGCCGTGATTTTATCCATCGGACTTCCCTTAAAATTTTCCACGGCTCCATCGGTTGCCAGGCCAAATGCCTGACGGATCCCATCGGCCATTTCTCTTTTCAGCAGCGCATATGCACGCATGTCGAGCAGCGGATTGTCTACGTACACACCTGCAACCTTATCCGGATTCGCTGCCGCCCAATTCAATCCATAAACACCCCCACGGCTCATTCCTTCGAAAAGCGCCTTGCGATTCAGACCGGCGTTATAAAGTATCTCATGGAACGTATTCCACAACGAAATAGCCGTTTCATTGCCCAGCATTTCTGCTGCATCGCAATACGCGATGTGATACCCCCGTTCCAGTAGTGCAATATCCGCTTGCGGCTCATGCCCCCAGAACCGGGCCCGCCAAACCCACGGCCTTCCATTGGCCACGCGTTTGGGTTTTACTACCTTGCATTCCCGGCCATCCAATGTGAAATCCGCTTCTTCGTAACCAAAAAAAGAACCCGGTGTAAAGGACCGGCCAAGGTGTTTAAACACATCATATGCTGTGTCGAGTTCCAGGTTAATCTGTTCTGCCAGACGGTGGGCGATGATACCGGCCGCCTCTTCCCCGGGGTGGATTTTATCGATATACAATGCCGGTTTATCGACGAGCAGTGAGTGGATATTGAGTACCTCTATGCCTTCTTCCAATGCCGCCTGCTGCATACGGGGGGCGATCTCGTTGACGATCGTCCTGTCCCATATCTGGTTGGTATCGGTTTCAAATGATTTAAACGGAAGTAAAAGAATCACCCTGGGCTGTGACGGCAGTTGCCGGAACGATTGTATCATATCGCGGCAATCACGAACCAGTTCGCCGTAATGGGTTCTATTCACTGCCTTGGCATCGTTACCTCCCAAATCGATGAACACCATATCGGGGGCAAACTTCAATGCGTCCTGATACGCTTGGGTATCCCAATAGGGGGAATCGCCCTTGCGCAGCAGCGTCGTCCCTCCCATCCCGAAATTTGCAACTTGATACCGCCTGCCTAACAAAGCCTGCAATTGACCGGGGTAAGCCCGTTCGGCGGGATTGTCAATGCCGTGCCCTCCTGTGATACTGGCTCCGACACAGGCCACCTTCACCTGTGCAAAGGCACCCATGTAAATAAATAGAAACAACGCGTTGAACGCAGTGAATTTTTTTACCATCATCAAGTAGTTTATTTTAGTTAGCGTTACGTTCCGGCAGTTTTATTGATAACGGCTTTTCCCTGCGGAGAACCTTGGCTGCCTCGCCGGTGAGCCAAAGGTAATGATCTGAAGGTACACCTTCGATTCCTACGAAAGATGCCTGCTTGCTTACCGGAGGCGTATCGGTTGTTTTGAAAATAGCGGTCCCTTCGTTGACCTCATCAAACATCGCTACGTACAACATGGATGCTCCCGATCGTAAAACCGTTGCAATCTGCTGCCAATAGAACGTACCGCCCATACGCGGGATGGAGCCCACGGGTTTGATGGCATCCGGAAATTCGTACCTGCTCAAATTGTGCCAGCTGAAGCCTGGGTATACACAGGGCACATAGGCTACCCCGTTTTCCTTACACCATTTGAGATCATCCAACGTGTTATCCCACAAGCGATCCATGTCGTTATGCAGCAACGGGCTGTAACGCTGTACAGTCCAAGGCAATACGATATCGGCCATTTTTATCAGCTCATGCAGGTAGGGGTCATTTACGCAATCCGCATTGAGCTGCCGGAATGCCGTAGGCACACCCAGCATCACCGTGCATCCACCGTACACGGGATCATTTTTAAGGAAATCAATCAAGCGTTCCAATCCAATATTCCGGATGTTGTAGGGCCGATCGGGAAAGCCAACACCCCAGATCGCCACCACCGGTTTCCCGTTATGGTGTAAGTAGATCTTCTTTCCTGCCTGATTGGTCACGTTCAACTCGTCTACCAGGTATTTCCAATCTTCAATGATTGCGGAACAATCTTCGCCTTTCGCCTTCAATCCCGACAGGTCGTACATTACTGCGATCGCACGGTCATACGTCGAAGCTGCGTCAAACGCATTTTTCAGAATCGTTGCTGCGGCATTATCCCGATTCTCAGGCCGCGCATTGCTGAAAAAACGTTGCATGAATACCCCATCCACTCCATAATCCCGCATCCATTTAAAGTGGAGGTCCACGGTGCTTTTGTCATACGAACTGAAGAAACGAGCCGGTTGACCATTGGGAAGTTTGAACGGAGTTTCGTAGGTTTTTTCATATTCGGATACATCGGGCCACATGTCGATACCCGTTCGTTTCTCGCTTCCATAACTGTAGTTTTCAGCACCGGACCCATCTCCCTCAGCCCGAAACCACCCTTGGTATCCGGCCATGATAAGCCCCTTGTACGAGGGATAATCGGTTTGGCTGCTATGTTTAGTCTGTGCGCCAGCGGCCAGCATACCGAAACAAAGCAGGCCACAAAAAAAATACTTCTTCAATGTTGCTAGGAATATCATAGTTGTGCTTATAATTCAGCTTGCTAAAATAGACGCGCACATTAAAAAAAGCTTAACAAAGGATTAATCAGCCCAAAATTATTTTGACCTGGCTACATTTTTTGTTAGCAAGACGCTAAATCACTTCCTATGCCAGACAATCGATCGAGTGGGGTTGATGAAGGCACGGGAGAATACTGTTGATATACGATCGGGAAAGGTTGCGCTGAGCAAAACGACTGCCAGTCAATCGTATAGAACCAGCAGTCGTCGAAGTTTCATTTAAAAATCCATAAAATCCCACGGAGCCCGATAGGGCCTCGACAGCATCAGGTTTGCTGCAGCATCATCAAACACCTCCTTTTTTGGATTCCATTTTACATCACGTTGCAACTCATAGACGATGTTCACGGCATTGCATACAGAAGCTGTACGATGCCCGATCTCAACATCAGCCACGGGGCGGTTCCTTTTTTTAATGGCATCCACCCAATCCTGGTAATGATTATCGCTTTGATAAAGCCGTTTATCTGAAGGTTTGAGTGTTTGTTCTACAATGGATCCAGGAGTCGATCGTAAGAAACTTCGCGATACTTCAATGGTCCCTTCCGTGCCGATAAACTGTATAGCGTTTCCGGGTCCCCAAAGTTTATGGTTCACCGTTATGCCATTGGCATAGCGAAATGATGCCCCTTCCTTTGCCAATGGATCCTCCGGTGCATGAAAGGACACCGGGCCTGATTCGTCCATCCCCAAGGCCCATTGCACAATGTCAAACATATGAGCTCCCCAGTCAGTGATGAAACCGCCACCAAAGCCATGATAACTTCTCCATCCGGCCCAATCCTTGGTGTTCTCGATGGGAGGTGCCAAGATGGGATGGTAGCCGCGATAAAGCGATGGCCCGATCCATAAATTCCAATCCAGTTCATCGGGAATCGTCTGCGAAGGCAGATCGCATTGCCTGACAGGCTCCCCGACAGACACATTAATTTCCTTGATATCGCCAATGTAGCCGTTTGTAATCAGTTCACTCGCGTGCCGAAAGGGTTTCCATGAGCGCTGCATACTGCCTGTCTGCAATACACGCTTGTATTTTCTAACCGCGTTTACCATTGCCCGACCTTCGGTGATAGTCAGCGCCAATGGTTTTTCACAATAAATATCTTTGCCCGCTTTGGCCGCATCGACGCAGATCTGCGCATGCCAGTGATCGGGCGTAGCAACCACTACTGCATCGATATCTTTCCGTTCCAACAATTCCCGGTATTTCCCAAAACCGATCACAGGCGTTGCTACTTTCTTCGCATTCGCTTCGGTCGCGCGTTCAACAAAACGGGTCAGTTTTTTCGAATCCACGTCGCTAGCTGCTAATACAATCGTTTCCGGGCAGCTATTGATATTATCCAACAATCCTAGCGCCTGTTTTCCAACTCCGATATACCCTAGCGCAATGCGATCACTCGGAGCCAAAAAACCTTTACCTCCCAATACATGCCTTGGCAGTATAGTAAAAGCCGCCGCGCCAAACGTGATGTTTTTGATAAAAGTCTTTCTTTCCATTATCCTGTTGTTTTATGTAATCCAAAGCGGTTAAGCGAATGCTAATGCGTCTATAATCAATAGCTGTAAAGATAGCATTTACCTCGGCTCATTTTCGATGAGGTTTGAATTTAACGAATATTTCTTTTAACATTGCACTTTATTTAAATTAAATCCAAATAATATATGGGGAAACGATCCTACCTCTTCACCGTGCTAATTGCCCTCTTTTTGCATCCGGATAGCTATGCTCAAAATCGAACGTTGGGCGGACAAATTATTTCGGCTATCGATCAACAGCCTTTGGCGGGTGTTACGGTACGTGTATCAGGTGTTCCGAATAGCCGGGTCAGCGATGAAAAGGGCACTTTTTCCTTTGAAGGCTTATCCGATGGTCACTATATGTTGATTTTTTCCTACCTCGGATACGAGGCAACCCGCCTCAGCATCTCGTTGCCTGCCGCGAACAGCAACAACCTATCGGTAACGCTTGCACCCGCTGAAAATCAATTACAGGCAGTCGAAATCCTTGGTCGGAAAGAGCAGACTTATAAAAATACGTCGTCGTTTGCAGGTACCAAGACCGAAACGCCTATTAAGTTCGTACCCCAGGCCATTAGCTATGTAACGAAAGAAGTCATCGAAGACCAGCAGGCTTTCAAAACGAGCGATGTACTCAAAAACATCAGTGGGGTGAATACCTTTTCCTATTATAACAATGATTTTACGCTACGGGGGTTTAGGGCTGGAAATGCATTAATCAACGGATTAAGGGATGCGACCAATAGCTGGTCACAATCGTTGCTTCCCAATGTGGAACGTATCGAGGTAATAAAAGGACCCGCTTCTGCACTTTTTGCCAACACGGATCCCGGAGGCACGGTCAATACCGTAACCAAAAAACCGTTGGATGTAGATCGCAAATCGGTAAGCTTTGCCACAGGCAGCTATAACACATTCCGCTTGACGAGCGATTTCACAGGTCCGATGAACAAGGAAAAGACCCTATTATACCGTCTGAATCTAGCGTATCAAAATGCCCAATCTTTCCGTGTACTACAAGGTGGGGAAGATATGGTCATTGCGCCGTCCATTTCTTTTATTCCTACGGACAGGACTCAGGTTAACATCGATTTTGTATACGCCAAAACTAAATCACGTCTGGACCGCGGGCAACCTATTTTCGGCGCCTCTGCCGGGACTGACCTATACTCAACACCGATTTCTTTTGCGATCGGCAAGGAAAACGATTTTGAAAATGAGCTTAATCTGTACACAACTGCGTCCTTGCAGCATAAATTTAGCGAGCATATCTCGTTCAACGCCTCGTATATGAAATTCCTTTATGACGAGGATCTGCTTGAACACCGGACCTCCAATCGTTACGCCGTTGATGCAGACGGGCAACAAATTCCTACTCAGATGGAAATGCAAACCATCCGACGGAAGCGGAAAAATTACAACGACAACATCACGCTGTACCTCGTCAACGATTTTACTACTGGGCCGTTAACACATAAATTACTGGTCGGTTATGATTATATCCAGAATGTGTCTCCCGTTGGCGGATCCAACTACAATGCCCGTGGGTACCGCAATACAACCAATACCGGTGCGCTCAACACGTATGATCCTACAAACCGCGACAACTATCTAATCGTAGACAATCGCCCCGTACCGAATGTATCTCACTTTGACTTGATCAATCCAGATTATTCGATCTCCGAAATATCTGGCTATTTTAATGTGTCAAGCCCCCAAGCGGTAACTAAATATTATGTCAATGGATTTTACGTACAGGACCAGATCACGTGGGGGCCCATACAGGCACTGCTGGCCTTCAGGCAGGAATACTATACCGACATTCTCAATTATCAACAGGGCAATGAGGAAACAGTAGAACAAAAGAAACTCATCCCGCGATTCGGTCTTGTTTACACGCCCGTAGAACCTGTAAGCTTATACGTCACCTACGCGCAGGGTTACCAACCCCAAGGCGCCGGAACCATTGGCGACCCCGAGACATTCGGTGGACCGTTTGACCCACTCACCAGCACGATGTATGAAGGGGGCGCTAAAATGGAGTTTCTCAATAAACTGCTGAGCATTAATACCGCGATTTACCACATTGAACAAAATAATATTCTAATCAATGCCAACGACCCAGGGAATCCAGACCTGCTCAGACAATTAGGGCAACAACGATCGCGCGGGATCGAATTGGATGTATACGGTCAAATCAAACCTAACCTGAGCGTGACCGCTAACTTTGCCCTTAACGAGACCGTCATCACGGAAAGCGATGATCCGAAAGAGGTCGGCAACCTACTCCCCAATGCACCCAAAAATCAAGGGGGTATCTGGGCGAAATACACGTTCAAGATTCCGGCCCTCAACGGTATCGGCATCGGAGCCGGAGCTAATTACGTAAGCACACGTGCAACGCTCAGTGATATCCTCACATTGCCGTCTTACGTGGTTGCCGATGCAGCATTGTATTACACCATCGACAAATTTAAATTGTCTGCCAACCTCAATAATGTATTCAACAAGACCCATTGGGTGGGCGGCTACGATTTCAACCGATTGTATCCGGGCACGCCACGGAACTTTCTGATCGGTGTAGGTTATACATTCTAAGCGGATTGAACATGTCCAAACGCGCCGGCAAAGCTGAGAATAACAAAAAATTATTTTGGCGCCTTCACCATTGGGTAGGTCTGTACACAGGTATCCTCATCGGTGCACTCAGCCTTACCGGCGCGGTTGCCGTGTTTATTCCGGAAATCGACGGATGGATTGTCAGACATCATTACAATGCCCAGTCGTCCCCCTCCCCTACAGGCGACCCACAATTCAGTCAATCTATCGATTCATTAATCAACCAACATCCCGACTACAGTTCGCTGTCCATCAGCTTACCCGATCATTCCGGACAGGTGGTACATGCTGATGTCATTTTGCGACCTGAAAGTGGCAATTTGAAACGTGTCGATTTTTTCATCGATGCCGGAAAAGACCGGATCATCGGGCAACGCAATCACCAGAATTCCTTGGCCAATTATCTGCGGCAGATGCATGTTAGGTTATATGAAGGATACTGGGGGCGCCAGCTGGTGGGCATTGGTGGATTGGCATTGGCCGTCGTGGCCATCACCGGTCTGCTTATCTATGGCAATTTTATGAAAAAGCAGTCGTGGCCCAAGCTGCGAAAAACCAGGGACATGCGTATCATCATGGCCGATTGGCATAAAATATTGGGCATAAGCGCACTGGCATTTAACGTTGTCATTGCGCTCACCGGTGCTTGGCTGGGATTACAGCCTTGGCTAATGCGATGGTTGGAGATCAAAACCCCCAACACATTCAAGGCAGCCATCGTCATGGAACCGGAAGCCGATAAGACAATGCACGTCAATTGGAATGAAATCCTGAAAACCGCAAAAAAAGAATTTCCAGCACTTCAACCCCGCCAACTCTCTTCCTCAACCAACGGTTCGGGAACAGTCACCGTGCGGGGTAATATCGCGGGGCAGATTTACGAACGCGACATCAACGTACTGGTTCTTTCAAAAACAGACTATCGTCCAATTTTCAAGTACGATGTCCGACAACAGCCGCCCAGTCACAAATTCTATTTCATACAGGAAGCATTGCACTTCGGCGACTTCGGCGGATTGATGCTCAAGGCCCTCTATGCGTTGCTCGGATTAACCAGTGGCTTCTTATCCATCAGCGGCTTCGTTATCTTCCTGCTCCGCCGCCAAAAAAAGAAGAAATTCCAATGGGCAGATGCGTGGAAGACTACATTTGTATATAGCGTGGCGGTACTACTCTTTTTGATTGGAATTGCTTTGATCAGTCTGTTTATCGGCTATGCCACCGCTTCGTTGATCGCCGGTATCCTGATCAACACCTTATTGATCGGTTTAATTGGCTATGCGCTTTTACGGTACTTGTTTCGCCTATTTAACCGTAACCATCGACCCTCGGCATGAACGCAGCAAAAAGAAAACACAACAAGCGGCATGATACACACACGGAGCACTACCTAGTGCCCGCCGCCCTTTTCCTGCTCAACGTGCTCGCCGTCCATGTCGTTTATGCATACTTCAACGCCGTGAGGAACCAGATTGGCTGGCTTGTATTACTTACGCTCGCATTCGTCGCACTAAGCAGTGCTATTTGGATCAAAAACCGCATATATCTTTGGTGTTCAATGATCTATTATGCAGCGTTGCTTATTTATTGCTGCGTGTAAGCGCTCACCGTACGCATCAGTTCATTACTCCGTTCCACCAACCAATCGTAGCCTGTGGCTCCTTCGGGCTTCGCAAACAACTTGGAACCTAACCCCACCGCGCTCACACCCGAATCGAACCACGTGGAAATACTTTCTTCTGTCGGATTTACGCCGCCGGTTGGCATAAATCGCATGGTAGGAAATAACGGTTTAATCCCTTTGAGAAACCCGGTCCCGAGCGTATCGCCCGGAAAGAGCTTAACCAATGGAGCACCTAGGTCTTCCGCTAGACTGATCTCGGTGGGTGTCATGCATCCCGGCACCCACAGGATGTCCTTCCCAAGCGTCACCTCGGCAATTTCTGCCTTCACCACGGGGCTTACAATAAACCTTGCGCCCATCTCTATATAGGCAGCGGCCATTGCCGCCGTTTTAATTGTACCGATTCCCAACAAAAGATCCGGCCAGTTTTCCTTCTGGAATCTCAGGAGTTGAGAAAAATTCTCAGGAGCTTTATCCCCACGATTGACAAATTCAAAGACACGGATGCCACCTTGGTAGCAAGCGTTCACAACTTTGGTGCAAGTCTGGATATCGTCATGGTAGTAAACCGGAAGTATCGGATACTGGAGAATATGTTCGAGCGTATTTTTCATCTGTTTATTTTTTGCTTTTTGGTTGTCAGATGGAGCCTTTGATGATTAAAATAATCCTTGCTCTAAATCCCCGTTTCCAAAATCACCTTTGACAAACAATTTCTTGAATCCCGCGGCTGTTGCGGTATCGATCACCTCTTGACCTCCTTTACCTGCTACCAATGCATAGATCAAGCCTGCCATGAAGGCATCGCCGCTACCGATCCGGTCAATCACCTGATTGGTTTCACTGATAGCCGACATCACGTCCGCTTCCCGCGTATGATACGTGCCATACAGCAGATTATGGGTCGCACTGTCCATAAAACGAAATGTATAGGCAACGTGCTGGCATTCGGGCAATAACCCGAATATTTCTTGGGCGGATTCCTTGGCATGCTCAAAATAAACATCCGGTTCGGTATCTCTTCCCAATGTTTCCAATACGGATGTACCGAGCATTTTATTGGCGGCCCAGATATTGCCCATTACGACATTACAATATTGAAGCAAGCCCGGCATAACCTCGATGGGATCCTTCCCGTAATTCCATAACCGATTGCGGTAATTGAGATCAACGGACACGACTAATCCTTTGGTGCGCGCAGCATTCAATGCTTCCTGACAAACAGCTGCTAAGTCTTCATTCAAAGCCGGCGTTAGCGCACTCCAATGAAACCAGGTGAAGTCATCCAATAACCGATCCCAATCAATCATACCGGGCTTCAATTGGCTAAAAGCCGAATATTTCCGATCATATACCACTTCGCCCTTGCTAAGCCCATTTGCCGACAGCAGGAAGTACAGTCCAAGCCTGTCCCCCTCCAGCAACGAAGGCGACACATCTACTCCGAGACTTGTCAAGGTCGATAGGATTTGTGAAGTCAGGTCATTCTCAGGAATGCGGCTCAAGTAGCTGCACGGGACGCCCCATTGCCCCAGTGAGGCGGCTACATTCGCTTCCGAACCGCCGGGAAAAACGACCACCTGGCCATTTTCTCCCAAAAATGATTCACCGGAGGAACTCAACCGCAACAGCAATTCGCCAAATGATAATATCTTATGTTTAGTCATGGAGCGCTAAAATACAATTATTGCGGTTTCGTTTTTGTGTAAATTTGCATTTTCGCTAGTCAGCACATTGTGCTAGCGCCTGTTCGAAATCCCCGATCAAATCATCGATATGTTCAATTCCAACGGAAATGCGTAACATGCCATCATTTATACCCGCTTTCAGTTTCTGTTCGGGAGAATGGTGCAGTCCCCACATACTGGCCGGATGTACCGCCAATGATTCGACGCCGCCCAAACTCGCCGCATTTGCAAAAACATGCAGGTTGTTCAGTACCGTCTGTGCATGTGCGAATTGCTCTTGCTCATTCCTTCCATCCACTTCCACGCAGAGCATCCCCGTATAACCCATCATCTGGCGTTTCGCCAACTCGTGCTGCGGATGTGACGGCAGGCCACAGTACAACACGCGCTTAATCAACGGGTGTTTTTCAAACCAATGGGCTAATGCCAACGCGTTCTCGTTGATCTGTTTCACGCGGAGGGAAAGCGTCCGCAATCCTCGAAGCAACAGCCAGGCGTCAAAAGGGGCCAACGAACCTCCCAAAGACAACAATTTCTTCCACGCTTTGTTCACCATCTCCTCGGTACTACAGATGACGCCCGCCGTGAGGTCACTGTGCCCTCCTAGGTATTTGGTCGCGCTGTGCACAACTACATCAATACCGTGATCACCGGGCCGCTGATTGATGGGACTGGCAAACGTATTGTCACAAATCGTCACAATACCGCGCGCCTTGGCCAAGTTGGCCACATAGGCCAAATCGGTGATGGCTAAATTCGGATTTGACGGGGTTTCAAGATAAATCAACCGGGTATTGTCCTGCAAAACGGCAGCCAGCGATGTGATATCTTGTTGATCAAAATAGGATACATCAATTCCAAATTGCGGAAGCAATTCTTTCAGCAAGATGCTGGCTGCCGAATAGTGAGATAGCTGCGCAACTACGTGATCACCCGCCCTAACCACGGATAATACGGCCGTGCTGATGGCAGCCATGCCGGTAGCCGTCAGCAAAGCGGCCTCCTTGCCCTCCAGTTTGGCAATCAATTCGGCGGTTTGGCTACTCACCGGATTACCATGACGTTGATAAAAATAAGGATAACGCGCCTCTGTTCCCGCTTTCAGAAAATCATCTGGATTGCTATCCGCAAAATACGTAGCGGTTTGATAAATAGGTGGGACCACCGAACGGGTCTCGTTAAATGCTTCTCCCGAATGGATTAAATCGGTTTCGATCTGACTCATGGCATCTAAATTTACAAACTTTTCGAAGGCAGCAATGGCTTGATTAACATATAGACACGGCAGCCCGCACAAAAGCCGAACGCGGCTTCCAAAAATGCAAAAATAAGCAATATATCCGCGAGGATATAAGAAATGGACGAGGCGTCTACTCCATAAAGAATGGTGATCGCGCCCGTAACTAATAACCCGATCCATGCAGCAAACCGCTTGGGTGCACGGTCGACCGGTTTATCGCCTGTACAAAACGTTTTGGCTAATACGCCGCCCAGTTGTCCAAGCAAACTATTTTTCCCCAATTTGGATACCCTCAGAAAAAAATCAACGACAAGAAACGCCGGAATAAACCAATACCCCGATACAATGTAACCCGCCGTCAAAACCAAGACCAGCAACGCCGTCCATCTCGCTTGGTATTCATTAATGGTGACGAAATCAACGGGACAATCTAAACCTGTATTTGACATATAAAATCTGAGATACGTTATGCCAGCAAAATTGCAAATAAAATATTAGTCTATCAAAAAAGTAGACTAAATGCGTTATCTCAATACACGTGGCGCGATAAAATTAACGAAAAATAAAGAGTTTTTTGTCCTTTATTAAATTTAATTTATCTTTGTGCCATACAGTAGAAGTGGATGTTTTCAAAAACCTGTGAATACGCAATACGAGCCGTGATGTTCATCACACGCGAAACCAAAGACGGCAAACGTGTGGGGGTGCGGGAAATTGCGGAAGGCATCGACTCACCGGTCCATTTCATTGCCAAAATATTACAGGAGCTGAGTAAACGGGGAATCGTCCAGTCATTAAAAGGTCCGACGGGTGGATTCTACATGGATGGGGGTGCGTTGGGCAACACCCTCGCAGACGTTGTTATAGCGATCGATGGTAACAAATTGTTCAACGGGTGTGGCCTCGGTCTAAGCGAATGTTCGGAAAAGCAACCTTGTCCGCTGCATGCAGAGTTCAAGAAAATCCGGAAGGACCTGCATGAACTGCTGGCGCGCACCAAATTGGGAGAATTACAGGACAAGTTTGACATGTCCACCTTTTACCTGAGCAGGAGGTAAAATTTTTTTAAGCTAATAAAAGATAAAAAGGTATTAATATCACTTTATGGAACAGATGCCCAACATTTATTCATTGCAACTTGGTTGGCAGGAAATGACGATGGTCGCATTCGTCGTACTGCTCCTGGTATTGCTTGGGGTCTTACTCTCGCTATATCACCGCGTTGTGCACATCCGAAATCATACCGCTGGCGGAACGGATTTCCGTTTAAAGCGTCGTATCGAACAGTTTAGCAGCAAGCAACTGGATACGCTGTTGCAGCAGAAAAGACATGGGACGGTAAAGCAAAAAGCATCGCCACTAGCAAAGAAGGCGATTATCTCGATCTTCGCACTCGCTGGCGGTCTGCCTGCCTTCGCACAGGGAACCACAGCATCCGGAATCGCTTGGGGGAATGCGGGTATCGTCATCACGCTCGCACTGATCGGCATTCCGGTACTGTGTGGCTTGGTGTTGATGGTGATCAAAATCCGACGTACCCTATTCCGGTATCAACAGCGTCAGAATGACGCACTGGCAGATGAACTGGCGCAATACCTCAATGGGCTGTCGGATCCGGAAGTGCTCGACAACCTGGCCGAGCGGAAAGCCGCACTCGAATACACGCTGACCCATACCGAACTCACGGGCGATGTTCAGGTGCGCGACAAACGTGGCTTGATCGCTTCCCCACGCAGCGATGTAAACCTTCCCATCGCCGCGTTGAAGAAGCGGGCTGTCCGCCGTCCCAACATCGATAGCCAGTTGGCCAAACTGGTGTTGTGGTACATCGGCACGTCGGCATTCTGGCTGCTGTTTGGCACCACGGTTGGCCAGTATCTCGGTATCAAATTTATCGCACCCGATGCTGACCAATTGAGCTGGCTGAGTTTTGGTCGACTCCGGCCCGTACATACGAATGCAGTTTTCTGGGGATGGGCATCGCTGGGTATGCTGGGATTGGGGCATTACATTGTTCCCCGCGTAAGCAACGTGCCGCTGGCCAGCCTCCGTTACGGCTGGTATTCGCTTATCCTCATCAACCTCACGGTGCTCGTCGGCACCATCAGCCTGATGGCCGGTATTAACAACGGTGGCGGCGAATACCGCGAATACATATGGCCAATCATGCTACCCTTTGCAGTGGCGCTGGCGCTCACGCTGATTAATTTCCTGAAAACCATTGCGCGCCGGAAAACCACGGAAATCTATATTTCCAACTGGTACATGGTATCCGCAATCATCTTCACCATCGTCATCGCGCTGGTTGCCTATCTTCCCTTCTGGCAGAATGGCCTCGGCGAAGTCATCGTACAGGGCTATTACATGCACCAGGGCGTAGGCATGTGGTTTATGCTTTTTACGCTGGGCATCGTTTACTATTTTTTACCTCAACAGCTTAACAAGCCCATCTATTCCTACAGCCTTGGCATACTCGCCTTCTGGACACAGATTCTGTTTTATACGCTTATCGGTACTCACCATTTCATCTTCAGCGCCATCCCTTGGTGGTTACAAACCGTGGCCATCGTGGGCAGTGCCGGGATGGTTATCCCCGTGATTGCGGGCACGACCAACTTCCTGCTCACCTTCCGCGGGGCTTGGTACAAGGTGAAAGACAGCTATACACTCCCTTTTTTCCTCGCGGGTATTATTTTTTACTTCACCGGCTCCCTTCAGGGCACGGCCGAAGCATTCCGCTATACGAATCTGATCTGGCATTTCACGGACTTTACAGTCGCCCATTCGCACCTGACCATGTATGGCATCATCTCCTTTCTACTCTGGGGTAGTATGTATGCCGTTGTGCCCCGTTTGACCGGCCAAGAGCCACCGCAGCTGACCGTGGGGGCACATTTCTGGTTTGCATTGATCGGCCTGCTTTTCTATACAGTCCCGTTGATGTATGGCAGCACGTTGAAAGGTCTTTCCTGGCTGGAGGGAAAGCCTTTTATTGACAGCGTGGTCCTGATGGCACCATACTGGCTATGGCGGGCCATCGGGGGAAGTCTGATGTGGCTCTCGCACCTCCTGTTTGCTTATAACCTCTATAAGATGTTCCGTACGGAACCGCAATCCAACATTGTGGAGACTGCGCTGGCGAAATTAACAGACAAAACAGTTTCAACCGCTGAAACAAGGTAAACGTAGACGCATGGAATTTTTTAATAATCATACCAAACTCTTTGGAACCGCTTTCCTCCTTTTTGCGGCACTGACGCTGTTTGTGGCCATCATCCCGGCCATCAGTAACCAGCAAAATAATGCACCGTTACCCAATGCCGTACCGCTCAGCGACGACGCCCGGAAAGGCAAGGAGTTATTTATCGCTAATGGCTGCGTGGCCTGTCATACGCAGCAGGTGCGCAACATCGACATGGACAGTCGCTGGGGTAAGCGACCGGGTATCGCGGCTGATTATGCAGCCATGAAACGAATGGATATCTGGCGCAATACGGCCACCCTGGTGGGCACGGAGCGCACGGGGCCCGACCTGACCGATATCGGCAACCGGCAACCCAGCCTCGACTGGAATTTGGTACACCTCTACAACCCGCGGACGGTCGTCAAAGAATCCGTGATGCCGGCCTATCCCTGGCTCTTCGAGCGGAAAGCCATGCCTTCCGATAGCGATGTGGTGGTCAATGTACCCGATGCCTTTCTCGGCGGCAAGCCGGGGAAGGTGGTGGCCAAGCCCGAAGCCCTGCAATTGGTGGCCTACCTGCAATCGCTGAAACAGGCCGAACTGCCTAGTGAGAGCCGGGCACCCGAATTTCTATATAAACGGGTTGCCAAGTCAACAGAGACATCCGGTGGATCCGAAAGTGGAGTGAATGGGGCACTGCTGTATACCGACAACTGCCAGGCATGCCATCAAGCCGACGGGAAGGGGCTGCCGGGCGCATTTCCGCCGCTGGCCAACAGTCCGATCGTAACGGGCGACGACCTTTCGGTGTATGTAGACATCATTATGAATGGTTACGATGCCCGCCCCGAGTATGGTGCCATGCCCGGTGTAGGCACGATGATGGGTTTCACAGCAGATGATGTGGCAGCTATAATCAACCACGAGCGCTCCAGCTGGGGCAACAAAGGCAAGGAGGTAACGGCAGAAGAAGTACAGGAAATCCTAACCCTATTGGAGGCTGGTAACTAATGAAAAAAGTAATTTTTTCCCTATTCACGTTGATATTGGCTACCCTTAGTGGATTGGCATGCCCGGTGTGCGAAAGGCGACAACCCAAGATGTTGCAAGGAATATCCCATGGCGCAGGACCGGCAAGCGATTGGGACTATGTCATCATCTGGGCGATGGTGATCGTTGTAGCCTTCACCTTGTATTTTTCTATCAAAATGCTGGTCAAGCCGGGCGAAAAAACCGGTGGCCACATCAAGCGGATCATATTAAATTTGGAAGATGGCACCGAAAAGTAAAATCATCATCTATATTGACAACGAACCGAATCCCATTGCGGCATTCGAAGCTCCCGTTAACTTTGAACTGGATACGCGGAAGTTGGTCGACGGTGAGCACCAGCTCACAGTTGTGAGCAAAGACCCATCCGGCAAAGAGGGAATCCGCAAAATTCCATTCGAAGTGCGAAACGGGCCTGCCATCAGCATCGAGGGCATCCGCGAAAATGCCGTAGTGGACGGCGTACTCCCCCTGATGATCAACGCCTATGGAAAGGGCGACCAAAAGGACTTTCTCATTTCGGGCAGCGAAACCCCGCAAAGTATTCCAGCCTGGGTATGGATTTTGATTATTGGTTTTGTAGGTTGGGGGTTGTTTTACCTGATCCGGTACTTTACGTTTCCCTTATAGAAGTCAATGGATATGAAGAGAGCGATCGAAACGATGGAAGACATCCGCTTATTGGTGGACACATTTTATGGCAAAGTCAGGAAAAACCCGCTGATCGGGCCCATCTTCGACGAAGTCATTGGCGATCAGTGGCCCGTGCATCTCGAGAAGATGTACCGATTCTGGCAAACCGTCCTGTTCGGCGAGCACACCTATCATGGAACTCCTTTCCCTCCACACGCGCAGCTGCCGGTAGACCGTCAGCATTTCGACACGTGGCTAGCGCTCTGGCACGGCACCCTCGACCAACTCTTTACCGGTGAGAAGGCGGCCGAGGCAAAATGGCGCGGCGACAAAATGGCCGCCATGTTTCTTTCCAAAATCGACTACTATCGCAGCCGTCCGTCAACTCCGTTGTTATGAGCACATCCACAAATCCTCCCAAGCCCCTAAAGCGGAGCACCCACCTGAAATCGATCAGTCGTGATCATCACCAAGGATTACGGTTATGCTGGAAAATCCGTGAGGGCTTCAAACGGAACGTAGCGACCGAACGCATCAAGCGCTATGCCGATTGGTTCTGGCGGACACAGCTTGTTGATCATTTCGAGGTGGAGGAAACCTATATTTTTCCCGTCCTGGGTAACGATCACGAGCTGGTGAAGCGAGCGCTTTCCGAACACCGGCGACTCAAGCGTTTATTTGAACAGGAAACCGAGGCTTGGCGGTCGTTGAATCTCATCGAAGAAGAACTGGATAGCCACATACGCTTTGAGGAGCGGATATTGTTCAATGAGGTACAGCGAGTGGCTACCGAACCGCAACTCGCGGCCATCGCAAAGCATCATCAACATGCACCTCCATGTGAAAACTGGGACGATCCGTTTTGGGAGTGATCACGCGGCCATGTCGCCCAAGATACGGATAGCCTGCCCAATGTCAGGCACCTGCTCGAAAGCGATGCGGAGCGACCCTTTCACCTCTTTGAGGTTGCAAATCGTTGGGTTCTGTTGCACGAATTGGAGCACTTTGCCAAAGCGGTCGCTTTCGAAATAACCCGGGTTGGTGGCGAAATAACCGCGCAGCACGTTTTTCTTAAAAGAGATTTTCTCGAAACCGATTTCTTTGCCTAACCATTGGAGGCGTAGCGTGTTGAGCAGTTCCTCCACGGGGTGTGGTACAGGTCCGAAGCGGTCACGTAAAGATTGTTTGAATGCTTCAAGTTGCGCTTCATTTTCCAGTTTAGCGATCTCGTTGTACAAGTTGTAACGTTCCGCCACGTTCGTGACGTACTCATCCGGAATGAGTACTTCCAGATCGGTATCAATCTGCGTGAAAGGAACGAAATCACGCGGCTTCACGTCTTTGAAAAGATCTGAAAACTCGTCGTCCTTCAGCTCCTGGATAGCCTCATCCAATATCTTGTGATACATCTCAAACCCGATCTCCGCAATAAAGCCGCTCTGCTCTGCCCCCAGCAGGTTCCCGCTGCCCCGGATATCGAGGTCGCGCATTGCGACATTGAACCCACTACCCAATTCCGAAAACTCCTCGATGGCGCTAAGCCGTTTGTAAGCTTCCGAAGTAAGCGTGGAAAGCGGCGGACTCAGTAAATAGCAAAAAGCCTTTTTGTTGGTACGTCCCACACGTCCACGCATCTGGTGCAGGTCACTAAGGCCAAACATGTGGGCATGGTTGATGATAATCGTATTGGCATTGGGGATGTCCAACCCCGCTTCAATGATGGTAGTGGCTACCAGCACATCATGCTCATGATTGATGAATTTGAGCATGACGTCTTCAAGCGCATCGCCTTCCAACTGCCCATGGGCCACACCTACGCGGGCATGCGGCACCAGCTTCTTGATGAGCAAACCCAGTTGAGGCAGGTCGGCCACCCGGTTATGGATAAAAAATACCTGGCCACCACGGTCTATTTCGTAGCTCACTGCCTCTTGGATCAATGTTTCATTGAAGACATGCAGTTCCGTCTGTACAGGCTGGCGATTCGGCGGCGGCGTATTGATGATACTCAGGTCACGTGCCCCCATCAGCGAGAAATGCAATGTACGCGGTATGGGTGTAGCCGTCAATGTAAGCGCATCCACGTTGGCCCGGAGCTGCTTAAGTTTCTCCTTTACGCCCACGCCAAATTTCTGCTCCTCGTCCACGATCATCAGGCCGAGGTCCTTGAATTTGACATCTTTGCTCACCAAGCGGTGCGTGCCAATGATGATATCCAGTTTCCCCTCCGCCAACCGCGCCAGGGTATCTTTGATTTGTTTGGTGGTTTTGAACCGGTTGATGTAGTCAATCGTGCATGGAAAGCCCTTGAGCCGCTCAGAAAACGTGCGGTAATGCTGCATGGCCAGAATGGTTGTCGGCACCAATACAGCCACCTGCTTGCTGTCTGCCACCGCTTTGAATGCCGCCCGGATGGCAACCTCGGTCTTGCCGAAGCCAACGTCACCGCACACCAGCCGGTCCATCGGATGCGGCGATTCCATGTCGCGCTTTACATCCAGTGTAGCCTTCTCCTGATCGGGTGTGTCTTCGTAAATAAAGGAAGCTTCCAGTTCGGTTTGCAGGTAGGTATCGGGCGGATAGGCATTTCCCGTCTGCGCTTTACGCTGGGCATAAAGTTTGATCAGGTCCCGCGCAATGTCCTTAACTTTTTTTTTAGTGGTTTTCTTCAGCTTGTCCCACGTATCGGTGCCCAGTTTATTCATCCGCGGAACCGAGCCTTCCTTGCCGGTGTATTTGGAGATGCGGTTAAGCGAGTTGATATTTACATACAACAGGTCATTGTCTGCATACACCAACCGGATCATTTCCTGCATTTTGCCATTAACCTCCACCTTCTCCAGTCCGGCATATTTGCCAATACCATGGTCGATGTGCGTAATGTAGTCGCCGGGCTTTAGGTCCCGCAGTTCTTTAAGCGTAATGGCCTGCGAACGTTCGTAACCCTTTTTGCGTTTGTATTTATAATACCGATCAAAAACCTGGTGATCCGTATAACAGGCAACACCCAATTCGATATCCACAAACCCTTCACGCAGGGCCGTATGAATGGGCGTAAACGTCACGGATTTATCCAGATCGTCCAAAATGGTGATGAGCCGTTCAATCTGTTTAGGCGAATCGCTGAAGATACAGTTTTGGATACGCGCTTTCTCGTTTTCTTTAAAATTATGGATCAACAAGCTAAAATCCTTATTGAACGAAGGCTGTGGGCGCTGGTCGAATGAAATAGACTCAGTAGCCTGGTAGAAATATTGCTTGCCGAACTCTACTACAGCAAAATCGTGCAGCATGGCGGCAAGGTTCTTTTCATCCACAAAATTAAACCGCGGATCGATCCATTCAGGATTCTGACGTTTATCGGCATCGGGAAGCGCTTTCCAAAGCTCGCCGGCCTTCTTATAACCCTTGGCCACCACATCCAGTGTAAACTGGACATCTTCAAACCAGATGGCCGAATCTGCCGAGATGTATTCCAACAGCGAGATATTGCCTTCTGTCAGAAACTTAGCCTGTACGTTGGGTACAATCGTTACTGTATGGATTTTACTTACCGACAGCTGGCTTTCAATATCGAACGTACGGATACTTTCGATGTCGTTGCCGAAAAACTCAATGCGGTAGGGCAGATCGTTTGAAAACGAAAAAATATCCACAATACCGCCGCGGATCGCATATTGGCCGGGTTCGTAAACGAAATCCACGCGTTCAAACTCGTATTCCTGCAAGAACTCGTTGATGAAATCGATGTCGAGATTACTGCTTTGGGTGATTTCCAGCGTATTTTTCTGTAGATCGTTCCGATTGATCACTTTTTCCGCCAATGCCTCGGGATAGGTGACCACCATTTTGGGCAGCTCGGAGGCATGATTTAGCGTACTGAGTGTCTCAGCACGTTGCAAAACATGCGCACTATCCGTCTGCGTGAAATCAAACGCCTTGCGGTAGGAAGCGGGAAAAAACAGCACCTGCCTGTCCAATAGACCTTCCAGGTCGCTCAGAAAATAGGAAGCATCTTCGTGGGTGGGTAATACAAATACCATTGGCCGCTCCTGCAATTGATAGCATGCTACGGCCACCATCGCATCAGCTGACCCAATTAATCCACGAAGCTGGATTTTTGGACTTTTGCCTTGCAACGCCTTCGCAAAAGCGGTTACTCTTCCGCTTTCACGGTATTTCAATAAAATATCGTCTATGCCCACAGTCTGAAAACGGGGGCAAAGGTACGGAAAAATTGGCGATATCAGCTAAAAACGATAGCCAATTGATAGAGAAAATGTACCGTTGCGCTGATCGTAGGAGGCACCGGCTGGGGCGATGTCCCGTATACCAGCCAGGTAATTGAGCGAGATCATATAGCCGCGCCTGGTTTGATACCCCATGCCCATGACAAACCCATAGTCTGTTGACTGCTGCGTACCTCCGGTACCGAAGGTAAAATCCTCGCTAGCTGATCCGTCGTAAGAACCACTTATGTAATTTTTTCCGTAAAGACCATATCCGAAGTATCCGCCTGCTTTTAAAAACACATAGCTCGAATCGTTGAACGGCATTTTACCGATTACCGACAACGGCGCCTGTAGCCAATAGGTATGTTGGGTAACCTCGCGGGAACCAAACTCAGATTTTTCGAGTTTGGCTCCGAGACCGACGATGGAAATACCCGTTTCGAATCCCACATATTTTGTGGGAAAAAAGGTAACTAAACCCGTCAGTTGTCCGTTGACCGTAGGCGAGGCTTCCCGGCTAACACCACTGCTGATGTCGCTCAGGAAATATCTCGGGAACGTAACGCCAGCATGTATGCTGTAATCCATCGCCCATTGAGCTTTTGACGACCAAACTGTGCAAATAAGCACCATACATATAAGCCAATATCTCTTCATCTTTCAGTATCATTAGTAAATCTACCAAGGTATTGGTGTAAATTGCCACATGTCATCAAAAGGGACCGTACCACTGCGGCCCGTCACAATATAGGCCGACCCGTCCTGCACAAAGGTAACTGCTTGCTGGCGGTACGACCCTAAAAACAACTGGTGTTCTTCCCAATAATCACCAGACGGTACATAGCGCCAAGTCGACCCGGTAGCCGAGCCGTTGTAACTGGTAAGGCCCCCGCTGATAAAAGCCGTACCATCTAATACAAAGGCCGCAGGGCTCAATCGGGTAAGGCTGTAAGTATAATCATCGTCACGACCTGAAAGCGGCTCTTTCTCCGCCCATGCAGCACCATCGAATGCATAAAAGGAAGATACGTTTTGGTTGTTATTTGTACCCCCGCCCAAGTAGGCGAGCCCGTCCAATACAAATGCAAAAGAGAAAGACCGTTTTGCAGGTGTACTGTTCACCTTTGTCCATTGTTCGGTATCAGGCTGGTAACTATAGAAATCGTTATAATCCTGCGCATCTACGTCGCGCCCCGTGCCTACATACCCTAGATTATTCAAGGTGAATGCCACGGCGCCATACCGCGCCGCCCCCGGGAAATTGTCTATCCGGGCCCACGCATCTCCAACCGGATCATACTCATAAAAGTCGTTGAACATGACCGTCGAATTGGTGCCCAGACCTACGTATCCCTTGCCATTAACGACGAACGCCACGGCGTTGTTTCGTGCTTCACCCGGGAAATCAGCCATCCGGGTCCACGTTTGCTGTGATGGATTATACCGCCATGTATCGTTAAATCGGGTCGAGTTGGTTCCGTACCCCGTGGTTACATAGGTATAATCGCCGATGGTAAAACCGGCAGCACCACTACGCGGCAACCCCTCGAAATCAGCTACCCGTACCCATTCATCCGGATCATCTTCACCATCGTTTGAACAAGCACCCAGCATCAGGGAGACGACCACAAGCAATAACAGTTTACTTAATCCTAATTCTTTCATTGTCTTAAAATTTTACGTATAATAAGTGTAATTTAATTGCGGGCTTATTCCCTTGGGTAGCAACGGCTAATCGGTTCACAGTTGCCATTAAATCGGCTGTCGGAATGGAAAGCAAAAGGCTCTCCGACTCACTGGATGTGCTGTTCCGCATTTCACTGATGTATTCGGTAAGGTCAAACACGTATTTCCCATTACCGGCGCCCCCAGCCTGATCGGCCGCCTGGTAATAAGCCGTTTGCGTCGCTTCCGCATAACTGGCCGGCAGGAACGAAACAGGCGTACCGTAGGGGTTGGCTATCATCATAACCAAACTCGCCGGTGGAGGGTATAATGCATGGGCGGACTGGTCTGTCTCGATAATTAACTGGGCCTTACTGATCGCAATATTGGCGCTGTTGACAAACTGACGGGCGGTGGGAAACCGTAAACGGGTTACGATTCCCGATGTCCCTTGAATAAAGGTCCGGTGGAGCGTAGCAGACTCGGGCAGTTGGTTGTTTTCGTACGAAAGATCCGCTAAAACAGTCCCTTGCCGATCTGACGTAACCTGATTATATTGATAATCCGTTGATCCTAACGTAAATCTTAACGTATCCGATGCACGCATACCATCGGACTGCCGCTCGTAGGAATAATGGAGGTTCAACGCGATGGAATCCCGAAGGCCCACAATGCATTGGTTGTCTCCCGCTGGCATCAATACCAACCCTTTAAAAAAATCGATGAAATCTTCGGCATTCGTTAAACGCGTATCGTTACTCATCGCCATATCAAACAGCGATCTTCCCAAGGCATCGTCCAGTTTAATCCTCACCGTATCCGATGTGGAAAGAGGCCTTGGTAAAAACGTTGCGGAGCCTAATGCGGTAGGTTCAAACGCAACCGACTGATCGCTCCACAGGGTTTCTCCGGACACAAAAACGGGATACTCGTCATCCTCTAGTGCGACTGGCAATTCGGATAATTCCAAGTCTTCGGACAGCCTGTGAAGGGCTAGCTGCAGTTGAGCGGTGGTGTCGCCGTAGTAATAGCCATCGTAAAACAACCGCAAGGACAAGGAATCATAAACAGCGTCCGCAGGCAAACCGGATAAATTCAGTTCACTGTTGGAAATTCTGAAATAAGATGACAGACGAAGTTCTCCCAACGCCTCATCCCGGAGACTGCCCACCAAGATCGTACCCGTAGCAGCCGTCGGTAGCGGATCGAGCAAGAATGTACGGGCATCAACTGTCAGCGTGTCGACAATTTCAATCCCCAGATCGTCGATCCCTTCATTATCTAACCGGATACCCTCCCCCTGCTTGCAGGCGACGGCAAATATTACTGCGTAAAACCATGCAAAAACAGGGAAGACATTAAACTTATAACCTTTACGAATGTCCATAGACTGTGAATTAAAACCGTCACAAAACTGTGGATATCGAGTGTTAATGAATGTTACAATTTGTTAAATATGGTTAATGCTTATGTTCATCTATTTTCTTGTGTTATACATTTGGCCTGATTATGAAAGATAGCCTTAGGCTCATAGTGATCCTCATCGTAGCGGCCGGTATAGGGATCGTTGTTGTGCTCGGGTCATGGCTTTATGGAAGCTATAACCAACGGATGGAGCTGTTTTTGGCTACCGCCGAACGAGCCCTGTTTGACGCGATCCAGGAAACCATCCAACAACAGGAAGATACGCACGAACAGCCTAAGTTTCGTGTCCGGCGGGCAATCCGCCCTGCTTTCGCTAAAAAGCTAATCGCCACCCTTACCAGCACGTTCCCTGGTACCAATCCTGATTCCCTGTATCTGCTGTTAGATCGCTTGCAACAGCATGAACACGATAGCTTGTTACGGCACCGTGCAGACGTGATCGGCGTGCAAGCCGGTTCTCCCTTTCCAAGCGATGGTCCCCGTCGGCTATTGCCCAGTTTTTTATTCGGGCAAACACCCTTGGATAGCGCGGCATTGCTCAATATCCGGCAAACGTTTATGCAGGAACTGAAAAGAAACCATATACGCACGGATTTCACGCTGAATGTAATAGAAGCACCGCCCCATCGGCATGAATCCGTATCGGGCAATCACACAGCTGTAACCCTACTGACGCCCGAGGCCCGATTATTGGACAGCATGGCGGGAACGGGATTTTCCATTCGTCCCCTACTCATTGACCCCGAAAACGGCAAATTTATCTCTGCCTCTTTCAACCACCCTTGGCAGTATCTGTTGTACAGCCTTAGCTGGCAACTGATCATTTCCGTCGCTTTGGTAGCTACCATCGTCGGTTGTTTCATCTACCTCTTCCACACCATCTTTAAACAAAATAAGCTGGCAATGCTCCGGAAGGCATTTGTAAATAACATGACGCATGAGTTCAGAACGCCGATTGCTACGGTTTCCGCTGCGGTGCAGGCATTGCAAAGCTATGCGGACACCAAAGACGAAGAACGCCGGGATCTCTACCTGTCCATTTCACGTGAAGAGCTCGATCACCTTTCTTCCCTGATCGACAGTGTGCTTGAGATAGCAGAAGGCGAGCATCATTCCATCGTACTCCACTGCCGACCTTACAACCTTACGGATCTCATCAAGAAATGTATCACAACTGCAGAAATCAATGCCCGGACTACGCCGGTGGATTTCCATTTCATTACTGCCCACGCTATAGAAAACCTTTACGGCGATCCGGAGCATATGAAAAATGTAGTCACCAACCTGCTCGATAACGCGGTAAAATATCACGCCACCCAGGTATCCATTGTAATACAACCGCCAAACGCAGGCAAATTTGTACAACTGAGTGTATCGGACAACGGAATAGGCATTCCGCGTGCTTATCACCGCCGGATTTTCGAACCTTTCTTTCGAGTCCCGCGCAGCAATGTCCACGCAGCAAAAGGATTCGGCTTAGGCCTCTCCTATGTCAAACAAGTTGTCCAACAACACGGAGGATCCATTGCGCTCGACAGTACGCCCGGCGAAGGCTGCGTATTCACACTCTTCATTCCCAAGAACGCCAAGGTATGATCGACGTACTACTTGCAGAAGATGAGACGAAGTTAGCCACGATTGTCATGGACAGCCTGCAGACCCTACACTTCCGTGTTAGGCATTGTACCAACGGTGCACAGGCATGGCATTCATTTCAGCTCTCAAAACCAGACATTGTTGTCATGGATGTCATGATGCCCGAAATAGACGGCTATACCTTAGCATCCAAAATCCGCCAGCACGACCGCACCATTCCCCTGATTTTCCTCACGGCGCGTACAGCCTTGGAAGATGTGCTTAGCGGATTCCGATCAGGCGGCAATGATTATCTGAAGAAACCCTTTAACATGGATGAACTCATTGCCCGGATGGAATCGTTACTCAGACTCAGCAATCGGTATAATCCAGGCGAACAATTAATGATCGGCAATTACCTGCTGGATAACATCAAACACACCTTGCACATTGGTAATCGGTACATTCAATTGTCTTACCGCGAAAGCGAATTGCTTAAGCGGCTTTACGAACATCGCAACCAGGTCGTCCACCGGCAGGAGATCCTCTTCGAATTCTGGAACAACGATCGCTTTTTCACCGGCCGCAGTCTGGATGTATTCATCAGCCGGTTGCGGAAATACCTCATGGAAGATCCCAATATTAAAATCATCAATGTACGCGGCGTCGGGTATAAAATGGTAGTTTAGTTATGTTCAAGTGGGAGGTTAACCGTTACGTTATCTTCTGATCCGCCCTCTTTATTGTCCACAATAAAAATGGTGATCTGGACGCGCGTCCCACCTACCTTCCCATCGGGATCCAAGAGATTTTCGATACGCCACTGAATATGATCCTGATAGCTTGCGTTAAACAGGTTGATCCGTTTATCCGTAATTTTGTGCCCCATACTTGTATGCCCTGTCTGCACGGTTTCGCAATCCGTTAGCCCTACTCCATTGTCCTCAATCATTAACTGTATATGGGCCGCCCCCGTTTTCGCTGTAATTTGGAGACATTTCTCCTTCCGGTTGGAAGGAGACAAGCCATGGCAAATTGCATTTTCCACAAACGGTTGCAGCAGCAGCGCCGGAATAACGTCTCGTTCCTCCCATTGCTCCATTTCGTTTTTGATCTGATAACTGAAGCTATCATCGAAGCGATTTTTTTCCAATTTCAGGTATTGAGCCAAGAGTTTCAGTTCGTCGGAAACGCGATGCACAGGCCGGTGCGAAATCTCCAAAACACGACGGGTAAAGCCACTGAAATTCACCAAATAGTTTAAGGCCCTTTCGTTTTCACTCCTTTCAATCAAAAATCGAATCGAACCTAGGCAATTGAACATAAAATGGGGATTGATCTGCATACGGGTAGCGATGATTTCCGCTTCCATCAGATTTTTTTCATATAATGCTTTCATGCGGGCATCCTTCTGCCGTTTAATCAATTCATCGGCCTTGCCTTTCAGCCGCCTCATCCGTATCTTAAAAAACGCGAAACCAAGGATTGCCGCAAAGAGACCACACATCACAAATATGACGAGATTCCTACGATGCAGCTTGGCATCGGCCAATTGCTTGTCTTTGGTGAGCAATTCGATCTGCGCCTCCTTGCTCTCAAAATCGTATTGATGCTTAAGGGCTGAAATCGCTATCTCTTGTTGATGCAGTGCCAAACTGTCCTTATATTGTTGAGCTATCCGATAGTACGCAAATGCTTGCTTGGTATTTCCCTGCTGCTCATATGCGCCAGAAATCGCCGTTGCGGTATGCTGTATCATGGAATAATGCTGCAATTCATCACTCACTTCATAGGCCTGGAAATAGGCAGCAAGTGCTTGGTTCAGTTGGCCGCGCTGCCGAAAGACGTCGCCGATACTGGTCAATACCGTTGCTTGCCCAAGCGGATTATTCAATTGCTTGTACAGCTGCAACGACCGTTCGAAATAAGCCCTCGCCGTTTGGAGGTCCTTATTTTCCATCAGGTAGCTATTGCCGATAGCCTCCAACGTGATGGCGATCCCATTCTTATCATCCATTTCGTTGTTCAATCGCTTCAGTTCGAACAGGTATTCGCGCGCCACCTTATGATTGCCAATCTCATCGTAATAACTTCCGATAGACAAGTAGTTCATTGCCTGCCCCAGCGTGTTATCCGAGGCTTTCGCAATTTCGAGCGCCCGCCGCAGGTGAGCCAGCGCCTCCTCCTCACGACCCCTGATGTTCATGAGTGCTATGCCCAGTCCATTATTCGCTATCTCCTGGTTCTTAGCATCCTGCTCCTTTTCGGCGATAGACAGTGCCTTTAGATAATATGCTACCGAAACATCAAAATTTCCGTTGTGACGGGCGGCTACTCCCGTATTATTGGCAAAAATCATTTTGCTTAGCGGCGGAATGTCGAGCATCTCAGTCAGATCAAATGCTTTTTGATGCAGCGGAATGGCTTGGGCATAATATTGGTGGTAACGATAAAGCAAGCCTAGGTTGTCCAATGCCTTTGCATAAAGGTAAATATCGCCCAGGTCGACCGCATGCTGAACCGCTTCGGCTGCCAGCTTCACGCACCGGTCGCCATGCTGGTTTTGACGGTGATATAACCGCGATACCGTTAGTTGGTTCTCAACATAGGCAGAATCCACAGGGGTATTCTTCAGTAGCGATTCCAGGCTGTTCAATTGCTGGGCCACCGCATGGAAGGAAAAAACAACGGAGAAGCCGATGATGACCGCAATTATTATCCCGGGCAGCCGATTCAATTTCATAACTAGGCGTGTTACGCAACGAAGATACGATTTTCTTTTTGTGTTGTAATATACAGTAACCCAGATTTCTGTGATTTATCCTTACCTTTACCGATACTTATGTTTTCAGTTCGGATTACGTGTCTTGTCTTTGCGATTTATGCCCTATGCTGGACCGCGCGCGCACAAAATATCGCTGCAATAGACGACATTCTTATCGATTATCAAGGCGAAAATCCAGGCGCCGCACTGCTCGTCATCAAAGATGGAACCGTAGTGCTGCAACGGAATTATGGATACGCCGACCTTGAACGACGCATTCAGGTCAAGCCGGAAACCAACTTTCGTCTGGCATCGGTAACCAAACAGTTTACTGCGACCTGCGTCTTACAATTGATCCACGCAGGCAACTTGTCGTTAACGACCCCGCTTACCGAAATCTTTTCCGGCTTTCCGGATTATGGTTCGGCTATTACTATCCGACACCTGCTTACTCACACCTCGGGCATACCTGACTACGAAGACTATGTGGCGGATACCGCCCTTAATCCACAAATCAGAGACCAAGCAGTTTTGGACATTTTGATGAAATGTGATTCCGGATATTTTACGCCTGGAAGCCAATTCCGTTACAGCAATTCGGGGTATGCTCTACTTGCTCTGGTGGTTGAGAAATATAGCGGCCAATCGTTCGACGCTTACCTCCGGCAACATATTTTCGAACCGTTAGGGATGGAGGCGACGTTGGCGTATATCGATGGGAAGAACACCGTCACCGACCGCGCTTACGGGTATAGCAGAATGGATAACCGCTGGGAGCGGCGCGATCAAAGCTCCACCAGTGCGGTGCTGGGCGACGGTGGCATCTACGCCAATGTGCTGGATTTATCCAAATGGGATCAGGCCCTATATACAGACCGAATACTACCGTCGCATCTGATTGAGGAAGCCTTTGCCTATTCCCAGCTGATCAACGGTGACACCGTCAAATACGGATATGGATGGCACCTCAAACAAAATAGCAGCGGCGAGCAGGTGGTTTACCATACCGGCAGCAGTACCAGTTTTCGAAATATTCTTTATCGAATCCCCTCAAAGCGCTTCTGTATGATCCTGCTGACGAACCGGGACCAACCGCAGGAAGAAGATATGCTGACACTTGCCGAGGAAATAGTTGCCAAGGTATTATGAAGAACGTATTTCGAGTTGATTCCCTGCGACCATCCTTGCTGCGGAAAGCGTACTACGTCACGGGATCCTTCGTGGATTCCGAAGACATCGTCCAGGAAGCCCTATTGAAATGGATTTCCATGGATACACAATCGGTTGCGAACCCAAGCGCCTACCTAACACGCGTGGTGGTGCATCTCGCAATTAATTGGAAAAAAAAGCAGGCGTTGCGTCGGGCTGCCTATCATGGGGAATGGTTGCCAGAGCCTGTCGCCACCGAACGGGCAGATGGAATCATTGACTCTGAAGAAACGATAACGTATTCACTATTGGTTATTCTGGAGCGTTTGAACGCCAAGGAACGTGCCGTTTTTATCCTGAAAGAAGCCTTTGACTATGATCACGGTGAAATCGCCGACCTGTTAGCCATCACACCCATCTATTCGCGGCAGCTGCTCAGTCGCGCTAAAAGGCGGCTAGAGGCAAGTCCTTTAACATCAACCTCTCAGGATGAACAATCAGCGTTCGTAAATCGCTTCCGGCGTATCCTACAAAGCGGAGACATGATGCAACTTGAAACATTACTCCGGGAAGATATCGTAGCCGTATCAGATGGCGGAGGAAAAGCATCTGCGGGTAAACACCCGGTTATCGGCCGTCACCGGGTGGCTCGCATGCTCCTGGGCCTTTACCGGAAATTTTACCGTGACGTCGTCGTCACACAAACCTTCGTCGGCGGTCAGATGGCCTTATTGTACTGGAACGAGGGTACCATACGGAGTTGCCAGATTTTCGCGCTGAACGATGGTAGGCTCCAACAGGTCTATCTGGTGAGAAATCCCGATAAGCTGGGCTCTTTGCAAAAAATTTAGCGTTGCTGTCACAAAACTGACGCGTTATTTGTCTGGTAGGAAAAATGGTTTCGAGAATGATGAACGAACGAATTACTTATCAGGACTATCCAGCCGGATTGCTGGAGGGCATGCGCAAAACACAGGATTTTATTGAAAGCTCAGGCTTGGACCACAAACTGCTTGAACTGCTATATATGCGTGTATCCCAAATCAACAGTTGCGCCTACTGCCTAGACATGCATTATAAAAAGGGACTTCATTACGGTGACACGCCCTTGCGATTGATTTCTGTATCTGCTTGGCGGGAAACCCCGTATTATTCAGAAGCCGAACAAGCCGTTTTGGAATTTGCTGAAACGATGACGCACATGCCCGCAGAGGCGCATACCGACGGACTACATGACAAGCTGCAAAAGCATTTCACGCGACAAGAGATAACCATCCTTTCGTTAGCCGTAGCGCAGATTAACTCGTGGAACCGGCTAATGCGTTCCTTCGGTGCCGTGCCGGGGAATTTCGAGGTGGCTGTAAAGAGCCGGGAAAAATAGCCTATTAAGCCTATTAAAGGCATAGTTAACACCGGAAGTATGTCGATCTCTGTTACAAAAGATTTCCGAAACTTGAACTAATTTCCGTTATTCGTGAAACGAGCAAGGATTGTTCATTTTTTCAAGGCCTCACATGTCAAACAACGTATGTCTGTAAAACACAAGCTAGTATCCTTTCTGGTTTTCCTTTTCTCAGCCAACGCATTGGCCCAGCACCCCCTCCAACTTTGGTATACGGCACCGGCAAAACAATGGGAAGAAACGTTACCCTTAGGTAATGGACGCCTGGGCATGATGCCCGATGGCGGAATCAACCACGAAAAAATCGTTTTAAATGACATCACGCTCTGGTCGGGTAGCCCGCAGGATGCCAATAACTACGAAGCGCACAAAAGCGTAAAAGAAATCCAGCGATTGCTGCTGGAGGGACGAAACGATGATGCGGAGGCCCTGGTCAATGCCAATTTTGTGTGCACGGGCGCGGGCAGTGGACACGGTAACGGCGCCAATGTGCCATTCGGATGTTTCCAAACCCTGGGCGAATTACGGATCGATTATCATTATCCCCACGAGGTCCACGGATACCGCCGACAGCTAGACCTAACGTCGGCAATGGCCTCCACTCACTTTGAAACCGATGGCGTCCGCTACCAACGAGAGTACTTCACTTCCTTTGGCAGTGATGTGGGGATCATCCGGCTGACAGCGGATAAAGAAAAAGCACTGGACTTTTCAGTTACCTTGACCCGCGAAGAACATGCCGACATTAAAACGGATGGCGAAGAGCTGCAATTATCGGGAGCACTTTCCGACGGGCGTGGCGGCGCAGGTATGCAATATATGGCCCGGGTACGCATCCAGCACCAGGGTGGCAAACTTACCGTAGAAGATCGCTCCTTGCGCCTCTCAGGTGCGAATGAGGCGATTCTCTATGTATCGATTTCCACAAATTTCAGGAATACCCCGCATCTGGAGCAGTCCAAACGCCTACTGGAAGCCGCTTTGAGGCATGCCTACCCCAAAGAAAAACAAATGCATCAAGCCGCTTTTGAGAAATTATTCAATCGGGTATCGTTGGAAATCGACGGCGCGTCAATGACCAACATCCCTACCGATGAGCGGCTAAAGCGGTTCTACGACCGCCCCTCCGCTGACAACGGCTTGGCTGGGCTCTATTTCCAATTTGGCAGGTACCTGAGTATATGCAGCACACGTCCCGGTCTTTTGCCGCCCAATTTACAGGGACTGTGGGCCCACCAAATTCAAACGCCCTGGAATGGAGATTACCATCTTAATATCAACGCACAGATGAACCATTGGCCGGTGGAAGTTGCCAATCTTTCCGAACTGCACGAACCCTTCATCGATTTGATCAAAACCCTTGCCGAAGAGGGAAAAAAAACCGCCAAAGCGTATTACGATGCCCCAGGATGGGTATGTTACATGATCTCCAATGTGTGGGGTTATACGGCCCCGGGGGAGGAAGCCTCATGGGGTGCAAGCACAGCGTCCGGCTGGCTGTGCAACCACCTTTGGGAACATTACCTCTTTACACAGGACACCGCTTATCTGGCCGGCGTATTCCCGATATTGCGGGAAGCAGCGCGCTTTTACCATCACACAATGATTAAAGAACCCAGACATGGCTGGCTGGTTACCGCGCCATCGGTCTCTCCGGAAAACTCATTCTTGATGGCTAATGGAAAGCGGACCAGTGTGGTGATGGGCCCTACAATTGACAACCAGATTGTGCGGGAGCTGTATAACAATGTGCTGACTGCCGCATCGCTGCTTAACATCCAAGATGCCTTTATGGACACATTGCGCCGGGATTTAGCGCAAGTACCGCCTCCTGTACAAATCGGGAGCGATGGCCGGGTAATGGAGTGGTTGGAAGAATATCCGGAGCCCGAGCCACAGCACCGACATGTATCACACCTGTACGGACTCTATCCTGCATCCTTTGTATCCCCACAAACCACTCCGGAGTGGGCTGACGCTGCAAAAAAAACCCTACAAGTACGGGGCGATGCCGGAACCGGTTGGAGCAGGGCCTGGAAACTCTTGTTTTGGGCACGGCTTCAAGACGGAAATCATGCACTGGAAATCCTCCGCCAACTCCTGCAACCCGCCATGGGCAGCCATATCAACATGAGCGGGAGCTCGGGCGGCACCTACCCCAACCTTTTCTGCGCCCACCCTCCCTTCCAGATTGACGGAAATTTCGGCGGCACCGCCGGCATTGCCGAGATGCTCTTACAAAGCCATGCCGGATTTATCCATCTCTTGCCGGCCTTACCGGATGTTTGGCCGAGCGGACAGGTAAAGGGACTTAAAGCCCGGGGAAACTATACGGTAGATATCAAATGGAAAGACGGAAAAGTAGTCGATTATCGCATCCATTCCGCTACGAAACAACCGGTCAAGGTGCTGGTGAATGGAACGATGACGACCTATAATGGCAAGTAGTCACCTGCGCTTTGGCATAGCCTTTGCCTCTTCTACCGCATAACAAAACTACAACGCTATGAAGAAAACAGTGAAAGTGATTGGCGCATTGATGATCGTTTCATTGATGTTTATGGTTTCTTGTGATAAGGACACAGATCCTTCAGAAACAGATTTATTTGTAGGAACTTATGAGGGAGACATTTCGTTCAACAATGGCGAGGAAACCATCATTGACGAGGATGGCCGTGTAACGGTAACCAAAGTGGGCGATTCGTATTCTTTCCTCTTCGGAAGCGGCATACCCGACATTACCGGTGTCAAGTTCCAACAAGACGATGACAACACATATATCGGTATAGGCGAAGGATTCTCGGGCATCCGGATCACGGCGAGTTCGCTGAATATTCTGGTCACGAATGACCGCGGTACCTGGACGGCAGATTGTAGCCGATAGCAACTAAAGGGTGGTTTTTGTCAACCACCCTTTTTTCTTACCTTGCGCCGGTATAAACGTATGGAAACCGTGACAAAGCGTAAATTACATCAGACAAACCGACGTAAAGTGTGGACAGTTCGCGCATCCTTCATTCTTGCCATCGTCATTCTATCCCTGGCGATTTCCTGTACGTTGGATAAGCAGGCGAAAGCACTTAAAGCGCTTGAGAAATGCCGCTATGAATTTGTGTCTGCCGACAGTGTCTTTTTAGCCGGCACGGATGTGAATAAACTGATTGCCAATGGCCGGGTGGATGTGAGCCAACTTCCAGGGGTAGCATTGGGCTTCCTAAGCCGGGATATCCCGCTTTCAGGCGTGCTGAATGTGCGCATTACCAATCCGACCAACAGCCTCGCGGGAATCCAACAGTTTGCTTATAAAATTGAGGTAGAAGGCCGGGAAGTATTGGATGGCGTTTCCGACCTACCCATCGAAGTTCCTGCCGGAGAGACGGTTGTCGTGCCGGTAAAGTTGCGAACCAACGTATATAAATTTCTTTCGGACCGCGAAACGCTTAATAAACTTCTAACGTTTATCCAAAGCGCACGGAATGGTTCGACCGAAGAGCGCGTGAACCTTAGATTTAAAATTAAACCGACGATAGCGTTAGGCAATAAAGCCATCAACTATCCCGGTTACATCGACATCGACAAACAAGTCGATGCCGAGTTTCTGATCAAACAGGGAATTTTCCGGTAGTTCACCCGCCGTATTGTTCGGAATAGTATTGCTGGTAATGCCCCGAGGTAACGTCCTGCAGCCACTCTTCGTTGTCCAGATACCAATCTACCGTCTTTTCCAGCCCTTCCTCAAATTGCAAACTCGGTTCCCAGCCGAGATCCTGTTTCAATTTGGTCGCGTCGATCGCATAACGCAGATCGTGTCCGGCACGATCTTTCACAAAGGTGATCAATTTGGCCGATTCGCCCGCGGCACGACCAAGTTTGCGGTCCATAATATCGCACAATAGTCGGATCAGGTCAATGTTTTTCCACTCGTTATGACCGCCAATGTTATATGTCTGGCCGGAGGCTGCCTTATGGAATATGACATCGATAGCCCGCGCGTGGTCTTCCACCCACAGCCAATCTCGCACGTTCTCTCCTTTCCCGTAGACCGGAACCGGCTTTCCGTTCTTGATGTTATTTATGGCGAGCGGAATTAGTTTCTCAGGAAAATGATGGGACCCGTAGTTGTTCGAGCAATTGGAGATCACCACATCCAACCCGTAGGTGTCGTGGTAAGCCCGTACGAAATGATCCGACGACGCTTTTGAGGCAGAATACGGCGAATGCGGGTCGTACTTGGTTTCTTCGGTAAACATGCCCGACTCACCCAAGGCGCCATAGACCTCATCGGTAGATACATGATAAAACCGGTGCTGATCGTACCGCCCTTCCCAATGTTTGCGGGCTGCATTCAGCAACGTCACGGTACCCACCACATTCGTGACTACAAACTCCAGAGGGTTGCTGATCGAACGGTCTACATGTGACTCCGCAGCCAAGTGGATAATCGCGTCCGGCCGTTCTGCGGCAAAAAGTTCATCAATAAATGCGGCATCTGTGATGTCGCCCTTGACAAAACGGTAATTCGGTCTGTTTTCTATGTCTTTCAGGTTGGCCAGATTACCCGCATACGTAAGCTTATCAAGGTTTACGATTTGATAATCTGCGTACGTGGTTACAAACTTACGCACAACGTGCGAACCGATAAATCCGGCTCCACCGGTGATGATAATGGTTTTCATGTTTCTCTTATACCTCTTTTGGTAGCCCCAATGCCTTCATGTGGGGTTTCAACCCCGATCCATGGGCGAAGGCTAAAGCTTCATTCAGTTCTTCCCGGAATTCAAACTGCAAATCTTCATGCAATTTTTCGTATTTCCCGAGCATATATTTTATCCTTCCTGCTTGGTATTTTAACAACCGATCATTCCTTCCGTATAAATGCGGTTCGAACAATCGGCCAAAATGGGCAAAACTTTGCGATACCAGAAACAATCGGAACTGGAGCTCGCTCATTTTGTCCTTGGTAACCGCAACGTGCTCATTAATGAAACCACTGCCGTATTTCAGTGCTTTCATCAATTCGTCCGCGTGGCCACGCTGGTTCTCGTTCGGGATATACCCCTTCGTCTGTTTAACCACCTGAACCAGTTGTTGGCGAACGGCCTCAATCCGCTCATTCAAATCCGACTCGTCCTCCAACAATTGAAAATGCAATTGCTTCATTAACAGCCGGTCTTTGCCGACCAAACGCACCAACAGTTTATCCTTTTCCTGCTGAGGAAGCCCTAGAATTGCTTTTTTCAACTCCGGTTGCTGATGAAGTGACATGGTGTTTACGGACTACGCCAGGGGGTGATCCTTCAAATATTGTTCCCACTTCCATGCAGAACGCATCATTTCCTCGATTCCCAGTTCGGCCTTCCAGCCCAACTCCCGGGTTGATTTGGATACGTCGCCCCATACCTGTTCCACATCACCTGCGCGACGCGGACCGACCTGGTAGTTGAGCTTTACCCCGGTGGACGCTTCAAATGCTTTGATCACCTCCAATACGGAATTACCTTTTCCCGTACCGATATTGAACACATCGTAGTTCCCTGCCGGATTTCCTTTTTCCAGCAGGCGGATGGCAGCTACGTGTGCCTTGGCCAGGTCCACCACATGGATATAATCCCGGATTGCCGAACCATCGGGCGTATGGTAGTCGTCGCCGAATACCGTGATCGGCCCCCGTTTGCCGATGGCGCTTTGGGTGATAAACGGCACCAGGTTCTGCGGTACCCCCAACGGCAGCTCACCGATGAGCGCGCTTTCGTGGGCACCCACCGGATTGAAATAGCGGAGCGACACGATGTTGTAGTTGCTGAATGCAGCTGCGGTTTCCGACAGGATTTCCTCGGCGATCTGTTTGGTATTTCCGTAAGGCGACTCGGCTTTCTTCACAGGGGCCTGCTCCGTAACCGGTAACTGGTCCGGTTGGCCATACACCGTGCAACTCGACGAAAACACGAAATTTACCGGCTTTCCGGCATATGCATTGAGCAGGTTGATCAGCGAAAAGAAGTTGTTGTGGTAATATTTCAGGGGTTGCTGAACGGACTCCCCTACCGCCTTATAGGCCGCGAAGTGGATAATGCCCGTGATGTCGGGATGATCAGCCACGAACCGGTTTACCTTGTCGGCATCACACAGGTCGAAGTTATGGAATTCAGGCCGGATACCGGTGATTTTTTTCAGCTGGTCCAATACTCCGGCATTGGAGTTTACGAGGTTATCCACAATGATCGGCGTATAACCGGCATGCTGCAACTCAACCACGGTATGTGACCCGATGTAACCCGTGCCGCCCGTTACTAAAATCTTGCTCATTATTTTTTATTGTAATAGGTAAAATCCTTGTGCTTTATTTCCTGGTCGGGCAACGACTTGAAATATTCATAGGTAATGCGCAACCCTTCCGCCCGACCAACCCGGGGTTCCCACCCCAGCAATTCCCTGGCTTTGGTGATATCCGGCCTGCGCTGCTTCGGGTCGTCCACGGGCAACTCCCTGTACACCAATTTCTGTGTGGTTCCCGTCAATTTGATAATCTCCTCCCCGAATTGCTTGATGGTAATCTCGTCGGGGTTGCCGATGTTGACCGGATGGGAATAGTCACTGTGGAGCAGCCGGTAGATCCCTTCGACCTGATCATCCACGTAACAGAATGAACGGGTCTGTGATCCATCGCCGAAGACCGTAAGGTCCTCACCCCGCAGGGCCTGGCCGATAAAAGCCGGCAGTACCCGCCCGTCGTTAAGCCGCATCCGGGGACCATACGTATTGAAAATGCGCACAATCCGGGTCTCAAGCCCATGGAAGGTGTGATACGCCATCGTGATGGCCTCTTGGAAGCGTTTCGCTTCGTCGTACACCCCCCGCGGGCCGACGGGATTCACATTGCCCCAGTATTCTTCGGGCTGTGGGCTGACGGTCGGATCCCCATACACTTCGGAGGTGGAAGCCACTAAAATCCGTGCGCCTTTGGCCCTCGCCAGACCCAGCAAATGATGGGTACCCAGCGAGCCCACCTTCAGCGTCTGTATGGGAATCTTCAGGTAATCGATGGGACTTGCCGGGGAAGCAAAATGGAGGATGTAGTCCAATTGGCCCGGCACGTGCACGAACGTAGACACGTCATGCTTGTAAAACTCGAAATTTTCCAGCTTGAATAGGTGCTCGATGTTACGAAGGTCGCCCGTAATCAGATTGTCCATCCCTATGACATGGTAGTCCTCTTTGATAAAACGGTCGCATAGGTGTGACCCTAAAAATCCTGCAGCACCGGTGATGAGTATACGTTTTCTCGACATAATTTGTGCAGTGTATTAAACCGATAAATTCACTTTATAAACAAACGAATGCGATTGCATACAAAAATTTATCTAAGTTTGGCGCGAATATAAGGATTTACAACCAAGATGTGGGTACTCTATCTCGCTGGAATCAAAATCTATGGGCTACTAATTTCCATTTTGTCGCCGTTCAACGACAAAGCAAAAAAATGGGTCAGCGGACGAAGGGGATTGCTAAACCGGATTGCCCGGGAAGTGGATACAGGCACTCAACCTATTTGGTTTCACTTTGCGTCGCTCGGTGAATTTGAACAGGGCCGCCCGGTGCTTGAAGCCATCCGGTCGCACCGCCCCGGCACCCCCATAGTCATCACCTTTTATTCTCCTTCCGGGTACGAAATACGAAAAAATACGCCGCTAGCGGATTACGTTTTTTACCTACCCGAAGATACGCCCGCCAATGCCAGGGCTTTCATCCGCACGATCAATCCTTCTCTAGCCATATTTACTAAGTATGAATATTGGCCGTTTTACTTTCGTACATTGGCTTCCCAACGTATTCCGCTCTACCTGATTTCTGCCATTTTTAGGCCCGACCAGATTTTCTTCAAACCCTACGGCAGCTTTTTCCGGAAAACCCTTGGCTACGTGACTCACTTTTTCACGCAAAACGAAAATAGCCTTCGGCTATTAGATCAGCTCGGTTTCAGCAACGCAAGCCATGCAGGCGATACACGGTTCGACCGCGTAGTCGCCCTGCCCCAAAGCCGGCAACACATCCCCGAAATTGAAACCTTTGCCAAGGGAGCACCTTTGTTGGTCGCAGGCAGCACATGGCCTGCCGATGAAGCGCTATTGTCCGACCTTCATGCTCAGTTTCCCGACTGGAAAATGATCATTGCCCCCCATGAAATCCACGAAGAGCATCTTCGCGCGATCGAGCGGCAATTTCCGGTATCCGTCCGGTTTTCCAAGCTCAAATCACAAGTCGATGGTCTCCCATCTCAAATCTTGCTGATCGACAACATCGGCATGCTTTCCTCTCTTTACGGATATGGCCAAATTGCTTACATCGGCGGAGGTTTCGGAGCAGGCATTCACAACACCCTGGAGGCTGCCGCCTACGGCATCCCGGTCATCTTTGGTCCTAATTACCAGAAATTCCAGGAAGCAAAGGACCTGCTGGCCAACGGGGCTGGTTTCACTGTACGCGGAATTGACGAACTGATATCCGTTTTCAAAAAGCTAACCGGGGATACGTCTCGCGAACATGCGGGACAAATTGCAGGGCGGTACGTAAAAGACCACGCGGGTGCAACGGCAATCATCCTGCGCCATTTAATCGACAAAGAGTTCGGCGGCGACGCGATCGGCTACTAATTTTCCTTTTTTGGTTAAGGTTGCCACCTTCCCGAGAAGCGTCACCTCTCCCCGGATAACCAGGGATTCCAATCCCGCACGGACGGCCCCACTGTACGAAGCATTGAACTGTGCGTCTATATAATCCAGATTTAACCCCCACAGGGTTCTCAGGGCAGTCATGATGTACTCGTTAAGCCGATCCGCTTCGCTAAGCTCCTCCCGTTCATACGGCACCACACCATTTTGTATCGCCCGGATATACGAGGCGTTGTTGCGCACATTCCATTGCCGGGAATACCCGTCAAACGAGTGTGCCGAAGGACCGACTCCTAAATAAGGCACTCCCTTCCAATAATTACTGTTGTGACGGGCATATTGCTCCGGTTTGGCAAAATTGGAAATTTCATACTGTTCGTACCCAGCGGCAGCAAGTTCATCCATCAACAATTCAAACTGCGTGGCGCCCTGTCCGTCGTCTATCGGTGTCTGCTTCCCCTTCCGGATGAAAGAAGCCAAGGCCGTCTGCGGTTCGACCGTCATACAATAGGCGGAGATATGGGGAACCCCGAAATCCAGCAATCGCTCGATGTTCTGCGACCATTTTTGATCCGTAAGCAGCGGATAACCGTAAATCAGATCGGCGGTGATGTTCTGATACCCATGGTCCTGTACACGTTGAATCGCTCCCGATGCTTCAACCGCGTTGTGGGCACGGTTCATCCAACGCAAATCCTCCTCAAAAAAAGATTGGACGCCTATACTGAACCGGTTTACAGGCGTACTCCTCATTGCGGCCACCTTCGCGTTGTTTAAGTCGTCGGGGTTGGCTTCCAGCGTAATTTCGGCATCCGATTGGATATCGAAATGCCCTCCAACAGCGTCAATGAGCCGCGATACCTCATCCGCTTCCAGCAAGGACGGGGTGCCTCCGCCGAAATAAATGCTTTCGATCGCTCGGTCGTCCAGGTAATGTGCTTGCAACGCAATCTCTTTTTCCATGGCGACCAGCATCTCTGCCCGATACGTTAGCGAAGTGCTGAAATGAAAGTCGCAATAGTGACATGCCTGCTTGCAAAATGGAATATGGAAATAAATACCCGCCATCACGCAAAGATAAAAATAAGGTGTATATTGGTGGGCCCTTATGAAGTTATGAACCGCTTAGTAAAGACACTATTTTTCGTTTCTGGCGCAATCCTTTTGGGATGTTCAGGTGGGACTGCCAACGAGGAATGGCACACCTTTACGGGAACCAATGAAGGAATGCGTTACGTGGAACACGGTGATATCACAACGGATAATGTTAACCGACTGACGATTGCCTGGGAATACGACACCGGCGACTCCGTCGGAAAAGGCTCAACCATTCCGACAACTCCATTAATGGTGGACGGTGTCCTATATGGCGTTTCTCCGAATCAGCACTTATTCGCATTGGACGCCCGCTCCGGCAAGGAACATTGGGTGTTCAAAGCTCCCGATTCGACAGCCCGGGGCTCCATCCGGAGTATTTCCTTTTGGCAGGATAAATCAGGCCGTGAGAAAAGGCTCTTTTATGCCACCGGTCCGAAGCTATACGCTGTCGATGCCACAACCGGCAAAGGGATCACTACATTTGGCGACGGCGGCTGCATCGATTTGCGAAGGGACTTAGACGGCCCTTACGAGAGCAGCTGGATGGCTGGAAATACCGCCCCGATCGTGTACAAAGACCTGCTTATTACCGGCATGCGGCTGAGTGAGGGGGCCGATGCTGCTCCCGGTCACATACGCGCATTCGATGTCCATACCGGAAAACGCCGCTGGATCTTCCATACGATTCCTCATCCGGGCGAAAAGGGGTACGAAACTTGGGAGGACCCCGACGCATGGAAGCACATAGGCGGAGCCAATAACTGGGCAGGAATGGCGATTGACGAAAACCGTGGAATCGTGTACATCCCGCTGGGATCATCTACGCCAGACTTTTACGGAAAGCGACGAAAAGGCCAAAATCTCTTTGCCAACTGCCTCCTTGCCCTGGATGCCAACACGGGTCGTTATCTTTGGCATTTTCAGACCGTCCATCACGACCTCTGGGACCGCGACCTTCCCGCCTATCCCAATCTGATTACCGTCAGAAGAAACGGCAAATGGGTGGATGCTGTGGCCCAGATCACCAAATCCGGACACATTTTCCTATTCGATCGGGTTACCGGCACTCCCTTATTTCCCATTGAGGAAGTTCCCGCACCATCTTCCGACCTACCGGGTGAGGAAGCCTGGCCCACTCAGCCTGTTCCTACGCTGCCGGAGCCGTTTGCAAGGCAGCATTTTGGGGCCGACGATGTCAGCGACCGAACTCCGGAAATCCATCGGGAACTGCTCGACGAATACCATCGGTACCGGAACGATGACCGGTTCCTTCCGCCCAGCTTGCAGGGTTCGTGGCTATTTCCGGGATTCGATGGGGGCGGCCAATGGAGCGGAGCTGCTGTTGATCCGGAAACACAGATTCTATATGTAGGATCCTCCGAACTTCCCTGGCGCCTGCAAATGATTGCCAATCCAGCCTTAAAGGAAGAAAAGGCAAAAACGCTGAAAGAACAGGGCAGTCTGGTATACCGTAAAGCCTGCGCTTCCTGCCATGGATCGGACCGCCAGGGCATCGCTCCCTCCTTTCCCGAGCTGGCGCACTTACCAAACCGCATGACCGTGCAGCAAGCGAAACTCGTCATTGAAAATGGTCGGAACATGATGCCGGCATTCAAAGATGTGCTCGACGAAGGAGAAAAAACGGCCTTGCTCACGTACCTGATGGATCTGGAAGACAAAGAGGCCATTCCGAAAGCCGCGAATGCATCGATGGTGGCAGATCGGTCCTCCCAACCGGAATACATACTGAATGGATACCAACGGTTTCTCGACCGCGACGGATACCCGGGCATCAAGCCTCCATGGGGAACATTGAATGCCGTGGACCTTACCAGCGGAAAATTGCTATGGAAAGTTCCCCTGGGAAATTTTGATGAGCTGGTAACCCCTGAAGATACCGGCACGGAAGTCTATGGAGGCCCGGTGGTTACCAAAAGCGGGTTGATATTCATTGCGGGCACACAAGACGAAAAAATACGGGCGTTCGATAAGAAAACAGGTGACCTCCTTTGGCAACACCGACTTCCGGCTGCCGGTTTTGCATCGCCTGCCGTCTACACGCTGGAAGGCAAGCAATTTGTTGTCATTGCTGCCGGCGGTGGGAAACTGGGCATGCGGTCAGGAACAACGTACATTGCCTTCGCCCTCCCTGATCATCCGTAACGCAGACAATGCCCACCGTAATTAAACGTTACTATGTTTAAAGAAGCCCGTATGAATTGCCGCCGTTGTGTATCGAAAAGAGAAAATAATTCATGCAAGTTTCATGGCCATAAAAACAATTACTCAAATGAAACACAGTCAATTATCAAGACGGCGCTTTCTGGGCGCTGCCGCAATGACCGCAGCGAGCATCGTCGTCTCTCGAAAAGCGGTTTTTGGAATGCCTGCCTATATCAGGGATTTGAACAAGCCTAACTCCGTATTCAACGGCGTACAGATCGGTGTAATTACCTATTCGTTCCGCAGCATGCCCAGCAGTGCAGAACAACTGCTCCAGTATTGCCGCGAGTGCGGTGTAAGCGCAGTGGAGCTCATGGGTGATGCGGCAGAAACGTTTGCAGGCGCGCCCGTAGCACCTCCCCGTCCCAAACGGGACAGTACCGAAGGCCATGAAGCCTGGCAGGCTCATCTGCAAGCGTTGGCAACGTGGCGGCAAAATGCCCCCATGCATCGATTTGAGCAACTTCGGAAGCTATATAACGACGCAGGAGTAAGTATCTACGGTTACAAGCCCAGTGCGTTGGGAGTCACGAATACCGACGGGGAGATTGAATATGCATTCCGAGCGGCCAAGGCGTTGGGCGCCAACCAGGCAAATGTGGAGTTCCCAACCGACCCGGCACAGACCCAGCGCTTGGGACAATTGGCTGCTAAACATAAGGTCTATGTGGGCTATCATGGCCATACGCAACAAACGTTCGACATGTGGGACGGAGCCATTGCCCAATCCCGTTTCAATGCCATGAATTTCGATATGGGACATTATGTAGCGGCAGGATTCGATGCCATCGAATTTATAAAAGCAAAACACAAACACATTGTCAGTATGCACGTTAAGGATCGGAAAACCAAGGAAAATGGTGGAGCAAATCTACCCTGGGGCCAGGGAGATACCCCCATTGCGGAAGCACTGCAATTGATGGCCAAATCGCGCTATAAGTTTCCGGCAACCGTTGAGCTCGAATACCAAATCCCGGAAGGATCAGACGCCGTGAAAGAGGTGGCCAAATGTGTTGAATTTGCAAGAAAGGCTTTGAAAGCGTAAACAACAAACATATAAACCGTATGGAAAAAAAAATCCTTTTAAATGAAAGGGATATGCCCACGCAATGGTATAACATTGTAGCTGACATGCCCAACAAACCGCTACCCCCGTTACATCCGGCCACCAAACAGCCCGTTGGCCCAGACGATCTTGCTCCGCTTTTTCCGATGGCGCTTATCCAGCAGGAGGTTTCGGTCGACCGGTACATTGACATCCCCGAAGAAGTACAGCAGGCGTACCGGATTTGGCGCCCTACGCCGCTGATTCGTGCGACCAATCTGGAAAAGGCACTGGACACCGACTGTAAAATTTATTACAAATACGAAGGCACCAGTCCCAGCGGCTCACATAAACCTAATACGGCCATTCCACAGGCGTATTACAACAAACAGGAGGGTGTCAGGCGCATCATTACAGAAACGGGGGCCGGCCAGTGGGGTACCGCACTCAGCTTCGCGTGCAGCCATTTCGGCATCGACTGTGAAGTATACATGGTACGCATCAGTTTCGATCAAAAGCCTTACCGGAAGATCCTGATGAACACTTTCGGGACAAAGGTATATGCTTCACCAACCAACGGAACACAGGCAGGAAGAAACGCCCTGACGGCCGACCCGAACACGCCAGGAAGCCTGGGCTTAGCCATCTCCGAAGCGATCGAAGTGGCCGTGGGCGACGAACAAACAAAATATGCGCTGGGTTCTGTGCTGAACCACGTGCTGCTTCACCAGACCATCATTGGACAGGAGGTCAAAAAGCAACTGGAATATACCGGCGACTATCCCGATATTGTCATCGCCCCCTTGGGCGGGGGTTCGAACTTCGCCGGAATCTCGTTTCCCTTCGTGAAAGACAAAATCGAGGGGAAGTCGGTACGTTGCATTGCCGTCGAACCGGCTTCGTGCCCGAAATTGACGAAAGGTAAGTTTATGTACGATTTTGGCGATACACAAGGGTATACGCCGTTGTTGCCAATGTATACGCTGGGACATACCTTTACACCCGCAGCGATCCATGCCGGCGGCCTGCGGTACCATGGGGCAAGCGTGTTATGCAGCCAATTGCTAAAAGACGGTCTCATTGAAGCCCAAGCCATCCAACAATTGGCCTGTTTTGAGGCCGGTGTGCTGTTTGCCAAGGCCGAAGGGATTATCCCCGCTCCTGAAGCCAATCACGGCATCGCTCAGGTCATCCGGGAAGTTAACCAAGCGAAGGAAGAAGGAATATCAAAAACCATCCTCTTTAACTTATGCGGGCACGGATTCGTGGATATGGCTGCATACCAGGATTATTTCGATGGTAAACTACAGAACCACGCTTTCTCCGATGAAGAGCTGACCGCCGAAATCAGCAAGCTGGAGGCGCTACAGCCCTGAGCCGCCCGCACCCATAAATAGCCCCGGCCATTGCCGGGGCTAAATCAGAACGTTTATCCCATTTCATCCGCGCTGGGTCCGTAGCTCCCAGGAATCGGGATATCCAGCAGGCGCAGGAAGACGCCCAATTGCGCACGGTGGTGTATGGTTTGGCTAAACGCGTGACGCACCATGCCGTATTTCGTCGTATCCAGATATACGGCATCTCCTCCCCGCATAATCCAGGGCTTATCCAATGCCGTTTCTGGTAAACGTTCCAACGCCGCCTTACCCGCTTGGTAAGACTTTTCAAATAAGTTAAGCAAGTCTGCATTGCTTCCGATCGGCGTAGGTTGATAATTTCCTTCGTTGAAATCCAACTCGTCCTGATCCACTGCAAAGGTATACCAGGAAGGTATCTCGGCGATGTGGGTAGCCAATTGCTTCAAGGTCATACTTTTGGGATGCGGTGCCCAATCGAAACGGTCTTCCGGCACAAGCACCAACATTTTACGGGTGGTCGTTGCTTCATTTTCCAGCTCTGACAATAGTTCTTTAATGATATCCATTTTTTATCTGTTTTGTTTATCGACTCAAAGGTATGCCAAGCCAGTGACAGCGTTGTGTCAAGGCACTAAATGGACTTTGGATGTTTTTGTCCGTTATGGCAGGTTGCACAACTGATGGTGAGTGTATTCCCTTCCTTTGCGTGATCGTTGAAGTACTTCCGGTTGATCTTGGCGGTCATCCGGATCATTTTTCGGGCAATGTCTTTATGGTGATTTTCGTCACTTGCAAAATCCAGCTTTTTTGGATCTGCACTGCTGGGAACATGGCAAAAATCACATTTCACGCCCAAAGCCGCATTAAATCCTTTCATCACCTCCCGGACTTCCTGAAAAGTCATATCCTTGGGAAGGACTTTTAGATTTTGAAGAGCCGGGTCTTGCGCTTGGGGGACAAACGCACTAAAAACGCCAACAAACGACAAAAGCAGGGCTACTACGGTTAATTTATTCATACTTGGTATAGTTTTGGATTACTCAGGCAAGGTATCTAAAATTCATAAACAATTAAACAAAAACCAGCTATTTGGAATGGCTACAATTCTAATCTAAATGATCGTTGAAACCCATCAAATCAACCAGATTTCCGTTGCCGAAGTGATTTCGGACACATGCCTGATTAAGACGGCCGAAGATGCCCTGGATTTATTGGGCAACCTGTATTACCAAGGTTTTGACCGGATCATTCTTCACGTGCATAACATCACGCCCAACTTCTTTGATTTGAAAAATGGACTGGCCGGTGAAATCCTCCAGAAGTTTTCCAACTATAGGGTCCGGTTGGCTATCGTCGGGGATTTCTCCGCCGTTACCGGCAAAAGCATCCAGGACTTCATCCGCGAAAGCAACCGCACCGGGCATATCAACTTTGCCGAATCGGTGTCTGACGCGTTGGCCAAGCTGGGGTAAGTCATGATTCGTCCCATTTTGTAAGGGCGGCACCATATACAGGTGGTTGCGCAACACTTTTCGAGGGTGTCGCATCCGGCTTGAATTCCACCACCTTGCCGTCTTTCACATAAGAAGCGGCGGCAATATAAGCGGCATGGCACCGTTGGTGATGACTGATATGCGCACCGCCACCGGCTGAATCCACGCGCAGGAATGAGATACTCACGTTCACCAAGATCAGACGACGATCCATCTCAGTTATTGGTACCGAAGCTTTCTTTTCGGTAGCATCGCTGTCCCGAAGCCCAAAATCCAACCGTTCCAGCCCATAGGTATCCACCGTCAGTCGTTCAACATCCATTGCCACGACCTGAACATCAAGACAAGCCGAAATTGCTTGCTCCGGCCATTTAAAGCCACTTTCACCGGTATTTCGCACACGTAGGTGTACCTTTCTGGATACCGGATCAATCACAACCCCGACAGAAATACCCGGTGCCAACGTCGAAAACTGCATATAGGGATTGTATGACAGGCCTTTCATCAACGTGACATCCCCGTCAGCTAAACTACGCTTTCCCTTCTTCGCTTCCGGTCCGGTATGCAGTACGGAAATGATGCGCGATTGCAGACGCTTATGCAGCTGATTGCCATATTTACCGAATACCATCGGCAGAATCACCTGCTTCAAAACAGAAGCCGCCCGGGCAGCATAACCAAACTCTCGGCTGGACTTTACACTTGCGTCGCTCCGCTTGTACTCTGCGGGCTTTTCGTTTTTTTCGGACATGCTATTTACGTTGATTTATCATAGATTTCGTATCTTTGACAAAGCCAATGACCCGGCCCCCTGCTCGGGTAAAGATACCTAAACCGATTCACGCCGACAAATTTCCAAAAGTCCGTTCTCAGTCCGTTGAAAGTCCGTTCAATTCCGTTCGTACTCCGTTGTACCTCCCACTTACCTCCATACCACCTTCCTTCCTCCTATAGGAAACCTCCGTCTCTAAGGACTCGGCTAAGCAGGGGATATGAGGAAAGGATGCACCGAAGGACAACCGGCTGAGGGACACCTGAGGTAGGTATATCGCCCGGATATCGCGCATAGAAACCGTGGATTATGTCGCATATTTTCTAATTTAGCCGTCAAATCGGAAAAGCTGTGTCGCAACGCTCATTGTGGAATAAAGTGAGTAAAGGGGATAGAAATGCCTTCGCAAAATGCTTTGACCAATATTGGGAGCCCCTCTACCATGCTGCTTTTTGGCGGGTGTGCGACGAAGAACTGGCCAAAGATCTGGTACAGGAGGTATTTATTACCCTTTGGGACAAGCGGACAGACATTGTTAGAACGGATAACCTGCCAGGATACGGTGTTTACCAATGTAATGAATGGGTTGGGATTTGTCGGCGGCGTAGCCGTACGCGAGCAGCCCATTGAGGTGGATAGAACAGGTACTCCTTAAAACCGGATGCGAAAATCCTCTTTGGCCTGACCCTTGCGGAAAAATACCAAACCCAGGTGGAACAAATCTATGGTGACCGTCACGTCCGACCGCTCTCGAAGAGTATGCCATAATGCCTTTATCCGCCTGTCGCGGTAAATGCCGGTCAGTACCAAAACGCTGTCTACGTGAAGTTGCGGCCAAAGTTGCGACAGTTGAGATGCCAGCAGTTCGGCATCATTCCCATCAGCAATGACGAAGTTCAACGGGTGTGATGGTAGCGGGTTGCCCAGTCGGTAAACGTCGCCTGGGTTGAAACGGCTCACCAAACGGGATATCAGCCGTTCTACCTTATGCCGGGATTCCTGCCTCTTTCGGGGCGCATAAATTACTTCATCCACCAACCTATATACGAACGGCGAGTGCGTACCATGACGCGAATGGGACGTGAGGAAATGATACGTGTAATCTATGTAAAACCGAAGGCCGTGCATCGTGCCAAAGATACAGGAAACCTCCTTTTATTTCCATCTCTTGTGCGACCAAAGCCAATACGCCGGCTGCTTCCGGATGGTTTGCTGAAGCCGCCTACCAAAACTTTCGGTGATCTGTCCTTCGGCCGTTTCGTTGGGCCGGTCGGTAATTAAAGAAAAATGCACATTCCAGCCGTTGTCGCTATTTTTTTCAAGCTCCACATACAAAACCACTGCGTCGATTGCCTTGGCTAATTTTTCGGCTCCGTCAAACAACGTAGTGGGTTGATGAAGCAGTTCCATGCGATGCCCCTTCCCCCTACCGGGAAATTGGTCGGCAATAAAAAGGTTAAGTGATGCCCCGCTTTTCGCCCCCATCAGTTGGCGAACTGCCCGACCGGCCGGTATCAATTGCATCCCAAACCGCGTGCGGATGCGCATGACAATCCTTCCCAATGATGGGTTGGACAAGGGTTTATAAAGCGCATTTACCGGCATTTGCAGTTTGCTGGGCAGAATATTGAGGCTCTCCCAGTTTCCGTAATGGCCCAACAAGGCCACCATGGGCCTTGCCTCGTCCCGATAACGGTACAATACGTCGGCATTGACGACATGGACGCGGCCCGCCAATTCACGCCGACTGATGGAAAGGGATTTAATCATTTCAACAACAAATCCTGAAAAATGCCGGTAAAAGTCCTTTGCCAACAGATAAATCTCTCCATAGGGCTTTTCGGGAAAAGAACGCGAAAGATTTTGGACAACCACCTGATAACGGTAACGGGCAAACGAATAAATAAAGAAATAGCAGCATCGTCCGATAGTGGCCCAGAGTATGGGCTGAGGCAACCTGCTGAGGAGAAACACAGGGAAAAGCATAACCCCGCAAACAGCCCTTTCCCATACGGCGGGCCATCGCGCCCTGATCCTAATGCGGCCATTCATAGTCATGGTCGCATGTTGTATGTAATTCTATTAGTGCAGTTCTCAGCAAATAGAGACATCCCAGCAAGGCGATAATAGCAACAAGTCCCCCAGCGCAGGTAACAAGAATAACCCAGTTTTCCATAACCTCATACATTTGAACGATTGGTGTTTATGGAAGGACAACTTCCAACGGGAATACCCTTACGCCAAGCGCAACAAACGCAAAGGCCATTTACCACCGATAGGCTATGCCACCCATGATGCCCATCCGGAAGGTGCGGTTGGATTCAAGAATGTAATTGATTGTCGGTCCGGCGAAGACTCCCCAATGCCGGTTGAGACAAAGGTGGGGAAACAAACGGAAAGATGCTTGTTGTTCGGGGGCGGTTTTAAAATCAGGACTGATCCTGTTAGCCAATTCCACATCCAGTCCAAAGTGGGTCGTCTGCAAAATATGTGCGCCGATGCCTGCTTCGAGGACATACCTCGTCGGTTTGTCATTCAACTGGTATCCAACACCCAGTAGGCCGTACAACACCCGTCCGCCCGAACGGAAGGTCAGTTGGACAGCTCCCGATTCATCCAGTCCGGCCGCAAGGCTCTTCCTGCCATTTTTGATCAGGTTCACCAATCCGATCGGATAGTCGCTGCTATCCGCCACGTTGACCAGTCCCGATAGCTGGACACCCTTTACTGCTCCCGCGATATTGACAACCCCGGCCAGCTGGATGCCTTTTATTTGGCCCGAAACATTGAAAAGACCCGTTAATTGAGCGCCGTTGACGTTTCCGGCGCGGTTGTTTATTCCCGCTACCTGAACACCCGAAACATTGCGCACCACGATGTTGGAAATTCCCGCGGCCTGTACCCCCTGCATATCATTCCCTACCAAATTGAACAGGCCGGCAGCCTGAAAATAACGCGCCTGTTGCTGGTTGATATTGAACACCCCACCCACCTCGACGCCGTTTACGCCCGCGGTGTGCCCTCCAAGGACATTTACCGAAACCTGGTTGACCACTTGACTGTTAAATAATCCCTGCGAACTCAATCCTGGGGTCAACGAAATCTGGTAAGGACTATACGCAAAAAACCCACCCAGGTTGATGTGCTGGATACGCTGTCGTGAACTGGTAAAAAACCGTCCCAACGCCGTGCCCTCCAATCCGGCTCCCCTGCCATCATCCGGTGCAAACCAATACCGCCTTTTATTTTGTTTGGTGCTAACCTGTACGGGCGGCAGTAAGGCAAGGGTTGTATCGCGGTAATTTTCTTTGCTGATGGTTAGCCATAGCGTTTCCTCAGGTCGTTTGATGGCTAATCTAAAATTACCTGTTGGTCCGGACAACGTAGAAGCCAAGACGTTGCGCTCGTATATACTGGCCTGATATACTCCTTTCTTGTGATCTGCATCCGTGATCTGCCCCTCGACCACCATGGGGCCGTACCGGCGCTTTTCAACGTTTATGGCAACAGCCATTCTGCGGGGTGCGTACCGGATAATGACGTAGCCCGGACTTTCCTTAAATTCATAGGCTGAGCCAAACGTACCAGTCAAAAAATCAAGCAGCCTACCCTCGTACCTTGAGACCGTAATCAGGCTGTCGGCCGGTACCACCTGGTTGTTGTAGGAAAAATAAAAACCCTGCGATTTGCTGATCGCATCCAATACCTCCCTGATCGACTGAGCAGCCGTGAAACGCAGGTGGATATCCCGCACCAGGTACCCCTGTCCCCTGACGGTGAGAGCTAACAGAAACGAAAAGCAAATCAATGGTATCCGGATATTCATAGTTTCGGGTGGAAAAACCCGACAAGTATACAAATATGTTAGGTTACCTCAATACAATTTTGCTGCCTTGCCGCTTCACCTCAATTCGCAGCGTTTCGCCGATCACATGCAGTATTTGGTTCAGATCACCGCGATGAAAAGTCGTCGTCATCCGCAGGTCGCGGATTTTCGGATTTTCAATACGGATATCCGCATGATAGGCTTGGCTGAGCACCTCGACGAGGCGCCAAAGCGGTGTATTATCCAGTACAAACCGGTTGTCGACGTAATAGTTGTGGAGTTGATCGCTCACCTCTCCCTCCTCAAAACGGTGGGTAGCGGTATTGATCAGCAACCTACGTCCCAACGACAATTCGACCTCCCATCGTGGGCCTGTAACCTTAACGTGACCGCTTTCGACGATGACCTCCGTTTCGTCCCCGACCCGCTTTACGTGGAAGGAGGTTCCGAGCACCCGAATGGTGACCTCTCCCGATTGGACGATAAACGGCCTATTGGGATCACTTTTCACGTTAAAAAACACCTCACCTTCGTCCAATGTTGCGACACGCTGCTGGGTACGAGCCTCCTGCGCATACCGTAAAGTGGCGAAACTGTTTAGGGTAATGACACTCCCGTCTGCCAACGTATCGGTTTGCGGTGATGCTTCGGTTTCATATACGATGGGCGCCGAATCTACAGGACGGTTACTCCAAACAGTATAGAACGTCCATATTGCCAACGGAAGCAGCACCACAGCGGCCGCATATCGCAGCCATTTTATCGGTTTTACGAATCCACCCTTGCGCGCGGAGGCTACGGAATCCCGGTGTTGCACAAAACGGCGCCACGCATCTTCCTCGCTCACCGTCAGCTCCTTTCCAAGCGACTTGCTGATTTTCCAGATCCGTTCCAGACGCTCAAACCGCCGCGCATTGTCCGGATGTGCAGCCATCCACGTGCGCACGGAAAGCGACTCGGCTTCGCTTGTCTCGTTTAACAAATATTTGGTTAATAGTATATCATCCATAGCCTTATAGATTTGGCAACACAATGAGCAACAATGGCAGGAAATCAGCCAATTGGACACGCAATAATTTCAATGCTTTTCCCATGTGGGCTTCAACTGTTTTCAGCGAAATACCCAATCTCTCAGCGATTTCCTGGTACTTAAGTTCTTCAAAACGGCTTAGCTGGAAAACTGTACGGCATTTTTCCGGCAATTGCCGGAGCGCTTGCTGTAACTGGCGTTGGAGTTCCTTATCCGCCTCCGTTTCTTCAGTCTGTTGTTGTCTGTAAGCCACGATCGCTTCCTCCATATATTTCCGTTGAACCTTTTTATGTTTCAAATAGTTCAAGCTTTCATGGTACACGGATTTGTAAAGATACGCCCGAAGCGAGGTATGTATCGCCATCCGTTCCCGGCTTTCCCAGAGTTTCATAAAAACGGTCTGAACGATTTCCTCCGCCACGGCCTCGTCTTGCAGCATCGTATACGAATAGGCATGCAATGCTTTAAAATTACCTTTAAACGCCGCTTCAAAAACGGCTTCCTGATCCGTATGCACCAATGTTTCTCTTTTGGCCAAAGTTACTTCCATTTGGTTATGTTGACAACTTTGTCGCGGTCTACCCTTAATCGGAATTTGATTTTTTTCACGCGGGCAGCAAAGTTATTTTTGGAAGACCGGACAGCCGTCAGGTAGGTTTCTTAGCGCCTTGCGATTTTGCGTGATATTTTTTTACTAATTTTGTGTTGATGAACGAGAAAGAATTAGATTCTTTGATCAAGTTGCTGGATGATCCCGATTCGGAGGTTTTCCAGCATGTGGAGCAAAAGCTGATTACCATGGGGCCCGAGGTGATCACGCGATTGGAATCCGCTTGGGAACAATCGTTTGATATGGTGTTGCAAACCCGCATCGAAAACCTGATTCATAAAATCCAGTTCGAGGACGTTTTGCAGGAATTGGAACTCTGGAAGGTAAGCGGCTCCTTTGATTTGCTTCAGGGGCTCATCATTGTCAACAAATACCAGTACCCTGACATGAATGAGCAGAAAATCATCAATCAAATTGAGGCGATCAAGCGCGACGCCTGGTTGGAGATGATTTACAGCATGAGCGCGGTTGAAAAAGTTCGGTTGCTCAACAACATCATTTACAATACTCATGGATTCTCGGGAAACACCAGCAATTACCACGACCCGCAGAACTCCTACATCGGCCAGGTACTGGAAACCCGTCGGGGAAGCCCCATTCTTTTGGCCTGTGTGTACAGCATCGTAGCCCAAAAGCTCGACATACCGATTTATGGCGTCAATCTGCCCAAGCATTTTATTTTAGCTTACACCGAAGACCATACGCCGGTTGAGGATAAAAACGGCATTTTGTTTTATATCAATGCTTTCAACCGCGGTCAAATATTTGGGCGCCACGATGTCATTGCGTTTCTGAAGCAGCTTAACCTTGCTCCCAGCGAAAATTTTGTACTTCCCTGTTCAAACCTGGATATCATTACCCGCGTGCTGCGCAATTTGGTTTCGTCGTATTCGCAAGCGGGTAATTCCGCCAAGACTGAAGAAATCAATCGGATGATCGACGTGCTGGCGTAATCCGTTATTGGGAATTAGGCTTTCCCCTTACATCCAGAAATAGGCCGAACGGCCGACGGGCATTGTTTAAGGTATCCAATGAAACGGACGCCTCCGGTGCCACATTTCCGTCGTCTGATAGCCGGAATCGTAAAATCCTTCCCGGTTGCCCGCCTGATACCTGTGTGTCGTAATCGGCTACAAAAATCGTTCGTCTGTCCTGTCTCGGATCGATCGCCACATCCATGGGGCCGGTTAATCCGGTTAATGCCCCCTGAATGGTGCGGGTTGGCGTCACAGTGGTGACAGAACCAGGCGCAAGCTTGGCTTTGATTCCGTCAATGATATAGATCCGACCATCCATCACTGGATCATTAAACGTTCCGGTACCGTAATCAGCGGCTACCAGTACATCCAACGAATCGACAAATGCGATACCACGAATCGATGTGGCACCTTCGATGCGAATCGTTGAAAGCGCTTGGAAATCAGCCGCCAACGAATCGACGTCTGACAGCTTACCGTATAACGATATTCCTCCATTTCCATCTGCCGAATTAGATACCAACAGATTATTTCCCCATAATGCCATCCCCCAGGGCCGCATGGAAGATTCCAGCCGGAGAACCCTTTGGGGCCGGGTATATCCGCTGCGATTCTTGGGCCGGTGATAACCGTAAATCACTGTTCGTCCTTCAATTTCGGTTGAGTTATTGACGACGTACAGATATTCCGACGAATGGTGATAGACAAGCCCGCGCATGGCATTAAGTCCGCGATATTGTATGGTCGTGTTATTGTTAAGAACTCCGAACGGGCCGACGTTCATGATCCGGATGGTGGTATCTCTACCTCTCCCATCTCCATAGCCGGCCTGAAAAACCGCGCTTGCAAAAGGATCGAAATAAATTCCTGCTCCACCCTGTAATGCCTCGGAATCGTGGCTGAGCGCCACACCCAACGCTGCTTCTGTAGTATCCGCCGGATCGATCAGTAGCACATTGTCAATGGGCTCCCCGGACGTATTTGTCTGATAATTCCCAATCGAAATATACAGCCGTGCAATCGGCCGTACAGGCATAGCGGGTTCATCGTCATTGCGCACACAGCCACCTAGCGTCATTGCCGCAATGGCCGTTACCACGAAAAAGCCAAACAAATTCTTCATCCAACCGGTTTTTGGCAAAGTTAGAAAAAATTATCGCTGATCCGGCAACAATCGCCCTGCCAGGAAATTACGGATGGGACCGACCGGGCTGGTAAGTTATTTGCAACAGTCCGCCAATCTCCGTAATATTGCATTTTGTAAATAAGTAGGTGCTACGATGAATACCGGATTCAAACGTGAAAAACTAGAACTGCCCAATGGAGAAAGCAAATTGCTGTTGCACTCCTGCTGCGCGCCTTGCTCCGGCGAGGTGATGGAGGCTTTGATTGCTTCGGACATTGATTTCACCATATACTTTTACAACCCCAATATCCATCCCCGCAAGGAGTATGACCTCCGAAAGGATGAAAACATCAAGTTTGCAGAAAAACACAGCATTCCCTTTGTCGATGCCGATTACGACGTAGACGATTGGTTTGCCCGCGCCAAAGGAATGGAGCACGAACCCGAACGGGGCATCCGTTGCACGATGTGTTTTGATATGCGTTTTGAACGTACAGCTTTATACGCTTACGAAAATGGATTCCCGGTCATCACCAGTTCACTGGGCATATCGCGTTGGAAAAACTTTGAGCAAATCAACGACTGCGGCATACGGGCTGCAGACCATTATCCCGGTATTACGTATTGGACATACAACTGGCGGAAAAAGGGTGGCTCATCGCGGATGCTTGAAATCTCCAAACGTGAACATTTCTACATGCAGGAATATTGCGGTTGTGCCTATTCCCTGCGCGACACCAATCATTGGCGACTTCAAAACGGTCGTGAACGTATTGAAATCGGCAAAAATTACTATGGGGATGAAGGCGCTACGCCAGCTTGCTCTTAAAAAAATCGACCGTACGTTTCCAAGCTAATTTTGCGGCTTCCGCGTCATATCGCGTGGGCGAAGTATCGTTGTTGAAGGCATGATTCACGCCCTCGTAGACATACAGATGATAATCAATCCCATTCGCTTTGAGCGCCTCTTCATACGCCGGAATGCCGGCGTTGATCCGCTCATCCAGTCCAGCGTAATGCAGCATCAGGCTAGCCTTGATCCGGGGCACGTCGGCTACGTTCGGTTGGCCACCGTAGTAAGTTACGGATGCCTGTAGATTGGGATCACTGACAGCGAGCCGTCCGGCCATGGCCCCACCCCAGCAAAAACCTACGCACCCCACCTTGCCATTGCCACCCTCAATGGTTCGCAGATACTCAAGCCCCTTCAGGTAGTTCTGAACCGTCTTTCCCATGTCCAGTTGACCGATCAGCTCACGTCCCTTATCTTCGTCGGCCGGCGTGCCTCCGAAAGGCGAAAGGGCGTCTACCCCCAACGCAATGAACCCTTCGGCAGCAACGCGCCCGGTTACATCGACAATATGCGGATTGAGTCCACGGTTCTCATGGATAACCACGACACTCCCAATGCCAGATTTTCCTTTTGGCTTTGCCAGAACCGCCTTCACATCGCCGGTTTCACCGGCATAGGTGACGTTTTCTGTGGTAATATCGTCGCTGCGAAAAGGCGCAGCTGCAGCGTAATTGTTTTGCAGCATGGGCAATACGGTCATGGCCGCGGCCGTACCGCCTGTAAGCAAAGCCAACTGCTTCATAAATTCCTTGCGACCGATTTGGCTGTGGGTATACCGATCGTATAAATTAATAATCCGTTGATCCATAACAACTGATGTTTAGTGACTAGTTAACGGCTGCGAGTGCAGCTGCATAATTGGGCTCCTGCGACAACTCAGGTACCTGCTCCTCATATACGATCTTCCCTGCCGGATCAATGACCACAACCGCTCGGCTCAGCAATCCCCGCATGGGGCCTTCGGCGAGCTGAACGCCATACTGCATGCCGAAATCCGTCCGGAAATCGGACAGCATGACTACGCGGTCAATTCCCTCGGCGCCGCAAAACGCCTTTTGCGCAAAAGGCAAGTCTTTGGATATGCATAAGACGGTCGTATTCGGCAGATTTGCCGCATCTTCATTGAATTTCCGGACCGACAACGCGCATACCCCCGTATTGACACTGGGGAAAATATTGAGAATGACGTATTTCCCTTGGAAGTCAGAGAGCCGCTTTTCGGTCAGATCGACCGCCGTCAGCGTGAACTCTTTGACAAACGTGCCCACGGCAGGGAGTTTCCCGACCGTATGAACCGGTTCGCCCCTCAGGGTAACCGTAGTAGGTAATTGTTGGCCCTGCTGTTGCGCCATCGCCCGAACGGCTACAAACAGCATGATCGCCGGCATAAGTGCAAAAAAACCAACCGGTCGAAATTTCATGAAATTTTTCATACCTTTTTTGTTCTTAAAACGCCTGCAACCTGACAGATGGTATTATGTAAGGAAAATAATCTCTTTAACGCCGACACTTCAAACGCCGATTTCCCTGACGCACCTAAAAACCAATGTAACTGCGCTAATTCCCCAACGATTAACCGTAGTCGCCGAGGGCTGCTTGACGATTTTGGGAATGCCCAAGCCGGCTTGGCTATTGGACGGAATGCATACCGAACAATCGAATAAAAAATTTCATATCTTATATTTTATACTTACCTTTGCAGGCTCAATTGTGGGACGGTGAATTATTTGAAGCAATATCGGATCCCCTTTTCAGGGCTAAGTTTGGGCACGCATGACTTTGAGTTTGACATTGACAAGGCGTTCTTTGATTGCTATGAATATTCTATTGTAAAAGACGGAAGCCTCAAAGCATCCGTCAATCTGCATAAGCAGGAGAATATGATGGTGGTTCGGTTTCACATTACGGGCACTGTCAACTTGGTATGCGATGTATGCCTTTCCACGTTCCCCGCGGAAATGGAGTTGGATGAGCGGTTGATTGTCAAATTCGCGGAGGAGGACTTGGCCGAGACCACCGATGAAATCATGGTATTGGCCAAACACGAACACGAGCTGGACATTGCACCGGTGCTCTACGAATACATCAACGTATCGGTTCCGCATTACATAAAGTGCAGTGAGCAAGGGAATAACATTACGTGCGATGAGGCGGTCTTAGCTAGATTAAGCGACCTGTCGCCGGAACAACAGGAAACGGAGCAAACAGACCCCCGTTGGGAAGCATTGAAAAATATAAAATACAATAAAAATTAACAATACGAGATGGCACATCCAAAACGTAAAACCTCCAAGACACGGAGAGACAAAAGAAGAACACATTATAAAGCTGAGCGGCCTACACTGGCCACCTGCAAAGAGACCGGTGCGGTTCATCTACCCCACCGCGCTTACTTGGTGGACGGCAATCTGTATTACAACGGCAAATTAATTATCGAAAACGCTGCCGCTGTCTAAGTTCATCTTTCAAAAAATTGAACATCCCATAACGTATAACTAATTTTTTATGCGTTACTTTGGGGTGTTTTTGCGTATTATTGGATTGAAACCGCTTGGCGATAGCAGGAAAAAACACATCGGGGCGGCGGTTCCTTCCGGCTTTTAAAAGTAAACTTTTGCGGAAGAAAAACAATAACGGATGAAGATTGGGTTAGACATTTTGGGGGGTGATTTTGCGCCAGAAGCGACCATTCAAGGGGCCATTCTAGCATCGAAACAGCTTTCGAAAGAGCAGAAGATCGTACTCATTGGCGATCAGGATATTGCTAGGCAGTTGATAGAACAAGCAGGGGAAAATCCTGCTTTTTTTGAATACGTACATGCCCCCGAAGTAATCGGCATGGGCGAACATCCCACCAAAGCCATAGCGCAGAAACCCAATTCAAGTATCAGTCGCGGGTTTCAGTTGTTAAAAGAGGGGGCGATCGATTCATTCGCCTCCGCGGGGAGTACCGGTGCTATGCTGGTTGGCGCGGTACTGAGCGTCAAGAACATCCCGGGGGTAATCCGGCCTGCGATTGGCACGTATGTCCCGAAAATATCCGGCGGGTATGGCATATTATTGGATGTGGGCGCGGTATCCGATTGCAAACCCGAGATGCTCTCGCAATTCGGCCTACTGGGCAGTTTATTTGCCGAGCACGTCGTGGGGATGAAAGCCCCCAAAGTAGCGCTTCTTAATATCGGAGAAGAGGAAGAAAAAGGGAATATCCTAACCCAAGCCAGTTACCCACTGCTCAAGCAAAACCAACGCATTCATTTCATCGGCAATATTGAAGGCCGTAATGTATTTGATGACGGCGTAGATGTCATCGTGTGTGATGGCTTTACGGGCAATGTGGTGCTGAAAATGGCTGAATCATTTTATGTGATGACCCAAAAGAAAGGCCTAAAAGACGAGTTTTTCGATCGATTCAACTATGAGATCTATGGAGGTACGCCGATACTGGGAGTAAATGCTCCGGTTGTGATAGGGCATGGTATTTCCAACCCAAAGGCCATCGAAACGATGATTATGCTCTCCAAAACCATGATTGAATCTGACATCATCGAAAAAATCAAATCTGCTTTCAACGAATAACTATATGTCAAAAATACAAGCTGCCATCACGGCTGTAAACGGGTATGTGCCCGATTATATCCTGACCAATCAGGAGCTCGAAACACTGGTAGATACCAACGACGAATGGATAACCACACGCACGGGCATTAAAGAACGGCGAATTTTGAAGGGGGAAGGCTTAGCTACATCCGACATGGCTGTGCCTGCTGTGAAAGGTTTATTGGATAAACGAGGCATTGGTGCGGAAGAAATCGACCTGATCATCTTTTGCACGGTTACGCCGGATATGCCTTTTCCTGCGACTGCAAACATCCTTGCCGATAAAATCGGGGCGGTGAATGCATGGGGGTTCGATTTGATGGCTGCCTGCTCAGGGTTTATTTACGGACTCACCACGGGTGCTCAATTCATTGAATCGGGCATGCACAAAAAAGTATTGGTAGTAGGAGGCGATAAGATGTCTTCCATTATCAATTATAAAGACCGCACAACCTGTATCATTTTTGGTGATGGCTGTGGCGCGGTGCTCCTTGAGCCCAACGACGAAGGGCTGGGCGTGATCGATTCCATCTTAAAGAGTGACGGGGCCGGATGTCCCTACCTGAACATCAAAGCGGGCGGCTCGCTTTACCCAGCTTCACATGCTACGGTAGATGCCGGTATGCACTACGCCTATCAGGAAGGCCGCACAGTGTTTAAATTTGCGGTAACGAACATGGCGGACGTCGCAGCCGAAATTATGGAGAGGAATCAACTAACGGCAGACGACGTGGCATGGTTAGTGCCGCATCAAGCCAATAAGCGCATCATCGATGCGACCGCCGATCGTATGGGTTTAAGTGAAGCCAAGGTCATGGTCAACATCCAACGTTATGGAAACACCACAGCCGGCACCATACCCCTTTGCCTTTGGGAATGGGAAAATCAGTTAAAAAAGGGGGATAACCTCATTCTTGCAGCCTTTGGGGGCGGGTTCACCTGGGGCTCGGTATACCTGAAATGGGCCTACGGAAGCTGATTGTTGCAGCCGATGAAATAAATCCCGATTTTTATTGTTAAATAATAGATTAGATCATATTTTTGATTGTATTGTCAAACTACTAAACAATGAGCATGGATATCAAACAGATTCAAGACCTGATTAAATTTGTAGCCAAGTCAGGCGTGAATGAAGTATCTATCGAAGAAGAAAATTTCAAGATTACGATAAAAACAAACCAAGCGCCGACCTATGTGACCGCGACTGTGCCTGCGACACCGCAGCAGCAACCGGTGTCTGTCATGCCGGCGCCCGTGGAAACTCCCCAACCGGCGGCGCCCAAGACGGAGGACACCTCGAACTACGTAACCATCAAATCGCCGATGATCGGCACATTTTACCGGTCGCCGTCGCCCGACAAACCCGTGTTTGTCAATGTGGGTGATGAAATCACTGCGGGCAAGGTGGTCTGTATCGTAGAGGCGATGAAACTTTTTAACGAGATCGAATCCGAAGTTTCGGGAAGGATTGTTAAGATATTGGTAGACGATGCGCAACCGGTTGAATATGACCAGCCGTTGTTTTTAGTCGAGCCGAAATAAGTCTTCGCTAAATCATTTTTGTGACCAACGTCTTTAAACATTGCCTATAGGTATAGCCAAACATTCATGTTCAAAAAGATATTAATAGCCAATCGGGGAGAAATTGCGTTACGGATCATCCGTACTTGCCGCGAAATGGGCATTAAAAGTGTGGCCGTATATTCTACGGCTGACCGCGATAGCCTGCACGTACGGTTTGCTGACGAAGCGGTCTGCATCGGTCCCCCGCCCAGTAAAGAATCTTACCTCAACATTCCAAATATCATATCCGCCGCCGAGTTGACGAATGCGGATGCCATACATCCCGGATACGGGTTCCTCTCTGAAAACGCCCGGTTTTCATCGATATGCAACCAATACGGCATCAAATTTATCGGTGCCACTGCGGAACAGATCCAACAGATGGGCGATAAGTCGTCGGCCAAAGAGACCATGAAAAACGCCGGGGTACCGACCATTCCGGGTTCAGATGGGTTGGTAAAGGATGTTGAAGAAGGCATAAAGATAGCCAATGAAATCGGCTATCCGGTGATTCTAAAAGCCACGGCGGGCGGTGGTGGTCGCGGGATGCGCATCGTATGGAAGGACGCGGATTTTGAACCGGCGTGGGATTCGGCCCGCCAAGAAGCGGGTGCTGCGTTCGGAAACGACGGCATTTACCTCGAAAAGTTTGTGGAAGATCCCCGTCATATTGAAATACAGGTAGTGGGTGATCAGTATGGAACCGTTTGCCACCTGTCGGAGCGGGATTGTTCCATCCAACGGAGGCACCAAAAGCTAATCGAGGAGGCTCCCTCCCCCTTCATCACGCCGGAACTCCGGAAAGCAATGGGCGAAGCAGCCATTAAAGGGGCTAAAGCGGTTAATTACGAAGGTGCTGGCACCATTGAGTTCTTGGTTGACAAACACCGCAATTTCTATTTTATGGAAATGAATACCCGGATCCAGGTGGAACACCCGGTTACCGAGGAGGTGATCAATTTCGATCTCATCAAAGAACAGATCAAGGTAGCTGCAGGTATTCCGATTTCGGGTAATAATTATGAACCAACGATGCACGCCATTGAGTGCCGCATCAATGCGGAAGACCCTTTCAACGGATTCCGCCCCTCACCGGGCAGGATTACCAATTTCCACTCACCGGGTGGCCATGGCGTCCGCGTGGACACCCACGCCTACTCCGGTTACGTGATTCCACCCAACTATGATTCGATGATTGCCAAACTGATCTGTGTCGCGCAAACACGAGAGGAAGCCATCTCTACAATGGAACGCGCGCTGAGTGAATTTGTTATCGAAGGGATTAAAACAACGATACCGTTGCACCTTCGCCTGATGCGCGACCCGAATTTCAAGGCAGGCAACTTCACCACCAAGTTCATGGAAACATTTGACCTTAGTGAATAAATATAAGATACCTGATTACAAAATACCATTCTTATGAAACAGAATGGTATTTTTGCTTTTTATACGTTGTCATGAGTAAACTATCCGGAAAGAAACTAATTGATGCCATCAAAAATAAAGGGAAAAACCTGGAGGCAGAAATGTCTTTTTTTGACCACCTGGAAGTACTCCGGTGGCACCTCATCCGATCGGCCATAGCGATCGCTGTTTTCATGGTTGTCGCCTTTTCCTTCTACGATTTTTATCTTTGACGACATCATTATGGGGCCTAAAAGCCCGGATTTCCTGACCTATCGAGTCATGTGCCAAATCGCTGAATGGCTCAACACGCCGGATTTCTGCGTAACGGAAGTACCCGGCACCATCATTAACACGCAGATGGCCGGACAGTTTATTTTGCAGATCAACTCGTCGTTGATTATCGCCATTTTACTGGGCTTTCCTTACCTTTTGTACGAGGTATGGCTCTTCGTCAAACCTGCACTGACCGATCTGGAACGGAAGTCGTCCAGCGGTTTTGTGTTTTACGCAAGCATGCTCTTCCTCTTAGGCGTGTTATTTGGCTATTTTGTGGTCGTTCCGCTTGCCATGAACTTCTTAGCCAATTACTCCATCAGTGACTCCATATCCAACACCATTACCATCGACAATTACCTGTCCTTCGTGGCGACACTTACGTTGGGGTGTGGCATTGTGTTTGAACTGCCGATCATCATCTTTATTCTGTCAAAATTGGGTATCATGACCCCGCAGTTCATGAGGAAGTCACGTCAGTATGCGGTCGTGATCATTCTTCTTATCGCCGCCGTGATTACCCCGACACCTGATATCATTACCATGCTGACTGTCAGCTTTCCGATGTTTTTACTCTACGAGCTGAGTATTATTGTTGCGGCGCGTGTACATAGGAACAAGGTGAAATCGGAAGTCGATTTTTATCGCGGAGAGAACCAATAAATGATGACCATGACGAAAAAAACAATAGCCATTGGCGGTGACCATGCGGGGTTTGGTTATAAATCCCTGTTGATTGCGTTCCTGGAAGAAGCCGGGCATACGGTGAAAGACTTCGGCACGGATACAGCCGATTCGGTAGATTATCCCGACTTTGCCCATCCCGTAGCAGCAGCCGTAGAGCGTGGCGACTGCGAACAGGGCATTCTCGTATGCGGCAGTGCCAACGGCGTCGCGATTACAGCCAACAAGCATCAGGGCGTACGGGCAGCCATCTGTTGGCTGGAAGAATTGGCGTTGCTTGCCCGGCAGCATAACGATGCAAACATTGTTTGCATACCAGCGCGATTCATCGATATCGATTTGGCGAAAGCCATCGTCAACGCATTTCTGACCACTGATTTCGAAGGCGGCCGCCATGCGAATCGTGTCGGCAAGATTTCATGTTAGTCCGGTTGTTTATCGCCCTCATCTCATGTCTTAATCTCATGTTTCAAATCTAACATCCCCAACGCACCATGAAGCACACCCTATCCTTACTCTTTTTTATTTCCGCACTTTACGGATGTATCAAGGGCCAGGACCGCGATCCCATCCAGCAGAAATATGCGGAAGAAATACATCCGGGATCTGCAAAAAAACATCTCTCCATTCTTGCGTCTGCTGAGTTTGAGGGGCGTGGAACCGGAGAGCCCGGCGGCGAAAAAGCAGCTGCTTATATTGCGGCAGAATTTAAGAAACTTGGATTATCCGCTCCGGTGGACGGTTCTTATTTCCAGCCCGTAAAGCTGGTGCGGACCCGGTTTGACGTTACCGAGTTTGCGATCGCGGGCCAATCATTTCGTAATGGCAAAGATTTCTATTTCGTCGGCGGCGGACCGCAAACTCAGATTCACGCAACCGAAATCGTATTCATCGGTTACGGAATAAGTGATGATCGATATGACGACCTAAAAGGCATCGATATCGAAGGCAAGATCGTGTTGGTGCTGAGCGAGGGAGAACCCAAAAATCCCGAAGGGAAATCCTTGATTACGGGAACAGACGTCCCCTCTGACTGGGCAACTTCGAATACCAAGCGTTTGCAAAATATTACGTCAAAAAACCCTAAATTGATTGTCGCCGTTTCCCTTACCCTCGAAGAATCGCTGGCACGCTTTGGATACCGGCTAACGCAACCTCGTATTGCGCTTGATGATGGCAAAAACACAGCGATTAGCACGACACCCGTAGTAACCATCCGCAAAGAAATGGCTAACTTGCTGTTGGCAAACGCGGGGACGTCCGTTGAGAAACTGACTGCTAAAATTGACGCTACCCAAAAGAGCCAAAGTAGCGGGTATGCGGTCGACCTGAAAGCTTCCTTCGGTTCCAAAACCGAGCCCTTTACATCGAACAACGTACTGGGATACCTTGAAGGCACGGATCTCAAGGACGAATTGCTCGTCCTTACCGCTCATTACGATCACGAAGGAATCCAAAATGGTGAAATCTATTTTGGTGCAGACGACAATGGCTCGGGAACTACCGGTATACTGGAAATTGCCCAGGCATTCGCCAAAGCCAAATCTGAAGGTCATGGACCGCGACGGAGTATCCTCTTTATGACGGTTACCGCTGAAGAGAAAGGGTTGTTGGGTTCGAACTACTATTCGCGCCATCCGGTATTTCCCCTGGAAAACACCGTCGTGAACCTGAATACCGATATGATCGGCCGCATAGACGATAAACATTTACACGGCAACCACAACTATGTACATGCCATAGGATCCGATAAGCTCAGTTCCGAATTGAAGGCCATTAATGAAAAAGCGAATGCAATCTATACCCAGTTGGAATTGGACTATATGTACGACGATCCAAAGGATCCCATGCGAATCTATTATCGATCCGACCAATACAACTTTGCAAAACATGGCATTCCGGTCATCTTTTATTTCAGCGGACTCCATCCCGACTACCATACTCCCGCTGATACGGTTGATAAAATCCACTTCGAACTGCTGTGTAAACGCGCGCGTTTGGCATTCCACACCGCATGGGAAATCGCCAACCGTGACAAGCGGTTGGTGGTGGATTCGAATAAAGAATGATTTCTTGTTACTTTTTTCCTTGATGAAAAAAGTAACCAAAAAAATCAAGGCTGTGAAGCCTCGGTCGCAGGCTGATTGCAAAGCATTTAGGGCGCGGATTGCAGCCGCTTCGCTTCCCCAATCCGCTTGTTCGCTGCCAGTACGTTCGTTCCTGCGCATGCTTTGCTGCTCCCTGCTTCCCGATTCTTCAAGGCCGGTTTCCCTCCGAACGGAGGTTTCCTGCGGGTAGGGGTGACCGTCCTGCCCCAACGATCGTTCCGTGCGCCTATCAGCACCACCAGCCGTACCCCGCCCATGCCGCCTCATTCTGTCGCGGCTTGCAGTGGGAGGCACTACCGCTGTAGCGTCAGAATAAGCGGCGAGTTTTTTGCCTACTTTTTTGCGGAAACCGCGAAGCAGCATGAGTGTCTTTAAAAGCGGACATGTTACGAATAAAAAGTAGGGCCCTGCCGTGGTGAACGGCGGAAAGCCTTGCGCGCCAAAGCAAAGAGCCCCTGCGGCTTGAGCAGAAATCCCTTTCTGCCAAACTGTCATTCATTCAAAATTTATTGTTAACTTTGTAGGCTTTAATCAACGACGATGTTTGAGATACCGACAAATACAAAACAGCATGACGAAACCCGGCAGGGAGAAGCCTTGCTGCTGGAAAATGACCCGAAGAAAAGCAACGGTCGGAAGCTATATATCGAAAGCTATGGTTGCCAGATGAATTTTTCAGACAGCGAGATCGTGGCCTCCATTCTGCTGGATAAAGGCTTTGAAACGACGCGCGATTATAAAGAAGCCGATGTGGTATTCATCAATACCTGTTCTATCCGCGAAAATGCCGAACAGCGGGTACGCAATCGGTTGAAGGAATTCGAGTCAGCCAAGGCGAAGAATCCCGGCATGGTGGTAGGGGTATTGGGCTGCATGGCAGAGCGGTTGAAATCTAAATTCCTGGAAGAGGAAAAGCTGGTAGATGTCGTCGTTGGTCCCGATGCTTATCGTGACTTACCCAATCTCATTGAAAAAGTAGACGAAGGTTCGAGGGCCGTCAACGTACTGTTGTCACGCGAGGAAACTTATGCAGACATCAGCCCGGTACGGCTCAATACCAACGGTGTAACGGCGTTCATTTCCATCATGCGGGGATGCGACAACATGTGTTCTTTCTGCGTGGTCCCCTTTACCCGTGGACGCGAACGAAGCCGCGACCCTCAGTCCGTTGTCAAAGAGGCAACAGACCTGTTTAAAGCAGGGTACCGCGAAGTGACCTTGCTGGGGCAGAACGTAGACTCCTATAAATATGAAACCGTAAATTTTGCCAACTTATTGGAGCAGGTCGCTCAGGTAAGCCCCTTGTTACGGGTACGATTCTCGACTTCCCACCCTAAGGACATTACCGATGAGGTACTTCATACCATGGCGAGGTACGAAAACATCTGCAAGTATATCCACCTGCCTGTTCAATCAGGTAATTCCCGGATACTCAAACTGATGAATCGCACCTATGATAGGGCATGGTATATGGATCGGGTAGATGCGATCCGCCGAATTATTCCCGAATGCGGGATTTCGACCGATGTCATCACGGGTTTTTGCAGCGAGACTGAGGAAGAGCATCAAGATACCTTGTCCATGATGGATTATGTAAGATATGATTTTGCGTACATGTTCGCCTACTCCGAGCGCCCGGGCACATTGGCGGCCAAGCGCTATACAGATGACATTCCCGAGGAGGTAAAAAAGCGGCGGCTCACCGAGGTGGTAGACCGGCAACGTGAACACAGCTTGCAACGGCTGCAAACCTATGTAGGCAAAGCACACAAGGTACTGATCGAAGGATTATCAAAACGTTCGGACAACGACTACTGCGGACGGAACGATCAAAACAGCATGGTCGTATTTCCCAGAGACGAGCGCTTCAATGTGGGTGACTACGTCACGGTCTATGCCGAAAAATGCACATCAGCAACGTTGATCGGAAAAATCATAGATTAGTTAACATGGACATTCAAGACATTAAAAATAGATTTGGGATCATTGGCAACTCGCCTCTGCTCAACCGGGCAATCGATGTTGCCCGCCAGGTGTCTCCTACGGATATCTCTGTGTTGATCACCGGCGAGAGCGGGAGCGGAAAGGAAGTGTTTTCACAGATTATCCACCAGCTTAGTTCGCGCAAACATGGACCGTTTATCGCGGTCAACTGCGGAGCTATCCCCGAAGGCACGATTGATTCCGAATTGTTCGGGCATGAAAAAGGCTCCTTCACAGGGGCACACGAAGCCCGCAAAGGTTACTTCGAAGTGGTAAATGGCGGCACTATTTTTCTCGATGAAGTCGGGGAGTTGCCATTGGGTACCCAAGCCCGATTGCTGCGTGTGCTGGAAACGGGCGAGTATATCCGCGTCGGTTCATCGAAGGTTCAGAAAACCAACGTACGCGTCGTTGCAGCCACCAACGTGGATATATACGATGCCGTACAAAAAGGAAAATTTCGCGAAGATCTCTACTACCGGCTCAACACCGTACCGTTGCGAATTCCGGCTTTGCGGGATCGCAAGGAAGATATTCACCTGCTATTCCGCAAATTTGTAGCCGATTTCACCGATAAATACCGAAGCCCGAACGTGCAGTTGACGGAGGATGCTCAACAGTTACTTGCCAACTACCCCTGGCCGGGCAACGTAAGGCAACTCAAGAACATCGCTGAGCAGATCGCCGTATTGGAAAAAGAGCGGCTAATCGATGCGCGGATTCTTGAGCAATACTTACCGGTTGACAATCGAAGCACGCTTCCTGTGCACGTATCGGCGGGCGGAAAAGACGATTTTTCTGAACGGGATCTACTCTATAAAGTGCTTTTCGACATGAAAAAGGACATGGTGGAACTGAAAAAATTGGTGGTTGAGATTATCCAAAATGGCGTCAATTCCCGGATTGTTGAAGACCACTCTCCCTACATCAATAAGCTCTACCGCGATGTAGACAGCCCTGCCCCGGAGCAACTGGCACCGCCTTCCACGCTGACCATTCATCATCCCCAAGGGGTAAAGAATGACGACTTCCATTTCCATACCCAGGAAGTCGAGGAAGTCGAGGAAGAATCGCTGTCGTTGGTAGAAAAGGAATCGGATCTTATCAAAAAAGCACTGAAGAAACACAAGGGTAAACGCAAATCCGCAGCACAGGAACTGGGGATATCGGAGCGGACGCTCTACCGGAAAATCAAAGATCTGAACCTGAATTGAGGGGGACTCGTATGAAGATGGGAAAAATAGTTAGCTACTTGATGTTTTTATCGGCGATTTTATCCGCTCAGGGCTGCGGAGTCAAATATGGCTTCACCGGTGGATCGATTCCCGAGGGAATGAAAACCTATACCGTCGAGTTTTTTGAGAATACCGCCCCCATTGTTTATCCGACGCTCAGCCAATCGTTTACGGAGGCGCTCAAAGAACGTATACGGAGCCAATCGAGTCTGAGCCAGGTGACCAACGACGGCGATGCGATTTTTGAGGGACGGATTACAGGCTACAGCATTACTCCCGCTGCCGTGGAAGCCGGCACGGACCGTGCAGCGCTCACCAGGCTTTCGATTACCGTTAGCGTGAAGTATACGAATACCATCAAACCGGAAGACAACTTTGAACAGCCGTTTACCCGCTTCAAGGACTTTGCCGGTGCCGTGTCTGCACAGGAGGAATCGTTAATACGTGACATCAATCAGATGCTCACTGAAGATATATATAACAGAGCATTCGCAAACTGGTAAGCTAAAATTGGAGGTCATAGGCGGCGTGGAACAACTAGATTACAAAGCATTATATAACGGAACAGTAGCCGATCCATCCACGGTTGACGGGCCAACCTTATCCCTGTTGATCGATCGTTATCCGTATGCCCAGTCGTTACGCTTTATCCATGCGCGGAAGCTGTTGCAGGAAAACGAGAAATCCCATATCGACGACGTTCTGTTATATACAAATTCTCCCCTTTGGTTACAAGGGTATCTGGTTGAGGGCCCTCCCCTCATGAAAGACAGACCAGCCGCTGACAGCTCACTGCCGCCCGAACCGGACAATGCAGATTCCGACGTTTTCGAACATCCAGCGGGAATAGACTATTTTGTTTACGCGGAACAGGAACAAACTAGGGAATCAACCGAAGTCGTCCCGTTGGTAGAAGCTACACCTCATGAAAAAGTAAGCCTCTATAACGACGCACATATGCCGTATAGCTTTCTTTGGTGGCTCAACAAAACCCGGATGGAACACGCGCATACGTATCAACCGTATGCCCCACTCAATAGCCAGCCTCTCGATGAACCGACAGATAGACAGGTCGAGGAACAGGTGTTAGACCAGCAGATCAGAGAGAATATTTTCCATTTACAGGCCCCTGAAGAAAAGCTTAGCGAACAGCACCGAACCCGAACCGTGCCGTTTCAGGTTCCGCGGAATATCGATCCGATCATTGAACGGTTCATCCGGGAAGAGCCGCAAATCAAGCCACCGCCGGCAGATAAGATCGATTTGGAAAACAAAGCCCGAAAGAGTGCAGAAGATCAGCTGACATTGGTTTCGGAAACCTTGGCGAAAATCTATGTCGATCAGGGCTTATATCCGAAAGCAATCGCAATCTATAAAAAATTAAGTTTGAAATATCCCGAAAAAAGTGGTTACTTTGCCGCTCAAATAGCTGAACTAGCGGATAAATTAACATAACGATATACCGAAAATGCAAACATTATTGATCATATTAATTATTTTGGCCAGTATTATATTAGCATTCCTTGTGCTGATCCAGAACCCAAAGGGTGGCGGGTTAGCTGCTGGATTCGCCGGTGGAGCCAATTTAATGGGAGTGAAACGCACCGGAGATATTTTGGAGAAAGGGACCTGGATCATGGTCATCGCCATTATGGTCTGTTCACTGGTTATTAACGTTTTAGCGCCTTCTTCCGGATCGGGAGGAAGTGGCAGTGGCTTAAGCGATCAGATTAACTCGACAGCGCCTGCGGCTCCTGCTTTTCCATCGGGAGAGGCTCCGGCGGCTACGCCACAGGATACCCCCCAGAATACCGATACCGCTCAATGATAATCGTCTGATAATCGTCGCATGCGACCTTATAGCAAAGCCTCCTGATGATCATTCCGGAGGCTTTTCTCTTATTCGTCCGTACCGAACGCGGAAACTGCCAGAAGCACTGACATCCTGACACACCGAAGGCTCCATGCCGGGAAACACCTGTCCGCAAAATGAAAAAATGGCAAGGTAAACCGATGAATCGCGACTTGGCATAATTGATGAGATAGGCTATCCGAGAAAATCAAACATTAATAACAATTAATAATTAATTATTAAATAAAATCAATTATGGCGTTAAGTATTAAACCTATCGGCGACAGAGTGGTAGTGGAAGCTGCCCCTGCAGAGGAAAAGACCGCATCGGGTATCTACATCCCAGATACCGCAAAGGAGAAGCCACAGCGCGGAACGGTAGTGGCTGTCGGTGCAGGAAAAACGGACGAACCTTTGACTGTAAAGGTAGGAGACCAAGTGTTGTATGGCAAATATGCCGGCACCGAGATTACTTACGAAGGAAAGGAATATTTAATTATGAAAGAATCTGATATCTACGCAATTGTATAACGTAGTAATCAGCTATTCGTTTTCTTCGTAGGTGTTTAATAATTAATGGTAAACTTAAAAGTTACGATGCGGGATACAGCGATTGATTCTTAAAATCTCGGATCGCATGTTTAACATCTCAAATCAATTAAAAAAATGGCGAAACAAGTAAAGTATAATGTGGAAGCACGTGATGCCCTGAAAAGAGGAGTAGACACGTTGGCAAATGCAGTGAAAGTGACATTGGGTCCACGTGGACGTAATGTGATCATTGAGAAGAAATTCGGTTCTCCGTCGATCACGAAAGACGGTGTCACCGTTGCTAAAGAAATCGAACTAAAAGATGCGCTCGAGAACATGGGTGCGCAAATGGTAAAAGAAGTAGCTTCCAAGACTGCCGATCAGGCGGGTGACGGTACGACAACTGCCACCGTTTTGGCCCAGGCAATCATCGCTCCTGGATTGAAGAGCGTCGCTGCCGGTGCTAATCCGATGGATTTAAAACGTGGTATCGACAAAGCCGTTGCTACCGTGGTAGAAAGCCTTCAATCGCAATCGCAAACCGTTGGCGAAGACAACAACAAAATCAAACAAGTAGCGAGCATCTCAGCTAACAACGACGAAGTGATCGGCGCGCTGATTGCGGAAGCTATGGAAAAAGTTGGCAAGGACGGTGTCATTACCGTGGAAGAAGCTAAAGGTACCGAAACTGAAGTGAAAACGGTAGAAGGTATGCAGTTTGACCGCGGCTACCTGTCGCCTTACTTCGTAACCAACACCGACAAGATGGAAGCTGAACTGGAAAGTCCTTACATCCTGATTTACGATAAGAAAATCAGCAACATGAAGGAATTGCTTCCCATCCTGGAAAAACAAGTACAAACCGGAAAACCGCTGTTGATCATTGCTGAAGATCTTGACGGCGAAGCATTGGCAACGTTAGTGGTTAACAAAATCCGTGGCTCACTGAAAGTAGCTGCTGTAAAAGCCCCTGGCTTCGGAGACCGTCGTAAAGCAATGCTGGAAGACATTGCTATCCTTACCGGAGGTACGGTTATTTCTGAAGAGAGAGGCTTCAAATTGGAAAATGCCGACCTTTCCTACCTGGGTCAAGCTGAGAAAGTGGTTGTTGACAAAGACAACACGACCATCATCAATGGCTCTGGCAACCCAGAAGATATCAAAGGCCGCGTAAATCAAATTAAAGCACAAATTGAAACGACCACTTCAGACTACGATCGCGAGAAATTGCAAGAGCGTCTGGCTAAATTAGCGGGCGGTGTAGCGGTGTTGTACGTAGGTGCAGCTACCGAAGTGGAAATGAAAGAAAAGAAAGACCGCGTAGATGACGCCTTGCATGCTACCCGGGCTGCGGTAGAAGAAGGTATCGTTGCCGGCGGTGGTGTCGCCTTCATCCGTGCTGGTGAATCTTTGAAAGACCTGAAAGGCGCTAACGAAGATGAAAACATCGGTATTGAAATCGTGAAGCGTGCCATCGAAGAGCCGTTGCGTCAAATCTGCAACAACTCAGGCATCGAAGGTGCCATCGTGGTACAAAAGGTGAAGGAAGGTACGGCCGACTACGGTTACAACGCACGTACAGGCGATTACGAAAACCTGATCGGTGCCGGTGTAATCGATCCGACCAAAGTATCTCGCGTAGCATTGGAAAACGCGGCTTCCATCGCCTCGATGTTGCTTACTACGGAAGTAGTACTGGCAGATGAGCCGGAAGAAGAAAAACCAGGTGCAGGCGCTCCTCCAATGGGCGGCGGCATGGGCGGAATGATGTAATCATTGCCCGGTTAAGGGACCATCATATACGCAGAACGGTACATCTTAAAAAGGTGTACCGTTTTTTTGTTTCCTAAGCATTAACAAATCTCCTACCTATGTGGAAATCCGGCATGACGTGACTATATTGAACCATTGGAATACATAAAGATATCGCTATTTTTGTGTTAACCGCTAGCCGGATCCTGTACAACTCCGGAATCGATGAGTATACATAGTGAACCCAGAAGAGATTTTATTAGGAAATCCGCATTGATGGCCGGAGCTCTTGGCAGCGGAATTTTCGACCTTTCTGGATATAGAAACACGCATACCGATATGATAAACCCGTCCACAAAAAGTATCATTGGAAATTACGGTGCCTGGGCAACTTCGCTGCGTCCTTCTCCGGGAACCCTGTCTTTTCGACGCCCTGCATGGAAAGACCTGAGCACCTGGAAGGAAAAAGCGATGGCAAAAACCACGGAATTGATGGCTTCACCGGATATTGGGGCCATTCCCTCCGTGCGAACGGAAAAAAGGTACGTCTTTGATGGCCTAGCTATCGAGGAATTGTCTTGGCAGCTGCCCTATGGCCATCGTACCCGAGCTGTCGTAATGAAACCTGAGAATGCCGTAGGCCGCCTGCCCGGTATACTGGCCTTGCACGACCATGGTGGGAAAAAATATTTTGGCTTGGATAAAATCACCCGCCTAACCGGGGCCCAACACCCGCTGATGGTTGACCATCAACGGAGCGATTACGAAGGACAGGCTTGGGCAAATGAAATCGCCAGGCGGGGCTATGTCGTGTTGGTACATGATGCCTTTACATTCGGAAGTCGGCGGGTAAGGTATGAAGATGTGGAGGGCCTTCCATGGGTTCCCCACCGGGGCCATCCCAATAAACCGGATGGCGATGTAGACAGTGAATACATTCTGGAATACAATCAATGGGCCGCTGAACATGAACATGTCATGTCCAAATCGCTTTTCAGCAGCGGCACCACTTGGCCTGGTGTATTTTTGGCCGAAGACCAGGCAGCGTTGTCCATACTCGCAGCTAGGGATGATGTGGATTCCGAAAAACTGGGCTGTGGCGGTTTATCCGGAGGAGGCCTGCGCACCGTGTATCTGGCAGGCACGGACGCACGTATCAAATGCGCGGTTTGCGCCGGCTTTATGTCCACCTGGGATGATTTCGTATTGCACAAATCGTATACGCATACTTGGATGACCTACGTTCCCTTACTCCCCAATTACCTCGAATTTCCGGAAATTCTGGGTTTGCGCGTACCGCTGCCTACCCTGGTGCTTAATAACAATCAGGACGAGCTGTATACGCTGGCCGAAATGAAAAAGGCGGATGGCATTTTGCGTGAGGTTTATGCGAAAGCAGGGGTGCCCGGCCATTTTGAATCCGTTTATTACGACGGTCCGCACAAGTTGGACGCCGGCATGCAGCAAAAAGCTTTCGACTGGTTTGGTAAGTGGTTGCGATCATGATCGCCAGTCACCGCAATTTTTCGTTATTTCGATGCCGGTCCGCATCGCGGATATCTTTCTTTTGCAAGTTCTTCCTAAGCGCTTCCGTTAGGTCGATTCCCGTCTGATTGGCTAAACAGATCAGCACAAATAGTACGTCGGCTATCTCATCGGCAAGATCTACCTGTTCGTCCGATTTCTTGAACGACTGTTCGCCATATCGCCGGGCCATGATGCGGGCCACCTCACCTACCTCCTCCATCAGAATCGCCGTATTGGTTAATTCGTTGAAATACCGGATACCCGTCGTATGTATCCAGCGGTCTACTTGCTCTTGGGCTTCTTGGATAGTCATACTGGTGAATATTAATATCAATGATTATCTCTGTCTTTTGTATCCATAACGATCGTCACGGGTCCATCATTTACGAGGGAAATTTTCATATCGGCACCAAATATTCCGGTTGCTACGCTTTTACCTAAGTGCCCCGAAAGCTCCCCGATCATCAACTCATACAGGGGAATTGCCTGGTCAGGTTTGGCCGCACGGATAAAAGAAGGGCGGTTGCCCTTCTTGGTCTGCGCCAATAACGTAAATTGAGAGATTAAGAGAATATTCCCCTGTACATCATGCAGGGATTTATTCATCATGCCGGCTTCGTCGCCAAACACACGGAGGTTTACGACTTTTTGTGCCAGCCACCGGACATCGTCGATTCCGTCTGCTTCCTCAATACCCAACAGCACCACGAAACCCTGTCCGACTGCACCGACAACTTGCTGATTAACCGTACAGGATGCCTCGGAAACTCGTTGGATAACCGCCCTCACTATTTTTTACCGACCCGATAGAGCCGACCACCATCGGTAACCGCATACAGTGCCCCGTCTTTCCCTTGTTGCACATCACGGAAACGCTGGGCTTCACCGGCAAGCAGGCGTTCTTCACCCACGACTTTGTTGTCTTTGATCACCAGTCGAGCGATATGCACACTGCTCAAGCCACCGATAAATAGGTTATTCTCCCACTCCGGAATGGAATTGCCCGCAAAAAATGTCATGCCACTCGGCGATAATACCGGATCCCAGTAATAAACGGGCTGTTCCATGCCTTCCTTTTGCTGGATGGAATCGCCGATCTTCTTACCGCTGTACTCAAGACCATAGGTGATGGTAGGCCATCCATAGTTCTTACCCGGTTCGATCCGGTTGATTTCGTCGCCACCGCGCGGACCGAACTCACCTTCCCACAAATCGCCCGTTGCGGGGTGGAAGGCAAGTCCTTGCACATTACGGTGCCCATAGGAATAAATTTCGGGACGGGCATCGCTCCGGCCCTCAAAGGGGTTTCCGGGAGCCGGCTTTCCGTCGGTAGTGATCCGGAGCACTTTTCCCAAAGCGGAGTTCAGGTCCTGCGCCTGTGGTCTGGTGACTATATCGGAGCGTTCGCCCGTGCTGACGAACAAATGGCCGTCTTTATCAAACAGTATCCGTCCGCCGTAATGTAAATTGCTTTTGTGTGCCGGCGTGGCCTGATATATTACCTGCGCATTTTCAACGCTTTTTTCGTCGGCAGCTAGCTTTCCTTTCGCCACAGCGGTAAGCGTTCCGTTCGGAGTGTCCTGGGAGAATACCCAATAAACCATGCGGTTACTATCGAATGCCGGATCGACGGTCACGCCTAATAAGCCTCCCTGTCCATTGGAATTCACTTCAGGAAGCCCTGTAATGGCCTCGCTAAGAGTCCCGTCCTGCGATGCGATACGGAGGGTACCTGCTTTTTGCGTAATCAATAACCGTCCGTCCGGCAGAACGGCAATTCCCCATGGGCGATCCAGCCCCTCGCTCAATACTTTTACATCATACGGAGTTGAAGTTTTTACGCCTGCGATACGCGTTTGCCCTTCAAATGCCGGCTTATAGTCGGTATTGGCTTCCTGGGTTTCCACCGGCGCATAGGTTGAATCTGCTACCGACTCTTTTTCCGTTTCTTTGGATGCCGAAGAGTCGCACGCCGAAATCAACAGCGACAAACCTGCAAGCACGCCTATCGATTTTAATGTCTTTTGCATAACCGAAAATTTTCCCTAAAGATAAATACATTTTGTGGACAAAATCAATGCCTAACTATACAATAAAAAAGAATGCGCTGTTATTTTTACATTTATAACAGCGCACCGATCCGGGAAATGCCCGAACTTAGAATTTCAGATTCAATCCGAGCAAAAAATTGGTTGTCGCCTGCGGATAATAGTAGTTGTAGCTGACCCGATCGGTCTCGGATCGGTAATATCCCCACGTGAAACCATTTGCTGAATATTTCTCATTAAATACGTTGTTGACCAACAAAGTCAATCCCAGGTTCTTCAATTTCCAGAACGAAGTACGATAGGCAACACGAAGGTTGTTTACGAAAAATCCATCGATGCTCCGCTCACGGCTACCTGTGTTGTCCAAGTATTGCCTGGACACATATTTGCTCAGCAAGGCCAATTCAACCGGTTTCCAAGGCGTGAAAGCCAGTTCGCTGGATGCCACCCAATCGGGCGAAAATGAAATATCCGTAAGGGGGTAAAAATTCTCGACATCACCCACTATTTCCGTAAAATTCCTGATCTTATTTTGGCTGTATGCCAATGTAGCCCCCCAGGTGAACCAATCGACCGGCATCCACCGGCCATCGAATTCAACGCCGATCCGGTAGCTATCTTCTACGTTTCTCCGCAGGGTACTACCCACGTCGTTGAGCTGACCTGTAGGGATCAGCTGGTTTTTGTAGCGCATCGCATACCCATTTATTCCGATATTAAACCGCGGCGACCTGATCCGGTATCCCGCCTCAAAATCGTGCAATCGCTCGGCCTTCGGACTTTGTCCCACAGGCCAGTCGGTAAAATCACTCCGGATAGGCTCTTTATTGGCGAGTGCATAGGAAGCGTATACATTGCTTGATCCTGACAGTTGGTAGGTAATGCCTACTTTCGGATTGAAGAAATCAAATTTCGCATCCTGCGTTATATCACGCAGGTCGTTATCGATTCCGGCAATGGCATAGTCGATATGGCGGTATTGCACATCCGCGAACAGGAATACGTCGTTCAATCGGTAAGAGGCCTTTAAATACGTATTGAAATCTTTCTTCGTCGCATCGCCATCGTAGTACCGATAGGACGTGTTAAAGGAGTTCGCAGCGTCGCCGAGGTAATCACGTGCGGTAAATAACGGGTAACGCGACCAGACAATGTCGCCATAATGTCCACCTTCGTACTGGTTGTAAGCCCCTCCCCATGTAACTTCAAAACTCCCGGCAGGTTTATATACCAAGGAATAAGTTCCGCCGTAAAAGTGATTGTCCAGCCATCGCTGGCGTACAAGATCGGTCTCTTCAATGGTATTTTCTCCGACGATAACCGGGGACAACCCGTAGTCGGCCAATTCATCGCGATCCCGGAACTGTTCATAATAGCCCTTTCCACGCGTGTAATGCAAGGCGGTGTTCAGAGTCAACCGGCTTGACAGGGTCGAAGAAAACAGCAGTTGGTAATGAGTTTGCCGGTAGTTATCCGTTTCGTTGTCATACAAGTATTTGTTATATCTCCGGTCCGATTTTAGTAGGTTTTCAATCTCGTACTCGGTAAGCCCGTCGTCTGCTGCATAGGCTTCCATCGCCTGCACATCACCGGTAAGCCGGGATTCCGGCGTTCCGTACCAAGCTTGATAGGTTTTTTCTTTCCCGCCGAACACATTGGCACGGAGCAGGCTGTTTTTGCCATACCACGCTCCGGATAGGAAAAAAGATTGCAGATCGGATGTAGCTCGGTCGATATAACCGTCGCTCTTGATGCGCGACATCCGCCCATCGAAGGTGAATTTGTCATCGATTAGCCCCGTCCCCAACCGTATGGTATTTTTCCAGGAATTGTAGGAGCCAAACGAATTATCCAATTCCGCATACGGGTCTTTGTTGAGTGTGTTAGTTTGGAAATTTAGGCTGGCCCCGAAAGCGCCGGCACCATTCGTCGACGTCCCGACACCCCGTTGGATCTGCACGTTGTCAACCGATGAAGCAAAATCGGGAAGATTCACAAAAAATGATCCCAAGCTCTCTGCATCATTTAGCGGGATGCCGTTGACGGTAACGTTGGTACGCTGACCATCGCTACCCCGTATGCGCATACTCGTATATCCGATTCCTGCTCCCGCGTCGGAAGAAATGACTACCCCAGGTGTTTGGTCAAGTAAATACGGGATGTCCTGTCCGAGGTTGTTTTTCTCAATGTCCGTTTTGCTCAGGTTTTTATAGGTCGTTGCCGTGTTTTCAGTGGCACGTGTAGCCTGGACAACGACTTCGTCTGTTAACAATGCGGCTCTTTCCATTGAAAAGCGGATCCGCTCGTCTCCTGATACGGTCAGTTCGCGGTACTGCGACTGGAACCCGAGGTAACTTACTCCAATGGTATACGTATCCGGCTTCAGATTCCGGATGTACACCCTGCCTTCGGCGTCGGTTTGTCCACTGTAGGCCGTTCCGGAAACCCGTACCGAAGCCCCCGCCATCGGTTTGTCGGCCACGAACACCTCTACCGTGAGGCCATGTTGAGCGAGAACGATAGCCACGTGCAAAAAAAACGCAATCCCTGCGATTAATTTTTTTACCATCTTTATTGTAATTTTTCGTTAAACACAACTGCCACAAGGGGTTCATGACAGTCCAATTATTTAACTTACCTCCCTACGCCGGCATTATCCGGATCAGGTGCATGGCACTCATGCCATTGGGTATGATCTCAGCCTTTATTTGTGTTTGTCGGTACAAACAAGGCACCCCTAAATGATAGGTGCAAAGATATACTTATTTTTTCAATGATGAAAAGCAAAGCGTTTAGCAACATCGGGCACCGATTGAGGCGGTTATCAACGAAACCAGGTTATTCCAAATAAAACTAGATATTTGATCCTTATTTACACTTATAGGCTTTCATGGTATTCCTGAAATAGTTATTAAGGTCGAACAACAATGAACACAAAAACCGGACTTTTACGATTACCCCTCTATACCGGGTTGATACTCCTCTGCCACAGTTCCGTAATTTTTAAGCTCTACAGCCAGCAAGGCAGCAATGCCTCGTTGAAAGAAACGTTTGCCGCTGATTTCCTGATCGGAACCGCATTGAATAGCCGTCAGATTAAGGCCACAGATGGAGCCGAATTGCAGCTTATCCAGAGGCAGTTTAACGCCGCCACACCCGAAAATTTAATGAAAGCACAGTTACTACAGCCGCAATGGAACCGTTACGAATTCGAAGAGGCCGACCGATTTGTAGCGTTTGCAACTAAACACAACATGAAGATAAACGGCCACGCACTGATCTGGCATAGTCAATTGCCAAGGTTTATGCAGCACATGGAAGATGTGGATTCCGTGCGCCAATACTTTGTCAGACACATTCGTACCGTTGCCGGTCGATATGACGGTAAAGTCGACTCCTGGGATGTCGTCAATGAAGCATTGAATGAAGACGGCTCGCTCCGAAATTCCATCTTTCTCCGTGTACTTGGTGAAGACTATATCGTAGAGGCTTTCAGACTTGCACAGGAAGCTGCGCCGAATACCAAACTCTATTACAATGATTACAATATTGAACAGCCGAGAAAAAGAGCAGGAGCCATTGCATTGATCAAGAAAATCCAGGCAGCAGGCGTGCGCATAGATGGTGTTGGCATCCAAGGGCACTGGCACGTGGGGCGTGTCCCCATGGAGCACATCGAACAGTCCATACGTGCATTTTCAGCACTCGGTGTCGAAGTGATGTTTACCGAGCTGGACCTAAGTGTGCTTCCGAATCCACTGGGAGGCAACACGGCAGAAGTAAGCCGAACAGCCAAGTACAATAAACAGCTTAACCCTTATCCTGACGGAATGCCGGATAGCGTACAGCGAGCGCAGGCGCAAGCGTATGAGGAGCTTTTCCGGCTCTTCTTGAAGTACCGTGATGAGGTAACCAGGATTACGTTGTGGGGGGTACACGATGGGCAATCTTGGCTGAATAATTGGCCGGTACGTGGCCGGACCAATTATCCCTTATTATTCGATCGGCAGATGGTCCCAAAAACCGCATTCTATCAGGTATTGAAATCAAAGTCACCGGGCAATTAATTGTTTATATAACTTGCGGGCTGTTTCTGTTGTTACCGCATTTAATTAGTCACTTTCATAATGCCGTGCATAATGCGCCAATGTCCGGGGAACGTACATACGTAGGGATACTCACCCGGTGTAGCGGGTACGGTAAATGTCAACTCAAAACGACCGGCAGGATTGACCAACGGCGTATTAAACAACACATCCGGCGTTGAAGGAACATATTGCATTTCAACGCCATTAGGCCGTTTGGCCAGCTCGTCCGCGGCTTGACCTACTTTTTCGAAGGTACCCGGTTTCAAAATCAACAGATTGTGTTGCATATGATCCGGATTCTCGAAGACAATTGTCAATGTCTGGCCTGCTTTGGCTGTAAAGTTGGTGACGTCATATTTCATCTCACCGATTACCGCTTTGATGGTGATCGACTGATCGGCGACTGCCTCAGCCCCACCACTAGCTTCCGTAGTGTTGACGATTACGAGCCGGGCATTCTCCAATAGTCCCGTGAAGTGGAAATCATCGGAATATTCTCCTACATTTGCAATACGGGGCTCATCATCCCAGCGGCGCTGCCGGTTATGCCCTACACGGATGGGCCCGTCAGGTGCTTCAGCAAATAAGCCTGGAGCCTTGCCACTTGCCACTTGTTTATCATCTACAGATAACGTCATATTCCCGTCGGCACGTAACGATGCCTTTACCTTAAACTCTCCGGGCAGCGAATCGGTTGAGGTGACGATCGCCTTACGACCCTTTTGGTTCACCTGAAAATATAACTTCCCGTCTTTTAGGAAAACCGCATAGCCATCCTTATTGTCTCCTTGTGAAACCAATACCCCTTCCATTAGGGTACGCCGCATCTCCGGACGCCGGATGTTGGCGACAAAACTCATCTCCTGATTGGCAAGGTCAGGTATTTGAGGCCCACCTACCGTTCCGCCACGTTCGGTGCTCAGGGGCAATACCGACATCCGGCTACCGGCGAATATCCGTTCAGCCAACGAGCCGTCCATATTGGACAAATCCGGGTGTCCGAATTTATGGTGATATGCTTCCATGAATGCCTGCCGATGCACCGAACCTGCAATCAGCAATGCGTGCGATACCCATTTATCACTGACGTTCTCCGGCTGTTGTACGGCCTCGAACAATGCCTTACCAATCTCGGTAGTCGACCCCGCATCCGATAACGCCAAAAAAGCCGCAAGACGCACACGAAAATCAGGATCCTGTGTCACGTTAGACTGAAGGATCTCCTGTACTACGTCTGCGTTGCCGATAGGGAGCGTCTGGACTGCCGCCCGCCGTACTCCCGGAGCGGGGTGTTTCAACGCTTTGACAACGACCGACAAGCTTTCATCATCACTGCCCTCCAGCAGTCCCAATCCGTGCAGTGTCCATATCGCGTGGGTTGCGGCACCGTTTACACCTACCGCATCGACAGATTCGTCCACAATCAGATCATACAGGTCATCCTTAACGGATTTATTGCCAGATTCGACCAGGAGACGCTGGGCTGTAAGCCGCCAGAATAGATTGTCACTTTGAAGCGCATCGATCATTGTGCCCGGTCGTTTCCGGTCTAATTTATAATGCTTGGAAGGCTTTGCATCTTTATACACCAATCGGTAAATACGTCCGCGCGTATTGTCTCGAAGCGGATCGATATACGCATTCCCGGCTCCGTTATCGAAGCCATCCGGGGTAGGATTGTGCTGAATGACAAAATTATACCAATCCAATATCCACAATGCCCCGTCAGGTCCGACCTTCGCGTCTACTGGGCCAAACCAGTTATCCGAGCTGGCTACCATATTCCATCCATCACCTTTTTCTTTAAAACCCGATCCGACCTGTTCCAGCACCTGACGATGCACCAGTCTTCCTGTAGGTTCGGAAATAAAAGCGATCCGGTTCCAATACGTTTGCGGAAATACCCTTGCGGTATATAGCCTATGACCGGAAGCAGCCGTAAAGCCACCATGTACGTCCACCTGCCGGAGATCTTTTGTCAACACGTGCATTCCGTAATGCGCATCGATTTTCTCGATCCCTTTTTCCCGCAACTTCGCCTTTTCATAATACCGGTTAGGTATCGCCAAAAAATCGCTGTGCTCGTTGTTTGCCGTAGACACAAACACATCAAAGTCTTCCGAGAAACCAAGGCCCCAGGTGTTATTTGACGTGTTGGCCAAAAACTCGAAACGTTGCGCATCCGGTGCAAACCGATATACGCCAGAGCCGAATTTATAGGGCTTTCCACCGATGGTCCCTTCAAAAGAAGAATAGCCAACCGTTCCCCAAACCTGGTTATCCAATCCATACTGCAAATTGGAAGGACCTGCATGGGTGTCAAATGTTCCCCATCCGTGTATCAATACCTCTTTTACATCTGCCTTATCGTCTCCATTTGTATCCTTCAGGAATAAGAAATCGGGGGCCTGCGCAACGATTACCCCGCCATTGGCAAATGTTAGTGAAGTTGGGATATTCAACCCTTCGGCAAATACCGTAAATTTATCTGCTTTGCCATCACCATCGGTATCCTCACAGATCAGTATCCGGTCATCTCCCGCTCCCTTGTCATCCCGTACCGTATTGGGGTAATCAACCGTTTCCACTATCCAGAGCCTACCTTTTTCGTCCCAATCCATGGCAATGGGCTTTCTGATGTCCGGCTCGCTAGCAAACAGTTCCAGTCGGAATCCGGGAGGTACTTGTATTAACGTCTGCGACTCTTCCGGGCTAAGTGGAAGTTGGTATCTGGGCGGTGGATTCCGCTTTTCATAATTTGGCATGGTGGCTTCCTGATACGTCGGTTGTGCGATTGTAAATCCGTTCAATTTCGCCGCAGCCTCTTCACCTACGGCCCACATAATGCCATTGTGAACCAGCTTGAGGAATCCCGGATTTCGGAACGTCCGCTCATCATGGCCAAAAGCGGTATAGAAAACCCTGCCCTTGCCGTATTCTTTTACCCAGGTATAGGGTTCACGCCCCATACTGTCAACCCGCTCCATCAGTACGATGATGTCGTCTGCCTTCTTATCGTGTACATATGTCTCATCCCACTCGGTTGTAAAAGATTCTACTCCTTTCATAACCGGGTGTTCGGGCATTACGATTTCCGCATTGAATGACCCGCCGCCATGGCTTTTGAATTGTCCGCCAATAAGCGCCACCACCTCCGGAGAATTGCGGAAACAATAGGAACCCGAATGAAGCGGAATAAACCCTTTTCCCGATTTGACAAAATCCAGCAGCCCTTTCTCCTGTGCCGGGCTGATTGAATCGTGATTTGCATAAAGGATCAAGCCGTCATACAGCTCCAGGTCTTCTTTAGCTAAATCTTCAGGATCGGTGGAATAGGTAATATTGATCCCCTTCGTAAAATATTCTTGCGCCAAGATGCCTGCCAACATTTCCGAATCGTGATGCTTACTGTCATGACCGAGAAAAAGCAACTCAAGCCGTCTGGGTGCATCGTCATTCTTCCTGCGCCCATTGCATCCGACAAAATACAGTGGGATTACCAACAGTAATAAAAATCTGAATGTTTTCATTTGCATGGTCAAATTAGCGTTTATTCAAATTGGTTTAATCTTCTCGGTCAGCCGGACTTTTCTTGGTTATGAAAACGTAAAATCGGGCAAGGAAATGATTTTGCCTCCTTGTTGTGCCGACTCATGGGCTAGAATGCCCACGCACGTGATATTTGCGGATTGTTTCTCATTTGGATACGGCGACCTGCCCTCCTTTAAGGCACTGATAAATTCGTGAACGAGATGTGGATGGGAGCCTCCATGTCCTGCCCCTTGGGTAAAAGAGAGGTGTTGATTGCTGTCCTCATCATATACACCCCCGGTTGTAAAGTGCTGAATAGGTGCCGGTAACAGATGCGCATAATCGGGCGACTGTACCTCTTCCGGAATATCCGGTTCAGGCTTTTTGGCGGTATGTATCACCAACGGCCGGCCTTCAATCAGCGGCCATTCCACTGACTTTTTTGAACCATATACCTCGAAACTTTCGCGATATTGCCTTGCCGTATCAAACAAAGAGCGATAGATGTGTGCACTTAAGTCAGAATTCCGGAATTTAATATGGGCCGTTTCGACTGCAAACGTTGAATGATAATGGTGATGCAACTCCGACCGTATGGTACCCGAACCAAAACACGAAACATATTCAGCTTCATTGCGTGTAAGCGCCAATACCGGTCCTACGCAATGGGTGGCATAATGCATTGGAGGCAAACCTGGCCAATAATTAGGCCACCCATCCATGTCCTGCTGATGACTCGCCTTGAGGAATTGGATTTTCCCCAATTCTCCCTTTTCATAGAGTTCTTTCATGAACAGAAACTCACGGGCATAAACCACGGTCTCCATCATCATATATGTCAAGCCGGTTTCCTGCGTAGCTTTTACGATTGCCTCACATTCTGCAACCGTTGTTGCCATAGGTACCGTGCACGCGACGTGTTTGCCGGCACGCAGTGCTTTGATAGACTGTTCGGCATGATTAGGAATGGGGGTGTTGATATGCACCGCATCAATCTCTTTGTCCGTCAAGAGTTCGTCATAGTCCTGATACCTCTTCTCAATTCCAAACGCATCGCCAATTTTGTGGAGACTATCTGCATTCCGCTGGCATATTGCATACATGTTGGCGTGGGGATGCCGTTGATAGATGGGAATAAATTCCGCACCGAACCCGAGTCCGATGATGGCTACGTTGATCTTGCTTTTGCTCATAATATATTCGTTTTTCCTGTTGCCCATTTTCTTAAAAACTCGTGTCCGTCGCTTGCAAACGCATCCTGGCTCTCCGCTAGGTTACGCCAGATGCATACCGCCGCTGCCAGTTCCTGATTTTCGGGGGTGAAACTTTCGATGGACACAGTTCCCGTATAACCGATTGCTTCGAGTCCGCGATAATATTTTTCCCAACTGGCATTGCCGGATCCGGGCGTACCGCGATAATTTTCAGCAACCTGAATATGCAGCAGCTTATCACCTGCCATTCGGATAGCCCGTTCCGGATCAGGTTCTTCGATGTTCATGTGAAACATATCCAAACAAATTCCTGCCGCCGGATGATCGATTTCCGCTATCATCCTCGTGAGGTCGGTTACATTGTTCACCAAATCAGATTCAAAGCGGTTCAACGGTTCGAGAGCGATCCGAAGCCGACGTTCGGCAGCCCGCTCACATACGGTGTGAAGATTTTCGACGGCACGGCTCCATTCCAACTCCCTTTGCTGTGGAGGCACCATCCGAGCCTTTCCTACCGCCGAATACATCGGACCGGCAAAAAATCCAGCACCCAATTCGACTGCGATATCGAGGCATCGGGAGATATAATCCATGCCACTATTACGCAACGACTCGTCGTCGTTTGTCAGGTCTCGGGTGCTTCCAAATGCACCGCATAAAATCGCATCCAATCCGTTATTGGCCAGCTCCGATTTCACCTCCTTCACATCAATCAGACTGGGATCCTCGACGGCGATCTCAATTTTGTCGAAGCCCATGCGTTTGACTTTGGCAAAAAGCTCCGCAGCATCGTCGGTTTTAAAGGGAGATGTCCACAACCATGTGCTAACCCCTAGTGTGATCGTTAACGGCATCGTATCAAGTATCGGTTTTATTTACCTATTGTCGTTTATAACGGGTACAATTCAAAAGCTAAGGTAGGAGTTAAAATGTCAATGTAACACCTGTTAAATAACAAATTATGACTATATTTTATCCGTTTTAAGAAATTTTATCCTGAATACTGCAATAATAATCCAAAACCCCGTACGAAGCGCTTGTTGTTTTTAACAACTTTGGTTAATTTTAACTCGCCGAGAAAGACACTAGTTATGTATAACCATGGAAACAACATTCAGAAAAACCGTTGTTCAAAAATCTAACATTCCCGAATCGAACATATTTTTTGTTAGGGAGTTACGGGAGAAACATTTTGATGCGACCTGGCATGCCCACCAAGAGTTTCAGCTTTTTTTGGTATTGGAGGGTACGGGCACACGCTTTATCGGCAACACAGTCAAATCTTTTGATAAGGGTGATTTAACTTTTTTAGGCCCCAACATTCCTCATTTATGGCGAACTGATGAGGGAGATTTCGAACGCCCTACCGATAAGTTCAGCCACGGGCTCGTTATTTATTTCGATGAAAGTTCCTGGCGCCCACTTATGGGTAAGGATGAATTTTCACAAATCAAGATGCTTTTTGAAAGAGCGCGCTACGGCATGGAAATTCACGGGGAATGCGCCAAAGCCACATCCAAACTGATGCTTGAACTTCTTCACCTACATGGTACCGAAAGCATCATCCATTTCTTCAAAATACTTGATTTACTAACCGTATGTAAAGATTATCACCTGTTGCATGACGATGTGGTTGACAACCCATTGAAAGAAATAGAGTCCAATCGCATTAATACGGTATACAACTACGCCGCCCAACACTTTAAAAATAAAGTTCCTCTGGAAGAAGTGGCTGCGTTACTGAACATGACGCCCACGTCGTTCAGTCGCTATTTCACCATGAAAACCAGCAAATCGTTTTCCTACTTCCTTACCGAGCTCCGTATCCGCAATGCGTGTAAATTGCTTTCCACGGAGGAAGCTAAAAACATTGATCAGATTTGCTATGAATCCGGATTCAACACCCTGTCTAACTTCAACAGGCAATTTAAAACGTTCATCGGAATGACCCCCAAGGAGTACCGGCAAAAGTTTTTGACGCTTTGATCAGAAACCGAACCGCTTCCGGGCCGTCACACCGAAGGTGGCCGGCCTACCCAGATGCACGGCAGCAAAGCCTACGTTATACGCGTAGTCGACGTACCGTTTATCTGCGAGATTTTGCCCCCAAAGACTCAACTCATAGCCTTTCCAGGTGTAGCTGATGTTTGCGTTCAACAGGCCGTAAGCTTCCTGCCCAATGGTATTATCGACAACAAAATATTGCTGTCCGATGAATTTGCCGTAAACGCCCAATTGCAATTGCTGCTTGTTATCAACCTGCAATGGAATCACATATTGGGCACCAAGAAAACCGGTCCATTCGGGAGTATATACCGGTCGGTTTCCCTTTAACTGAACATTGCCGCCATCCGCTCCCGCCGTGTTGAAATCCGTGTACTCCGCGCGGGTAAACGCAGCGCTGCCCCACAACGTCAAATTCCGCACCACGCGAGCGGCTACTTCCGCTTCGGCACCTAAACTTTGCATCCGTCCGGTGTTTTCGGTTACGGTAATTGCGTCGGGCAGGATCAGTGTTGGGACCTGTGCGTTGTTGACACGGCTGTAAAATGCCGTTACATCCAGTTGCAGACGCCGGTCGATAAATAGGTTCTTACTACCGACCTCGATGTTATTACTGAACTCGGGATCAAACGGCCGTAACGAAGCCTCCTCCGGATTCGAAGAAAGCTGCGAAATCCCTCCCGCACGGAAGCCCCGTGTGTAGGATCCATAAATATGATGTGCTTCGTCAAAAGCATACTTCACGCTGACCCGTGGTGTAAACGCATGGAAATCTGCAGAAGCAGCCGTATCAGGTTGAACAACCATGATATCACCGCCGTCGGGTTGGAATTCTCCGCGGGCGTCCAATTGGGCATTCTCATAGTCGTATCGAAGTCCGACTTGGAATTCCCACCCGTTATTAAATTGGTACCCAAGTTGGCCAAAAACGGCGATCCCCTGGTTGATGGCCGCGTTTGTCAAAATACTAGTGGCATGGGTGGGCGTTCCTTCTCCCATCATTTCGGCATCCGCCCCAAAATAGGTACCTTGTTTGGTAGGCGCATCTTGATGGAATAAAAATGTACCGGCCGTCCAATGAAGAGGAGCATTGCTGGAAGGCGCCGAAGCCAGTTTAAATTCCTGGGTAAACACCTTGACGTGATTCCAATCCTTGCCATAATCGTTCACAATGGAAACGGCATCCAACGGCGAAAAATCGCCGTCGATCGGATCGCGATAGAACCGATAATTGGATTGATAAGCGGTTTGCGAGCTAAAATTAAGGGCATCGCCAAAATGATTGACAGAAAGCGACACGTTCCGCGTCTCGTCAACCATTTCGGTCCGGGCATTCTGGCTGAGATGGAAGGGGTTTCCAAGGGCATCATCCATGCCGGGGATAAGGGCAAACGCACCGCGATTACGGTTCGAGACATGTTTGAAGTTCAACGTCATTGCCCACTGGTTGCTGATCAGGTATTTCAAATAATAATTGCCGAATACCGTGTGCTGTTTGTCATAATGCGAACCATCAAAATCATTGGTAAAAAAACCATTCAGGCCATTGTACATACCGGAAGCCCCGAAAAATAGCCGGTCTTTGACGATGGGTGTGCGGATACCTAATAGGTAACGCTGTTGCCCGTAATTCCCTACGTTAATCTCCGCCAATCCGCTCGTTCGGTTCGTAGGCTGTTTGGTGATGATATTGATAACGCCGCCCATGGCATTTCGACCGTAGAGTGTGCCTTGTGGTCCGCGGAGCACTTCGATTCGCTCAACATCTTGCAAGTAAGGGATGTAGGTATCCAATCCAAATTGATTAACCCCATCCACGTACGTGGCGACGGCTTGATTGTAGGAAGTAGTTGTAATCCCCCTGATGGAAGCCACATTCCGGTTATCACCCGGATTTGCGATGTTCAGGTTGGGCACAACAGCAGTCACATCCATGACATTCCAGATGTATTGCTGTTCAATCTGCCGAGCACCTACGACCGACAAGCTGGCCGGTATATCGTGGGGATCGCTTTCCATTTTCTGGGCCGTTGCCACCACTTCATCCAACCGGGTTTCGACGCCAGCTAACTGAATATCCAGTGTGGCATCTCCATGTACTGATATGGTATGATTTTCGGCCGCATATCCAACAGCGCTCACGCGAATCATATGTGTGCCCGCAGATAGGTGCTCAAGCCGGAAATTCCCTTGGTCGTCGGTTGAAGTAGCCTGGTTGGAATTCAATACCTGAACCGATGCGCGGGGTATCCCGTTCCCGGTTTCCGTCCGTACCATTCCTCCAACCGAATACTGGGCTACAGCGGTACCCGATAGTATCAAAAATAAACCCAATAAACAAACGTGGCGCATAGCTATATGTTACTTTTCAAATTCCTAAGCGCGCCGAAATTACAATAATTTTTTTAGTCCTTAAGTACTTCCCGCGAAATCACCATTTTCTGAATTTCCGATGTTCCTTCGTAGATTTGGGTAATCTTCGCATCGCGCATGAGGCGCTCCACGTGGTATTCTTTCACATATCCATAGCCACCGTGTATCTGTACCGCCTCTACCGTTACTTTCATGGCCACCTCCGATGCATACAGCTTGGCCATGGAAGCCGCCTTGGCATAGGGCATGCCGGTATCCTTAAGCCACGCTGCTTTCAGACATAAGAGCCTAGCCGCTTCAATCTGTGTAGCCATATCGGCCAATTTGAATTGGATTGCTTGATGTTGCGCAATGGGTTTCCCAAAAGTTTGACGTGTTTTTGCATAGTTTGCGGCAAGTTCGAAGGCGCCCGAAGCTATGCCTAAGGCTTGAGCGGCGATGCCGATGCGTCCACCTTCCAATACATTCATAGCAAATTTGAAACCAAACCCGTCTTCACCGATGCGATTTGCCTTCGGCACTCTCACGTCATTGAATAAGAGCGAATGGGTATCGGATCCCCGGATACCTAACTTGTTTTCTTTCGGACCTACGGTAAAGCCATCCATTCCTTTCTCAACGATCAATGCGTTAATGCCACGATGGCCCTTGTCAGGATGCGTTTGTGCGATTACCAGATATGTGGAAGCAGAATTTCCATTAGTTATCCAATTTTTGGTGCCGTTGAGCAGGTAATGATCTCCTTTGTCCTCCGCGACGGTACGTTGGGAGGTAGCGTCTGAACCCGCTTCCGGTTCAGACAAGCAAAAGGCGCCGATATGCTTGCCTGCGGCGAGAGGTTTTAAGTACTTTTCCTTCTGCTCTTCGGTTCCGTACTTTTCCAGGCCATAGCAAACCAGCGAATTATTAACCGATACGACTACCGAAGCAGAGGCGTCGATCTTGGAAAGCTCCTCCATCACCAACACATAAGATATGGCATCCATGCCCGCGCCGTCATATTTCGGATCGACCATCATGCCCAAGAACCCCAATTCTCCAAGTTTCTTAATTTGTTCCGCCGGAAACTGTTGCTGCTCGTCGCGTTCGATAACACCCGGCTTTAATTCGTTCTGCGCAAAATCGCGAGCGGCTTCCCGGATCATCTGGTGTTCTTCAGTGAGTGCGAATATCATAACTAAACGGTTTTGTATGTAGGCAGAGCTTGATGCCTACCATGGCAAAGATAAAAAAAATTGCTATGCTAGCATAGCAATTCATTGCACTGAATTACCCCAGCTCCGCCAGCAAGTCCGCGACATCCAGGGCCTTTGTGTACATATTCAATGAGCCATCCGGAAAATGAGGCCATTGGTCCTTAGGCCTGTCCCAGTACAACTCCACGCCATTTCGATCCGGATCATCCAGATACAGTGCTTCGGATACGCCATGATCACTTGCCCCGGTCAGCGGATATTGTGCCTTCCTTAACCTATCAAACATCACGGCCAGGTCCCGCCTCGTTGGGTAAAGGATAGCTGTATGGTATAAGCCCGGACTTTGTACGGGAGCCGGCGGGGCTCCTTCGCTATGCCAGGTGTTCAAGCCAATGTGATGATGATAACCTCCGGCAGAGACGAATGCGGCTTTTCTTCCATACCGCATGGTTAGCTCAAACCCCAACAAACCGCAATAAAATTCCAGGGAACGCTCCAGGTCCGATACTTTCAAATGTACATGTCCGACCCGCGTCTGTGGGGGAACGGTGTAAACTTCGCTCATAGGACAAATTTTAAAAAAATAAACCACCCTGGCAAACTAGTTAGGCTCCAGGATCCGCATGCGATAGCAATTCATCGCGGCACTTCCCAATTGTTCCAGCAATCGGTAATTGACCACCGCTCCCACTGCGGCACCGACAACCGGGACCAGTTGCGCCATTTTGGCCAGATCGATGTAATCGCGGTACTCAAGCTGAAAGGTCCGCCAATCAAAGCTGTCAATGTCATCCGGTAGGCTTTCCACGTATGTGCTCCAGTTGACTAGCCTATTGTATACATCAGCCCGGTGCATATGACTGGAAAATGCTAACTGAAATATCGTAAGTAGGAAAAGCCGCTCTTTGTACTGCCGGATGTCATACCCGTACGTCGCTCCTATATCAAATAACATTTTGATCTTGATTGCCACCAATGCCGGGAAATCGGCAATCCCCATCAAAATACCCCCAGCTCCAGTAATCATGCCCTCCACCGACGCGGCCTTTTTGTAGGTATCTATCAGCTGCTTAACGTGGGCTTCGCGCAACTGAAAACTACCGGTTAATTTTGGCGACACCGTCGTATACTGCGCGCCGAAAAGCACACCCTTCACCATTTTTTCGATGGCGAACGTAATTGCCTGATGAATCTTTTCCGGAATCAGGCTGTTAAGTTTATGCTGTATATTTTTCGCCCATACGCTACCTAACGATGCTTTTTTTGACATTTTGAGTTTCCAAAACGCCAATTCAATCGCCACTTTTTTCCGGTACAGGGGTGACATTTCTGGAAGCCGGTCCTTTTCCATATAGCATTAGACGAGGCGCAAATCATTTTGTTTCGACATTTTTTTATGTCAAAAAATCTACTAACTTTGTAGACTACGAACTTATAATAGGAGGAACAAAAGATGAGTTTACGATTAGGTGATACCGCACCGAATTTTAAAGCGGTAACGACAATAGGCGAAATTGATTTTTACGAATACACAGAAGGTAGCTGGGTGGTATTGTTTTCACATCCCGCCGACTACACGCCTGTGTGTACGACCGAACTTGGCCGTACCGCCCAACTGAAGAGCGAATTTGAAAAACGCAACGTAAAAGTACTCGCGGTGAGCGTAGATCCCATTGACAGTCATCACGGTTGGGTGCACGACATCAATGAAACACAAAATTGTGAAGTGGATTTTCCGCTGATTGCCGATCCCGACCGGAAGGTATCGGAACTTTATGACATGATTCATCCAAACGCGTCGGCAACTGCCACAGTCCGTTCGGTTTTTATCATCGGTCCGGACCGGAAAATCAAACTGACCCTTACGTATCCTGCTTCTACCGGACGTAACTTCAATGAAATCCTTCGAGTTATCGATTCACTGCAACTGACTGCCGACTATAGCGTAGCCACCCCAGCCGATTGGAATCACGGTGAGGACGTGATCGTAGTTCCGGCCATCCCAACCGAGGAAATTCCGTCGAAATTCCCGAAAGGCCACAAAATCATCAAGCCGTATCTGCGTACGACACCGCAGCCCAATATTTGATCGTTAATTGGTGGCGCACCATAAAAAAAGCGATTGACTCCAGAGCCAATCGCTTTTTCAATTTCACAAAATAATCCTTAATAAACCTTCACCAAATAGACACAATCCTGAATCTTCTTGATTTGATCGGTACGTTTCAATCCACTCAATGAATTCTTCCGGTTGATCGTCAATTTGCTTTCCAACGAATCCATGGGAATCGCTGAAATAGATTTTAAAAGTGCTTCGGTTTTGATCGCAAAAGACGCACCGTCAATACCCGTTTGTTTGCCGCTGATAATACCAATCACCTGTCCCCTACTGTCGATCACCGGACCGCCACTATTTCCGGGGTTGACCGGAATAGACAATTGGTAAGCGGTCGTATCGCCGGCGTAGCCCGTACGCGAACTGAGGTATCCCTGGCCATAAACTACCTCGTCGCGCGGAAACCCAATCGTATAAACGTCTTCGCCCAAGTCCGATTCGGTTTCTTTAAATGTATATGGTATATTTTTCAACGCTTTGAACGCACTATCGCTGATATGCAACATCGCCAGGTCGTGGGTCGGATCAATGTAGATTACATCTGCCCGAAATGACTCCCCCTTGGTGTTTTGCAGGTGAACAGAATCTGCGTCTTTTACCACGTGATAGTTCGTTACCACGTATCCATTGGGCGAAATAATGAAACCGGTGGCTCCGAAGTGGCTTTCAGACGACCCTCCTTTTTGCTTTTCGTTGTTGATGTTGCGTATCACCGCATTTTGTGCGTTTACATTCTTTTTGACGGTATTCATGTCCCTTCTTAACGCGCTGTAATTGGTGGTAGTCTTTTCAATGGTTTTGTAATAACCAGACAGCCATAGCGTTGAAAAAACTGCGATAATAGCCACACTGGCTGCCACCAGCGAATTGACTTTAAACCGATTCCATAGGGTGACCAGGATGGGCTCCCTGTGCGTTGCCGCAGCAGCAGTCTCCGGACGATGATATCGGTCTGCCACAGACGCGAGCGTCCTTTTGAAAGCCGCACGATCTGCGTGGTGCTTAAGTTGCTCAATAAACAGCCGGTGCGTAGCCAACTGCTCAGCTGCCGAGGCATTTTCCTCACAATACCGCTCAAAAGCGGTTCGCTCCGCGCTATCCATCTCTCCATTCAAGAACCTATCGGCTTGTACTATAAAATCCTGTTCATTCATCATATCCGTTTCCTTTTCTTCGCCTAGGCATCAGACGCCGCCCAATAAGTTTTCACGTAGTTGAAAAAAATAATCGTTTTAACCGTTGCAGACATTTGTATTTTTGATTCTTCGCATTATCAGCGCTCGTATATCCGAATTTCTCACAGATCGCCTGCATCGACAAATTCCCTATATAAAAATCATGGATAATGGTTCGGCAGGGTTCGCCCAATTTCTCCAATGCCTGTTCCATTAATGATAACTGCAATTCCATTTCGCGGTGCTTCGCCAAATCGTCTTCAACCGGGATCACTTCATCATAGTTGCTGACGTCCTGAAACGCCCGCTCCTGGTTGCCCAACTGTTTAAGCCACAGCCTCCGGCATACTGAGTAAATATAGGTCTTCAGTTTGCTGCTTAATTCAAAATCCCCCTGTTTGATTTTATCATACAGCACGATTACCGCCTCCTGGAAAACATCCTTCGCCTCCTCTTCCGTACCCTTGTTTTGAAGGATCATGTTCAGTACCATTGGGAAATAATCGTGATATAAGCTTTCTAAAACCGCGGTATCGCCACGTGCGATGCCGTTCACAGTTTTCAAGTCAGCGTCTGGTACGACAGATCTATTTAACTTACTCACCTATTAATACGCTAATGCCCAAAATGTAACCCTTATATCTTGTCAAACCTAAGATATTTTTTTGGATTTATTCGTTTTTCACCACCTGGGTCACGGATATGAGGGCTGTGATCATCAATCCAAACAAGCCGATTACGGCATACGAATAGCGAAGACTGGCCAGTTCGGCAATGTAGCCGATCAGCGGAGGCCCGATGAGAAAGCCGAGGTAGCTGACGCTGGATACCATCGCCAGCGCGACTCCCGGGGAAATCGTAGCATTTCTGCCTGCAGCACTATATACCGACGGGACCACACATGCCACACCTAACCCCACCAGCATAAAGCCTAGGGAGGCGGCAGTCACATTGGGAAAAAGCACAGAAACGCCCATGCCAATAAAGATGAAGCCGCCGCTTATTTGCAATAACGTGCGCCTCCCGACACGACGGATCGCCCAATCGCCAACAAAACGGCCGAAGGCCATCATGATCATGAATGAGGCGTAGCCAACCACAACCAAGGACGCGGGAGCCTGCACGATATCCTTAAAATAGACGCCGCTCCAATCAAACATTGCCCCCTCGGTCGCCATGCTACAGAACCCAATGATACCAAGTTGTACCAATACACCGTCAGGCTTCGTAAAGAAACTCGTTTTCCGTTCCTTGGTCTCAACATTACTAACCAAGTACTTTTGATTGATTACCGTATTGATGACCACAACAATCAAAATAATCCAAAAATGCAAATAGGTACTGACATGAAGATTTATCATCAGTAATCCGATCAATGCTCCCGTGAATCCGGCAATACTCCATGCGCCATGAAACGACGTCATGATCGAACGGCTATACAATTGCTCCGCGGCCACTCCTTGCGTATTCACCGCGATGTTGCACAGATTCCCCACAATGCCAAAAGCGAGTAACACCATTCCCAATTGCCATCCCGTAGACGCCAATGCAAGGCAGGTCAGTACAAGCGCATATAAGGGGGCTGCAATGCGCAGCACTTGGTGGCTACCGTACTGGGTAACCAACCTGCCAGACAACGGCATGGTTAACAGCTGCCCCAGGGGCAGCGCAAAAAGCAACGTACCTAATTGTGCATCCGACAGGTTCAGCGCGGTTTTAATATCCGGTATACGGCTTGCCCAAGAGGAAAATGCCAGCCCTTGACCAAAATAAAACAGCGCTACCGCTATTCGTATTCGTTTCCGTGAAATCGCCCTATCAAGACTTGGAGTAGGTCCCGGTTCTACCTGTTCAGATACCCGGGCGGAGACAGGCTCCTCAATCAATGTTTTCAACTTATCTACCAGAAATTTTTGCAAATGTACAATAAATCCCCTGCCAATTTAGGCGAATGGGTTGTCATCCCTTCGTCAATCGTTTCGGGAGATATTCCTATCTTAGCAAGCAATTTTCACGACATGACACATCACACTCTTACATGGCAGCAATACATTGACCAGGGATTGGCGGAACTCGACATCCCTCCTTCTCCGGCGATGTTATACGAGCCCATCCGGTATATGCTTGCGCTGGGCGGAAAACGCATACGGCCCATGCTGACACTCATGGCGGCTGATCTTTTTTCGATTCCCAACATCCGGCACGCCATACCTGCGGCGCTAGCCGTCGAACTTTTCCACAACTTTTCGCTTGTGCATGACGACATCATGGATCACGCACCGCTAAGACGGGGAAAAGAAACGGTCCATCAAAAATGGAATGCTAACGTCGCGATTCTTTCGGGTGACAACCTGCTTATTATGGCGTATGGACAGCTCGCAAAATGCCCGAAAGATAAGCTGCCTGTCGTCCTGGAAACATTCAATACGATGGCCACGCAAGTATGCGAGGGGCAGCAATTGGATATGGATTTTGAAGGCAGCCCGGCAGTTTGTATCGATGATTACCTTCATATGATTCAACTGAAGACCTCCGTGTTGCTAGGTGCGGCATTGAAAATCGGCGCGGCGCTTGCCGATGCCACCTATATTGACGCCCAACAGCTCTATGATTTTGGTGTCAATGTGGGAATTGCGTTTCAATTACAGGATGATCTCCTTGACGTCTACGGTGATCCCGAACAGTTCGGTAAGCAACGCGGTGGGGACATTTTAGCCAACAAAAAAACCTATCTGCTGCTGAAGGCAGTGGAAACAGCAAACCCGGCGACCGTTTCCGAATTACACGATTGGATGGAAGTACGCGATCAGCCCGAAAAAAAAATCAACCGTATAACGGCTATATATGATTCTCTCGGCATCCGCCAGGCAACCGAAGCCGCCAAGCACTTTTATGCCTCCAAGGCCTATGCAGCACTCGATAAAATTAATTGCGACGAAAGCCGGAAAGTTCCCTTGCAGGCCCTGGCCCAGCATCTTCTGGACAGGACCAAGTAAGAACTGGCAAAATAATTGCGGCGTAAGCGCTGACATTTGCTTTTAGCTAATATTTTGCTAACTTGTGCTGATTGCAGGCTACGTAACAAACAGGATACCATAGCTTATGGATATGGATGCATTAAAAATTACAACTTTCCAAGCATACCTTTTCTGGGAAAACATTGATAAAAACCTCAGCAATCTATCACTCAGGCTATCTGCCATCCGCGAAAAAACTGATCTGATTATCTTGCCTGAAATGTTTAATACGGGCTTTACGATGGACGTGAAAAAATGCGCGGAAAAGTCAGACGGCAAAACGATGCATTGGATGCTGGAAACCGCTCAGAAATATGACTGCGTGGTAGCCGGGAGCCTTATTATTGAAGAAGAAGGCAAGTATTACAACCGCTTTGTATGGATGACCAAGGAAGGGAATTACGTAAAGTATGACAAGCGGCATCTCTTTGGTATGGCTGGGGAAGATGCCGTATTCACACGCGGCAATCAACGGGTCATCGTTGAATTAAACGGCTGGAAGATCTGCCCGATGATCTGTTACGACCTGCGTTTTCCGGTATGGTCTCGCAATCTCAACAGTGCTTACGACATTCTGCTTTATGTAGCCAATTGGCCAGACAAACGCTCAGCACATTGGCGAAGCCTTATTCCTGCGCGGGCAATCGAAAACCAGGCATTTGTGATCGGCGTAAACCGGGTTGGACACGACGGCAATGAAATTTACTATTCCGGAGGCTCCATGTGTATCTCACCCGTGGGCGATGTGGTATACTATAAACCCGAGTACGAAGACCTGTACACATTTACCATTTATCGGAAGGATATTGAAGACACGCGGAATGGGCTGCCATTTCTGAAAGATATGGACGACTTTAACCTAGTCATCGACCGTAAAAATTAGGGATAAGGTCGCTCCAGAATAACCGATTTGATAACGGCATCACGCAGGTCGAAAGATTTCCCTTCCCTTTCGAAAGCGGAATCCGTCCCTTCGTCAACTTCCAACCGCAGCGATGAAAGTGGTTGTTTGCGAGCTTTCCTGATTCGCTTTACTTCATCCACCTCCATAAAACCCGAATAACCCTCATATGCTTCCCGCAAGGGCTCAGGCTTCCTTTGAGGGCGTGCTGCTTCCCGTCCCTGTACATCGATCGCTGGTTTCACCGCGGGCCGATCGGCATTTTCCTCAGGCAAGGGTGGCACCGGCGGTTGTCCCAAATTCCGCTTACGTGCTTTCTCCTGCTCCTTTTGAAAATTGGCATAGGCCTGAAAGGCAAAAACTGCAATCGCAATGACTATGGGAATCAAGGTTTCCATCGGTATAAAGGTATGGATTTTTTGTAACATATTTGCAGCCTATGCATCAAACAAACCGTAAATTCCATTCATGAGTAGCCAGCGACAACTGTTCCAGCAACTGTTTGATGAAAACTCCAAAAAGGTGTATCACCTGTGCTATGGTTATACGGGCGACAGTGATTCAGCGAACGACCTCATGCAGGAAACCTTTATCAAGGTCTGGCAAAATCTCGATAGGTTCAGAAACGAGTCGCAGTTTTCCACATGGATATATCGCATTGCCGTAAATACCTGTCTTTCCTATCTGCGGACAGTCAAACGCCGTACAACGGACGAACTCAATGACACCATCATTGAAAATTATACGGAGGAGCCCTCCGAGAAACAAGAACAAATTGCACTGCTTTACAAATCTATTTCTCAACTAGATGAAAATGAACGGATTATTATAACAATGGTATTGGATGAGGTACCTTACCCTGAAATCGCCGAAGTGGCAGGCATTTCCGAGGGGAACTTACGGGTAAAAATCCATCGGATAAAACATAAGCTAACAGAAATATACAACAGTAATGAAAGGCTTTGACGAGATACAACAGCTTTGGCAAGGGCAGAAACCAGAGCCAAACGTTAGCTTTGAAACCATTTTAAAGCGTGTTAAGAGCGACCGGACCGCCCTGTCGAGAAAATTATTTTGGCAGAGTGTGGCCGTGGGCGTAGTTGTCCTCACCGCGTTATGGATAGGCATCGCGGTCGATTTCTCTACATGGACCACGTATTTGGCGCTGGCCATTCTGGTGGGATGTATCGGTTATTATTTCGCCAATCAATTAAATGATTACAAAGACATCCGTCGTAGCAGTCATTTACTAGCCAAGCCGCAAGATTACATTAATTATCTGCGAGCGTTCCAGCAAAAACGCTATCGCTTTAACACCCGGACCTATACAACTTACGAAATTTGTGTTGCCGCAGCGTTTGCCCTGTACGGTATTGAGATGTACTTTATCCTTCCCCTTTTGACCTTTGCCGGCATTTTTATCCTGGTCATTCTCTGGTTTTTAATCTGCCACTTTGTATTCATGAAGCAGTACATCAAAAGTGAGCATATGCGGATTGAGGAAATGATTGATAATTTGGAGCGGATAAAAAATCAATTTGAATAAATCCGCTCACTCATTTGCCGATACAAACTGACTAAGTCTTGGTGGCTTTGTTCCAATAGTTTCAGGTGCTTTTGCATGGTCCCGATATCATTCCGTATAGCTGGACCGGTTTGGACCTCCCGGGGCTGATGCGCCATTATTTTTTGAGCAGTTTCAAGGATAAGGGGCCGGATGAGGTCGAAATCCAGCGAATATTCGCCAAGGATATCTGCGCCGATGGCGTAAAAATGATTGGTAAAGTTACACGCGAATACCGCCGCTATGTGCAGGGCCAGCCTTTGCCGCGAATCACAGAAAAAACACCGCTTGGATACGCTGCCTGCCAATCGTACCAACTCGGTATATGTAGCCTCATCTGATGCCTCCAGTGCAATCGGGACCATCGAAAAATCGACCGGCTTGGCTATCGAAAATGTCTGTACCGGATACATTACGCCATACCTTTTGACGTGAGCAGCAAAGATTTCCATATCGACGCTTCCTGCGGTATGAACAACGGCGCCCTCCAGCGAAGAAGGCAGCTGTGTAACTACCTGACCAATCGCATCATCCTTTACAGCAATCAAGTATACATCGGCATCCAAGTCAAGCTCCGCGAGCTTATCAATTGCGTCGGCTTTGACTGCGCTAGCCAAAATCTTGGCGTTGGCTTTGGTCCGGCTATATACCTGTACAACCCGGTGTCCGGCATCGGAAAGCGCCTTACCGAAGTGAGTTGCTACATTTCCGCTTCCAAGCACTACGATGTCCATACGAATTACACGGATTTCATTTCCTTATTACGACGAAAAATGGATAGCAAAAAGCCGATGGTCATCACGATGGCACCGCACCAGAAGAAATTGATATACGGAAATTTAATTGCCTTAAAAACAATCCATTTCTTTTCAGGCAAGGGCTTTTGATACACCATCAATTCCAGTTTGTCTTTCTGCGGCATGATATTACTGAATCGCAGCCGGAGTCCCTGCTCTTCTACATCCTTAAATAAGTCAAAGGTGGTTCCTCCGCGTATCAAAAAAACAGGTTCCGCCTCATACGTTTCGCCCGTAGCAGCATGTATGCGAAGTTTCAGTCCGACAATGATATCGTCGTCCTTACGGGGAATATTTTGCACGACTGCATCTCGATTAATTCCCTCGACCACAATATACCCATTGCGATAACGAAGTGTGTCGCCAATATTGGTCTCATACACCGCGGGTTCGTCATAATCCTCGAAGCCCGTTTGCTCGCCCTGCTGCGCCTGTTGATGGGGCTCCGACATGGCCGCCGTAATCAATGTATATATATCGTGTGTCAGGTAGTGCTTGGTTGCAGGCGTACCGATGAGCCCTCCCATCTGCGGGTTATTTTGGGCAAACGGCCGAAGCTGAAAGCTCTCAATTACCCTGCCCGTTTCGTCATCAATTTTCTCGTAGTTGATTTTATAATACACGTTGGGCGGAGCCACGCTATCGCCCACATAGGTAATACGATAGGCTCCCATTTGCATAGGTTCCCCTTCTGTAAGAAACAGGTTGTCCCCCGGTTTTTCAACTTGATCAAAACCAGCCACGGCAATGTGGTTGCTGCTGTTTACCGAAATCACTTCATTGGTCGCCGCTGCCACCAATCCACCGATAAGAAGAAGTCCGAAGCCAATATGCGCCACGGCAGATCCGGTAAGCTTCCATTTACCTTTAATGGCGTCTCCTAAAATTTTACCGTTAGCCACGACGGTGTAGGCAGCAGCAAATACCAACAGGATATACATGAAATTCGTGTACACCTTAGTGACATAAACCACTATCGCTGTAACAACCATCGCCACCACAAGCGAGGCAATAGCGGCTGTGTAAAACTTACGAACATCTGTTCGCTTGTACTTCATGAACTGCGTGAATGCAGAAAGCAAAGCAACGACCACCGCAAAACCCGCTTGCCACTTATTATAGTGCTGTATCGGATCAATTGGGGGTGCAACTTTCGTCCCAAAGACGGCATTAAACACTGGAATTGAGGTAGAGGCGATGATCTGCACACAGGCTACGGTGAGAACCAGTGCACCGACAAATAGCCAGAATTCGCGCGAATAAATATCTTCTTCCTTTTTTGAGGACGGCATTTCCTTTTTACGTTTCACCAGTAGGTATACCATGATGCCTAAGAAAATGACATTGAAGGCTACCAATTGCCAATAAAGGCCCAGGTCTGTAAACGAGTGTACCGATGTCTCGCCCAGTACGCCGCTGCGCGTTAGGAAAGACGCATAGATGACCAGTACAAAACTTACCAATGCCAAAAAGGTAGCGGTAAAATACGAGTGCCCCGAATTTTTGAAGGCAATCATCACGTGAACCGCGGCGATAAGTGTGAACCATGGAATAATGGAAGCGTTCTCCACCGGATCCCACGCCCAGAAACCACCGAAATTAAGCGCTTCATAAGCCCAGAAAGACCCCATGATAATCCCCGCGCCCAACGTCATAACAGCGAATAGCGCCCACGGTATGCTCGCCGAAATCCATTCTTTATACCGCCGTTGCCATAATCCGGCAACTGCATAGGCAAACGGCACGATCATCGCAGCAAACCCTAGAAACAACGTAGGCGGGTGAATAACCATCCAGTAATTCTGAAGCAGTGCATTCAGGCCGCTACCGTCGGTAATCATCGCGAGGTAATTCGGATCCGAAAAAATCGGCAGATCCAACGCGTCCCGAAACAGGATAAAGGGCGAACTGCCCACGCGCTCACCCAAAATTTCGACCCCAATAAGCATCGATCCCAATACGGCCTGACATAACATGACCACGGCCATTACCGGGCTTTCCCAGCTCTTGGCCCGAAAAACCAGTACCACGCCCAATAATCCCTGCCAGAACATCCAGAGCCAGAAACTCCCCTCTTGCCCTTCCCAGAAACTGGAGATAATAAAATGCGTGGGAAGGGATTTCGAAGAATGATCCCACGCGTAATAGTATTCAAATAGGTGATTGTAAATGATGTAAAATAAACAGCTTCCGATTCCAACAACCGACACCACATTCAACCAAAAAGCGATACGGGCGATTTTCAGCCATGAACGCTCTTCTTGGTGTTTGCTTGCAAAATAATAACTGATACAAGATAAAAGCGCGGAGCCAAAGGAAAGGATGACGAAAAATTGGCCGATTTTGCCCGGTAACAGGGATTCCCCTACATACGTTATATCCATCTACTGCTGTCCATTAACCGGTTTACGATCCACAAAACCAATATTTTGGGCTGTGGACGCCTCAATCACTTCCATTTCGTCCTGATTATACTTTGACGGACATTTCATTAGAATCTTACTGGCATGGAATTCCTCCCCTATCATTTTGCCTGTTAGCACGATTTGCTCTGAACGCTCAATATCTTGTGGTTTTGCACCCCTGAAAACCACCTTACATTCAGTGCTGTCGTTATCATACATGTAGAACGCAAAATGATTCGCATCCACGGTAGGATTATAGTGCAATTCCTTCTCCTTATTGAGTACGCCCACAACATACAATTCCGATTGCTTTTCCTTTGCCTCACTGAATGTGGAATAAGTGCTTGAATCTGTATACATCACGATGATCATCGCAATTGCTAGCGCAATAATGATAATGGCTATGACCGAACTTTTCTTCATGTTATTATCTCCCAACGGATTAAACCGAAATGCAAATTTACGAATTGCAAAATGAAGCCACGAATATTGCAAGGGATTGGCATTTTTTAGAATTATTCTAAACAAACACGGAGAAAAAAAATCCGTATGTTTGCTTTTGGGGAGTAAAAGCTGTACCAATCGCGAATGATCCACAACCTGTATAACGTCGGCAGGGCCGTCACGAGCACCCTACTGCTTTTTAGTTTTAGTTATTTCTTAGGTTTTGCGCAGCCTTTACCGCGCGCTGAGCTGAATTTCAGAAGCGACAACGATCTTTATCTGTTCAATAAACAAGATCAATATTATACAAACGGTATTTTTCTGAATATCAGGAAAGTTGCGGACAGTACACGGTTGTCGCCCAAGGAAGTCAACCGGCTGTGGGGCCTAACCGTAGGACAGAAGATGTACAACGCCTACACCGCTCAAATCCGCTACATCGAGGAAGTGGACCGGCCGATTACGGCTTACCTGTTTGTTGCGGCCGACCTGGACCGCTACTTTGCGAATGAATCCGTTTTATCGTTCACAATCGAACTTGGCACCATTGGTCAACGGGCGTTAGGGCGACAGTTTCAGGAAGGCATACATAAAGTGCTCAATCTTTATGACATCGCAGGATGGGAATACCAATTAAAGAACGCCGCCGGTGTGGATGCGTCCGTTCGATACGGCGGCTTACTGTATCGCAACCCAGCTCGTTGGCTTGATCTATCAGCCCATGCAGAAGCCATATTAGGGTTAAATCACACCGGGTTATCAGTCGCACCCACCTTACGATTGGGCCGGGTCAACCCGCTTTACCAATCAGTGTACACCTCCAGCCGATTGCAGGTACACGGCACGACGGCAAACCGCGAACTATTTTTTTACTACACTCCGCAGCTTCGATTTGTAGGGTACGATGCCACACTTCAAGGCGGCATGTTTTTACACGACAAAGGTCCCGTAACCCACTCTCCCTCCCGTTGGGTTTTGTATAATCAATTCGGATTTGCGTATGCTAACCGGGCAATAACCTTACGAATGCAGTATATATTTTACAGCAAAGAAGTACCCGGCATGTTCTTCAGGCACCGGTACGGCTCGATTGGAATGGGCTACCGGTTTTAAAGCCAGTCTTTTTTCCGATTAATTTTTCGCAGTGCCTGCAGACGCTTGGCTTCCAGGCGCTTTTGATTGGCGGCCCGGGATGGTTTGGTCGCTTTGCGGGGCTTATCTGCCTTTATCGCCAGCGACAACAAGTCGATTAGTTTTTGAACAGCAATTTCTTTGTTCATCAACTGGCTCCGTGTTTCCTGACTAACAATCTGCAAGCGTCCGTCCGCTTGAAGCCTGTTAGCAAGACGTTCTCGGATACGGGCCTTTTCTTCTTCTGACAAAAAAGTCGCTGCATCGACATCAAACAAAAGCGTAACCTTGGTCTCGACTTTATTTACATGCTGTCCGCCACTACCGCCACTCCGTGAAGTCTGGAAGGAAGTAAAAGGTCGTAAAGCATCCGCATCAATTTGCTTAATCTGTGTCATTCGCGTTCTATCAGATCGGTATCCAGCGTTTTGCTGCCCAGCGCAAACCGACTTACCAACATTGCTGCGACCGTATCGCCTGTGGCATTCAGCAGCGTCGCCATGGGATCCACCAGGGTCCCGATAATCATGACTGCGGGGATAGCTTCCGTAGGCAGTCCATAGACTGAAATCATCAGCATCTCACCGATATACCCGCCATTGGGAATTCCACCTGCTACAATGCTGACCAATACCGTGATTCCAAGCGCAGTAATCAAGGTAGTAGGTTCAAAAAAATCCCTGCCAATGAGTACAAAAGCTACGTAAATCTTCACGATACTTGACATTGATGACCCATTTTTATGCAAGGTGGTTCCTAACGGAATTACCACGTTGGCCACCGATGCCGGAATGCCCATCCGCGGTGCCGCAGCCAGATTGACAGGCATCGTGGCAATGCTGCTGCAAGTACTGATAGCCGTAGCCGAAGGCAAGATATTATTTCTCCAAAAACGGTCGATACCGGGCTTGCCACCGGCAACATAGGCGTAAATGCTGAAAAACACGAAAAAGTAAAACGCCCCCAAAACATAATACAGACCAAGCGGCTTGGCATAAAACCCAAAAAGTTCCGGTCCGATCGTCCCCACCTGATATGCAAAATAAGCGCCTAACCCAACGGGCGCAATCTTCATAATCAGGATAAGTAGATGCTTCATCACCTCATTTCCGGATGACAAAAATTTTCGGAAGGCACCGCCCGCCTCACCCGATCGCATCGCCGCAATTCCGGTGAGGAAGGAAAAGATGACAAACGCCAGCATGTTTTCCCGCGACAAGAGTTTATAAAACTCGTCCACGGAGACAAACCGGACTAATTTATCCCCCCATGTATCATTCGGGGAACCCTGCAACAGCTCATTCACCGTATCCGAGGGAACCTCTGGCGCTTCAACGGGGAAGAACCACAGGGCGACCACCGTACATAACGCGGCAATAATAATGGTAGAGAGAAACACTCCGGCCATGGTAGAGATAATACGTCCCAATTTTTGCGAGCCGTCTATATTCGCCACTGCCGAAGAAATGGCAAAGAACAACAAAGGGACCACAGCGGCAAATAGCAGATTGAGGAAAACATCGCCCAGTGGCTTCAACCAGGTCACGGCTTGCGGGAAGAATACGCCCACAACGCTACCTAATACGATACCCAAAAGCAGCAGAAGGATGCTTCCATAATGTTGAAAAAATTGGGACCGTTTGCTTTCCATATGAATTATGGCTACTAAAATAGGAGAATTATTTTACGGAAGATCAATCAGAATGGTACTTTTGTTTATGATCGTAGTCATGCCTACCCCGTGGATATCGAACGATGCCGTAGTCTTTGGGCTTCTGATGACCATTCTTGCGTTGGTCTTTTACACGTCTTCGTTGCCAAGCCGGTTTTTCAAACGGCTATACACCATATTACCTCCCCTTTTACTCTGTTATTTTATCCCCGGGTTGTTAAACTCTGCGGGGATCATCGACGGAAAGAATTCGGCATTGTACGGTGTGAGTTCCAACTACCTGCTGCCAGCGTGTTTGGTGATGTTTACCCTGAGTCTTAACCTGCCGGAACTTTGGAAACTGCGTAAACAAGCGGGCATCATGTTCGGGGCTACGGTAGTGAGTGTCATGTTGGGTGGGGCTTTTGCCGTATATATCGTTGGATCATTTGCTCCCGAGGTTGTGGGAGGAGAAGGTGCCAATGCCGTTTGGCGCGGACTTGCCACCCTCGCGGGTTCCTGGATAGGCGGGGGAGCCAACCAGGCGGCGTTGTACCGCATTTTCGAACCGTCGCCGGAATTATTTTCCGCCACCATTGCCGTTGACGTGTTTGTGGCGTATGGATATATGGCACTGCTGCTGTTCGGTGCAGGCAAAGCCGATCGAATGAATCGCTTTTTCCGCGCAAACAACCATACTGTAGAGGAACTGACGGGCAGAATGGAAGCTTACAGCAAGGCCAACACCCGCATCCCGCAGGTAAAAGATTTGATGATCATGCTGGGATTGGCCTTTGGAACGACCGGAATCGCGCATTTGGTAGGCACAGCGGTTGCCGGATGGGTAAAAGCGAATGCTCCCGGGCTGGACAAATTTAGCCTCACGTCCGATTTCTTTTGGATTATCCTAATCGCCACACTTCTAGGAATTATGCTCTCGGCGACCAAAGCGCGACAATTGGAAGGCGCCGGTGCATCCAAACTGGGAACCGTACTCCTTTACATCCTCATTGCCTCCATCGGCATGCAAATGGACATTTTGGCCATACTGGATAACCCCGGACTGTTTTTAGTGGGAATTATCTGGTTGTTATTCCATGTCGCCATCCTAGCCCTTGTCGGCTGGTTGATCCGTGCGCCTTTTTTCTTTTTTGCGGTAGCAAGCATGTCCAACATTGGCGGTGTCGCTTCGGCATCCGCTACAGCTGCCGCGTTCCATCCCTCTTTAGTGTCTGTTGGTGTCATCCTATCGGTTTGTGCATATGCGGTGGGCACCTATGCTGGTTACCTGTGTGGCATTCTTATGCAATTGGTCTCTCCTTAATGCAACTGATTTTTCCTTAGGCGGAGCGCCCGGTCATCATCGGGCGCTCCGCTTTCTTGGTTTAGGTCTTCCGTCTCGTTCGTTCCAACATTATTGCTGCAAATTCAACCGGATGGGCAAGGTGTACGCCACCCGCACGGATCTACCGTTTTGTATTCCCGGAGACCATTTGCTGCCCTCTTTTAATACACGGACAGCCGCCTCGCCCGTGCCGTATCCTAGATCTTCCGTCACTTTCATATCGGTAAGGCTACCGTCTTTCTCCACAATAAACGAAACCAGTAATTTTCCGGTCACGCCAGCATCAATGGCTTCTTGCGGATAATCGTAGTTTCGACCGATATATTCCATAAACGCTTTCATACCGCCGGGCGGTGAAGGCTGGATTTCAACGGATTGATACACCTGGTTTTCCGGGACGGGATCCTGAGAAATGGCGTGCTCCCGCTTTGTTGAACTTGGCGCTGGGCGACCCGCGACTTCAGGAGCGTACCCGATGATCGTTACTGAGGGGAGCACCGTATATTCGGCAGGTACAGGCGGCGGTGGTGGCATTTGTTCAGTCATCCCCTCTTTTCCGGAAATACGGAAGTTTATGAATACCAAATATTTTCCAACAGGGGCCGCACTGTCGACGCGATCCGACTGCAATACACCCAGCACCTGTTCCTGCTGACCGTCCCACAGCTCGTTCCGGAATTTAATATGCTCGATATGTCCATTTTCGGTTTTTTCAAAGGTAAACGCCAAGGTTCCCTGGATTTGCTTAGCGATTGCTTCATTTGCATAAGCGACGTTTCTGCCCAATTGCTCGCTAAATAAGGTAGCATCTTCGGCTACGCCAACCGAGCCATCTCCCCCATCCGCGGCTGATCCGCCCGATAGGGAGGGTTCTCCGTTGCCCGACCGTTGCTGATTACAAGCGTTGGAAAAAAGAACCATTGCTCCAATCAGCGGCAGCAACAACGCATAACGAAGTAAACTGCGTTTGTGGGAATCGTCACGCAACAACATGGCGATACGGTTTTTCAACCAGCGTTTGTTGGAGAAGGTATGGACGAGCGCCAACCGTTCGGCACCCAGGGCCCTCGCCACCAACAGCTCGGCGTAAGCCAGCCGATCACCACCCGCAGTCAAACCGTCTGCAATGTATTCGTGTTGCATCCGGAGCGCCCGTTCGTAGAGGTATACAACCGGATTAAACCAGTTAAACACTTTAATAAGCTGCATGATGACGAGGTCTGCACTGTGCCATTCCCTCGCGTGCACTTTCTCATGGGCCTCGATCTGTTCGTATCCCAACAGGCTTTTGTCGACACGGATCGCACCGAAAAAGGAAAAAGCGGATCCGATCCGGATTGTGCGCAGCCACTGGAACGTCCGCACGATACGCAGCAGAAAAAACAGAAATGCGATCACGCAACCTATTGCATATACCCCTAACAGCACCTTGTCCCAACCTATGGAGTCGGGACGCGCTGCATCGACCGTGTCACCTTGTATAACAACCACCTCTCCTCCATCGATCAAATACTCCGGATAACCAACGGAATATGCGTACCAAGCGGAAATATCTACCGCTGGCAGAACAAACGCCATTCCCAATCCGGCAAGTAAGTACGCGCGGTTCCACCGGAAAAAGGTCTGCTTACGCAATGCCACCCAATAAAAGGTGAAAAAGACGACCAGGTAAAAGTTGGCTAAGACTAAGTAAAACATAACTACCTCCCTTTTTTCTTCTTTGCTTCCTCCAGCATTTTCAATAGCTCATCTGCATCTTTCAGGTCGAGTTTTTCCTCTTCCACAAAGAACGATAGCATATTCCTTGCTGAATTATCAAAATATCCATACAGAAGCTTACGGGTTGCAAACGTGCGGTATTCTTCTTTCGATACCAGCGGATAATACCGGTGACTTTTGCCGAAAGCTTCATGGTCGACAAAGCCCTTCGTTTCCAGTATCCGAACAATGGTGGATACCGTGTTATAAGCGGGCTTGGGATCCGGCAATTTTTCGATGATGTCTTTGACGAATGCCTTATCTAAATCCCACAATTCCTGCATGATCTGCTCTTCCACACGAGTCAATTCTTTTAGTTCTTTCATTTATCTACCCTCCTTAATAATTTATTACCATATAAATGCTTGCGCGCTAAGCGTCATCTCTGTTATACAAACATAAAACGAATTAATTAGTTTTACAATTAATTTTTTAGTTTTCATCCGGAGGATTCAGAAATATCCCAATCTTTTTACGTTTACATGAACATCGCATCGGGAAATTTATCCGTATTTTGCAAGCAAATAATTGAAGGGAGTACATGAAGATAGGCATCGTATGTTATCCCACCTTCGGTGGAAGTGGCGTAGTAGCAACAGAATTGGGCAAAGCGCTGGCAGCCAATGGACATCAGATCCATTTTATTACCTACAGTCAACCTGCTCGGTTGGATTTCTTTTCCGAGAACCTTTACTATCACGAGGTAACCATATCCAAATATCCGTTGTTCGATTTCCCACCTTATGAATTAGCATTAGCGAGTAAACTGGTGGATGTAGTCCGGTTTGAAAAGCTGGACGTCTTGCATGTACACTACGCCATTCCCCATGCTTCCGCAGCGTTCATGGCTAAGCAGATATTAGCTACCTATGGCATCCACATACCCGTGGTCACTACCTTACACGGCACCGATATCACCCTTGTGGGCAAAGATGCCAGCTACAGTCCCGTCGTAACGTTTTCCATCAACCAATCGGATGGAGTGACCGCCGTATCGAATAATTTAAAGGAAGAAACCCTTAACTATTTCGACGTCAAACGGGAGATACGGGTCATTCCCAACTTCGTTGATCTCAGCCGATTCAGTCTCAAACCCCGCCAGCATTTTAAACAGGCGATCGCCCCGGGTGACGAGCGTATTCTCGTGCACACCTCAAATTTCAGGAAGGTGAAGCGCACCACGGACGTCATCCGTATCTTCAAAAAGGTGCAGGAGAAAATTCCCAGCAAACTGCTGATGGTGGGTGACGGACCTGAACGGACCCACGCCGAACAGTTGTCCCGTGAACTCGGTGTTGACAAAGACATCCGTTTTCTCGGCAAGCAGGATGCCATCGAGGAAATTCTGTCCGTATCGGATCTATTCATTATTCCTTCGGGCTCGGAGAGCTTCGGTCTTGCAGCATTGGAGGCAATGGCGTGCAAGGTACCGGTTATCTCATCCAATACCGGCGGACTGCCGGAATTAAATATAGACGGGATAACGGGCTACCTCAGCGACGTAGGGGATGTAGATTCCATGGCCATGAACGCCATCCACATCCTGGAGGACCGCGACCGTCTGGATCGATTCAAGGAAGCTGCCCTGGAACGGGCCAAAGATTTTCAATTGGCCAATATCATGCCTTTGTATGAGCAGTATTACCAAAAGGTAATATCCGGTAGTTAAAAAAATCTCTTATCTTTGGCGGCTGGAAGTCCCCTTCCCAGACGACAATTTTATGAAGTATAAACGCATCCTACTCAAACTCAGCGGGGAAGCCCTCATGGGCGACCAAAATTACGGAATTGACATCAATCGTGTTACGCAATACGCCAGCGATATCAAAGAAATCCATAGCAAAGGCATGGAGGTGGCCATCGTCATCGGAGGTGGCAACATCTACCGGGGTCTGAGTGCCGAAAAAGCGGGAATGGACCGCGTTCAGGCCGACTACATGGGTATGCTGGCTACGGTCATCAATAGTATGGCGCTGCAGGATGCACTCGAAAAGCTAGCCATCAAAACACGCCTGCTCACCGCTATTAAGATGGAGCAAATCTGTGAACCCTTTATCCGTCGGCGGGCTGTACGCCACCTCGAAAAAGGACGGGTCGTTATTTTCGGGGCAGGTACGGGCAATCCCTATTTTACTACCGATACGGCAGCGTCATTGCGGGCCATTGAAATTAATGCTGATGTGGTATTGAAAGGTACCCGTGTGGACGGCATCTATACAGCAGATCCTCTTAAGGACCCAACGGCTACCCGATTTGACGAAATTACGTTTCAGGATGTTTATAACCGCGGACTCAGCGTAATGGATATGACCGCCTTTACGCTTTGCCAGGAAAACAAACTGCCAATTATCGTCTTCGACATGAACAAGCCCGGTAACCTTTCTCGGCTCGCAGATGGCGAACCCATTGGAACTTTAGTACGAGAATAATTATCTTTGACCAACCATAACGCGTAACCATGGACGAACTAATATCTCTACAACTAGAAGACAGCGCCGAGCAGATGAGAAAGGCGTTGGCGCACACGGAGTCCGAATTGACCAAAATCCGTGCGGGCAAAGCGATGCCTTCCATGCTCGATGGCATTTATGTAGATTACTACGGCACTGCAACGCCATTATCCCAAGTAAGCAACATCAACACACCGGACGCACGGACATTGATCATACAACCCTGGGAGAAAAACCTATTGTCCACCATTGAAAAAGCCATCCTCGAGGCGAATATCGGACTAACTCCTCAAAACGATGGATCAATCATCCGGCTGAATATACCGCCGCTAACCGAAGAACGCCGCCGGGATTTGGTAAAAAAAGTGAAGGAAGAAGCCGAGAAAGGGAAGGTCGCCGTGCGTAACATCCGCAAAGAAGCTAATGACGTTATCAAAAAGCTAAAAAACGACGGGGTATCGGAGGACGAAATTAAAGCGGGGGAAGGAGAGGTCCAGAAGCTGACGGATAAATATATTGCTGACGTGGACAGGCTTGCCGAAATCAAGGAAAAAGATATTATGACGGTTTAAAGCCGCAATCCGAATATGAATTTTAATCCATCGGAGAAATGCGCTCCGATGGATTTTTTGCTTCATATCAACAACCGCTCGGTCGAATCTGCTCCTTGTATGTTTTCCGAAGTTCGTTTGTAACTGATTATGCATTTTACCAATATCTTAACGGCGTGTTTGACCGTGAGCTTATTGACGTGCATCCTTAATGAAAAATAAGCTTGCTTTAGGGCCGCCCTCCGGTTGCTATGCTCGTGGTATAACCGGTCGGACAGGGAAGCAAAATATCCTGAAAAATTCCGCTTTGCCTCCTTACGCAGTTTCTGCCGCCGATGTTTAGGCAGGTAATTGTTTATAATATTGATTACTTTTTCAATGTCCTTAATATTTTGCCCTGAAAGAATTGAATTGGTCGTGATGTTTGAGCCATGCACCCGGTAGTGCGCAGAAAACCGGGGAGAGTAAGCAATCGGGTAATGGGCGGCGATACGCACCCACATTTCCCAGTCCTCACCGTAATGTACAGCAAAAAAACTTCCCAGATTTTCGTACACTTCTCGTTTGACCACAATGGCCGGAGGCTGAATCGGGTTCGTGACGGCAATCCGTTCCAGGCAATTTTTAATGATCCCCCGTTCCTCTTGTAAAATTTGTATGGGCCAGGTGTTACGGCTGGCGGAATCGATGTAATCGAATGCCGTAAAGCAGGCGCCTGCTTCTGGGTATTCTTCAAAAAGACTAGCCACTTCCGTGTAAAACCCAGGCGCTATTTTATCATCGCCATGCAAGATGTGCACATATGTCCCCAACGCCCGGTTGATGCAGGACTCGAAATTACGCAAACTTCCCCCATTTTTCTCCTTTTTGTAGTAGCCTACCCGGCCCTTTCCGACCCTACGGACCAATTCCCCCACATCGCCATCGGTACTGCAGTCATCAATGACCTCAATCTGCATCTGGTCTTCAGGAAGCGCTTGCTGCAATACACTTTCCAACGCTTCCTGCAGGTAGCCGATGCAATTGTACGCAGGTATCATAACCGACCATAAGGGCCTGGAATCCATTTCAGGAAGTCGCTCAATTTTCGGCGGAGTCTGAGGGGTTCTTTCTGCATTCATTTTCACTTCTTTAAACTGTTCGGTTAGTGTTTCCGTCAACGTTGTTCATCACCGTGGTGTAATACGCATTCCAATTGCTGACTCCCGTGTCAAAAGCGGCACGTTCTTCCGGTGTACGCAAAAAGGGCTTTTGTCTGGCCAGCACCCGTTGCACCCGCTCTTTCATCATCGCGATATCACTACTCAGGCTGTCGCCATGCATCCGGTAGACAGCGACCTTTTGTGTGTGGGATAAAGCCGGCAGTTGCCTGCTGACCCGTAGATTCAGATCGTAGTCTTCACATCCATCCACCGTCGAATCAAAATAAAAGTCGAAGAATAAGTCACGTCGATACATTACGTTGGATTGCATACCGATGAAATTTCCCATCAGCAACTGACAATAAAACTCATCGCGGTTCTGCTTTAAATCCGGTTGATCGGCCAGCAGCGTTCCGTCATCATTCACCCGATCAAAACCTCCTGCGACGAGGGCCACTTCAGGAAACGCATTAAAATAATGAAGCTGTATTTTCAAAGCTTCCGGATACAGCCAATCGTCGGCATCTAAAAACAATAAATAAGCCCCCTTACTGTATAATACGCCAGTATTACGGGCCATAGATACCCCCAAGCGATTCGTGTTGATGCATTCAACCTCTGGATGGGCTGCGCATACCTTGGCGGTGTTATCTTCCGAACCGTCATTAATCACAATAAGCTGATAATGTCGGTATGTCTGGTCCTTTACACTCTTTATGGCACGGTCTAAATAATGCCCGTAATTATAACACGTAATCACAACCGTGACCAGTGCGGAATCTCCTTGCTGCAAAGTAGCAACCTCAGTTGGCAGTACAAATAACGGCGTATCCGGGTTAACTGAATTTCTCTGGTAAAATTTCCAACCTGCGATGCAACCCTTTACTTCAGTAAAAAGCGAAAGTAAACTATTGAACCTACCTTTTCCAACGAAAGATAGCATCCGACGCAGGTACCATTCCGGAAGGTATTTCTTAACCCTCCGTATATCACCGATATGCGCGTATTTTTCGTATTGAACCATGAGTGCACTGACATGGCCCTTCATGTAATAATACAACTGGTTCTTGAGTTCAGCCATCGTTTTCCGGTGTTGGTGATATACGACCATTTGCGGTGCATAAAAGCAATTCCAGCCCTCAACCATAATCCGATACCACATTTCAGAATCTCCGCTGCAACCGGAAGCACCCACGTCCAAGCGCTCATCAAACCCACCTACCGCTTTGAAAACATCTTTTCTGAAAGCCATATTGGCCCCTGCTCCGACGTCCCAAGCAGGAGGCGTGTTACCTACCGCAAGGTAACTGTCCACGTATGCTTTGTCGAATGTCCGTGGCAGGTAACCCTTATTAAAACCCCAGTCTCTCTCGAATAGATACTGCGCTTTGGTTGAAATCTCCAAGGGTATCGTTAGACCGGTCAACGCCATGGTCTGCGGGTTCTCAAACCCCTCTTTGACCCGCGTAATCCAGTTTACGTCCACCACAACATCGTCGTCGGTGAATGCGATGATGGCGTTACCGGCATGCTTAATACCAGTATTTCTAGCGATATCCAGCCCTTTCCGGTTCTCCCGTACATAAGCAATGTCACCAAACGCTGCTACTACACGTTCCGTTTCGTCCGTGTCTGAAGCGTTGTCTACAACCAATAGTTCAAAATCCTGATCGTTAGACCGCTTAAGCTGTTCAATGCATTGTTTAAGTTCTTTGGGTCTGTTGCGGGTACAGATAACTACGGTTATCGTTTGGGTAATCGGCCTAGGTTCCGCAATCTTTGCCAAAAGTGGGCTCAACCTACTGGACCAAAAGCCAGCTTCAAACAAACCTTTCTCCCAATTAACATCGGTAGTAGGCTCGACAAGCTGCAGATAATGATTTAGCGCAGGCGATATCGCCGCTATAATGGCTTTCCTAAAGTTCGGTTGATTCAGGTTAGTCTCGTACCAAATATGCCCTAACGGGTAATGGTTATACCAGAATACCAGGTAATGCTTCCCGACCGGAGGCGTTAACGCATTGACCTCGCTTATTTGAATATGCTGTATTGTGTAGGGCGTAAACATAATTTACAACTGTTAAGTGGGTTGGCTAAGCGTAAAGAGGAAACGGGGATGCACAGGTGCTTGCCACCTTCCGGTATCAGTGAAAGACCGATAAGTAGACTTTATTTCGAAACTGAGGCACTGATTAAACTCGAATAGCAACTGTTGCTTATCTTGAAAAACCGCAAAATTAATAACATACGACCCGTCGGCTAAGAAACCTTTTGGCACGCGGCACATGCCGTGTGCGAGTCCAGCCTGTAAACGCCCTTCTTCAGAAGCCGTACTGAAAATTCCTTCGCCCATAAAATTCAACACCGTCATACGGACCTGCAGCAATGACGACTCCCCGCCCAGTTTCCAAAACGAAAAGCGGAACGATAAATCAGCATGTGCATCAATTGGACCTGAAACCGCCCGATCATTTGCCTGGATCGCTACTTCGCTTATCCGGATCGTGCCATTTCCGGGCGCACTGTTTCTATCCCGAAACTGCTGGATATTCACATAGACGTTTTCCCGAAGCAGGTATTTAGCAACCACTGATGACGTATCGCCCTGTGCAATTAATCTGCCGTTTTCTAAATAAAGGGCACTATTGCACAAGGACTTAATGGATTGCATACTATGACTTACAAACAAAATTGTCTGCCCCTGCTTTTTCGAGATATCGTCGATCTTGGCCAAACATTTTTGCTGAAAATCAAAATCACCTACCGACAACACTTCATCCAAGATGAGGGTATCGGGCTCCAGGTGTATGGCAATCGAAAAGGCCAACCGCACATACATTCCACTGGAATAGCGTTTTACCGGTGTATCTAAAAAAGCCTCAACTCCTGAGAAATCAACGATTTCATCAAAACGACGCTCAATCTCCTTCCGCTTCATCCCCAGAATGCTACCGTTTAGGAATATATTTTCACGGCCACTCAGTTCCGGGTGGAACCCGGTGCCCACTTCCAATAAACTGGCTATGCGTCCACGACCGCGTACATTGCCGGTAGTGGGCAAAACAATGCGTGAAATAATCTTCAGCAAGGTAGATTTGCCCGCTCCGTTTTTGCCGATCAAACCCACTACATCGCCTTGCTTGATCTCAAAATTGATGTCCTTTAATGCCCAGAAATTCGAATCACCGGCCGGATTGACTGTTGGCTGTTTTCTTCGTTTTCGCTGCCACCATAGTGCAAGATCTTCCTTCAGCGTATTGGCATTTAGAACACCCAAACGGTATTTCTTTGAGATGTTTTCGGCTTGAATCAATATATCACTCATGGCCCTAAATCGTATCCATCACCCTTACTTCGTTCCGCTTAAAAACAACCAAACCGATGACAAGCAATAGGGTAACGCTAATCACTGAAATCAACAAAGAAGACCAAGCTAATGCAGGTGAACCAAAAAAAGCATACCGTATGGTTTCGATAGCAGGCGTCAGCGGATTCAGCCAAAACAACCATTTCCACTCATTGGGAATAATCGTACTTGGATACACCACCGGTGCTGCAAACATAAATAAGCGTAATGCAAACTGGATCACAGTATCCAGGTCCTTATATTTCGCCGTCGCAATGCTAATGATTAATCCAGCACCAAATGCAAATCCCGCACATAACAGCAGGCTGATTGGAAGTAGCAGAATCGCGCGGTTTATGCCTAATTCATAATTAACCATAAAGGCGCCATAAATAATGGCAAAAATCAGCAACTGGACCATCATACGGAAGCTACTGGTAAGCACCTGGCTTACTGGCACCGTCAATCTGGGAAAAAAGACCTTGCTAAAGATATGTACATTGTGTTGAAACGTATTCATGGTACCATTCAGACACTCCGAAAAAAAATTCCACATGATAATACCGGGCAGATAAAAAAGGAAGGGTGGAATCTCATCGGTACTGATCCGGGCAACTCGGGAAAAAATCAGCACGTAGGTTACCGTAGTCAACAAAGGTTGTATGATAACCCAAAACGGCCCGATTAAGGTCTGCTGGTAGCTCGCGAGCAAATCCCTTTTGGAAAACCGGAGAATTAAATCCTTGTAGTGAACTAATTCACGGATACCAAACCTAAACCATGGTTGCTTCGTTTTAACCTCCCAGTCCCACATTGAATTTTACGCTTTAAATTACTGGTCTATTGGATGATTGTACAACTAGATGTCTTAACACGTGACGCAAAAGTATTACGATTTTCAAGTGATTATACAGACATTTACGATAAAAATTTAATTACGTAGCATTTTCGCTACATCGTTGTTGGTCCACCAACTGATCTGACAACTTTGCCAACTGCATTCACAAAATAAGACGAATTTGCAGGTTGCCGCGATATTTTATATATTCGTAACGGTTGGGTTCCGTCAGATCGTCAGCGCAATGCCCTCGGTATGTTTTTTGTTTGATGGTTTCCTAATGCGAAGAAGCAACAAAAAAGAAAAAATAAACGTAAGAAGAAAGATATATGATTAGTTATTGGATTATTTTCGGTGGTATCATGCTGGTTAGCATGATTGTACAATGGCGCTTTAAAAGTAAGTTTAAAAAGTATTCTGAAACACCATTAAGCAGCGGGATGACCGGCCGGGATATAGCAGAAAAAATGTTGCATGACCACGGCATATACGACGTGCAAATTATTTCCGCTCAGGGCCAGCTCAGTGACCACTATAATCCCGCTAATAGAACCGTGAATTTAAGTCCGGAGGTATACAGCGGCCGTAGTGTTGCCGCAGCGGCGGTTGCGGCCCATGAGTGTGGCCACGCAGTACAGCATGCCAAGGCGTATTCCTGGCTCCAATTCCGATCGGCCATGGTGCCTATCGTAAGCGTTGCTTCAAACCTAGTAACCTGGGTTTTGATGATCGGTGTTCTCCTGATGGCTTTTGCACATAATCCCTATGTATTGGCAATCGGGGTGGCGGCTTTGGCCATCACCACATTATTTAGCTTTGTGACATTACCCGTAGAATTCGACGCTTCGAAGCGTGCGTTGGCTTGGCTGGACAACAAAGGCATCACCCACAGCACCGTTGAGCACGATGGTGCGAAGGACGCACTGTGGTGGGCTGCAATGACCTATGTGGTAGCAGCGCTATCGTCGCTGGTGACTTTGCTGTACTATGCCAGCATGCTGTTGGGAAGAAGAGACTAAAAGAATTTCATAGGTACGAGGAGTCCGCCCTGAGCAATTCAAGGGCGGGCTTTTTTATGATAGATTTCGTAGCTTTGCAGCTCATTGACATTTTATTATAGCAACGGACAATGTTTCAGAATTTACAAGATAAGTTAGACAGAGCCTTCAAAGTATTAAAAGGCCAGGGAAATATTACCGAAATCAACGTAGCGGAAACCATGAAGGAAATCCGCAAGGCGTTGCTTGATGCCGACGTAAATTATAAAACGGCCAAAGCATTCACCGATGAGGTGAAACAAAAAGCACTTGGCCAAAATGTACTCACGAGCATCTCCCCCGGTCAGTTGCTCACCAAGATCATGAATGACGAGCTGACCGCGCTGATGGGTGGTTCGGCCTCCGACTTAGAATTGTCCAAAAATCCGACGGTTATTCTCATCGCCGGTCTTAACGGAGCGGGTAAAACCACATTTTCCGGCAAGCTTGCGAAGTACCTAAAAGAGAAACGAGGCAGGAAACCCTTGCTGGTAGCGGGCGACGTGTACCGTCCGGCGGCCATCGACCAATTGGAGGTCCTCGGCCAACAGGTTGACGTGCCAGTATATACCGACCGGGAATCGAAGGATCCCATTGGCATCGCCCAGGCGGGCGTAGCCGAAGCCAAGCACAAAGGATATAACGTCGTTATTGTCGATACCGCTGGCCGTTTAGCCATCGATGAAGCGCTGATGAACGAAATATCGGCCGTAAAAGACGCTACACAGCCGCATGAAATTCTTTTCGTTGTAGATGCGATGACCGGTCAGGACGCCGTAAACACGGCAAAGGCGTTCAACGACCGCCTGGATTTCACTGGTGCAGTGCTTACCAAACTGGATGGCGATACCCGCGGAGGTGCCGCACTTTCCATAAAATCAGTAGTTAACAAACCGATCAAGTTTATTGGTACGGGTGAAAAGATGGATGCGCTCGACGTATTCCACCCCGATCGGATGGCTTCGCGTATTTTGGGAATGGGCGATGTGGTTTCACTCGTCGAACGGGCACAGCAGCAATTCGATGAGAAAGAAGCCGCAGAATTACAACGTAAAATCCGTAAAAACAAATTCGATTTCAACGATTTCAAAAGCCAAATCCAGCAAATTAAGAAGATGGGCAACATGAAAGACCTTATGGGCATGATTCCCGGTGTTGGTAAGGCCATCAAAGATGTGGATATTGACGATGACGCATTCAAGCCCATTGAAGCGATCATTAATTCAATGACGCCTTATGAACGAGAAAATCCCGATGCGATCGACCAAAAGCGCCGCGCCCGCATTGCCAAGGGTTCAGGCACCGATTTAGTAGAGGTCAATAAACTGATGAAACAGTTTGGCGATATGCGCAAGGTGATGAAACAAATGTCGAATCCGGCAGCCATGGCACGCATGATGCGAGGCATGCCCAAAATGCCGATGGGAAGATAAAAAATCAGTACCTTTGAGTTATGGATGAACCGGGACAGCTAACCGAATTTGGCAAGATACTCCTAATCGGAGTAATGGGTGTCCTGTTGGTGTTGGTTACGCTACTTTTAGGAAAAATCATATCTCCTAAAAAACCCACTCCCGAAAAACTTACTACGTACGAATGCGGTGAAGAACCGGTTGGCAGTTCGTGGATCGCATTCAATCCCCGTTTTTACGTCATTGCTTTGGTATTCCTGTTATTTGACGTAGAAATGATTTTCATTTTTCCATGGGCAACGATCTTCGGTCGCCCCGAATTGATCGCCGTAGACGCCCGCTGGGGTTGGTTTACGCTTGCTGAAATGGCAATTTTCATCGGAATATTGGTCATTGGCTTGATCTATGTATGGAAAAAAGGGGATTTGGAATGGGTAAAATCACATGCCGTGCTCCCTCGGGTGAATGTCAATATCCCTAAGTCGGCTTACGAAAAATTGAACCGCGAACCGTATCACGTCCGGAAATTCGAACCTTTCGCAACGGAGCCTCAAAAAGGGAACACATCCCAAAATACAGAAAATCAAATCAAAAGGCCCGCATTTAAACCTCTGCTCAGAAAACCCGGAGGCACATCGTCATGAGTACTAATAAACAACTGGAAAGCAATGGCGTAGTGATTGCCAAATTAGACGACCTGCTAAATTGGGCGCGGCTGTCGTCCATGTGGCCTATGAGCTTCGGGATTGCTTGCTGCGCAATTGAAATGATGGGCGCTATGGCAGCCACGTACGATCTGGATCGTTTCGGCGTATTTCCACGTCCGTCGCCCCGGCAATCCGACGTTATGATCATTGCCGGAACGGTGACGTTTAAAATGGCTGACCGTATACGGCGTTTGTATGAGCAGATGCCCGATCCTAAATACGTAATTTCGATGGGGTCATGTGCCAACTGCGGCGGCCCATACTGGCAACATGGCTATCACGTGGTCAAAGGCGTAGACCGCATCATCCCGGTAGATGTTTATGTGCAAGGGTGCCCCCCCAGGCCGGAGGCTCTTATCGGCGCTTTTCTGGAATTGCAGAAAAAGATCGAAACCGAACACATCATCGGTAAAAAATTGCAGTCTGTACAGGCTTAATCGTAAAACAATTTCACATCCGTTATATGGCAAAAGATTTTTATGGTGAATTACAGTTAGGTATCCTTGGCGGCGGCCAACTTGGGCGCATGCTGATTCAAGAAGCCATTAATTTCAATGTAAATATCCACATCCTCGACCCCGATAAAAATGCTCCTTGCCGTAACTTATGCAACCGTTTTGTCAACGGACCGCTGAATGATTTCGATACGGTATATGCGTTTGGCAAGGACCTGGATATGCTGACCATTGAAATCGAAAAGGTCAATGTGGATGCCCTCGAAAAGCTGGAAGAAGAAGGGGTTTTGGTTTATCCGCAATCCCGCATCATTCGCCTGATACAGGATAAAGGGCTACAAAAGCAATTTTTTAAGCAAAATGACATACCTACGGCCCCCTTTCAACTGATTTCATCCAAAGAGAATCTAGCGACAGCTTCCCTTTCGTTACCGTACATCCAAAAACTCCGCAAAGACGGTTATGACGGCCGGGGAGTAAAAAAAATTATTTCCGAATCAGACATCCAAACAGCTTTCCAGGCCCCCAGTCTCATCGAACAATGGATTGATTTCGAGAAGGAGTTAGCGATTATTGTTTCGCGCAATGAGGACGGCGAAATAGCCACCTTTCCATGTGTAGAAATGGAGTTTAACCCCGAGGCGAATCTGGTGGAATTTCTCATATCCCCCTCCACCCTACCTTTTGAAATTCAGCAACGGGCGGATTTACTGGCCAAAAAGATTGCCGAAGACCTACAAATCGTCGGACTGCTGGCCGTGGAGTTATTTCTGACAAAGGAAGGAAAGTTATTGGTGAATGAACTTGCTCCCCGTCCGCATAATAGCGGGCATCAAAGCATAGAAGGCAATTTCACCTCGCAATTTGCGCAGCATTTGCGCGCCCTATTCAACCTTCCTCCAGGCAATACAGCGACACGCACTAATGCGGTAATGGTCAACCTGCTGGGCGAAGCGGGGCACGAGGGATTGGCACGTTACGAAGGCATTGAAGAAGTTTTGGCTATGGAAGGTGTATATTTGCACCTGTACGGAAAAAAATTCACGAAGCCTTTCCGTAAAATGGGTCACGTCTGCGTAATCAATGAAGATCGCGAAGAAGCCATCCGGACGGCTCGAACGGTGCAACAAACGATTAGAGTGGTTACATAAGAGGTGAGCACAGGAATTCGGGAGAAAGGAACCAAAGAGAAAACTAAAACGTATAAAATGACAACACATGACCTCGCAGAAGTCGGCATCATTATGGGAAGTAAGTCGGATTTACCCGTAATGCAGGATGCCGTGGATATATTGAAACAATTGGGTGCCCGTATTGAAGTAACGATCGTGTCGGCCCACCGTACACCGGACCGTATGTTTCATTATGCTAAAAACGCGGCTTCGCGTGGCCTTAAAGTCATCATCGCAGGCGCTGGCGGCGCTGCTCACTTGCCGGGTATGGTAGCTTCTATTACGCATTTACCGGTTATTGGTGTGCCGGTGAAATCTTCTAACTCCATTGATGGCTGGGACTCCGTACTTTCCATACTTCAAATGCCAAATGGCATCCCGGTTGCTACCGTAGCGCTGAATGCTGCTAAAAATGCGGGCATTCTCGCTGCGCAAATGCTAGCCCTTTCAAACGAACAACTCGCGCAGAATTTGTTGAACTTTAAGGCGGAATTGGCGCAGAAAGTAGAAGAGAGTGCCAAAGAGGTGGAAAATGGGCTGGGTTGACCCTAACCCACTTACGTCGCGTCATACTTTCGGAATTCGATATCCATTGTGGTATTCCGCAGCCAATAGTCTATTTGCTGCTGAGCTACTAAACTGCCCTTTCTGCGCATCCCAGTATATTTTTTCCCCGGTTCGGTAAGCGATATTACCCATCTGTGAAAAGATGGCAATATGTGCCCCAGCCGTAACCGGTGCGTTTAACGCTTCCAACTGCCGGGAACGAACTACGTCAATAAAATTCCGGGTATGCATATCCAGCCCGTTGTCTTTACTTTTCTGAAGCGGTACGGCCTCCATCCGTTTACCTTCGGGAATGACTTCCCATCCGCCTCGATCCACGACCAGCGTACCGAAATTACCGATGAAGGCCACGCCGTGATTGCGTCCGTAAGGACCTCCGTCGATGCCGTTGGCATGCTCCCATTGGACGGTGAAGTCATCAAATTCATATACCGTTGTCAGCGTATCCGGTGTTTCAGCAGCATCGTCAGGGTAGGCGAATTTACCACCCGTGGCCATAATCGATTTGGGCGTCGTCGCCTTCATGCCGATCAACGCAAAATCCAGCATATGCACACCCCAATCCGTCATTAACCCTCCTGCATAATCCCAAAACCAGCGGAATTCGAAATGGAAGCGATTCGGGTTAAATGGTCGCATCTTGGCAGGCCCCAACCAGCGGGTATAATCCACGCCCTCAGGCGCTGGTCCGTCGGGTTTGACAGGGATACTCTTCATCCACCCTTGGTAAGCCCACGCTTTGACCAAGCGGATTTTACCCAACTTGCCCGAATGCACAAACTCCATGGCATCTCTGAAATGCTCTTGGCTGCGCTGCCACTGGCCCACCTGCACCGCTCGATTGTGCTTTGCAGCCGCCGCGACCATCGCGTTGCACTCTGCAATGGAATTTCCCAGAGGCTTTTCTACGTATACATCTTTACCGGCTGCGCAGGCATCCACCATCATCAGGCAATGCCAGTGATCTGGCGTTCCGATAATCACCGCATCCACGTTGGGATCAGCCAATAAATCTTCGTGTTTTGCGTATAACTTGGGTGTGATATTACGCGCTTTTAATTCATCCGCTCGCTTATTCAGCACATTGGCATCGACATCGCACAGTGCCGTGCACTGCACATCAGGCACCTTCAACATCGAGTTGAGATTGGCCCATCCCATTCCGTTCGCACCGATCAACCCTACCCGGATTGTCTTTTGTTGCTGCTTTCCGATGGAAAAGGTCCGGGGGAATGCGCTCGCTGCACCAACGGTCGCTGCCAACGTTGTCATTGTCCCCAAAAATTCTCTTCGTGTGGTATTCATCATAATGATTTTATCAATGTTAGTATGTGACTAAGATAGAAAACCGCCGGGGATTCTCCAAAATTGATCCGAGATTTGCTAAGGTCTTCTTCGCCCGCCGTTCGGGTGGCCTTCGGCAGGATACCGAAGGTCGTCGAAGCGTTGTCGAAGGATTCTCGAAGTGTTGTCGAATAATTGTCGAACAACGGTCGAACAATGGTCGAACAATGGTCGAAGCGCAGTCGAACAACTGGCACAGATTGGCACAGAACGGTGCCAATTTGTGCCATATGGTGCCAAAAGTTGTATCGGTAACGCGTTTCAAGCCGGAGCCTGAAACGCGTCGCTATATTACCCGATCGATTGGACCGGATTGTTAATATCCCGGATTTTGCACCAGTTTATCGTTGCGGTTAATTTCGTCACGGTGGATTGGGATAAAATACATTTTATCCAGCCACTGTCGGTTCTCAATGCCCGGGTCGATCGTGCCTACGGTATACGTGTAGTTGTAGTTTGCGGGATCATACCGATATACCGAGACATTGCTACCGTCTTTCAACCGACCCAGCACGCGCATGATGCCCACCTTTCTACCCAAGGTTTCATTGGCGATCATCCACCGGCGAGCATCGTGGAAACGATGTTCTTCGTATACCAGTTCAATGCGCCGTTCGTTCCGATACGCGTCCCGCAGTGCATCTCCCGTTGCGGTGATCGCCGGCATGCCAGCGCGGAAACGAATCCGGTTGAGCCAGTTCAACGCCTCCGCATCCTCACCCAATTCAATACACGCTTCGACGTAGTTCAACACCACCTCGGTAAACCGTAACACCGGCCAAGGTATAAACTGTCTTGTATTCTGGTCGACCACCGCGGGATTGGGATCAATAAACTTTCGCATGTAATAACCCGTATGGCTGCCGTTCCAGTCCTCTACCGGACTGTTTCGGGTATCCAGCCCATAATGGATAACCTTTTTTCCGCCTTGCATGACCTCGTATTGCCCGGTTTGAATCTGATTCACTGGATCGCGGCCTGCTACATCCGTAGTGCGGGGCTTCCAATCGGCACCATCGTATAAAATGGTCGCATAAAAACGCGGATCCCGGTTCGCATACGGCGTCGTTGCGTGTGCCGGATTACCCCAGTCGAAAGCGGTACCATCGGCCATGGGATAATCATCCACCAACTGCTGGATCGGTGTGTTTCCCGCCCAATTGTGGTAGCCGTTCGGACCGTTATTCCGGCCTACGTAATTTCCGCCTTCGTCCTTTAAGTCTATGAAGAATCGCCCCAGTATCAAATCCGCCTTGCCGTTGGCAGACACGGCACTACTGCCGCCTGCCATTGAAATCGACAGGTAGTTCTCCGTACCTTCTTCGCGGGTAACCGGCTCGGTCAAATCCATCATATAACCAGGGCCGTAGGTATCCAGTACCGCTTTCGCTGCCTCTTTCGCCCGTTGCCACCGGGAGATCTGGTCGCCACTTGTATACCCTAGATACTCCGGGTTTTCGTATCCACCGATCACCTCGGAGTTTGCAGAAGCCGTAGGAATGTCGTGGAGGTCGCTTGCTGCCTTGGTCAATACGCGGGCTTTCAACGCCAACGCAGCGGCTGAAGAAGCACGGCCGTCTACAGCCGGCGCATCGGTTAGTAAAGCCGCCGCCTGATCACAGTCGGTCACTATAAATTCGACCTGTTCCTCAAAAGTGTTTCGTGCAACGGTGTAATCGTCATCCTCCAATCCGTAAACACGATCGATCAGCGGAACAGCCCCATAATACCTCAACAGCTCGGTGTAGAAAAAAGCGCGTAGAAAAAGGGCTTCCCCTCTCAACCGATCCGCAACACCCGACGAGTTGTCGAATTGCGGCTCCGCCAGATTCTGGATCGCGACGTTGGTTGCGCGGATCCTCCGATAAAGGTTTCCCCAGTTATGCGTTCCCGCGCTGATCTGGCTGTTCCATCCTTGGTCGGCATCGTTTGAGCGGGCTTCGGTAATCACATTGATTCCCCTACCCGGGTGGGTGAACATCGCTTCGTCCGATAACGAGGCCAGCATTTCCTCATCAAAACCACCCTGGCCGAAGCCGTTATAAATTTCCGTAACAAAGGCTTCGGCCAATCCGGCATCTTGCCACGTAGCATCCGCAGGCACTTCCTCCAGGGGCCTGGTACTTACGAAATTATCATTGCAGGCCGTCATACAAATCATGATTACCCACAGCGCCTGTACAAGTACTTGATATTTTTTGAATCGTTTCATCTCTTTTTCGGATTAAAATGTAACAGCGATACCGGCATTCAATAAGCGCGCCTGGGGGTAATACTGCCCCGTCTGGTTGATTGATTCGGGATCAAAAACCCCGGTTTTGTCCCACGTCAATAGATTGAATCCGCTTACGTAAACCCGCAGGTTGTTAATACCTGCCGGCTCCATCCATCGATTCGGGAAGGTATAGCCCAGCTCGAGGTTCTTCAACCTAATATAGTCTGTGTTTCGTAGCCAGTAGGTGTTGCCGGATGAATAATATTGGTCGCTCCGATCGGCTATACGCGGATGCTCGCCACTGGGGGCATCCACACGCCAGCGGTTTTCGTAAAAATCGACCAGAAAGTTGCCGATTGCGCCGGATTCATCGGTACCGACACGCAATTCTCCGCCGGCCGCTCCCTGAAAAAGGATAGTCAGGTCGAATCCTTTATACTGCAACCCGATATTCAGTCCACCCTGAAATGTGGGAATGGTGTTTTTATCACGACGCACGCGATCATCCGACGTTATTTTCCCGTCGTTATCGTAATCGACAAATTTCATGTCGCCCGGCCTAAGTGAATTGGTGACCGCCGAGTAATCGAGGGTATTTGCTGCAATTTCGGCTTCGTCGCGGAATACGCCGTCATAGATGTAATACAACCCCGAGTTGATGGTGCGGCCTGTCGACTGCTGCCATTCCGGTGCACCGGGTGCTTCATCCCAGAAAAGGATCTTATTTTTCGCGTAGCCACCGTTTAAGCCGACATTTAGACTGAGGTCGCCAAACTGGTCGGTATAACCAACCGCAAAATCCCAACCACCGTTCTCGACAATGCCGATATTCTCAGCGGGGAGTGTCATGCCTGTTGTCTGGGGGATGGAGGCGTTTCTGCGCCAAAGAATGCTTTCTCGCCGATTCTTAAACCATTCTACCGTGAAGTTGAACTTGCTATCCATCAGTTGCCCGTCAAGGCCTATGTTATAGTTGTTGGCAACCTCCCACGTTACGAACATATTGGGCACCCGGCTTTCGTAGAGCGACTTTACCAACTCGTTGCCGATGACATAGGTTCCGAACCCGTATGTCGAAAAGTACTGATATTCCTGCAACGTTTGTTCTCCGTTATTATCGTGGTCGAAATAAATCTGATCATTTCCCATCTGTCCGTATGATCCCCGTAATTTCAGGTAGTTGACAAAAGGTACCCCGTCCTTCCAGAAATCTTCCTCCGAGACCATCCAGCCGGCCATAACACCGGGGAAAAATCCGTATCGGCTGCTTTCAGGAAACATGTAAGAACCGTCGTATCGCCAGAGGAACTCCGCAATGTACTTACTCCGAAAATTATAACCTACCCGTCCGAAATAGTTGAGCCGGGCACGCTCCCAAGCCCCGCCGCCATTATTTTTTTCCGCATCGCCGCCAGCAAACAGGTAATCGATGCTTGTCGAGATAAAGTAGCGCCGGAACGCGTTGAAATTGTCGTTACGGATGGTTTCCCGGTTTACACCAGCCAACAAGTTCAGTGTGTGATCACCAAAGGTTCGGTCGTAAGTCAATACTCCGCCAAGCAATACATTTAGCTGATCTTCATCCCCCTGGGTCAGCCGCGGATCAGCCGGACCGCGCTCTCCGCGCACCAATAGCGGTGTTACTCCGTCGTCTTCATACTCGCCCTGCCAGGTATACAGATACCAGGGGATTTCCCAGCGCTTGGTTTTTTTGATGTATTTGTCTACCGAAGCGGTTCCACTGAACTTGAGTCCTTCGACCCAAGGAATGGTAATATCCACCTGCCCGTTGGTTTGGAAATAATAGCGCTTATCGCGATCGTATCCCGTTTGATCGGTTGTAATTACCACGGGATTTTCACCATACTCAATATCCGGACCAGGCATGCCATTGGGCCAGAAGGCCGGTTCTGTAGGAATGCCGCGCATCAGCATCCGGAAAATTGTACCGGCCGATTTCGTTGGAAAATGCCGGTCTTCCTGCCTTCCCAGGAGTCCGATTTTCGTACTGACATACTTGTTGATATTGGCATCCAGGTTTATCCGGACATCATATTGCTCATAGCCCGTCGCGGATTGTTTATAATACGCATCCTGATTTTGATAGCCGATGGAAGTCAGGTACTTAATATCTTCCGTACCCCCGCTTACCTGCAGGTTATGCTGCGATTGGGGCGACCAGGTTTTTAGTGCTGCATCATACCAATCGGTATTGGGGTGCCCCCAGGGATCCGACCCATCGGCATACAGGCGCATATCTTCCGGAGAGGCCGGTGCGGTCAACACGGAGCCATCGTTTCGGGTATAGGATCCGGTCTCATTGAACGCCGCTTGGGCGGCCGCCCATTCGTCTACCGGTAGCTTAAAAATCTCAAGCTCGTTGCGCATTTCGGAATACTGTACAGCATCGGCAAGATCCGGAATGACGGTGGGCTGGGAAAACGCCTGATTGAAGGTGTATGAAAGCGACGGCTTACCCGTTTTGCCGCGTTTGGTCGTGATGAGAATCACCCCGTTAGCCGCGCGCGCTCCATAAATCGCCGCCGACGCATCCTTCAATACCGATATGTTATCGATGTCTGCCGGACTGAGCCGCTCGAAGCCCCCTGCGCGGGCTGGAATACCATCGATCACGATCAGCGGTTCGCTGTTTCCCAGCGTATTGGTTCCACGTATCCGGATCGAGGCCCCATCGTATCCCGGCTCGGCACTGGCTTGGGTGGCCACTACTCCCGGTAAACGCCCCGCAAGGGCATTCGATACGTTTACCGTCGGTGACTTCATCAGTTCCGCACTCTTGACGGACGCAACCGATCCGGTAATTGTTTCCCGCCGTTGCGTTCCATACCCCACCACGACCACTTCTTCTAGATCCGACGTGGTCGGCTCCAGAATCACGTCAATCATATTCCGGTTACCGACCGATTCCTCTTTTGTTGTGTAGCCTACCATCGAAAAAACCAGCACGGCATCCGCTGGAACGTTTTCAATTGCATAACGGCCCTCCTCATCGGTGCTCACCCCCTGACTTGTTCCCTTAATGGAAACGCTCACCCCTGCAAGGCGCAATCCATCGGACGAAGCCGTGACCGTGCCGACTACAGTCGACTGCTGTTTCGCTCCGGCATATGAGCTTTCCACGCCCACCACCGGCGGATGGAATGGATGCCCAGCGGCGGGCATCGGTGCGATACCGGCTCCGCTGAGAATCATTCCACCAATCACTGCATTAATAGTGTGTTTGAGATGCATATAAATTGGTTTTTAATTGTTTTAACTAGGTAGGACAAGTATCGAGGGTTTGGACGAATCAAATAAGGGGGATTCTCACCAAAAAGAGGGGGTAAATTCTTAATTTGCTAAAGCGATTTTGATTTCCGATATTTATCATTCCAGATACCGTCACCACACGCTTGCCTATTATGATAAATAAGAAATTAATCGTCGTGATTCTATCCACCTGCATCTCGTTAAACGTCTTTTCAACAATTAATGATCAGGTAAAATACCTCGGTATTGAACACGGTTTATCCAATAATTATGTTACCCATATCTATCAGGACCGTCTGGGCTTTATGTGGTTCGGTACCTTTGACGGGTTAAATCGGTATGACGGCTACGAATTCAAGATCTACCGACACCGGCCAGGACAAAAAACTTCGCTTCCAGACAACCGGATTACGGGTATCATCGAAGATACGACCGGTAGAACGTGGGTGGCGACTAAAATCGGCGCAGCAGTGCTTAATTACGATGAACACACCTTCCAACATCTGCACCTCCAAGAGGATAATGGGGAACTCCAGGCAATCGATTTTGCCATAAACGGCTTTGCAATCAATGCGAGTGGTTCTCTTTTCGCTGCAAGCGAAAAAAGTGGATTGCTTCGAATCGAAACGCACCCCGAAACCGGGCCGGTTGGAATACCTATTCCGTTGATGCATAACGGTAGGGAGACGGTCAACTACGATGTTCAAGGGATTGACATCGATCCAGAGGACCGACTGTGGCTAATCATCAAAGATGTTGGTGTTGGTTACTATGATAAAAATACGAAAACAGTACGTATAAAAACCAGCCGGATCCAGTCAGCGCGATGTATACAAGCTTCGGCGACCGGCGGGATCTGGATGGGCACTGAAAAAGGCCTATTCCGCTACGAGCCAACATCGGACCGCCTCACGCATTATACTGAAAAAACCGGGTTATCGCACAACCGTATCACTGCACTGCATAAAACGAAAAACAAACTGTGGGTGTGTACAGACGGCGGGGGAATCACCATCATCGATCTGAAAAGCCAACGGTTTACCTATCTATTGGGACACGACGACGGCGGACCGCTCTTCAGCGAGGCGGTTTTCGCCATCTTTGAAGATCAGCAATCCCGTCAGTGGATCGGTACCTTGCGGGGCGGCGTCAATGTCATTGATCCGCAAGCAAGGAAATTCGGCCTTATCCGGCACGATACTCCAGCAGGAAAAACCAGCTCGAAAAACTTCATTCTTTCCTTTGCCGAAGGAAAAGACCATACACTTTGGATCGGGACTGACGGCGGAGGTTTATCGCTTTGGGACCGACAGACTAACCGCTTCCAATTCTTCGAGCATCAGCCGGGAGTTCCCGGTACGCTTACCAGCAATTTTATAACCAGCATCATTCAAGATAAACAAGGGCAGTTGTGGGTAGGCACGTACGGGGGAGGCATTAATCGATGGGATGCGCAAAATCACCGTTTTGTTCCCTATCCCTGCGTTCATCCGCAAAAAGAGAACGAATATGCCAACATTTGGCAGCTATTGGAAGACAGCAAAGGTAGGATCTGGGCAGCGACATTGGATGGCGGTGGACTATTTCTACTGAACCGCCAACGCAACCGATTCGAGCCCGTCAATGCCTACATAAAAAATGCACTTTGTATCATAGAAGACACAGACGGCACATTCTGGGTCGGTGACTACTCTGACCTTATCCACCTGAACTTCGACGACGGGCGAATCACCCGCTTCACAATCGGAAATCCCGTACGCTGCATCCGGAAAGATTCGGCGCATCAATTGTGGGTAGGGACCGAGGGCGGCGGGTTACTCTCATTCAACAAAAATACGGGTGAATTCAGGCGTTATACTGAAGCCGAAGGTTTACCTAGTAATGTTGTACTGCAACTGGCAGGTGACCGTCTTGGAAATCTGTGGTTATCTACCTATAATGGCATAGCTAAATTTTCGCCAGCTGGCGGCCGGTTTCAGAGTTTTCATGAGTCCGATGGTCTACAAAGCAACCAGTTCAGTTACAATGCGGCCCTGGAGTTACACTCGGGAGAACTTGTATTCGGCGGGATCAATGGCTTTAATATCTTTTTTCCTGACAGTGTCCGCATTGAACCGCTTGCCCCAAAAATCGTTGTCACAAACATCCGCGTGGGTACAAAGACCCACGATGATTACAGCATTTCGACCGCACCAACAAACGCGGCCAGGGTCGAGAGGCTGGTCCTGCCCTATGAAGATGCATCCCTATCGGTGGGATTCGCAGCCCTTGAGTACTCCTTTCCCGATAAAATCAACTACGCGGTCTTCCTCGAAGGATGGGATAAGGACTGGAATCACGTTGAACGACAGCGAAGTGCTTATTATTCCAATCTCCGGGAAGGCACCTACCGTTTACGGATCCGATCGACGGACGCAAGCGGGACCTGGAATCGTGAAGAGCGTGTTCTGTTGATTGAAGTGCTTCCACCTTGGTGGCGGACCTACTGGGCATATGGACTATACGTGTTGCTCGGGCTTTCTGCCCTTTATGCATACATTATCTACGACAGACGGCAAACCCGGTTAACCTATCAAGTCGAATGGTCACGGATGGAAATTGCCAAGGAGCGCGAACTTAATGAACGGAAACTAGCCTTTTTCACACACATCGCACATGAGTTTCGCACACCGCTATCTTTGATCGTAAATCCCGTAAAGGATATGCTTTATAGCACCGATAAGGCAACGGATACCGAAGGCTTAAACCTGGTGTACCGTAACGCTAAACGTCTCCTGAGCCTCGTGGACCGGCTGTTATTGTTCCAAAGGGCGGAAAACCTGTCGGACGACCTCCGCCTGGTGAAGCTTGACGTAAAACACCTCGCCCACGAAGTATTTCTCTGCTTTAAGCAACACGCGGAGTCTCGCTCTCTGGACTACCGGTTTCATTGCGCTTCAGAAAACCTCTATGTGTTTGGTGACCGCGAGAAACTGGAAATATGCCTCTTTAACCTAATCAGTAACGCAATCAAATTCACCCCGGAGCAAGGCACCGTGACGATAAAACTCGTCGAAGGGGACAACGATATTGATATTATGGTATCCGACACCGGATGCGGCATACCCGTTCACATTGGCGATGCATTGTTTGATCGTTTTTACCGGGATAGGTTGGGAAATAGACAAGCTGCGTCTGGGTTTGGAATCGGATTGTTCCTGGTAAAGAAATTCATCGAATCGCATGGAGGTACCGTGTCGTATATGAGCCGGGAAAACGGGGGCAGTCAATTTAGGTTACGGCTGCTAAAAGGCAAAGAACATTTCAGCGGCCGGCTTTTGCTTGAAGATTTGGGCGAGCATTCCATGTTCCTTGAAGAATTAACCGAAGAACCCCCACAGGAGACGAACGGCGTCGATTCTGCTGAATGCATGCCAAATCAGCCCGTAATCACGGGTGAACATCCCGTCATGCTCGTCGCTGATGACAACTTGCAAATCAGGCAGTACATCGCGAAAATTTTTAACAAGGACTTTTCTGTTTTCACCGCCGGAAATGGCCAGGAAGCATTAGCATTTATCAAAAAACATGAACCCGATATCGTCATCAGTGACGTTGTCATGGACGAAATGTCAGGCATCGACTTATGCACCTGTATCAAACAGGATCCTTCGTTGAGTCATATTCCCCTTATATTACTCACCGCAAGCACCTCAAGAGAGGTTAAGTTGAAAGGAATAGAAGGCGGCGCCGATGATTACATTACGAAACCTTTTGACAATGCTCTTTTAGCGGCTCGGGTCGCCAATCTCCTAAACAGCCGCAGCCAGCTGCAAGCATACTTTTACAACGAGATAACCCTGCAGAGCAATCCCTACAAAATATCCAAAGAATACAGCGACTTTCTTCAACGTTGCATTTCGATAGTCGAGCAGCAGTTGGACAACACGAATTTTACAGTCAAAACCCTGGCAAAAGAAATTGGCATGAGCCACTCAAACCTCTATAAACGCATTAAGTCGATATCCGGCAAATCCGCCAATGAATTCATCCGGTTCATTCGCCTACGTACCGTTGCCAAATTACTGATCGATTCCGGCTACACAATCAGCGAAGCAGCGTTCGCAGCCGGATTCAACGACATTAAGTACTTCCGCGAACAGTTTTCCAAACTCTTTGGGATGAAACCTTCGGATTATAAACGAAAATATGGGAAAAGGGAAAAAAACCCTTTAATAAAACCAGCTAAAACAAAAAACTCATTTGTAGACACTTAAATTCATTCGTAGATTTACCACCGATGGATAAGTACGCAAAACAGTCCCGCATGCTGGTTGCAGTGGATTGCATTATTTTTGGATTTGACGGCTACGAGTTAAAATTGCTGCTGATAAAAAGGGGATTCGAGCCGGAAAAAAACAAGTGGAGCCTGATGGGCGGCTTCGTTCAATCCAATGAGAAGCCGGAGGACGCCGCTTCACGAGTGCTTAAGCAGCTTACGGGGCTGAAAGACGTTTACATGGAACAGCTATCGGTATTCGGGAAGCCTGAACGTGATCCGATAGAGCGAACCATCAGCATCACATACTTCGCCCTAATCGATATCAAAAAATACGAAAAACAACTCAGCGATGATTACCGGGCAGAATGGTTTCCGTTGGAAGGCGTGCCCAAACTGATCTTTGACCACCAGGAAATGGTGCAACAAGCAAAACAAAAACTACGTTATAAAGCGGCATTACACCCCATCCTGTTCGAATTACTTCCTGAGAAATTCACTATTCCTCAAATTATGACACTTTACGAACAGGTTTATGAGGTTGAATTGGATAAGCGCAACTTCACTCGCAAATTGCGCTCTACGGAGCTGCTCATCAAGCAATTAGATAAAGACAAAGCGCATTCGAAAAAAGGCGCCTTCTACTATAAATTGGACAAAGCCGCTTATCTCGAAAAATTCACTCGCTTTCTTAATTTCATATCCAATCCGGAATATCAGTAAAAAAACTTATCTTCGATCGTGCCAAACAAACGATCTTCAATATGACTTTCAATAGGCGTGCATTTTTGAAGCAGGCGGGGGTTACGGTTGCCGCGGCCTGTATGGCCCCTTCTATCCTTTCCTGCGATCGGAAGCGAAGCCCTAAAGCAACACTAAGGGAAATCGGCTTACAACTTTATACCTTGCGGGATCAACTGGCCGATAGCGCTGCATCTACGCTTAATCGCGTAGCGGAAATCGGATACAACCACGTGGAAACATTCGGTCCGGAAACTCGAGCCGATGGTCAGATTCAATTCTGGGGCTTGAATCTCCGGGATTTATCGGGACAGCTGCTGGCAAATGGCCTGAAGTCTTATAGCGGTCACTATGACCTTTCCGAGTTCCTTACACCTGGAAATGGAAATGAAGAAGCGTTAAAAATCTATTTGGACACTGCAGCCGAATTGGGTCAGAAATATATGATTGTACCCATACCGCCTATGCCGTTGATCGATCAATTGACCGCAGATCACTACCATTTCATGGCTGACCAATTAAACAAAGGCGGAGATCTTGCAGCGGGATCTGGAATCAAAATCGGCTATCACAACCATTTTTGGGAATTCCGCACCCTCGAAAATGGCAGTAGGGGATTAGACATCCTACTCGAAAATACCGAAAAAGATTTGGTGGTATTTGAATTGGATCTGTTCTGGAGCGAAAAATCTGGAGCGGACAGTGTCGCATACTTTCAAAAGCATCCTGGTCGTTTTCCACTTTGGCATATTAAAGATATGGACAAAGCCAATACCGACCCCGTAACCGGTCCGGATTATGACAACAGACCCGTTATGGAGATTACTTCGGCGATTACTTATGCCGAAGTAGGTACAGGAAACATCGATTTCAAGAAAATCATGGCACAGGCGGAAACAGCCGGCTTGAAATACGCGTTCGTAGAACAGGATTTGATCACTATCGATCCGTTTGAAAGCGTTGAAGAGAGTTATGAATATGTGAAGACCGAATTGCTTAAATAGCCACGGCTTTTTTGCAACCGCGCATTAATGAAATCGGTAGGATCAGTTGTTAACCGATCACTACCGCTTTCGATGATGGCCAAAGGGGCGACTTTGGCCAAGGTTCAGGCAGCCCACTTATATTGGTGCGAAAAAGGATATCAGGATAGCCGAAGCCCTGAGCGGTTAACCCATCCGGGTATAGCTACAGCTTCCGATAAAATCCAGAGTCGTGTTTTCTGATGCATAGGTAATCATTGGCTTAACATTTTTCGTTGATAGACGACACAAAGAAAAGCATTCCTATCGGGAATACACCTACCCATAAAGGGTGGTTTTCTATTTTCTTGCGGATCTGGATGATTTTTTGAATGATTCGCCCCCATTCACCTAATTGAGTAGATATGTCCGTAGGCGGCGACATGCAACGTCCAGCCGATTCACCCGTGTGATTGATTGGCCGATTTTGACTTTCCGCCTATAAAATGCGTCCGGGGAAAAATCCGCTCGCTAAACCGGATATACCTGCCCAATAAATCGGCTCCGTATCTTCCTGACAATTGACGCCCCGAAATAGTTCTGCTACCTAAAACGGTACACGGTCCGGGTATGATACTCCGCCTTTGGCTCCAACACAGTCGATGGAAAATCCGGTTGGTTTGGGGAATCAGGGAAATGCTGGGTTTCAAGGCAGAAAGCCGAACGATAGCCGTAGGTCTTTCCACCCTTCGCATTTTGGACATTATCCATGAAATTACCGCTATAAAACTGCAGCCCTGGCTCTTCGGTAAGAATATCCATCACAATGCCCGTTTTCGGACTTTCAACAGTTGCAACGAGTTGCAGCCCCGGGTCTTTTTTAAGCACGAAATTATGATCGTATCCTTTTCCGAGCAACAACTGTGCATCTGCCGTATCGATGCGCTTTCCGATGGCCGTTGGTTGACGAAAATCGAAAGGAGTATTTTCAACGGAGGCTATTTCTCCCGTCGGTATGAGGGTTTCGTCTACCGGTGTATAACCATCTGCACGAATGGTGAGCAGGTGATCCAAGATGGTGCTGTCGCCTTCGCCGCTGAGATTGAAATAAGCGTGATTCGTAAGATTCACCACTGTGGCTTTATCGGTCGTTGCATGATAGCTGATATCCAACCCATTATCGGACGTAAGTGTATATACAATCGCGGTATTCAACGTACCCGGATAACCTGCATCTCCATCAGGCGATGTATAATGCAGCTCGAGGCTGCTGTCTGTTACGTGCTTTACCTCCCAAACTTTGGAAAAAAAACCGTTTGTACCACCGTGCAGTGTATTGGGCCCGTCGTTGAGTTCGAGTTGATATTGCTGCCCTTCCAGCTCAAATTGTCCTTTCGCGATGCGGTTTCCATACCGGCCAACAACGGCTCCGTAAAACCCTTCACCTGATTTTCGATAGGAGGCTAAATCCTTATATCCAAGGACAACATCTACAAGATCGCCATTTTTATCAGGCACCTGAAGACTGATAATCCGTGCGCCATAATTGGTAATAGCAGCCACCGCCGTGCCATTTGTAAGTGTATACAATTGCACTGAATCGCCATCAATCTCTGCGGCAAATTCAGCCGGCGATACGGTCGATTCGGCTTGAGTAGTCCGTTGGGCTGACTGCTCCTGCGGCGGATTACAGGCCGAGACTCCAACTATTGCGGCAACGAAGGCCAACGACTTGCTTATTTTATTGTTCATCATATTTAAATATCAGGTTTGTAAAACTAGGATTATCCCCGACAAAGATAAAAGTAAAATCGTGATATGAAACAGATGAGCACACAAGAATTACGGCTAATTTATAACCATTCTAAATATTTGTGTTTGACACAGTTTTGACAGACCACAGTCAAGAGATGTTGTACTTTTGTTTCCGTAATTAGTGAGGATAGTACAACCTTGAAGAATCTCAAAGTCATAGCATTCACCCACAAACATGTGGATTTGAAAGATTTAGGCAATTTGGTGATTTGTAATGAAGAACTAGAAAGCCGGTTGATCAATCTCAAACATAGCTTTGACATTCCCGAAATTTTTTACATCGGCACCTGTAATCGTGTAGAATTTGTCTTTTACGGAGCCCATGAGCTGAAGCCCGAGTTTATCAAGGAATTTATGCACAAGCTGAATTTCTGTGTACCTTCTGAACGGCTGGATTGCTTTCTGGATCAGGTAACCACCTATGAAGGTATTGAAGCGCTCAATCATTTGTTGCGGATGTCCTGTTCATTGGAAAGCTTGGTTGTGGGTGAAAAGGAAATTCTTGCCCAGGTGCGTAGAGCGTATGAGCGTTGCCGCGCAAGCGGATTCACCGGGGATTTTTTACGTCTGGTGATGGAGCGATTGGTAAAAACGGCCAAAGAGGTGTATACCCATACGCGCATTTCCCGCAATCCGGTTTCTGTCGTATCGCTTGCCTATCGCAAACTTAGGGAGATAAAACTGCATGAAAATCCCCGGATTCTCATCATCGGGGCGGGCGAAACCAACCAAAACTTTGCCAAATATCTGCAAAAACACCGGTTTTCCAATTTTGTGGTGTTCAACCGTACGCTAGAAAACGCCCGGGCCTTAAGCGCTGAATTAAATGGTCAAGCCTACCCCTTAAGTGAATTACCTCAATACAAAGCCGGTTTTGATATTCTGATTACCTGTACGGGGGCTCCCGAAGCAATTGTGGATACGGCGTTATATCAGGCACTACTAAACGGAGATACGGATAAAAAGGTGATCGTAGACCTTGCCATTCCCAATGACGTACATCCCGACGTGCTTCAACACCACCCCATACATTACATAGAAGTGAGCGGTTTGCAGGCAATTGCTTCTAAAAACCTGCAGCAACGTTACGATGAACTGGCCCACGCTGAACAGATCATAGCTGACAATATCCGTGAGTTCCTCCCGATACTCAAGCAACGGCGTGTAGAGCTGGCCATGCGTGAAGTGCCGGAAAAGGTGAAAGAAATTCGCTCATTTGCGCTCAATGAGGTTTTCGCTACAGAAGTAAATGCGCTTGACGCGAATTCAAGAATGGTGCTTGAGAAGGTAATAGACTACATGGAGAAAAAATACATCAAGGTGCCCATGGTGATGGCCAAAGATATATTGGTCAAAACGAATAGCTCCGATCTCAATTGACTACTTTTCCGTTAATCTCCCGCTAATCTTGATGGAGTTTTCGATTCCTTTGGTACTATGCAAATCAATAAAATTGCGTATCGAGCGGGCTTACCGGAACGATCTCATTGATGCCAAAAAGAATTGATCCATATCAATAATTTGTCTAAGTTTGTTTATGCTAATTGAGGAACCCTTGACGGAAATCGCTAAAAAGCGGACAAAGAAAGTAGATCGCGTACTTATTATAGGCACACGTGGTAGTGAACTGGCTTTGTGGCAAGCTAATTATGTCAAAAATAAACTGGCAGAAATCGGCATTCAAGCCGAACTGAAGGTTATCAAAACCCAAGGAGATATCGTACAGCATCTACGTTTGGATAAGCTGGAAGGCAAAGGCTTTTTTACAAAAGAGTTGGAAGAAGAATTGCTAACCGGCGGAATCGATATTGCCGTACATTCCCATAAGGACCTCCCGACGATACAGCCCAGTGGATTGACCATAGCCGCTGTAACTTCCCGTGAAGACCCTTCCGAGCTACTCATTATCCACAAGGATTGCGTCGACCTTAAAAAACGACTTGCACTCAAGCACAATGCCACCGTGGGCACATCGTCCAACCGCCGAAAGGCGCAGCTGCTGGCCATGCGTCCCGACCTGGAATTTGACGACCTGCGTGGCAATGTATTGACCCGGATTGAAAAGCTCCGAGACGAAAATTATGATGCCATCATGCTGGCTAAAGCGGGAATTACCCGGATTGGGGTGGATCTCAGTGACTTTCACGTAGAGGAACTCCCTCCCGTGGAGATCATTCCGGCGCCTGCCCAAGGTGTACTGGCGGTACAGATCAAAGAAAGCGACAAAGATTTGTACGACATGCTGCAGCTGATAAATGATGCCGGAGTAGCGGAGACAATTGCCGTAGAACGTGAAGTTCTCAACCGGTTTGATGCAGGGTGCCATGCTCCCTTGGGGTGTTATTGCCGTAAACAGGACGGCAAATACGAAGTTTGGACATCCAAGGCCGACAGCGATGAAGAGTTTCCGGACCGCCTGTACCTGTCTGCGGAGCATACCGATGGACTGGCTGAGCGGATCGCCAACAAATTTGATAAAAACCGCAAGTTGCCTTCCAACGTCTTCATCACAAGAGATGTCAGTGAGTCTAACTACTTCTACCGGGCGATGACGGCCCGTGGAATCGCTGTGGAAGGCCGATCTCTGATCCGGATATTTCCGATTATCCATAAGCTAGATCCTTATATACTTAAATACGTCGACTGGATATTTTTCGGCAGCAAAAACGGCATCGAGAACTTTTTCCGGTTGGCCCCACGGCTGAGCAAGCGGACAAAATTCGCAGTGATTGGCCGAGGCTCAGAAGAAATGCTTCGCCAGTTTGGCCATGCACCCGATTTTTCGGGAGAGCGATTAGGTATTAACATGGAACAAATTGCCGCTGAATTTGCAAAACTGGCGACCGGAACAACCGTCTTGATTCCAAGGGCGAAGGATTCGTTGGAAACCATCCAACAATCACTGACGAGCGAAACAAAGGTAATCAACCTTCCGGTTTACCAGACCCGCATCGACACCAATGTATCGAAGTCCAATGCCAATGTGCTCATTTTCACCAGCCCCTCAAATGTGGAAGCTTATTTTGTGGATAACCTGGTCGATCCGGGTCAGAAAATCATCTGCATTGGACGTTCCACCGCCAAGAAAATCGAAGAATTAGGACTACCCTATACACTTCCCTATTCACCGGACGAAATCGGATTGGCAGAAGCTGTATTTGGATTGGATTATTAAGATGGAACGCGAATGACACAAGTTAATTGGGTACATGCGGGTTTTTGTAGTACGAAGGTGCAACACTAAGAAAACGGAATGCTAAGAAGACCGAGAAGAAACCGCAAATCTGCGGTGATACGTGATATGGTGCAGGAAACACAGCTAACCGCTGCCAATCTGATTTTTCCGCTGTTTGTCATAGAAGGTAACAACGTAAAGTCGGAAGTAACTTCCATGCCGGGCATTTTCCGATACTCCATAGATAACCTGCTCCGCGAGGTAGAGACCTGCTTGAAACTGGGGCTTCAGGCATTTGATCTGTTTCCTAACGTCGAAGAATCCCTGAAAGATAAATACGCCAGCGAAGCGACACGAAAAGGCAGTTTATATCTCAGGGCAATTGCTCAAGTGAAAGAGAATTTCCCAGAAGCATGTGTGATAACCGATGTGGCGATGGATCCTTATAGCAGCGATGGGCATGACGGTATTGTCGAAAACGGCACCATCGTGAATGACGAAACCCTGGAAATCCTGGCAAAAATGGCCGTAGCCCACGCACAAGCCGGAGCCGACATTATTGCGCCATCTGATATGATGGATGGACGGATTGGCTATCTCCGAAAGGAACTGGACCAACAAGGATTTTCCCATGTATCCCTCATGTCATATACGGCGAAGTACGCCAGCGCATTCTATGGCCCTTTTCGTGATGCGCTCAATTCGGCACCAAAGCAGGGCGACAAAAAGACGTATCAAATGAATCCCGCAAACCAGCGGGAAGCACTGATCGAAGCCCAACTGGACATGCAAGAGGGAGCGGATTTCCTCATGGTAAAGCCCGCCCTTCCATACCTGGATGTAATCAAACTCCTGTCTGATCAGTTTGACCTACCTATCGCAGCTTACAATGTGAGCGGCGAGTATGCGATGGTCAAAGCATCCGCTCGTAACGGCTGGCTGGATGAGCGACGCGCCACCATGGAAGTACTCATGGGGATACGGCGCGCCGGCGCTACCGCTATCCTTACTTACCACGCCAAAGAGGTTTTGGAGAATAGATGGCTATAAGATTGTAATTAGATTTAAAACACTAGATTGACGTTTACCACGTCAGATTTGAGGATACGAGTGATGTTAGATGCGATTAAAAAGGCCTTTGCAGGCAACGATGATTCTTTGGTTTCGACGGGCAAAAAGGAAGATATTTCACGGGAGAAATCTGCAACGCTGTACGAGAAAGCCCAGCAATATTTCCCCGGCGGCGTAAACTCGCCGGTCAGGGCATTTAAATCCGTATACGGCACCCCCCTATTTATTGAACGGGGTGATGGTTGCCATTTATGGGATGTTGATGGAAATCAATTCATTGACTTCTGTTGCTCCTGGGGGCCCCTTATCTTGGGGCATAACCATCCAAAAATACGGGAAAAGGTAACCAAGACTTTGGAAAAAGGACTGAGTTTCGGTGCACCCACAGCGCTCGAAAATGAGCTTGCGGAGCTGATCATCAAACACAACCGGTATATTGAAAAACTTCGCTTCGTCAGTTCCGGCACGGAAGCTGTGATGTCGGCGATTCGGTTGGCCCGCGGATATACCGGCCGTGATAAGATCATCAAGTTCGATGGTTGCTACCATGGCCACTCGGACTCCTTATTGGTTAAAGCCGGATCGGGTTTGGTCACGTTCGGCGAAACTTCTTCTGCCGGCGTACCCAAAGCGTTTGCTGATGAGACCCTGGTTGTTCCCTTAGCGGATCGAACCGCCGTAGAAGCTGCCTTTTCGGAATTCAAGGAGCAGATTGCCGCCGTCATCATCGAGGGAATACCTGCCAACAACGGCTTACTTATTCAAGAACCCGAATATATCCGCTTTCTTCGTGACATCACCAAAGAAAACGGCGCATTACTCATTTTTGACGAAGTGATTACCGGTTTTCGCCTCGGTTTCGAGGGTGCCGCTGCGTATTACGATGTACAGCCTGATATCCTGACATATGGCAAGATCATTGGCGGCGGTATGCCCGTTGGAGCCTACGGCGCTTCGGCGGAATTGATGAGCCGCATTTCTCCGGACGGGGGTGTTTACCAAGCAGGCACCTTGTCGGGTAACCCGGTGGCCATGGCAGCAGGAATTGCTCAATTAACGGAACTTCGCAGCAATGGATTTTACAAAAATCTCAACCAAAAAACGTCGGAGTTCGTAGAAGCGATCCAACGCTATGCCACTGCCAAAAATTACAAAGTCAAGTTGTTCCACGTCGGTTCCATTTTCTGGTTCGCATTTACCAACCAGGCAGCTATTCGCGCTGCAGGCGATATTGACCACAGCAGTATGGAATTGTATAAGGTATTCCATCGCGAATTACTCAATCGCGGGGTATACCTTGGTCCTTCGGGCTACGAAGTGGGGTTCGTGTCTGCTGCGCATACCAAAACCGATTTAGAAAAAGCCAAACGCGCTATTTTCGAAAGCTTGGATGAGGTGTTCCGGCATTAATTCAGCACTTACCTGAGCGTCTTTGGTGTTTTTGGCCGTAGCCTCCGTCGTAGTCGATAAAACCGGAATATCAACCGGTCGTATATAAGCGTAAATGACAGTACGCCGATCGGCAATAACAATGCCTTTAGCCGGAAATATTGATAGAGATAGCCGCCAGCGATTCCGCCGAGAAAAAAGCCCGCGATGATCATAAGTTTTAAAAAGATACCTTTGCGCAATCGACTCTGTTCGGTAGCGCCCCGGTAAAGGAGTCGCTGAGCCAGTTCAATTCCCAAATCAGTGAATAGCCCAGTGAGGTGGGTTGTCCGCACCACCGACTGGGATACGCGCGTAACCAACGCATTCTGCAGTCCCATCGCAAACAAGAGTATACATGCCAAGGCGACGACCGGAAACTGATCAGTTCCGTAAAAAGCTTCTCCGAGCACGATCACCGCGCCCAGAATCAGGATCTCCACGGCCAGCGGCATTATATATGCCAAATGAAACCGCTCGGTCACGGACTCAGTCAACACCCCCGACACGAACGCCCCAAACAGAAAAAACAATATATAGACTACAAACGCCAGCGCTGCGCTGAAATCTCTCAAAAACAACGTTTCGGCAAAGTAAGCAAAATGTCCCGTAACGTTGGTAGTTAGCGTTCCCAACGCGAGTACGCCACATATATTAACCATGCCTGCCACAGCGGACAACAGTGATGCCAGTTTGAGATTATGGGAATAGGTTCGGCCTTTTCCCTTATGCCTTAACATGAACAAAAAAAATAAATCGGATAAAGCGCTTAAAACCCTACACTCTTCAGTTTCAGACCAGCAGTCTCTTCGAGGCCGGACATCAGGTTCATATTTTGAACAGCTTGCCCGCTCGCTCCTTTCAGTAGGTTGTCTACGATACTTACTATAAACAGATTGCTACCGTGTTTTTCGAGATGCAAGACGCACTTATTGGTATTGACCACCTGTTTCAAATCGATATTTGTTTTGCTGACATGGGTAAACGGGTGCGTGTCGTAGTACGATTCGTATAGCGCATACGCCTCCTCTTCGCCCAATGGACTATCCAGATAAATAGCGGATAAGATCCCTCTCGGAAAGTTACCCCGCTGCGGAACGATATGGATACGCTCCATGGCCCGTTGCAGCAACGTTCCATCTCCGTCGGGAAGAAAGCCAGGCTGTAACTGATTTAATGATTCGCTGATTTCCTGCAGGTGCTGATGTTCAAAGGCCTTATAAATGGACAAGTTGTTATTTCGCCAGCTGAAATGCGACGTTGCGGATGGCTTTTGTCCAGCACCGGTGGAACCGGTTGTTGCGTTAACATGAACCGGATTCTGAAGTAGCCCTTCCGCGGCCAACGGCAGAAGTGCCAATTGGATACCCGTGGCAAAGCAACCCGGGTTAGCGACATAGTGCGCAGACCGGATGAAGTCCCTATTTAACTCGGGTAGACCGTATATGAATTTCCCATCCCGGTATGCGGTATTTGCCCGCAATCTATAATCTTGCGAAAGATCAATTATTTTAACATGCGGATCAAATGTATTGACATCCAAAAACTTCCGGGCATCACCGTGCCCAACGCAGAGAAACAATACTTCAATATCACTATGGTAAGTTTCCGAAAATCGCAAGTCAGTATCACCAAACAGATCGGTGTGGACATCCGAAACCTTATTCCCGGCATTGCTTTCGCTATGCGCAAACACGATATCGGCATGCGGATGGTTGATCAGTATGCGTAGCAGTTCGCCTCCAGTATAGCCCGCCGAACCGATAATTCCTATCTTAATCTTTGTCATGTTTGTTTTTTCACCTACTCACCGCTTCACCTATTCACTGCTTCACTTATTCACCTTATGCCAAATGGACACCTGATTACCGAATATCTTGGAGAACCCTTTGACGTCATCCCCGCTCCATGTATTGTTCATTTCTCCATAACTACCGAATTTGTTTGACATTAAGTCATGCGGTGATTCAATGCCGATTACGGTAAACCGATACGGATTCAATTCGACGAAAACCTTGCCGCTTACGGTCTGTTGGGTATTTTGCAGAAACGCCTCGATATCACGCATTATCGGATCATGCATTTGCCCTTCATGCATCCAATTGCCATAGAACGCAGCCAATTGATCCTTCCAGCTGAGCTGCCATTTAGTAAGCGTATGTTTTTCCAGCGTATGGTGTGCTTTGATCAGAATTAAGGGCGCAGCGGCCTCAAAGCCAACACGCCCCTTGATGCCAATGATGGTATCACCTACATGGATATCCCGGCCTATACCGTATGGCTGTGCGATGGACTGCAATTCCTGAATCACCTTCACGGATCCGATGCGATTGCCGTTTAGTGCCACGGGCTCCCCTTTTTCAAATTCAATCGTAAGTCGCCTTGGCTCGACCGAAGTAACGGGGGTCGGCCATGCATCTTCTGGCAATGTCTCGTGGGAAGTCAACGTTTCCTTACCTCCCACTGACGTACCCCAAATTCCTTTGTTAATTGAATATTTCGCTTTTTCGGCATTGAATTCAACGCCATGTTTGTGTAGGTATTCAATTTCTTCTTCGCGGCTGAGCTTTAGGTCACGAATAGGCGTAATGATTTCTACATCGGGAATAAGTGTATTAAAAATCATGTCAAACCGCACCTGATCGTTGCCGGCTCCGGTGCTGCCGTGAGCAACATATTTTGCACCGATTTTCTTGGCATAGTTAGCGATGGCTGTCGCCTGACTTACCCTTTCAGCGCTTACCGAAAGCGGATAAGTAGCGTTTTTCAACACGTTACCAAAGATCAGGTATTTAATGCTGCTATCGTAGTAGTTCTGCGTTTCATCCACCACAGTATGGGTTTTTACACCAAGCGAATAAGCCCGCTGTTCGATTTGGGTCAGCTCGTCCGCCGAAAAACCTCCGGTATTGACAATTACGGAATGTACTTCCAACCCCCGGTCCTTGGAAAGATAAATACAGCAAAAAGAGGTGTCCAATCCTCCACTAAACGCTAATACGACTTTGTTCATTGATTATTTTTTGATTCTACAACTATACTGTTTTCGGGTGACGGGCAACGAACGCAGTAACCATTTTTTTAGTGGATTTCCACAACTTTGCCTCGATACGTTTCAAGAGGGAAGATTTTTTCGTAATCTGCTTTAAACGTTCTTTGGCTTTGGCTTTCATTTCAATCCGCTCGCGCAATTCCTTTTCTTTTTCCACCGGATCCCAGAGCATCGCCGTGCACATGCAGTTTTTACGTTGCTTCATGGTAAGAATATCGTAGTTAACGCAACTTTGACATCCTTTCCAAAATTCCTCGTCCTGCGTCAATTCGGAATAGGTGACCGGTTCATAGCCAAGATCCGAATTGATTTTCATCACGGCTAAACCCGTGGTCAAGCCGAAAATCTTCGCCTTCGGGTACTTTTCCCTAGAGAGGTCGAAGATACGTTTTTTAATCGCCTTTGCCAAGCCCACTTTCCGAAAATCGGGATTGACCACCAAACCTGAATTGGCCACAAAATCGCCGTGGCTCCAAGTTTCGATGTAACAAAATCCCGCCCAAGCTCCGTCAGATTTGCGCAATGCAATTACGGCCTTTCCTTCCCGCATCTTGTTTGCCACATACTCGGGACTTCTACGCGCGATGCCGGTGCCACGTGCTTTGGCCGATTCGGCCATTTCGTCACAAATTTGCTGGGCATAACCGATATGTTGCTCGGTCGCCGGGGTGATTATAAAGTCTGAAAGTTCCATTGGAATATACGACCCTAAAAATTGAAAACAGCCAACTTACGTTGTGTTTTTTTAATGCTAACTACTTCAAGATATTTTGATAAAGTACAGCTTCGGACTCCTTGCCGTACATAATGGGAGAGGATGCCCCTTATTAAGCCCGGGGCAATATGGGTCGTCGAAACCGGAGCACCGGTCTTTCGGCGGTCAAACTTCCACACAAAAAGCAGGTTACATAGTGCTGAGCGCACAATGCAGTAGATACAGCTATAATATTTTTTGTGTTCATCCTTAAAAGTATTACAGCTATGCTGCAATTAAGGTGCCAAATGTAGCAAAAATATATTTTATTTACACAAGGTTTATTTTGTTTTTTTCCGACCTTTGTCACATGATCGGAACCAGCTGGTTTTTTATTTTAATTTTTGCAATTCCTCTCATCATTTTCCTTATCTGGTTGATGAAACAAGATAAGCGTAAAGGCATCTGGGGAATCATCCTGGTCGTCATCGCGGCGGCGGCGGCGATGTATGTGTCAACCAAGTATGCCTCTGGCGTTGCGGCGGCGAATTTTGAGCTCCGGAAAAAGGAGGCCCAGGAAAAAAGTCAGGAAAAATAAGCCATAGTTGCTTTAAGTTTCGTTTAATTTAATCAAAACAGTATATTGCGCTGATTAAAGGCCGAAATTGTGGGCGTCAAAGAGAGCAAGCTTATCGACATGCTTATCGAAGGACGGAAATCCGCATTTGAACAACTCTACTATAGCTATTCGAATCGGGTTTTCAACCTGTCATTTTTTTTATTGAAAGACACCGGTTGGAGCGAAGACGTTGTCCAGGAAGTTTTCGTAAAGCTCTGGGAAAATCGGACTAGTTTACAGCGCAACCAAAACATTTGGGCGTATTTGTATGTCATGACCCGAAGACATGCACTTAATAAACTACGGAGTGTTAGGCGATCCAATGCTTGTTTCGAGCGTTTATGGATGCAGTTTTCCGAACCGGAAGATAGTCTGCATAACGCCATTGCTGCCAAAGAACTGAACGAGAACATTAAACGACTGCTCGGGTTGCTACCGCTCCAACAACGTACTGTTTTCTCCCTAAGCCGCCTCGAGGGGTTCAGCCATCAGGAAATCGCTGAACAATTAAATATTTCCAGAAACACGGTCAAAAACCACATCGTCCAAGCTGTTAAGCTTCTCCGAAACAAAATCTTGCATCAAAATCTCTTCCTTCTGATCGTGATTTTTTCGTTCTAACGTTGAAATTCAAAAAAATTTTTTCACGACTAGTCCCTTTTCCCCAACACCGGTGTTCTACACGGGATACTTTCCAGTTAACACTGATAACATATGATGAGTAATCTATGAGCCGAGAGAAGCTGAGTGATTTATTGAATCAGTACTTAGCGGGAACCATTAGCAAAGAGGACTTGCGGGTCTTACTCGATTTGATGGCAATTGATGACCAACGCCAGGTTGAGCCCATCATTGACAAATTGATTAAAGAGAAGGGCCCGCTTGACGATACGAGTGAACACTTCAATCAAGGGGCTGTGATGAACAGCATCCGGCGACGGATATGCAGTGGTTATTTGCCCGGCACGCGTTGGCTGGCGGCTGGCATCGCGACTTTTTTGGTCATCCTCTCCGTGTTATTGTACCAAAATAGCGATAAAAAGGTTTCAATTCATCAAAAAGCAATCGCCTCCGATATTTTTCTTCCGGAAAAAAACCACGTTATACTCCGCCTTACTGATGGCACTCAATATGACTTGTCGCAGGCTCCCCTGAAAACATTAAACGAAATCGGCGTGAACATCGTTACAGAGGAAGACGGGCAAACACGGTTTGTTTTCACTCCCGCCAGTATCGAAAAGACAGGCTTTTACACCATAAAGAACGGAAAGGGTCATACGTGCCAATTGCAATTGACCGATGGGAGCCGTATCTGGTTAAATGCAGGCGCCACCCTCTCCTACCCTTCCCGATTCCCAGAATCGCGTCGACACGTCACCCTTGAGGGCGAAGCATTTTTCCAGGTTGCGCACGATGAACATAGACCTTTTAACGTCTCAACGGCACATACGGTGGTCCAGGTATTGGGCACACAATTCAACATTGCGGCCGACTCCTCCACCGGATTTACGCACACTACGTTGGTTGAAGGATCGGTAGCGGTTACTAACGGAAATCAAACCCGCTTACTCCAACCAGGGTGGCAGGCAACCACCGAAGATACGACACCGGGAATTTTGACAGATACGGTAAATCTCCGGGATGTATTGGCGTGGAAAGATGGTTATTTTAGATTCAACGACCATACAATAGCGGAGGTTATGGCGCAGGTTGCGGCGTGGTACGGCATCGAGCATATCCACATCGACGAACAAACCGGCGATCGCTTCACCGGCTCTGTTAGCAAAGCACAAAAGCTGTCCGACGTGCTCCTACAACTCACGGAAATATCAAATTACAGATTCAAAATCAAAGAAAGGAGCGTCTATATCATGAAGTAGCCCCCCATGAAAACCGCAGCACAGGCGGGTTCATCGCCGCTGATCGAAATCAACACGAGAAAATGTTTCAAAAGGCCACTAACTACCTAATAATTAAACAATGCATAAGTCTGATTCTCGCAGTCGCGCTCACCAGCGCCAAACATTTTTTAGCTATGTCATTAAGATGGAGATTATGCTCATCTGCATGGTAGCATCGCTGGTGCACGTGCACGCCACCACCTACGCCCAAAAAGTAACATTGAAATTTGAGCAAGCCACGCTTCGTGATGTCTTGGATGAAATCCAACAACAAACCGGGTATGATTTCTTATACAACAGTGCCGTTATTGCCAAAGAACAAGCTATTAGCTTAGACGTTCACGACCGCGATTTCAAACAGGTGCTTGCCGATTTGCTTCACCCACGTAACTTGCAGTTTGAGGTCAAGCGGAATACCGTATTCGTCCGCGTGCGTAACACGAAAACGAAACCGCCGTCTGGCGGGTCTTCTGTACGAAAGAATCAATCATCCGCAAATGGAATCATCAGGGACACAGGGGGACAGCCGCTGAGTGGGGTTACCGTCAGCGTCAAAGGGACCACCGTTGCCACAGCTAGTAGCGAAAACGGCCAATTTTCATTACCCGCGGAAGCAGGTCAGGTCTTGGTTTTTTCGCTATTGGGTTACGTATCGCAAGAGATCACGGTTCCGGCTTCGGGAATCATGGAGGTTCAACTGGCGGAGGAAATAAGCGACCTGGACGAAGTTGTGGTGGTGGGCTATTCCACGCGCAAGGTACGCTATTTGTCCAGTTCGGTAACTACCATTTCCAGTGAGAAACTCAAGGACGTGACCACGAACGATCTGTCAACCATGTTGCAGGGCAAGGCCCCGGGCGTGGTAGTATCTTCCCCATCTGGAGCACCTTCAAGTGCACCTCGCGTACTTATTAGGGGTGCCGGTACCATATCGGCCAGCACATCCCCACTGGTTGTGGTCGATGGCAACATCGGCGGGAACTACAATCCCGCCGACATTGAGTCGGTATCCATCCTAAAGGATGCTGCCGCAACTGGCTTATATGGATCACGCGCTGCAAACGGAGTCATCATTATCAATACCAAAAGAGGGCAACCCGGCAAAACGAAGGTTGAATTCAATAACTCATTCGGTTTCGGAAATCCGACCACCGGCAATTTCCGCCTTATGAACTCCCAGGAATTGTATGATTTCCAAACCACATTCTACAATCGCGATGCATCGGTACTTCAGCACGACACCGATTGGTGGGGATTGGCATTCGGCACAGGGTACGTCAACAATCACAACCTGTCTATCTCGGGTGGATCGGAAAAAGTGCAGTACTATGCTTCCGGTCTTTTTTATCGCGAAGAAGGCACACTTGCCGGAACAGGGCATACCGGATATAATTTCCGGACCAATCTTGACGCTAACCTCACGGATCGCCTGAAGGTGGCGGTTCTGATTAATGGCAATGTGAATAAAAACCGACTGGAAAATAGCAGAACCATGTACGACGCGTATACGAATCTGCCGTTCGATCCGGCATTTGACAGCGAAGGGAATCCCATTGATGCCCGTTTTTATCCGAATTGGCTGGGCCGGGAAAAGGAAAACTTCCTTCACTCGCTGCAGTATAACTACGACAAAGCTCGAAACTGGGCTGTAAGTGGCGACCTCAACCTCGATTATACCGTTACCGATAAAATTACCTTGTCGAGTTATAACCGCACCCAATTTAACAACGGGCAAACAGCCCGATTCTTTGACAGAAACACCAAGCAAGGCGGAGCGAACGGTGGGGAATTATACAACGGCACGAGCAGCTTCAACCGACTGTTGACTTCCAACCGGGTTCGATACGCCGATACCTTTGGCGATCACGGTCTGACGGTATTGGCTGCCGCAGAGGCGGAAACAACCACTTCCGATTGGACCGAAACTTCGGGAAAGGGACTGCCTTCCGGCAGGGATGTGATGTCTGTTGCAACCGAGGTACTGCAAAGCCCACGGGGTGCGCGCGAGCAGGTAGGATTTCGAAAATACCTCGCGCAAGCCGACTACAACTACAATAACCGGTATTTCTTTGTGGCTTCGTTCGTAAATGAATTTTCGTCGAAATTTGGGAAAAATAACCCCACAGCTAATTTTTACCAGCTCGGTGCGTCCTGGATTCTAACGAATGAGCCATTTTGGCAGCAAAGCCAGACACTTTCGTTCGCCAAACTCCGCGGAAGCTACGGTACGGTAGGAAATGCAGACGGCATTTCTAATTTCGCCGCATTAGGACTGTATTCAATTACCCAGGACGCCAGTTATGCCGGGCTACCTGGCGCAGCGCCTTACCAAAAGGGCAACCCCGACTTAAGCTGGGAAAAAATCAAATCTGCGAACTTGGGTGTTGACCTCACCTTTTGGAACCGTGTAGGCGTCAGCTTGGATATTTATGAAAAAGAAGCGTCGGAACTGCTCTACCGACAGCCTTTGGTGGCCACTACGGGTTATAGCTACGTATGGGTGAATGCCGGGTCGGTACGCAATCGAGGGATGGAGCTTAACGTGACCTCACAAAATTTCACGGGAGATGACTTCACGTGGGAAACCAGCCTGAACATGGCATTCAATCGGAATAAAGTACTGGAGCTCAACGACGGATCGACCATCTTCAACCCGGGCGCTAGACAACCCATCGCGATCGGCTATGACATGGATGCTTATAACCTCCCCATTTGGGCTGGGGTAGATCCGTCAAACGGAGATCCATTATGGGAAAAAGTGGTGATCGACGAAAATGGGAATAAATCGATCGTAACAACCAACGTATACAGCGAGGCCGCCACGTCCGATTCACGCCAGTTCACCGGAACCTCTGCAGCGCCCAAATTCACCGGGGGTTTCAACAATACATTTACGTATAGGAACTTCACGCTATCGGCATTTTTTAATTTTGTCTATGGTAACTACGTGTATAACGATACACGTGTATACTTTGACAACGACGGTCTCTATGAAGCATTTAATTCTATGGTGCTGCCGAAAGGATGGACACGGTGGGAGAAGGAAGGAGACATCGCGACCCATCCGAAACCAATCGTGGGGGGGAATAAGGATTCCAACCAGTCGTCTTCAAGGTACCTGGAAGATGGGAGTTACATCCGGTTACGGAATGTACGTGTTGGCTATGATTTCCCGGAAAAATTGCTTCGGCCTATGCGGATTTCAAGACTGCAGCTGTTTGTTAGTGGAGATAATCTATGGACGGGCACCAAGTTTTCCGGTCCCGATCCCGAGGTCTCACTCAGCCAAGTTGATCTGGCATCGGGCGTATCCAGCTTCAAATATCCCATTAGCAAAAAAATCCTTTTTGGTCTAAACGTGACATTTTAATACATTTAAGCATGAAACGTTCCTCAACATATAGAAAACTGACGGTATTCACCTTGGCGGTTCTGTTTTTCTCCTGCCAGAAATATTACGACCCAACTGAGTTTATCAACGAAGATGACGCGCTAGCCAGCGAGTCTGATGTGGAGACGGCAACGATAGGCACGTATGCGGTACTGAAAAACGCGGCATATGTTCGTAGTGGGCATTTCCTGATGGAGTACCCGGGAGACGCTGTCGCACAAGGACAGTCTTCGGCTGATGACTTGACCCGCGCGTACCGATATACACACATCAATACGTCCGATCATTGTGCAAATTTCTGGTCACAAGCCTACAAGGTGATTGCCGCCGCAAATAAAGTCATCGCATTTGTGCCGAACGAAGCTTCCGAGGGATTGCGGCAACTTAAAGGTGAAAATCTTTTTCTACGGGCCATGATGCATTTTAATTTGGTCCGGATTTTCGGGCGGCCATATCCGCAAAACAACGGAGATAATCCCGGGGTGCCGATTTTGAGAGAAGGGTTAAGCGATGAAGAGGCGGAAACCCTTTCGAGAAGTTCGGTGAAAGACGTTTATGATTTCGTTATCAGCGATCTGCTCCAAGCTGCCGAACTGATGAATCAGCCAAAAAACAATTCCTTCGCTTCCAAGGAGGTAGCCTATGCGCTACTGGCCCGGGTATACCTGTACAAGGAAGATCAGGCGAATGCCATCAAATATGCGGATCTGGTAATCAATTCCAATCGGTATACACTACGCCAAGGAAGTGAGTATGCGAGTTATTTCAGGGCGCAACCCGACGACAACCAGGAAACCATATTTGCCATACGGCATACCAAGGTTGAAGACCGGGCGATGTCTTCGATCGGCTCAATGTATTTTAGTGGCGATGTTTCCGGCAATCCCATGGGTCAAGGCGTAAGCGGATGGGCAGAAATTTATGCGTCAAAGAAATACTACGACTTCCTGAATCAACATCCCGAAGACCTTCGCAATTCCTTTATTACACCGTATGTGGTAAACGGCGAATTGCAATACAACCAAAAGCTCACGCCTGTTACGCCCATGTATTACGTCAATAAATATTCGCTTCAGGAAGGGCTCATAAACCTCAGTTCACCGGTGTATCTTCGACTGGCAGAAATGTACCTCATCCGGGCCGAGGCAAATGCAAAAGAAAACAATGTCGAAGCAGCCTTGGCCGATGTCAACCTTTTACGTACACGAGCCGGACTACCCTACGCAGCGTTGTATACCCCTGAGCGGTTAGCAGCATCAGGCAAGACCGTGCTCGACGCCGTGTTGGAAGAACGGTGGCTGGAGTTAGCTTTCGAAGGACATCGCGCCTACGATCTTTTCCGGAATAACCGATCCATGGTACGTAATTATCCGGGCACCCACTCGTTAAATAATACACCGACTACGGATTTACACCAAGAAGTGAAACCGACTGATAACCGGGTTGTGTTTTACATACCGCAGGCGGAAATCAATAGAAACAGTGCATTACAACAAAACCCATAATTTTATAAATCATATGAACTATTCTAGAAGAGAATTTCTCAAAACTGCCGGCATCACCACCCTGGCGGGTGTGGCCACAACGAATTACGTGTTGGCATCCGACCGCATCTGGTCGCTGAACACCGATACCCTGAAAGTGGGGCTCATCGGTTGCGGTGGCCGCGGTACCGCAGCGGCGATGGAAGCGTTGAACGCGGATCAGAATGTGGTATTGTCTGCCATGGCAGATGCCTTCAGCGATCACCTCGAAAATTCGTACAACACGCTTAAGTCCAAGATGGGCGATAAAGTACAAGTGACCGACGCGCATAAGTTTGTGGGGTTAGACGCCTATCAACGCCTCCTAGAAAGTGATGTGGACGTAGTATTATTGGCCGCACCACCAGCATTCCGGCCCTCGCACCTGGAAGCTTCGGTGAAAGCGGGCAAGCATGTCTTCTGCGAAAAACCTTTCGCGGTGGATGCCCCCGGCCTTAGACGCGTGATCGCGGCTTCGGAAAGTGCCAAAGCAAAGAATCTCGCTTTGGTATCCGGATTCTGCTGGCGTTATCATCTTCCCAAGCGGGAAACATTTGGTCGGGTACTGGACGGAAAGATTGGAAACATCCTTTCAGCTGAAGCCACGTATAACACCGGGGAACTATGGTACAAAGAACGCCAGCCGAAATGGACGGATTTTGAATACCAGTTGCGAAACTGGCTGTACTACAATTGGCTTTCGGGCGATCACATTACAGAACAAGCGATTCACAGTTTGGACATGATGCAATGGGCCATGGGCGACAAACTACCCCTGCGGGTAACTGGAAGTGGAGGACGCCAAAAAAGGACAGACAAAAAATTCGGCAATGTTTTCGACCACTTCGCCATGGTATACGAATATGAAGATGGTGTAAAAAGCTATTTCTTCTGCAGGCAACAAGCAGACACCGCGCCCGCTTATGCCGTGGAAGTCGTCGGCGACAAGGGCCGATGCATTGTGGACTGCCGGACGGGAGGCCATGAAATCATCGGGCGTAGGAATTGGAAATATGACGATCAAACCAAGTTCACCGATGAAAATGCCTATAAAAATTCCGAGTCCCGGAGTATGTACCAACAAGAGCACGATGAATTGTTTGCATCCATCCGGAACAACAAACCGAAGTACGACGGCGATTGGATGGTGAAATCAAATTTGGTTGCTTTGGCTGGTCGGATGGCGGGCTATACGGGACAAACGATTTCCATTCAGGATGCTTTGGCGTCCAATGAGGTTTTATTTCCCGACAACGTATCCTGGGACCTGAAATACGATATTCCCGTCGCTATTCCTGGAATTAATTCATAACAAGACGATGGAAAGAAAAACATTTATAAAGACAGCCTCTCTATTGGCAGCAGGTGCAACGCTTTCTCCCGTATTGCGCGGATTTGGTAACCCGGCTATCAAAACACCTGCGAATGCGCGTCCGCTAAAAATAGGACTGGGGTTTGGAATGATCAAAGAAGACTTATCGCTGTTGGATAAATTTAAGCTGGTGAAAGATCTGGGATTTGACGGCATTGAGTTCAATAGCCCCGTGGATCTTCCAATAAAGGAATTACTTGCCGCCAGAGATAAAACAGGTGTAGAATTGCCGAGCGTAGTAAACAAAGACCACTGGCCAAAGCCCTTGTCTGATCCCGATCCATCCGTCAGGCAGTTTACGATCGATTCGGTTGCCAAGTCGCTAAGCGAAGTCAAAGAACTTGGCGGCGATACGGTGTTAGTCGTCCCGGGCGTAGTCAACGAAAAAGTTCCTTATGAGGTTGCATATAAAAATGCATTGGAATCGATTCGGAAGTTGATTCCCCATGTTGAGAAGACCGGCATGAAAATCGGATTGGAAAATGTTTGGAATAACTTTATACTAAGCCCTGTCGAAGCACGGGAATTTGTTGACACGATTGACCATCCACTCATCGGATGGTATTTTGACATTGGAAATATCTTGCGCTACGGATGGCCCGAACATTGGATAACGACGTTGGGTTCCCGTATCGTGAAACTCCATGCCAAAGAATTCAGTCGCGAAAAGATGAATAACGAAGGCTTATGGAAAGGCTTTGACGTAGACCTGCTGGCTGGCGACAACAATTGGCCAGTCGTTATGGAAGCCCTCAGGAAGATTGATTATCAAGGCGGTTGGCTTACTGCCGAAGTGAAAGCCGGTGACCGGAATCATCTTAAAAAAATAGCAGAGCAACTGGATGAGATACGGAAGTTATGATTGTCCGTCCGGAATGTGACGCTTAATAAAGCAAGAGGCCGTCACTTTGGACGGCCTCTTTATCTTTTTTTACACAGTAGGCAATTCCCAGCCTTGGCGGTATTCCCGCTTAACGAACTGATTCACTGCGTCAAAATTGGTTACCTTCATCGCCTTATTGTCCCAAATCAACTTCAGGTTTCTGCCCGGATATTTATTATCAACGCGCAGATCGGAACCACGGATGGCGAGATTAGCCATTAGCAACGCCTCGGTGAGTGGTCCGGCAATTGCAAACGGAGAACTGACCTCTTTGTTTCCATGCCCTGCGATACAGGCTTCCACCCATTGTGCATAGTGCCCGCCTGCTCCGCCGGGTACCCGTGTATATTTCACCGGCAATTTGTGCTGCTCGGTCAACGAAGTGGGTAATAACCGTGGATTTTCCGCATAGCACCCAGCCATCATCTTACCCTTGGTGCCGATGAAGAGGATGCCGTTACCCCCATCGCCGAACACCTCGTTTGCGCCTAATTCCTCAGGACGTTGCGGCTGGATACCGCCGTCCATCCAATGGATCGTAACATCACCCGATGTCTTCTCCGACTTGGGAAATGTCAATACCGCGTAGCTCGAAGGCGGGCAGCTCTCGGGGAAATAACCTCTTTTAAACTCATCGACATATACACTACCGACGCTGGCTTGTACATCTTTTACATATTGCAGACCGAGAATACTAAACGGAGCCTCCATGATGTGGCAACCCATATCACCCAACGCTCCTGTGCCATAATCCCACCATCCACGCCAGTTAAAAGGAACCAGTTTATCTACATATTCTTTGTAAGGTGCCGTGCCCAGCCACAGGTCCCAATCCAATTCTTTGGGAATCTCCGCTTTTTGCGTGGGCCATTGAATACCTTGAGGCCAAACAGGGCGGTCGGTCCAGGTATAAATGGTGTGTACATCACCGATTAGCCCGGCATCAAACCATTCGCGCATAATCCGCACACCGTCGCCAGATGCCCCTTGGTTGCCCATTTGAGTAACGACCTTGTACTTTTTTGCCGCTTCCGTCAGTACGCGCGCTTCGTAGACATCGTGGGTCAACGGCTTCTGTACATATACGTGCTTACCCAACTGCATGGCGGGTAAGGCATGGATTGCATGGTTATGATCCGGTCCAGATACGGAAACCGCGTCGATGTGCTTATGCTCTTTATCGAGCATCTCTCTGAAATCCTTGTAATACTTAGCCTTAGGAAAACGCTTTACCGAACCGGATGCCCGGCGGTCATCTACGTCGCACAGGTAGGCAATCTCCGCCTTGCCACTATCGTGGAAGCTCTTTAAATCCGACTCTCCCTTACCTCCTACACCGATGCCCGCAATGATCAGTTTATCGCTGGGGGCGACGAAACCTGCACCGCCCAGTACGTGCCTCGGCACAACCATAAAACCTGCTGCTGCCGCAGCGCCCGTTTTGATGAAATCTCTACGGGTTGCACCTGTTGAGTTTTTATTATTTTTCATTTAATATAAATTATTGATATACTGTTTGCTTTTAGTGGCATCAATGAAATCGATACACTAAGTTGTTTTAGCGCATCGCATGTAACTCTCTAACACATTGGTTAGCACAATCATTCCAAATTAATTGTGCGCGGCTAATATACTAAAAATTGCCAGCAGTTGCGTAACAACTTACAAGTACATTTGCAGGCAAGTACATTTACCTGCGGGGGATTGGATTCCTTGATTATGCAACGCAGCGGCAATGCTCTTTCCGCATTGCTGGGCTGCTCAGCATATCAAGGAATCCGGTATTCAACACATCCGGCAACTGATATTAGTCCGTATAACCCGGATTTTGTTCCAATGCGGGGTTACGCTGCAATTCGTCGTCGGGTAATGGGAACAACAAGTGTCGCTCGGCATACGTGGCGCCAAAGCTATTCCGTTGGCCCACCACGTCAGCAAACGTAATCTGTCCGCCCGCCGCGGTTACCGGAAACTGCCGGGTACGCTGGATATCAAACCAAATGTGGAACTCGAAAATCAGCTCGCGTAGCCGTTCCTTCCACACTTCGGCCACGAATTGCTCGGTGGAGAGACCCGTCAGGCTAGTCTTTATCTGCAGGGACGTCTGTTGCCAATAAGCACGACCCCGTACCTGCGCTAGGTAATCTATCGCCTCTGCAGTGACCCCTTCCGAGCGAGCGATGGCCTCAGCCGCAATAAGCAGCACGTTACTATACGTCAGGATGGGCAGGTCTTTACCCGATGTTGCAGTTTCCAACGATGCCTCTTCATCAAACCAGATGTGCGGAGCTGTATCAAAATTGGCGACTGTACCATTCGCACGTGTAAGTGACGAATGGAAGTATTGCTTTTCCTGAATGCGCAGGTCCATAGCGGGGTCATACGCCCTTAAAAGTGCAGGTGTGGGCCGATAGGCGTTGTTGAAAATAGCATAAGCCAACTCAGGAGCCATACTTACCGGGAAGGCAAATTGGGTGTACCCCGAATTAGCGATCCCCACTGTATACTCGAAATAATAAATGTGCTCATTCTGCAAATTGTCGGCCAACCGGGCTTTGTTGTATGCGCTACCGGTCGGGATCAGTGCCCCCTGAGCATTCCGATCGTGCTGAGTCAGACTGTACAAGCCATCGTTAATCAGTGTACGGGCTTCTCGCGCCGCATCGGCATAGTGATCTGCCTGCAGGGGATAACCACTCATCGTAAGGTAAACCTCTGCCAATAATGCCCTTGCCGCACCTTGGGTAATCCGGTTGCCATTGTCCCCCATCGTCGAATTGGGAAGATTGTTGGCTTGCGTGGCAAACTGCAAGTCTTCCACAATCAACGCATAGACGTTGGCCACGGGTGAACGCTCGACATACAAATTTTCCAGGTTCTCATAAGGCTCCGTGATCAACGGTACTCCACCGAAAATACGCACCAGGTAATAATAGTTCATCGCCCGGAAAAAGCGTGCTTCGGCCAATAGCTTATTCGCCTCCTGCTCAGATAAGCCCGGGGTGGTAGGAATGTACTTAATCGCGTTGTTGGCCCGTGAGATGCCCAGATACATATCACGCCAAAAACCACCGAGGTAGCCAGACATGTTGATAGCATTCAGCGTCAGCTGCTGCGCGTGCTGCACATGCACTTCCTGCCCTTTATAGTCGTTGTCTACAAAGCCCGACATATACGGGCCGAACATCAATCTCGATCCGGCATAAACGCTGGCACCGAACAACGAGGTCACTCCAGAGCGATACAAGGCATTGACCGAGTTGTAAGCGTGATCCGGATTCTGGAAAAATTGACTGGGTGAAATCTCATCCTTTGGTATCTCGGTGAGAAAATCTGAACAGGAAGTTGTCAGTACTCCTGCGGAGAATATGATTGCAAGTAACTTTTTCATCTTCTGGTGTTTTAGGGGTTAGAATTGGAAACTGGTACCCAACGTAAACGTACGCGGGTTAGGGTATTGGAAAAAGAAAATATTCTGTCCCCATTGGTCGCCGCCCCACGAAGTAGCTTCCGGGTCATACCCTTTGAAATCTTTAGATTTAACAAGGAATGCATTCTGCACACTGGCATAGATGCGTAGTCCCTTCATATTAATTCTATTCAGCGTAACATTCCCGAAATTGTATCCAAGCGAGATGAGGTTACCGCGAAGGTAGGAACCATCGGCTACCCAATGGTCGTCCACTTCGCTGTTCTGGCCGGAATAAGGGCCATTTCTAACCTGCTGGACCATGGTGTTTTGATTGCTTTCCGTCCAAGCGTCATACAAAGTAGTCGAAAGCCCATTGGACAAGCCGGTGCGGTCTTCCATAGAATGCATAAATTGCTGCAGGAGGTCCACACCCATGACAAATTGCAGATCGACGGTAAGATCGAAGTTCTTGTAGTTTACGTTATTGACAAAACTCCCAACCCATTTGGGAAGCCCATTACCGATAATGGTACGTTCACTACTGCGCTTGGCCACACCGGGAACAGCACCAACTGCAGCGGCTTCGTCAACCTCATCCGTACCCCAGGTGCCTAGCCGTCGGTAGCCCCAGAATGAGCTCAACGGCTCGCCGACCCGCAGGATTGTCTGGCTGCCCGACACCCAATTGGGTCCAGGGAAGATATCTTCGTCATTTTCGCCAAGCGCTTCAATTCGGTTCTTGTTGAAACTAAAATTGAGGGTAGACTGCCAGCTGAATACGTCATTCGATACGGGCGCGCCGCTGAGCAGCACCTCGATACCGCGGTTGGATACGGACCCGATGTTGTCACGAACGCCGACAAAACCCGTTGTTGTGGGTACAGGTTTGTCAAGCAGCAAATCTGTTGTGAGCTTATAGTAATAGTCGAACGCCAAGGTCAGGCGCCTGTTGAACATCGCCAAGTCGAACCCGACATCGAACTGATTGGTTTTTTCCCATTCTAAGTTGGGATTTGGCAACCGGTTGATGAAACTCTGCGCCACACGGGTTCCGTTGAGTAGGGTCGTTCCTGTGGAGATTGTACCGAGCGATTGGTAGGTTGGGATCTCGGTGTTGCCTGTTACCCCATAACTCGACCGTATCTTGAGCTCGTCCAGTCCTTGTGCATCGCTCAGAAATGACTCTTCGGATAACACCCATCCGATACCGGCCGATGGGAAAATACCATATTTATTGTTTTCGCCAAATCGCGATGATCCGTCGATACGTCCCGTCACAGTAAGCAGGTATCTGTTCTTGTAGCTATAGCTTCCCCGCAGGAAGTAAGAGTTCATCGTCCACTTGTCGTGCGAAGACCCAGGGGCGCCGGGCTGGCTGGCCGACTGAATTGCATTAAAGCGGAAGAAATTATCGGCAAACCCTTCCGCAGAAATCCAATTGTTTTCGTAATTACGTTGCTGCCAGCTCAATCCAAGCACAGAGTTTATGCGGTGATCGCCGATCTCTTTATTGTAGTTCAAGTAAGTCTCCTCCTGCCAGTAAAACGATCGCTGATTTTCCAGGTATGCCCGGCCCAACGGTGCGGAAATATTTATGAGGTCCGTCGGACTGTATTCCTGAATATTTGTATCATGTTTGTCGAAACCGAATTGGGTACGCACCTCCAATCCCGGCAGGATGTGGAACGTTAGGTAGGCATTGCCAAAGAGCTGCTGCCGCTTCCGGATTCTGTCCTGCGTTTGCAGGACATGCACGGGGTTAGGTATCGCTTCCAATCCATACGCATCGGTAATCATGCTGCTGTTTGACCACGTGCCGTCCGGAAATTTTACCGGAAATATAGGAGCCATTTCAAGCATCGAGCGTCGGGGCATCTGGTGGCCGCCTCCTTCTTCAAATTCATTTTCTTTCGTATAATTGGCGAGCATATTTATACCAAGTGACAGCCAATTTTTAGGCTGGGCGTCGTAAGCAATCTTGCCATTGATACGCTCCAGCCCGTTATTGAGCATAATTCCCTGCATATTAGCATAATTGAGGAAGGCACCGAACGACGAGTTATCCGCTTTCGTCTGCACCGAAAACTGGTGATTATGTGACACGGCAGTACGGGTCGCTTCTTCCTGCCAATCAGTATCGTAAAGTGGGTTACCCTGCGCATCGAACAACCTCGGATCGCTACGCGTAAACGCCGGAATATTGCCTGTGCTGTACTTCGAGTGATTGGCGAAACCGCGTTCGATCACCTCCAGCCATTCCTCGGAGTTAAGCACGTCAATCTTACGGGGCAACGTACCCACGCTGGCGAACCCGTCATAGCCCACGATCGTGCCCCCCACCTTGGCACCGCGTTTTGTGGTGACTAGGATGACTCCGTTTGCACCGCGCGCGCCATAAATCGCGGTTGACGATGCGTCCTTCAACACTTCCATCCGTTCGATGTCATTTGGATTGAGAAATTGAATGTTCTCCATCGCCACACCGTCGACGACAAACAAGGGATTCGAAGACGAGTTAATGGTACCCAACCCGCGGATCAGGATCCTCGGACTGCTCGAAGGCGAACCGGAGTTAAGGAATACATTTACTCCCGCAATACGGCCCTTCATACCTTGTAAGGCATTGTTTACCGGCGATATCAGCAATTCATCTGCCGACAATACAGCTACTGACCCCGTCAAATCCGATTTGCGTTGTGTACCGTAACCCACTACAACCACTTCATCCAGACTTGCAGCGTCTGCCTCCATTTGAACGTCAATCATGGGATCCTCTCCTACTACTATCTCCTGGCTTGTATAGCCCAGGGAAGAAAACACTAACGTTTCCCCTTCCGATGCCGAGATGGAGTATCTTCCCTCCTCATCCGTGGCGGTACCCCGCGAAGTTCCTTTGACCGTGATGGAAACTCCCGACAGGGGTTGCTGGTCGTTGGCATTGGTTACTTTGCCGACAATGGTTTGCTGCGATACTACAAAAGAAGCAGGACCTGCATTACCTTTTGCAACTGTCCCCGCCCATAACAAGGCAACTATCGAAGCAAATCCCATCGGATACTTCATCCATCGTATTGTGTGTGTTAAATACCGTTTCATTTTTATTGTTTTTTGATGAAAAATTTGGCCATATCTCCCCCTTTTCTCCAATCTCTAAGTCGGAAAAACGAAAAAGCGGACACAGCCGACCGGTTGGCAACCGATTAGCTACACAAGAAAGCGAAATGTCGCCGATAAAGAAGTCGCTAAATTATTTTAGCACGTTGGCGAACGAGTTGGTATTTGCATAATGGTGTTTGTTTTAAAAGGTGAACAATTAGTTATTAATTTCCGTGGTTCAGTCCTGCTATAGAGAAAACCAATACGAAATTAGGCAATTAAAAGTTTACATACAAGCAAACTGCGCCATCTTTTTAAAAAAATTTAAAAAGATGGCGCATACGTTCATAGAGGCAAGAAGGCCTCAGTTCAACACAGAGATCGCTCGCACGAGTGTTTTCTTAGCCAGCGGCAACAATGTATGTTCAACAGGAAAAGTAATGTCGCTTTCTACCTGATATACCGCTGGATTGGGTATTTCCCTACGCGTGTGGATCAGATCTTTCCGGATGGATTCCGGAGTACTATAGATAAAATGCCTATTATATTTCGTTATGTACGTTGTGTGGATACCTCGGTATTGCTCATGCTGATTTTCAAAAAGCGTCACCTGATACTCGTAAACCCGTATTCCCTTTTCGTCCCCATTTCGCAACAGCAGATATCCATGAAAAGGGTACAATGGCCGCACCCCTATTTCAGAAATGGCTAAATGACTTTCTACAAAATCGTGAATTTCCTGCCCCTCCTTAAGGGCGGGCTTAATTTTGCTGACTGCATAGCTGACAATTTGCTCGATCTCCTGCATTAGGGCATCGTCGTTCACAATCTTCTCGTAGGTAACCTTTACCGCGGCAAGGTCGATATTGCTCAATCGCACCGGAAAATTGGTTTCCAATGTCGTTTTGTCCCTTTTGAATTTTTTAAGATTATTGTAATGAAAAATCAAATCATTTAAATTCGGATAGAGCTCTGTCTTGTTGAAATGTGCATTGATTTGTTGCAAATAGGCCAGCAGTTGATATTGCTTATGCTCAAAATCGATCGGTACTTCAATAAACCAATTGGCATTCAATGTCTGCATAAACACCTCCTTGATTAAATTAAAAGTGAATATACGATTTTTTTCAGAATTACCCATCAAAACCATTTCAACAGTTCGGCTACAATGAGTTCATGCCCGTACCTGTTGGGATGATTCACGCTAGCCATACAGGGTTTGACGCCGGTTTCGTTGGTAACGTGCTTAAACATATCATAAACATCAACGCATCCAACATGATATTGTTTCGACAGGTCATGGATCTGGGCGGACAGTGCATCGAGCGGCGTATTGTTTGTTCGGATATCCACCCGTTGATCCGGTGAAGGGGTAAGCAGCATAACTTTGATTCCATGCGCGAGTGCAGATTCGATCATTTTTGCATAAGCCTCTTTAACCTGGCGGATATCTTGGAAACGATCGTTCAGGGCGTAATCAATAAATAAAACATCGGGTCGATGGGTCAGCACCTCATTTTCAAAGCGTGTGGCTCCTTGGATCGAATTTTCACCGCCGATAGCCGTAACGATGCTATTGATGGGTGCGTACGGGTATTGTTCCTTTAGTTTTTCCAGCAAGAGATGGGGATATGCTTCGAGCGTATGGACCTCATGCCGATCACCATATCCGGCCGGCACGGAGTGCCCGTGGAACACCAGATTGACAGTGCGGTTTTTTGGCCACACCTTTTGAAGTTCGGCCTTTACATCGGCAAGGTAGCTTTCCGGGGAAGCACTTTCTTGAGAAAAACCCAACTGACTCATGAATAGCCAAAGAAAAGAAATGATAAGTCGTTGTTTCATAGATATTCTGTTATCGAAAGTTCGCATTACTGAAGCAGGTGCTCTTCACTACGAATAACCTGCAATTTTACGGGACCAAATAATCCCGATGGTTTCAGGGGAACGTCGGCCCAAGGAACCAGGTTCTTGTTGGCTTTTCCCAGATTGGTCTGTGTGAACCGTTCTCCCAAAACAGCGTCGCCGGTCAGTCGGTTCGACCAATTATTCGCTATTTCAACACGGAGCGTATTGGCACCCGGTTTCAACATCGAAGTAATTTCAAATCGATAAGGCGGACACCAGGAAATACCAAGATGCCGGTCGTTCACCCAAACATCAGCCACTTCGGCAAAGGCACCTAAATCCAGCCATATGGCTCCGTCTTCTTCTACAGGCGGTTGATCAAATTCATGCGTATACGTCGCGATTCCCGAGTAATACCGGATGTTCGGGTCGTTGGATTCGTGCCACGAAATGAGGTCGGGGAACTGAACGTTGGTATTCGCAAACGTAACGTCCCAAGCACCTCGTATGGGATGTTCTTCTAAGTGTTGCTTCCAGGCGGTTTGCTGATTATCCCGGATTAACTGATATGCTCCCGGCTGCAAAAACGTTACCCCTCGTTCGGTGTAGGTAAGATGAGGCGGATAAGGTCCTTGATAGTCGATCCGATCAAAATGCGGAACATCTTCGCCTTTTCCGAACACCACAAAAAAAGTTTCATGGGGCGCAAAGGTCAGCGGGATTTTTACTTGTTTCTCCTGTTGCTCCCAGATGGCGATTGCACTGCTACGCCCTGTAACGGGATGCCAGATTTCGGGTATTCTGCCATTTTGCCGGAATAAGCATTCTCTTGAAACGGTCTGATTTTGTGTATTCCGGACTAGGTAAAAGTCAGCGTCTTCGCCTTGATAATGAATGTAATCCAACGTCCCCTGTTCGATTCCCGCATAGTGAAAATCCGGCGGCACGGCTAGCGACCGGAGAATGTCCGTTCCGGCGACTACCCCACCCTTTTTCTTCAATGAATCGATTTTTTTCATCGCTTGCGTATTGATGCGATGGCCCTGCCCTAAGCTCAACGCTTTGTAGCGGCCTACTCCCGGTAAGACCCATTCCCCATCTTCAACCGTCAACTCGTTCAACAGCACCTCAGTATTGACAATTTCATAGTCGTATCCATCCCCCACTTTGAAACGGGTATTTTTTGGTGGAACCAGGTTCGGGATATCCTCCCCGTAATAATACAACACGTCTGCAACGAATTGCGTATTCTGCAGCACATAGGATATCCGGGCCAGGTAATCGTTAAATGGCCTGATTTTGGGCCACCAAACCCGTTTGTCGTTGTAATGCGTCCCTGCCCAATAAACGATACCCGGATTACCGAACTCACTGGGATTATGCGTAAAGCCATGAATAACCAACCGGTTCATTCCTTCGCAAAAAGCCCGGTCTGCATATGCTTTCAGATCGGCGGGACCTTCTTGCCAATCCCAATAGCTGGTAAACGCCTCTTCCTCTACGATTCCCCTTTTATATATATGGGACGCTGCCGCAATTTCCTTCACCAGCCAAACCATGTCTACGCCATCTTCATCATAATAAGGACGTTTGTACCAAAATTCACCCCGGGGGATATCCAGTGCACCCAGTGCTTTCAAGGTTTCAACGGGAATGTGGTGCATGTGGCCTGGACCGCCCGACTCTGAGACAAGCTTCAAACCATGTTTATTGCAGATCTCCTTCGCTTTCCCATAATGATTATGAATCATCAACTCGGAGTAGGTTTTCGACAAATCAAAGCGGAACGTTTCCTTGAGCGATTTATCCAAAAAATCCGGGTCGAAGATAGCGGGTAGCAATTTATGGATGGAATAGCCATTTAATGCCTGAAATTTATCCGGAAGGTTTTGGGTCCATGCAAAATCCTTGGCTTCATAGCTCGCTAAATAAAAGTATTTCAACGCGGTTTTGGAAAAGTCGCCGAGAGCCGGTTTGAGTTTGTCTACAAAATAATTTAGGTGCATTTCTGTCGCCAGCGAGTCAAAGTGGTCGATAATCGGGCCGGCCGAATAGGGAGAAGGACTGATCAGCTGCTCTCCTGAATTTGAACTGACAAACCGGTGGATTTCCCAATCGCCTTCCGGTGCCTCCCATGAAAGCAGGTCATTGCTACCATCAAAATAGGCTGTAACGTCAATCACCTGGGAAGTGTCCTGCAACGGCTGACTACCCGCCGGGACTGCTACTACTGCAACGTCCTCCCAATAGGCGGGTCGACCATCGGCACCGTATGTGATAGCCCGTGGATTTCCCCGATTGTCTACCTGAATGGACGGAAACGGCACCTTTACCGTTAAACTACCCGCTTTCCCATGCCTAACCAAGATTTTGGATTGGTAAAGTGTTTTGGCAGCGTGTTCAGGCTTCACCCAGCTTCCTCCGGCATTCCAACTGCTGGCTAGCCCCAATCCCACTTCCATATCCAGCTTACCCGCTTCTTCCACAGCGAAACAGATCGCTGCCACCGATGAATCACTCATAAAAGCAGGTCCAGCCGGAATGATCTTATTCGGGTCGCTCGCCGGGCGGATGCCTATTTCAAAGATGTCCACGCCGGAAATACCCGCGTCTTTCATGGCCCGGAGCTCCGCTTTGATCCGTACGCTGTCGGTGTATCCGTTTAACCACCACCAATACACTTTGGGCCACGCTGTCTGCGGAGGCTGCGCAAACCCCTCTTTCAGCGTTTGGGTTGAAATAGGTGATCGTCCAATGGGGTTATCGCAGGCATATGGAATAGTTAACCAATAGCCGACAAAGAGCATGCAGATTAATCTTTTCATCAGAAAATATTTTTGTTTAAATGTCTGATGGAACCTGCTTTTTCATCACCTTGCGTTAAGCGATGACATGGCAGGTTTCATTTCACACAATGCAACGTAACCGGACCTAATAATCCTGACTCCAATAACGGAGTCTCTGCCCAGGTCAATTCCCTGGACCCACGTTCTTTCAAATTTGTATTCGTAAATTTCTTCACACTGTTCAGGTCGCCGATAATCCGGTTCGACCAAGTATTCACCACGTCGATCTTTAGTGTATTTGTTCCTGCCGCCAATACCTCGGTCACATCATACCGATACGGAGGTGTCCAGGTAATTCCCAACGGTTTCCCATTCAGCCATACATCGGCCACTTTCGACACCTTTCCTAAATCCAGGTAAATACGACCGGATGTATCCCTGGAAAACGTAGTCTCAAAAGATTTTTCATAGCTAGCGGTTCCGGAATAATACTTGATTCCTTTATCTGCCGAAGCTGTCCAACTCACTAATTCAGGGAAAGTCACCGCATTGGGACCGCCCCATGCGGGGTCAAAACTTACCTTCCATTCTCCTTTCAGTGTGATGGGGTTGGCTTGCGTGATGCGTGCATCCGAAGAGATTTCTGCAAAGTCCTTAATTCGCGGTTTTCGGTCCGAATGCCGGAATTCCACGATAAATGCACCGTGGGGTGGAAACGTCAGTGGAACTTCAATTTGATCTTGCCACTGCCGAAATGCCGGTATGGCGTGTATTGCCCCATCAACCGGATCCCAAAGCGACGGGGCCTTGTGCTGCTGACGGAATAAACAGGACCGGGTGACCCATTCGTTGCGTGTGTTTCTGATAAAGTAGAAATCAACACCGTCTTTCGCGTAGTGGATAAAATCCAAAACCGGCCGGTCTTCCGTCATATAGTCCAGTCTCCTGGATCCTTTGTCCGGGTAATCGAAATCCGGCACGATACCTTTTGCCGTCAACGCGGCCGATACGTTTGAGCGATTGGCATCGGTAATCACGGCCCCTTGCTTACGGAGTTCCGCAATTTTTTTGTGTACGGCTTCGTTTTCTTCCGAAACATGCTCCATCGCCAGTACGCGGAAACGTGCGCCGTTTGCCAATGTCAGCCAGCCGTCGCGAAACGTCAGACTATCCAGCAGGATATCGGTATTGATGATTTCATAATCATATCCGGATCCCGCTGCAAACCGGGTATTTTTAGGAGCCGCGAAATTGGGCACGTCATCGCCATAGTAGTATAGCACGTCTGCTTGGAAATCAGCGGATTGAAAAACATACGAAATCCGGGACAGGTAATCGTTGAAGGGCTTTACTTTCGGCCACCACGTAACGCGATCGTTATAGTGCGTTCCCGCAGCATACACGATGCCTGGGTATCCCATGCCCGGTGGATTATGGGTGAATCCATGAATCACGGCACGGCTCATGCCCTCACAGAATGCCCGATCACCGATCGGCTTCATGTCTCCCGGTCCTTCCTGCCAATTCTGGAAACTGGTGAATGCCTCCAACTCAACGATATCATGTCCATAAATGCGCGACGCCGAAGCAATCTCTTTCACCAACATCAACAGGTCGACACGATCCGGGGCATACCGGGCATGGTTGATCCAAAATTCACCCCTTGGGACATCGAGCGCACCCAATGCTTTGAGTGCCTCTACGGGTACATTGTGAAGCGGTGGCCCAGGTCCACCGGACTCCGAGATCAATTTTAACCCGTATCGATTGGCAACCTCCCTCCCTTTCTTATAATGATTGTTAATCATTAGTTCCGAAATGGTCTTTTTCAGGTCATTCTGAAACCTTGCCTGCACATCCGGAGCAAACGCCGCCTCATCGAAAACCGCTGGCAACCATTTCCGGATATTGTATCCATTCAATCGCTGAAATTCGGCTGCCATCCGTTCCGTCCAAATCCGGGTACGCGCCTCGAAACTGGCCAGGTAGAAATTCTTTAATGCAGTTTCTCTCAAGTCTCCCAATTGGCTTTGCAAGCGACGGATGAAATACATGAAATGAGCTTCGGTAGCTTCCGCATCAAAATGATCGAGCATCGGCCCAACGGAATTGGGACTTGGCAAAAGCAATTGTTCGCCAGTATTCGAACAGACATACCGATGGATTTCCCATTCTCCTTTGGGTGCTTTCCACCGCACGAGATCTTGCGCCGTATCCAGGTAGGCGGAGACATCGATGATTTGGGCTGTATCCAGGAACCCGCCTTCCGGGGCGACCGGAATAGCAAGTACCGCAACTTCGCTATGGTATACCGGCTTACCAGCTGCGTTAAATTCGATCCGCTTTTCTTTTCCGTTTGCATCCTTGTTGCTTATGGTAGGAAATGGAACGGCGAATTCACGTTGACTACCCGACGAAGAAATCACCGTTTTCGACACATATAATGTCTTGGCCGCGTGTTTAGGTTTCACCCAGGTGCCTCCCGCATTCCAACTGCTGGATAAATTTAATCCGACTTCCAAATCCAGTTTTCCGGCTTCTCTTATGGCAAATGCAATATCAGCAAGTGATGAATCACTCATAAATGCCGGCCCGGCAGGTACAATCCCATCCGGGCGGAAGCCTATTTCAAAGATGTCAACCCCGCCAAGGCCCGCATTCTTGATTGCGTGGAGTTCCTCCTTGATCCGATCCCGATCGACAAAACCATTGAGCCACCACCAGTATACTTTTGGGCGGGCGCTTCCATCCGGATTTTTGAACGCCTTCTCGATGTTTGTCACATCAGCCGTTCCGGATTTCTTACCGCCGAATCCGCCAAATAAAAGTGGCAGCAATAGTGCAATAAAAAGTGATCCTCGTATTTTCATTTCAACTCTTACCAAGATACCACCAATGTACCGGTGACGTCCGTTAACAGAAAATAGTTACCCAGTTCGTCGTCCTTTCTTTCAAAACGAGCGTGTCCTTTCTTCCAAGGATAGCCGGCGTTCACATAGGCATGAAAATGCTGTTCATCCACGTCATCCGCAGCATAAACACGTACCGTTGCGCGATTCAATCCCGATACGCTGTATCGCTTTTTTATTCCCCGTTGGCCCGAATGCAATTCTTTATGCGAAACCATCCCTTCCCCTTGTTCGATAAATATCCTGCACTCCCTATTCCATGCTGTTGGCAGGGTGTACGTCGAACAGCTATCGGCTAAAACAGTTTCCAAGCCAAGTAACAAGGGAGCCCCCTGTTTGAACTTCATCCGTTGCCTGACCGTACTATTGGGATGATATCCCGAAAAAATAAATGCGTTGTTTGAGCGAGCGATAGTGAGTACCGGACTTTTTACTTCGGGCGACTGTTTATCGATTGCTAGGGTGGTACCGAACGCTTCCAATACATACCGGAGCAGGAGCGGACCCGTGAAATATTTTTCAGGATTGTCGGGCGTTAGCAGGCGCCCCCCGGTGAAGTTACTCGAATTGGTTCCCCGTACATAGGCCACCTGCCCTCCCTTCCATGCAGGATCAGACCGCACCCAAGCGGCGTCGCGGGTTTGTCCCTCTTGGGTAGCTTGTGCCAGCACCTTCGTATAAGGGTCCGCCGTATTGTTGACAACGGTCCGGAACCCGCCGCCACTGAAAAGTTCGCGGTGATTAAGTAGCCGTGGAAAATCGTTCTCCAATTGATCGGGCTGACGCTTGAGATCCACCGTAAATTCGCCCGACAAGGGGGTGTCATTTTTTAGATTGAGCAGCTCTCGGAATGAATCGCTGGAGTGGTCAACCGGACCAAATACGATCAGTTTGCCCCCTCTTTGAACGAATGAAATCAGGTCTTTTTCCAGGGATGACCCCGCATCCGGTGCAATGGTAACCAGCATGGATTCCTTGAAAAAATGAGGGGACCGTGCAACCACGGAACGGAATGAAGTAGTGGAGATGACGGTATTCAACGGAAATCCATTGTTGATCGCTTGCCGTACAAACCAATCCCCGTAGTAAACTTCCGGCAACCGATCGCGGTGGCCGTACGCCCAATCGTGGTATTCATCAAACGGATATACCCACACCAAGGGCCCCGGAGCCGTTGGTTGATCATATCTTGCTTTCAGAATGTGGGGTATCACTTCATCCGGCACCTGCGTAGGCATGTTGCCATACGTATCATCGATCGTCAAGAAACTCAGGTGGGTGGGCACAGCGACGTTGCCATTGCTGTCAATCCGGCTAACCGCCATAGGCAAATAAATATCGTGTGGCTCCCGCCCGTAGCGATCCAGCCACGGACTATTCAGCCACCAGGGATCGTGCGTATAATACCGGAACAGAAACCGGTTGTCGGGCAACTCGGCCATGCGCGACATGTAACCGACCAACTCAAGACCGAAATCGCCGTCGAGCGCTGCCCAGGGAGAGTTCGGCGGGGGCAGCATATTGAAACCACCGTCGTAGATCGCCCGCAGGTCGACTGCATCCCTTGCCAGATCGGCACCCACCGACAGGTTCGTGCCACGCGTCTGGATCGGAAAATCCGGGCATTCCTCCCGAAACAGTTTCCAAAATCCCAGCACTTTGTGGGAGAACTCCGCCAATTGATCCTGCCGAAATCCTTTCCCATCAAATATAGCACCGGTAGACGACCAGCCCTCAGCACCGAAGCCGAAACCGTTGCTGAACCAGATAAAATCAAAAGCCAGGTCCGTCAAAAAGTGCTGGCTTTGCCTGCCAAAGAACGTTCCAAACGGTGTTTGATCGGGTATACCGGTTGGAAATCCAGCATATTTGTCTCGATCGCCGTTTAGCATGGCGTAACAGTTGACAAAGGTTTTATGTCCCATGGCATTACCACCCAGGATCTCCGGATGTTTCCGGTATTTGAATTCCGACTTAGCGAACTCCGGCCCCGGATCGAAAGTCGCCCCAACTTGGATTGGTTTACCCGTAACCTGCCGGCCTTCTTCTTTCAATACCTGAATGATGAATCGTAAATCGCCATAGGTAAACTTCGGCGGATTGTCCACATAGAGAAATGCCCGCTCGTGAATCGATAATTCCTCCGGCCCGGATCCCACCTCATGCTCGGTATTGGGATTTCCCATATAACGTGCCCACTCCAGTGGCTGCCCCATCCTACCTTCGTAGTCAAGAATTTCCGATCCATCGCCGGTCCAGAGCATGATGGAAACCGTATCGGCATGCCGCAATAAAGACTGCCATTGCACAAACATTTCTTTAGCGACGGTCCGTATGTAAGCCTTTTCATTGATCTTAAAGGGCTTCAGTGACGCCTCCAGCGTAATGTTGTTGAACGGCTTCCCCGCCAATGTTTCCAGCTGATATTGACCATGGGCTTCCAAGGACAGGAGCAGTCCGATCAATACCCATCCCGTAAGTAATTTAATAGTCTTCATTTTGGGTAAGATCATCATTTAATTCGATTTCAGCGAGCGGAATAGGGAATAATAACTCATATTCTTCCACTGAAAAATTCTGATTCTTACCCGCGTAATAGGCATTCACCACTTCCCGGGTGTGCCCGCTACGAAGCAGGTCAAACCACCGATGTCCTTCAAATGCAAATTCCACCCTTCGTTCATTTTCGACGGCTTGTGCACAGGTCTGCTTGTCCAAACCGTCCAAGTCACCCAATCCTACGCGATCCCGCACTTTGTTGATCTCGGCAAGCGCGTCGTCCGTTCGGTCAAGACCATTCAATGCTTCCGCATACATCAGTAGCACATCCGCGTACCGGAGTACCGTAAATGTTATGGCTCCGTCGGATGTTGCTACGGCATCCCAGTCGACGAATTTCATCGCATATCTGGCATACGTCTTGTTTCCATTGATAAGCGGTACGGAATCCTTCACGGACACCTCTTTTCTTCCATCCCCTTCTTCATAGGCGTTAAACAGATTTAATGAAGGCGTAATGCGTCCCGACCCTTGCAGGTTATTTGGAAAAATCGCCATGCTGGTAATCGCTGGTGTGAACAATGCAGAATAATTGTTGCCAAGATCGCGCCCTCTCAGGTATTGGATTTCTAAAATTGACTCTTCCAAATTGTTGTTACCTTCCGAAAACAACGCTCCGTAATCCGCATGCAGTCGGTATTGTCCGGCGGTTATTACCTCGCTCAGCTTCGCTGCCGAAGCATCAAAGTTACCTTGAGTCAGATAGACCTTGCCGAGCAGGGTTTTCACAGTACCGATAGATGCCCGTGTTTTATCGCCATTAAGGGTGGAAGGAAGGAGCGATTCCGCACTTGTCAGATCATCAACGATTACCTGATATACAGTTTCAATTGGTTTTCGGGTTAAATCGGCTTCAGCAATCTGTTCGGGGCTTGAAAATTCCGCTGCTGTGACGGGTACCTCACCGAATAATTGGACCATGTAGAAGTAACTGAATGCGCGCAGGAACTTGGTTTCGCCAATGATTTTATTTTTTGCCTGCTCGTCGAACTCAATGTTTTCAATTCGGTTCAAGATCGTATTGCATCGCGAAATGGTCCGTAAGCAGGTATTCCATATTCCCCGCACCGTACCGTTTGTTGAAGTGAGCGCATTCTGCTCGAACTGCATTTCATCGGTAGAGGGAGAAGTCCAGTGAATTTCTGCGTTATCGGTCCGTAATTCCGCCGCATAGAGAATGGCACTGCCGCTGTATAAACCGCGGAAACTGCTATAAGCGCCCAGCAATGCACGTTCAAAATCATTTTGATTCTGATAAAAGCTGTTGTTGCTGATCTGGTGCTCCGGATTTAATTCCAAAAAATTGTCACACGCGCTCAGACTGGCGGCAACAATTAATATCGAAGCTAAAATATGTTTTTTCATCACCTTGCTAGTTTTGTTTAGAAGTTTACCCGTAGTCCCAATGTGTACGTCCGTGGATTCGGATACGCGAAGAAATCGACACCGGTCATCCCAATATTGTCTCCACCGGTACCACCTTCGGGGTCGTAGCCAGGATAATCGGTGAATGTGAAAAGATTGGTTACATTTCCGAATACCGAGAGGCTCTGCAACCGGATCCGATTGGCGACAGCCGCGGGAAAATTATACGCTAAATTTACATTTCGGACTCTGATAAAGGATCCATCGAACAGGTACTTCGTGGTGCCTGCGCTAAACCCGAAAGCATAATCGTTTCGGATGGCTCTTGCTATCTGTCCGGATCCGGATTGCTCCGGGGAACGCCATCTGTCGGCCACGATGGCCAATTGATTCTGAACGCCGGCGGCGTTTAACGACACCTCACCCCCTTGGAAGTACATGTCGTTTCCATGGGAAGCGTAGATATCGACACTGAGTGACAGGTTTTTATACGAGAAATTGTTCCCGAATCCCCAGGTAAACTTTGGCCAAGGGTTTCCCACTATCATCCGATCTGCCTGCGTGATGTTTCCGTTTCCATCTGCATCCTGAAACCGGTAGTCGCCCGGTTGTACCTTCGGATGCTGGATCGGGTTTGCGGCTACTTCTTCTGCCGTTTGGAAAATACCGAGAATATTCAACAGGCGGAAGCTGGCAATCGGATAACCGACTTCGGCGACCTGATAACTGGACGTGCTTAAGCGTGCACTTTCGGTATTCAGTTTCAGTACTTTGTTCCGGTTGAAGCTGATGTTGAAATTTGAACTCCAGTTGAAGTGTTCTCCTACGATATTTCCCGTATTCAATGCAAACTCCAACCCTTTATTTTCGAGCTCCCCTACATTCTGCACCGACGACGAGAAACCAGAAGCCGCGGGTAAGGTGACCGAAAGCAGCAGGTCTTTTTTATGGCTTCTGTATGCATCGGCTGTCAATACAATCCGATTGTTAAACAATGCGAGATCTACTCCCAGATTGGTTTGATAAGATTTTTCCCAACCCAACCGATCATTGGCCAAACTGGATGGAGAAATACCCGAGATTACCTGCCCATTTGATACGATGGGTGAAATACCCAAGAGTCCCAAACTTGCATAATTCCCGATCAGGTTATTTCCGGATACCCCATAACTCCCCCGTATTTTCAAATCATTGATCGCTGTGACATCCTTCAGGAACGCTTCCTCTGAAATTCTGTAGGCCAAAGAAAGGGAGGGAAAGGTTCCCCATTTGTTGGTTGTTCCGAACCGGGAGCTACCATCTCTCCGCAGCGTACCCGTAATCAAGTATTTGTCGGCAAATGAATAGTTAAAGCGGGCAAACCAGGAAAGCATGGACCATTGGGTCATATAGTCGGTTCCCGAAGAAACGATCCCGGCAGCTAAATACGGTACATCATCTGTTGGGAAATCGGTCGCACCGGCCTGCAAGATATCGTCTGTATTTTTCTGTGCCGAAAACCCGACAAGCGCATCAATGTCGTGTTTTTCGTTTATCCGCTTACGAAAGTTCAAGGTATTTTCATTCAGCCAATTAATGGCATTGATCCGCGTCACCCCGGCGATGGCCGCCCCGGTACGGCTGGTTGCCAAGCCAATTTTGGACGACTTCCACAATCGGGTTTGATTACCGGTATAGTTAACCCCAATGGAAGACTTAAGCGTCAATCCGTCCAATATGCGGTATTCCAAGTAATTATTCGTGAATACATTGGCATTCTTCCGCTTATCGGAAAACTCGTCTGCGATCAATAAAACATGCTCGACGGGTATCCCCAGTACGTCCGAAAATTCGGAATAGTATTCGCCGTTTTCATCGTAGACTGGAATGGTGGGGTCGCTCGCAACAGCCGCAGAAATCAAGCCCCGATACTGCAGGTGCCCTTCGGCCCTCGCCACATCGGCATACGAATAGTTTCCGGCTACCGAAACACCGAGCTTGAGCCGGGAAGTAAGATCGACATCAAGGTTTGTCCGAAAGTTGAATTTATTAAAATCCGACCCAATAATGATTCCGTTCTGATCCATATACCCGCCCGAAACAAAGTATCGGATCCCGTTTCTATTTCCGGTAGCAGACAATTGATAATTCTGCACGAGGGCCTGCCTGAAAATCAGGTCTTGCCAATCCGTACCATACCCATTGTCGGCAAACTGCTCCGGATTGCGAAACGCAGGTTTAACATATTGCCCGGTTCCCCTTACGTCGTTAGGATCCGAAGCATTCCCCCCTGCAAAAACCCAGGCATTATCCCGGCCATCCGCTACAAATTCGGCATACTGCCGGGGAGTCATCAAATCAAGTTTTTTCTGTATTTCCTGCAAGCCACTTGAATGCTCAAAATTGATGGTTGACTGGCCGTATGTACCCCGTTTGGTATTGATGATCACCACGCCGTTCGCACCCCGGGATCCGTAAATAGCGGTAGCGGAAGCATCCTTTAATATTTGGATGGACTCGATATCCGCTGGGTTGATGGTGCTTAATGGGTTTACACGGGTGACAGAACTTGCATCGATCGCTCCATCGACTGAGTAGGATCCTGACGCATATCCGCTCAGGTTGGATCCACCACCGCCTGTGCCGATTGCGTACCCATCCACTACATATAGCGGCTGGTTACCGCCGGTAATGGAATTGACGCCTCGGATTAATACATTTACGTTTCCCCCGGGTGCGCCGGAAGTCTGCGTAATCTGCACGCCCGCTACTTTGCCTTGCATCATCTGGTCAAAACTATTTGCCGCAGCTACGGGAACCAGGTCTTTTGCCGTCAAATTAGTTATGGAACCGGTTACATCCTTTTTTCGCTGCGTACCATACCCGACAACCACCACTTCCTCCAGTTGCTCTTCATCGGAAACCAACGCGATTGCTAACGATTTCGAATCGTTAACGGTAATGGTTTGTGTCACATATCCGGTGAAAGACACGACCAATGTGGCCGGAATAGAAGCCTGGATACTAAACCTCCCGGCATCGTCTGTTTGGCCAGCCTGATTCGTTCCTCTTATGCTGACAGTAGCGCCCGCCAGCGGCGAACCGTCGGACGAAGCAGCGACCTTGCCCTGAATGACGGTGGGCTGGGACGATTGGCCAATCGCCAAATGGACGGGTAGCAGCAAGCTGCCCCACAACGCGACTATCCAACATCCGGCTAACTTGAATTTGGAATAAGACATCATAATCTAAAATTAGTTAATGGTTATAATTGCTGTTATTCATCTCCTTTATTCGGTCACTACGACTACTTCCACGCCGAGATATTCTCCTATTTTCCGAATGGTATCGGCGTGATGCCCCACTCCCAATGCAAAATGGTGTGTGGGTCCTTCTTTCATCCAGCGATAGAGAAAAGTCCGGACATCGGGCTCGAAATAACCCCGTGTGTTCGTATTTCCCGTGGGTGGAATCGGACCAGCTACCGACTGACCTTGTGCGACAATAAATTTGAACTTACCGTTGTACGTGGAGTTAATGCTCAGCATGGTTATCGGCCCCTCTTTAATTTTAAATTCGACACTCGCACCGGAACCGTATTTCCCATGGTACTTTTTAAGACTGCGCAGTACGGGCTTGCCTTCGGCGATCGCGATATTATGCGGACCATCGTGTCCTACCAAGACAAAATCTTCTAGAAAATCAACGGGATGGAATTCTGCAAAACTTCCCCCTATTTCCAACCGATCCATAATCAGCATCGCGATGCATGTTTTCAAATCAGATTCGCCGCACATGGGAAATCCGCGCGACGTCAGGAGGGAATTGCCGACAATCAGGTTTGACATGACCAATCGGGTATCGCTATTTTCAGGACCTTCATAGTAATAAGCAAGCCCATCCAACTGTTTCTCCGCCACAAAGCGTTCCAGTGCCACAGTTATACGTGCTGCAGTTTCCAGATCACCATCCGTTAATTTTTCGGATATCGGGTCGGATACCGGCTCAGGCGTATCAAAAAAACCGAGAATATCCTCTTTGATACGATCTGAGGCAGTTTGATCGACCTGCTGGTATTGGGTCACAATTTCGTGCGCTTCGCATTGGAGGATATGCGCACCGAAAAACGCGGTTAGCATGGTCGAATCCGAATGCATATCCAACATCGATTCAATGGGATGTCCGATATGACCGATCCGTGCCGTTCGAAGATCATGCAATACCCGGGCGATCCGGCAGTACTCCGCAATTTTTTCTTCGGCAACTGCGTCGTCGTATAAGGTTCCGATAATCATGTCTGGCACCCGCTTGCCCATGCGGGCAGCCACGCCTGCAAACTCAGGAAGTGCGCAGATGTCATCATTGTATAGCTGCATATAGGTGGAAGCCCGGCTGTAGTCCATCGCCTTGTCGGGTTGCAATGCCACCAGCACAATGGGAATATCGATGCTCTTAATGACGATCCCGAAGGTATTGGAAGTTGCGTAGGTGAGCATGTCACAAAAAATAAGGTCAAGGTCACCCGCCTTTAAACGGGGGACAAGCTCATAGGCTGCCTGCACATTGTCTACCAATCCAAAGTCCACGATCGTCACATCCTGATGCTGCAATTTCTCAACGAACACACGTTGTTTTTCGAGCATCGCCTCCCGCAGTCCATCAAATTGTGCCCAATATTTGTAATAGGCCACCCCAAAAACACCAATTTTGGGTTTAGATCTATGTTGGGTATGCCCCACACCTCCGTTTGCTACACTGTTAGAAGAAGTCATATATTGTTTTTAAAAAAAAATACTTAACGCACTAAGTTAAATTGAACAAAAATTTTTAGCCACCATGATGCCCGTCAACTAATGCTGGCCTCGGCATGCCGATTTGCCGGATAAATAGCACCAAAATGAGAAACCCTAACGGGTACATGACACCGGAAGCGATCCATAGCGGAGTATATCCCATTGACGTGACCACCCATCCGATCAAGGGGTTCACAACCAATGCCGACAACGCTCCAGCTGTGCCCGATAATCCCACCACGGTCGAAGTGGCTGCTGCGCCGAACGTATCCGCTATGGATGTGATGTAATTGGTGATCCAAAAGCCATGGGCAAACGTAACCAAGCTCATCAAGCACACGGCCAGCTCAACCGACGACACAAATGCAATGGCTGGCGCGACCATCGTCAACAAAGCAGCCATGCCCATCACGGTCTTTCTACCCCTGTCGATACTGAATCCCAACCTGTTAATCAATCCATCCGACAGCCATCCACCTAGTATATTCGATATGCCGAGCGCCAAAAAGGGAATCCAAAATAAATTGCCAATGGCTTCATAAGACACGCCCCGTTCGGCACTTAAGTACTTGGGAATCCAAAACATCAAAAAGTATAATACCGGATCCAATAGGAACCTGATCACAATAAAGGCTCTTACTTCCTTGATTTTGATGAGGTGTGCCAACGGAAACACACGGTGCTGAACCGGGTTTTCCGCATTTGCACGGGGAGCTGCTCTTCGGTGTCGATTCGGTAGTAAAAGCCACAGGACGACCCAAACGATGCCAATCAAACCTGGGATTACGAAACTCCACCGCCAACCGTGCGCGTTGGAAATCCAAATGGTTAGTGGCGGTGCGATCACCGCGCCAATCGCCGATCCCCCAATCGCGATACCGTTGGCCAACGCCCTTTCCTTCTTGTCAAACCATTCGTTAACAGCCTTCGCCGCTCCCGGGAAGCAACCGCCTTCACCCACGCCCAATAGGAACCTGAATGCAGCCATTTGATGGAAACCGGTCATGATGCCGTGCAGTACGTTCGCTACAGACCAGACGCCGACAGATGCTGCTAACCCTATTTTTCCGCCATAGCGATCGATCAGCCATCCACCTAACGTAAACATCAGGGCGTATCCCACTAGGAAACTGGTATTGACCCATCCGTATTCTACATCTGTCAACCCAAAAGCTTTTTCGATTTCGATGATCGCAATCGACAATACCTGCCTATCCAGGAAACTAAGCCCTGTCGCGATAAACAGCATCCAGACTACAAACCACCGAAGTTTAACAGATCTCATAATTGGTTAACGCACTAAGTTTATAAAAGCAAACATAAAAACCTTTCGCCTTATTACCAAAATAAATTGTATTTTTATTTGCATCTTTCTATTTCATACGGAATAACACAAAAAAACACGCTATAATTGCACCATTAACTTTGTGCGTTAATAATAAAAAGCCGAAGAATGACAAAGGACACCTCAAATAAATTCACGACGATCAGCCAAGATATTATCGAACGGATACGGAATGGGGAATACCTGCCGGGCGATAAGATTCCGTCTGAAAACGAAATCATCCATCGCTATCGGGTTAGCAACACCACGGCACGGAAAGCCTTGCTGGAGATTGAGTTAAAAGGGTGGGCAAAACGCATCAAGGGTAAAGGGACGTTTGTGCTCAACCGAACCGAAGACAGGCATTTACTCCGTACATTAGGTTCCGTCATTGATACGCGAACGGGTTTCCACGAAAAACTGAGGGCAGAAGGTTTTGAACCTCACAATTTCATCTTAGAGAAAACCATTTTAAACGAAGGAGTATCGTCTGAAATCGGAGGGAAACACCACATCATTGAGGGACCGGTACTGAAAGTCCACCAGCTCCGCTACGCGAATGAAGTTGTAATGAAAGACGAAACCAAATACATATCCCTGGAACTGTGCCCCAAAATCCAATTGCTACCCACTGAGGTTTCGTATTTCAAAATCTATGAGGAAAAATACCACCTCACCATCGCCGATGTAATGCAGACATTGAGTGCAGAAATTATGGCTCCTGACGATTCCGAAAATCGGTTCGAAACCGCTGAGACCATTCCTGTCTTCGTGCTGGACAGCGCCGTGATCACCCAAACAAACCAAACGGTGGAACTGGAAAGATCGTTTTACCGCGGCGATAAATACCGGTTTGCGATCCACGCCAACCCGAAGTTTTGACGTCGCCGGCTTATTTATTCGCTTGTTTCGTGGCAAACCGGTAAGTTTGCAGGGAAACAGTTTATACAGATGAAGATCATTGCCATTGGCCGCAACTATACCGAACATGCAAAGGAGCTCCATAACCCAATACCGGAAAAACCGGTCATCTTCCTCAAGCCGGATACGGCTGTATTGAAAGATAACCGGGACTTTTATTATCCGGACTTCTCCAAAAACATCCACCATGAAGTGGAAGTCGTGCTGCGGATCTGCAAAGAGGGAAAACACATCGGCGCGAAATTTGCATCCACCTACTACGATGCCATCGGGCTGGGAATCGATTTTACCGCGAGGGACATTCAGCAGCAGCATAAAGAGAAGTCGCTGCCCTGGGAATTGGCTAAAGCGTTTGATGGATCAGCACCCGTCAGTGAATTGCTTCCGAAAGAAACATTCGATGATGTGTATGATCTGACTTTCCGGCTGGATAAAAATGGAAAGACCGTGCAACAAGGCAATACACGCGACTTATTGTTCTCGTTTGAAGACATACTGGTTTTTGTGTCTCAATACATCACGCTACGCAAAGGGGATCTCATTTTCACCGGCACACCTGCGGGCGTAGGCCCGGTAGCTGTGGGAGATCTATTGGAGGGATTTATCGGCGATCGGCAGCTATTACGTTTTTATGTAAAATAATATCGGAGATTTCATGAGGTACATTTTCGCTTTTGTAGCTATTTATACATTGGTCATTCCCGATGCGGGCGCACAGCTTCCGCTTATCAAAACCCGTGAATATCCGACGGGTTACTTCCGGAGCCCGCTGGCCATTCCCCCTCAGGCGTCAGGCACCTTCGGCGAACTGCGTTCGACACATTTTCACGCTGGCGATGACTACCGTACCCAGCAGCGAGTGGGCCTTCCGATCTTCGCGATAGCCGACGGTTATGTTTCGCGGGTACGCGTGCAGATTGGCGGGGGCGGAAATTCGGTTTATATCAATCATCCCAACGGCTATACGAGCGTATACCTGCATATGCAGGAATTCAGCGCTCCGTTGGCAGCGATCGTCAAGGCAAAGCAATACGAACTAAAGCGCTTCGACGTAGACATACCGCTTGATGAAAGTGCCGTCGTCTTAAAAAAAAATGACCGCATCGGCCTATCGGGCAATACGGGCAGTTCTCAAGGACCACACTTACATTTTGAAATCCGGGATACAAAAACCGAAGCCCCGCTCAATCCGCAACTATTCGGTTTGCAATTTCCCGATAACATTCCACCGACCATACGGGGCATTACAATCTATGACCTGGCAAATGAGCCCTTCAGCGAACACACTCCGCGTAGGCATCTCTCGCTTACCGATAAACAAACCATTCCGGTAAATGGCCGATTCGGTGTAGGTATCAACACCGTCGATCGACACAACGGCACCTCGTTCAACAATGGCGTATATTCCATCGAACTCCTTCTGGACGGCCAACCCATCAGCACGGTGCTCTTTGAGGAACTGTCGTTCGAAACCTCGGGCTCCATTCATTCTTATATTGACTATCCCTATTACATCCTAAAAAAGACCCGGGTGCAAAAGAGCTTTAAGGACCCCAATAATCCCGTGAATATTTTTCATTTTCTTGAAGGAGATGGAAGCATCACGCTGACCGATGAACAAGAGCATAGCCTCACCTACCGTGTACGCGATGTCCATGGTAATACCAGCACACAGGTAGTCAAGGTACGGAACACGTCCTCTTATACACCGGTACGACCGCGAACTACGGGCACGGCAATGTTTCGTTACGACCAGGAGAATCACTATGCCGCCGAGCATCTTGAAGTGGCCATGCCCACAGGGGCCTTATATGATCACTTACATTTCAACTACCACCAGGGAGCACGTCCAACCGATGGGTACTCAATGCTGCAGCATGTGCACAACCGCTTCATCCCCCTATTCAAAAGCTATGAACTTAAAATAAAGCCTGACGAAACGTTGACGGACGCATTAAAGCCAAAAGCAATTATTGTCGATATCGAAAAAAGGTCGCAAGGAGGTAATTTTGACAATGGCTGGGTCCGTACGAAGACAAGGTCTTTTGGGAGCTTCTATGTAACGGTCGACACGGTACCGCCCACGATCCAACCGCAAAACATCAGTGAAGGCAAGGATATGGGCGCTATAAACCGGGTTAACTTCAAGATTTTCGATGACCTATCGGGTATCCAGTCGTTCAATGGCTACATTGACGACCAATGGGTGTTAATGGAATATGATTCGAAATCACGTTCCCTTTGGCACGTATTCGAGGGCGGCCTGGAGAAAGGGAAGCATCAGTTCCGACTGGAAGTTGTAGATTGGAAGGACAATCGGAGGACATACGAAGCAAACTTCGTCAAATAATAACCGTAAAAATTTAACTGTAACGATCGAATGACAAAACTCAACGTGGGAGATAAAGCCCCTGCCATCACCGCAAAAAACCAGTATGGAGAAACTGTTTCGCTGGCAGACTATCAAGGAAGAAAAATCATCCTCTATTTCTATCCAAAAGACAATACGCCTGGTTGTACTACCGAAGCCTGCAATTTCCGCGACAATTATCAATCGCTCCTGGCCGACGGTTTTGAAGTAATCGGCGTAAGTGTCAATACAGAGCGTTCACACCGAAGTTTTGCCAAGAAATTCGACCTTCCCTTTAATCTACTGGTGGACACCGATCAGAAAATCGTCAACGACTATGGTGTCTGGGGCGAAAAAATGCTGTTCGGAAGAAAGTACATGGGCACGTTGCGCACCACATTCGTGATTGACGAGCGAGGCATCATCACGCACATTATCGACAAAGTGGATAATGAACGCGCTTCCCAGCAGGTCCGTGAACTACTGGCCCGTCACCAGTGAAACGGATACTCTTAATCGTCACAGGGCTTCTATTGCTGATCGTAACAGCAACATGGGCATATTGGGCGTACCGTCAATACCGTTCGTACCAAACCCCGATTCCAGCAGAAGCCTCTTCAATTATCCGAATTGGTGTGGATGTCCTAACGGTAGATCTAGCTTGGAATGCACTGTGGAACCGCGATTATTACCATGAAAATCAACCGGACAAACCTACCGGATTCGACCGTGAGACCTGGTCACATACCGGAATCGCTGTTCCGGCTAATATATTTTTATATCAGCTTAACCGGTCTGAACAGGATGCCACCGCCGAGGTGTATTTTGGCTCCCTCCCGCTTACCGACAGTTCGGAGTTCTCGAGGTGGCTAAGCGAACAACCGACCTTGCGCGTCGAGCAAGATTCGCTGGGAACGTTTGTGTATTCCGAATACGTACTGGCGGAATATGACGCAAATCGGGTCTTCTTTGCCCTATCTCCGAAAAAAATCGCGTCAGCCCTACCTGGAATTCGAAAAAGCGTGCATACCTTGATGACATCCAACACCCGGTCAACCGTTAGTGAAGACCGATTCCCCGGCATCCGGAAGTCAAGCGGACATGTTGCTGTGATGGGTGAGCATCCAACGACGATTGAATTTAAAAACGGGCGGATCGTATTTTCCGTCATACATGCGTTGGGAAATCCGTCAACGGCCGAAGCTGTCAAACCCCAATTCCCCGATTCCAACACCGCGAGTCTCTGGATTGCCGGTATACCGTATTCCCTGGCGAACAAAACATTCGAAATCGGGCCCTATACATTGCATGGAGACAGTCTGCTCAAATATGACCAAGGCAACCTAATCATGGAATGGAAGGGTAGTGTGACCCAGCAAGACACGATCATTGGCTATGATTACGACGAAGATTTCAATATGTTGGAACGCAAGGAAGTCGTTGAAAAACCCGTACCGGAAATTTACCTATCCATTGCCGCCAAAGAGGGTTTACTTAACTACCTGCACGCCCAACGGATACTTGATCCACAGGGATTAAATAAGGAGGTGATGCCACTGTACCAGGTAGGCGTAACCCTTGTTCCCGGCGGTTTTCTGCAATTCTACACAGCAGACCATTATTCGGATATTCCCGAACAGCGCAGCGCCACTTCTGACGCGCTGTATCTACGGGTTAATTTTGGAAGTATGGACACCACTTCGATCTCGTCTGCATTTACACCTTATCTTCGGTATTTTGACTATCTGGAAGCGTCAGGTCAGCGTATTGACGGAGGAAAGATCGCTACCAAAGGAACGCTTCGTATGCGCAATGCACAGATCAATAGTCTTACGCAGCTCGTCAGTGCACTGCAAAGTGCTCCTTAAACTGATTTTTCAGGATTGGGATTCGCCATCCAACTGCGCCAAAATTGCACTCCTTCTTGCAATGTGAGCAAACGATACCACTTTATGCTCCTGCTCCAAGGTATCGTAGATGACCACTACTTTCTCCCAAATCGTACGCCGTTCCTTCGAATCGCCATTCAGCGTACCCAATACATCCAAAAAATCGGCCAATAGTCCAAGTTCTTCCGGTTTCAATCCTTCCTTTTTGAATCGTTGAATGAACACATTGGCCGGGGTTTCCAGTAAATCCGTAATACTCGTACCGAAATATTCCCCCAGTACCTCCTGTAGCGTAGACAAGGCTTGAGCATCCTGCCGTTCTTCAATGAGTCGCTTTACTTTGGCCAAGGTATGGCTCAATTGCTGCATCTGTGCAGTTAATGAATCTCTTTTAAGCATTTTTTTATAGTTGGCCTTCCGTCACATATCCCAACATATATTCCTGGAATTTTTCATAATATACCTTAAACAATTCTTTTCTGTTGGGAGCATCCAACTCCAGGAACAACACGCCCTGATCCTGAAAATCAAAGGGCTGAATGGTCATATTATCTTTAAATGAAACCCCTTTATTCCCTTGCAATTTATACACGGCCTCTTTTGCACACCAACACGCATATAGCTTTTCGATGTGGTTGTTTCCGATAACCTCCAATTCTTCCGGTTTCATGAATTTATCCGCGATGCGCAGAATTTTCGGCTTCACCAATTCCAGATCAATGCCGACCTCGCCATCATCGCTCATCATCACGGCAGCATAATCGAAGGAGTGTGTGAGTGAAATCCGCTGCGGAAAATTCGCTAGGTAAGGTTTTCCGTTCTCGTCAGACGGGCAGTTGATATAACCGGGTGTATTCAGCATTTTCCGCAGCAACACGCGGGTGGCTAACCAATGTAATGTCCGCTTGCCTTTGTTTAAACCGCTAAGCACGGCCCGTTCGCGTTCATCCAGTTGCAATCGACCGATTAGGTCTTCTGCGGATTCTTCGATGCGCCAGATCGCAAAGCGGACTTTGTTATCCAACTCACGTAAATATACTAATGCCATGTAGTCAAACTTAGCGAAAATTGCATTTTTTCACAAATGCAATTTTATCGGCCAATTAATCCATTATCTTTGGTGCGATGATTTGTGAAATCGAAAATCCAACATGATCTTATCTGATAAACGCATACTCGAAGAAATTGACAGGGGTTCCATCATTATTGAACCATTCCGACGGGAATGCCTGGGTACCAACTCATACGATGTCCATTTGGGAAAATACCTGGCTACGTACAAAGACCGCGTGCTGGATGCTAAAAAACACAACGAAATTGTGCATTTTGAAATTCCCAAAACCGGGTTTGTGTTGGAGCCCAACACGCTGTATCTTGGCGTAACGCTCGAGTACACCGAAACGCATAATCATGTACCGTTTTTGGAAGGTAAATCCAGCACGGGGCGCCTGGGCATCGACATTCATGCCACGGCCGGAAAAGGTGATGTCGGGTTTTGCAACACCTGGACGCTGGAAATCTCTGTTGCCCAACCCGTCCGGGTCTATGCGGGGATGCCCATCGGCCAATTGATTTACTTCAAAGTGGAAGGGGATATCGAGACACGTTACAACACCAAGGGTAATGCCAAATATAACAATAAGACTACCCGCCCCGTTGAGAGCATGATGTGGAAGAATGAGTTTTAATTATTCCCTCCAAACTCCATCAAATAGGCTTTCAGAAATTCATCGATTTCTCCGTCGAGCACTGCTTGGGTGTTGGACGTCTCGACGTTGGTGCGAAGGTCTTTCACCAGTTTATAGGGATGCAGCACGTAATTTCTGATCTGTGAGCCCCATTCGATCTTCTTCTTGCTCCCTTCGATTGCAGCCGTGGCTTCTTGCCTTTTCCGCATCTCGATTTCATACAATTGCGATTTCAGCAATCGCAGCGCATTCTCTTTATTCTGTAATTGGGAACGGGATTCCTGGTTTTTGATGATGATTCCCGTGGGCTTGTGGTGCAGTCGCACGGCGGTCTCAACCTTGTTTACGTTTTGCCCGCCCGCTCCGCCAGACCGGAAGGTATCCCATTCGATGTCCGCATCTTTTACCTCAATTTCGATATTGTCGTCTACCAACGGATAGACATACACGGAAGCAAAGGAAGTATGCCGCTTGGCGTTGGAATCAAACGGAGAAATCCGGACAAGTCGGTGCACCCCGTTTTCCCCCTTCAGATAACCATAGGCAAAGTCGCCGGAAAACTGCAACGTAACGGTTTTAATGCCTGCCACATCTCCCTCTTGATAATCCTGCTCGGTCACCTTATAACCGCTGCTTTCGCCCCACATGATGTACATGCGCATCAGCATACCCGCCCAATCGCAACTTTCTGTACCGCCGGCGCCCGCTGTAATTTGCAATACCGCATCCAACTGATCTTCTTCGGCACTTAGCATATTTTTAAACTCCAATGCCTCGATTTTCTCCAACGCGCTATCGTATTGCTCCCGAAGGTCCGCTTCGGATGCATCCCCAGCCTGGTAAAATTCAAACATCACCACTGCATCATCTACAGCCGCCGCCACTTCGTCAAAATGGTCGGTCCATATTTTTTTGCTTTTAATGGATTGCAGCGTTTTCTCGGCCGCTTTGGAATCATCCCAGAAATTGGGCTGTAAGGTAACGTCCTGCTCTTTTTCTATCTCAGCTTTTCGTGCATCAATGTCAAAGATGCCTCCTTAGGGAAGCTGTTCGATCCCTCAAGTCCTGTATCTGTTCCTTGGTCATGGGGGCAAAGGTAAGGAATTTGATGAGAATTGTACATCACAACAATTTTATCTAAGTTTGGCCGCAATGACCACGCGCGATAAGATCTATTTCGCTTCCGACTTTCACTTGGGAGCACATCCCCGTTCAACAACGCGCGAACGGGAATCGCGCATTGTCCGATGGCTGGATTTCATTAAGGTAGACGCCGCCGAGCTGTACCTGATGGGAGACATCTTCGACTTTTGGTTTGAATATGCTACGGTCGTACCGAAAGGCTACATCCGCTTTCTGGGCAAACTGGCGGAGCTGGCAGACTTGGGTGTGAAAATCTCACTTTTTAAGGGCAACCACGACATGTGGATGTTCGGCTACCTAAAAAACGAGTTGGGAGCCGAAATCCTGGATAACGAACTGATCCTTGAGCGGGGCGGGAAAACATTTTATCTGCACCATGGCGACGGATTGGGTCCGGGCGATGGCACCTACAAACTGCTGAAAAAAATCTTTCGCAGCCGTTTCTGCCAATGGCTATTCGCCCGCCTGCACCCCAACCTCGGAATCGGTATTGCGCAGCGATGGTCTGCGCACAGCCGTATTGCTTCCGGCGGTCAGGAGAAATTCCAGGGCGAGGACAAAGAATGGCTGGTTATCTACGCCAAGTCTCTCCTGGAAAAGCAACGTTACGACTACTTCATTTTTGGGCACCGCCATCTCCCTTTGGAAGTCAATCTGCCCCAAGGCAGTAAGTACATCAACTTAGGGGAGTGGATAAACTACAACACCTATGCGGTGTTTGACGGGATACAGTTGACATTGCGTCAGTGGGAATCTTAGTTTCAGCATGGATATCCACACCATCATATCCGGCATCGCTCCATTGCCCCTCACTTCCGCTCATAGCCTGACGGCAATTGTCCACCCCATCACTTTACGCAAGGGCCATTTACTCTTCCGGGCCGGCAAACTAGAACGAGACATTTACTTCATTTCCCAGGGACTCGCCCGTGTTTATTATCACCATCGGGGAAACGAAGTGACCCTTTGCTTCGGAACGGAAGGCGACGCATTAATTTCGCTGAAGAGCTACATTCAACACCGCCCCGGTTATGAGCATATCGAACTGCTGGAAACAAGCGAACTATACCACCTAAAAATCACCGATCTGCATCAATTGTATACCCACGATATCCAAATCGCAAATTGGGGCCGGAAACTTGCGGAGCAGGAGTTGATAAAGACCGAAGAGCGGCTGATGTCACGGCAATTCAAAACCGCAGCCGAGCGTTATCAGGAACTGATCAAAAACCAACCCAATCTGTTGCAGCGCGTCCAATTGGGATATATCGCCTCCTATCTTGGAATCAGCCAGGTCACATTAAGCCGGATCCGTGCGGAAATCAGGTAATCCGTTTTTTTATCATTTGTAAAAAATTGAAGACGATTCAATACGGATATTTGCAAAAAAATATTCACTATGAATTGGATTATCTTGATTATTGCTGGTTTGTTTGAAGTAGGTTTTACGACAAGCCTCGGCAAGGCGAAAACCACCGTCGGCATGGAATCCATCTGGTGGTACGTAAGTTTCGCCATTTGTCTTACTGTAAGCATGGTGCTGTTAATACGGGCAACCCAAACGCTGCCACTTGGCACTGCCTACGCGGTTTGGACGGGAATCGGAGCGGTCGGCACGGTATTGATCGGCATCCTTTTCTTTAAGGAACCGGCTACCTTGTGGCGGTTGATCTTTATCACTACGCTAATCGGCTCCATCGTCGGCCTTAAAGCTGTGTCGCCGCACTGAGGGGATTCCATTGTCTCCTGCATCAAAAACCGGCAAAAAAAGCATATTTTTGTGCGCACTGTCGCTGAGTTGTATTTCTGTATATTGACCCCCGCGTTCTTAGATTACCAAAAAGCGGAAAGACGAAACAAAAACAGCGATTTCATAGGTAACAAATTATGCTGGAGAAATTAAAAGCCATAAAAGACCGGTGGGAAGAGGTGGAGCGTGAACTAAGCAGCCCCGAAGCCATCAATGACATGAAGCGGTTTGCCCAACTCAATAAAGAGTATAAAGATCTGGGCAAAATCGTAGATCAATACCATATTTACAAGAATATGGTCAGCAACATCGAGACCAACAAGGGCATTCTTGCCAACGAAAAGGACCAAGAATTGCGTGAGATGGCCAAGGAGGAGCTGGACATTCTTTTGGAACAAAAGGAGGCCAAAGAGGAGGAAATTCGATTGATGCTCATTCCGAAGGATCCGGAAGATTCCAAAAATGCGATATTGGAAATCCGTGGCGGCACGGGCGGTGATGAGGCTGCTTTATTCGCCGGAGATCTCTACCGGATGTATACCCGCTACTTTGAACAAAAAGGATGGCGTGCCGAGGTAATGGACGTAACCGAAGGAACTGCGGGCGGATATAAGGAGGTTATCCTGAAAGTAACCGGGGAGGATGTATATGGGCAATTGAAGTACGAATCGGGCGTGCACCGCGTGCAACGTGTGCCTGACACGGAAACACAAGGCCGTGTGCACACCTCAGCGGCTTCCGTAGCGGTGCTTCCGGAAGCCGAGGAGGTGGACGTGGAAATAAACCCTGCTGATATCGAAATGCAGACATCTCGCTCAGGTGGGGCCGGAGGGCAAAATGTCAACAAAGTAGAAACCAAAGTACAGCTTACTCACAAGCCGACCGGAATTGTTGTCGTTTGCCAGGTGGAGCGTTCCCAATTGGCCAACCGGGAGCTGGCCATGGAAATGCTGCGGTCGAAACTATACGAATTGGAAGTTCAAAAAAAGCATGGTGATATTGCCGCTAAACGGAAAACAATGGTATCAACGGGCGACCGTTCTGCCAAAATCCGCACGTATAATTATCCACAGGGACGGGTGACAGAGCACCGCATCGGATTGACCATGTATAACCTTCCTGCTATCATGGACGGTGATATTCAGGAGATTATCGATGCTCTTCAATTCGCGGAGAATGCCGAAAAAATGAAAGAAGGCGCCACGTTATAAATATTTTAAAATTTTTATTTGCAAATAGCGAAAACACGCTATATTTGCAGTCCCGAACGGGAAGCAGGTCTGGTAGTTCAGCTGGTTAGAATACATGCCTGTCACGCATGGGGTCGCGGGTTCGAGTCCCGTCCAGACCGCTGATAAAACCCTCTCTAAGATGATTAGAGAGGGTTTCTCTTTTCCCTCAAACTTTATTCGTTCCCCTTCTCTCAATGCGGAAATATGCCAAAAGCTAAAATTATTCTCGAATAACCACTGTTTTTCCTACATTTACGATCAGATAAATTAGGCCAAAATCTAAATGGTACGCAGCTTTAATTGGTTTGGGTGGTATACGCCGAAAATACGTGTCATTTGCCATGTCCTTTTTTGGCTCTTCCTGACCCTTCTCTATTACATGAATTACCGAAGGTTGGCAGGAAACCATTCTTGGCTGTTTGTTTCCAAAGATCTTTTCGCAACCACGACTCTTTTTTACTTTACGACATCCTACGTAGTTAATCACTGGCTACTCAAGAAAAAGTTTGTCTTAACAGGATTGTGGGTCGTTTTCACGTACTTTTGGTGGCTTACCCTTACCTACATTGCCTGTTGGATTGACAGGAACCTCCTTCCGGAAGCCCAGGAATATTGGCAAAGGTACCTTTCGCTGGTACTTGACGGCGGACTTTTATCTCTTCTACACCCAAGAAACCTTCCGATTTTTATATTGGACTACATCTACGTCATCTCTTTTCCGCTTTGGCCAAGGCTGATGAAAAGAATGATTGATCAATCGTACGTTACTACGAAGCTTGAGCGTGACAAACTGGCAATGGAATTGAACTTCCTGAAAACCCAGATTTCTCCGCATTTCCTGTTCAATACCCTCACCGGGATTTACCAAATGGTAAAACTTGCGGAGCCTCATGCACTCACCACGATCATGCAGCTTTCCGAAATGATGCGGTACATACTCTATAAATCAAAAAAAGAGCTTATTCCGTTGGATCAGGAAATCGAATTTATCAAAAATTTTGTCCAGATAGCGCGCATCCGGTATAAAACCGATTTTCCTTTACGAACTGAAATCCAGGAACCGGACGAGCCTTACCGAATCCTGCCCCTTTTGCTGATACCATTCGTAGAAAATGCCTTCAAGCACGGCCCAGACAGAAGCCTGCAAAACGCGTGGATTTTCATTTCATGCGTCATAGAAGACGACCATTTAATCCTCCGGGTAGAAAATGGCGTTGACAGGAGTTCTCCTGCTCCGGAAGAAGGCGGAGCGGGTATGGAGAACGTGAAGCGCAGGCTCGCACTGAATTATCCCGATCGCCATGCTCTTGAAATTATAGAAGATACTGACCGTTATAGGATTAAACTGACCTTAAATTTATTGTATCATGGAGATCACCTGCATAGCGCTTGAAGATGAACCTTACGCCAAATCCTTTTTAGAAGAAAACATCCGTAATACGCTGTTTCTGAATCTAAGGGGCAGCTTCGATAACGTGAAAGACGGATGGGAGTTCCTGAAATCCGAAAACGTCGATCTGGTGATTTCCGACATTGCAATGCCAGGGATTACCGGAATGGCATTCCGAAAACACCTCTCAAATCCGCCGTTGTTCATATTCGTGACCGCCAATGCCGGTTTCGCTGCCGAAAGCTACGAACTGGACGTTGTGGATTATGTTGTCAAGCCCTATGATTATGCCCGATTCCTCAAAGCGGTAACCAAAGCCCAGGACCGATTAAAAAACGGTCTCCGCCAATCCCCTAACCGAAAGGATTTCGTCACGGCAAAAGATGGACATAATAATGTGATTATTCGGTTCGACGAAATATTTTACGTTGAAGGCAGCAAGGAATATGTCATCATAGCCACACCGGAAAAGGAAATTCTGCACAGAAAATCGCTCATTCAAATGGAACAGCTCCTTCCGGCAGGCAAGTTTTTACGCATACATAAATCCTTCATTGCCAATACGGATTTTATACGGGAAGTCGCGGCAAATAAAATCATCATGAAAGGTTCGATAAAAGACCTCCCGGTAGGCGCCCAGTACAGGCCCGAACTTTTCAGAAGGTTTGGTTTAGCATAGGCATGCCCCCGTCGCTTGGGGACCAACCGCACCATCTTTTTTGATGCGAGCTAGGTAAAATTTTCCGAGGAAGTGGTAAACCACCATTTCATTTTCGCGCTGATTCGAAAAGAAAATCCGATTTAGGTACATATGGCATAAGTTGGCCAAAATACTTACTGCCTTTTCCCGTTGCAGGCCATTAAAGGGTATGAATGCATCAACAAGGCATGAAATCCTGATTTGTCTGAGCTCATCCGACAACCCACCAATATCGGCATCCCCGTTTAAAACCGATTCAAGTTTTGGCCTGAATTCCCTATACCGGTTCCCCATTTTCTTTTTCGTCTCCTTATCTAGCTTGAACTCAATTGCAAATGCGTCAAACCACGTGTCCACGATACGCAATTTTTCTTGGTCATCCGCACCGAACGCGCTCAGCATATCATCTACTCCCGATACAGCGTACATCCAACAAGTATGGTGCCCATCAGGCCTAAGGAAATCCGCAATAGCCTGCAATATATACTCGCTGTCAATCCGGAATATTTCTTCACAGGTTTCCATGGTATCCTCGCCATACCGTTCGACTTCCCGCTCGTACGTATCGTAGACAAACCGATGGATGACCCCAGACTTGACCAAGGAGTCCAAATTTTCTGCCGTTACCTCCATTAACTGAGCAAATACCGATTCGGGTAACCCCTCTTTAATCTGAAAACGCAACCTTATATGCGGTTCGGGGTCCCGATACCGAATAAAAAACCATTTTTCGATTAATTTCCGTTGCTTCAACGTAAGAACAATCCGAGCTATCTGATCGGCTAATAGGTAGTCAGAATCGCGTTCTCCGCAATATATCTTAGCAAATAACCACCGGCTCCCGGGCGGAAAGGAACGAACCAGTTTGCCTTGCAGCCCATCCCCCAAATCCGGAGTTCCCTGAACCTCCGAACCGGTATAAAAAGGAATGATTAATTCATTGGCGTAGTGAAGACCGTCCGAGTCTGAAACCGGACTGCCCAAGTCCAGCAAACATTCCATTAGCTTTACATTTCCTTTTTTAACTCTGTCAACCAAAATCTTCCTGGCAAATGGGTTCGTCAGATTGAGGATCAGCTCATTGTCGGCCTCTGCCAATACCACAGTTTTTGGCAGCTTAAACAGAGTGACCAGCCTATCCACCAGTGCATCATCCGTATCGGATTGCATGCTCTCCAGCGCGCCCTTGGGGATCTGCCATTGCGCACGAGACAAAATCAGGTGCTTATGTGAGACTCTCGGCAGGTAAGGCAGCTTTTTAAGCTCCCCCCAATCCCATGAAATGTCGAGCGCATTTGATTGATATTGAAGATCGCAAAGGAACTGGTATGCGGTAACGCCATACCGGAAATTATGCGCACAACTGAGCCTTGGAATCACAAACTTGTTAAGCCGACCCGACCGGAGCCACACTTTCCCATCCTTAACGGAAACATAGAGATCCGTCAAAGGAATCTGGTAGGCGTCCGAAACCGTGCTATTCCCCAAAAACGGAATTTCATATTCCCGAAGACGGGGGCGCTGCATAATATTTCCCATCCGGTCCTCCGGCAAGTGGACAATCTCCGCGATCAATGCATCTCCACACCTGCTATCTTCTAAAGATGCGCAGTCACGAAGTTTGGACTCCAGTCTTGGGTCGAGGTGCGAAAACCTTGTCATCAACGGAAGTGCAGAAGGGCCGCTGCAGCTCAATAAGTTGAAACGGAAATCACCCCTATTAATCGCATTAAAATCCTTTGCCATAAGTTCACCGAACACAAATCCAGTAACCGGCAAGTCACCAAGATGAATAGTTGAATTGAGCGATGGTAGAAATTCAGACACAAATACCTCTGGTTGTTCAGGCGAAAATCCGCCCGACTCCCAATGTTTTAAATACACCGCTCCCCGGATCTGATTATGCAGGTGATCCATCCTCTTATCCACCGTCAGTCCAAGCCCTTTAATTAAAGGGTGTACATCCAGATACTGACCGGCCCGTTCACCGTAACCAATGCCACGGTCCTGATCAAGTGCTTCCATCAAGGGAACTTCCTGTCCGCCGTATCTGGAAGAAAAACGCTGCGCAAACGCTAACAGTTGCTTTGGCGGAGGGGCGTAGTTAAGCGGCACCAATTCTTCAATCTCTTCGATGATGGCGTCGCGCACGTTTCGATGCAACTCATTCGAAACGGTTTCGATACGTGTATCCACCTGAACAACGTCCTTACCCTTCCAACCGTTCTCCAGCACCCCCAATTCCGATTTGATTGCACTGGCTGGGATCTTTCCGTCCATAGCCTGCTTAACACGTGATTCCAACCTGGTAAGGGCAGCGCCCAAGCTGCTATCCTGCACAGCAGATTTCACCTTTGCATGTATAGTATTGAAAGGATTTCCTCCGATAATTGCAGGTTCCAGATCAGACACCAGTAATTGCTCATTAATCAGCAAGTCAAGGTATTCCATGGCGCTGCTCTCCGGCGCCCCCAATCCGGAAATGTGGGCTACCAGTTGCCTGAACGAAACCGGCACTTTGGCAAATTGAAGTACACTCTGCAGAATCGGATTCTTTGAAACCCTCGACCATTGAAAGGATCTCTTTCCGTCGACATCCTTCCATTCTATAAACCGGTAATGATCTCCCTGAAGGTATAAACTGTTATTGACTTTATAATTCGAGGTATACCTGATCGCGTCGTCGGCCAACAGCGTCTTGGAGATATGGCCTAAAAAGCCCGTATCAAAGCGGACATTGGGCAAAAATTTACCGGATAACCCGATTCCCGAATGCTCGGTAAACGCACCCAAAGATATTCCAGAAAATTTTCCAAATGGGGTCGCCCGGCTTGCCATACGAAGCACATATTTAAACAATGACAATCCCACTTTCTGTGGTAAACGGCTCGTCGGCGCCTTCAACCACGAATCAAGCTGCCCTCCCAGATCGTCACTTGCTATCCGAATCGCATCTACCAATTCCCCGTCGGAGAAAAGCCTTCGAAAGTACTCGTCAAGTAATTCGGTGGTGACACTTGAATTAAGGGCATCCAAGGTCGCCAACGGCAACCTTGGAGCCCGCAATAGGTAGAAGTCGATTCCTTTAACCCCGCTGCCCATTTTGCTGTTCAATGCGTTCCAATATTACTTCGTCGACACACCGGTTAAATCTTTCCAACGAAACGGGTTTATATAGTTGTCTCGGGTTAGCAAGTTGATATCTGTTTTTATAGTGGCTCAGCGGGATTGCTGACACGACCACGATACTTGACTCACTAGGGAGCTTTCCGAAGTGAAAATCCCCGCAATTACCCAATGGGATAACCAAATCAAGGAAAATGATTTCCGGCACTATGGTTTCCGTTACTTTTGCAAGCTGTTCCATTTCAGTTACCACCCCCAAGAGCTTCAGATCATCCCGCGATCCAACAAGGTCTTTCATCATATCAATGACCAAAGGCTCGTGCTCAACGATAAGGCATCCAAAATTCCGGATGTGCCTGCTTTGATAGAGGCCCTGAAACTGCTTTGGCTTACCCCGTACCATTTTTGGGTCAACTATTGTTTTTTCGTTATTGTAAATTCAATCGGGTAGTGGTGGTCGTCGTACTGATGGTCATTCCGCTGATCGTTTCCGTATCTCCCCAAAAATCTGTTCCTTCGCGGACTTCGCGGTGATCTGCGCTGCAGATACCCACTTTTTCAACAGTTAAAAACTGGCTGATCTGCTCAATGTTAAATCTTTCCATAGCGTTAGAATTTAATTGTCTGTCAAAATCGACAAGGCGAAACTGCATTTGCGAAAGATTTTGGACAAAACTTTGCTACAAAGGCAAAGATTAAATCAACAAATCGCAATCTACCGTCTACATTGCGCTAAAAGCCAATCGAGTAATGTTGCGAAATCGGCGAAATTTCGCGTGGTTGATCCCAACTACATTTTCATAGCTCCATTTCCCGGTTTGGTAACAAAATTTTGATTTTATCACGCTATTGATAAAGATTTCGTCCTTAAGTTTGCAGAAGCTCCTAGGGCTTGGATAGCCATAAAGTATAACTTTGACGATATTCAGAAAACCACATGTGTGAATAAATTAATCATTATGTTTAAGAAAATATTTGGTCGTCGCTTGAAAAAGCCGATTTTGAGGTTTATCAGCTATTCTTGAAAAATAAGGCAGATTTCGAACAATACCGGGTACTTCATTAGCACATGGAATACTCATTGATGACGCCCGGTTATTTATAGGACAAGAAGATTATCCGAGTATCGATGAGTTATGTTCGTTCGTCGCTGATATTAGCAGGAACAATTGGATGTTATCGGTTGCGGATGATATTATCAAAATTTTCTTAAGGAGTCAAGACCAGACGTAACATCTGACGATCGCCACTTATTAAAAATTAATTCGGCGAAGAATTTAAACTTTCAAGAAACGTAATAAGTGCGAATACCATTCCCAATTGCGAAAGTCGGGAATGGTATTCGGTAATAAACTTAAGCGCCTTCGTCTGTCCGTGCAGCCATTATGCGGTATTACTTCATGTTGCTGACAAAAATAAACTTCGAAAAGTTTATCCATTATTCAATTCAACCAAATGCAGAGTAATGGCTACGAAATAAAGAATTACGTATACCACAACAGATGTGATTTTCTTTAGCGGTTACTTTCCATTTTTATTTCCAGACCACCAAGATAATTATTACATAAATACCAATGAAACCTGCTATATACAAAACCAGTTCAAACTCCGTTTCCGGAAATCTTGTCGACTGAAAAATATAAGCCCCTGCAAGCAAAAACAAGAGCATCGCCACGCTAAAGGAAAGTATTATTTTTTGCGCATTGTTAAGTTGGCCACGAACAATGTCCCTGGATGACGGTTGCGGTTCGAGGGAAAAATCGAGGTGATCAGCTAATACGCGCAATGTATGGGATCGTGGAAGTACTTCAGCATTCTCTATCCGCTGAATCGATCGTAAGCTAATGCCACTGATTTCAGCAAGGTCCCGCTGAGTGTATCTTTTTTTTATGCGGCTCTCTTTTATTGATTGGGCCAGATTCTGTAAATGGTTACGTTGCATACGTTGAAATTTCAGGTGGCACTATACGCCATTTGTACGTCATTTGATAAATGACACGTAACGTTAGATTTTAGGATGTTACATTTGTTACATGACGAGAGCTGCTGCATTGGTTAAGGGCATTCTGTTTATGCTCCTTTTTATGGGACCACTCATTATAGGCGGGATCGTACGTAACATGTTTCCCTCAACTTACGATATGCTGATATATGGAGTTCTTGGAACACTCGGAGGACTGCTAATTGCGTGGGTCTTCTTAAAGACCGAGAAGAAATCGTTTGCCTCAATTGGTCTGATGTGGGAACGGAAAACCCCATCCAGATTTTTTTCGGGTTTCCTTATAGGAACGCTGATTTTCATATGGATTCTTTTTACCCTGCTGTCCTTCAGTGAGCTTACGATGCACTTCCATCCCGATCCCTTTGACCTGCGGTTTTTATTTGTCTATCTTCCCATCTTTCCGCTAGCGCTGATGGAGGAAATAGGATTCCGTTCTTATCCGCAGATACGAATAAAAAACGCTTACGGTGTCTGGATGAGCCAGCTTGTAGTTGCTGTTTCCTTTGGAGCGTATCACATACTTAATGGATGGAGCGTGTACGTTTCCCTTACAGGTCCCTTTGTATGGGCATTCGTGTTCGGATTAGCAGCATTATATTCACGTGGAATCGCTATGCCAACCGGAATCCATTTTGCGCTGAATGTTCTACAAAATGCTGTGGGCTTAAAGGGCAATGGCGGAGCGCTTTGGAAATTAAATTATCCATCCGGTACATCCCAAGTGCTCATGGAAAAAACAGACAAAATTGCGTTACTGTTACATGCAACGGTTCTGCTGAGTGCTCTGGTATGTACGGCATGGTATGTTAAAAAAAACACCGCCCATAAGCGCCCGGCCGATACTAACGTTGGAAATAGGTAGCCTTTACTTAATCCAGTAGCTCATCGCCGATCTTCAGACCGTAGTTCTGGAAATCGGACCATATTTCGATTTGTTGATACAGCTCGACAAGCTCGACATCCTGATAAGCCTCTAGAAAATGCTGGGTCAGATCCTTGTAGGTTATAAAAAAGCGATCGAAATATTCGGCTGGTACCTCGGCACGGATGGTACCCATGCGCTTTGCGGCGATCTGGTCAGCCGGGTTGCTTCCTGCAAATTCCCTGAGTTGGTGGGTAGCCCATGAACTGTTAGCCCGGACACCAAGGGTCAGCGGCGTATTTGCTCCATCGAAATGAAGCGTTAACCTTTGCTCACCTTCTGCGTCAAAAACCAATTCGTAGGTGCCGGATTGCTTTACATTGGATTTTATTAGCTCTTTCCCCTTTTCAAACACAAAAAAACGTTGTTCCGCATTTCGGTGCAAGATAAGTATACTTTCCAGTTCGAAATCGGCAAACGCCTTCGCTTCCTCCCGAATGGTATTCCGTGTTTCTTGCGAAACTTGTGGCGCTACCTTAATTGCAGGTACGGGAGACGACATTTTCAGTAACCGAAACGGATCGACAACAACGATTTTTAACGAAACTTCCTTTCCGCTTACCTCATCTTTCACATGAAGAACCGTGTTGCCTTTTTTCATCCCCTTCAGGATGAGACGGCCAGCCGGCAATATCGAGCCATCGGCCTGGGCTTGGATCATAGTCCCATCATCGACGGTCAATTGATATTTCTTATTGCCTTGCTGGACATCAAGCTGGAGTTCGCTGCCGTCCGATACATAATAGGTGTCAGAGGGAAAGACCAAGTCCGCAATTTCAGTGGGTTTATCTTTTTTACACGCCAGAAAAGAAAGGGACAGAAAAGAAAGAATGAGAAATCGATAAGGTAACATGATATGTCATTAAAAATGCTGCAAGTATACGGATAACCGCTGAATCTGCAAACCACTTTCTCTTCAATACACGGCTTAACTGTTTGCGCTTTGTCGCATTTTCCCCCTTAAATTGTCATGTCTTCCCTTCTTCGGATCTTAAATTAGTGATTATGTTTGTATAATGAAATCTCCAGCTAACGGAAAAAATGGAAAATGTTCAAACCAATGGCTTTAAAACTGTTGATGAATACCTCGCAACCATCACAGACAACAGCAAGAGAGCACTTTTGGACCAACTTCGGAGAACGATTAAACACACAGTACCCGACGCGGATGAAGTCATCAGCTACCAAATGCCCGCTTATCATTATAAAGGAATATTGATCTACTTCGCGGCCTGGAAAAATCATTGGGCACTTTATCCCGCTAGTGCGACGCTTAAAGAAGTCTTCAAGAAGGACCTCTCCCGCTACAAACAAACGAAAGGTGCGATACAGTTCCCATGGGACGAACCGTTCCCGGAAGCTTTGGTCACAAAACTTCTCAGGATGCGGGCGGATGAAAATCTAAAAAAAGCAATGTCCAAGACCCTATCCAAAAAAAATTGAGCCGATATGCTTTTCTTCGAACGGACCCCATATCGGCGCACCGCTATGGATGTAGCTCAGATCGATGAGTCACATGCATTATCGGGCAATGGCGTCGAACTTCATGTATTAACCCATGCGGATAATCATGCACTTTATAACCTTTATGCCGAACTCGCGGCGTACGATGGTTCTTCCGAATCCGCTATACAGCCCGATGAAACGGCGGAATGCTTTACAAAGCGTGTTGTTTCAATGTGTGAAATGCTATGGACCATCCGTTTGACAGATAACCCTGGTACGGTAGTCGGCGACTGTGCGCTACACCATTGGAACCGGGAAACACGCGAAATCGAATTTGGAGGATCCCTCGCCCCCTCCTATTGGGGAAACGGCATTATGGCCGCGGCTTTTCAGCTTGTGGCCACATTTGCCAAGAAATCATATGACATAACCGCTATGCGGTGCTCGACCTCGTCTTCGAACTATCCTGCATGCCGATTTGCTGAAAAAATGGGATTCGACCCTTTACTTCCATCCGGCAACCACATCCGCCTTTTCAGAAAAGCGCTGTAATTATGTTAATTTTTTTAGTAATTTGAGTTGAAAAACTTGGAAGTGCGCTGGAGACTTTTTATCTTTACTAAAAAAATTAGATTATGGCTACGTCACTTCAACCTGCTTTCGGTTTTCATTTGTATGAATACCTATTGATCATTGAACCCATTGCTGAAGCACAAAAGCAAATACGGGCATTTAAGGAGTACTTTATAAAAAATCACCGCTATCCCAATGCGATTGTTTCCAAGGGCCACATTACCTTGATGCGGTTTATACAGTACGACACCTATGAAAAATATATTGTCCGGCAGCTTCAGGGGTTAGCGGCTGCCACAAAACCCTTCGATGTAGAACTGGAAGGCTTTGGCAGTTTCGGACACACCATATTCGTCGATGTCAAATCGACCGACCCCATACGCCAGTTGATATCGTTGCGCCGGGCGGAACTCAGACCGTTCGTAAACACGAAGGGATTTGCGCCTTATTTTGTATCAAAGCCCCATATAACCATTGCTCGTAACCTTACGCCCCTTCAACATGAAGCCATTTGGCCGATCTGGAATCGCACCAGATACCACGGAAGTTTTCAAGCAAAAAATATGATCCTTTTGAAACGAAAGGCTGGCACTTTTTCGTATTCGGTGGCCCAAAAGTTAAACTTTCTCGGCATATCACCTACAGTCACCCAAGGCAAACTGTTTGCGTGACGACCCGATCCAGATCATCACACAATCGATCATCCGATTTTTAGGGCGAGCTCCTTGCCATACATCATTTTGCGGAGGTTGTTGAGTGCGTAACGCATTCTACCTAAAGCAGTATTGATGCTCACCTGAGTAACATCGGCTATTTCTTTAAAACTCATTTCGCCGTAATGTCGCATAATAAGCACCTCCTTCTGGTCGTCCGGTAGAAGCTGGATCATCCTACGCAGGTCTTTATGTGTCTGCTCACGGATCATACGCGTTTCCGCACTTTCGTCTGTAAAGTGTAGCACGTCAAAAATATCAAATCCATCGCTGTTTACGACCACCGGCGTACGGCGCTCCTTTCTGTAATAGTCAATGACCAAGTTATGGGCAATGCGCATAACCCAGGGCAAAAACTTACCCTCCTCATTGTACCGACCGTTTCTGAGTGTGTTAATCACCTTGATGAAAGCATCCTGGAAAATATCTTCGGCCAGATACTCATCTTTCACCAGTAAATAAATGGATGTATATATCTTTGATTTATATCGATCAATTAAGACCTCAAGGCCGGCCTCATCACCAGCAACATAAAGACGGATGAGTTCCTGGTCGGTTCGTTGTTCAAGCTTCATAATACGCTACGTTCACTTTTACTATTTTCAACAAATAAGTAACCCTTTTCGTGTAGTCGTATTTCCTATATTAGCTCTCCTATATTATGTGAGTTTCCAAAACAACGCAAAATTTTCAAAAATTCAAAGCTTTTGTTTGAATTTAACGCTTGGAAAATACTTCATTCTGACTTTCATTTCCCTCTTAGTCGCCGTTGAATTGCGTAGCGTAATATTCAACACCAAAAAGGGTCCCTACCAATGCAAGGACCCTTTTCACTTAGCCGACAAAGCCCGATTAGGCGTACAACGGATATTCCGCCATCAAAGTTTTTACTTTATTGTGGATTTTGCCAAGCGCCGCATCATCATCGTGTTTGATCAATGCCACATCGATCATCTCAGCAATTTCAAGCATCTGCGCTTCTTTAAGCCCCCGCGTAGTAATTGCGGCTGTGCCCAAGCGGATACCTGACGTAACGAATGGCGACCGATCGTCAAAAGGCACCATGTTTTTATTGATTGTGATACCAGCCTTTCCGAGCGCCGCCTCGGCTGCTTTACCGCTAATCCCCTTATTCCGGAGATCAATCAGCATCAAATGGTTATCCGTACCGCCAGAAATGATATTATATTCCTTACCGACAAAGGCTTGCGCCAACGTTGCCGCATTCTTTTTCACCTGGACAACATATTCCATGTAATCTTCACTCAGTGCCTCTCCGAACGCTATGGCTTTCGCCGCAATGATATGTTCCAGAGGACCACCCTGTGTACCTGGGAAGACAGCAAGATCCAGCAGAGAAGTGATGCTCCGGATTTCACCTTTCGGAGTTTTGATGCCCCAGGGATTTTCAAAATCTTTGCCAACCATAATGAGGCCGCCACGCGGACCACGAAGCGTCTTATGTGTAGTGGTTGTAACTATGTGACAATGTGGCAACGGGTCACTGAGCAACCCACGGGCAATAAGCCCTGCGGGATGGGAAATATCTGCTACGACCAAAGCACCAATTTCGTCAGCTACCCGACGGATAAATGCATAGTCCCAATCACGGGAATATGCCGAAGCCCCGCAGATGATGACTTTTGGCTTTTCCTGCAAGGCAATTTCCTCTAATTGTTTATAATCGATTAACCCGGTTTCCTTATCTACTCCATAAAATAACGGTTGGTAAAGCTTTCCGGAAAAGTTAACCGGTGAACCATGCGTGAGGTGTCCACCATGAGAGAGATCAAAACCTAAAATCTTATCGCCGGGCTGCAGCAACGCCAAAAACACGGCAGCATTGGCCTGTGCACCAGAATGCGGCTGTACATTTACCCATTCCGCATTGAAAAGCTCTTTTGCACGTTCGATGGCGATTGTTTCGACCTCATCCACCACTTCGCAACCGCCGTAGTAACGCTTTCCCGGCAAGCCTTCTGCATATTTGTTCGTCAGTACCGACCCTGCCGCCTCCATCACTTGCTTGCTTACGAAGTTTTCCGATGCAATGAGTTCGATGCCTTCTTCCTGACGGTTGAGCTCCTCATTGATTAATTTGAATATGGTTTCGTCTCTTCTCATTATGATACAAAGAATTGAATGTTAAAAAGTTGCGCAAAGATATAAAAAAGATACAACTTGCTCGAACTTAATATCAACCCATCAATTCATTTTTAATGGTCCTAACGGCAATCTCATAAGGGTTTCCGTCTAATGCAGCGATATGACTAAGAAGAACCGTACTGAGTTCTTTTGCGCTTGCATTGGCTTGCAAGCCCTTACCAGCATTGCGGATGAGGGCAACGGTGTTATCTTTCAATTGCCTGGTAACCGACCATGCAACATCACTCACATACAGCTGTTGCGTAATGTTATGCTCATATTCTGCACGGATTTCATTGATAAGACGCTGTTCGAATTCTTCGGCATCTGTTCCTTGCTGATGTAAGCGAACTAAAAGATTCGCGGGATTGATCCGTTCAGCAAATAAGATAAGCCGTTCGTAAGCCTGCAAGCGCAGTGGTAGGATATCCTTTTTGGCCGCATGTTTCTGTTCAAGCATTTTGAGTCGGAATGTATATCCATTATACTTTTTCCAAAACATCCAATTAGCTAGACCGACGACCATGCATCCAGCCAAAACATATTTGACAACATCAATTGAAAATGCGATAATATCCATGCGCCTTAATGTTTACGGAACGTAAAAATCCTTATTCCTCTGCAAAAGTGGCGAAATTTATGTATTTTTGTGTGTTTGAAATTAAATCAGAATTGAGATGAGTACAGCAACGCTTTCGCCTTCAGCACCGGTGACGTTGACACCGGGTGCCGTCAGTGAACTTAAAAAACTGAAAGAGCAACAAGAAATATCGGATGATTTCGGATTGCGGGTAGGTGTGGAAGGTGGCGGATGCGCCGGCATGAATTATGTACTGGGATTTGACCAGAAAAAGGACGGGGATTCCGAATACGATATCGAAGGAATACGCGTTTTCATGAACAAGGCGCACGGCTTATATCTTGCCGGCATGGAAATCGACTTCAAAAATGGCCTTGACGCCCGAGGTTTCACCTTCAATAACCCGAACGCGAGCAGCACCTGTGGATGTGGCTCATCGTTTTCCGCGTAAGAATTTTCACTAAGAAAAATTAATTTCCCTTATCTGCTAATGCGATAAGCCACCGCCATAGGCAGTACTCGCTAATAGCAGTCGACCGGCTTTACTTTCCCCGTTGGATTCGGACAGTTGCAGACTAGGAATTGGGAGCAAAGCGAACCGATTCCAGTTGAGGAGCAACTGTCGAATCATATCTCCCTTCCTCTTTACCCCCTTGGATTCGGACAGTTGCAGACGAAACCTAGGAATGGGGAGCAAAGCGAACCGATTCCAGTTGAGGAGCAACTGTCCGAATCATATCTCCCCTCCTCTTTACCCCCTTGGATTCGGACAGTTGCAGACGAAACCTAGGAATTGGGAGCAAAGCGAACCGATTCCAGTTGAGGAGCAACCGTCCGAATCATATCTCTTTTTCAGCTTTCGTACTAATTCACTATCTTTGCAACCTCATTTTTGATCACAAATAATTGATGTACAAGGAATATAAGCAGCTTCATTTATCCGAAATTGGCAAAGAAGTACTCGCTCGTTGGCAGGCGGAAAAAATCTTTGAAAAAAGCATTTCTCAACGTCCGGCCGACAAGCCATACACCTTCTATGAAGGCCCTCCATCGGCCAACGGGATGCCTGGTATCCATCACGTGATGGCGCGCACCATTAAGGATATTTTCTGCCGTTATAAAACACTTAAGGGCTATCAGGTAAAACGGAAAGGCGGTTGGGACACGCATGGCCTACCCATTGAACTTGCCGTTGAAAAAACACTGGGTATCACCAAGGAAGACATTGGCAAAACCATTTCCGTAGCCGATTACAATGCCGCATGCCGCAGAGAAGTCATGAAGTATACAGATGTATGGAATGACTTAACGGAAAAAATGGGGTATTGGGTTGATCTGGACAACCCGTATATCACCTATGAAAACGAATATATAGAAACCCTTTGGTGGATACTAAAAGAGCTTTATAAAAAAGGCCTGCTCTACAAGGGGTATACGATACAACCTTATTCCCCCGCTGCGGGAACCGGCCTTAGCTCACACGAGCTTAATCAACCCGGCACGTACAAACCGTTAAAAGACACCACCGTTGTCGCCGAGTTCCGCATCAAGCGCGACCAAGTACATCAGGCGATGGCGGCTTTGTTCGAAGACGAAAACGAAGATACGGCCTTTTTGGCGTGGACAACCACACCGTGGACCTTGCCAGCCAACAGTGCACTGGTTGTCGGCAAGGAAATCCGCTATGTTAAAATCCGTACTTTCAATCCGTACACATTTGAGCCGGTAAGCGTTGTACTAGCACGGGATTTGATTAGCCGATACTTTAAGCCCGAAGGCGAAACGATTTCACTGAAAGACTATAAGCAAGGTGACAAGATCATTCCTTGGGAGGTCCGTCAGGAATTTTCGGGAGCCGAATTGGTCAACCTCCGCTACCATCAGCTTCTTCCCTATGTTACCAGTGAGGAGTTGGAGCAAAAAGGATTCCGTGTTATCGCCGGCGACTTTGTCACCACCGAAGACGGCACAGGCATTGTACATGCTTCAGCGACATTCGGGGCGGACGACTTCCGTGTAAGCCGGGAAAATGATGTGCCGGGCGTATTCGTGAAAGATGAAAACGGCAAGGATGCACCTATCGTTGACAAACGCGGACGTTTCGTGAAAGAGATCGGTGAATTTGGCGGCCGATTTGTAAAAGAAGAATACTATAGTGATGAGGAGCGGTCGGCGGAGGGTTTTAAACCCACCGACGTGCTGATTGCCATCAAACTGAAAGAGGAGAACAAAGCGTTTGAAGTCAAAAAATATGAGCACAGCTATCCACATTGCTGGCGTACGGACAAGCCGGTCCTTTATTACCCATTGGACAGCTGGTTTATCCGTAGCACGGCGGTGAAAGACGAATTGGTTGCGCTTAACAAAACCATCAACTGGAAACCAGAAGCCACGGGCACCGGCCGCTTTGGCAATTGGTTGGAAAATCTGGTTGACTGGAATCTCTCACGTTCCCGGTATTGGGGCACACCGCTGCCCATATGGCGCAGCGCTGACGAAAATGAAGAAATCTGCATCGGTTCCATTGCGGAATTAAAAACGAGAATTGAAAGCAGTCTTGCTTCGGATGTGCTCAATGAGGATGAGAAAGCCAAACTTCGGCAATATCTCAGCAAATTCGGGACAGACGAACTGGATCTGCATCGTCCGTATGTAGACGATGTCGTTTTGGTGTCAGATGCGGGGCAAAAACTCTACCGTGAACCCGACCTTATCGATGTATGGTTTGATAGCGGAGCCATGCCCTTTGCTCAATGGGGATTAGACCAACAGAAGCTGACTGCTGGCAGCGCTACTCCCTTCAAGGCCCCGTTTGAGGATGCTTACCCGGCAGATTTCATTGCCGAAGGCGTAGACCAGACCCGCGGGTGGTTTTTTACCTTGCACGCCATCTCCACTATGCTCAAGCATTCTGTAGCCTTCAAAAATGTCGTGTCCAATGGTTTGGTGCTGGATAAAAACGGCAATAAAATGTCAAAAAGACTAGGCAACGCGGTGGATCCGTTTGCTACCATTGACAAATACAGTGCAGACGCCACACGATGGTACATGATCAGTAACGCCGCACCTTGGGACAACCTGAAATTCAATGAAGAAGGGCTCGATGAGGTACGCCGTAAATTTTTCGGCACCCTGTACAACACCTATGCCTTCTTTGCATTATACGCTAATATTGATAAGTTCGCCTATCGAGAGCCCGATTTACCCGTCGCTAACCGGCCGGAGATCGATCGCTGGATTATTTCCTTACTCAATAGTCTGACCAAAGAGGTAGACAGTTACTATGCCGACTTTGAACCCACTAAAGCCGCCCGGGCTATCCAAACATTCGTGGATGAGCATTTGAGCAACTGGTACGTACGCCTTTGTCGCAGACGATTTTGGAAAGGCGACTATACCCCCGATAAAATTTCAGCTTACCAAACACTTTACACGTGTCTGGATACCGTTGCTAAACTGATGTCGCCCATTGCACCGTTTTTCAGCGACCGGCTGTATTTAGACCTGAACAACGTAACCGGCAAGGAATCAGCCGAGTCGGTTCACTTAGCGGATTTCCCTGCTTATCACACTGAACAGGTCGACAAAGATCTGGAAGACCGCATGGCCCTGGCGCAGGATATTTCTTCACTCACCTTATCACTGCGCAAAAAAACCGGCATCAACGTTCGGCAACCGCTGAACAAAATTCTATTGCCCGTACTGGATGGCGACTTCCAGCGCAAAGTGGAAACCGTTAAGGATTTGATTCTCTCAGAAACCAATATCAAAGGAATCGAGTTTATTACCGACACCTCGGGTATCATTAAGAAGAAAATCAAGCCCAACTTCAAGACGTTAGGTCCAAAAGTAGGCAAAGACATGAAAGAAGTTGCCGGAGCCATCCAAGCCCTACGGCCGGATGAAATTACCACGCTCGAACAGACTGGGCAAATTTCCATACTCGGATCGAGATATACCGTATTGGCATCTGACGTAGAAATTATTGCCGAAGACGTCGCCGGATGGCAAGTGGCCAACTTAGGCAACCTCACCGTAGCATTGGATATTCATATCACACCGGAACTTAAAAACGAAGGCATTTCCCGTGAATTGGTAAACCGCATTCAAAACCTTCGCAAAGAACGGGGGTTTGAAGTAACCGATCGGATCCGCGTGAGTCTAAGCAACATTCCGGACATCGCTGCCGCGGCTCAGGGTAATTTATCTTATATTCGCACCGAGATATTGGCAGACTCTTTGATATTTGAGGATAGCCTCGCTACGGGTGACACGATAGAGATCGCTGAAAAGGAGATGAACGTTTTAATAGAAAAAGTGTAAAATTATGTCAAATAACAACGAGAAAACACGGTATAGTGATGCTGAGCTACAAGAGTTCAAGGAGATCATCCTCGAAAAACTACGGATAGCGAAAGAAGAACTGTTATCCTTGACCAAGTCGCTGAATAGCAGCAATGGCAATGGAACTGACGATACGGCAGGCACTTTCAAGACCTTGGAAGATGGGTCTGCCACGTTGGAAAAAGAACAGACGAATCAATTGGCGGCACGTCAGAAAAAATTCATTGACAACCTAGAAGCGGCTTTGGTGCGTATTGAGAACAAGACTTACGGTATCTGCCGCGAAACGGGCAAACTTATTCAAAAGGAGCGACTCCGTGCTGTACCGCACACGACGTTAAGCATGGAAGCCAAATTGAAACAGTATTAATTAACAGCAATCAGCGTTCAGTTCTCGGAAATCAGCCACGACAGCCGCTGAATGCCGATAGCTGACCGCTGAAGCCACAGCTACGCAATGAAAGGCTATACCAAACCCGTAATCCTGATTCTATCGATACTCGTTATAGATCAACTTTCCAAGCTATGGATCAAGTTAAACATGACGCTTGGCCAGGAATACAAAATTCTTGGTGATTGGTTTATCATTCATTTTACCGAAAACAACGGTATGGCTTTCGGCCTTGAGTTTGGTGGCGAAGCTGGCAAATTGGCTCTTTCATTATTTCGTATAGCAGCCGTAATCGGCATCGGCTATGGCTTGCATTACATGATCAAGCGGAAGTATCACCGGGGGTTTATCCTGAATGTTGCGCTTATTTTTGCGGGCGCAATGGGAAATATTATCGACTCCACGTTCTATGGCCTGCTATTCAGCGAAAGCACCTGGTTTGAAAAAGCACAGCTTCTCCCTCCAGGTGGCGGCTATTCCAGCTTGTTTCACGGAAAAGTCGTAGATATGCTTTACTTTCCCCTTATCCAGGGGCATTTTCCATCATGGTTTCCGGTTTGGGGCGGAGAAGATTTCCTCTTTTTCCGGCCGGTATTTAACATTGCCGACTCGGCTATCACAGTAGGAGTTGCACTCATCCTTATATACCAAAAGCGTTATTTTAAGGAAGAGGTTGTGGAACCGGAAAGTTATAACAGCGAAGTCATCGAAGATTGACCCCTTACTAACTCAAAAATTATGTTTCCCCGTATCGATTTTACCCAAACATCAGCCTATAAATACTTGAGTAATCATTATATCGACATCGCGCCGAAGCACCTCCGCGAATTATTTCGGGAAGATCCGGATCGGTTCGAGAAATTTTCGATCACGTTTGGTGACATCTTTTTTGATTATTCAAAGAATAGGATCGACGATACCACGAAGGCGTTGCTCATCCAACTGGCTCGGGAATGCCAGCTGGAAGATGCCATCCATGCGATGTTTGCCGGCGAGGCCATCAACGAAACCGAGAAACGTGCCGTACTTCACACCGCGCTCCGTAACCAAAGCAGCGAACTTATTTTGGTCGATGGAAACGACGTTATGCCCGGAGTTCATGCAGTATTGGCCAAAATGCGCGATTTTTCCGCGAAAATCATCAATGGCGACTGGAGAGGCCATACGGGTAAGGCGATTACCGATGTGGTTAATATTGGAATCGGCGGTTCTGATTTAGGCCCGGTAATGGTTACCGAAGCGCTCAAACCCTATAAAAACCACCTCAACGTCCATTTTGTTTCCAATGTAGACGGCACACACATTGCCGAAACGTTAAAAGGAATCAATCCCGAAACCACGTTGTTCTTGATCGCCTCCAAGACCTTTACCACGCAGGAAACCATGGCAAATGCCCACTCAGCACGGCAGTGGTTGCTGGATAGTGGTGCAGACCGTTCGGCTGTTGCCAAGCATTTTGTGGCGCTATCTACCAACAGTCAGGCTGTTGCCGATTTTGGTATCGATACAAAGAACATGTTTGAATTTTGGGATTGGGTAGGCGGGCGATACTCCCTGTGGAGCGCGATTGGCCTTTCAATTGTTTTGAGTATCGGTTACGACAATTTCTCGCAACTACTCCAAGGCGCCTACGCTACCGACGAGCATTTCCGCAATACGCCCCTTGAAGACAATATTCCGGTGATCATGGCCCTGATGGGTATCTGGTATAACAATTTCTTTGATGCCGAAACACAGGCCATTCTTCCTTATGACCAATATTTGCACCGGTTTGCAGCCTATTTCCAACAAGGCGATATGGAAAGCAATGGCAAGTATGTGGATCGGAACGGCAATCCTGTGGATTATCAAACCGGTCCCATCATCTGGGGAGAACCGGGTACCAACGGCCAGCATGCCTTTTACCAACTCATTCACCAAGGCACCAAATTGATCCCCTGCGATTTTATTGCACCTACGCAAACACATAATCCTCTGGGTGAGCATCATACGCTATTGCTATCCAACTTTTTTGCGCAGACCGAAGCATTGATGAACGGCAAGGATGAGGCCGAAGTGGTAGCTGAACTGAAAACTTCTGGAAAAACCGACGACGAAATTGAACAGTTGAAAGCATTTAAGGTGTTCGAAGGCAATCGCCCGAGCAATTCATTTCTTATCAAGAAAATCACTCCTTACACATTAGGTTCGCTGATTGCGCTTTATGAACATAAGATATTTGTGCAGGGTATCATCTGGAATATTTTCAGCTTCGACCAGTGGGGTGTGGAACTTGGCAAACAATTGGCCGGGAAAATCCTTCCGGAACTGCGGAATGATGAACTGGTTAATTCGCACGACGCTTCGACCAACGGATTGATCAATCAATATAAGCAATGGCGGGCTAAATAGGCCGGCGTTGTATGGTATATCCCATTGTCCACTCCACAAAGTCGGCCTTTCCAGCATGCGCTTTGATGGATACACCGGCGTAAGCGTTTTTCCAAACCTTGTATCGTGTACCGATGCGTAAAAACACCGGCTTAACCTCTCCATTGAATTTATTCCGATGTACATAGACGCCAACATTGCCATTAAGGTATAATCGCTTGGTCAACACATGGTCGACGTAGAAGGCAGGACCTCCCGAAAACATGGACTTTACCTTATTAAGCGCATCGCCGGCAATTTCGGGCTGATTCCCCGAATCGGAATAAAACAGGTCGCCACCCACGCCGAGACGCCATTTGTAACCTACCGCATAACTCCAATACACCCCAACCGTAGATTTGAAGTATCGTTTTCTATTCCGGGGTTCAAATTGCTTAATACCGAAAGCATAATGCAGATGAATCTGTCCTTTTTCGTCAAGTTCAGGTAATTCCCGTTTGGTAAAATCCGGTATCTGCCGATGGGGAACGTAAGTCATGGTGACACTCAAGGGCAATAGATTGATACCCTTATTAGGTTGCCGGATTGAGCCATTGGAAAAGTGATGGAATGACAAGCCAGCCCCCAACTGCAACTGGTTACTTATCCGGTAATTGGCTTGGAAACCCAAATCGATAAAGACGTTCCGATGCGTACCCAATAAGATATTCAACGGATTGTTTTCTTCATCATAGGGTTCAAAGTTACTGGCCAATCCCAACGAAATCCGATAATTAAAGTCCCATCGTTTGAAACGCCCCGCGGTTATAGGAGCTGCAAAGAACCCATAGAGGGCTGTAGGGGTACCGATTTCTGCTTTCCGAAAGGTGCTAGCATAAAGCCCAATCCCGTAGATCGGAAAATTATATAACTGATGGTAGCTATCTCCCTCCCGATCTGTTTGCCAGCCAACCCGCAGGTTGATCCCGTTATAATAGATGTTTCCGAATGATTCACGAACTAATTTGTTGTTGGCGATCATCCCCCCGTTCTCAATATCCAACTGCACCAGCAACTGCCTCCGCTTAGGAATATGCAGATAAGGAGTATCTACCTGACCCCGGGGCCAGATTTGGGCCTGCAGGTCAGGTAAACAACCCAATAGGAAGATGGCAATCATTCCCCACCTGCAGAAATAAGGCATTGTTCTGGTCATGGAGTAAATGCATCCGCGAAACCTTAAAAGCCGTATCCGGCTCTGCCTAGGGTTACGCTATTGCAGTTAGGGCAGCGTCATAATTGGGTTCGTCTGCGATTTCCGAAACTTGCTCGGTATAGCGCACCTTCCCATTTTCGTCGATAACCACCACCGCGCGGCTTAACAATCCAGCCAGTGGACCATCGGAAATTTTCAACTGATAGGCATCGGAGAAATTGCCGTCCTTGTATTCGGAAAGCGTTTCGACATTACTGATCCCTTCAGCTGCACAAAAACGTCCCTGAGCAAAAGGCAAGTCTTTCGAAATACAAAGCACGACCGTGTTGTCGAGTCCTGCAGCTTTCTGATTAAAGGTTCTCACCGAAGCCGCACAGGTACCCGTATCAATGCTTGGAAAGATATTAAGGATTACTTTTTTACCTTGATAATCAGCCAGGGTCTTATCCGACAAATTACCCGCTGTCAATCTGAAATCGGGAGCCTGACTTCCAACTGAAGGAAGTTCGCCCGTAGTATGAACTTCTGTACCTTTGAATGTGATCGTTGCCATAGTTTGCTAATTTTCGGGTAATATTAGCAAATTACGATGGCATGCAAAAAGAATAATGCATTTGATTACACCCGAATGATATTACAAGAAACGATTTTTTTGCTGAACGCCCAACCTTATGACCACGGGAAATTTGCCAAAGGCGCGCGTCACGGCAACTCAACCGCGACATATTATGGAGGGGTCAGCTGGTAGTCTGACTCCTATCCCCCTGCGGTCAGGGTGCGGCAAACAGCCGGCAAACAGCAAGCTAACAGCACGCAGAACGCCAAGCCACGCGCGGCAGTCTAACAGCAGTCTAAGATCAGTCCAATGACAAGCATGCGATTGCCGCCAAAGTATGATAACTGCGAAGCGGTCTTTTTTATTCAAACCCTCAACTTGCTGATTATTCGCCTATCTTTGCCGAAAATCACTGACGGTATCCCATGAAGCTACCCTCCCTCCCCGGCTTTGACGCGCAGGCGTTTGACAAGTACCTGAAAAACACCGGGTGGCTGCTCATGGCACGCGTAGGATCGCTGCTTATTAAGATGTTGGTTACGGCCATTGCCATTCCCAACTACCTCGGCGATGCACAGAACGGAATACTTAATTACCCGCTTGTACTGGTCGCATTTTTTGCCGCTGCAAGCAGCTTGGGCACCGACAGTTTGGTAACCCGGGAACTGCTCGTGCATCCCCAGCGGCATCGCACCATCCTAGGATCGGCGTTTCGCATGCGTTTATACGCGGGCTTGGCCATCATCCCGTTGATTTATTTGGCATACCTGTTCATCAGCTACTATGCCCCGGAACCTCCGGCAGCTCCATTTCGATACGTAGCCATCGTATCATTCATATGTATCGCCCAGTCTGTCAACATCATCGATTGCTACTTCCAATCCATCGCCAAGGGCAAGTTTATCATGTACGTGCATGTGGGTGCCAATTTGCTGTCAGCGTTGTTAAAACTCGCGTTAATCCTATCGGGAGCGTCATTAACCGCCTTTGTTTGGATGCTGCTCGTAGATGCGCTACTGCTGGCATTTGGGTATATCTATGCCTATCGGACACAGCGACATAATCCATTCCATTGGAAATTCGACCGCGCAGTCGCATGGAATTTGCTCAAGCGTTCCTGGCCTTTGGCGTTGTCGTCTGTGTTTGTGACACTCTATATGAAAATAGATCAACTGATGTTGGATGCCTTCCGGGGGGAATCGGTATTAGGCGTCTACACCACCGTGGTGGCGTTGAGTGAAGGCTGGTATTTTTTTCCGATGGCACTGGTAGCAGCACTCTTTCCGGCACTCATGCATGCCCGCCGCGACAATCCTGCACGCTATGAAAAACGGCTGCAGCAACTTTACGAACTCATGGTTCTCATCAGCGCCGGCATTGCGTTGATCGTCACATTCATAGCCCCCTATATCTATCAATGGCTGTATAATCCGGAGTTCCGCATCGGTGCACCTACCCTTGCCATCCACATCTGGGCGGGGGTATTCGTTTTCCTTGGCACAGCCAGTGGTCAATACCTGATCGCTGAAAACCTTACGCGCATATCGTTTCTTCGCACCGCCGTTGGTGCTGTAGCCAACATTCTTCTCAACCTCTGGCTCCTGCCCCGCTATGGCATGAATGGCGCGGCGGTAGCCACGCTGATCGCGTATTTCATCTCGACATACTCGGTACTTTTCATTCCCAGGACACGGGCTCATGGCATTTCCCTTTTGAAAGCGCTCGTATTGTGGAATACATTGAGTACCTTAGCACGCAAATCAACAAAAAAATGAAGTTTATTTATCCGATAAGCAGCTTATTCAGCCTGCGCAAGGTCAGATCACTGCTTTCGTTCGGTGTGAAAGGCTATTTAGCGGAAATTGGCTGGATGGAAGCCTATCGGGCACGTGTACCTCTCGATAAGGACAAACAACCGCTACCGTGGTTTACGTATTCATTTATCGACTTTATGGAGCCACGGCTTGCCAATACACTGCACGTGTTTGAGTATGGTTCGGGATATTCCACCCGCTATTTTTCCAAACGGGTTGCGTCCGTCACGTCGGCCGAACATGACCGGGAATGGTTAGCTGCGGGAATGAAAGACAAAGGTGAAAACGTCACATTGGTGCATTATGAAGGGATCGTGAACAGCGATTACTGCCGAGCGGCAACGTTGCAAGGCAAAAAATTCGACGTGGTTCTGATCGACGGATTTGACCGCAATAATTGCTGCAAGCACGCTGCCGAAGCACTTAGCGAACAGGGGGTGATCATCTTCGATGATAGTCAATTAGAGAAATTCCAGGAAGGGGTTGCCTATCTTAAACAGGCCGGTTTCAAAATGCTCCCTTTCAGCGGAATTTCGCCGGGTCTGTTTTACCGAAAGGAAACCAGTGTTTTCTACCGGCCTAACAATTGTTTTTCAATATGAACAAAATTCCGGTATTGCTACTTACGTTCAACCGTTTGGATACTACCAAACGGGTATTCAACCTGGTGGCACAATACCGTCCCGCTAAACTTTACCTGGCTTCAGACGGCCCCCGGGCGCATGTTCAGGATGAGCCTCACAAAATTGAACAGATACGGCAGTTTTTGACCGGGAACATTGACTGGGAATGCGAGGTAAAAACCCTGTTTAGGCCTACCAACCTTGGCTGTAAACTAGCGGTAAGCGAAGGGATATCGTGGTTCTTCGAGCATGAGGATTGCGGCATCATCCTCGAAGACGACTGCCTTCCGGATCTCTCGTTTTTTAACTTTTGCGCGGCCATGCTGGCGGCCTATCGGGACGACGCCCGCATTATGCAGATTTCCGGCACTAATTTTATCGGACGGTACACACCCGATCCGCAATATTCCTATTTCTTTTCCAAATACGGGGGAATATGGGGATGGGCGAGCTGGCGCAGGGCATGGAAACATTTTGACCTTTCGCCGGAGAAATATCGCCAAGCCAAAGCCTCCGAAACCCTCAAAGGATTTTTGGGCAACGCCTACGCTTGGCGAATGTCATTATACGAGCAGGTTTTTGAAAAAAACCTGGATACATGGGATTACCAATGGAGTTTCGCCCGCGCCATTAACTCGGGGCTCAGCATCGTACCTGCCGTAAATCTTGTCAGCAATATCGGTTTTGGCAGAGATGCCTCGCACACCCATAAGACGACATCCGATATCGCTGATATGCAAACAAACGAACTCGATGCACAGCGCATTCAGCCGAACCCCTTTGTTGTGCCGGATCAATACTACGATGAACGGCTCATCCGTAAACTTTCCGATGGTCTCTATCGCATCAAGCCCTTTATCCGCAGGGCAAAAGGTCTGTTACCCTGATCCGCTAAATAACTTCCGGAACAACCCGGAAATCGAAGCTTATTTTTTTTATGGACTCGCGTTAGGCAGGACAGTGCAGTGCAGTTGTTTCAGAAATGTGCATTATCTTTGTGTCATCATAATTTAGGTTTATAATTGGTTAGTAAAGGTTTCCATTCTCCCCGTTTGGAAACCTTTCGTTTTTATACAAGTGCTAGTTGACAACCTCCAACATGCGATGCCTCCGTCAACCGACGTATAGTAAAGCCCACGCAACGATTCTTTTACCTGCGAACGTACGATAAACGTCGTTTAAAACGGTTGACCAGCAACAAGCCCGCAATGAATCCGCCGATATGTGCAGCGTAAGCTACACCGCCTGCTTGTTCCCCTCCCAAGGCTCCGATTCCGTTGCTCACCTGAAAGAGGAACCACAAGCCTATTGCCAGAATAGCAGGCACAGAAACGAAGAAAAGAAACAGCAAAAACGTAATACGCTTGTGCGGAAAGAGTACCACATAACCTGCTAGTACGGCAGAGATCGCTCCCGAGGCGCCCAAACAAGGCGTCAACAGATCCTGACCGAAGAACAAGACGCTGAATACATGACTCAATCCGCTCAATACGCCGCATAATAAATAAAAAACGAGATACCTGAAGTGTCCCAACCGATCTTCGACGTTATCGCCACAGATCCATAAGTACAGCATATTCCCCGCCAGGTGCCCGATACCGCCGTGCATAAACATGGCTGTGATGAGCGTCAAAAACACAGGGATACCCGTTGGCTGCAATCCCGGCATCTCGAAGGACTGGCCCGATATCGGATCGACAATCAACTGATTATCCGTAACGATATCTCTACCTGTCAATATTTCTGCGGGAATGGTGGCGTATGAAAATGTAAATTGGATATTATAGCCAAAGCCCTGAAAAAGTACAAACACAACGACGTTTAACGCGATCAATACATAGTTGACAATGGGAAATGTCCTCCTGTCGTGATTCTCGTCTCCAATAGGCAATAGCATGCTACCCGTTTTTATCCTAAAGACGAAGATAGGTGATTCCATCGGGATTGTTGGGAAATCGTGAATTCTTTTAAGTAGTTTCGCGCAAAATTCCATCGAGGTTGAAAACGCAACTCCAACGGTTCACTTACTTTTTGTCGGGGACGATCTTCGCGATTTTTTGGGCGTCTGCGTCCGCAGCGACCAAAATCGGCCTCGAATCGTCCCAGCCGTTTGTGATGGCGGTGGCGCGGTTTGCGTTGGCATCTGCACTGATGCTGGCATTGACACATGGGATAATGCGGCAACGGCTACCTTCTGAGAGAAAAATTTGGAAACAATTCTTTATTTACGGCTTGTTAAATATAACCTTGTACTTGGGCTTATATGTGCTGGCCATGCGGGAAGTATCAGCCGGGTTGGGTACATTGTTCGTAGCAACGAATCCGGTGCTCATTCTATTAATCAATGCGGTATGGTTTAAGCAACCCATTCGCTTGAATACGGTTCTCAGTTTCCTGTTGTGTATTGCCGGCATGTTGCTGGCTGCTTACCCACTCTACCAGGAAAGCCACGCGAGCTTGCTGGGCCTCGGTATTCTCTTTCTAAGCATGCTCTCGTACTCGGCGGGAGCTATCTATTTTGCCAGACAAGACTGGGGTGATCTGCACATCTTGACCATTAATGGCTGGCAAACCCTCATTGGAGGGGTTTGCTTGCTGCCTTTTATGGTCGTCTTCTTCGACCGGTCGGCAAATGTATTTGCCCCCCAATGGTGGGGTGCCGTTATTTGGCTAGCCATACCCGTATCCATCATCGCCGTGCTGCTATGGCTTTACCTCCTGCGCGACAATCCCGTCAACGCATCGGCTTGGCTGTTTCTGTGTCCCATCGCCGGGTTCGCCATTGCGGCGGTCCTGATGAAAGAACCCCTTTCCTGGCATACATTTGTTGGCGTAGTGCTGGTTCTATCAGGCCTCTACCTGGTCCAGCGCATGAAAACAACGAAAAAGCCTGGTTCCTGATAGGTTAAACAAGCAGTTACTGAGCGGCCTGCTTTAACAATGCATAGCGCTCCCGCATTTGTTTTAATCGGTGCAAGTGGACTTCATCCGCAGCGATATTATTCAACTCATAAGGATCTTGGTCAAGGTCGAACAGTTCTTCGTATGCGTGTTCCGTGTAAATCATGTACTTATACCTGCTGCCAATCACACCTTCTACTTTCGGGATGCCGGGACTTCCCATAAAGGTATGCTCATAATAGAAATCCGGGCGGGTAGGTTGTTTATGCAGAGCAACCTGCCGGAGATCCATACCCTGCATAGAGGGCGGAATGGGCACCTGTGCATATCCGAGAATTGTCGGGGCAATATCGATATTCAACACCATCTCCTGAATGTCACCCGGCGTGGCAATCGGTTTGCGGGGGTCGTAAATGATCAGCGGTACCCGTACCGATTCTTCATAACCGAACCACTTTCCCTCCAAACCATGGTTTCCCAAACAGAAACCATTGTCGCCCATAAAAATGATCACCGTGCGGTCGTCAATGCCCAACCTGGTTAGTTTTTCACGTAGTTTGCCTACCACTTCATCCACTCCGGTAATTAACCGATAATAATTCTTTACATTTGCCTGATACTGCTCCTCAGAGCCGAACAAACCTTCCCACCGCTTGCGGGCAATATTTTTTGGATTATGAAAAAAAGGAGGCGTCCGTTTCCAAGCTTCCTCGCCGCCATTGGGTTGGGCAGGAATGGAAATATCCTCGTACAAACTTTCGAAACGTTCCTGGACTTGATACACAGGTGGGTCGCCGTCAAGTTCATGAGGTGCTTTAAAACTGACCGATAAACAAAACGGGGTCGCCTGCGTTCCATATTCGTCTAAAAACCGCATAACATCCCGCTCCACACTGTCGGTATGATGAACGTCTTTGCCAGCACCATCTTTCAACCAATAGGGAGGCTGGCCCCAATCCCAACATGACCAAAAGTCAAAGCGGTCGCTCGGCGGCCGATTTCCCACACCGTATTTACCGATAAATCCGATGTGATAACCCGCTTTCTGCAACCGCATCGGATAGGTGTTAGCAAGTGCCTCCTCGGTAAAATTGGTGCTGAAATCGCTGATTTTATGCCTCGACATGTATTGGCCGCTGAGCAGGCTCGCACGGCTTACCGAACATATTGAAGTGGTCACATAGGCGTTGCGAAAAAGATATCCGTCCTTAGCCATCGCGTTCAAATGTGGCGTTTGGATAACGAGATTCCCCATAACCCCCAACGCATCCGCCCGCTGGTCATCCGTCAGCAAGAAAATGATATGGGGTCTTGCATCGGGCACGATGCTGTCGCCTGATACCTTCACCGAAGCACAGACTAAGGCATTTGCAAGTAATAAGAACAGGGTAAAAAACAGACTTCCTTTATACCAACTGGCCACCGAGAAAACCATCCCAAACTGTGTGAAAGGATGCAACCTATTTTTTCACCAACCCTACATAATCTGCCATTACCGATAGACTTTCCTCCTGGATGAAATCAAGCCCTTCCTCTACATCGGTCGTTGCCCCTCCGCCAAGCGGCAGATTAATTTTCATTTGTTGGAGTGCATCTGAACGGCTCTTATTCTTCAACCGGTTATCTTCGCGCTCTTTCTTCAATTGGTCTTCCTGAAGCGTCACACTGGTTTCGGCTTCCTGCTTCTGCATGGTGTCAATATCTTCCAACAGAAACTTATACGCCTGTGAACTATCCATGCGAGCCTGGTGCTTTTTACTGAGCTGAGCGATGATCGGCTTCAAATCGGTAATCGGCGCAAAATCCGTAGCATTGATCTGGTCCCAGGGCAAAGCCGATGGCTCCGAACTCTCACCATATTTTTCAGCAGAATATAGCGACGGAAACGTGAGGTCCGGTTCTACTCCTCTATGTTGTGTGCTGCTACCCGTAATCCGATAAAATTTAGCCAGGGTAATGTTAATTTGCCCGAACTGGGGCGCACCTGCCGGCAGCCCATCATTCCCATCAGCCTGTGCTTTCAACAGCAGGCGATCCGTCGGACTGATTACGCGGCTCATGTCAATGGCCGATTGTACAGTACCTTTGCCGTACGACTGTGACCCCAAAACAATGCCTCTACCGTAATCCTGGATAGCCGCAGCAAAAATTTCCGAGGCGGAAGCGCTGAATCGGTTAATAATGACACCCAACGGACCATCCCAAGCCACACCATCTTCACGGTCGCTGTTTACCTCAATTTGATTCCGGGTATCGCGGACCTGAACCACCGGACCTTTGTCAATGAACAAGCCCGTTAATTCGATGGATTCCTGAAGTGATCCGCCGCCATTAAATCGTAGGTCCATCACGACCGCATCCACATTTTCCTGTTTGAGCGAGTCCAATAACAGCCGGACATCCCGCGTTGTGCTCTTGTAATTGGGATCGTTTTTCCGATAAGCCTCAAAATCAATATAGAACTTGGGAAGGCTGATGATGCCAATCCGGTAGGTCTTTCCATCGTCGCCGGTCACTTCCTTGATTTCGCGTTTGGCCGATTCATCTTCGATCACCACCCGATCGCGGGTAAGGGACACTATTTTCGGTTCTGCAGTGACTTCCTCGCCGGCAGGTATGATCTTTAAACGCACCACCGTGCCCTTCGGGCCTTTTATTTTGGAAACCGCATGGTCCAGCTTCCAGCCGATAATGTCTTCAAACTCACCGTCTTTCCCTTGAGCTACGCCAATAATGCGATCATCGATTTGCAGGGCCTTCGCCTTGTAGACGGGACCGCCCACAATGATATCGGCGACTTTCACCATCTCGTTTTCCATAGAAAGCCTCGCGCCAATACCCTCAAACGTATTGGCCATATCCTCATTAAATCGTTGTGCGAAATACGGATTGAAATAACTCGTATGCGGGTCGATCGCATCGGTGAGCGCCGTCATGATGACCTGAAAGGCCTCGTTATTATCCGTCTTTTTTGCCATCGAGATCAAATTTTTATACCGACTCGTCAACGTTTCCTTTTGCTTGGCCGTGGCCGAATCGGTATTGTTCCCGCTCAGCCGCAAATTCAGCAAATCGTATTTCACCCGCTTACGCCATTGGTCGTTGGCTTCGGCCTCCGAGGCAAACCAATTTTCTTTCTCCCGGTTGTAAACATAGCGTTCGTCGATGGAGAAGTCGTGGGGCGCATCGATCTGCGTCAATGCAAAATTCAACCGATCCAGGTAACGTTTCATATACACGTTAAACACTTGATAAGCTGCGCTTAAATCACCCTTACGAAAATCTTCACCCAAGGTATTCCTATACTGCTCAAATGCATCAATATCTGATTGCATCAGGTAATTCTTCCCTTGATCCACTGCATTGATCAGGTTGTCAAAAATCACAGAGGAAATAGAATCGCCAAAAGGCACTTTCTTATAACTTATGGATTCAAACAACCCCACCACATCCTTAGCTATTACGGCATGTTGCGCCGTTGGCTTCAGGCCTCCCGTCTCCGCATCGAGGTTCACTCTCGGCTTGGACCCGCAGGCTGCTATGGCCACCACAAACAGCGCAAAAAATACTTTCTTCAACATATTCTCCATACTTCTTTTATCCCTTTGTCTTCATTGTGGCCAACCCACAATTCCATCGTCTTTATTTAGCCGCTAAATTTAATCAAAAAACTGCTATTCTATAATTACACCGGCGTCTTTTGTTTTGTTTTCAGACCGATCAATTATCGAGCGGTTTCTCCCCTTTGAATAAGATATTTTTGAGCGTGTCGTATCGGTTGAGGGCCAAGGCAGCCCCGTCATAATCGCCGGCTTGATGGTATAAGCTTCCCAACGCATCCTGGATTGCTAGCTGCATTCCCATGATATGGTCCTTCTTTGCCAGATCGCTCGCTACTTTATATTCTTCAATAGCCACCCGTGGATTACCCGAATGTTTCTTTGTTTCGGCGAGGTTGAATATGATCTCAGGCAGCTGGTCCATGATCCCTTCCTTGTCAACGATGGTTTTCGCCTGTACCAAAAACCATTGGGCTTCAGGGTACCTGTGCTGTAAGGTATAAATATCAGCCAATGTGCGATAAGCGGACGCACGGCCCGCTTCATTTTTTGCCCTACGGAATAAGGGTACAACTTTTCGGATGATATCCCGTTCGGCTTCCGGTGAAAAACCCATCTTAGCCTTAACAAGAGCCAATTCCATCAATGTTTCCGCCTGGCGGGTATTGCTTCCGTTTTTTACCGCCCGGTCATACAATTGCAGGCGTAAAGCATGCGCTTTGTCCAATTGCCCTAAATACTCATAGGTGACGGCCAGGTTATGTGCAATCGTTTCCCAATCGGATTGGTTACCCAGGGTCCGTTTGGCGTGCATTGCCTTTTCGAAAAACTCAACCGCAAAATCACATGCGCCCAACGCCACATATTCCATGGCCAAGCGATTTTCAACGTCTGCCTGCAACCCCACCTGCTCCGGTGTTCCTCCACGTCCAAGTTCCATCCATAGCTTCCCTTCCACACTGGACATCTGCGCCTCCGCAATCGGCATGTATTTTGCCAATACCCGGCCATTGCCGGTCATATCCAACCGGTGATAGTACTTCATCCGGTTCACATATTCTTCCACCACGGCCGAATCAATTTCTTTTTCCGCATAGCGGTCGTCCAGTAACTCCTCGGCCGTCTTCGGCGCCGGGAGAAAATAAACACGGGGACCGATCCCCGCAAACGTACTGTCATATTTGGAGACCACGCCGGAGAAATCCACGTGTTGCTGGGCAAAGCTGCCATTCAAAACACCACAGAAAAAGAAACAAAAGCATATAACGTAGATAAACAGCCCTTGTTTTAACTTCATAATACATTCCAATCTGCGCACTAAGGTAGGAATTCTTACTTACTTTTCCTCATTATTACAATCCTGTTACGTTTTGGTTTACTGCTCGCAAGCCGGATTTTGTCTTGCCGGGGGATCTCCACCCGCTAGTTCCTTAGACCGTTGCCGGAGGATCGCTTTGGATAGGTATCAAGCGCCCGAGTGTCACGGACGGCCGGGAGCGCCGCAGCTGCGTTGCCTATCCAAAAATCGTCACTGCAAATAAAATACACCCAATTGATTTGTATACGCACAGCAATTTGGCTAACTTTGCTAAAAAACATGGCAACTCGGATTCCCTTGGCGGAGCGTATGCGCCCCACAACCATTGAAGACTACGTAGGACAACAGCACATCATCGGCGAAGGGGCGGTGTTACGCAACGCCATTCAGCAAAACAACATCCCTTCGATGATTCTCTGGGGTCCGCCGGGCGTTGGCAAAACCACCTTGGCTTCCATCATTTCCAAACAACTTGAACGATCGTTTTTCAGCCTCAGTGCGATCAATTCTGGCGTGAAGGATGTACGTGAAGTGATCGATAAAGCAGAACAACTCCGAAATTTCCAGCAAGAACAGCCCATCCTGTTCATTGACGAGATACATCGCTTTTCAAAATCCCAACAGGATTCCCTCCTCGGTGCGGTGGAGAGGGGGTTGGTTACGCTCATCGGGGCAACCACCGAAAATCCATCGTTCGAAGTCATATCGGCGCTGCTTTCTCGCTGCCAGGTATACGTATTGGAGCATCTAACCGAAAACGAACTGATCGACATCATCGACAAAGCACTGGCGGAAGATGAATACCTCAGCAAATTATCGGTAACCGTAAAGGAATACGGGGCATTGCTTCGGCTTTCAGGTGGTGATGCCCGCAAGCTTCTAAACGTACTTGAGCTCGTCGTAAATGCCGCCGGAGGAGCCCCCTTGGAAATCACCAATGATTTTGTACTGAAGCAGGTGCAGCAAAACATGGCCATCTATGACAAGACAGGTGAGCAGCATTACGACATCATTTCGGCCTTTATCAAATCCATCCGGGGCAGCGACCCAAATGCCGCGGTATATTGGTTGGCCCGGATGATTGAAGGGGGCGAAGACCCACTTTTTATTGCCCGAAGGTTGCTCATTCTGGCCTCGGAGGACATTGGCAATGCCAATCCGAATGCGTTGCTCCTCGCCAATAATTGTTTTCAGGCGGTAAACGTGGTCGGTTGGCCCGAGTCCCGCATCATTCTTTCGCAGACGGTCACGTACTTGGCGTCATCAGCAAAAAGCAATGCGGCATACGAAGCCATCAATAAAGCCCAGGCATTGGTCAAGCAAACAGGCGACTTATCCGTTCCCCTGCATATCCGGAATGCGCCAACCAAACTGATGAAGCAACTCAATTACGGCAAAGATTACCAATATGCGCATGCTTATGAGGGCAATTTTGTCGAACAGGAATTTATGCCGGATGGCCTGAGCGGGGTGAAGCTATATGATCCCGGAAAGAATCCTACCGAGGAGAAGCTACGTGAGAAATTGAGGCAAAACTGGAAAGGCAAATATGGCTACTAACGCATTTGTGGTTACCGCAGACGGTTCGAAGACCTTATTCCACGCCGGAATCGGGGAGCATTACCACTCGAAACATGGTGCCGTGCAGGAAAGCAGGCACGTTTTTATCGGCATGGGACTGTCTTACTTTCTGGATTTGCATCAACCGGAATCTGTATCCATTCTGGAAATCGGATTGGGTACCGGGCTCAACTTCCTGTTGAGTGCGGACTACTGTATCCGGAATCAGGTCAAGCTCGATTATGTAGGTGTGGAGGCCCACCCGCTATCGGCCGAACTGATCGCACAAACCGGGTATAACGAGTATGTATCCGCTGCGTTATGGACTTCCTTCCTTACACAGTATAGCAACAGCTGGAGCAGTCCCCAGGTCATCCGCCCGGATTGCGTACTGACTGCCAAAGACAGGGAAATATTGCATTTCACGACCGGTAAGCGATTTGATATCCTCTATTTCGATGCGTTTGCGTCGACCAGACAACCGGAAATGTGGTCGGAAGAAACGTTGCGGCACGTCTGCAGCTTTATAAAGACGGATGGTGTATTCGTTACCTATGCCATCACTGGGCATTTAAAACGAACATTGAAGGGGCTGGGCTTTTCGGTCGAAAAACTGCCCGGAGCACCGGGAAAAAGAGAGATGCTCCGAGCTATCAAAATATAACAATTAATGATGATGTGAGCCGTCCGGACCATGCGAATGCCCGTGTGCCAACTCATCGGCTGTCGCTTCCCGTACAGATAAAACCTCGATGGAAAAATGGAGATTTTGACCAGCCATCGGATGATTCAGATCAACCACAACCACCTCAGGGCTTACCTCGGTCACCTTGCCGCGGAATTGGTTCCCTTGATTGTCTTGTAGGGGCAGAATCTGGCCCACGGCCGGAATACCGCTTTCCTTAAACATATCGACGGGAAGCGTAGCGATAGCTTGCTCATTAAACTCGCCGTATGCATCTTCAGCCTGAAGTTCAAAATCAGTCGTATCTCCGGCCCCCAGTCCGGCAATATTTTCTTCAAATTTCGGCAACATCATGCCCACACCAAATAGGAAATCCAACGGATTATCCCGGCCGGCTTCTTCAACAAATGTCTTTTCGCCATTGTCAACAGTGTGGAGTTTGTAAGTCAGCGTAACAACGCTGTTGGGTACAATAGTCATTTTTGTTTAAATTAGGGGACATGTCATGCCCCAGTTATCATTGTGTAATTAATTGCAACAGTGCTTCGATATTCTCCACTGGCAGACTGCACGTCTTATCGCGGCACACATACGCCCGGGTTGTATCTCCAACCCTTTTTTCTAACAAGGGAAGGGTTCCTTTTGTTCCACCCAATATCAATTTATTGGGAATGTACGTTGCATCCAACGCTACGCGGAATGGATGCCAGCCGGGCCCTGTTATTACGACTTCATAGCAACCAAAAACTTCTTCCAACAATTGAATTGCCCAGTTGGAATATGCCGATCCGTAGGCGTCCATCTGCGGAACAACGTTTGCCAGCGCTTGTGAAGCAATCGTCAGATACCGTTGTTCATCAAAAATCAGTCCCAACCGGCCGAGCGCGCGCACAATGCTCGAAGCGGAAGAAGGAATGACGTTGTCCATCACCTCCTGTTTGCGGGCGATGAGCGTTTCCGCCAAGGAGGACGTATAGTAAAATGCAGCTGTATCTTGATCGTAAAAGTGCGCTAGAACATACTCCATCAGCCTTTTTGCCTCGTAAACCCAATTTTCGTCAAAGGTTGCTTCATACAATGCCTGAAAGGCTTCGATACAAAAGGCATAATCATCGAGAAAACCCGAAATGGTCTTGCCGTTCGCATCGGGCTGATGCAGTAGGCCGCCATCTTTGGCATACAGATGTGCGCGTATAAATCCCGCGTTGTTTAACGCACAACGCAGGTACTCAGGTACGCCGAACACCCGATACGCATCCAGAAATCCTTTGAGCATCAATGCATTCCAGGATGTAAGCTGTTTATTATCCAATCCAGGCTTCACCCGTTTATTCCGGTAGTCCAGCAACCGTTGCTTTCCCTGAGCAAGATAAGTGTCCCACTCTTCCACGGAGAAACCCGCCTCCTGTGCCATTTTGTCTGCCTCGATATCGACTTTCAGTACATTCGTATGTTCTTCCTCCCAGTTCCCGGGCCGCGTGACTCCAAAGTATCGAACGAACAATTCTGCATCTTCACCCAATACCTGCTCAATCTCATCTTGCTGAAATGTATAGAACTTACCCTCTACTCCTTCACTGTCGGCGTCAAGCGCACAATAGAACCCGCCATCGGGACTTGTCATTTCACGCTGTATCCATGCCAGCGTTTCCATGACAACCCGTTTGTATTGATCTGTGGGACGCTGCTGCCAAGCTTCTGTATACAAGCTAACCAATTGGGCGTTGTCATACAGCATCTTTTCGAAATGCGGGATATGCCACCGGCCATCCACCGAATACCGTGCAAATCCACCTCCTACGTGATCATAAATGCCTCCGGAAGCAATTTTCCGCAAGGTGAGGTGTACGTGTTCCACAATTTCCGGATCGTTCGCTAATACGCCGTACCGCAGCAAAAACAACCAATTATTGGGCATTGGAAATTTAGGCACCCGCGTATGTCCGCCCTCTTGCTTATCAAAAAGGCGTTTCCAGGGAGTGACGATCGCCTCCAATTCTTTCTTGGTATAAGCTTCTGGAATCCTACTCACCGGGAGTTGCTCACTCTGCTGTATGCCTGCTGTGAGCCGCTGCGCATAGTCCGTAGCAACTTCGGGGTTTTCCCGCCACATCTCCGCCAGCTGCAAGAGTACATTTTTCCAGTCGGCGGGCCTGAAATATGTCCCCCCGTAAATCGGGCGGCCGTCAGGCAAACAGATGCAGTTAAGTGGCCACCCGCCCTGGTTGGTCATCAGCTGCACGGCTATCATGTATAGCTGATCGATATCCGGGCGCTCCTCACGGTCGACTTTAATGGACACGAAATGCTGGTTCATCACCGCAGCGATATCGTCATTCTCGAAACTTTCCCGCTCCATCACATGGCACCAATGGCATGCCGAATAGCCGATGCTTACAACGATCAGCTTATTTTCCGACCTAGCTCTGTTCAAAGCCTCGTCTCCCCACGGATACCATTCAACCGGATTATGTTGGTGTTGTAACAGATAGGGAGATGTTTCGTTATGGAGTTTATTGGGCATTGGAAGTAAAGGTAAAGTTTTTTAAATGAAAAACGTTAAATGAAAACGTCTATTCAGTTTGAATGTGTTATGTATCTTGCTTCGGATAGGTAAACCATACTTGGCTGCCTAAACCGCCGCTTATGGACGCCCAGTCTTCAATGCCGTCAAATCGAATGTGTACCAAACCACAGGTCGGGAGATTATAAATTTGCTCATCCGTAAGGTAATTCACCAGCAGGGTAAGTCCGGGGTTGTGTCCGAAAAGCGCAATGCTTTGATAAGTGTTATCAAGTTCGCCAACAATTTCCAGCAAGGTTGTTGGTAATGCTTCATAGATACGGATATCCGTTTGGATCGTACTCACCGGCATTTCCAACCGATTGGCAAATAACTGCGCCGTAGTTAAGGCTCGTTTGGCAGGACTGCTAACCAACAGCTCAGGCTTAATTGGATACGCGTTCAGTCGTTCAGCCATCTTCGGCGCGTCGGCGAATCCCCGCGTATTGAGTGGCCTGTCGAAGTCACTGACATCGAAATTCCAATCCGACTTGGCGTGCCTGATGACGAACAAATTCTTGGCCATATGAGAAAGGTTGCAATAATCATGCCTGCGAATTACCCGGATAAAAGGCACTGCACCCTACTGTTCGAGCAGCCGCCATCGCATCGGCAGCATTGGGATGGCGTCTTTCGGTTCAAAAAGGGACTTCCTGCTTGGAGAATCGATCGATTCCCATTTTTCTATTGATAAGGGAAGGCTTCCCATTTTCGGTACAATGCCATCCATTATAGACAACACAGCTTGCAACCCCGGTTCGTTGCGGTCGCCCCAATTCGGATTTGCTGATAGCGTGACCCCTGCATCAGGTTCCATTCCTTCAAAATAGTCGAACCAGCCGTCGGCATTTTTGATCAGGAAACTTGAAAGGTAAACCGTGTACTTATCGATATTGATACCAAAAAAGCCCACCGGCTTGCCGTAGGTTTTCGCACCTACCAATTGGACGTTGAAATAAGGTTTTAAGCAGCTGATCAGAAGTTCGGCGGCAGAGGCCGTGTTCCCAGACACAATGAAGTAGATGTTTTCGGTTGCGCTAAAAGATCCCTTCTTTTCAAAAGTAAACGTGTTGGCTGCTAAGCTGTAGTCAATGTCGGCCAACGTGGCTTGCCTGCCCTGAAAGGCGACAGGATTACCTTCGGCATCTAGATAAAGTTGATGCTGCAGAATGGTCGCTTTCCCGTTTTGCATAAGCGGATTAAATTCCTCCGCAAACATGGTTTTTCCATTCAAGGAAGCTGGGGCAATCAAGTTCGCCACATAGGCAGCTGTTTCTACATAACCGCCATTATTGTTCCGAAGGTCGATGACCAGTTCATTCGCCCCGGCTTCGGCAAACTCGCCAAAGGCTTCATCCAGCGCGGCCTGGTGGTCGGCCAATCGCGGGAAACCTCCGAGAACCAAGTAAGCCACCCGTTTATCTCCCTGCCGGATCACCGAACGGTATACCACCGGATCGGAGTTGGAAATGGCTGCCTTGGCGCTTATGTCCTCATTGATTTTTTCTTCCAAATAGGAATACCGCGGGATGCCGTGCCGTATGGGGTATTCGTACGGGCGTTTGTTAGCCGGATTCACGGCAAACTGCGTGATGTCGAAAAGTTCGTTTTGTAAAGCATTTATTTCCGGTTGGATGGCACCATATTGTCCGCGAGGATTAAACTGCTCATATGCAGGTAGCGCATCGTGCCAGCGATATACTTGCGCAGCGTACAGAAAGAGGGAATCCAAGGTAAGTTGCTTGCGGCTGCCTGTCGCGGGCGAAACGATCTCTTCACTTTTTTCCGGAACAGGCGGCGTGTCTTTTTTACAAGCGATGAAAGCAACCGTAATTGATATCAGCTGTATACATCGGATGATGTGCCGGAAGGAGTGAAAATTTGATCGCATCGTCGTAAACTACAACAAATATACGTGAAGAATTTTGGTAAGCCTATCCTTATATCATGAATTTCATAAATGGATATTAGCAGCGTGATTTTTCATATTATATTTAGACCACCCTAAACTCCGGAAGTATAATTCCCGACAAATCAACATCTTTCATAGTCACCCAACGACCCGGAGAGACCACAACTTTCCCAGGCCGGTCGTTTAGCCAAGCACCCCACCAGCTAAAGCTACTATTGGCAATGATGTGGTGATCACACAAACTCATTAACTGCATATCCCTGAAGCTGTTTATCCCCGTATTCCAGTCAACAAACGTTGCATTTTTCATCCCGAATTGGGATCGGCACCATGATATATCATTGGAAAAAAAAACGTATCGAGGGGATTGGATCTGCTGCTCCATGTAATTCAACGCCCGTTCGTAATATCCCACATCACAGATTCCCCCCAGCACCGGATCGCCCAGATAATCACCGCGCCGCACATGTACGCTAACGGTGTTTCCTAACCGGAGCGCCTCAGCCAGGTCGGCATTACGTTGATCGATAAAAGGAGGAAACGTAAAGGTTTTCCGCAGTAGCGCTTCAACCGGTTTGATGTAATTAATATGTTGCCAATACCCCCAATAATACCGATTTCCGGAACTTTCATACAGAACTGGATCGTATTGAAACAGCACCGGCTCCTCATAATACGCATCTTTTGTACCGAAAAGTCTGCGCAACTTCCGCTGCACCCATCTTCGATCCCGTTGATCAAACAGCTTACGTTCAAAAGCAGAAGCCTCCGGCAGGGAGATGCCAAATATGCGTTCAAGCTCGAAGCCGTTATGAAGTTTATACGTAGCGAACTCCGAGAGGTCGGCCTTTACATGGGGAAACCGTCGCTGAAGCGCACTAAAAAAGGCATATTGAAAGAGCTGATTACCCAATCCGCCCAAGAATTTAACAATTTTCATAAGGTAGATTCTTGCTTCCTAAACCAAAAGCAACCACATGCATAAAATTGCTTTTGCAGTAATTCGTCGGACGGATCAACGACCAGACCACCATCTTTGCCGCTTTCGGGAATAAGTGTAAAGTTGATTAAATCCATATCCGAAAACAGCTGTAAAACCTGATGTTTATCATAGATCCGATGTGCGTTGAAACAGATGACACTTTCCCTCCCTAGTGGGACAACGAATAACAAGGAACCACCGGGAGCCACCACTCGCTTGAGTTCCGCGATGGCCTTGAGATCTCCGTTATAATCCACCGGATCGCCATATCTACCCAAACCAACGTGTTCTACCGTATGCATACATGAAAGCGATAACACGCTCCCATCGGCAAATGGCAAGTGGGTTAAGTCAGCAAATGAGGAAGTCAAATTATCCAAAACCAGGTCGGCGGGCCGATAGTCATAAAAATCCGTTGGAACAATAGCTGATAGCATCGAACAAAAATGCAACGTGGACGAGATGTCGACATGCCGCGGTGGATTCAGTGCTTTTACAATGCGTAACGCCCAAGCCGGATGATAGACATAATGCCTATCGAATTCCGTTTCGCTGGTCGCTTCATCAAAACAGGGATGGAACAACGAGGGATCTAGCCGGAATCGCCGTGTCGTTTGCTCCTGTTGCGTTTCGAGGGTTTCATAATGCTGAAGAAACCCCTCGGGCAATGCGGTCTGACCAACGCCTTTTGCTTTTCTTTTCCAAAATTGCCTAAACATCTGCGACTCGCTAAAATAAGGATCTCAGCCAAAGCTTAAAAATCCTTCTTTTTTGTTGAAAATTTAACAATGATCGTTCAAAAAGCTCTTTTTTGGTCAACCATGCAGCAGCCTTTTTCTTGGGCACTGTATTCATAACCAGCTCATACCAGCGGTTATATAGTTCCTTTTCAAACACTGCAACCGGCAGCTTCCCGGAAATACGGTTTGCCGATTTCAATTCTGCCAACAGCTCCAAAAAATCGGCTGTGGTGTATTCGCCGAGTTTCCACCATAAAAGTGCGTCAAAACGGGGACCGTACTTCCGTGGATCGACGCCCAGTAAACTCAATTGCTCATCTTTAATCTGCCTCAAGCACTCGATTGCCACATCTCGCTTAGCCTGCGAAACATTCTCGGCATGTATGCGGTAATAAACAAGTGGTTCATTAAATGTGTAGATATCGTGTTTATCCGCTAGCCGAACAAAGAGATCATAGTCTTCTGCAGGCGCCCGCTCTCGATACCCACCCACCTCCAATGCCAGCAGTCTTCGATACATTACACTGGAGTTGACAAAAATATTATTAAAGAAAAAGCGAACCTTTAATTCCTCAGTGTCATATGATCCATGCAAAAGCGTTCCATTCGCTTCGCCTGCCTCATTTATCAACAACGCATTTCCTCCACAAATTGCGACATTGGGATGCTTTTCCAAAAACCGGAACTGCTTTTCCAAACGATCGGCCATCGAAATGTCATCACTGTCCAGTATGGCTACGTATTTCCCTTGAGCAGCAGCCAATGTAGCCTGACGGGCATACGTTAAGCCCTTGTTCTGTACGTGATCATAAAACCTGATCCGCGGATCGGAATACTGCCTAATCACCGACGAAGTCCCGTCGGTGGATCCATCATTATAGATAATCAGTTCAAAATCCTCAAACGACTGGTCTAGTATGCTTTGGATGGACGTACCGATAAAGCACTCGACATTGTAAGCCAACATCAACACAGAAATCAGCGGAAGATCTTGATTTTCTTCTTGTTTCAAAAGAAATGGCCTTTATAAACGATAAGCAAATGTAGCCATTTTAAATTCTTTCCATAAATTTGATCGCTTAATCGTAGAATGGAAGCCATCAAAAACAATAAGTACATTGCCTTCAGCCTTTGGGGAGATACGCCCCTTTATACCCAGGGTGCTGTCCGCAATGCGGAGATTGCACCAGAAATTTATCCAGGGTGGCAAGTGGTGGTTTATCACGACCAAACGGTACCGCGATCTGTTCTCGACGCATTAGCCAGCCTTAACGTTCGGTTAATCGACATGTCCACAAGTGAGCTATATGGACCATTCTGGCGTTTTTTAGCAAGTGATTTCCCGGATTGTGGACATGCGGTTTTTCGGGATACCGACTCGCGGTTGACTACACGTGAATATAAAGCTGTCCAAGAATGGATTAAGGAAGACCACATCCTTCATGTCATGCGGGACCACCCGTACCATGAAATTCCGTTCGGAGCGGACGAGCGGGCCATTCTCGCAGGCATGTGGGGAATTAAAGGAAACGTCGTACAAATGGATAGATCCATCAAGGGTTTCATAAAGGACAAAGAGTTTTACTACGGCATAGATCAAGCATTTTTACAGCAAATCCATGTTGACTACCAGCATTCTCAAACGCTCCACGATGAGTTTTTTGGGGGCAAGCCCTTTCCTGAAAAACGTAACGGATATGAGTTCATCGGCGAGCGTATTGATGCGTTTGAACAGCCAATGGGCGAAGATCGCGAAATTCTGAAAAATTTCCTTTTACAACGTAAACCACGATGGACTAAACGCTTAAAAAATATTTTCCGTAAATGAGTGATCCACTATTTTCCATCATCATTCCCACCTTTCAATCGGAACAGACCATTCATTCGTGCATAAGCAGCGTGCTGGATCAAACATTTGAGGATTTCGAAGTCATCGTACAGGACGGGCATTCCTCAGATCGTACCGTAGAAATCGTCAATTCATTTGGTGACTCTCGAATTAAACTGGTTTCTGAGAAAGACCTTGGTGTATACGATGCCATGAACCGAGCGTTAGAAAGGGTGACAGGTATGTGGATCTTGTTTCTTGGTAGTGATGACGTATTGTTTGAACTTTCCACGCTGGAGGCGCTTAGCGGCATCTTATTGCAATCCGAGGCAGATATTCTTTATGGAAACGTCATTATGTCCGGCAACAGCCACTGGATTGAAGATGGAGCCATCTACCGCGGCGAGACGGACATAGCAACGTTATTTGAACAAAACCTAAGTCACCAGGCCATTTTATACCGAAAGCGAATTTTTGAAGACGATCTCCGGTTTAAACTGGACTACCCGATTTGTGCCGATTACGACCTGAATCTCCGGTGTTTTGCGCGTTACCGCACAACGTACACACCACTCATTATTTCTGTATTTGCGACGGGAGGCATGAGCACGCGATATGTCGATGAGCGATTTGAGGCTGAAAAATGGGAGAATATCCTCCATTATTTCGGCGGTAATCTCAGAAAACCCGAGTTTCTACGCCACAAGGGCATCATCAAAAAAACGGGCAAAGAGTTATTAAAAAAAGGAAAATATTCAGCCGGACTATCTGCATTTTTCATATACCTCTATTTCAAGGCATTGAAAATATTAAAAAGACAATGAAATACGAATCAGACAATTTCGTAACACATGCTTAGAATTGCCTACCTTTTTGATATTGAAAATCCATCTACTTTCGCGGGGAGGACCGTCGCTGACGGGTTTAGAAATGCATGGCAAAATCGAGGTGATGACTGCCGCTTTTTTGACTTAGGGAAAATCAGTCAGGGTAGACGAATCCAGGAACAATCGAGGTTTAATCGGTTTGATCCACATTTGGTTTTCACTTCGGTAGAAAACATCCCTTTCCTTCCAAAGCAATTAAACAAAGACACCAAGTTAGTCTTATGGGGGCAATTCTATGAGCCCTGTGACTACGAACCACAAATCCATCATATACTTCCACCCACCAAAGACTTACTTCGGAAATTAGCCCGGGTCCATGATATCTTGATATGGTCACAGCATGACGAGTCGATCAATGATCGCTTCTTTTCGGGTTATGAGCGGGAGTTAGGTCTGAAATTCATACAACTATTGCATGCGGCCGACCATACTAAATATGTTGCTGCTTCAGACTCAGAAACCAAGTTTGACTTTATGTGGATTGGCAATATCGGCCACCGAAAAGCCTCCTATGATGCATTCGTCAATCCTTTAAAGAGCCTGTCCAATAGCTACCTAAGCTTTCACGAATATAATCGGGTTGATCCCCATATCATCGATTTCAACCAGCTGTTCCGAAAAAGTTTAATCATTCCAAACGTTCACACACCGGCACAAATACGTTATCAAATTTTATTGAACGAACGGGTGTTCACCGCTGCCATGCAGGGTGGCTTCCAACTTTGTGATAATCCGCTAGCCAGGAAATATTTTTCGCCAGAGGAATTAGTCATCGCAGAAACCCCGGAAGAGTTTTCCGAAAAATTCCTTTTCTTCAAACAAAATCCCGACAAGAGACTCCCCTATCTTAAGAAAATCCAGACCAGTATTCTAACGCGTCATACATATTGTAATCGAATCAATGAAATAATGTATGCATTAGCTATGCAATAATCGACGCGAAGCACCACTATATCCAAGACGTAGAGGCTGATGGGATAGGCCCATTAGCTATTATAATAGAATTGTACGGGAAGGTCGTCCAGTCGATCGTGTGTAAGCTGCAATTTCCTTATCCCGAACAAATTCTTGGACATGTGAGGTAACGAGGTTCTTTCGCCTAGCTGAGGGAAACAAATACGAAATTATTGTCTGTTCCCGGATTCGCTTTTTATGCGTCCGAGCTAACAACAACCGTAAAGGTGTCAGTAACATCAGACGTAGTTTGTTCACAGGTTCTATTCTTCCTCGGTTATCAAACAACTTTATGGCTAAATAATAATTTCCGGTCACGACAAACCCTTCGTGATTCTTTTTGTATAAAGCATGCATATAATCTTTCGTTAACTTATCTTCGGGAATAAAATGACGAAACTTTAACGCCTCATCGTAATACAATTCATAACCGCGAAGGATAAGCCGCAAACAATACTCGGTGTCTTCGGTCGTCATGATACTTGGGTCATCGTGTAATAACAGGAAAGACGGATACTTTTCATAAAAGGATTTGTACACTGCTGTCCTTGATCCCAACCCTGCACCCCAAAGGTAGCCCCGCTTCGTGACATCTCCAGTTTGCTTACCTTGTTTTCCCACCGCATAACCCTCACTATATTCGAAAAACCACTCTGGCAACTCTCGATCTGCATCGGTTACTGGAAGACCCTGTCCCCCCACCGCACCTATGTTCGGATGCCTATTAAGCAATTCATATATCCTGTTGAGGTATTCTGGTTCAAGCCAGTTATCGTCGTCGCATATCACAAAAAACTGATAACTCGCGTGAGCCATAGCGGTTTGCAAGGCATAATACTTGGCAGGTTTGCTTTCACGCAAGCAAATAAGGGGCACAGACTCGATATGAAGATCGGCCCAAATAGCTTTAGCTACTTCCGTGGAACGATCTGTTGAATTATTGTCTACAAAAATGATCTCCCAGGGAATATGGTCAGCGAACCGCTGTGCAGCCAAATGCCGGAGTGTCTGCGGCAATTTTGTTGCACCATTATAAGTACACAAGATAACGGAAATCCCATCTTCTAACAGCGAACCATTTTCTCTCATCCCTGTTTTTTTTTCCAACTCGCCCATATAGCGCTTAACCATATTTTATAAAATATCACCTTTGACGTCAGAGGATTTTCAAATAACCGCATTATATGAGTTCTTATCGCCGGATCGATCATACCTTTAATCGGCCAAAATTCCTTGAAATTCTTTTTATAAGCTCGGTTGTAATCTTTTTGGCTAATTAATTGGGTCTCATACATGCGGTTTAGAATAGAAAGGCCCTCTGCAAAATTCAATCCGCTGGCGTACGCATGGGTACTTACGTCGGATTCATGCTTGCGAAAATAATTAAGCAAACGACCATTGATGCATACGTTGCCTGTTTTAGCTAACTCCGTCCAGAACACCCAATCCCCACTGAATCGATAATTCAAAAAATCCAACGAAATGTCATTAAACTTAACTCTCCTCCATATCGCCATACTGGCATTGAAAATGGCCGGATTTGGACATAAGTATTCTCGAATAAATCGGCCACTTTCCACAATCTCCATAAGTTGGGGATGACTAGATTGCCACTTAATCTGATTCCCGATCACACAATAGGATTGGCAATAACTGATCGTGCAGCGATCGTCCTGCTGCATACCATCCACTAGATAGTTTAGCATGGTCGGCTCACACCAGTCGTCGCTCTCTGCAATCCATACAAATTCTCCTTTTGCCAATTCAATGCCCTTAGCCCACTGCTTAAAGGGACTTCCCACATTGACTTCATTACGAACTATATGACTGATTTTCGAATGGTGCCGATAACGTTCGATTACGGACATACTGTCGTCTGAAGAACAGTCATCAAGAATAATCAACTCAATATGCGGATAAGTCTGATTCAGCACACTTTCGATCCGCTGTTTCAGATATTTTCCATGATTGTAATTGGGAATAATAACAGACACCAAACCCTTATTTTCCATTGACATGATAGAGGTCATTGGATAAAACCTGGTTCTCGATAAGCTAACTTCTCTCGCACCGTCTCCCGATAAATTAACTCGTTGGGCTCAAAGTTTCCTCGGGAACTGAGTGGATGGAAAATGTGGTAGCCCACCGCCGCCCATTTCAGCCGCTTTTTCATAATTCCGGCATTGATGAGCCGCTCCGCAAATTCGTAATCTTCCCACCCCCATCCTTCAAAGCCATTATAATACCCGTTTATCTTTTTGTAATCATCCAGCCAAAAGGCCAGGTTACATCCTTTCACATTATGCGAACTCTGCGGATTGGTTTTAAAAAGTCCCGACAATAACGGGAACCGGATGGCATTGAAGCGTGTATGCATCCCCGGACTCAATGCATAAAAATCAAGCTGTTTGCTTTCAAGTATCTGTTTCGATTTCCGTTCGCCGATCATGGCTCGACTACCCTGCACAAAGAAACCCCGTTCCGCAGCCTTTAGGTGATCCTTGATAAAATGCCGATGGAGGATGATATCTCCATCGATTTCAATGATATACGAGGAACTCACTTCGCGTACCGCTTTATTGAGTATTATACTCTTACGGAATCCTTTGTCCTCATGCCACACATGCTTAATCGGCAACCGACCCGCGTAATTCCCGATAAGCTCCGCGGTTCGCTCATCAGAGCCATCGTCGGCAATCACCACTTCGTCAGGCTGACGGCTCTGGCGCACAGTACTTCTCAGCACCAGATCCAACGCTTCAGGCCAGTTGTAGGTAGATATTAATAATGTTACATTCATCTTTGGCTATACTCGCTCGTACGGTTACTAACTCAACGAGTAAAAAAAAGTTTTCGTTACATACGGCATATCAGTTTATTTCCGGCCTCACACAATAAGTGCTCATCAAGCATAACCGGAAGACTGAATAATACCGTAAAACTATGGTAAATTCACGAATACAGCAACTGTGACGATCGATAATTGTAGCACGGTTTCCAAATAAGGGCTTCCCGCGTCATTCTTTATCCGCTGTAGCGTTTCGTGCAGGCAATTCGTTTTAGATCAAGGAAACAAAGATGACCGCTATGAACCCATTCAAAATCCTGGCGATTCCGTTTTTGGCAATCAGCTTGGCAGCTTGCCAAAAAAGCGATCTACCAACCGACGAGAGCTTTACGGATTGCAAAAACTGTACTTTTACCTACCAAGAGGATGCCCGGATTGAAGGATTTCAAGTAAAAGATGGCAATGAAGTCGTCTTCACTTATAGAACTATTGGACGGGAAGAGGCATCAGTAACGACGCCAGTCCCATTCAAGTCTGCTCTTCGAGGTTCCGTCGGGATCAACGGCCTTTGATTATGGAAAGAACGAGATCGTCAGCGATAAAGTGACTTATGGCGTTATGTGCATTAATTGTGGTGTTATTCCCTTTGAGCCCGTGGACGGAAAGATATCCGGAAAAAAATTAGACAATCATCGGTGGTTGGTAGAAGCGAACGTTGTCCTGAAGGCCGTGCACACGGACACACGGGACACAATGACCTTCAAACAATATTTTACCAGGGTGCCTTAAACATTTAAACCTACCCCAGCAACCCAAAAAGCCGAAGCAGCTTATTATACGGCCTTGACCACGTACGATGGATACGTAGCGGTCCTCCCAGCACCCGTTTAAAAAACTCGGCATGGCGCGCATTGAGCAAATTATTGATTTGTTTTTTCAACTTTCGCGTCTGGATCCGCTTTGAATTCGGCCTAATCCGGTATTGGTAACCAATCAATGGCAACCTCACCACCTCCCCGCCGGTTTTGAGCATGGAAATCCAAAAATCCCAGTCCTCCCGCCCTTTCATTTCGGGGCAATACCCACCCGCTTCCTTCCAGTCCGACTTCCGGTACAAGGCACTTACATGAAGAATATTTTTCCGTGCAAGCAAACGGATGTCAAATTCCGGCAGTTTGCGATAGCCGGTCTTATCGCCAAAAAACTCACCTTCGGCGGTCACCACTTTCACATCCGGTCGAGCCTGCAGTACTTCGACCGCTTCCGCAATGAACCGGGGACAGATCCGGTCGTCCCCATCCAACGGAAGAATATAAACACCTTTTGCTTCGCTGATGCCATAATTTCTCGCCACGGACACCCCTTGATTCACCTGCCGCAAAAACGTAATGTGATCAAACCGCTGTGCATAGTCTTCGGCTATGAGGGCGCCGCCATCCGTCGATCCGTCATCAACCAGCATGATTTCAAACGGCCAATAGGTGGATTCCAACGCCCAGTCGATGGTCTGCGCCAGAAATTCTTCCATATTAAAAAAAGGAATGACAACGGATACCAGCGGCTTCATATTTTATCCCTTCTTTTTAGAAATTTCAGCAGATAGTACTTTACCGGATTTGTGTATTTCAGCTGTTTCCAAGGCCGGCTGCCATGCGGTTTGTGCCAAACCGGCACATTGTACAGCAGGTAGTTCTTAAGTCCCATGTCCGTTGCCTGGTAGGAAATAAACGTATCAAACCAATCCTTGGACTCATTAAGGTGAATAAAATCGTAGCGGCGGAGAAATTCGAGCGAGATCAGTGTACAGCAGAAACTCAGACTTTTTTTGGTTTCGATACTTCCGGTACCGACGTACTGGTCCTTAAAACGCAGATACGGAAAATTTATCTGCCCATATTCATCCACCGTCACGGCACCGATAAGTCCTGCCTTAGTATGTTGCCTGTAAAAATCAAGCAGCTGCTCAATTGTATCCGCTTTTACGATCACATCGGACTCCACAATGATCAATGGCAGGTTGTCTGCCAATGCCCGTTTCTGCGCTTCTTGAAGGACGCGCCTGTAATTTGGTGATGGGTGATTGGTCAGGTCTTCCAGATGGATGAGCTCATAACCAAATGGTACCTTTTGCTGCTCCAGGATCTCTTTAGTTGCCGCCGAGCTGAAATCGTTATAAATGATATGTTTAACACGCGTGTTGCTGGCGCGAACCGCACGTATGGTTTCCAGGGTGTTTTCGATGGCGTCTTTGACGGGCGTAACGACGATTGCTTTAATATCTGGGGATTCCATTGCCTATTTGTTAATTTTAACCAACCCCAATCGCTTCTTCCATCGAAATTTCCACAATTTCTTCGACCAATCCTTCCGGTGCTTTCCCAGCATGTAGAAATAGCCGTTCCCTCTCCGAACATCTCCTGGAATCACTCCGTAGGAAAATTCATGCTTCCATGCAACGTAGTTGAAGCTCAATTGATCGCGTTTACTATAGGTTTTAACCATGTGCCACCAATCTTCCATCACGCTTATCAGATGCAGATTACGATGCCTGCGTACCAATACCGTACCGACAATCAACCCGTTGTGTTCGGGATATTGTTCGGCGCGCAAGAAATCGATATGGCGCTCCATCACCTTGGGATCATCTTTATGGATGCCCTGTTGTTCGGCTAATTGTTTCAGATAGTTATATTCACCGTAAATACAGCTACGCGGATCAAGCTTTGCCTGCCCATGGTCAAAGCAAGCCATGGTATGGTCGCGCAGTACCGTTTTAATCAATCTATCCAGGTTACCCACAACAAGAACATTGCCGTCTACAAAGATACTGATCTCGTGATCCGGGAAGAACAAATGGGGATTGATTTTTAGGTATCGGTTGCTTCGCGTATAATCGCCGGGAACGGGCGGTTCGATCAGCCGGATTTGCCACGGAAAAGCTTTTAAGGAAGGATTGTCCGTAAAGCATACGAAATCCCATCCGGCTATTGGCTTTTGAGGCAATAGCCCTTCATAATCTCCAAAGATGGCCGTGTATATAACGTTTTGGTTCATCAGACGAGTGACACCTTTTCAATTCCGTTTACGCATCGATATTGCCGTGAGGCTTGTTTTTGGCGAAGCAACTGTTGATTTTCTTCCTGCGAGCTCCAGCTCTCCACGTGGTATAAATGATATTGCACAGCTAAATGCTTAACTGATACGATCCGGTAACCCAACCCTTTAAATCGCCATACCAAATCGATATCTTCCCCAACCGCGGGCCGCACGTAATCCTCATCGAATCCGTTGATCGCCAACATGGCTGTTTTAAAGCAGGAAAAATTGCATCCCTTTATCGAGCTGATACCCAGCAGGCGGATAATCGTGCTGGAAATCGGGTTAAGCGGTACGTATACCGCTTCTTCGATAAACCGGGCGCCATCTTTTCGCAGCTGTGGGATACGTCCCAACACCTTTCGTTGGAAATTGGGTAGCGGCTCTCTTTGCAACTCATCGCTAAAAAACGGTCCGAGTTTGATGCGTTTGCCGGCCAGCACACTTTTCGGACTCGCCAATCGCGCGTGATTTTGAATAAAATGCGTGTGGAGCACACAGTCGCCGTCGATAAATATCAGATAATCTCCCGAAGCAGTCACAATCGCCCGGTTGAGCGCTTGGTTTTTCTGCCAGCCCTTATCTTCCTGTGTTAAGTGGATCATATTCAACCCACCTGCGTCATAGTTGCCAAGGAATTCACGCATTTCCTGGCTATCGCCGTCTTCAGATATGATCACTTCATCGGGTTTGACGGTTTGGTAGCGCAAGCTCTCAAGCACAGTGTTCAGAAACAACGTGTTCTTATATACGGAAATAATCAAGCTGATTCTCACAAGCGTATATATTGGTCTGACGTGCCTTGGTGCTTCATTTGCGCAAAGATAGAGAATTTGGGCATATCGACAGTCGATAGATCGCTAAAATGCGTGGCATTCACCTACACCTGTAGAAGCAGGCTGCAGGATGATATTGGATAAAAACGCAACTTTAGTTATGTTTGGCGAGCCAATTAATAAAACTTTATGAATCGACTTCAACTAATCAAAAGCCTGATTAAGAAAAGGAATTACAAACACTACCTGGAAATCGGTGTATTCAATGGACACATTCTTTTCCGGATTCCGTCGACCGTGAAAATAGCCGTGGATCCCGCTTTTCGGTTTTCCTGGCTGCGCAAATGGGGCAAAATTTTGTTAAAACCTCATAATCTGCGTAACCGCTACTACCGAAAAACAAGCGACTCCTTTTTCCTCGAAGATGCCAGCCGGATATTCGACGGAAAAAAAATACATATCGCATTGATCGACGGCATGCATGAATATGCATACGCTTTGCGGGACGTCGAAAACACACTCCGATACCTCGATGACAATGGTGTTATCATCATGCACGATTGCAACCCCGTTTCCGCCGATGCGGCGGCTACGTTCGACGAGTGGAAGGCGAAGAAGCCGGGTACCCCCTGGAATGGAGACGTCTGGAAGACCATTATGCATCTCCGGTGTAGCCGAAGCGACGTTCGTGTCTTCGTGATCGACTGCGATCACGGTCTGGGGATCATTACAAAAGGAATACCCGACGAGATGCTCAGTTATACGCCTGAACAAGTTGGACAATTCACGTACGCGAGCCTCGCCGGCAATCGGAATGAATGGCTGAACCTGAAATCGGTTGAATATGCCCAGGCATATTTCGGTATTTGATAGCCTTTACGCGAGAGCAATCTCCCGGTATAGGGACATGATCTGACCAGCGATGCGGTCGTCATTGAAATTTTGGCTGTAAGCAAGGCCAGCGTCAATCATTTCGCGGCGTTGTACCGAATCAGTTAGAACAGTGGCGATCGCTGTCGAAAGTTCTTGGCTATCATGGGGCGATACATAACGGCTATGGGGGCCGCCGGCTTCTTCAAAGCACCCTACATTGGATGTAATAACAGGCACACCGGAATACAAGGCTTCGATGATCGGTATGCCAAAACCCTCAAATAAAGATGGGTAGACAAACAGAAGCGCGGACTGATAAAGCACGGCCAGCTCATCGATTGAAGCACCGTGGATGAATGTTACCTTGGCGGTGAGGCGGTGTTTTTCCAGATAGTCCGCAAGTTCGTTCACATAGGGTGTTTTCTTTCCTGCAATCACCAGGTGTACATCCAAGTGTTCAATGGCCTTGACGATCAGAAGGGCGTTTTTGCGAGTTTCAATGGTTCCTACGTTGAGTATGAAATCCTGGGGCAGTCGGTATTTACGACGGATGGCTTGCTTCTCCGGTTCCGTATACCGTCGTTTGAAAGCCGGGTGGCAACCTTGGTAAATCACGGTTATTTTGCTTTCATCTACCCGCAGAAACTCGATAATATCCCGCTTGGTTTGTTCGCTTATGGCAATGATGTGATTCGCTTGATGTGCGGCATATTTAGCCTTTTCAAAATAAATGGTGCGGTCAATCCAAGAATACAACTCCGGATACCGTAAAAAAATCAAGTCGTGGATGGTGACTACGCTTTTGATGCCATGCTTGGTCAGGCCGATCGGCAGTTCGCCCGAAAGCCCGTGAAACAGTTCGATTCGGTCGTTTCGAAGATCTTTGATCACATTACGTTGCCGCCATAGGTTGTAAAACAGGCGGTCCGTTCGTGATCGGGGTAGCCGCTCAACCAGCTGAATCCCATCCGGCTGAAACAGCCGATGCCCGGCCGGCTTAGGATTATACAAGTAATAGGAATGACCCGGATAATGTTGACTCAACATGCGCACCAGATCGCGCCCGTAATTACCCAATCCACTGCGGTTATGAAATATTCGCTTTGCCTCGTAACCGATGTTCATAGCCCTGCTTCCCGCAATCTACCAATAACCATTTCAGGCGCAATGAGTTCCATGCTATCTACCCCATCACAAAGGCAGGGCTTATTGCCATATACCGAGCTTGGCCGGGCCGGATGGTCTACCTGGATGCAGTCTTCCGGCTGCTGCCCATATCCCAAAAAACCGGCGTAAGGATGCGTGGCCCCCCAAATAGAAAGCGCGCGTACTCCCACCAGTGAGGCCATGTGCATATTGGCCGAATCCATGGTAAGCATCAGATCCAAATGTGAAATGACGGCCAACTCCTGCTGGAGCGTAAATTGGCCGATCAAGCTGTGTACGTGACGAAACCGCTCTTGCCAATCCTGCGCTACTTGTTGTTCCGCTGCCCCACCGCCGAAGATGAGAACCGTATGTCCCTGTTTATCGAGGTACTCGATTACGGCTTCCATTCGCTTAAGCGGGTACACTTTGGGTTGGTGCTGCGCAAAAGGAGCGACGCCCACTTTAGCTGTATGGTTATCAGAAAAAAGCGGCACAACCGACTCGGGTAATGGCAATTGCCGCGATTGCAACACATGTCGCAGCGTGATGGGATAGCCGAGCTTCCGGAATACATCCGCATACCGTTCTACCATCGGCTTCAGTGGTTTCCGCACTTTGTTATGAGGTCTTGTAAGCGCTCTTTTTTCTTTTCTGCCTTTATCCAATTGGCTTGTCGGAATCCCCTTTAACCAAAACAAAGTTGAAAGGGATCTGCTTCGAAGGTTATAATGCAAATCTGCCACTGCTTGCGGCGTGTACTGGAGTAATTCCTGAAATAAACGAAAAAGCCCTTGGATGCCTTTGTGGACACCGTGTGGGTAAAACGGATGAAAAATAACACCGGAGATATCCGCAAAAAAAGGTTTGAACGATTCCCGGCTGACCATTACCAAGGTGAGGTTAGGCCATTGCTCTTTTACCTCACGCAATACGCTCGCCACCATGGCGACATCGCCCATGGCCGAAAACCGGAAAATCAACAGGGTGGGATTCGCTTCCCGTTTCATCACTTTCTCGCCGCATACAGCACGGGGTTTAACGCTGCGTCGTTATACATCTTCATTTGCTTATATACTTTCATGTATTTCCTACCGGTGCGGATGTCCTCCAGCAATTCATCAATGCTGCGACAAAGGTCTTCATGCTGGCGCAACAGGATCATCAGCTTTTCCATGCAGGAAGCAATATGGGTCGGTGACGCATCCATTTTTTCCGTTTCTTGACGCATATGGTATATTTTTAGACATAGGATAGATAGCCGATCTAACGCCCAGGCCGGACTTTCCGTATTAATCCGAGCGTCTTTCCGCGGCGATACGTGCGAGAAGTATCGGAGGAAATAGTTGTCGATGAATTCCACGGTATCGGTGCGTAATTGATTGGACTCATCAATCCGACGCTTCCACTCCAAGCCGACAATGGGTTCGATATCGGGATGCCGAACCTCATCCTCCATATGCCACTGCATGGTATCAATCCAACATTTCCGATATAAAAGGTACTCCAAGGTATGACCGGGATAAGGGTTCTGGAAGGGGCAATCGATGGAATCAAAAATGTGGTAGTTTTCAATTACTTCTTCGAAAATACGGCTTGCCTTTTCACTAATCATCATATATTGCTCGGAATTTAGATGTAACAGCTAAAACAATATTTTTATTTATACACAATACGAAAAATGGCTACGAAACGCTACAATGCTTCTCATTTAACGTATTATTAACTCATTCTTATTGATTTATAAACATTTAGATGACGTCTTTTTATACGTTTCCAATAATAGGCATAAAAATAATGCCAGTTGTAGAAAATGGTTTGTTTTTTGTATTCATATTTTCATAGCGTACAAACTATCCGGCTCAGCTTCCGAATAAATCAGCATAGGTTTTTTCGAGGGAAAACATTTCGTCACGCAGTTTGGCTGCCTGTAGAAAGTCCATCTCCTTAGCGGCTTTTTCCATATCTTTACGTACTTTTTCAATGGCCTGCCGCATTTGGGGCTTGCTCATGTACGCCACCAGGGGATCTGCCGCCACACTGCTGGTAGGTTCCGGTTCCACGTATATTTTAGCCTCACCCCCTTTAAAATCGGCTACAGAGGTCTGCTCCAGAATGGCCTCCCTCGATTTGCCAACGGTACGAGGTGTAATGCCGTGCTCTTCATTGTAACGGATCTGCTTTTCGCGGCGCCGATTGGTCTCGTCAATGGTCACCCGCATACTTTCGGTAATCGTGTCCGCGTACATGATGACACGCCCTTTATCGTTGCGAGCCGCACGGCCAATGGTCTGAATGAGCGACCGCTCCGAACGCAGGAAGCCTTCTTTGTCGGCGTCCAGGATGGCTACCAATGTAACCTCGGGCAAATCCAACCCCTCGCGGAGTAAGTTTATCCCTACCAATACATCGAATTCACCCAATCGCAATCCCCGTAAAATCTCCACTCGGTCCAGTGTTTTAATTTCGGAGTGAATATACCGCACGCGGATCCCCAGTTTGGCCATGTATTTGGTCAATTCCTCGGCCATACGTTTCGTCAACGTCGTTACCAGCACCCGGCCACCTTCTTTGGTCACCCGGTCCACTTCGTCCAATAGATCGTCCACTTGATTGATCACCGGGCGGATTTCGATTATCGGATCAAGCAGGCCCGTCGGGCGAATTACCTGTTCGACCACTACTCCTTCGGTCTTTTGAAGCTCGTAGTCGCCCGGTGTTGCGCTTACATAGATGGTCTGGGTCACCATTGATTCGAATTCCGGGAAATTCAGCGGGCGGTTGTCCAACGCTGCCGGCAGGCGGAAGCCAAAATCCACCAACGAGAGTTTACGCGATCGGTCCCCGCCGTACATCGCACGGATTTGTGGAATGGTTACATGGCTTTCATCGATTACCATTAAGTAATCATCCGGAAAATAATCCAGCAGACAGAAAGGGCGCATACCCGGTTGCCGGCCGTCAAAAAATCGCGAATAATTTTCGATACCACTGCAATACCCCAATTCCCGCATCATCTCCAAGTCGTAGTTGACCCGCTCTTCCAGCCTCTTTGCTTCCAAAGGCTTGCCATCCAGCAACAGCTGTTCCTTCCGCAATTCCAGTTCCTCGCCAATCGCCCACAGCGAATTGACAAACTTTTCACGGGGCGTCACAAACAAATTCGCAGGATACAGGGCCATGGTTTCCATCTTCTCCAGTGTCTTACCGGAAATCGGATCAATGACACTCAATTCGTCGATTTCATCCCCAAAAAAGGAGATTCGATAGGCTTCATCCATATAGGCAGGAAAAACATCTACCGTATCGCCTTTGACACGGAATGTACCCCGTTTAAAGTCTGTTGTGGTCCGCGCGTAGAGAATCTCGACCAAGCGATGTAAAAAAGCGTTACGGCTCACAACAGTTCCAACCCCAAACCGGAATACCGAGCGCGAAAAATCTTCGGGATTTCCCATACCGTAGATGCACGACACGGAGGAGACGACAATCACGTCACGACGGCCCGACATGAGCGCGGAGGTCGTACGCAGCCTTAGCTTTTCAATTTCATCATTGATGGCCAGATCTTTCTCGATATACGTATTCGTTGACGCAATATACGCTTCTGGCTGGTAATAGTCGTAATAGGAAACAAAGTAATTGACGGCGTTCTCGGGAAAAAACTGCTTGAATTCCCCATATAGCTGCGCTGCCAAGGTTTTGTTGTGGCTTAGGATCAATGTCGGCTTCTGGGTTTGCTGGATGACGTTAGCAATGGTAAACGTTTTACCGGAACCGGTGACGCCCAGCAATGTCTGGTACATTTCTCCCGTATTGACGCCCTCGACGAGTTGACGGATGGCCTCGGGCTGATCCCCCGTAGGTATATATTCAGAAGTAAGCTTGAATTTCATGGACGTTCGATCTGTTGCCTGGAAATACTACAGGATTTGCAGCCATTTGCAAAGATAACGAAAACTATGTATTTGTGCCGACATAAAACCAAATCCCTGATCACAATGTTTAGGTAAGAAATAGTTATATTTGAACATGCTCCACGTCCTGACCCAACAAAATAGCGCAGCCAATCATTTCCTTGCTGAACTCCGCAATAGGGATGTTCAGCAGGATCGAATGCGTTTCCGGCGGAACTTAGAGCGGCTGGGCGAAATTTTTGCGTATGAGATCAGTAAGACATTAACCTATGAACCTGTCGAGATTGAGACTCCCTTGGGTATTTCCGAAACCGCACTGCTATCCGAGCAACCGGTACTGGCCACGATCTTGCGGGCCGGCATCCCGATGCACCAGGGAATGCTGAATGTATTTGACCAAGCAGATTGCGCGTTCATTGGTGCCTATCGGAAAACCAAAAAAAGCGGAGCTTTCGAAATCCGTAAGGAATACGTAAGCACCGTCAACCTCAACAACCGAACGCTGATTCTCATTGACCCGATGTTAGCAACGGGAAAGACGACTGTTCTCACCTGCAAGGAATTGCTTGATGACTATGATATCGGGTCGCTCATTATTGTATCCGCTATTGCCAGCGAGGAGGGCATCACACACGTACAGGCTTTTTTACCACAAGCACAACTGTGGGTGGGCGATGTAGACAGCGAACTCACCAGCAAAGCGTACATTGTCCCCGGCCTGGGTGATGCCGGAGATTTGGCGTACGGCATAAAAGAGTGATCGGCTATCAACCGACAGCTGTTCAAAACTACCGAAATGTTAATAAAAACTTTACAGTAAGTTATTGGCATTAAGGCCCTTAATCGATAACTTTATATCGATTTCAATGTTGTTCTTTTCCGTATCATTCATTAATCCCATCTTATATGACTTGGAAAAAATTCAGTGGCGAACCCATCCGCCAGCCCATTCTCGATGAAGTATCATCCACCATTGCCCGCGAATATCTTTTGGGCAACAAACTGAAAGTCTGCATTGGTACCGATTCCCAAGTGAAAGGTGCTACCACAGAGTTTGCGACCGTGATCGTATTTGTTCGCGAAAAGAAAGGCGGATTTATGTACATCCATCAAGATCGCACCACGCAGAAAATGAGCATAAAAGAGCGGATGCTGGCCGAAGTGCAACGCTCGATAGAAACTGCGTATTCACTATGCGATACATTGGATCGGTATGAGGTGGATCTCGAAGTACATGCCGATATCAATACGAATCCCATGTTCAAGTCTAACCAAGCGCTTCATGACGCCATGGGGTACATCCTAAGCATGGGCTTCGTATTCAAGGCTAAGCCCGAAGCATTTGCCAGTTCGGCCTGTGCGAATAAGATCGTGCAGTAGGTAACACCGAGCGCTACAAAGGCTTGATCCGAATATTTCTGAATTTGACAACCGAGCCATGTCCCAAAAACGCGATATGACCGGTTTTGTTGAAAACAGCTTTGGCATAACTATCTGCAGGCATATTCTTAACAGCCTCTCTTAAATTGGTTTTCAGAATCACTTTGCCGTTTAACTTTACGGATATGTCATCCCCTTTTGCCACCACTTCCTGTGTATTCCACTCGCCTGGCTGCTTCAAATATCCCCTTTTTGCCGGCGAAATACCATAGACCGATCCGTGGTATTGATAGGGTTTTAAGTCCTTATACTGCGGATCTTCGTTGTCTAAAATCTGTAATTCCATACCGCTGTACCCTTGGTCATTCGGCACGATATCATGCCGGATTCCCAAGCCATTGTTGGCCCCGGGAGTCAGCAAAAACTCAAAACGGAGTACAAAATCATCATACTGCTCTTTCGTGTATAAATTACCCCCCATCTCTTGTGCGGGCCGCATGACGATACATCCCTCTTCAAGCACATATTCAGCGGTATTTCCCTGCCAAGCATCCATATTACTTCCGTCAAAAAGAATGGTAAACCCTTTTTCCCCTTTTTTAGTTTGGGCATGTACCGCTCCAACGGCTAAGACGGTAACAGCCAAAACAGCTATCAATGTTAAATTTTTCTGCATTACTTTACTCATTATTCAATCCTAAGACTTAAACAACCTGACGCTTCACCTGACTTTCAAAACTCAATAAGGCAGCCGATGATGCATCGACGCCAAACGTTACCGATGCAATATTCTGCTTTTCACCGCGTACTGCCTCAAAGAAGTTCTGGAAATGAAGAAAATGTGCATCCGGAAAATCGGCTTTGGCCAAAAACGTATACTCTGTGTCAGAAATTTTCCTGACTTCGCCGAACCCAGGGATGTGGTTAACCATATTCTCCAACCCTGAAATTTCCGTCGGCTTCATCGTTTTTACCGTAACTGCGCCCCAATTAACGCGCATACTACCCTTACTACCGATGATTTTAAAATTGGTGCTTCCCCAATCGTTTGAAACGCCATCTACTACATTTGCTCCTAACGACATTTTGAAATGTGTCGTTTTGGCATCGTTTTCATAGTCGAATAACGAGTAAATGACGTCGGGAGTATCACGGCTGCCATCGTGGTAATAGAGAATGTCCCCATCCGAATACACTCGTTTTGGCTTTGAACTGCCAGTAATAAAGTGAATGCTGGCGATCACATGTACAAACAGATCGCCAGCCAATCCGGTTCCATAATCACTCCAATTGCGCCATGCAAAAAAACGCTGGGGTGCAAAAGGCAGGTTCGGTGCATTCCCTAAAAACTGGTCCCACCAGATGTTTTCCGGTGTTGCATCGGCAGGAGGGTGAAAACCGTTTAATGGGGAAGGCGCCGCAGAAAACCGTGCATCCACGAAATTGATATCCCCGATGATTTTCGAATCCACCAACGCTTTTGCCAGTTGAGTGCCCACCGCCGACACGCCTTGGGTTCCCATTTGAAAAACCTTTCCACTTTCTTTTTGAGCTCTGATCAACGCCCTTCCCTCTGATCTTTTGTGAACGATTGGCTTTTCACAATACACGTGCTTTCCTTTTTTTAGGGCTTCGACCGCAATTTTCTGGTGCCAATGATCGGGGGTTGCAATAATTACCGCATCGACCTGCTCATCAGACAGAATTTGCTTGTAGTCCCTTTCGACCCGGATGTGTTGCCCCCATTGCTTTCTTGCTTCCTCCAATCGTGGTGTATATATATCGCAGACTGAAACCAATTCAACTCCCGGAACCCGGATGGCTGTGTTCGTATCGGCTGTTCCCATCCCTCCCTTTCCAATTAACGCCAACTTAATGGAACGCGGTTCCTTGACAAAGCTAAAAACCGAGGGGCTAACGGCCAACCCGGTTCCTCCGATTGCAACGCTATTAATAAATGATCGTCTATTCATGATAAGCGAATGGAATTACTACGTAGTTATTGTCCGGGTGAATTTTATTGACCGATACCTGATCGATTTCCAACGCCAGCATATATTGGCCATAGTCCACATTGCCGCTAACCAGCTTGTCTTTGAAAACCTGAAAAGTCAGGGCAGTATAATCGGTCCCTTTTGAAATAATTGGGTTGTTCTCGGTCTGATAAACCGACTCCGGAAGCGGTTTATAGGACGTTCCATGCTCTTCATTATATTGCTGTATCAACTCCGTTTGATTAGGAGCTGTACGGACGGTAAAATTGACGTCACGATCGGTTGGATAATTCAATTCTACTTTCAAATAATACCAGAGACTGGACGGACTAACCGACGTAATCGTATTGACGTCTGTTAGGAAACCTGCGGAGGCAAACTGGATATAGGGCTCCAATAACCTGGGAACCAGGATAGTTTGCATTTCCTTTGAATCATTGCCCTGCGGATTCAATACCGTGATGTTACAGGGAATGGCAAAAACAGCAGTGGGATCGCTACTCGTTAGCTCGGTATATTTCTCACTGTCCAACGCCAACTCGAAACTGGCATCGTACCGACCGGATTCCATATCGATCGTTGAATTTTCAAGTGTATATACCGCCGGATCCATCAGTTTGTAGGAAGTTCCATTGACTTGGTTATATTCCGCCAGGAGATCGGGATCAATTGCTAAACGCAACTGGACGGCACGTTGTCCAACGCCCGACTTAATCACATGAACCGAGATGCTTGGCTGTTCAAAATTAAAAACATCAACCTCGTTTAATCCTTCTTCTAGCAAATAAATTTCGTCATCCACCATATTATTAAGCATGGTGTCTTCACATGATAGGCATAAGCTTATACAGATCGCGCTTATCAACAGTCTGATCGACTGAATTATCTTTATTTTCATCGTTGTTACTTGATTTACCATCCATAATTCTGCGTAATGTTTCGCATCTCACTCAGCTGGTCCTGGTGAATCGGAAAGAAATAGTGCTTGGGCTGAAACACCCGATTTCCCGGAAAAATGGATGAGGTACGTGACCAGGAACCTTCATAAGAGGTTGACGTGAGATTACGGGTATAATAAGGCTCGTTCATTTCCTGTTCCGCGAGCATCCAAGTACGGAGATCGTGATAACGGTGGCCCTCAAACGCCAATTCGACCATACGCTCTTTTCTGATCAACTCCCGCAACAATTCCTGGTTGCCAATCACTTCGGGATACGCAACCTCCAAGTCGTTTAATCCGCTGCGCCTTCTGATCAAATTGATATAAGTTAATGCCTCCGTTTCATCCCGATTGGGTTTCTCGTTGCAAGCCTCGGCGTAATCGAGATAGATTTCGGCTAATCGATAATAAGGCCACGAAAACTGACCCCATTTTCCTTCCTCGATGTCGTTGGTGGGATCGCTCATCCGACGCCATAAATAGCCTGACTTCACGCAATCGCCGGTTTGCGTATACGATGATGTACCGCCGGTATAAAAGGTTACCGGCTTTTGTCCGTGGAACGTATTGATCCAATACATACCGTTCGCCAAAATAGATGCATAAAAGCGGGCATCTCGTCCGACCACGCTGTTATGGGCCTTGATTGGTGCAAAATTATCCAATGGATGTATAAAATTTTCGGTGAACCCGGTTTCGACGTATCCAGATTTTGAATCGATAATCGGTGTTCCGTTGGATTCATATCCCGTCACGGGAAAGCGACCCGAAGCGGCCATTGGATAGGTGTCCACCAACTTCAACGAGGGAGCAAATCCTCCGTATCCATCTTTTACAACACGGGGTGGAGCGGCTCGCACATTGTAAGCAAAGCCATCGTTTACCCATCTCGCCCAGATAATCTCGGAATTCCATTTGTCAAAATAAACCCCCATATAAGATTTGATGGCCTTTCGAAAAGGATCTGTCTCGGTCTTGTTTTCGTATAATGTATACTGGTTTAAATCAATAAGATCTTTCGCGGCTTTTGCGGCCAATTCCCATTTATTTGGATCGGAGGTTTGCGGAAACAGCAATTCTCCTTTTCTATTCCGCATTCCCTGATATAATTGGGCACCGTTAAACAACGGCCTCGCCATATAAAGCAACAATTCGGCCTTCGCCGCCATCGCGGCGCCTTTTGTTACGCGACCGAGCCATGCCTGATCGGTAATCTGAGCGGGCAAAACCGCAATACTCTTATCGAATTCCGATACAATGAAATCAACGTTAACCGCCAGCGGATGGCGATCAACGGAGTCCGGGGAAATAAGTATGTCCGCGTCCCGATCCCCCCATATAAAAACCGGCCCATACCGGCGTAGCAAACAGAAGTAAAAATATGCCCGCAGAAACCGGGCTTCCGCCTTCATGACGTCCTTGGATTGCTGATTTAGTTCCACATTCTTGTCGACGTTATTCATGAAAATCGTGGCTTGATTTATTCCGCGGTAATTGTGATCCCAAATATGATAATCGCCTGTCGTGGGGCCCCAGGAGCCATTGTTTATATTGATCCATGGAACGGCTAACCAGGAGAATAATGCCTCATCACTTAACGGAACCATCCCCCCTTCCCCACTGATCATGTCATTTTCATTGGGGAGAAACCCATATACCTGTGCCAGGTAGGCTTCTGTGGTTTGTCTTTTATTGAAAACTTCATCCAGACTCATCTGGTTTTGAAGCTCTACATCCAGGTATTTTTCGCAGGAGCTAAGTACACCCATCGAAATTATCCCTAAAAATAAATATGAATATAATCTCATCTCGTTTACAATATGATGTTCAACCCGAAATTAAATACACGCATTTGCGGATAGACCCCACCGTAAGAGGTATCCAATTCAGGATCCCAAAGCTTAAATTTACTGAAGGTCAACACGTTTTGCCCTTGAACATACAAACGCACGGTGGACAGTTTTGCCGAGTTCACCCAAGTCTTCGGCAATGAATACCCCAGTTCGACATTTTTCAGTCGGAGGAAACTCATATCTCGTTGCCAGAATGTGGACGCCTGCGCATTGTTGGTGCTTTCTGTCATGGACAAGCGCGGATAGGTTGCACGTGGATCGGGGTTGCGTGCAGACCAGCGGTTATCGGCAACATCAGAATAAATTTGCCCGTAAACAAGGATATTTCCGCTTTGGCCGTATAAAGGTCCTCCGCCTATGATACGGGTCACGTTGCCAACGCCATGAAAAAATGCCGATACATCAATTCCTTTATAGGACATACTGGCGCCAAAACCGTAGTTCAATTCCGGTATGTGGGTATGACCGATGGCTATCTGATCGTAAGAATCGACCACGCCATCGCCATTGATATCTTTGTACTTGATATCTCCGGGGTGTACGGTTGAGAATTTCTGTTGAGGGCTGTTCGCTATTTCCTCTTCAGACTCAAACAATCCAAGGGCAACTAAGCCCCGCTGCTGATATAATCGCTGGCCGACTTCAGCCTGGTATGCCCAGATAGGCGTCGGTCTATCATCGTATAACTTCTTATTACGATTGTAGGTAAAATTCCCCCTTCCCTGAAAAACGAAGTCGCCGCTTTGATGCGAAAATTCGAAGGAGGCGTCAACGCCCTGATTTTTCATACGCCCGAGATTCACGTATTGTTGCACGTTGATACCAACGACAGACGGGACACTTTCCTGAAGAATATAAATCCCTTCCCGTTTTTCAGAAAAATAATCCGCATTGATGGTCAATTTATTGAATAACCCCAGCTCGATCCCGATGTTCCGTTTAATGGCACTCTCCCACGAAACATTGGGATTCCCCGGGTGTCCGGTCGCAATCCCACCTTTCCACTGTTGCCCGGTGCTTCCGAAATGATAACCGCCGGTCCAAGCCATTTCAGAATTATAGGCGAACCGTCTGTCGCCCCCTATTTGATCGTTGCCGATCTCTCCCATGGATCCCCGGATTTTCAAATGGCTAACGGTAGGCAATAAATCGCTGAAAAAGCGCTCGTTGCTAACGATGTATCCCAAGGCCAATGAGGGGAAAAATCCAAAGCGCCTACCGGGAGCAAAATTCTCCGAGCCATTATAGCCAAAGTTTCCTTCTATAAAATAACGGTCCGAAAAGGAATACGTAACCCGTGACGCGATCCCCATATTCCGGAAGGGAAAGGCGGCGATGTAGTCAGCAGGAAAATTGTTGGTTCGCTGCCGCATACTGAAAAGGAACAAGCCTCCCACCCGGTGTTTATCCGCCAGCAATCGGTCATAGGTCAACGAAGACTCCAGATTGATCGTCCGCTCGCCCCGGTTTGAGCGCGCCAACGATAAATAGTCGCTCCCATCCGCGTTCTTGTGTAAGATGAGGTTTCCCTCCGCATCCCTTCCGGTCGCATAATAGGTCGCCGGGTTTTTGCGTTTGTCTAACGTAGAGCCATTGAACGCATCCCAGGAAAACTTTACGTTTGCTTTTAAACCGGGAGTCACCAGTTTAGAAAAATCCTGGGTCAGACTTACCAACGACTGAGCATTATTCCAGAAATCTTCCGAAAAACCCGTACTATTTAATGCGTAATAAGGGTTTTGCCCTACGAGCGGTTGCGCGTGGGTTCCATCTGAATACACGGTTGGAATGGCAATCGGTGTGGTATGCAAAACCATTTCATACATGGTGGCCATATCCACGCCAAGCCTATTTTTGGTTTCGTACTGGTTAGACAAATTTAAACTCAATTCCGTGGATGGCGATAATCGGATATCCAGGTTTGAACGGAAATTGATCTTATCATAATTTACCGAAGGGTCATAATTGGGCGATTTGTTCGGCTTAAAAATACCGTTCTCGCGCAGATAGGAGCCCGACACATAATATCGAACAACATCACCGCCACCCGTTACATTGACATTCAACCGATCGTTAGTGGTAGTATTTTTGAATATTTCATGCATCCAATCCACGTTGGGATAAATATCCAAATCCACCTTATTTACATACTTATCTTTCAGCTCTTGGGGATAGGCATATCTTGACGTACCTTCAAAATTAATATCATTGTAATAATCAATCCACTGGGATGCGTTTGCTAATTCAGGCAACCGGGTAGGTTGGAGCACTCCTCTCTCGAAACGCGCGTTGATCAGTGGCTTTTCAGATTTTTTTCCGCGTTTTGTAGTGACCAAAACGATACCGTTCGCTCCTCTTACGCCGTAAACAGCTGTTGCGGTAGCATCTTTTAAAATCGAAAAAGACTCTACATCCTCAGGGTCTACCAAATCCAAGGGTCGCTCAATACCGTCTACCAGAATCAGCGGCCGGTTGTTAGCTCCAAAGCTGCTGACCCCCCGAATCCAGAACGATGCACCTGATCCTGGTTCCCCTGACCCTTGTACGGAGACGATGCCCGCCATTTGGCCTGCCAAACTGCTGCTTATTTTAGCCACAGGCACCTTCAAATCGTTTGGGGAGACCGTGGTGATAGCGCCGATAACGCTGGCTTTACGCTGCGTACCAAATGCGACAACGACTGCTTCATCGAGATTGTCAACCACAGGCACCATTGCCACATTAATGATATTGTCTTTTTGGATGGCCTGTTCACTGGGTTCAAAACCGACGATCGTGAATAGTAATCCCGTTCCGCCAACCGGAATTTCAATTTGATACCCGCCAGTGGCATCGGTCTGCACGGCTACGTTAGTTCCTTTTACGGTCACGGTCACTCCCTCCAACGGATTGCCCAGTTCATCGGTGACTTTACCTGCGATAATCCGGCTTTGCGGAGCTCCCCGTTGATAACGAATGGCCTCAAAGGGCTTAGGTTTTGCTCTTCCAATCAATATCGTCTTTTCCCGGACGTCGTACGTTAACGACTGATCTTCCAACACGTCGCTTAAAAAAGTGAGCAACGGCACCTGTTTGACGGTTATGTCGATTGGATGGGTGTGCTCCAGAAAGCGAACGTTGTAAATGACTTTGTAATCCGTTTGTTTTTGTATGACTTGAAAGATCTCTTTCAATGAATACCTTTTGGCCTCAAGCGTGATGGTTTGCGAATAAGATGCGGCACTGAGGTGGAGGCATCCGACCCACACAAACATCGCCGTCAATTTCATAGTGAACAGTAATTTTTTTATGCCTTGACGACCGGACGGCCGTATCAAAGCGTTCATAATCACATACATGGTCTACATCTATACCGCAATCCGGTTTTTATTCCTAAGTTTGCGGTGATTGGATAATTTGATTAGTTTCTACAGACAAAAATTCGGTTATCCAACATGGCAGGGAGGATGGTGATGCTTTCTCCCTGCATGTTTTTACTCCGAATCGGTTAACTAGTATTGGTCATGTTCATAGGTAAATTTTTTAGTTGCCAATTATTCGATGATTAATTTTTTATCCGATATAGAATACTTGATTTCGGAAACTGTCAATAGCTGCAATACCGTCTGTAACATCACATCCCTTGACATGCTTCCGCTGAATTTATCTGCCGGCACCTCCCTTTCATAGACGATCTCCACGTTGTACCAACGTTCGATCTGCTTCATCATATCAACAAACGGCGTATTGTCAAAATAAAAGTCGCCATTCTTCCAGGCCACCGATGAGGTCGGGTCGACGGATCGTTTGCGAAGATTTCCCTGTGTCAATACACCTTGTTCTCCCGGTGAAAGCGCAATATGCTCTCCGGATGACTCCACCTGTAGTCGCACGGCTCCTTCAACCAGGGTCGTTTTCACTTCTGTATCGTCTATGTACGCTGAAATATTAAATTGTGTCCCTACTACGGTAATCTCCTGGCCACTGCTGATTACTTTGAATGGCCTACTCGCGTCTTTGGCCACTGAAAAATAGGCTTCGCCTTCTATTTCGACCACCCGTTCATTGCCAAAGAACCGCTCGGGATATTTCAATGTGGACGCCGCGTTCAACCAAATTTGGGTTCCGTCGGACAACGTAACCCGGTAGGTACCGCCTTTTGGGGTGCTGAGCGTGAGCGAGCGGGTAAGCGGATGACCATCTGTCGACTTATTCCGTCGTTCACCAACCACCGCAGTCCCATCAAGGTATGTAATGCCTTCGCCAACGATGATTCCATTTTGTGCCTCACTTAAATTTACCACACGACCGTCGGCAAGCGTCAGCGTAGCCCGGTTTCCACCAGGCGCTACATCGTTTGATTTCGGGGTGGTGGCTTCGGCTTTCGATTGTATTCGTAATCCATCATGAAGGTACCATACACCTATCAATCCGGCGACAAATAGCGCCGCTGCATACGGCAACCACAGAAATTTTCTTCGGCGCAATCCTGTTTTTTCAGTTTCATAGATCTCCCGCAGTTCTTCCAGGCCGCCGGCATCATGCTGTGCATATTGATTAAACCAGGTATGCAACCGCGCTTGTTCCTCAGGCGTACACTGCCCCTGTCGATACCGTTCAAACAATTGCCTAATTTTCTCGCGATCCTGCATACAGTTTACAATTGACTCCCAAGGTTCTCATCCCTTTATACGTTATACGAATGGCCAAGGCAAAGGTTATAGTCGAAAAGATTTTTTTTAGAGATATAGCAGAAGCATCGAAACCAGGCGTTGGAGCTTGCCCCGCAAAATACGAACCGCTTGGTGCTTATGTTGCTTAACCGTCCCCTCACTAATCGCCATCCGCTGGGCGATTTCCTTATTGCTCAAGTGTCCGTGCCAGGACAATTCGTACACTTCCCGCATTTTGGGCGGCAGTTGGTTGATTTTTTCTTCCAGAAGTTGTTCCAGTTCGCGCGCAAGTACGGTTTCCTCGGTGGTTTTGGCGCTCTGTTGCTCAAAGGCTATAAAAGAATTGATGTATTCGTCAAAGTATTTGCTGCGGCTCATCAATGAGAGAACTCGGTTTCGTAATACCGTATAAAGGTAGCCCTTGATATTGCCGGACGCATCGATACGATCCGCTCGTTGCCACACATCGGAAAAAAGTTCCTGCACGGCATCGTGTGCTTCGTCTTCGTCACGCAGCAAATGGTACGCAGAAAGGTACATATGATTACGATGACGCTCGTAAAATAGGGTAAACGCCTCCTTATCGCCCTGCTGGATGCGCAAAACGAGGACGTCGTCTGTGGTAGCCAGACTATCTTGATAGCTTTGATCCATAACCTTCTCCTGTCGCAAGTGATGAGAACCTCAGGAGTAACTGGATATTAGCTTTCTATTTGATTAGTTATCCTTTTTGCAAACTTAGGTAAATTAATTGGTAAAAAGCAACAGCAAGACCGCGCTAATAGAGCGGTCTTGCTGTGATCTAATAGATGATAAATTACGTTAACGCTTCCCTGCGTCTATCCAGCTTTGGAAATCCCGCCAGTCATAATAGTGAAAAACCATTCCGTTGCTCATGGCTACCAACAGTCCCCGGGAAAAATTACCGCCCAGGTTTACCGCCGTCACATCGGCTCCGTCGCACTCAATGGTGGAAACCGGCACTTCCGCAATGAGTTGATGACGATGCGGCTCACCAGCAGCGCCCTCACGCGCATACACGAGGAACGTATTAGCCTGTTGGTTGGATACCAAAATATAACCGGTATGGTCAGTGCTCTTATAGATGGCAATGCCTTCATGATCATCTTTGGCATCGCCTTCCGCAAACAAAGCAAGTTCTTCATCGTTGCCTGCCTCCGGATCGGCGTGGTACTTGCGTACGCCAACTCCCTCGTCTGAATAATAAAGATAACCTAATTCATTATCCACCGCAATGGCTTCGATTTCTTTCTTGCCACTGTACTGTCCAAACTTACGTACGAGCTTTGCATGCACCGCATGATCGATACCCTCAAGACGGTATTGCCACAAATAACCTTCCCGTGGCCCGGACTTTCGGCCCACGATGGCAAAAATTGCCGAATCGGCCGGGCGTGCATACAATGCCACCCCCATGGGGGCCGTTTCGTCCTCGCCCGTTTCGCCTTCAAACACCGGTATGCCGCCGCCATCGATGGCTTGTAAATCGGGCAAGCGGAACACACGAATGCGGTTTTCCTCCCGCTCGGTAAGCACAGCGATGTCTACCAACGTGTCTCCAAGACGCAACCCATACGCGATGTCTACGTTATTCGGCCGTTTTAAACCGATGACTTTGTTAACGATGTTTCCGGCCAAATCGTAGGCATACAATCCTCCTTCCGTATCCTTATCGGTACCCACAATCAGACTTTTGGATGAATCCGTCGGGTGAATCCAGATGGCCGGGTCATCCGTATCGTGCGGTGTCGGTTGTGTGACGGCAACCGGTTTCAAAGCATCCTCCCGCACAGGTGCCAGCCCTTGGTCACACCCCATAACGGCTAATGCCAATCCTATCAACCCAATGATTTTTTTCATAACGCAGTTCCTCTGTTAGTTAATAATCCATTGCAGACCAATCACATATCCAATTTTATACCTAAATTATACCTTGGTCGGTAATATTCCATCTGCATGGTGCGCGAAGCAATCCCTTGGTAGTAACGCAGGGGTTGATTGGTTAAGTTATTAGCTTCCCCGAATACACGCAGGCTTTTGGTGATGCGATACGACGCGTTGGCATCCAGGAAGGTCTGTTGGTCATAATAGCGGTCTTCAAAGGCATTGCCTCCCAGTTCATCCAGGTAAGCCGCCGCATAATTCAGCGATAACCGGGCACTGAAACGCTGATTCTCCCAGGAAAGTGAGCCATTCAGCATATGGGGTGCCGTACCCGGCAGACTTAACCCCGTGCGCTCTTCGCCGTCTTCATTGGTAATGCCCTTCGCTTTCGATTCGGTAAAGGTGTAGTTGACGTAGACACCGAATCCTTTCAGAAACTTACTCGAGAAAAAGTCCAGCTGCCGTTGGAAAGCCACTTCAAATCCATACACCTGCACGTTCTCTCCATTCTGTGCCTGCACGAACGTCCAGTTTGCGCCAACCGGAATCGGGTTATTCAAGTCCGCGAAATCCCGGCCGAATTTCTCTGCGGTATATTGTTCATCCCGCTTGTTGTAGATAAAATCGTTTATACGCTTGTAGAATGCTCCTCCGGACACCAAGCCAACCGATCGAAAATAATATTCACCCATCAAATCAAAATTCCAGGCATAGGAAGCAGCAAGGTCTGGATTTCCAGCAAATAATTCGTCATCGCTCGGGCGAGAGTCAACGTAAGGCGCCAGGGCATAGTAATTTGGCCGGGCGATGCCGGTGGTAAATGCTGCATGGATTATCAGGTTGGACAATGGACTGTACTTGAAACTCACGTTCGGCAGCACATTCACGTAACTGTTCTCAACTTTACGTTGCCCTTCAAGGTCTTCTTCGTCTTCAATGATGTTACCTGTATACGTGATACCGGTACGTTCGATGCGCGCACCGAGGATCATCGATAACTTGTCACTTAGGTCCTGGTCCCAACGTAAGTATCCTGCCACAATGTTTTCTTTTGCATGATAATTTGCAGCTAGGTATTCAGTAGGGTCCGCTTCCGGCTCAAATTGCGTGACGTCCGACAGGGGCAGCCCGCCCAGGAAGTCTTCCGATGGCAGTATGCCGATCGCATATTTATTATCCGGATTCCATTGCATTCCGTGTAGATCGTTGACCGGAATCTGATTGAGGTCAAAATTGATGTTACCAACTGGTTTATATTCGTAAAAAATATTGTTCCGATCTTTGGATTTCAATCGCACCCTGCCACCGAACCGCAACCGTCCTTTCTGACCGGAAATCACATTCAGCGGCACTCGGAAGTTCAGTTTGGCACCGAACTCTTCCTCAACCGTCTTCTCATTCTGCTCGGTTACCTTATCAAATTGATAATCGGCCAGACCGGCACTACGTACCTGCGTAAGCAACGGTTGCCTCGTTGGACCAAAATTGGCATTGAAGGCAATGCCGGGTTCGTCGTCCGGCGCATCTTCGTCAAAGGGTATCTCGTATTCAATGTAGCGTTCATTGGGTCGGTATTCACTGGCTCTGGCAAAATTGGCCGACCAATCCATGTCCAGCGACGGTCCGAAAAGATGGTTCCCTCCCAAGCTGTAATTCTGCACGCGCTGCTCTTCCAACCGCCGCTGTTTTACCCGGTTGTTGTCAATGCCGCCTTTGGTTTCCAGTGACATTGCTCCTTGGTATCCGACGATGTTGTCGTTGGCATCGTACGTAGGTATTAAGTCCTTTGCATTCCACCGGAATCGGTTCTCCCAATCATCCCGCCAATTATACATGGCGTTGATATATAAGGAGTGGCTGGAATTCAATTGAAAATCAAACGCAGTGGCCAAGCTACGCCGCGTACGGCGAACATTGTATTTGCGGATATCCTGCTCCTCGATATACACATTTCCAAAATCGTCTTCAGCCCATACGGCTTCCACGTTGTCGGAACCGTAGTCGTTGTCGTTGTAGGAACCGCTGATCACCATGCCGATGTTATCGTTAGCGAACCGATTGCCATACACAAATGCGCCTGTATAGGCTGCTTTTTCGCGAATCGGATTATAGCCCCCACCCAGCGTGGCCGATATCCGTTGGCCATTGGGCGTGGCTCTTGTCACCAGGTTTACCGAACCGCCAATCGCATCGGCATCCATATCGGGCGTGAGGGTTTTGTTCACCACGATGGTCTGGATCATATCGGCGGGAATCAAGTCCATCTGAACGTTGCGGTTATCACCTTCGGCAGACGGGATGCGATCGCCGTTTAGCGTTACTGAATTTAAAGAGGGAGCCAACCCGCGGACAATGATGTTGCGCGCTTCCCCCTGATCGTTCTGCATGGTGATTCCCGGCACCCGTTTCAGTGCGTCCCCGATGTTCGCGTCGGGGAAACGGCCCACCTGATCGGCACTGATCACGTTCGTAATATTGGGGTTATTTTTCTGTTGGTTCAATGCGGCGGCCTGTCCCCTCAAGCGATCGCCCAATACGACAACTTCACCAAGTTCGGTTCCCCCCGCTTCCAAAGAGAAGCTTAATTCTGTATTCTTCCCTGATTCTACGGTTACTGTAGCCGTTTTTGTGCCATAACCGAGGTAATTCACCGACACAGTGTATGTACCGGCCGGTACACCCAAAAATTCATAATCGCCTGTCTGCGTAGAAACGGTGTAACGGTTGTAGGTGCTGATCCTAAGCGTAGCGCCCGGCAATGATAGCCGCGTTGCACTGTCGACCACCTTTCCGGAGATTACGCCGCTTTGCTGGGCAGCACCGGAAAAGGACAACAATGCGACGAGGCAGAGTGTAAATATGTATCGCATAGTTAAGTTTTTTGCAATACTATTACACGAAAATTAATTAACTGTTACCTGTAAATCAATTAATAACTGATGAGCTTTTTGCGGGTTACTTCGATCGTATGTAGATTACGGCTCCCAGGAGAAAACCAATATATCACCCGGCGCTACCGACAATCTGCTGATGTAGCTGTCAACGCTCACCGTACTCCCATCTTTCAATACACGGTTCAATCGTTTATCTCCCTCAACGGTCACGGCCATGCTTTGCTGAAAATCGCGGTTTACCACAACTAGATAGGATTTGTTATCTTTCTTCAGCATCGATACAATTGCTCCCGTTCCTTCCGTTTCAAACCGGGTAATCACATCGGGCAGCTCACCCAATCGGCGGGTTCCCCGTGGAATCTGGTCGCCCGTATGCGCTACTGATACCACCTCAGCGTCTAAAAACACGTGGGACAAACCGGCAATTTCATGATTCATCTGTGTGACATAATCGTAAACTTCCGTACGCTTTTTCGTATCATACTCGATGGGGCCGTGATGAAAATCCCAGGTACCCGGCTTCGGTGTCCAGTAGGTAAAATATTGAATACCCTGAGCCCCATAAGCTAAATTACTATATACCTGCAACCTGATTTCCGCTGGTGTGGGAATGGGATACGGTTTATGGGCAACGGTTAACGCGAATGCCCAAAAGGGCTTTCCCGCATTGCGGGCTTCATCCGAGAAAATCTCCAGGTTTTCATAAAACTCCGGCCGCATCGTCCGATTGCCCGTTTCATCCACGACAATCGGATAATGATCGAACGATAGCAGCTGAAGGGGCACCTCCTTAATGAACAACTGCACATATTCCCGATAGGTTTCGGTACCTAAGCCTTCTTTGGTTGCATAATTGGGTAAAAGATTGAGGTAGCAAAAGTGTTCGTTGTCAATTGCCTGAATTCGTCTTGCCCATTTTCCTAATCCGGGAAAATCAGCCCGACCGGGTTCATCCCTCAGAAAATAGCCCGCCAACGCCGGATGATTCTTGAATCGCCGAACGATTTTTTCAGGCTCCTTTTCCAATTCCGGGCAATGAACGATCATTTTCACTCCGGCCTTCCGGGCCGATTCCATGGCAACAGCCAGGTCCTCGACGTTATCAAAAAAAGTAAAATTGTGGGTGATTCCTGATTGGCGTAGTTCCTGATAACGGGCCACGGTGCTTTCTGAAGGGGAAACGCCATACCATGCCAAAATAGGAATTTGTTCGGCCGAACGCTTTTTATGCTGGGCAAACGATAAGGTAGTACATCCGATCAGACTGACGACAAAGAAAAGGTATTTCATTACAGTGGCTTATAGTGTTTATAAAGGTTAACCTATCACAAACCGCTGGCGAACATAGCGGTTTATGGGTGCAGGTGCAACCTGCACCGTACTGGATAGAACCGATACTTTATCCGGATCGGCCGTCCTGCTGTCGTATGGGCCGACAGCAGGACGGCCTCTTCCGTTAATTCTTTTGGACTGCGGGTGCGGATAGCACCTGCTTCTCGTCAAGCAGCTGTCGTTCCAACGTGGCATAATCCACCTCCTGCACGGCAACATCGCCGTCAATTGCCAGTGAAGCCGCCAGCGCAGCGCTCTGCCCCAGTATCATGAATACCGGCTCCATGCGGATGCTACCAAAAGCGATGTGCGAACTCGACAAACACACCGGCACCAGCAAATTGGTACATTCTTCCTGCTTTGGCACCAATGAACCGTATGAAATCTGATAAGGCTGCCCCGGATGCACACCGATATCTCCCTCGTTCTGTACATACCCATCCGGTTTTACATAACGCTGCACATTGTGCGAATCCAACGTGTAGGAACCCATCCCAACCGGGTCAGCGATCTCGCGTTCGCTGAATGTATCGTGCTCGGTCATCACGTATTGCCCCACCATCCGCCGTGCCTCACGGATGTATAACTGGTGCGGCCAGTTGCCATTGTCTGTAAACTCGTCTGCCGCCAGTCCCCACTGCGCCATTTCCTCCCGTACATCCGCAGGCACCTTCGGATCGTTCGCGAGAAAATACATCAGTCCTTTCTGGTAATTTTCATGCTCCCGGATAATCTCCCGCCGGCGCTCGTAGCTCGCCTCCGGGTAATCGTAATTCATCCCAATGAAATCTGTGCTGAACGGTCCGTGGTTGTTGGTGTCGGTCTTCCGGTTAGGGATCGGATCAAACTTCCGGAAGGTTTCCCGCCAGCCTGATGCGAACACCCGCGCCAGCAGCTCGTAGTTCTCCGGGTTGTAATGGTCCGGTTTCGGGAATGCCACCCGGTTATCCGGGTGATTGCTCAGACACATCCGGAAGCAGTAGGCCTGTACGCGATGGTCGCCGGCGCCGTACTCTCCCGGGTGCTCGCCTGATACGCCATATAATAAGCCACTGGTACTGTCACCGGGCACTTTGTACGGACTGATATCGCTCTTGAACCAGTGGTCGTGATGTAACACGCCTGTTTGTACACCGTTCCATTTTTCGCCGTAGACACTGTTCGCCTCGCGGCCCACATGGTAGCTCACCCCGGCTGCCGCCATCAGGTCGCCCTCGTAGGTTGCATCGATAAAAACCCGGCCTTTATACGTGTTGCCGTTTAGTACCGTAATCGACACGATACGCCCCTCTTTGACCACGACGCCCCCGTCGCGGTCCAACCATTCGTCCCTCCGAACGTCGATGTTGTATTCCTTTACGTAATCCTCGAATACCTTTTCGGCTACATGGGGTTCAAAAATCCACATCGTCCGGGCATTTCCGTCCATAGCAGGTGTTCCCTGCCCCTTGTTGCCATATTCCGAATGCTTCTGCCATTGCCAAGCGGCACTGTCTTCGTAATGCAGGTACACCCGGTGATAAAAATCGCGGGCCAAACCACCGATTACCGACTTATTGCCCGTATCGGTAAAACCCAACCCGCCTGACGACAATCCCCCAAGGTGCTTGTCGGGAGAAACAACAATAACCGATTTACCCGATTTCGTCGCCTGAACCGCGGCGGTGATTGCCGCTGAAGTGCCGCCGTAAATAATTACATCGGCATCAAATACGTCGTCCTTGCTACAGGAGAAAAATGGAAAAGCAATAGTCAGTAAAAATAAAAGTGATTTTGGTGTTCGTATCATAATATCGTTCTATGTGGTGGCTTTATAAACTCATTTGTTAATTCCTATTTATCGATTTGAATCTCCAGTATCTGCCTGTCTTTTAACAACGTGTTTCTCAATGCCGCGTAATCGACATCCTGCACGGCTACGCCTTCATCGATAGCCTGACAAGCTATGGTAGCCGCCGACTGTCCCAATACCATAAACACCGGTTCCATACGAATGGAGCCGAAAGCGATATGCGTAGCACTCACACAAACCGGAACAAGAAGATTTCCGCATTCTTTTTTCTTCGGAACGATTGACCGGTAGCTGATCGGGTAGGGACGATGACCGTGCGCTTCCACATTACCCTCGTTCTGCACGAATCCGTTCACATCCACGTATCTTTGTATGTGGTGCGAGTCCATCCCGTATGCTCCCATACCCACCGGGTCCTCAACGACATCTATTCGCTCACAGTTTTTCTGCGTCATTACGTAATCGCTCATCATACGCCGTGCCTCGCGGATATACAGCTGTTGCTGCCAGCCATCGCTTCCCTGCTCATACTCATCCTTACACGTACCCCACTTTGACACGGCGTCCCGCACTTTTTTAGGAATCCGGGGATGATACGCCAGCGTCCACATCAACCCCTGTTGATAGTCTCTGTGCGCTTGAACAATTCGTTCCCGCTCTTCATACGACGCTTCGGGGTATTCGTAATTCTGTCCGATGAAATCGGTGGAAAACCCCTTCTGGTTATTGGTGTCGGTCTTCCGGTTGGGCATGGGTGAGTTGATCCAGGGCACCAACTTATCGCCGTAGGGATACATCTCTTCGATCGGTCCCGTTGCCGCTTCGTAGTTTCTGAACAGCAACTCGTAGTTCAACTCTTTATAATTTTCGGGCTTTTTGAAGGGAATCCGGTTATCCGGATGGTCGGTTAATGTCATCCGGAAGCAGTAAGCCTGTATTTTACGGTCGCCGTCCCCATCCACGCCCGGGGGTTCTTCAGAGATATAGGGCAGCAGGCCACTTTCTGGATTTCCTTTAACGACGTACGGATCGACCCGGTCAATAAAATTGTGATTGTACGCGTTCCGGGAAACTGTCCAATTCAGTGTCCGGCCTATTCTGTTGGCTTGCACACCGTTTAACGTTTCTCCGTATTCGCGGTTAGACTCCCTTCCTACGGCGTAACTGACTCCGGCAGCGGCCATCAGGTCTCCCTCGTAGGTTGCGTCAATAAACATTTTCCCGGTATATCGTGAGCCGCTTTCCATTTCAATTGATGCAATTTGGCTGCCGTTTTTACGGACGCCGGTAGCCCTGTTCAATCTTTCGCCATAGATAACATCCACTTTTTCGTTTGAGAGCATTTGGTGATAGACCTTCAATGCAGCCGAAGGTTCGAATGTCCACATCGCATCCTCGCCCTTTTCAGTTCTCGTTTGTCCCTCATCCAGGTACTCACCCCGGTCTTGCCAACGCCAATTTTTCGGGTCGTCGTAGTATTTCCGGATATTTTGATAAAACTCGCGAGAAATTCCGCCAATCACAAATTTGTTTCCGATATCGGTTTGCCCTAATCCACCGGTTGTAAGTCCGCCAAGGCGATGAGTCGGTTCAATAATCACGACCGATTTCCCCATCCTTGATGCTTGGATGGCGGAAGCAATTCCGGCAGAAGTACCACCGTAGACAACCACATCATACTTTTTTTCCTTTCCGGATACCGTCGAATGATTCAGGATCAATAAGGCAACGCTTACACGCAATAACCAGATAATTCTTTTTGATCTCATAACTCCTATGTATTATTCCCAATTGGGATTTTGTGTCAAACTCGGATTTGTTTTCCTTTCAATATACGGAATGGGCCAAAGATAATCCTTATTCGGATTGAAAACACGTTTATCAACCGTACGCATGGACGTATTGGGATCGTTCACATCGGAAGCGATCGGAATTCCGGCAGCCACGTAATCGGGGGTACCCCACGCATCGATGACGGGTGCTTTGGTAGGATACGATTTCTGCATTCTGCCAAGCACAAAGCCGTTCATGACATCTTCCGCAATTTTCCAGCGACGAATATCCGAAAGCCGCTGGCCTTCGCCCGACAGTTCATGACGGCGTTCGCGGGCGATGGCATGAAACAATTCATCGGCGTTCATCTCTTCAATTTTTGGCATTCCCACGCGGGCACGGACCTTGTTCAACGCGGCATACACGGAATCGTCGACTTCACCTGCTTTTACTTTAGCTTCTGCGTAGATCAGCAGCACTTCTGCATAGCGGATAACAATGATGTTATTATCGCAGTTATTGACGTCTCCATAATTCTTGTCATTTACATATTTACGCCAATTGATCCCCGAGAAAGAGGCATACGCATTCAACGCATCCTGATTATCCACCCGGGAAGGGGTCGGCGTGTGATAGTTCCAGCATTTCACACTGTCTCGGTGCGTTTCAAATTGAAAGCCCTGGAAAATGCAGCCCGGTTCGTTTTGCCAATCGGAATAACCCGAAGAAGGCAGCGCCAATGTCCACGCCAACCGGGGATCCCGGTTGTCCCAGGGTTTAGCCGGATTATACAAATCCGACTCGTCAATAGGAAGGCCATCTGTACATCCATACGAATCCACTAATTGATAGGAAGGAATTTTATTGGCATGGCCACCGCCGTTTCTGCCGCCAAAAAGCCTGAAAATCGGATGCACTTTAAAACCGAACAGGTATTGGATCGAAAAAAGAATTTCTTTGGAGTCTTGCCCTTCGTACGTAAACAGATTGGGAAAACTCGGATCGAGCATCACTTCAGACCCCTCCATTTTCATCACTTCCGAAGCGGCTGCAATGGCTACGTCCCACTTCTCGCTGTATAATGCAGTTCTCGCTTTCAGTGCCAAAGCGGCTTGCCGGGTGGGGCGTCCGGAAGTTGGCTTATTCGAAGTACCGAGCACTGCGGCAGCTTCGTCATAATCCTTGAATATCTGGTTCAGAACTTCTTCTTTGGGCGAACGGGGGATCTGCGCATTATCGAGTGTCAACGTTTCAAGAACCAGCGGCACATCGCCATATAAATCAACTAAATACGAATAATAGTACGCCCGTAAAAACTGAGCTTCGGCCTTTGCCTGAGACAATACGTCGGCACTTACCGTGCCCTCCACCTTAGCGAGGTTATTGATCAGGTAATTACATCGGCTGATACCGCTATAACATTTTTCCCAAACCGATAAAACGAAAGAACTTTGGGCATCGTTGGCTCCCTGTGATAGCCGTTGTACGTCGTTCGTATTGCGGTCCCAGCCATTGTCCGACAATTCCTCGAACGCCAGAAAGAAGGGCATTCCCTCCCAGTCGGTCCAAAGATCATTGTAGCAGCCAACAACCGCCATCTCAATTTCCGTTTCGTTTGCCAGAAAGGTTTTATCCGATGGGGAATCCAAGGGGGTTTTATCCAAAAAGTCTCCGCATTGGGTAAATAACAATAGGCTTGCTATTGAGTATATGAGCTTCTTCATAAAATCGATCGTTTAAAAGTTAAAACCGTACATCAAGTCCGATGGTCGTGGTGCGCATAAGGGGGTAAAAATTACTATACCCCGACAACACCGGTGCTTCGACATCAAAATACTTCCAGAAATCTGTGACGGTAAATACGTTATCAGTGCTCACATACACCCGTAAATTGGAAATACCGATTCTAGACGTGAGCGTTTGCGGAATGGTATATCCCAACTGAAGATTCTTCAGGCGCAGATAGGACGCATCCTTCACCCAGAAAGAGGAGTTTTGCTGGTTGTTACTATTGTTGAAAGCCAATCTTGGGAATTGGGCATCCCGGTTCTCAGGAGTCCAGTAGTCTTTGCCTATCTCAGGCATCGATCCGCCTTCAAAAAATGAGCCGATCGAGTGCCCCCACACATAGCCATCGGCCTTCCCCACGCCCTGGAACAGGAGATTCAGGTCAAACCCTTTGTATTCGGCAAATAGATTCAGCCCAAACGTGTAGCGCGGGATGGTATTACCCATAATTACCCGGTCGGAGGTGTTGATTACGCCGTCGGCTGTGTCGAAGACCCCATCGCCGTCGGTATCAATTGTTAACTGGTCTTTGTATTTAATATCGCCGGGACCGAAATTGCCGATCTGGGTTGCACCGTTATAGTTCCCGTCAGCATCATAATCTTCGGGAACAATATACCCCTCGGCCTCGTAACCGTAGAGTGAATACATCGGGTATCCTTCGCGGTTAACCGATAGACCGGTCTCGTTGATGCCCTTTAAATCAAGAATTTTATTCTTGACATCCGAAATGTTGAACATGGCGCTAAAATTGAAGTCACCAAAACGATCGTTATAGGTTGCGCCTACGTCCCAGCCCCTGTTTTCGAGTTTTCCTGCATTTTGGGCAGGAGGCAACTGTCCGATAATCCGCGGGATTTCGAGATCCAGAAGAATATCATCGGTTACTCGGTGATAGTAATCGGCTGTAAACTCCAGTTTTCTGAACAAACCGAATTCCAAGCCGATGTTGCTCATCGTGGTGGTTTCCCAGCTTATTATTGAATTCGCCATCGTGGTGAGGGCAGCTCCAGAAGTGATATTCTTGTCGAAGATATAATTGGTACTTAGATTGACGGTTGATTGAGCCGGATAGTATCCGTTCAGTGTGTTCTGATTCCCCAACTGCCCCCACGATCCTCTGATTTTCAGATTATTAGCCACATCTCTCAGATTGTCCCAGAACGCTTCTTCGCTGATACGCCATCCAGCCGAAACCGAAGGGAAAAGTCCCCACCGGTAACCCGGCGCAAAGCGGGATGAACCGTCGTAACGCAAATTTGCTTCAAACAGGTATTTACCCTGGTAATCGTAATTAAGCCGCCCGAAAACCGCCTGCAAGGCATAATCCGACGCCGAGCCGTTTGATCGTTGGTTTTCCTGGCCGCCAGCTCCCAAAACGGGATAATCGGGAAAGGGAAATACCTCCCGGTATCCTGAGTGCCATTTATTCCAAAACGTCTCCTGCTGATAACCGGCCATCAGCTTCAGGTTATGGCTATCTGCAAAAGTCTTGTTGTAAGTCGCTCGTCCCACCAACATGCTGCGCAGGCTGCGGTTTGTCGTTTCGGTAAGCATTGATTTCGCCTGAGTTTGCGGGTCGGGGGTACCATCGTTGAGGTATAGCTGAACACGTTTGTCCCAATTGGTGTTGTGCCCCTCCCAGTAGTTCAGTGCATATTGCCCCTGTATTTCGAGATCTTCTATCGGCGTGAACGTAGCGGTGAAATTCATGATGCCCGAAGGTGCTGTATTGGTAATAATTCCGCCGTCTTTGTAATAAGCGACGGGATTAACACCCTGCCATCCCGGGCCATAGCGTCCGTCGGCCAGATAAGCCGCCTGATTGGCGGGGATACGACCTACGAAGTTGTATCCGGTCCCTAGCTTAGAAGGTTCCTTGGCGTCGGAATAGACAAGCGCGACATCCGAGCGGAGCGCAAATTTGGGAGAGACCCTGTAGTCGGTATTCGACCGCAGTGTATAGCGCTTAAAATTCGTATTCTCGGTAATGCCGTTTTGTGACAGATAGCCTGCCTGGGTCAGGGACTTGAGCCGTTCCGTACCCAAACTTACCGTAACAAAGTGATTTTGCAGCAAGCCATTGTTTGTCGCCGTAGCTTCGAACCAATCCACATCGGGATAGTTCGGATCGTTTCTGGCAATTCCTTCTTCATATTCTTTGATGAATTCCTCGGAATATTCAGGCGTCATGCCTACGGCGCGCTTTGCAATGGAGATGTACTTCATAAAATCGACCGCGCCCACATATTTGGGTACGTTCGTAGGGACGCCTTTGGATACATAACTGTTGAATGACACATACGCCTTGCCATCTTCCGCCCGTTTTGTCGTAATCAGGATGACCCCGTTGGCTGCGCGATTACCATAAATGGCTGCCGAGGCCGCGTCTTTAAGTACCGAAATCGATTCAATACTTTTGGGATCAATGGAGTTGATATTCGCCTCAACCCCGTCAATCAGTACCAGCACGTCGTTGTTTCCGAGTGTGGTTTTACCGCGAACGCTGATTATGCCGGCATCCCCGCCAGGTTTTCCACTGCGTTGCGTTACGCTGATACCGGGTACCAATCCCTGCAGTGCCAATGATGTTTGTGCAACGGAACGCTTTTCCATCTGTGGCACGGAAACATTTGACACAGCTCCCGTAACATTCGCCCGCTTCTGCGTTCCATATCCAACTACCACGACTTCATCGATGCCACTCACGGAAATTTTCAGGACGGCATTGACGACGCTTTGGCCTTCGACGGTCAATTCAAGCGTTTCATATCCCACGGCTGTGAATACCAATGCGTTTTGGCCTTCCTCAATATTTAGCCGATAATCGCCATTTTCATTGGTAGTGATGGCCGAGAAAGTTCCCTTGACGGTCACCGTAACCCCAGCCATTGGATTTCCCTCTTCATCCGTAACCCGGCCGGTGATCGTTCGCTGTTGCCTTTCTGACCGATGGATCAAATCTGAGGACTTGTTCGTATTCCCGTTTCGGAGCGCTGAAATAACAATCGTGTTTTCGGTAATATGATAGGTAAGTGCCAACGGCTTTAAAAGCGATTCCAACGCGTTGGTCAACGAAGTCTTTTCAACGTGTATGGAAACTTTCCGATCCGGATTTACGAAACGGTCGTTGTATACCACAGTCAGGTTTGTCTGCTTCTTTATGGTCCGAAGTACAAGGCTAAGTGGCTGGTTGCTGGCGTCCAGACTGACCGTCTGCGAACGTGTGGCGCCACTGAGATGCATGCAAAAAACAAGGAGCAGCAAAGAAGTCAACTTCATGATCCGAATGAATTGGCCGGTACCGCAAATCGGCACCTTTTTCCTCCCCAACGGGGAAAAATCATAATTTATCATTACGTTTGTACGTTTAGATAGTCTTAAAAACTGATTTAACTCTTGGTTATTTTGTACGGTCTGAACTTCGGGGAGAGTGTTCGCTGCACTTTCCCTGTTCATTTTTGACTTTAAGTTTTGGTTCTTTTCATAGTGATTCCTGTTACGTTAATAATTGGTTGGTTACTCCTCAAATATTCCGTACGATCAATGTCCTTTCCTCCAACGTCACATTAATCGTAGAATGTTGCAAAATGTCAAGCAATCCGCGTAGTGAAACATCGCGCTTGATATCGCCGCTGAATGTCTCGTTAGGTATACCGCCTTCGTATACCACCTCTACATCATACCACCTCGCTGCCTGCCGCAAAATATCTTCAAGCGGTGTTTTCTTGAAATAGAAATACCCCGCCTTCCATGCCGTGTAAGGTTCCGTATCGACATTGACTTTGGTCAGGCTTTCGCGCTTAACGATTCCTTGTTCTCCGGAAACAAGCTCGATAAATTTGCCGTCTTGGAGAGCGGTCCCATTTAATTGCGTAGTTAATAAAAGACGAACCTTTCCTTCCACCAGCGTAGTTTTGTTTTCGGGGTCATCTGAATAGGCCGAAACATTAAACTCCGTACCCAATACCTGGATTTCTTGCCCGGCATTGAAGACCTTAAATGGTCTTTTTTTGTCATTAGCAACCGAAAAGTAGGCTTCGCCGGTAAGTTCTACGATACGCTCGGCACCGGAAAAACGTGGTGGATACCTCAGCGTGGACGCCGCATTGAGCCACACCTTGGTGCCATCCGAAAGCGTGATTTGGTATGTGCCGCCATTGGGGGTACTCAATTCCAATAAAGCCGTCCCGTCCAGCCCTTTCTGGCTCCCTTCAGTTTCAGTAAGCGGATTCCCGTTATTGTAGGTAATCTCGCCGCTTTCGATGACAATGCCGTCCTGGGTTTCATCCAACGAGATCGTTCGGCCGTCAGCCAGCTTAAGCGTGGCACGATTTCCGCCGGCTGCGATATCGTGACGGTGCGACGATGCCTGCTCTGACAGTTGCCGCCTTTCGCGCATGGAAACATAGATTGTCACCGATACCGACAAAACAAACAACACGCCTGCAACGGCGGTCATCCACAGCCGATAGCGAATGCGATTGTCTTTACCAATAGAGACGCGAAACCGCTGATAGCCTTCACTTGGGTCAAATTCGTCAAACTCCGCCAACCGTTCGTTAATGGACTGGCTCTTACAGATGGTCGTATAGATGTGCCGGTTGGTGCTGTCCTGCAGCCATTCGTCAAGCACCGCCTGTTCGGCCGGCGTAATGGTGTTGCTGATTGAGTGGGCAATGATCCGCCCAATGGTTATCGAAATATTCTCCCGGTTAAAATCCATCTATCGTATTCGTCGCTATATACTATACAACACCGAATCCGATTTGTACCAATGGGTCTTAAAAAAAATAACTACCGTTGAAAATAGTATATCATGAAGGCTCCCGCGACAAGCAGTTCGAAACTGTCTTTGTCAAGCCGACTGCGCAAAATTGCCAACGCCCGGCTTTTTTGATTGCGCAAGGTCTGCAGACTGATTCCCATTTCGGCCGCAACTTCCTGGTTGGATTTGCCTTCTAAATAGGTTTCGCGGATGATCCGTCCCGCTTTTTCAGGCAAATTTGAAATTGCTTCGTTCAGTTCATTGAACATCTCTATGCGTGTGATTTCCGCCAGGTAGAAAGTGTCTTCATCACCGAATTCAGCCTGATAGACAAAATCCCTTTTCATGGACCGGGTCACCGCTAGTTGATGGTTCAACGCCGTATGCTTAGTCGCCAGGTAAAGGCTGGCCAGGACATGATCCATATGATGAAATTGCTTCGACGCCTTCCAGAATTTGATGAAAACTTCATTGACGATGTCCTTGCTTGCCTCCCTGTCATTTACATACCGGTCTGCAAAGACACATAGGCGGGTATAAAAACGCTCAAATACCGCTTTAAATGCCCCACTATCCCCTTCCTGCAATTGGGTTAGCAGACTGTTTTCGTCGATCTGAGAAAGTTGGGCCACGATGAGCAAGTTAATTTCAGGTCTAATATCAAGAATTTTTCCGCTAAACCAAAAAACTGCGCAGCTTCAGAAGCAGGGAAAATATTCGTAAGCGTTTTCATTTTATTCCTATTTTCGGTGCGCACTTAACAATGTCGATTATGAACGTTCGCTACCTGCTCTTTTCGCTGGCTTTATTGGGCTTTTTTGTTTGCACAACGGTTATCGGCGCCGAAAAGCCTGTTTTTACGTTGTGGCAGCTGCCCGCACAATCGCATTCTCAGATGAACTCCTATGTGCTGCTTACCGACAACGGCAAGGTATGCGTAATGGACGGCGGTACCGCCGAAGATGCTTCCTATCTGCGCGGATTCCTGGCTGCGATGGGAAATGAGGTAGAAGCTTGGTTCATCACACATCCCCATAGCGACCACATCGGTGCATTGAATGAAATCCTGAAAGCACCGAGTGATCTGAAAATTCACGCCATTTATCATTCCGAATTATCGCCTTCGTTCGTGGGTCGGTACGAAAAGGAAAGCGAAGCGCTCACCAAACAGTTTTACGAAAACCTCCGAAAATTTGATGGGAAAGTCGTCAATATGACCGAACCGGGATTGCTTATCCAAATGGGCAATACGTTCTTCAAAATATTGGGCGTTAAAAATGAAGAAATCACCACCAATCCCTACAATAACCAAAGCGTGGTTATCAAAGTATGGGACACGAAGAAATCCGTATTATTTCTGGCTGATCTAGGCATTGAAAGTGGCGATAAATTGTGGAACGGACCGTATCGTGCAGACCTCACCTGCGACTATCTACAAATGGCGCACCATGGTCAGAATGGCGTAAGCAAAGATTTCTATCGCAACATCCGTTTTAGAGCCTGCTTGTGGCCAACTCCCCGTTGGCTGCACGACAACGATGCCGGAAAAGGATACAACACCCACAATTGGGAGACGATCGAAATCCGAAACCTGATGGATGAAATCGGAATCAAAGAACATTACTGGCAGTTTAAAGGTCTCCATAAAATCCATTGACGACAGACGCTGCGCGCATCCCTTTCGTAACCCATGGCATCCATTTATCAACACAACACCGACAAGGAACTGGTCGCCAAGCTACGGCAGGGCGACGAGGCCGCGCTATCCGAAATATATGAGCGGTACTGGGATAAACTGTTTGTGGTTGCTGCGAACCGCTTGGGCGATCAGCAGGAGGCCGAAGAATGCGTACAGGATGTCCTCTACAAGCTTTGGCGCCTCCGTGAAACGTTATTTATAGAAAATGACAATCTATCCGCCTATCTTGCCGTCGGTGTCCGCAACCAGGTGTTTAATCGGCGACTGAAAAATCACCGGGAACGCCTTCGTGCCGCCGGATTTGAAATAACCGACACGGGGCACCCCTCTCCTGAACTGGAATTGATTGCCCGTGAACTGGAGGACCGCATTGACCGGGCCGTAAAAAACCTGCCCAGCCAATGCCGGATTGTATTCGAAATGAGCAGACACGAAGGTAAAACCATTAAACAAGTAGCCGAGCAATTGGCGATTTCTGAAAATACCGTAAAATATCACCTGAAAAAAGCCAACCGCGATATCCGAGGGAGCCTCGACGCGAGTATATGGTTGGTTTTAATTTATTACTTTTTTCAAAAGTGACCTACCCCCGCTTCTCTTTTTGGTGTCAATACTAGAAACCAACAATGGGAATGGAGCAGGATAACCCTATCGATCATCTGATTGCCAAATTGAAAGCCGGGACACTCACTGATGAGGAGCTGGTGATCCTGGCTGATTGGTATAACGGTTTTGATGATACCCTCGTGACGCTATCAACCGTCGACGGCGATCATGTGGACGCATTGAAGGCACGCATGCATCGGCGATTATTCGAAAAAATAAAGCCAGCCCCCAAAGTGAACCGGTCACTCCCCATTCGATGGTTACCTTATGCGGCAGCGATGTTGTTGGCCATACTAGGGGGTTGGTATGCCCTGCACATCGCACCCGACACCCCCGACACCGTGCCGTTCACGGCCGGACATGTGAATCCGGGCGGAAACCGGGCAAAGCTTACCCTGGCCGATGGCCAAACCATTTCATTGAGCGAAGCACAGTCCGGGATTCGTGTAGGGGATGGAATTATGTACTTCGATGGCTCTGCCGTATTGGGGAATGAAGAAGCGAGAAACACGCCAAATTCTCAATTTTCATCCCATAACACCCTAACTACCCCAAAAGGAGGCACCTATCAAATAGCGCTCCCGGACGGCACCGTGGTATGGCTTAATTCGGCCTCTACACTAAAATATCCGAGCCGATTTGATGGCCCCGAGCGCGTGGTGGAACTGGAAGGTGAAGCATACTTTGATGTGCGTGAGCAACGGCTCGAACCGGGAGGTAATCACCGGCAGCGAAAGAAACCCTTTAAAGTGATCAGCCGCGGTCAAGAGGTAGAAGTACTGGGTACGCAGTTCAATATCTCTGCTTATCCCGATGAACAAACGAAAACCACACTGGTAACAGGCCGCGTACAGGTCGCTCCTTCCGATATATCGCCGATCGCCATAAGGCCCGGGCAGCAATCCATTGTAAATGGAAAGGACATTCGGATAACGGCCATAGACACGAGCCAATACATTGCATGGAAACACGGAATATTCCATTTCGAATCCACGCCGTTGGAAGAAATGCTGAAACAGATCGCGAGGTGGTACGATGTAAACGTCATTTATAAACAGGGGATTCCGAAGGAAACGTTCACCGGAAAGTTTAGACGGGATGTTTCATTGAACGGCGTGGTCGATATTTTGCGTCTTTCCCTGATCGATATCAGGCTGGAAGAGAGAACGCTGATTGTAAACTAAATTATCACCGATATATAACTTAAAAAACAACACTATGAGGTAAACATGTGACTTTATGCCATGAACAAAGGGAAGTGCTGCGAACACTCCCCTTGCCGTTCAGAAAAACCAGTAATAAGCGTATTAAAACCAGTTAGTTAACTTATCTAAACGAACAAACGTAATGATAAATTATGATTTTTCCCCAACAGGGAAGAAAAAGATACCTTGTGGTATCGGCCAATTACTCCGAATCATGAAATTGACCTCGCTATTGCTTTTGGCCGTTTGTGTTCATCTGAGTGCAGAAACGCGGTCGCAAACGGTTTCATTAAACATCAAAAAACAACCGATCGAAAAAGTATTCCAGGCCATTGAAAAACAGACCGAACTGATGGTTATCTTCAACGACCGACTCGTAAATCGGTCTACTCCGGTTTCTATTCAGGTCAACGACATGCCTCTGACCCAGACTTTGGAGACTTTGCTAAGACCGATATCCCTGACGTACCAGATCACCGAAAACACCATTGTGATCACCGGACCACCCGTATCCCGGAGAAATGAACCCGTCCGCTCATTTACGGCGAAATCACAGCAGCAGCTAATCAGCGGACGAATCACGGACGACCAGGGTAACTTGTTACAGGGAGTTACCGTAAGCGTCAAAGGCACAACGACGGCCACGACCACCGACGCGACCGGACAGTACCAGCTCACGCTCCCCGAAACCGGGTCGACGTTGGTGTTCACCTTGGTGGGTTATCATCCGGTGGAACACCTGATCACTGACGCGACAAATACGGTAAATATTTCGATGACGCCCGCCGTCAGCGATTTGGATGAGGTGGTCGTCGTGGCCTATGGAACGCAGAAAAAAATATCTGTGACCGGCGCAATCGCATCCATACAGACCAAAGAGATCAAACAAAGTCCAGCGGCGAATCTCGCCGTGACGTTGGCGGGAAGGTTACCCGGTCTAACGGCCCTGCAACGAAGTGGCGAGCCGGGCCGCGATCATACAGCCCTCTTTTTACGGGGCATGGGCACGCTGAACGCGACTGCACCCATAATTTTGGTCGACGGCGTAGAGCGTGAAATGACCTACATTGACCCAAATGAGGTAGAAAGCGTCTCCATATTGAAAGACGCATCTTCCACGGCTTTATTTGGAGTCCGGGGCGCAAATGGGGTTATCCTGGTAACCACCAAACGGGGAAATACGGGGCAGCCGTCTATCGGCCTGACCTACGAACAGGGTTTCCAAGGCTTTACCCGCGAGCCCTCGGTGTTAAGTTCCTATGATTGGGCGCGACTGCGCAATCAGGCATGGGCCAATGACAACCCAAACGCCGACCCCAATGACCCGGTAAATCAACCCCCGTATTCGGAGTATGCGCTCGACAGGTTTCGGTATCAGGACTATCCCGAGGCTTATCCAAACACGAATTGGCAGGAACTGCTGTTTAACGACTGGGTAGGCCAGCAACGGTATAACCTCAACATCAGTGGAGGCGGTGACTATGTGCAATATTTTGTCAATGTGGGGTTTCTCGACCAAGGCGGGCAGTGGAAAATCAGTCCGGACGTTACCGAATACGATCCATCGGGTTTTCTGAAACGGTATAACTTCCGGTCCAATATCGATGCCAAGCTGAACAAATCGGGGACATTGAGCACTTTTTTAAATGCCGCGGGCTATTTCGAACAGGTGAACTCTCCGAATGCCAACACCGACGAGATTTTCAGGAGAACGTACAGCTTCTTCCCTGTGGTACTGCCAGGACCGCTCAGTCCCGATGGGGAAGTACTCATCGGGCCGGGTAACTACAACGTGTCGCCCTGGGCATTGATTAACCGGTCGGGCTACCGCCGGGAAACGCGGAACAACATAACCGCCTCTTGGGGATTGAAGCAGGATCTTGATCAGGTGACCGAAGGCCTTTCCGCCAAATTTATGGCGTCTTTTGACACGCGTACCGTCTATTCGCTCACGGCGTCGAAGGAATACCAGCGGTGGATACAGGTGATTGATCCCAATACGTCAAACCATCTCGGTATGGACAGCATCGAATACCGGCGCATGTTTTTGGAACTGGAGAACACGCCCCTGAGTATCGGCAGTGGATCCAACTTCCAATCGTTTTTCAATTTTCAGCTATCCGCCGACTATCAGCGGACGTTTAATGACAAACACGCAGTCACGGGAATGTTGCTGGCGCAACAGGAAGTGAGGGTTATGCCCAATGACCGGTTGCCGTTTAACCTGAGAGGTATTTCGCTGCGTGCCATGTACGGGTATGACAACAAGTATTTTGCTGAGTTCAATGCGGGCTACAACGGATCCGAGCAGTTTGCCAAAGGGCGGCGGTATGGGTTTTTCCCGACCCTATCCGGAGGCTGGCTGATATCAAATGAAAACTTCCTGAAGGAAAACGCCTACATCACGATGCTTAAATTACGTGCTTCCTATGGCCGGGTGGGCAGTGACCGATTGGGAAGCAGGCGCTTCCTGTATCTTGACGACATCCAACGCCAAACGGGAGGCGGTTACAGCGGTTCGCTGGGCCGGGGAGGTAAGATCGGTGAAAACTACCTGGGCAACCCCTATATCCAATGGGAGGTGGCGGAAAAAACCAACGTGGGACTGGAGCTGGGGTTGTTGACCGACATCACCTTGATGGTTGATCTATTCAAGGAAAACCGGAACAATATCCTCATCAATAGGCAAACCATACCGATGGTATACGGCGTGGAGGCTTCGCGTATGAGCCCGGTGAATATGGGCGTCGTAGAGAACCACGGATATGAGATCGAACTCAACTATAACAAACGCATTAACAGCGACTGGTCCATCCTTTCCAAACTGAACTACAATTTTGCACGCAACAAGGTTGTGTTTTCCGACGAACTGCAATATCCCGCTGACTATGCCTATCGTTACCGTCAAACCGGCTACCGTATAGGCCAGGTGTTTGGCTATCCGCTGCGCGATGGATACTACCAGAGCTACGAGGAAATTGAAGCCGAAGGTCTCAATTACGTAGGTTATACGGTCAGGCCGGGCGACTTTAAATATCAGGACACCAACAACGACGGACTGATCGATGAACGCGACATGGTTCCCATGGGCTATTCGGGCGTACCCGAGTTCACCTTCGGAGGGGCGTTTAGCATCAACTACCGTGATTTCGATGTGTCGTTCCTGTTCCAGGGAATACGGAACGTGACGCAGCCACTTTCTGGGTATGGCACCATGGGCTTGTACGATTTCCGCGACCGTCACCGCTATGCATGGACCGCAGAGCGGGCAACCGCAGGAGAAGAAATCCGGTACCCCCGATTGAGCTTGGGAAGTTCGGTTAGCGAACGGGATGCCAATGCATTCTTCATCGAAAACCGCAGCTTTATTCGCTTGAAAAATGCAGAAATCGGATACCGGCTCCCAACGAGGGTGAGCAACCGTATCGGCGCAAAAGAAGTCCGGTTTTATGTGAATGGACTGAACCTGATTACCTGGGACTGGATGCGTACGAAAGATTTCGATCCCGAAGTAAACAATTCATTGAGCTATCCGGTGTACCGGGTATTCAATGGGGGAGTGAATGTCACCTTTTAATAGTTTGAGATAAGAAACATGAAAAAGTTAATCTATATACCACTTGCTCTTCTGATATGGGTCGCAACGGGTTGCCAAAAAGATCCGCTGGATATCATGCCTGACGGGCGCCTGACCTTGGAACAAATCTTTGCCGATGAAATGATGGCCGCTGAGTATGTTAATACCATTTATGACAACATTAACCCCTATGGCACGGCCTACGATTATTTTACCCTGCTTGCAGGCTTCTCCGATGAGGCACATGACAATGACTTTCCACAGGATATGGCCCGCGCCCCTTCTCGGTGGTACAACGGTGAACTACGCCCTAATTGGAATCCGCTGGACATCCAGTTTTCAACCGGAACCGCCAATACGGAATCAAATGGCAACTACTATCGGAAAAACTGGGCCGGCATCCGGCAAGCCAATGTTTTTCTGGCGAACATCAGCGGCACACCGTTTGCCAACCCACAGGTAAAAGCCCGCCTGGTTGCAGAGGTCAAGGTTCTGCGGGCCTTTTTCTATCTGGAACTGATAAAAATGTATGGCGGCATGCCGGTCGTCGATCGGCCTTTTGGTGGGGATTTTCAGTTTGAATCGCTGCCGCGGCAATCTTTTCAGGAATGTGTTGCGTTTATCAAACAGAATTGCGACGAAGCCATCCTGGAACGCCACCTGCCGTATCGCATTACCGCCGAACCCGAACGCGGGCGGTTCACGAAGGCTGTCGCTCACGCGATACGATCCCAAGCCTTATTGTTTGCGGCAAGCCCGCTTTGGAACGAGTCCGATGACCAGGCGCGATGGGTAGATGCCGCAGAAGCAGCCAAAAATTCGTTGGAGGAGTTGCTTGCCAACAACTACATCCTCCACCCGGACTATGAAGCATACTTCAATAGTCGCACGGACATCAGCGCCAATCCCGCCGATAAGGAAACTATTTTTGAAATCAAGCCGTACCGTGCTCATGAGTTCAGCCATCTGATGTTCCGCATGCACGCCATCCCCACACTGGGAGGAGATAAGGCCGGGGCGAGCCCATCCCAGGAACTGGTAGATGCCTACGACATGGCGAACGGTGAACCCGCCATTTTGGGTTACTACGACGAAGACCACCTCTACCCCATCATCAATACGGCGTCTGGATATGACGAGGCAAACCCCTATGAAGGCCGCGACCCGCGATTCTATGCAACCGTATGGTACAACAACGCCTACTACGGCGAGATAAATGGCCGGCCATATTACATCCAGTCGTACCTCGGTGGTGCCGATGGAATTTCCAACATCATGCAACGTACGGGCAACGGATATTACCTGCGAAAGTTTCGCGATCCCGCCCAATTGGACCCGAATACGGGAACGGCACGCTTCAAAAAATACCGGCTGGGTGAACTGTACTTAAACTATGCGGAGGCTGCAAATGAAGCGTATGGCCCCACCGAAGCGGTATACGATGCCATTGACGCCGTCCGGGACCGCGCCGGTATGCCAGGGATTCCCAAGGGTCTAAACAAGGAACAGATGCGCGAACGGATCCGCCGCGAACGGCGCGTTGAGTTGGCGTTCGAAGAACATCGCTTCTGGGATGTCCGCCGCTGGGAAATACTAAGCAGCACCGATAAACTGACAACCGGTATGGAATGGACCAAAACAGGCGACCGTTTCACAGGAAAACGCATCGTAACCGGAAGGCGGAAATCGTGGACAGACAATCACTTGATCTTCCCCATTCCCTTAAGTGAACTGACGCTCATGCCCCTTTGGGAGCAAAACCCGGGATGGGAATAGCCTCATTGAATAGAAGACAACAACGGAAAAATTCATGAACAACTTATTTTCTAATGAAAACGCACGCTCTCAATCTATTTATAGGTGCTACAGCTTTGTTGCTGAGTGGTTGTAGCAAACAGGAATCTACGCCGGTGAACACGGCACCGATCCCACGTATCATCGCATTGGAACCTGCCAATGCGGCAGAAGGCGATACGCTGTCGATCGTAGGCCTTAATTTCTCAAACAACACCACGGAAAATGAAGTCAAATTCGGGCAGTCGGTCGTCGAAACCGTATCCGTTTCGGATACGTTAATCCGTGTTATTGTACCTGTATTGGAGGGCAATATCATCGGAGTATCGGTACGCAGCCGCGGCAAGATTTCAAACAAACGAAATCTTTCATTGGTGCGATCAAAAATATTTGAAGATAACTTTGACCGGCCCGACGTACCTGCGGTAAGTTCGGAAACGATACCTAACCCTATTGGCTCGAGCTGGCAGATTATCAATGGCACATTTGCATTGGACGGAAACCGGCTTTTCAGCCAAGCGGGTGGGTTGGAGTCGTATATGCTCTACCGGGATGCCGAGCTGGACATGAAAGTAGGCGATGGCAGTTATTTTGAGCTGACGGCCGAGATGAGCAGCTCTCCTGAGTCGTTTGCTGGCATCATTTTCAACGCACAGAACGATAACAAGCGCTTTTACCTGCTACGAACGACCAACAACATGCTGCAATTCCTAAAGACTGGAGGCAACGGGCTTGGCGACTGGGCAAACATCCTGGTGAATCAGACATTTGAGGGATTTGCACCGAACACGCCGTATCACGTGGCAATCACATCCTCGCAGGTTGGCATCTTCCGGATTAAAGTCACCAATGCAGATACAAACGGTATACTTTTCGAACAAACCGTAGAAGATCCCAATCCTTACCTTGGCGGAGCGCCGGGATTCTATTACTTTGGCCTAGCCAATCCCGTCGCCATTACATTTGATAATTTCCATTTAGAATTACTATAATTGATTAATCATGATTGAAATAAAGACGTTCATTGGTTGCCTGGCAATTGCGGGCGCTTGTTTAACTTCGTCGTGTGCCGCGAGCGGCGACGTAGAGAAGCCTACGGAACAGACAAACGAATACGACACCTTATCCATTCTGGAAGACCGGTTATTTGAACGAGGGTTGATCCGCAAACGGGCCGAAGCTCCAGCACAGGGAAGTATTTACCCTTTTGGAACTTCAACCGACGCATCGATATGGGAAATGGCCGAATGGGGGACCAAATATGAACTTGAAGAAGCAGATAAAGAAACGGCGAGCGATGGCAGGGTCACATATACCAACGACGGAAAAGCCATCGCTTTTAAAAAGGATGGCGCGAACATAGAGGTAGCAATGGATGTCTATGCCTCGGCCGAGTACGAAGCGCCCCGGCAGCAAAACCAGGCGTGGCCGCATTTACTCATCGAGCAATCTTTTACCGAGAAACCTTACGTCAAAGATCTGGAAGGCCTGTTGCTGAAATTTAAAGGTCGACTAACCAAAGCGGAAATGAAGATGGACGAAAACGACTTTAATACCGGATTGCATACCGCCCAATTTCAACTATTTATCACGGTGCAGGACCTGAATCCCAATTCGGCGTATCATGGCGACTATTTGTGGTTCGGAATCCCTTTCTACGACTATCGCTATGAGCACATCCCGGTATATGCCGCCCAAGATGTCGGGAAAGGCGATGCCACCGGGAAATTCATTTACAGTGCGGGAAGCACCGATTTCATGGAGGGGTCGTTTCAGTCGGGAGATTGGATCACCATTGAAAAAGACATCTATCCGCTCATTGTCGACGCCTTGAAACTGGCAAAAGAACGGGGATACCTAACCGGGTCTTTTTTCGAGGATTTCCGCATCTCGGGAATGAACCTGGGTTGGGAGGTGCCCGGCACGTTTGATGTCGGCTTCGAGTTTAACGGATTTGACTTATTGGCGGTTACTAAAAAGAACTAACAAATGTTGGCAAAACAACTCATTGTAAACGGGGTATTGGCCCTGACGCTGTGTGGCGGAAACCGGCAGGCATTGGCGCAAACCATCGATACGCTGGATAAGCATTGGCCTGCCTATATCAATCTCGACCAGTATATGCAACCGTTCTTAACGGCCGATACGATTTACAATGAGTTGCTGATGCCCATAAAAGACGGACATGCCGCACCGAACGGAAGCCTCTTGTTTCCGGTGAAGTCTGTATTGTCCGTCCGCGATACCTATCTGGGCACCGAATATGAACAGGGAAAGGATTGGATATGGGAAGGCCAACGGATTGTGCTTACCGACTCGTCGCGCATACCGTATTTCAGCAGCCATGAACTTGTTTACGCCGAGGCACGGGAAGGAATTTCGCAGCCTGGTTCTACGCCCGGCACTTATGTGCTCTTCAGTGAGGGCGAGCTTTTGCGCTCGAAACAACTTGCCGTCACGTACATACCGGATCGGCGCAGTGGCAAACCGGCAAAGCACCTGTCTGCAACGCGTCGGCTGCCCCTTACGGCCGGCAAACTTGCCAAACACCAAAAACTGCATGTTGTTTTTTTGGGGAACAGTATTGAAACCGGAGCAAACAGCAGCGGGTTCCAACATGTTCCGCCATTTATGCCGAATTGGGGAGAACTTTTTGTCTGGCAGCTCCGGCGGTATTTTGACGCGCCTGTATCGTACAAAAATTTGTCGGTAGGAGGAAAAACGGCATCGTGGGGACTAACGCAGATGGACCTTGTCATGTCGGAACACCCGGATTTGGTCGTAATCGGCTTTGGCATGAACGACGGCACGTTTGGTGTCGCCGCCGAAGAGTTTGCCAAACAAATCCAGACGATGATCGAGGCGGTACGGAACCAGCGGCCAACCTGTGAATTTATCGTAATTACACCCATGCTAGCCAACCCAAAGGCGATTCATAACAACCTGCAGGAAGCGTATCGGCCGGCCTTGTTGGAATTGGAACGCAATGGAGTAGCCATCGCAGACATGACGTACTGGCATAAATGGCTACTAACCCACAAATCGTATCAAGACATGACGGGCAATAACATCAATCATCCGAATGATTATCTATCGCGTTGGTATGCACACGTCCTGGCGGCCCTGCTCATTGAAAATAGCCCCTAACGCTTGCTATAGGCAACGGCCTTGAGATAACGGCGGGTTCTACACCTGACCGAAATAGGGCCTTTTTAATATACCACCACTTCATCGGTAAGCAACAATTCATGCTGTACGTTGGTCGCGACGATGCGTAGGTAGCGGGCCGTCTGCGGAACTTCGAAATTGAATTCAAAAGTTTTGGTTACAGGAAACCGCTCTTCCGGAGATACGGCGTTGGCCACAACACCCGCTTCACGGAAATTTTTGCCGTTATCAGACAGCAATACCTTTACCTCCCCGGGGAGATATGCATTCACAGCTCGATCCTGCAGGAACCCGATGGCTACGCTGTGCAACTCCTCGCGTCGCTCAAAATCGATGGTCACATCTACGTGGTTTCGGAATCCTTGCCATTGACCGTCGTCGGCCTGGCGCCCGCCCTTACTGCCATTTACCAACGTGCGGGCTTCCTCCGCCGCATAAGTATCCCAAGGCGTCTGATAGGAAACCGTTTTGCCGATGGCTTTATGAACATCAGCCTTGGCCGTCGTCACCGATCCGACGCGACCCGAATCGACGAAGTATGCCGCCTTGACCGTAGCCGGTATAGATAGCTCGATGGGCTCGGCATACAAGGCTGATTTTGCATCCGGGTCCGTACCATCGGTCGTATAGCGGATACCGGGTCCGTATTGTTCGGTAGACATGGAAACCGTGTTGGTTAGGGTATCCGGATTGAACCGAACCGCGATATCCACCCGATATGAGGGGCGGTAGTAATTAACATGAAATTTTTGCAACAACGTATAATGCTGCTGCAATCGTTCGTAGAAATCGTTCCAATCGCGTTGCCCCGGATTGGACCACACCACTTCGGCCAAAGCCAGTGCGCGGGGAAACGCCATGTATTCCACCTGTTCCGACGTTGGCATGTACTCGGTCCAGATATTACCCTGTGCTCCTAAAATATGTGCTACCTTATCTGCCGCAACCCCTTTGGGAATGGGTTCATATTCGTACACCTTACGTACCGGGATATAGCCCCCGATCGCCTCGGGCTGCGTTCGCGGATCACTTTGGTAATAATCGAAATAAAGATGGGAATTGGGGGTCATAATCACATTGTGGCCTGCATTGGCCGCTTGGACTCCGCCTTCTTCTCCGCGCCAGCTCATCACCGTCGCACCCGCCGGGGCGCCCCCCTCCAAGATTTCATCCCAGCCGATCAATTTCTTTCCCTTTGACTGCAGAAATGATCCGATACGCTTTACCGCATAACTCTGCAACTCATCCACTGTCTTAAGGCCCTCTCTTTCCATCAACGCCTGGCACTTCGGACAGGCCTTCCAGGATTCCTTGCTTACCTCATCTCCACCGATGTGGACATATTCCGACGGAAAAACAGCGATTACTTCACTCAGCACGTTGGTCAGAAACGTAAACGTCTCCTCATTACCGACACAAAATTCGGCGTGCTGATAAGGGCTTCCCGAACACGATAATTCCGGATACACAGCCAGTACTTCCTCGGAATGGCCCGGCATCTCAATCTCCGGAATGATGGTAACGCCTTTTTTTGCGGCATACGCAACCAATTCCCGCGCTTCATCCTGCGTATAGTACCCACCGCTTGCATTGGGCTCCCCTTCATTCAAATACCTGCGCCCATTTTGCCACCATTCTTTCCACGGGACGTGTGTTCGCCAAGCCGCCCTTTGGGTAAGCTCGGGATAACGCTTGATTTCCAATCGCCAGCCCGCGCCATCCGTAAGGTGCCAATGAAGCGTATTGAATTTATAGAGCGCCATCAGATCGATGAACTTCTTGAGAAAAGATAACGGATAGAAATGCCTCGAAACATCCAAAAGGAGCCCACGATACGCAAAACGTGGCTTGTCCTCAATCATCATCGCCGGCAATATCCGGCCATTGGGCTGGGTATATGCCAATTGCAGCAATGTCAATATCCCGTTAATAACCGCGGCCGGCTGATGCGCGGTGATCATGATGCCTCCGGTGTCTACCGTCAACCGGTATGCGTCGGCCGGAAGATGATCCTCTGCCCGGGCCCGGATGAGCCGTATGCCACCCTCCGGTATCCGTTTATGGGATTTGATACGTTCAGCCGGCGTAAAGTTCGCATAAGGATGTTCGGCGAGCAACGAAGCGACATCTGAAAATTCATCAAATGCATACACCGGTGTAACCGAAGGAAATACAAACTCGCCTTCGTGAATTTCTAGGGTATTGGGCCGGGGAATGAGAGCAATCTGATTTTGACCAAGGGCAGGTATCACCGCCGTAGACGACAACACCAACAAACCCAATATCAATCTGCGTGCATATTGAGTCATGCGATCTGTTTGTTTTAGTGTATCTGAGACAAACTTACTCAAAATGCTTATATTATCCAATTATCGTAATGCGCCATAATTAGAAACACCCCAATCAACCCCGGTTCGGCACTTCCTTAATACGCGGAGAACCATCGAATGCGGACATGCAGTGAATAAATTATGGAAAAATATATATTATTGTAGCAAAATACCTTCGTTATGAATCTTCCTTACTTGGCGCTATTACTAGTAGTTTGTGTTAACCAGCGGAATCGGCCGGACATACCATCGCCTTTATTTCCCGGGCCAGAGGAATATACGTTTGCATCCACCCCCTCCTGGGCAGATGAGTTTAACTACGATGGTCTACCCGACGAAACGAAATGGGGGTATGACATCGGAGCAGATGGCTGGGGTAACAATGAACAACAGTACTATACCGAAAAACGCCTGGAAAATGTGCATGTCGGTGGCGGCCTGCTTACCGTCACCGCGATCCGCGAACCTTACAAGGGGTCGGCCTACACGTCGGCAAGGTTGGTAAGCCGGGGAAAAGCCGACTTCCGTTACGGAAGATTTGAAGTAAAAGCCAAGTTGCCATCTGGCGTAGGTACCTGGCCAGCAATATGGCTGCTGCCTACCGACTGGGCGTATGGGGGATGGCCGGCTTCAGGTGAAATCGACATTTTAGAGCATGTTGGCCATGACCCCGATGTCGTTCACATCAGTGTGCATACCGACGCGTATAATCACGTCAACGGAACACAGAAAACCGCAAACAAGCGAATCGAAAATGCGACAGCCGACTTTCACGTGTACCGGGTGGATTGGACCCCCACTTACATCCGCGGGTACGTGGACGACGTACAAATCTTCACTTTTGCCAATGAAGGGACCGGATTCCGCGCCTGGCCTTTCGACAAGAATTTCCATTGGCTGATCAATATCGCAGTGGGTGGCAATTGGGGAGGTTTACAGGGGGTCGATGAAATGGCCTTTCCGGCCCAATTGGAAGTGGACTACGTCCGGGTATATGACTTGATTGAAAACTAACGTGTACTTGACACAGCTTCGCTAGACCCTGTTAAAAAATGTAAAAATTGTTAAAAACGTTAAATACCTATATGTCTGCTGATTAGACGATTATTTTTGCATCAACTTAATCAGTAAACCATGGAAAATAACACGTTACTCGTATGGCTGCTGTTACTACCTGTACTCGGTGTCGCTCAACTCAACCGGCCAGCTCATTATCATACGACAATCCGCGAATACTACTCCACTGCGGTTGGAGACACATTTACCGTCGCCATGCAATTGCCCGAAGATTATCATTCGGATAGCGACCAACGCTACCCAATCGTGCTGTTAGTAGATGGCGACTTCTATTTTCCATCCATGGCCCCGCTTGTCAAGCAGCATGAAATGACCGGGCTGTTGCCCCCGGTAATTCTGGTGGGCATCGGTTATGGCGACTTTAAAAAAATGGATTCACTGCGTGTGAGAGACTTCCTCTATCCCCAGTCCTTGGAATCGGATGAAATAAAAGCTTCAGGTGGAGGATTGAACTTTTTCAAATTTATAAGTACCGAATTGCTACCCCAATTGGAGGGGGAATTACGGGTAGATACCGCACAGCGTACATTAATGGGGCATTCATTCGGCGGTTATTTTGCGTTAACGGCCATGCTTCAACAGGCACAGGAGGGAAAAACGATATTCTCGAATATCGTCGCGGCGAGCCCTTCCCTTTGGTACCATGATTTTTATCTCAATCAGTTGCCAGAGAAACTGGCGTCGCTCAAGCCGGATACCCGTCTGAATATCGTGTTAACCGCGGGCAGCTTGGAAAATAGCGAGTGGACCGTTGACCCGATCTACAACTTGACCATGGCCTTTAAAAATCAAAACATCGACAGTTTATACCTGGATACCTTTATCTACAATTTCCTCGATCACATGGACACCGGCCAATTAAGTTTTATCAAGGGACTGCAACGTTTTTACAGCCCCTTGATTATTCAATGATTACCGCAGTGCCGCTGGCAGTAACCATCAGCATGCTTCCCCCACTGCCTACGGTTTCATAGTCAAGATCGACGCCTACCACCGCATTTGCGCCCATAGAAGCTGCATACTGCTGCATTTCGTAAACGGCGGTCTCTTTGGCTTCCCGCAATATTTTTTCGTAGGATCCCGAGCGGCCACCGACAATATCCCGTATTCCAGCGAAGATGTCACGGAAGAAATTTGCTCCGATAATCGTCTCCCCGCTTACCAAACCTATATACTTGGTGATTTTTTTTCCTTCTACCTGATGAGTTGTTGTAACAAGCATAGCAATCAATTTTTACTATTGGATACCCGCCCGCGGCAATTGTTACAACATCAGGGAGTGATCGGGGAGCTTCGCGCGGATCACTGACTAATCAATCCGTTGGAAGTTGCCCTCCTTGTCAAATTGCAACTCCATACCGTTAGACAGCTTGATCTCCTGGCCCCGGTCATCCTTTTCCCAGTCCCGTATAAAATGATCGGGATAATGCGCGTGGACATAAGCCAATAACTTGGGCGGAACAACGCTATCCGGCAGTCTGTTCGGGCTTTCTATGCCAAGAATGTTCCCATGTTTATCAAAATCCAGGTTGTATCCCTCGCTCAGATAGACATCATAAGAAGTCCTCAAATCGTCACGTTCCTTTACCACTTGGAGGATTTCATGTTCCGGGAAATGCTGTGTGATAAACGATTGAGCCGGCCCCGGAAGCCGATCGGTAGAAACCACCTTTTCTTTTTCACAACTAACAACCAGCATCGCTGCAACACTCACCAAAACCACTAAATAGTTTACTTTTTTCATGATTAAATATTTTGTTATGCCTGATTTTATACCAAGACAACGCAAAGGCAGTTTACCCCTACTGCTTTCATGAAAAAAACTATTTTACCACTTTTTCAAGTATGTCAATGTATAACCGGATGCCTTCATCGATTTCATTTATATGAATGAATTCATCGGCCATGTGCGAGCGGGCCGAATCGCCCGGCCCCAGTTTAAGCGAGGGAATATCGAGTAAAGCTTGATCGCTGGTGGTCGGTGATCCGTAGGTGGTACGCCCAAGCGCAAGGCCCGCCTGCACAACCGGATGGTCCTTGGGAATGGATGAAGGCTTAAGCCTAACGGAACGGGGCTGAACCTCGCAATGTACATGGTCGCGGATAATTTCGAGCACTTCTTCATTGCGATATACATCCGTTACCCGGACATCTACCACGAACTCGCATGTGGCAGGTACCACATTGTGTTGAGATCCCGCGTGAATAACGGTAACACTCATTTTGATCGGCCCGAATTCTTCCGATTCTTTCGGAAACCGGTAGGTAATGAACCATTCGATATCTTTGAGTGCTTTGTAGATGGCATTGTCTCCCTCATCGCGCGCAGCATGGCCGGCCTTGCCATGCGCTACACAATCCAATACCATCAGGCCGCGTTCCGCAACGGCCAACTGCATCAGCGTAGGCTCACCTACAATGGCAAAGTCCAACGATCCTAAATCGGGAATGACCGATTCAAGTCCGTTGATACCGGAGATTTCCTCCTCGGCCGTAGCAGCCAGGCAAAAATTATATTGGAGTCCTTCTTGTGGGTAAAAATAAAGAAAAGCCGCTATCAATGAAACAAGGCATCCCCCTGCGTCATTGCTTCCAAGTCCGTATAAAATGCCGCCCTCGACATCCGGTGAAAAGGGGTTGCGTGTATACCCCGTGTTGGGTTTTACCGTGTCGTGGTGAGAGTTAAGCAAGATCGTCGGTTTGGCCGGATCGAAAAATCTGTTATAGGCCCAAACGTTGTTCATCTTTCGGTAAGTTCGCACGCCCCGTTGCTGCAAAAACCGCTCTATCGCATCACCTGTCTGGTTTTCTTCTTTACTAAACGACGGAATGCGGATGAGATCTCGCAGGAGGGAAATGCTTTCCTGTACCAGCTTGTCAATCATTGTAGAGCCCTCCCGCCTTCAATGCGGACAATTTGATACCCTTGATAAAAGCAGAACTGAACCCATTGTGTTCCATTTCATTCAATCCAGCTATTGTACAGCCTTTGGGTGAAGTGACTTTGTCAATTTCTCCTTCCGGATGGCTTTGTGTTTGCAGTAGTAAGTCTGCCGCTCCTTTTGCCGTTTGAACCGCCATTTTTAACGCATCGTGCGCGTGAAAGCCAATTTCGACGCCTCCCTGTGAGGCCGCCCGGATCGCACGGAGGAAGAAGGCAATGCCACAGGCACACAACGCTGTCGCCGAGGTCATCAGGTCTTCGTTGATTGTAACCACTGAACCAACCGTTTCAAACATCTTCGTCACCCGCTCCAACTGTTCGTCGGAAGCATTGTCCGAAGCAATACAGGTCATGGATTGACCAATCGCTATCGCTGTGTTCGGCATAGCTCGGATCACCTGGATGTTGTTTCCCAACTTATCTCGCACATCGGCACACGTAACACCCGAAATCACTGACACCACGATCTGCTTTTCAGGTACGACAGCGGGAGCAATTTCTTCCAGGACTTTCTTCAATTGCTGCGGCAACACCGCGAGTACAATAACATCGGCGTCATAGATCGCTACTTTATTGTTGTCACTCACCTTAAAACCTTTCGCAGCCTCCTCGCCCAACGATCTGAGGTTCCTCCGGGTCAAGGTGATATCTTCAGCTTGGCAGTAAGCCCTGTTTACCAAGCCCTTGGCCAACGAAAGGCCAATATTTCCGCTTCCTACAATCGTTATCTTATTCATTTTTCACGTTATATATCGTATACCAACTAATCCGGTATACCAGATTTTCATCCGATGTCTACAGCCGTCCCTAACGCACCAACCTCGTTCCGAAGTGCCGCTCACGCAGCAGATGGAGGTCGTCTGCGTGGCCAATGCATACTTCACTTACCCCTTTGCCAATCGCTTCGAATGCGTTATGTAGTTTAGGTACCATCCCATCCGCGATGACTCCTGATGTTTTTAACTGCTCAAACTCACCGGCCCGGATTTCGGGAATCGCGGAGTTTTCATCGTTGATATCGCGAAGTACCCCTCGTTTCTCAAAGCAATAAACCAAGGAAGTTGCATACCGATCGGATAGGGCTATGGCCAATGCCGAGGCAATCGTATCAGCATTGGTATTAAGCAGCTGCCCATGTCCATCATGGGTGATCGCCGAGAACACCGGAACAAAGCCCGCATTCACGAAAGTTGCAATCGTATCGGTATCCACCGAATCAGGTAAGATATCTCCTACAAAACCATAATCGACTGCACCTACGGGGCGCTTTATCGCTCGGATGGAATTGCCGTCAGCGCCGCTTAATCCCACGGCATTGCAGCCACGAGCCTGCAAATCAGCTACCAGCTGCTTGTTGGTCAACCCGGCATACACCATGGTTACTATGCGCAACATCGCCTCATCGGTGATGCGCCGGCCATCGACCATTTTCGCTTCGATACCCAAATCCGCCGCCATCCGGGTTGCAATCTTTCCTCCGCCGTGAACTAAAATTTTGTAACCACGCAGGCTTCCAAAACGCTCCAAAAAGCGTGTCAATCCTTCAGAATCGTCGATGACGTTACCTCCGATTTTGATAATCCACAATTTTTCCCGCATACCTCTTTTAGTTATCCGACGGCTAGTTGTTCGAGCATGCGTTTTAGCACGGCTTGTGCCGCCCACACACGATTACCCGCTTCTTGGATTACCAATGCGTTGGGGCCGTCTAACACTTCGCTGGCTAATTCCACATCGCGACGTACAGGTAGGCAGTGCATGACTTTGGCGTCGTTCGTCAAGGTCAACTTATTTTGGTCTATCATCCATCGATCATCAACCGAATGGATTTTACCGTAATCCTCGTAAGCCGACCAATTTTTCACATAGACAAAGTCGGCATCTGCTATTCCCTCCTCCAAGGAATGGGTAACGGCGGCGCCGCGTGTAAATTCCTCCGCAAGCGCATACCCCTTTGGGTGTGCAATCACAAAATCTACCATTCCCTCAACCTGTGCCCTGCACATCCACTCCGAAAACGAATTCGGGACTGCCTGCGGTAGCGCCTTGACGTGGGGAGCCCAAGCCAATACCACCTTGGGCGGTCTGGTTATTTCCGACCAGCACTCGCGTATGGTAATTAAGTCCGTAAGGCTCTGCAAGGGATGGCGGGTTGCACTTTCCAAGCTAATCACCGGCACCTTACAAAAGCGAATAAATTTCTGAAACAAATCTTCGCTGTAATCTTCCTCCCGATCCTGCAATTTGGGGAATGACCGTAACCCCAGGATATCACAATACTGTCCCATTACCGCCGCAGCCTCCCGGATGTGTTCCACGGTACTCCCGTTCATGACAACCCCGTCTTTGGTTTCCAGTGCCCACCCTTCTTTATCCATGTTTATGACCATGACATCCATACCTAAATGGATGGCAGCCTTTTGGGTGCTCAGTCGCGTACGTAAACTGGGATTAAGAAAGACCAGGCCCAGTGTCTTCCGCTTACCCAGGTATTCCGAGGCAAAGGGATTGTTCTTGAGCTGCAAAGCTTCGTCTACCAATTGCGGTAAATTATCTACATCTGCTACAGAAAAAAAATGTTTCATCCGAAATACGTATTGATCTATGATCTAAAATTCCTTTAACCGCTCATCCAGTGCCTCCAAAAACCGATCCGCGTCGCCTTTCGTCATTGTCAGCGCCGGCAGCAACCGGATTACGTTTGGTTTGGCTTCGCCCGTGAAGATACGGTTTTTGGCTAACAAATCACGCCTGATTGTGCCGAGCTCCTCCGGCAGGTCGATGCCGATCATCAGTCCCCTGCCCCGTACTTCCCTGATGGCAGTAATCGTTTTCAATTCGCCGATGAGGTAGTTACCTACCTCGGTTGCACGTTGCATCAACGCTTCTTCCTGAATAACTTCCAACACGGCCAACCCGGCCGCACAAGCTAAGTGGTTCCCACCAAAGGTGGTGCCCAACATGCCGAACCAAGGTTTAATGCGGGGTGAAATAGCGATGGCACCAATGGGGAAACCATTCCCCATACCTTTGGCCATGCTGTAGATATCCGCTTCCACTTCCGCATGATCATGTGAATAAAACCTTCCCGTGCGCCCGTATCCGCATTGCACGGAATCGGCGATAAACACCGCGCCGTATTGGGTAGTTAATGCCCGGATCTTCTGTAGAAATTCGCTAGAAGCCACCTGTATTCCCCCGACTCCCTGTATGCCTTCTATAATTACCGAAGATACCTCACTCCCATAGGCGGAGAAAGCCCGTTCCAATGCTTCCACATCATTGAAAGGCAAAAAAACAACATGATCGGTCTGGTTCACGGGTGCAACGATTTTCGGGTTATCGGTAGCAGCCACCGCCAAGGAAGTGCGTCCATGGAATGCGCCTTTAAAAGCAATTACCTTTTTCCGGCCGTTATGAAAAGAAGCCAATTTCAACGCATTTTCATTTGCCTCGGCACCCGAGTTACATAAGAATAATTGGTAATCGGACTTACCCGATACTTTTCCAAGCAAATCGGCCAATTGACGCTGCAATGGCATTTCCACGGAATTCGAATAAAATCCGATTTGCGCTAATTGCTCGGTGATGCGTTTCAGGTAATGGGGATGGGTATGGCCAATGGAAATCACCGCGTGGCCACCGTACAAATCAAGGTACTCATTTCCCTGGGCATCCCAAACGGCGGTGCCTTTCGCTTTCGTTATCGTTACCGGGTTAATCGGATATACATCAAATAGGTTCATGTTCAATCGTTATAAATATGAGAAAATATACTGAGCTATTAATCCAGTGCGGGCAATCGAGCCACCATACAAAAAAACCCGTTTTTCGAAATCAAAAAACGGGTTCCACTCATTCCTGAACTAATTCGCTTAGTCTTCCTTCTTATCTTCTTTTGGAGTTTCTTCCGTTTCGGGGGCGGCTTCTTCCGCATCAGCAGCCTCCTGTTCGCCGGCAGCCTCTTCTGCAACCGGTTCTTCCTGAGCTTCCGCCTTTGGTTCCTCGGCTACCTCTTCAACGACGGTAGCCGCGGCAGCGTCTGCTCCGGATTTTTTCTTTCCACCGCGTCGTCGCGTAGATTTCCGCTCGGTAGCTACGCCATCCTTCTTATATACCTCGTTATAATCGACCAATTCGATAAACGCCATCTCTGCGTTGTCACCCAAACGGTTTTCAAGTTTAATGATACGCGTATATCCGCCCGGACGGCTGGCAACCTTCTCGGAAACCTCCCGGAAAAGAATCGTTACCGCCTCTTTATCCTGCAAGTAGCTGAATACCGTCCGGCGTGAATGGGTAGTGTCATTCTTTGACTTCGTAATTAACGGCTCCACATACTGGCGTAGCGCTTTGGCTTTTGCCAATGTGGTCGTAATACGCTTGTGTTTGATCAGCGAAGTTGCCATATTAGCCAACATCGCCTTGCGATGACTTGCTGTGCGGCCTAAATGGTTGATTTTCTTTCCGTGTCTCATTTTAATCTAAAAATTTGTGCATACCGTTCTTTCGAAATAAAAAGTCAAAAGTTAAAAGTCAAAAAAGTGCACTTCGCCCAATTTTTTACTTTTTCGTTTTTACTTTTTCCTTTGCCAAGAGGAATTATGCAGCAGGTCGCTAATTATTGTTTTTATTCTTCGTCAAGTTTATATTTGGCCAAGTTCATGCCAAATGATAAACCTTTTGATTTCACCAATTCCTGGATTTCACTCAGGGATTTTTTACCGAAATTCCTGAATTTAAGCATGTCCGCTACGTCATAGGTCACCAGCTCAGCGAGTGTACGGATATCCGCTGCTTTCAAACAGTTAAGCGCCCGTACTGACAGATCCAGGTCGACCAACTCGGTCTTGAGAATTTTGCGCATGTGCAAAATCTCTTCGTCCACCACCTTGGTTTCCTCTTTCGCCTGAGATTCGAGCAACATATTCTCGTCAGAGAAAAGCATAAAATGCTGGATCAGAATCTTGGCGGCTTCCTTCAAGGCATCCTCTGGATGAATAGATCCGTCGGTCGAAATATCCAACAACAATTTCTCGTAGTCGGTCTTTTGCTCTACCCGATAATTTTCGATCGTATACTTCACGTTCTTTATCGGAGTGAAAATCGAATCCACGGCAATTAGCCCAACGGGGCCATCGGCTACCTTATTTTCCTCGGCATTCACGTAACCGCGACCCTTTGCAACGTTGAGTTCCAATTCAAGTGTCACGGAACTTTCCATGTTGCAAATGACCAAGTCAGGATTTAGTACAGTAAAATTGTTGGAAAAATTAGTGATATCCCCAGCCTGCAATTGGTCCTGCCCGTTGACAACCATGAAGATCTTCTCGGATTCGCCCATTTCACCTGTTTTCTTGAAACGAACTTGTTTCAGGTTCAGGATAATTTCCGTCACATCCTCCACAACACCTTTTATCGTGGAAAATTCGTGCGATACCCCCGAGAAACGAACCGACGTAATTGCATATCCTTCCAGTGAGGACAGTAGAATACGGCGTAAAGCATTACCAATGGTCACACCGAAACCCGGTTCCAATGGACGAAATTCAAACGTGCCATCGAAATCTGTCGATTTCTGCATGATAACTTTATCAGGTCTTTGAAATGCTAAGATTGCCATGTATTTATTCTTATGTTTGTTTACAAAAATTGCTAAACAACAGAAGAGCATATACCAACCGGATATGCTTTTCTGTAGCGTTATTTATTTGGAGTACAACTCGACAATTAAGTTCTCCTTAATATTTTCGGGAATTTCTCGACCGCTCTGGGTAATTAAGGAATTTCCCCGTCAAGTTACTTGCATCCCATTCCAGCCAGCTGAACTTGTTGATCTTATGACCGGCAACCGTGTTCGTTATCGCTTCCAGTGATTTTGACCGTTCGCGCACGGCAATCACGTCACCGGGGCGAAGGCTATAGGAAGGTATGTTTACCACCTCACCGTTTACCGTAATATGTTTGTGTCCCACCAGTTGACGGGCGGCCGAACGTGTTGGGGCGATTCCCAATCGATAGACCGTATTATCCAGGCGGGCTTCCAACAGTTTCAGAAATACCTCACCGGTAATCCCGTGTTTGGAAGAAGCTCTCGCAAACAGGTTTGCGAATTGACGCTCCAATACACCATATGTGTATTTCGCTTTTTGCTTCTCAAGCAATTGTACCGCGTACTCGGATTGCTTTCCTCTCCGCTTTGAAACTCCGTGCTGTCCCGGAGGATAATTCTTGCGCTCTAATGCTTTGTCAGGCCCGAAAATTGGTTCTCTGAACTTACGGGCTATTTTGGACTTAGGTCCTGTATATCTCGCCATATATGTGTGGTTTTAAAGTATCGTTCAGCCTGTAGCTGAAGAATCTTAGCTTTAAAAAATTTGTTTTATACTCTTCTGCGTTTGGGGGGGCGGCAGCCGTTATGAGGCAGTGGTGTGATGTCTCGGATAGCCATCACTTCGATTCCTGAGTTCTGTAACGTACGGATCGCCGACTCACGGCCTGCACCAGGGCCTTTCACGTAAACTTCTACTTTGCGCAGTCCCAGATCGTGGGCTACCTTGCCGCAATCAGCAGCTGCTTGAGAAGCTGCATAAGGCGTGTTCTTCTTTGATCCCTTAAAGCCCATTTTACCGGCACTTGACCACGAAATTGTCTGCCCTTGATTGTTGGTAAGCGTAACGATGATATTGTTAAACGTAGCGTTGATGTGAGCCTGACCTACCGGCTCAATAACAACAATACGCTTCTTGCTTACTTTTTTACTCTTAGCCATTGTTTCTTCTCAATTATTATTTAGTAGCCTTTTTCTTGTTTGCAACCGTCTTGCGTTTTCCCTTCCTCGTACGCGAATTATTCTTAGTACGTTGACCGCGAACAGGTAAATGCTTACGGTGACGCAGCCCCCGGTAACAACCGATATCCATCAAGCGCTTGATATTCAATTGAACCTCCGAGCGGAGCGCACCTTCAACTTTGATCTCGTCATTAATGACCGTACGGATGGCAGATAGCTGCTCATCGTCCCACTCTTGTACCTTCACGTCATAACCGATGCCAGCTTTATCCAAAATACGCTGTGCTGTTGACCGACCGATTCCGTAAATGTATGTGAGGCCAATCTCGCCTCGTTTGTTTTTCGGTAAATCTATACCTGCAATCCTTGCCATATTTATTTAGTAATTTTATCCCTGACGTTGCTTGAATTTAGGGTTCTTTTTGTTGATTACAAATACCTTCCCTTTGCGACGGATGATCTTGCAATCCGCACTGCGTTTCTTGATGGATGCTCTGACTTTCATGATCTTAATATGATATTAGCGCTTTTTTTCGCCTTCAAATTTCAAACTTATCACTTATACCTATACGTTATTCTACCCTTTGTCAAATCGTACGGCGACATTTCTAGTTTCACACGGTCCCCCGGCAAAATTTTGATGTAATGCATACGCATCTTCCCCGAAATATGAGCGATAATTTCGTGCCCATTCTCCAATTCCACGCGAAACATGGCGTTGGAAAGTGCTTCTTTAATGACTCCGTCTTGCTCAATTGAGGCTTGTTTCGCCATATAGTCTTGATTATTATCTAATTATACCCCCACACAAACAGGGATGCAAAGATAAGCAAAAAAAATTGAATGTCAATTCTTTTTATCCAAAACTTCTTCAATATACGAAAAAGTAGTCAACACATCGGGCACGCCTTTGCGGATCGCAACCATATGTTCATAATGTGCCGATGGTTTGCCGTCCACGGTACTTACCGTCCATCCGTCCTCCCAAAACTTCACTCCTGCTTTTCCCATGTTAATCATAGGTTCGATGCAGATAACCAGGCCCGTTTCCAGTTTCGTTCCCGACCCGCGTTTGCCGTAATTGGGTACCTCGGGCTTTTCATGCAGTTTAAATCCCACACCGTGCCCAACCAACTCCCGGACAATGCCGTAGCCGTATTGGGTCACATGCTCCTGTACAGCATAGGCGATATCCCCCACACGTTTGCCCGATACTGCTTGCTCAATTCCCAATTCGAGCGATTCCTTCGTCACCCGAAGAAGTTGTTTAACGTCATCACTGACCTCACCGACCGCAAACGTATAAGCCGAATCGCTAATGTATGAATTTAATTCAACCCCGCCGTCTACCGATACAATATCTCCTTCCCGCAGCTCATAGTTCCCCGGAATCCCGTGCACCACTTGATCATTCACTGAAATACACAGCGAATTGGGAAACCCGTTATAATTCAAAAATGCGGGCCGCCCACCGTGATCGTGGATATACTCGTAAGCTAGCTGGTCCAAGGACAAAGTGGTTACGCCTGGCTTAATCTGTTTGGCTATTTCACCAAGCAACTGCGAAAGTACCGTTGCCGACTTTCGCAGTTGAATAATGTCTTCTTCTGACTTGTAATATACTTTAGACATGCTAAAGATTATATGACCGATTGGGTAGGTCCAGAAGCTACCGGCGTCCGTCCCCGGATACGGCCGGTCTTCATCAATCCGTCGTAATGACGCATCAATAAATGGCTTTCAATCTGCTGGAGCGTATCCAATACTACCCCCACGAGAATCAGCAAGGAAGTACCTCCATAGAAATGCGCAAATTGATTGTTCACGCCAAATAGGCTGGCAATAGCTGGTAAAATCGCAATGATCGCTAAGAACACCGCGCCGGGAAGCGTGATTTTCGAAATGACACTATCGATATAGAAATTAGTAGCCTGCCCGGGTTTCACACCCGGAATAAAGCCACCATTCTTTTTCATATCCTCTGACATTTGCTGAGGATTCACCATAATAGCCGTATAGAAAAATGTGAACGCGATGATCAATATCCCGAACGTTACATTGTAGGCAACCGAGGTATAGTTACTTAACGACGTCAGAAAAGACGACTGCAAGTCGGGGAAAAATTGACCAAGGCTCATCGGCACGAACATAATCGCCTGTGCAAAGATGATAGGCATTACGCCGGCCGCATTCACCTTCAACGGTATGTACTGCCTCACTCCTCCGTATTGCTTATTCCCCACGATCTTCTTTGCATATTGCACGGGTATCTTGCGTACGCCCTGTACAATAAGAATGGTGAAAATCACAACAAAGAACAGCGCAACAAACTCCAGAAGCAAAGGAATGGGTCCACCGCCGCCTGTGCTCATCCGTGAGAACCATTCAGCCGTGATACCACTTGGTAACTGCGCAATGATACCCACCATGATAATTAGTGAAATACCATTCCCGATCCCCTTATCGGTGATCTTTTCCCCGAGCCACATCACAAAGAGTGTTCCGGCCGTCAAAACAAAGGCCGATAAGATGGTAAACATCGGATCCGCAATCATCTTCGCGCCACCGTCTATTTGCGTACGTACGTAAGCGATAGACTGTACCAGCGTGATAGCCAACGTAAGATAACGGGTAATCTGGTTCATTTTCTTGCGCCCGCTCTCTCCCTCTTTCTGCATTTTTTGGAAATAGGGAACCGCGATTCCTAACAGCTGGACAACAATGGAGGCTGATATATAAGGCATCACGCCCAACGCGAAGATCGCCGAACGAGAAAACGACCCACCGGCAAACATATCGAGTAAGCCCAGTAATCCCTCTTTGGCTTCGTGCTGAAGTGCAGCGGGGTTTACCCCCGGCAATACAATATGGCACCCAACGCGGTAGATCAAAAGAAATAAAAGCGTATTCAGAATACGCGTTCTCAGATCGTCGATCTTCCAAATGTTGGTCAAGGTTGTGACTAGCTTCTTCATGTATTAAAGTTTTACAATCGAGCCCCCTGCTGCTTCAATCGCCTTCTGTGCCGTGGCTGAAAATGCATGTGCTTTTACCTCAATTTTGGATGTCAGTTCTCCTCTACCCAAAATTTTCACAAGGTCTTTCTTTGAGACCAATCCATGAGATTTCAGCACATCAAAATCGATAGCGGAAAGATTGTACTTCTCTACCAGCCCTTGTAGCACATCCAGGTTGATCCCTACGTATTCAACCCGATTCAGGTTTTTGAAACCATATTTTGGAACCCGCCGTTGCAGCGGCATTTGTCCGCCTTCGAAACCGATCTTCGTACTGTGTCCTGAACGTGACTGTGCGCCCTTATGTCCACGTGTTGAAGTACCGCCACGACCGGATCCTGTACCACGGCCTATACGTTTCTTGCTCTTTACCGATCCTTCTGCTGGTTTTAGATTACTTAAATTCATCTCAAAATTAGTTGTTGTGTTGCACCTTCGCTTTCACTAAACAGGTACAACGATTAAACGTATATTATACTTGCTCTATTGCCACCAGGTGGCTTACTTTGCGCACCATACCGATAACGGAAGGTGTTGCCTCCACCTCGATGGTATGATTAATCTTCCGCAATCCTAATGCTTGAATGGTACGCTTCTGACGTTCGCTTCGATCAATGGTACTCTTAATCTGGGTGATTCTAATCTTTGCCATAATCGTTATCCGTTAAATACTTTATTTAAATCGACACCACGTTGCTGGGCAACGGTGTAGGCGTCGCGCATTTTCAGAAGTGCGTCAATGGTTGCTTTTACCACATTATGCGGGTTTGACGACCCTAAAGATTTAGCCAATACATCCGTAACACCGGCACTTTCCAGAACCGCGCGCATGGCGCCGCCAGCTAGCACACCCGTACCGTGAACGGCAGGCTTTATCAGGACATTTCCTCCTGAATACTTACCGATCTGCTCATGAGGTATCGTTCCTTTGATGATGGGCACCTTAATGAGATTCTTTTTTGCGTCGTCAATTCCCTTGGTAATTGCCTCCGTTACTTCTTTGGCTTTACCCAAACCGTAACCTACTACACCGTTTTCATCTCCCACTACGACGATGGCCGAGAAGCTGAACGTACGACCACCCTTGGTTACCTTCGCTACGCGCTGAATACTTACCAAGCGGTCCTTCAGTTCAATTTCGCTTGATTTTACTCTCTTTATGTTGCTTAATGACATGTTTTCAATGATTAAAAATCCAAACCTGCTTCCCGGGCACCCTCGGCAAGCGATTTCACCCGTCCATGGTACAAATATCCATTACGGTCAAAAACCACTTTACTAATTCCTGCTGCCAGCGCCTTTTCAGCGATCAACTTCCCCACCGCTTTGGACTGCTCTACTTTGGTCCCTGATGCGGAAAAATCCTTAGCTAAAGACGACGCTGAAACCAACGTTACCCCGGCTTGGTCATCAATCACCTGTGCATAGATGCCTTTGTTGCTCCTGTATACAGACAAACGTGGGCGCTCCGAAGAACCGGACAGGCGCTTCCTGATCCCTCTTTTTATGCGATCCCTACGCGATACTTTTGTTCCTGCCATGATGAATCTTATTTTTTAGCTGCTGATTTACCTGCTTTCCGGCGCAATTGCTCACCAGCAAATTTAATACCTTTTCCTTTATACGGTTCCGGTGCGCGCAATGAACGGATCTTTGCCGCCACCTGTCCCAACAACTGCTTGTCAATGGACTCCAATGTAATGGTCGGGTTTTTTCCCTTTTCCGCAGTTGTAGTCACTTTTACCTCCTTTGGGAGGATCAATACGACTTGGTGAGAAAAACCAAGTGTCAAATCCAGGGTGCTTCCCTGTGCATTTGCACGGTATCCCACACCTACCAGTTCCTGCGTGGTCTTATACCCCTCAGTCACACCCACAACCATATTGTTTAGCAGCGAACGATACAAGCCATGCAAGGCTTTGTGCCGTTTCTGATCCGTCGGGCGTTTTACTAATAGCTGTCCGTCTTCTTGCGCTACGGTAATATCTTTATCTACCTGTTGAGCTAATTCCCCTTTGGGGCCCTTAATGGTGACCAGATTTTTATCCGACACCGTGATCGTCACTCCTGCCGGTATGGCGATCGGCGCCTTTCCAATTCTTGACATGTCGACTGTTCCTCCTGATTAATATACGTAACACAATACTTCGCCGCCGACATTTTGAAGACGAGCTTCTTTATCGGTCATGATGCCTTTCGAAGTAGAAAGGATGGCGATTCCCAAACCATTCAACACACGTGGCATGTTATCCACTCCCGCATATTTCCTCAGGCCCGGTTTACTGATCCGCTTTAACGTCCGGATAGCCGAAACTTTGCTGACAGGATGATATTTCAAGGCAATCTTGATAGTGCCCTGAACGGTGTCAGCATCAAATTTGTAATTGGAAATGTACCCCTTGTCGAAAAGTACTTTTGTAATTTCCTTCTTGAGGTTCGATGCAGGAATCTCTACAACCCTGTGGTTGGCCTTAATGGCATTCCTTACTCGGGTAAGGTAATCCGCTATTGGATCTGTATTCATCTAAGCTATTCATTTATGATAACGGTTTCCTTCGGCCACCGCGGCTTCCAGACCTGCTATCGGTTTAATTTACGTAATTTACGATATTCTTACCAAGAGGCCTTCTTTACCCCTGGGATTTTGCCGGCTACCGCCATTTCGCGGAAAGTTACCCGTGATATACCAAATTGGCGCATATACCCTCTCGGGCGCCCTGTCAATTTGCAACGGTTGTGCAAACGAACAGGTGAAGCATTCTTTGGCAGCTTGTCAAGTGCTGCATAATCTCCGGCCGCCTTTAATGCTGCACGTTTCTCAGCATATTTTGCGACCAATTTAGCACGCTTGATTTCCCGTGCTTTAATTCCCTCTTTAGCCATTTACTGTCGTATTTTGATTTTTGAATGGTAACCCAAACTGTTTTAACAGCTCCAATGCCTCCACGTCCGTCTTCGCGCTGGTTACAAAGGTAATATCCATTCCTTGAATTTTATTGATTTTGTCAATATCAATCTCCGGAAAAATAATCTGTTCGGTGATTCCCAACGTGTAATTACCTTTCCCGTCGAAGCCTTTGTCGTTGATACCGCGGAAATCCCGGATACGAGGCAATGCAACCGCTACCAACCGGTCCAGAAACTCATACATTTTACTGTCACGGAGGGTTACGCGCACGCCAATTGGCATTCCTTTACGGAGTTTGAAATTGGACACGTCCTTTTTCGAGCGTGTTGCTACCGCTTTCTGACCCGTGATTAATGTCATCTCGTTAATGGCGTTATCGATCAGTTTTTTGTCCGAAGTAGCAGCACCGATACCTTGGCTTACCGCTATTTTCTCCAGCTTCGGAACCTGCATAACGCTCTTGTACTGAAATTTATCTTTCAGCGCCGTACGGATCTCCTCCTTGTACTTAGCCTTTAATCTTGGTATATATGTCATTAGTCAATCACCTCCCCTGATTTTTTCGCAACGCGAACAATTTTCTTCTTACCATTTACTTCAATCACCTTCCGTCCTACGCGCGTGGGCTTGCCTCCTTTGGGATCTATCAAAGCCAGGTTAGAAATATGGATAGGAGCTTCCTTTTCCACGATACCACCGTTAGGGTTAGCCGCACTGGGTTTCGTGTGTTTCTTTACGATATTAACCCCTTCCACGACCGCTCTGTTTTCAGCTTTGATGATCTCTAAAACCTTGCCTTGAGCACCCTTGGAATTACCCGAAAGAACTTTTACCAAGTCCCCCGTACGGATCTTAATCTTATGTGTCGATGTATTTGTCTGTCCCATGATTATAATACCTCCGGCGCTAATGATACAATTTTCATGAACTGTTTCTCACGCAATTCCCGCGCTACCGGACCGAAGATACGTGTACCACGGGGTTCATCCTGATTATTCAACAATACAGCAGCATTGTCATCGAAACGGATATAGGAACCATCCTTACGGCGGATTTCCTTTTTCGTCCGTACGACCACTGCTTTGGAAACGGTACCTTTCTTCACGTTTCCAGCGGGCAAAGCACTTTTCACGGTGACAACGATTTTGTCTCCGATCGATGCATAGCGCTTGCCGGTGCCGCCTAACACGCGAATCACTAATACTTCCTTAGCTCCGCTATTGTCGGCCACATTGAGTCTTGATTCCTGCTGTACCATGTTACTTAGCCCTTTCTAAAATTTCAACTAAACGCCAGTTCTTGGTTTTGCTCAGCGGACGCGTTTCCATGATCAACACCGTATCGCCGATACCGCAGGTGTTCTCTTCGTCATGAGCCTTGAATTTGGTAGTTTTCTTCACAAACTTACCATAAATAGGGTGCTTAACTTTACGTTCAACAGCCACTACAATGGATTTGTCCATTTTGTTGCTCACTACCAAGCCGATTCTTGTTTTTCTTAACTTTCTTTCCATTTCGACTTCGATTTTATGCCTCAGCGGCTGTTTCGTTCGCTTCGTTAGCTACCTTCTCGGCATGCTTACGCTTGGTCAATTCAGTCAATAGACGCGCGATTGTTTTACGCGTATACTTAATCCGATTCGGATTCTCAATTGCTGAAACAGCATGTGCAAACTTCAATTTCGTGAGGGCGGCCTTCTCTTCAGCGATCTTGGCTACTAAATCCTCCGTTGACAATTCTACAATTTCTGAATTTTTCATTTATATTACTATTATACTGGATGCCCATCTTCAGCGTACTTCCACGGTTTGATCCCCATGGCGGCTTGCCGGTAACGGCGGCAAGACCAAGATCGGCAGCGCCAGCTGCGTTTATGCTTGTTCGTAATCTCTACGAATCACAAACTTCGTTTGTACCGGCAGCTTTTGAGCGGCAAGACGCAAGGCCTCCTTGGCTACTTCCAAAGGCACCCCTTCAGCTTCAAACAGCATGCGTCCCGGGCGTACTACGGCCACCCAATATTCAGGCGCACCTTTACCTTTACCCATCCGCACTTCAGCAGGCTTCTTGGTTACCGGCTTATCCGGAAACACACGAATCCATACTTGCCCCTCACGTTTCATATAGCGCGTCACTGCGATCCGGGCCGCCTCAATCTGGCGACTGGTAATCCATGCCGGCTCCATAGACTTGATACCGAACGAACCGAAAGCCAACTCTGCCCCACGGGTAGCGTTGCCTTTCATCCGGCCCTTCTGCATCTTTCTGAACTTTGTTCTTTTTGGCTGTAACATGTTCGTATCTTATAAAAATTCCAAACTGGAACTGATTGTTAAACTACCTATTTCCTCCACGATTGCCACCGCGGTTCTGCCCGTGACCACCGCCACGATTTTGCCCATGGCCACCGCCACGACGCTGGTCACCGCCACGGCGTTCACCGCCTCTGCGATCATTTGGACCACCACGACGGCCTTCGCCACGGAAATCTGCAGGCGCTCCTTCGCTACGTGACTTCAAACCAGATGTTTGCCCCACGTTAGGCGACAAATCGCGTTTGCCATACACTTCCCCTTTGCAGATCCATACCTTTACACCGATTTTTCCGTAAGTGGTCAACGCTTCGACCAACGCATAATCGATGTCTGCACGGAATGTGTGCAACGGAATCCGGCCTTCTTTGTATTGCTCGGTGCGGGCCATTTCGGCGCCACCCAAACGGCCGGAGCACATAATTTTGATGCCTTCTGCTCCCATGCGCATGGTTGAGGCTATCGCCGTCTTCATGGCACGGCGGAATGAGATCCGGGCTTCGAGTTGCTTAGCAACGCCTTCCGCAACTAAATGCGCTTCGAGTTCCGGACGCTTGATCTCGAATATGTTGATCTGAACATCTTTCTTGGTCAGCTTCTTCAACTCTTCTTTGATCTTGTCCACTTCCTGACCACCCTTGCCGATAACGATACCGGGGCGGGCTGTATGGATGGTTACGGTGATGCGCTTCAACGTGCGCTCAATAACCACCTTGGCCACACCGCCCTTAGCGATACGAACCGACAGGTATTTCCGGATCTTCTCGTCCTCTACTAATTTATCGGAATAGTTCTTGCCTCCGAACCAATTGGAATCCCAACCTTTGATGATTCCTAATCTGTTACCTATTGGATTTGCTTTTTGTCCCATTACTGATAAATTAGTTTTGTGCTACGTTGCTTTTGCTATCAACCACCAACGTTACGTGGTTTGAGCGCTTCCGGATGCGGTATCCGCGTCCTTGGGGAGCTGGACGCAATCGCTTTAATTGACGGCCACCATCCACAAATACTTCCTTGACAAACAATCCGCTTTCTTCCACAGACTTGTCCTCATTTTTTGCTTCCCAGTTCTTGATCGCCGACAACAATAATTTCTCAACGCGTATTGCAGCTTCCTTGTTGCTATGCTTCAAAATAAACAGGGCATTTTCAACCTTTTCACCACGGATCAGGTCAACCACCAGTCTCATCTTGCGCGGTGAGGTCGGGCAGTTTACTAATTTGGCAGTAGAAGCTCCTCCTACCTGAGCCTTTTCCTGCTCCTTGCGCTGTTTAATGATAACAGACTTCTTTAGTTTTCGTGTTGCTTCCATTGCCTACCTATTTTTTCTTTTCTGCGTGGCCCCTGAATGTACGCGTGGGCGCAAATTCACCAAGCTTGTGACCAACCATGTTTTCCGTTACATATACCGGAATAAACTTGTTTCCGTTGTGCACTGCGAAGGTATGGCCAACAAAATCAGGAGAAATCATTGACCGGCGTGACCAGGTCTTGATAACTGATTTTTTGTTGGTTTCATTCATAGAAAGAACCTTTCTTTCTAAGTTGTGGTCGATATAAGGACCTTTTTTAATTGAACGAGCCATTATTTCTTCCTTCTCTCAATAATGTAACGATTCGATGCTTTCTTCAGACTACGGGTTTTGTAACCTTTCGCCAACAATCCTTTACGTGAACGGGGGTGTCCGCCGGATGCACGGCCTTCACCACCACCCATGGGGTGATCAACCGGGTTCATTGCCACACCACGTACGCGCGGGCGACGTCCCAACCAGCGCTTCCGCCCAGCCTTGCCCAGTACTTCGTTTGCTTTCTCGGCATTGGATACTGAACCAATGGTAGCCAAACAAGTAGCCAATATCATGCGGCTCTCGCCTGATGGCAATTTGATGATGGCATACTTACCATCACGAGCCGAAAGTTGTGCATACGTACCTGCACTCCGTGCAATGGAACCGCCCTGTCCCGGATTCAATTCGATGTTGTGGATGATCGAACCCAATGGGATGTTTTGCAAAGGCAGGGTATTGCCAATCTCGGGCGCTACCGTATTGCCTGATACGATGGTTTGTCCTACTTTCAATCCTTCCGGTGCCAGGATGTAGCGTTTTTCGCCGTCTACATAATGCAACAGCGCTATGCGCGCCGTCCGGTTAGGATCGTACTCTATCGTGGCAACTTTTGCGGGGATATCTTTTTTATCGCGTTTAAAATCAATCAATCGGTATGCCTTTTTGTGGCCCCCACCGAGGTAACGCATAGTCATTTTACCGGAGTTATTCCTACCGCCTGACTTCTTGATCTTCACGACCAACGACTTTTCCGGAACGTTGGTGGTGACATCCGAATAATCACCTCCTACGCGGAAGCGAGTACCAGGGGTAACCGGTTTAAATCTTTTAACTGCCATCTCTTATTATATAGTACTGTAAAAGTCAATTGTTTCGCCATCTTTAATGGTAATGACGGCTTTCTTATATTTCGGCGTCCTGCCGGAAACAAACCCTGCTTTGGTATAGCGGCTTTTTGCTTTACCGGACACTACCATGGTGTTAACAGCCAGTACGGTCACCCCGAACATCTGCTCCACGGCTTGTTTGATCTGTATCTTATTGGCCCTGTGGTCAACTTTGAAAGCATAGCGGTTCAGCTTTTCCGTAAGCAACGACGCTTTCTCCGTCAAGACCGGTTTCTTAATAATTTCCATATTATTTGGCAAATGCCTCCTCCAAAGTTTTAACGGAAGCCGTTGTCAACAAAAGCTTGCCTGCGTTCAATACATCGTAGGTATTCAACTCACTGGCAGCGATTACTTTCGCCTTCTTCAGATTCCTGCTTGATAAATAAACGTTGTTATCTTGAGCGGGTAAAACCAATAAGGTTTTTTCATTGGCTATGTTCAGGCTGTTTACCAAATTTATGTAATTCTTGGTTTTGATGGACTCAAAGTTCACCTCGTCCAATACCACGATATTATTTTCTTTGGCTTTATAGCTCAATGCCGATTTGCGGGCCAATGCTTTTAGCTTCTTATTCAATTTAAAGCTGTAGTCACGTGGCTGCGGACCGAAGATACGGCCACCACCGTTGAACAGCGGAGATTTGATGCTGCCTGCACGGGCACCGCCGGTTCCTTTTTGTTTGTGCAGTTTGCGGGTTGATCCTGCAATCTCGTTACGTTGCTTGGATTTGTGCGTTCCTTGACGCTGATTGGCAAGGTATTGCTTCACGTCCAAGTAAATCGCGTGATCGTTGGGCTCCACCCCAAATATCGCTTCAGGAAGTTGCACCTTGGCACCTGTTTCTTTACCTGATATATTTAAAACGTTAACTTCCATCTCCTTATTTATCTACGATTACGTAAGAACCCTTGGCCCCGGGGATGGAACCACTAACCACGAGCAGGTTTTGCTCCTCGTAAACTTTCAGCACCTGCAGGTTTTGAACTTTCACGCGGTCGCCCCCTGTACGGCCAGCCATCCGTGTCCCTTTAAATACACGCGAAGGCCATGATGAAGCTCCCAATGAACCAGGCGCCCGCAGGCGATTGTGCTGACCGTGGGTTGCTCCACCTACACCACCGAAACCGTGACGCTTCATAACACCCTGGAAACCTTTTCCTTTCGAAGTGCCGACGACATCAATATAGTCGCCTTCTTCAAAAATAGAAACCGTTACCACGTCGCCGAGCTGCTTTTCATCGGGGAAGGTTTTAAATTCTACCAATTTACGCTTAGGCGTTGTCTTCGCTTTGGCGAAGTGCCCTTTCAAAGAGGCCGAAGTGTTCTTTTCTCTCGCTTCATCAAAAGCCAGCTGAACAGCGGAATAGCCATCTTTTTCATCCGTGCGTATCTGCGTTACCACGCACGGGCCAGCTTCGATTACCGTACAGGGAATATTTTTCCCTTCGGCATCAAAAATGCTGGTCATTCCTACTTTTTTACCAATAATTCCTGACATGTTTTTATTATTCTATTAACGTCCATCGAAGCAGTAGGGCTTCGCTCAAGACACACCATCCCCTCAAAAGGGACGGCAAAGATAGAAAACTTACTTTAAGTATCAAACACTTAGTGAATTATTTTTTTTATTTTCCATCCAGACGACTGCTATGCGCTCCCGACTCTTTCGCATTCCTCCGATAGGGTCACATTTTTCCCGATGGTTTCCCGATAGTTTCCCGTTGAATCGCCGCTTTTTGGCGTTTTTTCCGAGACAAGATGGGATTTCATAGGGATATACCACGGGAAACCCACGGATACGACCTAAGATTGGGTGGGACAAACCAAAGGGTTCGCCTTTGGGTGTAGACCGCATGCCGCAGCGAAACCGGTATGTGGAAACTATCCTTCCAGCAGCTTTTTATACCGCATCAGCGCTTCTATATAATAGTAGTCTGCATAGGTTAGGGGCACGTCAATTTCACCTCCGTGGGGAATGGAGCCTACACTGTGTTTCAGAATGAAGCCCCCATTGGTACCAATGGCAGCCTTATAGGGTTCGGCCGACAGGCTTTTCAGCATGAGTTCGGCCTTGGACAGGTAGTTGGCACTTTCTTCACCACCCGTGTGGGTGCTTAACTCGATCAGGGCCGATGCAAGTATCGAGGCCGTGGAAGCATCGCGGTTCGACTTATGGTCGGCCGCATACGGGCTGTCTGCCGGTAGATCCGGGGCATTAAAATCCCAGTAAGGAACCCCATCTTCCGGCATATTGGGATGGTTCAGAATAAACGAGGCTATTTTTTTTGCAAAATCAAGATAGGTTTCATCTCCGGTCTCCCGATACATCATTACATACCCATATAGTCCCCAAGCCTGTCCACGCGCCCAGGCTGATTCATCATAAGCCCCTTGAGCGGTTTTTTTCGCCACGATGCTACCATCTTCCGGATTGTAATCAATCACGTGATACGAACTGTAATCGGGACGATAATGATTTTGAATCGTGGTATTGGCGTGAATAACGGCAATATCCCGGTACTTGGCATCCCCGCTAAGCTTCGACGCCTGCGTGAGAAATTCCAGGTTCATCATGTTGTCGATAATCACCGGGTACGTCCACCCCTCCCACGAACGGATTGCCTTGACTGTGGGGTTATACCGGGTAATGAGTGATTCAGCCCCCGTAAGCAATATTTCCTTATACGCCGCCGTATCGCCCGTGAGCCGCAATGCGTTGCCGAAACTGCAGTAGAGCATAAAGCCGAGGTCATGCGTACCCTTGTTGTGCTTTTCCTTTTCAAGAATGGTTAGTTTGTCTTTAGCCAATCGCAGCAATTCCTCGTCGCCCGAATATTCATAGAGGTATAGCAAAGAGCCGGGATAAAAGCCCGATGTCCACCACTCGGTGTCAGAACTCACACTGGTGTCGCCCTGAAAGGTACGCGGCATTTTGTCGGCAGGAACACGGTCTGCCAGCACCTTGATCTGGGCTACCGCATTGTCTAATTGCGCATTGATAAACTCCTGGCTCAATCGCATCGTATCGTGTTGATTAGCGGATTGATTTTGGCAAGCAGAAATCATCAATAGCATACAACAGCCTGCTAGCTGAAAAAAGTTTGGGAAGTGCTTTATCATAATTCGTTTATAAAAGTTTACCGTCCCAAAATTAGGTTTTTGAAACGATATGTGCAAACGTTTGCTAAACGATTACTTCCCCCAATGTGACCGGCGCTCCCTGCCGGACTGACTGCTGCGCCGCCACCGCAATCCGGGCGGCTTTTAACCCATCTTCGCCACTCACCGGTAGTTCGTGGCCGCCCTTTACCGCTTTGACAAACGCTTGCATTTCCGTGAGGTAGGATGCCGTATACCGCTCCATGAAAAAATGCAAGGGCAGTGACGACTGTGCGCCATGCTCGTGATAATACACATGGTTATCCGGCTTGTTGTTGTCAACCAGCGCCATCCCTTTGGAACCAAAGACCTCCAATCGCTGATCATAGCCGTACGCAGCCTGTCGGCTATTATCGATCACAGCCATGGAACCGTCTTCAAAGGTAAGCGTCACCACCGCGGTGTCAATATCGCCGGCCGCTGCCACCACCCCCCCGGTAAGCGTCGCCGCAGCCGCATATACTTGCACCACCTCCTTGTTCATGATATACCGAGCCATATCGAAATCATGGATAGACATATCCATAAACAATCCGCCGGAGTGCTGCAGGTAGGTTAACGAGGGTGGCGCTGGGTCCCGGCTCGTGATTTTCACCACGTGAACGTCCCCGATTTTACCTTCGCCAACCAGCGAGCGTAATTTCATAAAATTCGCATCGAAACGCCGATTGAAACCCAACATCAGCTTGATACCCTGTTGCTGTACAACCGCCAGCGTCTGCTGAATACGCGTAAGTGAAAGGTCGAGCGGCTTTTCACAGAATACATGTTTGCCGGCGCGGGCGCACTGCTCCACGTAATCGGCATGGGTATCGGTAGGCGAGCAGATAACCACTGCCTCGATCTCCGGGTGATTGATGACTTGATCGGCGTGGGCAAACTGAACATGTGCCGGCAGCGCGTCGTTGCGTACATCCGCGACCATTACCACTTCCGCTTCTGTTATTTGCTGAGTAATGTTATTGTAATGTATTGTGCCTATCCTTCCGAGGCCGATGATACCGATTTTAAGTTGCATATGTTATATTCCCAAATGTTCCAGATAAACTCTGTTGTTGCGCGCACACACCTTGGGTGTACCCATGCCCGGAAGCACGTCTTGCTCCACAACGATCCATCCTTGGTAATCTGTGCTTTTTAGCACTTCCAGCACACCCGCAAAATCAACGCTGCCTTTCCCGAGCTCGCAAAATACGCCCTGGCGGACCGACTCAAAATAATCCCACTCTTTCCTGCGTGACTGTTTTCCCACCTGCGGATCGTAATCTTTGAAATGGACGTGCCAAATCCGATCCCGGTATTTCGCAATCCCAGCCAGCGGATCCCCACCTCCAAATGCGTAATGTCCGGTATCAAAACACAGTCCGAGTAGTTCCGGATCGGTGAGGGAAAGCAGCTTATCCAACTCCTCGGGCGTCTCCACGTAACCTGCGCAGTGATGATGAAACACTGTGCGCATCCCGTGGCGATCGCGGACGGCTTTGGCGATAGCCGTTGCACCACGTGCGAACGCGCTCCAATGTGCTTCGTCGAGGCCCATGTTTGGTGAGATACGCCCGGCATGGATTGTCCGCTCGGCCACTGTCCCGTTATCATCTGCCAAAACGATGACTGCTTCGGGGTATCCGGCGTCTTTCAGCAATCCAGCCACGCGCAACGCGCTGGTAATTCCCTCCTCATGTGCCGCTTCATCCGCCAGCGCAACCGGCACGAAAGCGCCGATCAGGTCCAACCCCTGTCCGCCGACAACCGCACGCAATGCTGCAGGTTCAGTAGGCATGAAGCCCCAGTCTCCCAGTTCGGTGCCTACATAACCGGTTTCCCGGATTTCCTGCAAGACCTGAAGGTGATCCGGAGCGGCAGCACCCAGGTCAAATTCCAGTGCTCCCCAAGAGCACGGTGCATTGGCGATCTTTATTGTGTCCATGTTGCTCAGAATTTTCGCGACCACTCTTTGGGCCACCGTTCAATAACCACTTTGGTTTGTGTAAAAAACTCAATCGCATGGCGACCCTGTCCGTGCAGATCCCCAAAGAAACTATCGTTCCAGCCGCTGAAGGGGAACTGTGCCATCGGCGCTGCGACACCGATATTGATGCCGATGTTGCCTGCATTTGCTTCGCTGCGGAATTTCCGTGCACTGGCACCACTGCCGGTAAACAGGCAGGCCATATTGCCGTAGGCATTTCGGTTGATGAAGGCCACCGCCTCTTCCACCGTTGCCAGGTTAATTAAGCTCATAACCGGACCGAATATTTCGGTCCGGATAAGCTGCCCATCCAGCGGCACGTCGGTGAGGATGGTAGGCCGGATGAAATTACCCTGCTCAAAACCTTCGATGGCAGCCCCTCTCCCGTCCAACAATACCGTCGCACCTTCTTGCGTACCCTGCTCAATCAGGTGCTCAATCCGTGTCTTGCTCTCCTTCGTGATCACTGGCCCCATTTCTACCCCCTCCGTCAGACCGTAGCCGGTTTTCCGGCTTTTTGCTGCTTCATACAGCGCGTCCTTAATCTGTCCCCGTTGGTCGCCTACCAAAACAATATTTGACGCAGCCAAGCAACGCTGCCCCGCACATCCGTATACACTATCGGCGATGATCCGGGAAGTTGTCTCCAAATCCGCATCGGGCAGTACGACGACCGGATTCTTGGCACCGCCCTGTGCCTGCACACGTTTGCCATGCTGTGCCGCTTTCGCGTAGATATACCGGGCAATTTGCGTAGAGCCAACAAAGCTGATCGCTCTGATCCCCGGATGTTCCAATAGCGCATCGACGGTCTCCTTCCCGCCATGCACAAGACTGACCACGCCGGCAGGCAAACCGATACGGTCAATCAGTCCCATCACCTTCTGCATAGTCAACGGTACTTTTTCCGACGGCTTGATGAGGAAGGTATTGCCGCATGCAATTGCATAAGGCAAAAACCAAAAGGGAATCATCCCCGGAAAGTTAAACGGCGCAATGCATGCGCAGACGCCCACCGGCTGCCGGACGACAAACTCGTCGATACCTCGTGTGATATTTTCCGAAAATTCGCTTTGCATTAATAAGGGCGCAGCACAGGCGGTCTCCACGTTCTCAATAGCACGTTGCAGCTCGCCGACCGATTCGGCCCTCGTCTTACCGCATTCGTTGGTGATGGTTTCCGCCAGCTCTTCCAAATGTTCTTCCAACAATGCCTTGAGGCGGTATAAGGGCTGCACACGCTGCATCACGGGCACCTCTGCCCATGCCGCGGCCGCTCTCGCTGCCGCAGCGACGGCCACATCGACATCCTGGACCGTACCTCCGCCGTAGGGTACACGTGCCATGCATTGCTGCGTGGCGGGGTTAATTACGTCAATGGCCTGCCGCTCGTTACTGGCACGCCATCCGCCATCGATATAATTCTGTAGTAATTCCATGCATTTAGCTTTTAAACATTTCCCAATAAGATATAGATAGCCACCGTAATCAACACCAGTAGGATGGCAAAAGGCCGTGTATAGCGCCACGCCTCCATTGAAACCGTTTCAGCCACCGGATTCTCCGCGGCGACAACGTCTCTCGGATACCACCACGAAACCGCAAACATGACCGCCATATTCAGCAAAAACTCGATTCCCCATACATGCACGAAATGAATATCGATCTCAATGACGAACGTGCAAAGCACATAAAACACCAGTCCGGTGATCAAGGCGACTTTTGCTCCCTGGGCGGAGATGCGCTTAAAGAAAAATCCCCCCAACATGATGGATGCGATGGGAATGAAGAAAATCCCGTTTAACTCCTGCAACAATTGATAGAGCCCATCCGGCGCGTTTGCGACAAAAGGAGCGGCGATGATGGACGTGATAGCCAGTACCGTAGCCACCACCCGGCCCATACGCACCAGCGTACGCTCGCTGGCGTTTGTATTGATCAACCGCTTATACACATCGATGCTGAATATGGTAGATGCACTGTTCAGCACGGCATTAAACGTGCTTAGTACGGCACCGACTATGACCGCCGCAAACAGCCCCAACAGCGGGACAGGCAAAACGCGCTTCACCAATGCCGGATATACCAGATCCTGCTGGTCGTAATAACTATCCTGGAAATAATAGTAGCCGATAACCCCCGGCAATACGATAATAAATGGCACCAGGATTTTCAACAGGCCGGTATAAAGCAATCCTTTCTGCGCTTCTTTAAGATTCTTGGCGCCCAGAACACGCTGGACAATGGTCTGGTTCATGCACCAGAAATACAGTTGGTTGATCACCAAACCGGTAAACAGCGTGCTGAACGGCAATACGGAATCTTCGGTCCCGATGACGTTAAACTTCTCCGGGCTGTTTTCGAACACCGTAGCCAAACCGGCCAAGGGATTGCCATCGCCGATGTAGATAAGTGCCAACACGGGAATGAGCAGTCCCCCGATCAGCAGCCCATACCCATAGATAACGTCCGATATCGCCACTGCTTTCAATCCACCGACAATTGCATACGCAGCACCCAGGCAGCCGACCACCACGACGGTGATCCACAGTCCCTTGTCCGTGCTGACCTCCAGCAGGGTGGAAAGGTTGAAAATGCTTTCAAGGTTGATGGCTCCCGTGTAGAGAACGATGGGCAGCAGGGTCACGGCGAAGGAAACCATCAAAAAAAGCGCGATCAGCGAACGGGTTCCTTTATCAAACCGCCGCTCTAAGTATTCCGGTATCGTCGTCAAGCCCATCCGTAGGTATTTCGGCACGAAGTAGACGGCGGCGACGATAAGAGCCAAGGCCGACGTCACTTCCCATGCGATGATGATAAACCCGTTTTTATAAGCTGAGCCGTTCATGCCGACCAGGTGTTCGGTCGAGATATTCGTCATGATCAATGAAGCGGCAATGACCGGCCCCGTCAAGCTGCGCCCACCCAGGAAATAGCCGTCCTGGGTATGGAGGTCGGCTTTCCGCATACGCCACCACGCATAGCAACCTACAAAAAGCGTAAAGACAACAAAACTCAGTATGGCCCACATAGGCAAAAGGATTAATTGGATTATAAGTGATGACGTTGCTTGGCTTTTTGTCGCTGGGTTTCCTCGTATGCCTCCCGCACGGCGGGCGTTTCCGATACCGCAGCGATGGGTACCTCCCACCACGCATGCCCGTATCCGGCCATTTTTCGTTCGGGCACCGACTCGACGTAGATGACCGTCGTCTTGCTGCCGGTCTTAGCCCGTTGCAGGGCATCCCTCAACGATGCCGCGTTGTGTGCGCGGATGACGTCGGCACCCAGGCTCTCGGCATTCCGTGCGAGGTCCACCGGCAGCACGTCACCGTCGAGCAGCCCCGAACCCTCATCCCGTGCCCGATACTGTGTACCGAAGCCTTCCGTTCCCAACGACTTGGAAAGCCCGCCGATACTGGCGAAACCATGGTTGTTAATCAGGATGATCGTTAGCTTCACGTCCTCTTGTATGGATGTCACTAGCTCCGACGACATCATCAAATAACTTCCATCACCTACCATGACATATACTTCCCGCCCCGGGTCGGCCATCTTGACGCCCAGTCCGCCCGCAATTTCATAGCCCATGCACGAGTAGCCGTACTCCAGGTGGAAACCCTTTGGATTGCGCGTACGCCACAGTTTATGCAGGTCGCCGGGCATGCTGCCCGCCGCACAAACCACCACATCCTGCGGTGCGGAAAAGGTGTTGACCATCCCAATAACCTCTGCCTGGGAAAGCCGCCCTTCCTCTTCCGGCGTATAGGCAGCTGTCACCTTGTCGTCCCAGCTGCGGCCGTAAGCCGCTACCCGATCCCGATAGTCCGACCCTACGCGGTATCCGGCCAATCGGTCTGCCAAGGCTTCCAACGTAGCCCGGGCGTCTCCGGTAAGCGGCAATGCCGACTGCTTATGGGCATCAAATTCAGCCACATTGATATTGATAAATGCAACATCCGGATGCCGGAACGCCGTCTTCGATGCGGTGGTAAAGTCGCTGTAACGCGTGCCAATTCCGATAATCAGATCGGCCTCTGCACTGATGGCATTGGCCCCTTCGGTGCCGGTGGCGCCCATCGCACCCAAGTGATGCGGATCGTCATAAGCCAGGGATCCTTTTCCGGCAAACGTCTCGGCCACCGGTATGCCCGTTGCATGGACAAAGGCACGCAATGCATCCGACGCCTCGCTATAGATAACACCGCCACCGGCTACGATAAGCGGCCGCTTGGCCGCACGAATCTGTGTTGCCGCCCGGTCCAACAGCGCAGCGTCAGGCAATGCCCTGGGGATGAACCATACCCGCCGATGAAAGAGTTCCTCGGGATAGTCAAACGCCTCGGCTTGTACGTCCTGCGGTAGGCAGAGAGTAACGGCCCCCGTTTCAGCAGGAGACGTCAATACCCGTAGGGCCTGCGGCAGAGAGGCAATCAGCTGTTCCGGTCGGTTGATCCGGTCCCAGAAACGTGAAACCGGACGGAAACAGTCGTTAACGGTTACATCGGGTGCAAGTGGATATTCCAGCTGTTGAAGTACCGGATCGACGTGGCGACTGGAAAAACTGTCACCCGGCAACAACAGTACCGGCACCCGGTTAATCGTGGCAGCAGCCGCGCCGGTGAGCATGTTGGTCGCGCCAGGACCGATCGATGAGGTACAAGCTAATGTGGATAAACGGTTTCTGGCCCGGCTGTAGGCCGCAGCCGTGTGCACCATCGCCTGTTCATTCCGGGATTGATAATAGCGTAAAGCGGGATATTCAAACAATGCTTGACCGATCCCGCCTACATTGCCATGGCCGAAGATACCGAAGCATCCGGCAATAAATTTATGAGTCACCCCGTCGCGCTCAACGTATTGCCGGTCGAGGAAACGGATGACCGCTTGGGCGGTGGTTAGTCTGGTGGTTTTCATCGTTAGTCAATATGGTTATCAATCGGTCAGAAGCCCCCGTGTTGTTCGATGAATGCCAACGATTCATCCAACGTAGGCATAAAATTGGCACACCCTGGCTGCAACACTACCTGTGCCCCACTGGCATTACCCATGCGGCACGATTTATACAGGTCCCACCCATTGAGGTAACCGTAGATGAATCCCGAGGCAAACGCATCGCCCGCTCCTAGGATATTCAGCGGCACCACCGGAAAGCCCGGTACATCTTCGCGTCTGCCGGCGGCATCGTACACGCTTACCCCGTTGGATCCACGCTTGACCACTAACACGTTTACGCCCAGTGCCAGTACACGCTCGATCGCTTGGTCAATGTCTCCGCGGACGGTCGGTGCCGAAATTTGCTGATGTTCAATGGTTACCTGCGAGGCATCTTCCAACATGGCAGCCAACAATTCTTCTTCGGTTCCGATCGCAATGTCGATACGCGGCAGCAATGCGCGGACCATAATGCCAAACGAACGCACATCCGACCATTGGTCGGCCCGGAAGTCGATGTCCAACAACGTGGTTGTGCCCTGTAGCTTCGCTTGCTCTGCCGCATGGAAGACTGCACTCCGGCTGGGTTCCAGGTTAAGTGCGGTACCCGACAGCTCAAGCAGCCGGATATCGCTCATGTTAATGGCGTTGACATGGTCCACGGTGATCTGCGAATCTGCCGCATTGTTGCGGTAAAACACCAGCGGAAATGTATCCGGTGGCTGGATGCCCAGCAGCACTGCGCTGCTGCGCGCACCGGGGATACGTGGAATAAATGTGGTATCCACCCCTTCCCGCCGTAGAAAATTCAGGATAAAATCGCCAACCTTGTCTTCACCCACACCGGTAAGCAACGCCGCGCGCAGTCCGAGCCGGCTGCATCCCGTTGCAATGTTAAGGGGTGAGCCGCCCACAAATGCGTCAAATCCGGTAATATCGATAAACTCAGCGCCGATATCCTGTGAATACAGATCGATGGATGATCTTCCTACGGTCAATACGTCATATGTTTTCATCGCGTTGTTCATTTTCCGTTCATTGCAGCGGTAACCATCGGAATACGCTCGTCCGTGCCTGTCCATGTCCCAAAGATCCAGGCATGGTCGGGATCGGGCGTATTGGCCAGGGATTGATCGGATCCGGCAAGGAAATTCAAGTAATAGACATCATACCCGTGCCCGGCTACCACCGGATGGTAGCCCCTGGGTACCAATACCACATCGTTGTTGCGCGCAATCGCAACCTCATCCAACGAACCATCGCTGGTATATACGCGTTGCATGGCATAACCCTGCGGTTTGGCAATTTTATAGAAATACGTTTCTTCCAACCGGGCTTCCAGCAAGGTGCCCGCTGCATCAACCAAACGTTCGTCGTGTTTGTGCGCCGGAAACGAGCTCCAATTGCCCGAAGGCGTATAGACTTCAACAGCGACCAGCCGATGGCAGGGAAAGCCCGGGCCGAGCAGGTCATTGATCTGCCGGGTGGCGTTATCGCCTCCGCGGATTTCGATCTGCACCTCCTCGGGGCGCTTAAACACAGGGTCGAAGTCGCGATCGGTCTCGCACCAGCCGTATGCAATGTCCAATACGTCGCTTTCGGCGGTCAACCGGAAAGTAGTATGGCGCGGCAGATACAACGTATGCGCCATGCCCGAGAAAACATCCCTGCGTCCATTGCCGGTCTGCCAGCTGCCCCTATCCGTATTTACGTGGTAGTTGCCGCTCAGCAGAACAATCGCATACTCGTGATTGCCCGTATTCCCCACCCAAGTGTTGCCTCGGGGAAGCTGCCGCGCGGCAAAGTTCAGGTATGGCCACCCACCGTCTTCACGCGTAATATACTGGTAATGTCCAGCCTCCTCGTCAGCCTTAATAAGTAACGGGCACTTTTCGTCTCGCTTCATAGTATATGAGTTAGTCTTCGTTCAGTAAGCGGCCCCCTGCAGGAAAGTTTTTGCCTTCCCGGTGGATCCTAACTTCTCAAACTTATCCATGCAAAGTTTTTCCAGCTCGTCGATGTATATCCTGCCCGGCACTAAGGGATCGAATAGTTCCGGCTGCTGCACAAAGAATTCGCGGTGCACGCGAGCCCACAGGACCCGCAGGTCCGTCGCGATGTTGACCTTGCAAACCCCCAACCCGATAGCCCGGGCGATCTCGTCGTCCGACACGCCCCGGGATCCCTGCGCCAGCCTGCCACCCGCCCGGTTGATACGCATCAGCTCATCCGGGTCAACCGATGATGCCCCATGCAGTACCAACGGAAATTCCGGCAGGCGCTGCTGGATGGCCGCGAGGATATCAAACCGTATCCCTTGACCACCCGAAAATTTATACGCTCCATGACTGGTGCCAACTGCCACCGCCAGACTGTCACACTGCGTTTGTTTCACGAAAAAAGCCGCGTCTTCCGGTCGGGTAAACCGGGCCGATCCTGCGTCGACCGCCGAGTCATCCTCCACGCCGCTCAATACACCCAGCTCCGCTTCAACAAAAATACCAACCCGGTGTGCAGCCGCCACCACGGCACGTGTGCGGTTTATATTTTCCGCCATCGGTTCGTGAGAGGCATCGATCATAACCGATGTATATCCGCCTGCTTGCAGGGCCGCTTCGACATGGGCTTCGTTTCCGTGGTCCAAATGCAACGCATAAACTACGTTCGGATAGGCTTTCGCAGCCGCGGCAATCATTCCCAGCAACATTTCGGGGCGGGCATAGTCACGTGCTACCGGTGTCGTCTGGATAATTACGGGCGATGCGCTGCGACTGGCCGCACGGAAAACACCCGACACTTGTTCCAATGTAAACACATTGATCGCTGCAATGGCATACTTACCGTAACAGTCGCTGAACAAGGTGTCGGGTGTTACTTTCATGCGGATTTGTTTTAATCGGTCATGCAATAAAACGATAATTCGCCCAAACATCCAAGCAAAACGCAGGCAATCCGCACGCAAAGGTTTGCATGCGCCAGCTTATTCACCATCAATTATAACCCTCATTTTGAGTGAACGCATCGGAAGCATCCATCGTAGCCTGCGGAATGGGATAAATCCGCCTAAACGGTTCAGACACCGGTTTAGCTGTATAGGCATCCTCGAATTTCCCAAATCGGATCATCTGTTTACGTCGATTCATCTCCCAGTACATTTCGTAGCCGATTTCGTTGTAAAGCGTCTCTTCGTCCAACGCATCGATGGGCTTGCCGGGCGCATTGCCAAAAAGCGCTTCACGCGTCCTGCTGGTCCGTAGCATGTTCACATCAGCCAATGCTTCATCGATCAGTCCTTTCCGGAAATAGGCTTCAGCGCGCATGCAATAGATACCACCCAGACGGTACAGCGGAACATCCACTCCCGTCGTCCCATTTCCATTCTCGGGGTCAAACTCCCACTTGAATACACGCGCACCGCGATTGATCTGTGCTTGGGTAAACACCGATTGGGCCGGATTGTCAAAATCCAGTTCGGGCGTAAAGTCCATGGCAAGTGTGGTATTCTTTTCGCAATACAGCTTGTTCACCTTAATGCGCCCGTCATTGGTCATCTCAAACACGCCACTGGGAAGCAGCGTTGGGCCATACTGCTGCCCGGCCATGATCCCCCGATTGAAATGGAACCATGGCAGTCCATCGCTATTGGGTACGATACTCGTAGCCGGCACGCTCACATCTGTACCGTCGTTCATAAACCAGGTACCGTCGTCATATTGATAGTGCCGGTGAAACCGCGGGTCGTCAAAGTTACCCTCCCATGAATAGTAAAATTCAGGGGTGATGCAGGAGGCATTCGTTCCCCGGTTAGCGGGCGATGGTTTTTGATTGCGTTCCATGGGCATATACGCAAAATCGTTATCGCTGCCCCGCAATGTATTATTGTCCTGCGATGCCACGAAAATCATTTCGGGACGGCCTGCGTTGTCGATGTCAAAATTCCTGAAATAATTGCTTTCGAGATTAAACTGACCCGATCCGATGAGTGCCGATGTATACTGGATCACCTTATCCATATCCGTTCCGTTGCCATCTATAGCCTGCGCATTGAAGTTGAAATCCGTTGCATAACGATCCTTGAATACCGCACGGTTCAGGTACATTTCGGCCAACAGGCCGTATGCCGCCTGCTTGGTAAAGCGCCCACTGTGGGTAGACTGCTCACCCACATTTGCCAAGTCGGGCACGATCGCTTCTACCTGTTCGATCAGCTCATCGATTGCCGTGGCGGCCTGTAATACCTGAAACGGTGCATCCGCTGTCAACGGATCCCGGTAGGGCGCCTGTCCAAAAAGGTCGAGGGTGTGGAATGTATAAAACGCCAATAGCCCCTTAGCTTCTGCCAGAAAAAGTGCTTTTTCTGTAAACTCCTGTCCGTTTATGGTGCTGATGGCAGTAAGTGATTGCGTAATACCGTGGGTTAGGTTATTCCATGTACCGTCAATCACCCCCTCATTGGGGCTCCATGTAAATTCGTGGAAAACGCGCCACCGGCCACCGTCGCCCCAATCACTTCCGCGGGTCGGCAACAACGCCTCGTCGGTGGAATATTCCTGCAGCGCGAAAACATTACCATGATCGACAAACGTCGCGTTGCTGAGCCGGTTATAGGCAGCCGCTAACGCATTCTCGGGCTTAGCACTTTCCGAACCCAACACCTCGTCGATTACCTTTTCTTCCAGGTTTGTACAACCCGCCACGACGACGGCCAGGAAGGTGCAAACCAACTTTTTCGATTTAACTAATTTCCTTGTCATGTCTCTATGGATTAGAATTTAATCGTTGCGCCCACCATAAACGTCTTTGCCGGGGGATAGGTGGTATAATCCACACCCAACGACTGGTTTCCGCCCACGCTCTTGGCCGTATTCACCATCGGGTCGTATCCGGAGTATCCCGTCAGCGTGAGCAAATTTTGCGCACTGACATAGATATTCACAGACTGCAACCAACCGAAGTTTCTCGGTGCCAGTGTATAGCCCAGACGGACGTTATTGAGCCGTATAAAATCGGATTTCTCCAGATACAGCGAAGACAATTGCACGGCGTTGGTCGTACTGGCTCCTGCATCATAGTACTTGGCCAACACATTCCGATCGGACGCCAAACTATTGATGTTTAAGTTGATAGCTGTATTGTTCACCAGATATCCGCCGGTCTGTCCGATGATGGAAAACGAAAAATCCAGCTGTTTGTAACGCATCTGGCTGTTTAAGCCGAAATTGAAATTAGGGATTGCCCCTTCGAAAATCTGCCGGTCGTCCGCATTGATCGCCCCATCACCGCCCACATCCTCAAAGATATCTTTCCCGTCGCTATCATATCCGAGATGTTTCAGCATAAAGAAAGAGCCAGCTTCGTAACCACTTTTATAGATATTCGCATACACCGAAGACAAACCCGGACCGGAAATACTGCCTGAATAAAGTTCGGAAACCGGTAAGTCTTCGATCGTGTTGGACAATGTCGATCCATTCACGTCGACCGACCAGTTAAACGACTGCGTGCTGATAAGCTGCGAACCCAGCGTCAATTCTATTCCCTTATTGACCAAGCGGGCATCCACATTTTTCCAAACCGTGGTGGTCGGGCTCAGCGGTTCAGAAGGAATGTTTAATATCGGATCCTTGGTGGTCTTATTATAGTATTCCAACGCGCCATACAGCTTGCTGTTCCAAAAGTCGAAATCTAGCCCGATGTTAAATTGCTCTACCACTTCCCATTTGAGTCCCGGGTTGGCCGTCCGGTTCACGTCGGTACCGTTAATCAACGCGAGGTCCCCGTAGAGGTAATAACCCGATGATGGCGAGAGCGAGTAGCTTGCCTGGGTAATCTTATTAGGCACCTCCTGGTTGCCGGTTTGGCCCCAGCTGGCCCGTAACTTCAATTCGCGGATGCCGCTGATTTCCTTCAGGAACCCCTCACGCGAGAGCACCCAACCCACCGCAAAGGAGGGAAAATACCCATACTTATTGTCTTCGCCGAAACGCGTGGAACCATCGGCACGGAGTGATGCTGTCACTAAATACCGGTCATCAAAATTATAGTTCGCACGTCCGAAGAACGACTGCAGTTCATTCTCCTGAGCAAATCCACCGGGATTGGTGGGAATACCCGAATAACCCGGGTTATGCTCGGGAGCTACGCCCTCCCCTTGATTGGCAATGTTCTCCATACCAAACGATGTGCCTGAAAATTTGAACTGCTGATAGGAAAACCCGCCGAGGAGTTCCACTTGATGCTTATCGACGCTTACGTTGTAGGTCAGGTAATGGTCCAGCAAGGTGGTTAATGACGACCGGTTATTCTGCACATAGGCCCCCAACGGTGTGCGGTCGGTAACATTCGGATACATCGTCGAGCTCCGCTCGGAGGTCGATTTGTCGATGCCGTAGTTGAACCGATAATCCAAGCCCGGCAAAATGCGCAACGTAGCTTCCACGTTGCCCAATACACGGAACGTGTTGGTCTTATCGTCGAACACGTGCAAAAGGTAAGCGGGGTTGTAGTGTGCATTCATATTGAAGTTGGTATATTCACCGCTTTCGTCGCGCACACTCCGTGTCGGGTTGGCCATCAGGGCATGGATGATGAGCTGGCCATCTGATCCCGCCGTATTGCCGTTCGGAACACCTGTTTCCTCGATATCACTGGCCGTTAGGTTCATTTTCACTTTCAGGCGATCGTTATCGAAAAACGATTCTTCGGCATTCAAGCGTGCGGTTGTCCGCCTAAAGTCGCTTGATTGCACGATCCCTTCTTGGTCCATATACGATACCGAAGCCATGTAGTTGCCTGATTCGGTAGCCTTTGAGAAGGAAACATTGTGGTTTTGTGTCAAGGCATTCCGAAGGATTACATCCTGCCAATCTGTATTCCCGCCATGGTCATACGCCGGGTCGGGCAGTGCAGCCCGGTAATCAGCGGCAGATAGCACATCCAGCTTCCGGATTACCGAAGACGATCCGATGTACATGTCGTACGTGAGCGTCGGTTCGCCGCTCCGCCCCCGCTTGGTGGTAATCAGGATCACACCGTTCGATCCGCGTGCGCCGTAAATGGCAGCCGCGGAGGCGTCCTTTAATACGGTCACGGTTTCTATATCACTTGTATTAAGGAAATTCAATGGGTTTTTCGCTTCCGAACTTCCTAGTCCGAAGTTGGCCCCGCCTGCGCTTACGCTCTCATTGCTCAGCGGCACCCCATCCACCACAAAAAGCGGGGTACTGCCACTGCGAATGGAACCTACACCCCGGATGAATACATCGATGCCCGCTCCGGGTTCACCGCTCGATTGGGCGATGCGCACTCCCGATACTTTACCCTGGAGCAGATTATCGACCGACACACTCACCCCTTGCTTGAGGGTTTCCCCTTTCAACTGGGTCAATGCGCCCGTCACGTCGGATCTCGCTTGGCTGCCGTAACCGACCACCACAATTTCATCAAGCGAATTGCTCGCCTCGGCCAGCGTGATACGCAATGATACACCGGATACGGCAACCTCCTGCGTCACATAGCCTACGTAGGATACCGTTAGTTTTTCGCCTTCGCCGGCATCCAGTGTGAATTCACCGCGATCGTTGGTCGTCGTCGCACGATCGGTGGAGAGTGATCTTACGGTAGCCCCCGCTACCGGTGTGCCATCGGCGCTGACCACCACACCGTTGATGGGTCTTTGCTCGTTGGCCCACAAAAAGCCACCCCACGAAAACCATAGCAGAGCCGCAATTAGGAAGATTTGCTTTTTCATATCAGGTTTATCTTTTAAAGTCGCACGTATATTATTCGACAAAACAGACATCGGCCACTACCGGCAAATGATCCGAGGGATACCGTTGGTTTTTTGCATCGGTCAACACCGCATATTTTAACACCTCAAACTGCCTACTTACAAACACGTAGTCGATGCGGTTCTTCATCGGGGCGGTAAACCGGAACGCATTGGTGGTACCAACCGGACCGTACGGTGGCTGTTTGGTTATCGAATACGCGTCGTTCAACAGGGCTGACATCCCTTTGATCTGCTCGGTCTCCGGTGTTGAATTAAAGTCCCCGGTACAGATCACCGGGACATCCTTCGCGATTTCCTTGATTTTCGCTACCATTAGTTTTCCCGATTCTTGGCGGGCAATCACTCCTTGATGATCGAAATGCACGTTGAATACATAAAATTCTTTTTCCGTATTCTTATCGGCGAATTTCGCCCACGAGCAGATGCGGTTACAACAGGTAGCATCCCAGCCGAGTCCCGGTTTTTCAGGCGTCTCGCTCAGCCAGAAATTACCGGAATCAACGATGCGGAAACGGTCCTTTTTATAAATAATTGCCGAATGTTCTCCGGCTTGCTTACCGTCGTCGCGACCGGCACCGAAATACGCATATTCCGGCAACTCAAGGATTCCCTTCAGCTGGTGGATAAATCCTTCCTGCGTACCGATGATATCAAAATCGTGGTATCGGATTAAGGCTTTTACATTTTCCTTCCGATGGGGCCATGCATTCAGGCTATCTCTTGGCGTATCCATCCGGATGTTGTAACTGGCGACCCGGATTTCCGTAGCACAGGGTTCTTGTGAAAGCGCTGCCATTGTCAGAAAGCAGCAGCAAATAAAAATCAAACAGGTTTTCATGATGAGTATGCGTTGTTTAATAATCGGTTACCAGTCGGGATTTTGTCCTAAGTTGTTATTCACGTCCAGCGCCGCCTGCGGAATGGGATAAAGGTACTTCTTATCCAACCATTCGCGTTCACCGGGATTCCATTGCACCTCGCCCGACGTTCCGTTGGCGAGCTGTATCCTCCCTACGGCCGCCGAAGGCGATACATCCACAAACGCGACCGTCGGATTGGAAGGCGCAGGCCGTGTGCCCTGGTAAAAACAAACGTCCATCACACCATCGCCATTCAGGTCTTGTTCGCCCAGTTGAGGGACGTAAATGCCGTTCATAGGAGCTTCTTCGAACAGCTCACCAATATGCCACCGCCGTAAATCATCCGGACGAAGGCCTTCAAATACCAACTCAACGGCCCGTTCCCGCATCACCTCCAGCATCACCGGATTGGTGAACTTACCCAAGTAATAAGCCACTAAATAGGGATCGGCAGTGGTGGGCATAGTGGTCAGTGTGGACCCCGTAATACCTGCGCGCTGGCGTAATGCGCCGATGGTAGCCGCCCACTCGGCATTGTTCATCAACCCCAATTCCGTCAATGCCTCTGCCTTGTTGAGCAATACCTCGCCCCACCGCATGATGATGTGCGCATTGTCGTTCCGGCTTTCATCGTCATAAGGGAACCGCTCGTCGTAGCTCCACTTGATCGGCTGGTAACCGGTGAATGTTTGGTTGAAATTGGGTGGCGCCACAACCGGCACCGCATTTTCGGTCCGGTGGTAATCGCCCAGGCGAATCGTCTGCTTCAAGCGCAAATCACGGTCCTTGACCTCCTCTACGAACGGTGTCGTCTTATAATTGGGATCATCGGTAAAGGGCGTCCCGTCCAGGTTAAGGTAGGTGTTCACGAAATTACGGGTCAGGCTCGGCCGGTTTCCATACGTCGGGCTGATGAACCGGCGGTTTGCCGAACTGAATACCTGCAGGCTGGCATCCAATGCCACCGCCAGAATGGTTTCGTCGGCATAAGGAGCTTTGGTGATAAACAGTTCGCGGTAAGACCGGTCGGTCGCCGCTGCTTGGTGCAGCGTAAAGCCCGTAATCGCATTGGCCGCATCCACCACGTGTTGAAACCACGCATCGGCTGTCGACTGCATCTCATACCGGGTGTGGTATTTCCTGAATGAAGCCTCGAAGAGGCATATCCGCGTCTTATAGGCTCGCGCCACGTTCTGTGTGATCCGTGTACAGGAAGGGTCGCTGGTTAGTGTAATATTGGCGATGGCATAATTCAAATCGGCCAACACATGGTCCATGACCTCAAAACGGCTTGTCCGCTCGCCGTACAACATGGCCTCATCACCCACTTCAATCGTTTTATCGATCCAAGGCACATCGCCAAAGCGCTTCACCTTATTGAAATAAAAGAGCGCACGGAAGAAGCGGGCCATGCCGATGTAGTGGTTTTTCTCGGCTACATTGCTCTTTTCCGCATTTTCGATGAAGTAGTTGATGTTCCGAAGCTCATCCCAATCTTCCATATTCCAGCCGGAACTGGTGATCGGGCTCAGCGCCCCAGGAGCCAGCAGGTCATCTACACCGTTACGGGCAACCAGATCCGAATTATCATCTCCCTGAAAAACACCGACATCCGTACCGGGCAGGATATCATAAAATGAATTGGCATAAAGCTCCATCCCACTGGCCGAGCCAAATATGGCCTCATTTGTTGCGGTATCGATTGGCATCTCGTCCAAGTCACAGGCAGCGAATGGCAGGATGGCCACCAACGTTAAGATATAATGAAATTTCTTCATGATATGATCCTCTCTCAAGATTAAAAATTAACGGTTAGGCCCACTGATATGGTTTTTAGCATGGGGTAGTTATATCCGTCACCGCTTGTGCCGCTGCTCAAATCGCGGTCTGATCCGTAGATGTTGGTCACATCCGTATCCTTAGTCCATTTGTACATGGGCGACCAGGTCCAAAGGTTCTCCGCAGAGACATACAGCCGCAGGTCATTGGCGCGCAGCTTAGAAATCAGCTTCGTGGGCAATGCGTAGCCGACCTGTAGATTCCGTAAGCGGATATAGGCCGCATTCTGCAGGTACCGATCATTCGGTACATTCAGCGCACGTCCGGTACCCTGCGCGATATACCCCACTAGCCGCGGCAGATACGCATCGAAATTGCCCAACTCCGGACGGAACATGTTGTCTTCCTGCCAGCGCGGATATTGGTTATACGGACGGTTGTATTGTCCCCAAAAACGGGCTTCCGGCGAGGGGTAATAATCCTGTTTCAGTACACCTTGGAAGAATGCTGACAGAAAAAAGCCGTTCCAATCGCCATTTAGGTTAAACCCATAGGTGTAGCGTGGTTCCGAATTGCCGATAATGGATTTGTCCCCCGAATCACCCACTTGATTCGCACCTTGGTAGATGATATCGTCCCCATCGAGATTTTTAAACTTCAAGTCCCCCACATAATTTTTGCGTGTATTCGTATTGGGTACATTTGCCTGGGATGGTGAGTTGGCGATTTCTTCTTCCGACTGGAATAGTCCTTCTACTTGATAGCCCCATATTTCACCGACACGCTTCCCGGCATAATGATCCGTTAGTAACCTGTCTTTGTTGTTGTACTTGGTGATGATCGCCCGATAATCAGCCATCGTCACCCGGATATCATACGTAAACGGCTTTTCGGCCATCGCAAATTGATCGCGCCAAGTCACAGAGACCTCCCATCCGGTCGTTTCCAGATCGGCGTAGTTACCTTTGGGTACGGTAGTCCCATAGATCGCCGGCAAGGTGGGCCCAACCGTAAACATGTTGCTAGTCCAGCGCCGATAGAGATCCCCTACAAATTGAAGTCGATTATTCAAGCTGGCAAATTCCAGTCCCAGGTTACCGGTGGTAGATGTCTCCCAGGTTAGTCCTGCCGGTATGACTCCCGGTTGCCCCGTACGCTGCGGCCGTACACCATTGATGATGCGCCCCGATTGCGAAATAGCAAAGTTTTCGGTAAATGAATAAGGATCGATATTACCGTTTCCGAGCGAACCGTAGGAAGCGCGGAACTTTACGTTGGAAAAAGCGGCAGGATTTACGTTCCAGAAAGGCTCTTCCGAAATGCGCCAACCGATGGATGCCGATGGGAAAAATGCCCATTGCTGGTCGGTTGGAAACTTCGATGATCCATCGTACCGACCATTGACTTCCAGCAAGTAACGTTCTTTAAAATTGTAGTTCACTCGGAAAAATCCACCGGCTATCGCCCATTTCTTGTTTCCGCCGGTGGTGACAATACTCTGTCCCAGCGCCAGGTTGATATCGTCGGCATCCGCGTATACAATCCCATTACGCCGTGCGGTCAAGCTTTTTTCCGACGATTGCTCGTAATTGAAACCGGCCAACAAGCTGAGGTTATGGGCATCGTTGAACGATTTCACGTAGTCGGCATACACATTGGTAGCCAGGTAATCTGTTGTCCGCCGGAATTCCTGCAGGTCGTTGGTATTCGTACCGGTATAGCCAATTACACCTTCATATCGGCTGTAAGGCACCTGTACACGGTTTTGCTGCGCCCCGATATCCATGCTTTGGAACGTGAAGTCACTCCGGATCGTTAGGCTTTTATCCAAGAATTCCGCCTTTGCCGCCACCCGGTTTTTTAGGAAGCGCTGGCCCTCATCCTCGGCATTTCGCCCGATGTAATGATCACCAACCGTATAGGCAGCCGGGAAAGACAGGGTGCCGTCGGGATTCAGTAACGGTGCCAGCGGGTGACCTTCATCCGCCATATTGCGCCAGATACCGCTTCCTTCACCCACATTCAGCGGTTGGTGGTATTCCATCCGTGAATACTCGGTGTTATTTTCCAATTGCAGCCAAGGTGTCAGCTGAATATTGCCTTTCGCGCGCAGGTTGTACATGCTGTAGGTATCCGTATTGTAGCGGAAAAGCCCGTCTTGCCCGTTATAGCGACCGCTTATGTAGAATGCGGCCTTATCGTTCCCACCGGAAAGGGCTAGGTTATGGTCTTGGGCGAAGAACCGCTCCTTGTACAATTCGCGATACCAATCCGTACTGTAATAATATTGGTATTCGCCCGTGGATGGGTTTACTTCAACCCGCGGCAGCGATGGGTCCTCCCACCGCCGTTTAATCTCGGCTAAATAGGCGGGCGAAAACGGCAGTGTCTTATTAACAGCTGTCGGCGTATTGCCGTTATCATTCCATCGCGACCAGGCATCACTGAACCCCTGTGCCCACGGGTAAGAATCTGTGATGTTATCCGGAACCGTTGTCGGCGATTTGGATGATAAGTTAGTGGAATACGTAATCGACGTTTTCCCCGCAGCTGCAGATTTTGTGGTAATCAGGACAACGCCGAATGCAGCACGCGCACCATAAATGGAGGCCGATGAAGCGTCTTTCAATATGGAAATGCTCTCGATATCATTCGGGTTCAACATCCGCGGGTCACCTTCTACCCCATCGATCAGGATAAGTGCGTTACCGCCTTGACCAATCGATGTTGTTCCCCGCACATTGAAAGCTGGCGATTGTGTCGGCTTCCCATCCAACATCCGGATGTTCAAGTTAGGCACGGCACCTACCAGTCCTTGGGAAATATTAGGGATGGGCCGGTTTTCAAACACCTCCGACGTTACCTGATCCACGGCCCCCGTAAGGTTAACCTTCCGTTGTGTACCATATCCTACGACAACGACTTCACTCAACGCGCCTGCTTCTTCGGTCAACACAAAATTAACGTCCACGCTTGCACCCTCGCGAACAGCTACGGTCTGTTGCTGCGTGCCGTATGAGATGTAAGAAACCTCAACGATGTGCTCGCCCGGCGTCACCGTAAGTGAAAATCGGCCTTCGTCATCCGTGGCCACGCTTCGTTGCTCGCCCGCGATACGCACGCTCGCTCCCGAAAGCGGTGCTCCCTGCACATCCGTTACCCGGCCCACGATGCGGCCCGTTTGTTGAAAGGTGATAGGAGTGGCTAACGCGTGCAGCCAAGGCCCATTTACAAAGATGATAAGATAAAGTAAAGCTATTCTTACATACCATTTACCTACTAATAAACGATTCATTATACACTAATTTTTGCCTTCAAAAGAGTCAGATTCATTCTTTTCCTTATCTTTGAAGGCATGGTGATACCTATTGTATTACTCATAGAGGGATTACAGCCTCAGATGTCCAGTCTACTGCTTTCCCACACCCTGAACGGGTACGTCACTATGCCGTACCTGTTCGCTTTTTATCAAGAGATCACAATCTGTTGCCCTCCTTTTTACTAATGAACTTGAAACTTATTTGGCATGTACCGTTATCTATCGCAGGAATGATATGACCTAGATGCATATACAATGATACCGCGTATACAAAAACTGGTGATTAAACCTGAGTTACGTTTGTTTTAATTGACTGAACCGGCCAATATCTTTTATCATCTATAATTGTACTAACAAAGCTAATTGGTTTGCACCCAATAAATCAAGCAATTGAGCAGTTATCTCAACGCAAAGGTTTGCGCGATAATTGCTGGGGGTGTTATTTTACTTCATCAAGGAAAAATACATCAAACATGCTATCAATCTGAAAGGTACGTACTCCTGCGTCCGAAAGATTCTTAATGGATGTCGCGCCTTTACCCAACACATCGCCTTGCTGTCTCCAGGCATTGACAGCACCTACTACCGCAATGCCATGACCGCTGGCCCACCGGACATCGTCAGCACTGATGTCGTTTGAAAACAAGTAATAATGAGATGCGTTAAAGTCACTCCGTTTCCTATTGGCTTCCAATTGCTGCCGCGTACAGCTCAGCGAAATCTTGCCACGATAGAAGTCAGTCGATTCATCGGTACCTATCATCATGGCATCGGCCAGCAAGTCATACGTAGCCAGCATTTGCAGGAGTCTGCCGTGCAAGACGGTGTCATTGCCCGGTATTTTGAGGTCTATCATTACACCTATACGCCCACTGGCTTTCGATAAAATTTCTTCTAAGCGGTGCACCCGATTATCCCGATCACCCTTGAGTCTGCGTATAGCCGGCCATGTCATTTCGGTTACAGGGGTATCGATCCCGTAGTATCGAAGAAAAGTACGATCGTGGTGCACCACAAAGACGCTGTCCTTACTCATACGCACATCAATTTCTACCCGACAGTATCCACGGAGGATGGCTTTTTCCAAAGCCTGTAAACTGTTTTCAGCTGTGTTCTCGTCCACGATGCCCCCACGGTGGGCAATAAGCCGGAAATCTCCAAAACGTCGATCAGCTTGACCATGAGTTTGGCGAATGTCGAAACCTGAAAAAAACTCGGTACAACGTTCGATCTGATCGGTATTGATAATATCAACTCCCATCTTATGCAGTGTATCCCAGGCGGTAGGTCCGTCGGGAGTTCCCCAAAACCGGATTTTCTTACCCATTCCATGGGCTTTCTCGATGGCGTCGGCCACCTGCTTCTTCTCTTTGCCGATCAAGGCCCCTTTTCCGTTCCAGCTTGCATAGCTGGAGAATGGTGCACTGATGAACGCAACCCGTTCCAATTGACGGGAGGTATACCCCGTATTGAGCCGCCCATCAAACTGGATAAAACGGGGAAAATCATCAAACGATGCCGGAGGCGGCATATCACCGGAAATAACTACGGTCACCGCATAGGGATTGATCGCCTCATCGAACACGTCTGGATGCTTGGCAATGAGGTCTACGATAGGACTCAGTGTGCTCGCCGCTGGCGTTTTCAAATCGATGAGCAGCACAAACCGGCTGTCCGAAGCTGTCCAGGCCCGCCCGCCATTGGAAGCAAACACATCTGCAATAGGCTTGATGTATAAGGACTCCAACGTACGGTCAGGTTGCAAATCCTCCAGATCATGCCCCACCAATAGGCGACCATCCTCCGTGGCAAACACATCTGCTTCGATGGTATACGCCTGTTGGCCATAGGCTTGGTAAAACGGCATCGGTTGTTCGTAATCGTTGTGCGCGTGTATCAAGACACGTCCGTGTTGGGCAGCCAGAAGCAGTGGTGCACAACAAGCGAACAGCAATCCGACGCATCCGAGAAAGCGCATGGTATTCATCGGTTAATACCCTTTATTTTGTTTCAGGTTTTCACTACTGGCAACTTCGCGCACCGGAATGGCAAATACATGGTGTACCGTGGGGTCGAACTGACGTGCAGGCCACACTTCTATTTCTTCCAAGGAGGAGATAGCTCCCCCTGCAAGATTTACCTTAAATCCATGCAGTGGCTGTGCATACGTCGCCTGAGCATCACCCCAGCGAACAAGGTCAAGGTGGCGCCACGTACCCCACTCAAAGGCAAATTCCACACGCCGTTCATTCTTCAGTTGTGCCTTTGTCGCTTGGCTATTGCGTTCCAATCCGGCCCGCTCCCGGACGTCGTCCATCAGCCCTTTCGCCACGGGATCTCCCTCACCATTTTTCCAGATCAATGCTTCGGCCTTAATGAGTAGGATCTCTGCATACCGCATCAATGAGATGTTGAGGTCCGTGGTCATGTTGTTCCCATCCGGATTCACGGTTTTGCCGATGGCGTCAGCATCCCGGAACGGCGCCAGGTACTTCCGTAAGGTCATTCCGGTCGGGCTCGAAGTGGAGGATGGGTTCACTTGCCAAATAATATCATTGCCAATGAATGAAACATGATCGCCGGGTGCCACAATGGTAGCGGCCCGGCGTTCATCCCCTTCTTCAAATGCGTTGTATAATTCCAGTGTTGGCTGAAAATATCCCCATGTGTTGTAGTAGCCAAAACCAGCGTTTTGGAAGGAAATGCCTGGCCATTTCGAACCATCGATCTCATTGCTCGTTACACTGAGTATATACTCAGGACTCCAGTTGTTTTCGATTTCAAACACATCGGCGTACTGGTCCAGCAGCCGGTGTTTCTGCGAATTGATCACCTTGTCGGCATAGGCGATCGCAATATCGTAAAACGACGCATCGTATTGTGCCGCATATAGCGCTGCTCTTGCCGCAAAGCCCCATGCCGCAGTTTTGTGAGTCAGTCCCCAGTCACTTTTGGGAATATCCTCGAAAAAAGGCAGGTATCCCGACGCCTTTTCCAAATCGTCAATAATCATTCGGTAATTATCGAGTACCGACGCCGGACGCGGCACATCGATTTCCTCCGTCGGCGTACTTTCTGTCACGATGGGTATTCCCCCATTGGGACCGTTGTCGCCGTACCAAGGGGCAAGCCAGAGGTAGGCAAACGCACGCCAGAAGTAAGCATTGCCCAATACGGTATTGCGTACTTCGTCGGAAATAGCGGTTGCCTTCGGAATATCAGCAAGTATCCGGTTGGCGTAATTGATGGTTTGGTACATCTGCGGCCAATTGTCGCGCACATCCCGCGACGAAGACCCGTTATCGATAAAGTTTTTGATGTTGGCAGCCTCTGCCTGCGTGCGGCCCGTTACCATATCATCGCTGGCATTCTCATACCAGAAAAACCCTCTACCCGTGGTTCCTTCTCTGTACTGCCATTCATATAAGGCATACACCGTTTGCATGGCCTGCTCATCGGACATACCACTTAAGTCTGAAGGTTGACCATATGGCTCGAATTCCAGAAATTTGTTACAAGACGTAAACACAACCAGTGTGATCGTCGTTATCATTGAGATCTTCTTCATCTTCAAAACGGCTATTTGCTTCTTAAAACGAAACGTTAATTCCTAAACTGAACATCCGCGATACGGGAAACCGACCGCCATCGATCCCTAAGTTGCCAACTTCGGGGTCAAACGCCGAATAATCGGTGATCGTCAACACGTTTTCGGCATTGGCGTACACCCGTATATCGGTCTTACCCACTCCACCGATTCGGTCGACTACACTACGGGGTAGCGCGTACGACAGGTTCACATTCTTCAACCGCAGGTAATCTGCTTTTTCTAAGAAATAGGAGGATACTTTTGAATAGTTGCCATTCGGATCATCGATGAAAGACAACCTCGGTACTCCGGAATTAGGATTGTATTCAAATGATTGCAGGATGTCTGTGGTCATATTCCAACCTTTTAATCCGGAGGAAGACATGGCCCGTACACCATTGAATACATTTACGCCGGAAACCCCCTGCCAAAATAGGCTCAGACCGAACCCTTTCCACGTGGCTCCCAGTGTAAACCCATACGAAAAATCAGGATAATCATAGGCGCCCATGTATTGCCGGTCGCCATCGTTGATGATACCATCATTATTGAAATCCACGAAACGGATATCTCCCGGTTTCGCTGCGGGCTGGATTAACGATGTTTCGCCCGTTTCGGTATTGGTATGGGTGTAGTTGTTTATCTCTTCCTGGGTCTTGAAAATTCCATCGGCTTCGATCAGGTAATACGAGTACCAAGGCTGCCCCACGACCGATTGCAAGGGCTGCATCGAGTTTACACCCTCGGAATGCGGCACAATCTTTCGCTTGCCCAAATTAAGCACTTTATTCTTCACAGTTCCCAGATTTCCCCGGAAATCCAGCCCTAGATCACCGAACTGCTGATTGTAGGCCAATGAAAATTCAAATCCCTTATTCTCAACCTGCCCGATATTGATTTCCGGAGGGGAGGCCACACCTGCTACGGATGGTACTGGCAACGGCTCGATCAGGTCGTTGGTCTTCTTATTGAAATAATCAGCGGTCAAATTGAGTTTATCATTGAAAAAACCAATATCGATCCCAAAATTCGCCTGTTCAGCGCGTTCCCATTTCAAGTCCGGATTCGGGATGGTATTTTGATAGAGGCCAAACACTCGTCTATCGGAGTTTTCTCCGAGGAACAAACCATAATCTCCTAGCCGATAAGGCGGTGCATAGATGAACCTACGGACCGATCGGACATTGCCCACTTGCCCCCAGCTAACACGGAGTTTAAGGAAACTCAATGCGTCGCTCTGTGGCATAAAGGGTTCAGAAGTGACCTTCCATGCCAAGGATGCGGCGGGGAATATATCGGAATTATCATCGGGGTTCAGCTTGGAAGAAGCGTCCCGCCTTACACTTCCGGTGATAAAATAACGATCGTCGTATGAATAGGAGAACCGGGCCAAATGCGAGATGATGGATTCCTCCCAGATAGATTCGCCCGGCCTGTCAGAACTCCAGTCAGATGCGTTTTCAAACACCACATAGTGCGGATATTCGAACTGGTAGCCGCGGGTGTATACATTGTGACTCCGCCCCGTGGAATAATTCATCGTAAAGGCCCCTAAAGCAGACACATAATGCTTTCCATTAAACGTTTTCGAATACGAAAGAATATTTTCCCAGTTCCAGTTCTTGTCCAATGACGAACCGATGTTGTGGTAATTTTCGTCGATGGTCCTTCCCGGGGCGGTGAATCTTCCCGTGAAGGTTTCCCCACGGAAACTAGAAGTGTTGTATGAAAAATCCGACTTAAATTCCAATCCATCTATGGGTTTTATGCTCAATGAGGATAGCGAAAACACCCGGTTAGTGGGATTGTGCTGCCGCGTGTTAAGCAATTGGGTAACCGGGTTCAGCAGATCGGCTTCCACACTGAATCCTTCAGCCAGGGCCCACCGCGGAACCGTCCCGCTCGGGAGTCGGTTGCCCAAGTCATCGTATTCATACATTTCATTGAAGCGTGGGTACGCCATGGCGCTGAACACCGCACCGGTATGACCTGATCCGATTTCACTTTGCCCATTGCTGTATCCGTAAAGTAAACTCTGATTCAAGCTTACCCATTTATTGATTTTGAAACCGAGGTTCAGCCGTGCCGTCAGGTTTTTATTCCACGTGTTTAACAACGTACCTTCTACGTCGTCATAAGCAAGTGATGCCAGGGCATTCAGCGATTCGGTTCCTCCGCTGAGGGTCACGTCATAATGTTGCATGCGGCCCGATCGAAAAATCTCGTCGACCCAATCGGTACGGGTTACATTGCCATAGGAAAATTGCGCGGGGTCATAAACCGGCGGGAGGTTTCTTCCCGCTGCCGTCGATGCGTCTTTCCACAATCGGTTGAAATCTTCTGCAGAAAGTACTTCCGGCGTCCGCCAAGCCTGCTGTACACCGTTCCACGCATTGACATCCACGCGCACCTCGCCTGCCCGAGCTTTCTTGGTTGTGATGACAATTACGCCACCCGAACCGGCATAAGCACCGTATATGGCAGAAGAAGCCGCATCTTTCAGTACAGTGACCGATTCAATATCGGCCGGATTGTAAGGTGCATTGGGTACGCCATCAACGACATATAGTACCCCATCGCCAGAGCGGTTACCCCGCCCACGTATGCTGATATCACCGGTAGAACGCGGGTCGCCGCTTTGTTGTACGCGCACACCGGGCATCTCGCCCTGCAAAATGTTACCCAATGTGGCTGGACGCCCTTTGAACCGTTCGCCAACGTTGATGGACGACACTGCCACAGACAAGTCTTGTTTCCGGTTTACCGCGTATCCAATCGCTACGACTTCATCCAGCACGCTGGCTTCTCCTCCCAACTGCACGTCGACGGTCGCCCGTCCGGCCACATATTCTTCCACGGAGGGAAACCCTACATAAGAAAATATCAGTACGGCGTTTGCCGACACCTGGATGCTGTACACACCCTGTGCGTCGGTCATGGTCGACCTATTCGATTGCTTTTCAGTCACCGTGGCACCTGCCAACGGCTCGCCCGAGCTTTGGTCCGTAACCCTGCCCGTTACCGTACCTTGTGCATATACGCTGCTGTACAGCGCAGCGGATATCAACAGCACCGACAGCTTTAAAAGATAAACTTTCTTCATATTAACGATTTTAATTAAGCGGACTACTTTCCGCGACAAGTATACATACGGCATTAAAACTTTGGATTAACTCCATGTTACGGTTAGCCCACTACGAAATTGCTATTTCTTTAAACTTATAATTGTATAGCAAACTAATCGCTTTTCATGCAATAAATCAAGGGGTTCTCTCGTCTTACAAACGCAAAGGTTTGCGTAAAGGCATGCCCGCATTTGGTTATACGGTATATCTTGACGAACTTAGGGACATCGTAACGATTCGACGACCAATTAATAACCCCAAATGCAGAAAAACCGCCAGACGACCATCATTGACATCGCGAAACAACTGGGTGTATCCCCCTCTACTGTCTCCCGAGCACTTCACAACCATCCTTCAATCAGTGCGGAGACCAAAAAGAATGTATTGGCACTGGCCGAAAAGTACAGTTATCAACCTAACCTGCTCGCATTAAGCTTGCTTAACAAAAGAACCGGCATTATCGGCATTGTGGTACCGGAGATTACCAGCTACTTCTTTGCTACGGTCATCAGCGGTGTGCAGGATATGGTTTCTTCTGCAGGGTATAAGTTATTGATCTGCCAATCTAACGAGTCGTTTGAAGAGGAAAAAAAATTATTGCAGGATATGGCCCTGCTTCGTGTGGACGGGGTGTTGATTTCTCCGACTTTCCGCACAAAAACATTTGATCATTTTGATCGACTGAAAAGCGCCGGAATTCCGCTCGTCATCTTCGATCGCGATTGCCCGCACTATAAAGCGGATAAGGTACTTGTAGATAGTTATGACGGGGCTTATCAAGCCGTGGAATACCTCATTAAAACCGGCCGGCATAATATTGCTCACATCGCAGGTCCCATTGCCTTCCCGACTTTTAAGCAACGCCTCGATGGCTACCTGAATGCGCATTATGACAACAACATACCGATCCGGTCCGAACTAATCGTTTACAGCGATGGCTTTTCTTCGGATTACGGCGTGGATGCGTTCGTGCAACTTGTCGCGCGCAACAAAAAACTGGATGCCCTCTTTGCCGTTAATGATGCCGTCGCCATCGGTGCCATGCGTGTCATCCGTGAAAACGGATACCGGATACCGGAAGACATTTCCGTAGTAGGCTTTGACGACGAATCCTATGCACAATACTATTTTCCACCGCTCTCAACCGTTTGGCAGCCCGTTTATGAGTTGGGAATGCTTTCTGCCAAAATCCTGCTCGATCACTTTGCCGGTAAGGCGCTGGGGGAGCGCTTCCGTTATGAAATATTGAAGCCTGAATTAGTTATCCGCGAATCATCCTTATCGCTGAGCTGAAGTTAGGTAGTCATGCGTCTCACCAGATCTACCGGGCAAACCACCGGATCGCCGATCGGGGTAATGGGGCCAGAAGCAGGATGCTGCAAAGCACCGATCAACGTTTCAGCGACTTTGTCAGCCATCTCATGTGGATACTGCTCAATGGATGTAATCGACGGCGAGATGATGGATGTTCTCGGGTCGTTGGAATAACCAATGATCCGAAGGTCCTCGGGAATCCGGATAGCACGTTCCCGCGCAAATTCTACGGCCGCAATCGCCGTGGTATCATTTGCCGCGAACAGGCCGTCGGGTACATTTTCGCCGTCAAACAGCTTACGCAAACTGTTCCAGGCATTTTCCATTGTCAGCTCATGGTGATACACCCATTCTTCACGCAGACCGGCTCCGTGTTTAGCCAATGCGTCCATGAAACCACGTGTACGTTCATGATAAATGCTACAGGACAAGGGACCGCTGATGTAGGCGATCCGCTGACAGCCTGCCCCGATTAAGTGATTGCCGGCTAACAGCCCCCCGCGATAGTCATCGCCTTTAATAATGTACGATGGCGTTCCCTCGGATGGGACGCGATCGTAAAAAACGAGGGGAATGCCCTGCTTCAGGAACCCTTCGAAATGTGAAATATCTTCGGTATACAGGGTAAGCGACACAACCAATGCGTCCACACGCGCGGAATACAGGGAATTTGCCAGTTCTCTTTCCAATTTTACCGAATCATTGGACTGACAGATCATCAGGTTGTACCCGGCGGCCTGCAATTGTCGCTGCAACGAGGTGATAAAAAACGCGTGGAAGTACATCGAAATTCGGGGGACGATCAACCCGATTGTATTCGAGCGCCGATTGCGGAGCGAGGAAGCCATGCTGTTATGCCGATAGCCCATTTCCATGGCTTTCTCCTTTACGCGCTTGCGTGTGGCCTCACTGATACGCAAATTATTATTCAGTGCCCGCGAGACGGTTGCCGGCGATATGCCCAGTGCCTTGGCGATATCAACTATGCTGTTTTCAGACTTCGGTTTTCTTGGTGTCATGACGTAAAAGCCGTAAGTCCAAAACAACAGTATTTTTCCCGAAAATGCAAACAGCTAACTAATATTGTCCCGTACTCAATAAGACCAACGTACAGGCTTCCAACGCTTCAATGCCTTGCTGTTCAACCAGCGCCTTCAATTCCGGATTTTCAGTCCCTGGATTGAAAATTACACGCCGGGGCTTCGCATGAAGGATATAGTCATAATATTGAGGTTGCCGCTGGGGGCCGATATAGAGTGTGACCGTATGGATATCAGTGGGTATATCGCTTGCAGGCCGAATAGGGACACCCGCTACTTCCCCCTTTTTTATACCAATATTTACGATTTCGTGTCCGGCCGCCACCAGACGATTCGCCGCCAGATAGGCGTAACGGCCCGGATTGTCCGTTGCACCCAGAACCAGTGTTTTTTTCCGTTCCATTTATAACAAAGGTACGAAATATTGCCTTATCAATTCGCCATGAACTCCCCTTCCGCGGAATAGGCAGCCTGGCGGATAACCGGCATGCCCAGGATTTGGTACAGTTCATCGAGATGAAGCAAACTACCATTGGCAAGATTCGTCAGTAACACAATGGTAATATCTTCCTTCAAGTCGCGGATATACAGGTTACGAAAGCCGTGCCACCATCCCGTGTGGTATACCACTTTATGGTTTCCCGGATCGAACGTGCGCCACCCATAGCCGTAGTTAAACAGCTCCTTCTTCGGCGTACTGTATCCGGCATAGGCAGAATCGAGTGTTTCCGGTTTCAGCAGCCGCCCATCCCGAAGGGCGCGATCGAACAAAAACAGATCCTGCACCGTACTGTAAATCCCTTTGTCGCCCACCGGCCCATCCTGAAAATTCTGCACCACGGAACGCCGCCATACCTTGTCATGCCCTACGGCTACCCCCGGTGGAATTTTTTCATAAACCGCGGTCGAATAAACCGCTGTGTTTTTCATACCTGCCGGAGCAAATACTTCCTCCTGCATGTATACCGCAAAATCCTGGCCGGTTACTTTTTCTATGATCGCGGCTAGGACCATATAATTGGTATTGTTGTAGAAAAAACGTACATCCGGGTTGGCATACTTATCCGGTTTATGCGTAGCTAACAAATTCATCACCTCTTTATTGGACATGCCCTTCCGTCTATCTGGCCATATCTCTTTTTTATCCGTGAAATATAGGTAATTCATCAACCCCGAGCGGTGGGTAAGCAACAACTTAATGGTAACGCCGGGATACGGGAAATCTGGAAAGAACTCATCGACCGTTTGGTCGAGCCTGATTTTGCCTTCTTCCCAAAGTTTAAGTATGCCCGTGGCGGTAAGTGGTTTGGAAACCGAGGCCAGTTCAAACTGCGAGGTGATTTTGAGGCTATCCTTCATTAGGTAATTAGCCCAACCAAAGGTATTTTGATAGAGGATTTTGCCTTTTTTGGCAATGAGCACGTTACCGTTGAAGCCCGAGCGACTATGCAATCGCTGCATAAATGCATCCAAACGCTGATCCGCTTCGGCAGCGTCATACGCCAGCATCAAGCTGTCTTTCTCCTGTTGCTTGCGTTCGGCTTTGGCTCGCTTCTTTTCTGAGGATGTGCATGAAGCGCCCATCAGGGCGGCGAGTAGGGCAATAAAAATAAAGTTCCTGAACAACGGCTTCCCAATAATCGTCATAGCGCGCTAAAGTATTGCAATTGACTTGCAACCGCAAACTTTTTGTTTAATTAACGTTACTCCAACGTAAATATTACCGCTCACCCCGGGTCTATCCATGTATATGCTCAGTCGTGCCATATGATTTGATAAGCTCACCTTCAAAGGCCAGCCATTCCTTCCAACGCGTTTCCACGTCGACATCAACCGTATATCGCCGGGCAAAATTCAAGAATGTTGTATAGTGGTTCGCTTCCGATACCATGAGATCGTAGTAAAACTTGGCTAACTCTTGGTCTTTGATATGCTGAGACAACACACGGAAACGCTCGCAGCTGCGCGCTTCTATCATGGCAGCGAAAAGCAGCCGATCGATGAAAGCAGTGTTTCGGCTTCCATCTTTTTTCAAAAACTTCATCAGCTGGTTTACGTAATCATCCTTACGCTCACGTCCCAGTGTGTATCCACGTTGCTTGATGATATCGATCACCAGTTGGAAGTGCTGCATCTCCTCAAGGGCAATCGCTGTCAGTTCGTGCACCAGATCCTGATGCTCCGGGTTTTGGGTAATCAGTGATATGGCATTGGTGGCTGCTTTTTGCTCACACCAGGCATGGTCCGTCAAGATTTCTTCCAAGTTGGATTCCGCTATATTGGCCCAACGTGGATCAGTCAGCAATTTTAATCCAAGCATTCGCAAATCGTTTTGGGCAAACTTACCGATAATTTTTAAAAAAGGCAGCCACCCGAAGAAAGCAGCTGCCAAACTATATGTAGATCCCCGGGGGGCTTGATTACCTCGAAGCGATGGTGGTGTCCTTCGTCGAAAACCGGTTCACCCGGTCAATTGCGGATGCAAGGTGCTGCTCCGCTTTCTGTAAAAGCGGCAGTGTTTCCTCATTCACGAGGCTGGCGTATTTTCGTTTCGACTTTTGCAGGTCTTTCTGCTCTTTTAAAAGTTCTCTTTTCAACTGCGATTGCAACCGGGCAAGTTGTTCCTTCTCATAGAGGTCACGCTGAGCATGCTTTTTTGCGTAGGTGGCTTCAATTTGGGCAATGACCCTTTTGCTTTCCTCGACCCGGATCCCGTTCTCAATGTCCCGCTGATAGACTCCTATAAAAAATACGCGATCACGTTCCAGCTCTGCGTGGTTGCCGTGAGTCGCTCGGATTCGGGTTTCCGCTAATTCGTATTGCTTCCACAACGCATCTACATTTTGTTGATGAAAAGCGATTACCTGCCTAAATGTTTCAATACGTTGGTCACTAGCCATTTCGTGACTGGTTCCTTTTTCAACAACATCCGAAGCGGGACGTGTTGTGGCGATGCTGTTACCTACTGCTGCCGCGCAGATTATGGCACTTAATACGAGTGATTTCATGACGGTTGTCTTTGTTTCTCCTGTTTTTCTGTTATTTGCATTTATCGATAAGACGACCATGCTCAGAAAACGTTGCATGCGGCTCGGGCGGTAATAGACAAACACCCGCCAGTAATCGACCAAACAAAGGCGAATTAGACGAATCCCGTATTTTTCTAGACGAATCCGTTGGAGGTTAGGCAGTGTTATCCTTTTTGACAAAGTAGATGAGGATTTCCTTTCGCGTTTCGAAACCCAATCCGGCATATACTTGTATAGCTCTTTCGTTATCAGCCCTTACATGCAAAAAGGGGATTTCGCCTGCTGCCTGAATCCGCTGGATTTGCCGCCACATGAGCAACGTGGCCAACCCACGGCCCAAAAATTCCGGATGCGTACACACGGCACTGATCTCGGCGTACGGTTTCGGATTCATGCGTTGCCCAGCCATGGCAATTAGCCGGTTCCCGTCATAAACACCCTCATAATGGCCAAATTGAATCGTGTTTTGTTCAAAAGGTCCGGGTTTTGTCAATTTGTTTAACGCCAGCATCTGCGGGATATCAGGCAACCCCAACGGCACTACCGTTGCCTCCTTCCTGACGGCTTGCGTCGCGCGCAGACATACCATCTGCGAAACCGTTACCGTGTCGATAACGGTCCATTGCCGGGGCCACGAGATTTCGGTGGGCGATACAATGGCCACCGGACTGTCAAACGGGATTTCTTCGTGTAAGGTTATGAGCTGATCGGCCGAACTTGTACGTAATCCCACAAATGGAGAAACATCGTTCCAAAAATACCTAACGGGCCCGCTGCCGTGCGCGAGCGATTGGTTGCCCGACGTTAACGCATGCCACGCGGGGTTATCTAAAATAGAATGCATCTCAAAAGACAAACTAAAATAAAATTGTCTTATTTTTCAAATGTTTATTGCCAGTTGCTTATCTTCGTCATTCTAACGACTCGCTGACAAATGAGGAGATTGACATTTTCTGCTGTTTTTTTTGTCGTCTTGGTTGTCGCCATGGCTTGTGAAAAACAATCCATGATCGGCAGTCCGGAAGCTGAAAGCCTGTTGTTGGAACGGCTGCATCATGAAATTGATTCGCTTGCCTCTTCTTACCCCTGCGACAATGTTGCCGAATGGCGCTTTACCGCCGTCGGCGAAAAGCCTTGTGGAGGTCCCGCGGGTTACGTCGCCTATTCAACCGAGATGGATACAGCGGTGTTCCTCCATAAAGTCGAAATCTACACGCAACGGCAACGCTCTTATAACGCAAAATGGAACGTCGTATCAGACTGCTTATTTTTGACTCCACCGAGTCGTGTGGTTTGTCAAGACCGTAAAGCGAAATTAGTCTGGGATGCCGAAGCAGCTTCCCAATAACCTAACCATCAGGATATTTTCTCCCATCCGATGCCTGGTTCCTTGCGCGAAAGGTATTCTCGTAGTCGCGTATTTTCGGGGTTAACCAATTGGGGATCGTCTTTAAAAATTTGGATGACGCGGTTGCGTACTTCGGTTAACAAGGCTTGGTCTGTGGTGAGATCGGCCAGTTTGAGGTTAAGTACGCCGCTTTGCTGGGTGCCCGCAAGATCCCCCGGACCGCGCAATTGCAGATCCACTTCGGCAATCTCGAACCCATCATTGGTCCGTACCATCGTCTCAAGTCGCAATTTGCTTTCCCTGCTAAGTTTGCTTCCGGAAATCAAGATACAATAGGATTGTTCAGCTCCGCGGCCAACCCGGCCGCGCAACTGATGCAATTGGGACAGCCCGAAGCGTTCCGCATTCTCGATGACCATCACCGATGCATTCGGCACGTCCACACCTACCTCAATGACGGTTGTTGCCACCATGATTTGCGTTTCGCCCTTGACAAAACGCTGCATCTCAAATTCCTTGTCTTTAACCGGCATTTTCCCATGCACGATACTGATGCGGAACGCCGGCAACGGAAATTCCTTCATTAACGTTTCCAAACCCGCTTCCAAGTGCAGCAGGTCCATCTTCTCGCTTTCCTTAATAAGCGGATACACGATATACACCTGCCTTCCCTTGGCCATCTCTTCCTTCATGAAACCAAACATACGTAGGCGGCTGCTTTCATAAAGATGCAGGGTCTTGATCGGCTTCCTGCCCGCAGGTAGCTCGTCGATAACCGAAATATCAAGATCGCCATACAATGTCATGGCCAACGTACGGGGTATCGGTGTAGCGGTCATCACCAACATGTGCGGAGGGATCCGATTTTTGCGCCACAGTTTCGCCCGTTGCTCCACCCCGAACCGGTGCTGTTCGTCGATTACCACGAAACCCAGGTTCTTGAAACGTACCGCGTCTTCAATCAACGCGTGTGTCCCCACAAGGATGTCCAGCGAACCTTCCTCCAATTGAGCGTGTATGAGTTTGCGATCTTTCTTTGGCGTAGAACCGGTAAGCAACTGCGCCGACGCAAGTTCCTTGCCCAACAGCTTTTTTATGCTATGGTAATGTTGCTGAGCCAGTATCTCGGTCGGTGCCATCAAGCAGGCCTGAAAGCCATTATCCACAGCCAATAGCATAGTCATCAGCGCCACAACCGTTTTCCCGCTTCCCACATCCCCCTGCACAAGGCGGTTAAGCTGTGCGCCCGATGCCGTGTCTTTTCGTATTTCTTTGATCACACGCTTCTGCGCATTGGTTAACGAAAAAGGCAGATGACTATGATAGAACGTGTTAAACCGCTCGCCCACCACATCAAACCGATGGCCCTGGAATTTCTGCGTATTCAGCAATTTGTTTTTCAACAGTTTCAACTGAATAAAAAACAGCTCGTCAAACTTCAGCCTGCGGATGGCTTGGGCGAGCTCCTGCTGGCTTCGGGGGAAATGAATCGCAATCAACGCCCTGGGCAACGGTATAAGCCGGTGCATTTCGATTATATAATCCGGCAGTTCTTCTTCCAATTGCGAGGAGATGCTTTCCAACAGAGCCACCTGGAGCCGTTGGATACCCCGGCTGTCCAATGCAAATTTTTTGAGCTTTTCCGTAGAGCTGTATACCGGCTGCAGGTGCATATTGCCCATCTCCTTCGCCCCCCGCTGGTATAATTCCATCTCGGGATGCGTCATCGAAAGTTCCTGATTAAAGACGTTGGGTTTACCGTAAATCACGTATGCTGCCCCAATCTTCAGGGATTTTCGCAGCCAGCCGATGCTTTGGAACCACACCAGTTCCATGGTCCCCGTATCATCTTTGAAGATCCCCACCAACCGCTTCGCTTTCCGGTCTCCCCGCTCTTCCAGATGCACCAGCCGTCCGACCACCTGAGCCGCAGGCATATCGGGATGCAGCTGCCGTACTTTATGAAATTGTGTCCGATCGATGTACCGGAAAGGGTAATGTTTCAATAAGTCACCAAAGGTATGGATACCCAGCTCGCTCTTGAGCACTTCGGCACGGGCGGGCCCCACTCCCTTGAGATATTCAATGGGTGTTATGATGCGATGTTGTTCCACCCCGGATTTACGCTCTCCAGGCAATGACGGAGATCTCGACATTGACGTTTTTTGGCAGCCCCGCCACCGCCACCGTCTCCCTTGCCGGGGCTTGTTCGGTAAAATACTCCGCATACACCGCGTTGACCGCTCCAAAGTCGCCCATATCCCGGAGGAAGATGGTGGTTTTCACTACATCGGCGAAGGAATACGCTGCCGCCGCCAATACCGCTTCAAGGTTTTTAAGTACCTGACGGGTCTCTTCCTCGACCGTTCCCTGAACCAAAGCGCCGGTTTCAGGCGACAGCGCTATTTGACCCGATACATACAACGTATTTCCGGCCTTGATAGCCTGATTGTACGGTCCGATTGGTGCGGGCGCACCCGTTGTGTTGATAATTTCCTTTCGTGTAGACATAATTGTATCCTATGAATCAATAGCTTATTTCTATTTTAAAAAAAGGTATTCGACAATTTTGTAGAGGATAGCCAGTAAAAACAGAATGATGGCGGTTGCATTAATGACATGCATTACCCGGAGATTAAAACTATCGGGCCGGTTTGGATCTTTTTTTCTAAAAAAGTACATGAGGCTAAGTTAAAAAAAAGCCGCCCTGAAAGCAACACTTCGGGGCGGCAGCATATCGTATAAAGGAAAAAAGTTATCTTACCCGTTTCAATGCTCTTTCTGCTCGCTTGTTTGCCGCATTTATTTTATAGTTGAACCAACGATCTTTAAAAATCTTCCGCATCGTGTTGTCAAAATTACGGGTAATGACCAGGTTTCTAAAACCCCGCCATTTATCATAAACTTTTGATGGTAATGCCCGTACGCTGATCGAATATCCTTCGGTTACATATTGAATGTAATGCCACCATCCGGACGGCATAAACAGCGTCTCACCGGGGTGGATTTCCGCTTCATATCCATTCAGGTATTTCAGCGCCGGAAATTTTTCATAGTCGGGGTTTTTGATATTGGCAATGCTGTGAAAATTATAAGGTAATTTGTACATCAAATCGGATTGTTCCAGCGGGAATAGCCATATTTTCTTGACGCCCTTATACTGTGTGATGAACACATGCGACATATCAATGTCGAAATGATTACGAGTACTCGATCCCTCGCCTCCGAAAAAGAGATAGGGCAGCCACTGCAGTACCTTTCCGCCGGTTACATCGTTATAAATCAAATCATGATTTAGTTCCGGCTTTAATTTCATGAGATTAAACAGGAAAATCCGCAGGTCAGTAGGCTCACGTTCAATCAAGTCTAAATACTCACTGAATTTCATTTTGGCAACAGGGGCACTTGCAGCCCGATCATTTGACGCGTCTTCGCGTCCATGCAGTGAAATTACGGTATCTCCGGCTATTTCCTTGAAATAGTCATAGCTCCATTTTTGCCATGCAGGGCTGTCCTTGCTTACGAAGTCATCCATAACAACAGGAACGCCCTTGTTCAGGTAATCTTTAATGAAGTCAGCCGAGCTGATCCCGGAGATTTTTTCTACTTTTTTGAGTTGCACGACTTAATATCCGTTTGAAAACTAATGTTAACGCACAAGATGCAAACTTAGGAAAACTTCATATGTCCCAATACGCCGTATCCCAATTTTACATTTGCATTATAATAGGGACATAACTATTTACGTGCCAAAAAATAAAAAGCTTAATAAGACCATAGATCCTGCTCAAAATCCACAAGGCTTTTCTTGATGCGCGCCGCTTCATTGAGCCTTTCTACGCCGTTGTCGATATAATCTCTTATCCGTAAATCCTCGGGATTGGATTGCTTCACAATGTAGCTTGCAAATAAACGCTTGATAAATACATCGTCGTAACTTAACCCCGTCGCATCGTTATGTCTTGAAGTAACCTCTTTGTTCACGAAGATATGCCTTGCTTCGGGAAAATAAATCCAAAAAGCCGGGTACGCATCTGCGGATATCGAGCCGGCATCCGAGCCGGTATCCAGCCCCGGAATCTCGGTCAACGCCTGATCACTCGCTAAATCGCCCGTTACCATCGTCTCACCGCCGGTAATTTCATCCACCTTCGGGGTCACCAACGGTGCGATACCAATGATACGGGGTTCGAATACCGATCGTTGTTTATCAAATATCCAATCTTCCTTGATCCGAAAGCGCACGACATCGTCGGGATTAAATGCCGAAGCTTCGAAATGAGAAGCAATCACATTCCCGTCTTCATCATATTCTTCGACAAGGGTACTATCCGCCCCAAACCGGCCAAGCACCTGGTCCGGTGACAGGCGCGTTTTGAAACTATCGCCTGTGGGGTCATCTTCCGTGGGGGTGGGATCGTACGCCGTTAACTCACCTGCCAGTACCGCTTCCATGATGACATCGATCAACCGCGATTTAGGGGAGGCATACAGTGTATTCATTTTCTCCCGGAGATCAAACTCCCGCCATATCCGTTTCACGTAAGCTACATCCGTAGGACGGATCACAGAATAAGGTACCACTTCGCGGTCAAGGATGTCCGATTTGACATAATAACCGTCTACGGGAGGTTCTTCGGCCGCAATCGGCGTGGTACTGTTTGACAGGTTGCCTTGCTGCGCATATGCGGTAAGCCCAACGAACATCAAAACGACGGAAACAGGCACTTTCATGGTAACCTCCTTTATAATTTAATTAACCCTAAACGAAATCGGATCCAGCTCCTGCTGTACACCATCTGGACCGACCGCAATGATATTGTAAAAAAACACAAAAGATCCGGGAGCCACCGAACTCAACGCATTCTGCATGGGGCCCGAAAAGGTTCCGTTCGTTCCTTGGTAAGGCCCCATGGGATCTACGCGTGGCTTCTGTATCAACATCGAAAACCGGGAAATGTTGAATTTTGCGTCGAATTCAAAATCTTCCAATGCCGCAAAAATCCGGTTCTGGCCCTTTATTTGCGCCGCGGCAACCGCTCCGCCCGACCGTCCTGCGACGCGTGCTTGCGGTTTCGGAATCCGCTTCACACGGAAATTGGTGGAGCCAAGAGACTGTGTTTTTTCTCCGATGCGCGCGGAAACCTGAATACTGGCCGTGCCGGGCTGTGTAACCCGGGCAACGTATTTGCCTCCTGAACCGGAAACGGTGACACCCTGACCGCTAACGGCTAAGCTTTCCTTGGGTATTCCCGGAGCCGACACGGATATTGGGTTGTCTACACCGATATACAGTACGTTCATCGCGTCCGGTGACACCACTGCCGAAGGCCGGGCAACTTGGTAGGTTTGGGGCTCTGTCACATATTCCTTGACCGTTCCGTCTGTTTGCTTTACGCGGATGGTACCGGTCCAATTAAACACACCTTCACTAGCCGTATTTACCGAATACGTGGCCTGTCCCTCGGTAACCGGTAGCGTGTTACCCCCTACCGTTATTTCAGGATTCGATTTGGAATCGTAGGCCGTGAGGAATATCTTGGCGGTATAGGGCTGTCCCTGTATCACATAAGAAGACGGAGCCACTGCCACCGCCGCAAAGCGGTCGAGATTGACAACGGCCATGTCCATTTCACCGAAAATATGTTTTACCACAGCAGCCTCCGCATTTTTGACATCGGCTTTTATTTTCTCCAGCGCGGTAATAGCCGCTGTCAGCGGAATCCCATCACCGAAATTGGCCTGCTCCCAAGATTTCTTGATTCCCCCGCGTGCCGGCGGTTCCTGCGCGTTCAATGAAAACGATACTTCGTTATTGGACAGTTCAAGCAATTGCTGACGCGTTTCGTTAATTAGATTCCGCAGTTTTTCTGCTCGCTTTTCCTTTTGCTTGATCATGATGCGGGGGCTGATGCTCAGATTATCACGCTTCCTTACATCGCCGGTTGATTCATTTTGTCCTCCCCCCTCCTGTTCGAGCAATGTCTTTAGCGAGTCTATATAACCGGAAAGATTATTCGCCAATTGACTGGCCTGCTCGGCTCGGCTCAATATAGGTTGGGCCCGTTCGGGCTCGTCCTTCAACTTAGTGGCCCGAAAGGCATTGAACATGTTGTCAATCCCTTCTTGTGTATTTTGTGTGGAGGTACCTAAGCTCGTTGCAAGGTTTTTGAAGGCATCGAGGACCGAATCACTCACATTCAATGCCACCAATCCCAACAATACGAGGTATAAGATACCCATCATTCGTTGCCGTGGAGTCTGTTTTCCTGCTGCCATTTGTAATTTACTTTTTAAAGGTCAAAGGGTTTGATTCTCTAGCGTAAATTACACCCGCGGCTGGTTCATTGCGGCCAACATGCTTCCATAAATAGCATTCAGCGAAGCCAAGTTTTTGTTAAGGTGGCTTACCTGTTCTTTCAGCTGCTGGGTATCCGAGGCAGACTCGTTGAAGTTCCGAAGTGTTTGAGCAATACTATCGTAATGCTGGGTGATACTTTTCAACTTTTCTCCCGATTCCTTAAGCTCAAGTTCATACACGGCATTGAGTTGCTGTAGGTTGTTAGCCAGTTTGCCCACCTGCTCTTGGTAAGTCTTGGCATCCGTACTTGCTCCGCCAATGTTCGCCAGATCACTGGAAGCACGCTCAAAAGCAATATTCAGCTTATCGAAGCTGTCTGTTGCGCCTTTTATTTTTTCGGTAAACTGGCCCGTAGCCAGTGACACGTCAGATACATTGGATATGGCGGCTACCTTATCGCTGAACGTACGCAACCCGTCGCCAAGGTTACCGATCAATTCTGGGCTGATGCGGGCGTCCTGCAACATTTTATCAAGCGCGGCGGTATTGCCCACAGCCGCCGCAACAGGCCGTGCAGATGTTTTCGGCAAATCACCTTGATAATCTTCCGCCAATTCGGGATAAACCCGGGTCCAGTCCACATCTTTCTCCTCGTTCTGGAAACCCAGTAAAAAAAACAATATGGCTTCGGTTCCGAGCCCTGCTATAATCAACCAATCGCCTGCAGGCCAATGTTGTAATTTGGCCATAAGTCCGATGATAACAACGGTTGCTCCCCATGAAACGATGTTATTGATACCTACCTTAAATTTGCTTTTTCCTGCCATAATTATGAGTATGATTAATGCTTTTGTGTTGATATTCGGTTAGTTATTCATTGGATCTACGCCGGGAAAACCGGATACACTTCTAAAGCCGATATAGGACTTAGCGGTATCCTGGTATTCATACGCACGGGCAGAGTTTTGCAGAAAATAGCCGATGTCTTTCCAGGAACCGCCCCGGATGACTTTGCGTTGCAAAGACTGCGGATCTCCCGGTTTCGTATCGTAACGGTAGGTTGGGTTCATGTCATGGACGAAGGACGAGGCAGACTCATTGAACGTTGACGACGTCCATTCCGCTACGTTGCCCGCCATATTGTACAGACCAAAATCATTGGGAAAATATGAATAAACCGGCGCTGTATAGGCCGCCCCGTCATCAATATAATTCCCTCGTCCCGGTTTAAAGTTAGCCATTAAACAGCCTTTCGCATTACGTGCCGACGGGCCGCCCCACGGATACTGTGTACCAACCCGTCCTCCACGGGCGGCATATTCCCATTCCGCTTCCGACGGCAGCATATAGGGTTGGCGGATCTCGCGGCTTCCTGTCTTTCGGCTACGCTGAAAATTATCAAAAAGCCGGGTGCGCCACGTGTTGAATGCTTGTGCCTGACGCCAGGTAACACCCACCACCGGATACTCGTCAAAGGAAGGATGTGAAAAATAGCCCTCTACCATGGGTTCATTTTGCGCATAGCTAAAATCATTGAGCCACACGGTCGTATCGGGATATACCAGGATGGTATCTCGCCTGATAAAATCGGACCGGGTCTTTGTGGGGTCATTTTTAGCCGCTGTTGCCGCCCGCAGGTCGTACCACTCGTAATGGTACCGCAATAACCGGACATCCAGCTCGTCTTTACCGAAGATGCGATCTTCTCCCTGATAAAACATTTGGCGTGTGCGTTCCCGAACTTCCTGATCCCGTGAACTCCAGAGCGATCGTTTGCCACCATTTACTTTAGACCAGTCGATATATCGTTCGCCCGACCCTTCGGTTTCCAGAAAATAGCTGTCGTCCTGTAGGTAATTATAGACCAATATTGAGTCGCGAACCCAGTTGACAAACTGCCGATATTCGCTGTTGGAAATCTCCGTTTCATCCATATAAAAGGACGAAATAGTCACCTGCCGGTTTTGAGCAACCTGCGCAAAGGTGATATCCTGATCAGACTGCCCCATGATGAAGGTACCTCCCGGAACTAACACCATACCATGCGGAACACGATTTGTTTTGAGGCTCTGTCGTTTTACCCCAACAAGTTCACCACCTCCTGACTTGCTACAGGAACTTGCGTATACTGCGGATATAATAATATATAGTATAGGTAAATATCTTCTCTTCATTTAGACATCCATATGGTTGGAAAACATGCGCTACGGTATATTCATAAAAGACGTGATCAACAACCCGTTACGAAAGCAAAATTCAGACCAAACCGCACACACAGTTCCTGTTTCGCCAAATAGTACAAAATTAACCTCTTCTCCACGTGTTCAAAATCGTGTTTCTCAAATAGGTAAGTGCATTCCATCTCCTCAGGAATAGCGGCGATAAATTTATTAAAAGAAATGGTATTTCTTTAGCAAAAGGGTAAGATATTTAAAAATATTCTATTTGTTGACCATCTTGATGTACTGCTCCACAGCCATGGTCATACTCGGCGCTTCGGGAGTAGGCGCCGCAATATCCAAAATCAGCCCTCGGTCCTGAATCGCTTGATGCGTGCTGGATCCGAATGCCGCCAGCCTCGTATTATTCTGTTTGAAATCCGGGAAATTTTCGAACAGCGACTGAACGCTAGACGGGCTAAAAAATACGATTACGTCGTAAAAAACATCTTTGAGGTCGGAAAGATCGCTTACCACGGTCCGGAAAAGCACCGCAGGAGTGACGTTGTACCCGTTGTCTTGAAGCCAATTATAGGTTTCTTCGTTGGCAACATCCGAACAAGGATATAAAAATCGCTCTTTCGCGTGTTTCTTTAGTACATCCGCCAAATCTTTAGCCGTTTGTTTACCAAAGAATATTTTCCGCTTACGATATTGGATATATTTTTGCAGGTAAAGCGCAATGGTTTCTGAAAGACAAAAATATTTCATGTCAGCAGGCACCTCATAGCGCATTTCTTCGCAAATCCGGAAAAAATGATCTGCCGCATTCCGGCTGGTAAAAATGACCGCCGTGAAATCAGCAAGGTTGATGCGCTGCTCTTTCCGTACTTCGCGCGCGGGCACCCCTTCCACATGGATAAACGCTCTAAAATCAAGCTTCAGGTTGTATTTTTGTGCCAAAGCGAAGTAGGGTGATTTTTCATTTTCTGGCTTAGGCAACGTCACTAAAATGCTTTTTACTTTCTTTGCTCTTTCTGCTTCTGACACTTGCATGTTTTTTACGTTAATTACCCAATACTTTTACCAAAATCAGTACCGGCGCGATTTCGAGGCAGCAAAGATACATAAATAAATAAAACTTTGAAAATCGATGGTTCGTAAGCACGTTGCTAGCCGTTTTAACAAAGCGAAAAATGAACAGTCCCAACACCACAACCAACGCAGCGGGAACGATCCAAACCATCTGAGTTTGCGGAACTAAACTCAAGACCAGCACTACGGGCAAAAACACCAAAGCCGCATTAAAATAACTTAAATATAATATGGACACGTATTCACGCACGATTCGCTGCACATCAAAAACAACCCCCAAAAACCGCGTGACGATAATTTTGAGGATAAACAACAGCATGACAAAAATCGATATGCCCAAAAATGTGTCCATCCCATCCTGAGAGCTACCTTCTAAATAATAAAGATTGCAAACATAAATAAACAGCCCCACGGCAAAACCAAATAAAACATACAGGAAAACGAATGGCCAGGAGCTGTACAAGGTGTCCTCTTTATTGATTTGCAATAACATCCGATCATTATAAAAGGCTTGGATAATGGAGAGCACCTCGTTGGGGAAAGAAACCCTTACCACACCCAGCAGGAGCAGCAGCAATCCTATGACTGCAATGACCCACTGCTCACGGCCATTTCTCTCGTCGTCCTTTTCGATCTGCTGTTCCAGTGACTTTGCAAACTGCAGCCACCTGAGAAAATCTCCCTTCTGCACAACAACCAGCTTTCGCAGGCTATCGGCAAGTTGATTGGGCCGATCGGGATCCGGTAGACCGATGAACTGCATGACCAGGGAGTCCTGCACGCGCTTCACTGAATCGGCTAGTCGCCTTTTCTCCATGATCTGCGCCTGCCGTATTGAGTCGCGAACAGATACACTCCGCGGCTGTTGCAATGAAATACCAGCAATCGCATCCTTTGATGGAATAAGCCAACACACAGCTACGATCGCCACTAAAAAATACCTCATTGCCAAATGGATTGAAATTGGCAGTAAAGTTAGGCAAAAATCGAAGTTCTTACAGCCGCTTAATTTTTATATTTCTGAAACTGACCCGGTCGCCATGATCTTGCAACAGGATATGACCGGTTTCGGCGAGTCCGAAGTCGTTCCATTTTTTGTACTTACTTTCGCTTACCAGCTTTTTGTACGCATCGGAGCCCCGTTTATATTGCAATACCTTTTCGCCGTTAAGATAGTGAGTCACGGTATTATCCGGCTGAACCACGACACGTCCCTTGTTCCATTCACCTATTTTACGGCGCGTACGGGAGGTTTTTTGCGCGGTAATCAAATCGTACAGCGAAGCGAGCGTACGATTCCCATCTCTTCCCATTTTGGCATCAGGATGCTGTTCATCATCCAATATTTGATATTCAAGTCCGATGGCAGACCCCGTATTGTTCTCGCTTAACGTTACAAAGTATTTTACGCCACTATTTCCTCCTTCGGTAAGCTTGAATTCAAAGGAGAGATCGAAAGCACCGTATTGATCAATCGTCACAATATCTCCTCCATTGGTGGACTCCCCTCCGTCCGACGGAAGCACGGTAATCGTTCCGTCCTTGATTTCCCACCCCTTCTCTGGGAAAGCGTCCTTATAAGCCCCTACCCATCCCTCCGGGGTATTTCCATTAAACAACAAGGTATATTCGTTCTGCTTTTCGTATGCAGACAGCGCATTAGGGACGAGGTTTACCGTATAGATACCCAGCGGAAAATCCCGTGGCTTCAGGTTGTCCGTTTGAATCCGAACGTTTTTGAAATACACTTTTTTGCCTGCGAGTTTTTCGTCGTTGATACCATGAACCTGCAATCCAATAAAACCGGTCGCGTCTATCGTATCTATTACATACGCTACAGGAATGTCATTTACCCATGTTTTCGTTTCGTTACCAATGGCTTCAATACGAATATGGTTGAACTCACCCTTTTTGTAGGCACGCTTCGCCCCTTCGTTTAAATCAAGTGGGTACAACCATCCCCGACGTGCTTCGTCATAAATACCTCCTGTCCATGACCGTTCGGTCGGATCTATTTCCACCTGCCTGCCATAGACCCTACCTTGTCCGTTGTTTGCTTCTTTATCGAGGTGACTGCGGGTCTGTATGCCCGAGTTGGTCGATTCTCCTTCTAATTTCACTTCCAACTCCAAAATAAAATCACCATATTCTTGCTCGGTAATCAAGAACGAATTAGGTGTTCCTGCCGTCATCGTTCCAACAATTGCACCATCTTCTACCGTGTAAGGAGCCTTCCCGCCCACGGACTTCCACCCGTTGAGTGTCTTCCCGTCGAATAGCGGTTTCCATCCGTCGTGAGAAGCTGCGGTACATGAAGCTGTGGCGCATGATGTGAACACCACGGCCGTGATCAAATAAGTCAGTGCAGTCCGGCGCCCTGGCCTATTGTTTTTCGGTATGTTTATCGATTTCATAAAGCGCCCAAGTAATCTGGAATAAATAATTAGCTTTGTTAATGCTTACTAATTGATTTTGCACTCAATAATAGGCATTTTTAGAGGTAATTCCATTTTTCGAATGGGATTTTTACGAAAACGATATCGTAATATCCGGATGGAAACAGGTAATTTTTTTGAACAAGTATATCAAATTGTCAGGCAAATTCCCGAGGGTCGGGTAACGTCTTATGGAGCAATTGCCCGTGCCCTTGGCGCAGCAGGTTCTTCGCGTATGGTTGGGTGGGCAATGCGGGCCGCTCACACGGCTCATCCGCCGATACCGGCTCACCGTGTAGTCAACCGCATCGGGGTATTAAGCGGCAAAATGGCCTTTGGCAGCCCGACGCTCATGCAAAAATTACTGGAAAACGAGGGGCTAACGATCATTGATGACCAAGTGGCAGATTTTGCCGATGTCTTTTGGGAACCTGCATTGGGCACAGGCAGGTGATTCCCGCTATTTGAGCAGGAAAAGTATAATATCGTTTAGGTCGACCGTACCGATCAGGCTTCTATTGGCGTCCACAACGGGTAGGGCGAGCATTCTTTCCGTCGCTAATAATTCGCCAACTTCGGCTACGGTTAGGTCGGAAGAAACCAATGCCGGATTTCGGACCATCACCTGATCGGCCTGTAACATGTCAAACATCCCTAACTCGACGTCGGCATGCCCGTGGTACTCATAACCAAAACCCAGATGCAGGATGTCTCTTCGGCTGATGATGCCGACGATCTTGCCTGCATCAAGCACCGGAATATGATTTAACTGACGCCGTTTCATCAGCCGATAGACCGAACTTATTCGATCCTGCGGATTTACAGTGACCTTACTTTTTGATACGATCGCTGTGATTGGAACAGTTTTTTCCACTCAAACAAACATTCCTTGGTGGAACACAATATTTGTTCCAACTTTTAAAGGGAAGGATCGGATAAAGAGGGAATTTCTCGGTAAATATCCGGAAGGGTCCGCCCTAGGCCCTGATAATCCAACCCATATCCAACGACGAAATCATTGGGAATTTCGAATCCCACATACGCGATATTGCCAAAGGAATGCTGCACGGCTGCGGGTTTAAGAAGCAATGTACAAACGGCCACCGAAGCCGGCTTCTGTGCATTGACTAGATCCATCGTATGCTTTAACGAATTACCGGTATCTACGATGTCTTCAACAATGATGACTTCGCGATTTCTTAGATCGACATCAAGACCGATCAACTCATCCACCTGCTCCCGTCGATCTACGCCATCGTACGAGGCTAACTTTACAAAAGATATTTCACTGGCAATATGGATTTGCTTCATCAGATCTGCCATAAACATAAAACAGCCATTGAGTACCCCGATAAAAACCGGGTGCTGATTCTCGTAAGCGACGTTGAGTTGAATCCCAATCAACCGGATCCGCTTCTTGATCTGATTATAGTCGATGAATCGCTCGAATGTCCGCTGGTTAATCGTGATTTTCATGGCGTTTCTTTCTCTTCCGGATCGTTCCGAAATATGCGATCCAATAAGCCTCTGACTTCCTCCAACTCGGCTTCAAAATCCGTGGGGGGTGCTTCCAATTGAAGCGTATCCACAACGGCCGGTTTATCTGGCCGAAGCGCTTCCCGCAGGCTGACTGCATAAAAACCATAGCTGCCCGTGGAGTCGGGCGGGGCCAAGCCCCTCCTGGCCATAATATTGCCTATATAGTTAAAATACCGCCCAATATAGGGCTTAAGCCTGCCCTCATAGTTAAAAGCGTACAACCCGGTCTTAGGTCGCGGGACGATACTGGCTAAGTAGATACTTTCTCCCAAGGTAAGTTGTGAAGGATGCTTACCAAAATAATAGCGTGCCGCCTCGGTAATACCGTAAACATTACGGCCCCACTCAATGATATTGAGATACACTTCATACATTCGCTCCTTGCTCACCGTTCGCGTACTCTCCATCAGCCACACAATCAGGATTTCTTCCAATTTTCGGACCAGTGTTTTGTTTCGGCTGAGGAACACATTTTTCACCAACTGCATGGAAATCGTGCTGCCGCCCCGCTTAAATGCTTTTTCTTTATAATTAGTCGCAATGGATGTTCGGATCGCCTCTTCTACAAATCCATTGTGGCTGAAAAACGAGGGATCCTCTGTGGTGAGAATGGCGTTCCGCAAATAAGGAGATATTTCGTTGAGCGAAATAAAATTGGGATTTTCAGGACCTACGACAATGTCACGCACGGGCTTTTCATCTTCATAGGGGGTATATACAAACGCGCCGTTAAGTTTCGGGACATTCGCGTGCCCCCAAGCATTGACCTTAAATCCGCTTTGTTGCATATCGGAGTTGAACTGAACGCTGTCGGGATTACTGGTATCCAAAAATGCCTCCAATTTATATTGGATATTACCCGCAACGCGTATTCCTTCCAGCGATTCAAATAATCCGTTGGGAAAGGCGTCAAACAAGTCCTGCGCTTTCATCTCAGGGGTTTCCAGCGCAAATGCGTAGGTTTTTTCGGGTGCGATCGTGTAGCGAATAAACGGATGTACTTCCAGTTTTTTCACGGTGATGGTCGATTCTTTCGAAAGCTCCACATGATTGTTGCCCACCACCACTTCCGCATCGATATGCGCATCCGGTATGACCACATCTTCTTGAGCGATGCGACGATGATTGATTTGCAGATTTTTGACGGCCCACTCGCCTTTAATGTGTAAAAACTCGTTGTTTGTCCAATAGACTTCACGAAGTCGGGTTTCGACCGTATCAAAGCTAAGCCTTAGTCCGAACTTCCGTTCCAGCAAAGGCAGCGCAATTTTCTGCCCATTCGCGTGTACCTTTATGTATAGCTGGCGGTTACCCGGATTTAATCGGCCAGACACCTGCCAAGCCGCCTTGTTATCGTTGAGGTATACGGCCGAAGTCAGGTCTCCATCGTCGATATCTGCCTTAGGCACACTGATGCGTTGCTGTATGCTGTCATCGCGATACGTCAACAAAAATTCGCGCAGCTCCATGTTTTTTGGAATTTTGTAGAGTACGCTGTTGAGCATCCGGTTTGCTGCTTGGGCTAAATTGATTGTTGTGGCTTCCGCTTGCTCGGCTGGCTGATTCCGCAGCAACGTATCGCGATCCCTGAATAAGAAATCGTAATTGCTGACGCTGTCTTTCTTTATGAGCTGTATACGCGCATTATGTGCTCGCAGACGTCCAAATTTTACATCTCCGGTAATCAGGGGAAGGAGTCGCACGCTTACCGAAACATCGGCTACACCGGCTAATTGTTCCCGATCATGCGGAGTGACGGAAATCTGTTCGAGCGTGACCGTCGTTAATCCGGAAAAATAAGCTTTCCCGATGGCCAGGTCGATTTGATAGCCCTCCGCAAGTTGGGTTTTCATCTTAGCGATCGTAGCCGCTAACAACGCTTCCCGCTTGTGAAAGGCGACGGCAAAAGCGACCACGCCTACTACGAGCAATACCCCTACTACGATGCTGGCAATGATGAATTGCTTTCTTGTGACCTTATCAAAAAACTTCCTAACGATGCGATGTACCATAAAACCGGTCTAATCGGTGTCTAAATACGGGATAATTCTCATTAAAAACAAAGATATGGCAAGTTTGTGTTCGTGTTCCCCTGGGTTTCGACCATGGTCAATTTTTGCCATAGGCAGGCGACAGCTCGCAAAAAATGACATCTCTATTAATATTTAATGGCTATTTTTGTTCGGTTTGTATCCGTAAATGAAAGAAGCGTAATGATTACGAAAGAACAGGTGTTGCATGCATTGAGCCACGTGGATGATCCCGATCTTAAGAAAGACTTGGTTACTTTGAATATGATTAAGAATGTGGAAATCACGCCGTCGAAAATCCGTTTTGACGTGGTGCTTACCACACCTGCGTGTCCATTGAAGGGACACATCGAACATGCCTGCCGTAATGCGATTGCGCTATTCGTAGATAAAAACATTGCGGTTGACATTAACATGACCTCCCGGGTTGTTGGCTCCAAAAGCAGCCAATTATCTCAAATAAAGAATATTATCCTCGTAGCCTCCGGCAAGGGAGGCGTCGGCAAATCTACCGTCGCAGCCAATCTGGCATTAGCCTTGCACGCCGAGGGTGCAAAAACCGGTTTGCTTGACGCGGATATTTATGGCCCTTCACTGCCTATTATGTTCGGACTGGAAGGTGCCCGTCCCAAAGCTTCCAAAACCGCGGACGGCAAGACAAAAATCGAGCCGATCGAAAAATTCGGCTTGAAATTGTTGTCTCTTGGCTTTTTTACGGACCCCAATCAGCCCGTTCCGTGGCGAGGCCCGATGGTAAGTACGGCTGTCAAACAACTGTTTAATGACGCCGATTGGGGAGAACTGGATTATTTAATAGTAGATTTACCGCCCGGAACGGGCGACGTGCATATTACCGTGGCTCAAGGTTTTCCTGTTTCGGGAGCCCTTATAGTCACTACTCCTCAAAATGTAGCCTTGGCCGATGCGGTACGGGGTATCGGTATGTTCCTGATGGATTCCATAAACATTCCGTTACTGGGCATCGTAGAAAATATGGCTTACTTCACACCAGCGGAATTGCCGGATCACAAGTACTATATTTTTGGCAAAGACGGCGGTAAGCGTCTGGCTGAACGGTTCAACGCCCCGTTCCTGGGTGAAATCCCCCTGGTCAAAAGTATCAGTGATTCGGGTGATAATGGGCTACCTGTTATGCTGGACGAGGATAGTCCCGCACGCCCGGCGTTCTTGGAAATCGCCGGTAAAGTAGCCCAACAAATAGCGATTACGCAAGCCGTTATTTGATAGTATCACCGAAAACCCTATCTTTGACTCCCATGCTTTAGGGGTGCTTTCCCGTTTGTAAAACGGGAGGCTGAGAATAACCCTCAAAACCTGCTCAGGATAATGCCTGCGAAGGGAAAAGTAACGGAACCTCACACCTATCGGTGGCTTCCTAAGGCATAAGTGAATATATGCCGTTATGGAAATCATTATCAATCAACAAAAAGTTCAAGTTCATCCGGGAATCACGCTCGCAAACGTGTTGCGAGATTACGGTGCCCAGCAACCTAAAGGCACGGCCGTGGCCGTTAATGAAACCGTCATTCCCAAAAAACAGTGGGATATCACCGTACTCCAGCCCAACGATCGGATTATCGTCGTCAAAGCGGCCCAAGGGGGATAAGGCAATATCGTCAAAACAACAACCGTTATGAAAACTGAAAAACTTCCCAACGAAACGACCATCACCCGGACACCGTTTCCCGGTTCGAAGAAAATCTATGTAAATGGAAGCACACCCGACATCCGTGTGCCCATGCGCGAGATTTCACTTTCCAAAACCACCGACCGCTTCCGGAACGACGTAGAGGACAACCCGCCCGTGACCGTGTATGACACCAGTGGACCCTATACGGATCCATCCATTGACATTGATGTGCGGAAGGGCATTCCCCGAATCCGCGAACATTGGATTGCCGACCGCCAAGACACCGAATTGCTGCAAGGTGTCAGCTCGCGTTACGGCCAATCGCGGCTTTCTGACCCTACATTAGACCACCTACGGTTTGAACACCCTGCAAAGCCCCGTGCGGCTAAAGCGGGGAAGAATGTATCGCAGATGCACTATGCACGCCGGGGCACTATCACCCCTGAGATGGAGTTTGCGGCCATCCGGGAGAACCAGCGGTTGGAAGCATGCTATCGTAACGATAACGCTGCGTGGAAGCAACACAAAGGACATAATTTCGGGGCATACGTGCATAATGGATTCATTACACCGGAATTTGTACGGCAGGAAATCGCCCTGGGAAGGGCGGTATTGCCGGCCAACATCAACCATCCCGAAACGGAACCCATGATCATTGGCCGCAATTTCCTGGTGAAAATCAATGCAAACATCGGTAATTCGGCAGTGACATCAAGCATCGAAGAAGAAGTGGAGAAGATGGTGTGGGCAACCCGTTGGGGCGCCGATACCGTGATGGATCTCTCCACGGGCAAGAACATCCATGAGACCCGCGAGTGGATTATCCGCAACTCGCCGGTGCCGATCGGTACCGTACCGATTTACCAGGCGCTGGAAAAGGTCAACGGTAAGGCTGAGGAACTCACCTGGGACATCTTCAGGGATACGCTCATTGAGCAGGCCGAACAGGGGGTAGACTATTTCACCATCCATGCAGGGGTACGGCTACCCTTTGTGCCGCTGACGGCCAAGCGGGTCACGGGCATTGTATCGCGTGGCGGCTCCATCCTGGCGAAGTGGTGCCTGGCCCATCACCAAGAGAACTTCCTATATACCCATTTCGAAGAAATCTGCGAAATCATGAAACGGTACGATGTCGCCTTTTCACTGGGCGACGGGCTGCGCCCCGGATCCCTTGCGGACGCCAATGATGAGGCGCAGTTTGCCGAGCTGGAAACACTGGGCGAGCTCACCGATATCGCCTGGCGCCACGATGTACAGGTGATGATCGAAGGGCCCGGTCATGTGCCCATGCACCTGATTAAAGCCAACATGGACAAACAGCTGGCGGCATGCAAGGAGGCACCGTTTTACACCCTCGGCCCGTTGACCACGGACATTGCCCCGGGATATGACCATATCACGTCGGCCATCGGCGCGGCAATGATCGGCTGGTTCGGCACTGCCATGCTCTGTTACGTAACCCCCAAAGAACACCTCGGCCTGCCCAACAAAAAAGACGTCAAAGACGGCGTGATTACCTACAAGATCGCCGCACACGCCGCGGATCTGGCCAAAGGGCACCCAGGTGCGCAGCATCGCGATAACGCGATGAGCAAGGCTCGGTTTGAATTCCGCTGGGAAGACCAGTTCAATCTGGCGCTTGACCCGGATACCGCCCGTGAATACCACGACGAGACACTGCCCGCCGAAGGAGCGAAGACCGCCCACTTTTGCAGCATGTGCGGCCCGCATTTCTGCAGCATGAAAATCACGCAGGATGTGCGGAAATATGCCGAGGAAAACCGTATAGAAGATGCCGAAGCCGTGAAAAAAGGGATGGATGAAAAAGCGCGGGAATTCCGCGCGAACAATTTCGAACTTTACTCATAACGACGAGGTATGCAACTGCTGGTAATCACCCGGGAAGATTTTTTCAGCGAGGAGGCAGCCGTGCTCAACGACCTGTTTGAGGCGGGTTTAACCGGGCTCCATCTGCGCAAACCCGGTGCAACCGACCATGAGGTACGGGCGCTGCTGCGAGCGATCCGTACGGATTTTCATTCACGTATCCTGGTACATAACCACCAGGCATTATCCGGGGAATTTGACATATTGGGGGTACATCTGCCCCTGAACACATTGCTTCAAGCCGATAAGATACGGGATAAAGGACAGATTTCCTGTTCGGCGCATAGTCCAGCCGAAATCCAAGCCGCAGCCACCGTGGCCGACCGTGCGTTCATCAGTCCGTTATTTAATAGCGTATCCAAAAAAGACTACAGAGGCAATGCCTCGCTGTGTACGGTTCCGAAGCCCAAGGGAAATACGCTATGGGTGGCACTTGGTGGGATTACGCCCAACCGGCTTGCTGCCGTGCACCGATATGGCTTCGAAGCGGCCGCCGTTATGGGGTACATCTGGCAGTGCGGGCGGCCGCTGCAACAGTTTGCCAAATGCCAGGCAGCAGCGGCTGGCTTAACAAAGGAGACAAACCATGAAACACATTGATACCCTGCACTACATTACACATCCGCTGACCGATTACCCGATTGCCCGGCAGGTAGAAGACGTCTGTCGCGGCGGCTGTACGTGGATACAATTGCGCATGAAGCACGCCGATACGGAAGAACGATTGGCAACCGCACGGGCAATCTACCCACTGCTGGAGCGCTACAGCGCCAAGTTGATCATCAACGACGACGTTTACGTAGCCAAGGCCGTGAACGCCCACGGGGTACACATCGGTGCCGAAGATATGCCTCCTTCGGATGCGCGGCATCTCCTCGGTCCCGACAAAATCATCGGATGCACGGCCAACACCCTGGATGATGTGCTCCGGCTGAGCAAATATGACATTGACTATATCGGCTTGGGGCCTTTCCGGTTCACTCCAACCAAAGAAAGGCTAAGTCCCGTATTGGGCCAGCAAGGTATTCACCGGATCATTGCTGCCGCAAGGATTCACGGTATCCGTATCCCCATCGTTGCCATCGGCGGAATTGCCATTGGCGACATCGGCAGGTTAATGGGTACCGGAATCCACGGGGTAGCCGTTTCCAACGCCATACATGGAACGACAGATAAGGTGGCTGCATGCCAAGCCATTGCGGCTCAGCTGACCGCCCATAACCGTTTCCAACCATAAATTACGAATTATCGATCACGAGTTATCGTTCAACAAAAGATGGAAGACACCTTAAAAATAGCCGATAAGATCTTTTCATCCCGCCTGTTTGCAGGTACGGGAAAATTCGGCGATCACCGAATGATGGAAAAGGCCCTGTTGGCTTCGGAAACGGAGTTGGTAACGGTCGCATTGAAACGCGTGGAACATAGCCAGCCGGAAGAGGACGCGCTATTGGCGCATCTTGCACCCGGCCGCATCCACCTGTTGCCCAACACATCGGGAGTCCGCAATGCCCGAGAAGCGGTGTTTGCTGCACAGCTGGCCCGGGAAGCGCTGCATACCAACTGGCTGAAGCTGGAAATCCACCCCGATCCGAAATACCTCATGCCCGACCCCATCGAGACGCTGGCCGCTGCGGAACAGCTGGTCAAACTGGGTTTTGTGGTACTGCCGTATTGCCATGCCGATCCGGTGCTATGCAAGCGGCTGGAAGACGCCGGCGTAGCGGCCGTGATGCCCCTGGGTGCTCCCATCGGCAGCAATAAGGGATTAGTCATGGAGGAAATGTTGCGGATTATCATCGACCAGTCCGCCATTCCGGTCGTGATCGATGCGGGCATCGGCGCGCCCAGCCACGCCGCACGGGCGATGGAACTGGGTGCAGATGCCGTACTGGTCAATACTGCAATGGCCACGGCAGGCAATCCGGTGGCGATTGCCGAAGCCTTCAACTGGGCAGTGAAAGCCGGGCGACAGGCCTTTGTAGCCGGCCTTCCCGATCAGCAAGCCGCTGCTGCACCGACAAGCCCGTTGACGGAATTTTTGGAGAATAACTGACAGCCCACAAAACATGTTTACAACGCTATTTAATCAACACGACTGGAATAAGGAGTTGCAATCCATCTACCGTACGACGGCCGAGGATGTACGCCGTGCTTTGGCACGCACGCAACGGACGTTGGCCGATTTCAAGGCACTGATCGCCCCGGCGGCGGCACCCTTTTTGGAACAAATGGCATGGCTAAGCCAGCAAGCTACGCAAAAACGCTTTGGGAAGACGATCCAATTGTTTGCGCCCCTATACCTCTCGAACGAGTGCCAGAACATCTGCACCTATTGCGGGTTCAGCCTGGATAACCAAATCCCACGCAAGACCCTAACTGCCATGGAACTGATCCAGGAACTGATTGCCGTGAAAGCTATGGGTTACCAGCATGTGCTGCTGGTGACCGGTGAAGCGCAGCAACGGGTCGGAATGCCCTATTTCCGTCAAATGCTGCCCCTGGTCAGGCAACATTTTCAGCACATCGCCCTCGAAGTACAGCCCCTTGACGAAGCGGATTATGCCGAACTTCGAGCGCTGGGCGTAAATACGGTCTTGGTCTACCAAGAAACCTATCATCGGGAAGACTACCGAAAACACCATCCCAAAGGCAAAAAGGCCAACTTTGACTACCGTTTGGCGTGTCCCGACCGCATCGGCAGGGCGGGGATGCACAAGATCGGTGTCGGTGCGCTACTGGGATTGGATGACTGGCGGGCGGATAGTTTTTTTACGGCTATGCACTTACAATACCTTGAAAAAACGTATTGGCAAAGTAAGTTTTCCGTATCCTTCCCCCGTCTGCGTCCCCATGCCGGTGGCCTGCAGCCCAAGTCGGTGATTGCGGACCGGGAATTGGTGCAGCTCATCTGCGCGTGGCGGCTCTTCAACAACGAGGTAGAGCTGTCCATATCCACCCGCGAAAGTCCACGCTTCCGCGACAATATTATCAAGCTAGGCATTACGTCCATCAGTGCCGGCTCAAAGACCAATCCCGGCGGTTACGCGGTTGCGCCCCAGAGCCTCGAACAGTTTGAGATCGACGATGCACGTGAGCCGGCAACCATCGCGCAGGTTATCAGGGATGCTGGGTATGAACCCATTTGGAAAGACTGGGACCATGCTCTTCAGCTATAGCCAATTTTTATGCATACAAACTGATGGAACAACCACTCACCCAAAGGGAAACCCGTTATTTTGACCGCCACCTGAAACTACACGGCTTCGGGCGGAACGCCCAGCAGCGGCTCAAAAACGCCCGTGTATTGGTGGTAGGTGCCGGAGGCTTAGGTTGCCCGGTGCTTCAATACCTGGCAACAGCCGGCGTGGGGCATATCGGTATCATCGACTTCGACACGGTCGATTTCCACAACCTGCACCGGCAGGTGTTGTTTTCGCCCGATGATGTCGGAAAAAACAAGGCAGAAACGGCGGTGCGGAGGTTATCCATCCAACAGCCTTTCTCACGGTTCACCGCCTATCCCGAAGCACTGTCCACCACCAATGCGCTGACGCTCGTTCGTGCGCATGACCTTGTGATCGATGGCGCGGACAATTTCGCAACCCGCTATCTCGTCAACGATGCGTGTGTCATCACGGGCGTACCGTTCGTATCCGGTGCAATTGACGGGTATACGGGCCAGGTATCGGTTTTTAATTACCAGGGTGGCCCCACCTACCGTTGCCTGTATCCCGAGCCTCCTGAAGCATGCGGCTCCTGCGCCATCGATGGGGTGCTCAACGTCCTGCCCGGCATTGTCGGCACGCTCATGGCCAATGAGGCGCTCAAGGTACTCAGCGGCTATGGCGAGATCCTGACAGGCAAACTGCTCCTGATCGATATCGGTGGCAATGGGTACCAACTGTTCAGCTTTTCGGCCATTGAAGAAAATAAGCAAATTCAAGCCTTGCAACCCCACTACGTAAATGTACCGGCGGAGAGCGGCGAGGCGCCCCCTGTGCCGGTCATGCAGCCTAGGGATGCCCTGTTGGTGGATGTACGTGAGCCGTGGGAGTACGAAGAATGCCATGACGACACCCATGTTAACATCCCGCTATACGAGTTGCCAGACCGCGTTGACGAATGGGTTGTCCCCGGGCGGCCTGTTGTATTTTTCTGCCCCTCCGGCAAGCGGAGCCGGATAGCCGTGGAGCTGGCCAAACAACAGGGTGTGACGGCTTATGCCGAGCAATTGCCGTAGTTCCATCAGAGCTCCTCTTCCGGTGCGGGCGGCTGCCCGATAAACTCCCGGTACGGATCGTTTGGATACCATATCGCATCCGGATTGTGCTGGAAGGGTATATCCGGGTTAAACAGTTGTTCAAGCGTATGCCTTAAGAACTCCACAAACTGCGTTTTGATACGTTCGAGTTCCTCGCCTTCCGCCACATATTTGCCGCGCCCACTCATGTAAAATAACGGTCCCTCCTTACGGAGACGGCGGGCGATATAGAGGTTGGGTTCTACGCCCCGTTTGCCTGTTACCTGTTCGTATACATATGTATAAAATAATGTCTGGATCATCGCTTTGTTGCTTTTGGCCGACGCAGGAGCAAACAGGGTATCCAGCCCGTTGTATTTCACCTCATCGCGCCCAGTCTTGTAGTCCACGATACGGGTCTTGCCGTTTACCTCATCCACCCGGTCGATGATGCCGTAGAGTTTAACCGTTCGAACTTCTCCCTGTACGGTTATCGGGAATTCAATGGAGTAATCCCGTTCGTTTTCCAGCTCCACGATATGCAGGGGGGCCACATGCATGGCATCATACTGCAAAAACACCCGCGCATACTCCTCGGCCACCTTAAGCAGAATGCGCTGCATGCTATTGGGCGTCCGGATTCTCCCGGTCTCGCGGTAGAGCTCTTTGGACAGTGCCTCCAAGCAGATCTGCGGAAGCATTTTTATCTTCGCTTGAATGCGGTGGGCTGTAATGGCATCGTTTTCTGCTTTTAATTGTTCATACGTATCCTGCATCGCCTGATGCACAACCCGACCCAATCGATTCATTTCAAACTCTTCCGTGATCTTGGGCGGCTCCTTGATGCCGGCAACGTATTTGAGAAAAAATAGAAGCGGTGATTGCAGGTACGTTGTCAGCGCAGAGGCCGACAGTTTCAGGCGGTCGGGATCGGCATCGTCCAAATAGCGGCTCAATTTGTCCCATACCGCTCCGGTTTTGGGCAAGCTGAGCGAAGGCGGTGCAGAAATGGTCTTGACGGGTTGCTGCTGGATGCGGCGCTGGAACTTGAACCGGCTCTCGAATGCCAATTGGCGAATAAAGCGGCTTACCTCCCCGCTGTTTCGGTCGTCAACTACTGAATTATACACCACGGTAATACGCTTAGGGTGGTGCAGCAGTCGGTAAAACAGATAGGCCGATAAGGCATCCTGGTTCTCCAAAACGGGTAGGCCATGGGCGCGCCGGATGGAATCGGGGATGAAGGTCGGAGCCACGGTAATATTTGGAAGCTTGCCCTCATTGGCGCCAATGATGTAAACCTCGTCAAAGTCGAGGCAGCGGCTTTCCAGCAGCCCCATAATCTGCACACCTTTCAGCGGCTCCCCCTCGATGGGCGCCGATATACTTTGGAGTGCCTTACGGATCAGCGCACACAGGAAAGACATCGAGAGTTCGGGGTAATGGACCAGCCCTTCCTGCAACAGGTTTAGGGCTTTCTTGACGGCCAGGATGAGTACCGCCTCGATATGCCGAAGGCTACGGGCACCTTTGCGGTGTGCAAGCACCCCATCGAGCAGGGCATGCAATGCGTCCAGTACAGCCTTATTGCCGCTGCGGGGCATGAAAAACGCCGGGTAGCTGCCCGACTTCAGCGACAATTCAGCAATAGGTACCTCCAGCCATTCGTTGGCCGTGATGTTGCCCTGCAGCGCATCCCGTTCTTCCGCCGATATGCCACTGAGTGGGTGGGTGAGGATCGTTTCAACGTCGAGGTGATGAACGAATTGGCCACGGTTGACGGCCAATTGCTGCTGAATACCCAGCCATCCATCCAGGTATCCGAAGAGCGTAGATTGTGACAATGGATAACCCATTGTTACGTTAAAATCAATACCATCGGGTAAGCTTTGCAATACCGGCACCAGTAGGCTTTCGTCAGCCAGAATAATCGCGGTACGGGTTGGCGTGTCCCGGTCGGCAGGTCGATCGGCGAGCAGGGTCGACAACCATTTAGCCTGGGCTATGTTGCCGGAAGCGGCAATCAGCTCGATGTCATCGGCTCTTGAACTCAACGTTGCCGGAAATTCGCCCAACGCATTGTGCAGTCCGTACTGGATCACATTTTTCCGGAGAAAAAGTCCCGCTTCCTGCAGGTTGTCGTCCAGGTAATAACTGTCTGCATCGAAGTAAAAGAGCGCTTTCCTTTCTTCTTGCCATTGCGTGAAGAGGTTGATTTCACATCGGTTAAGCGCATTGAATCCCACGAACGCAACTTGCTTATATATCGATATAAAGTTAGGATTGTCTGCATAGTTCTCTGCAAGCGCACGGTAAATGTCCGCCGTGGTAGTCAATTTCTGTTGGACCAACTCTTCTTTGAACCGTTGGTAAAGCTTGGGTAAGCGCCCCCACAGCTGTAAAAACTTCTGTTGGATAGCGGTCTGTTTGCCTACCGAAAAGGACTCCCAGAACTGCCGCATAAAGCGCTGCTGATCGGCAGAGAGGTGCGGGAACCGCTGTTGGAGCAGGGCAATGTCTCGCAGCTCGGCATAGACCGCCTGTGGCTCTACCAGGTCATAATCCAGTTGTGCAAAATCACTGAGGATGGTTTCCGCCAGCGGGTAAAACTCATCGGGCGTTTCCTCGGGCCGTCCTTCCTCGCGCAGCAACGCATTGTGCAACCGATGCAGGATAAAGAACTGCGTAAGTGAACTTGCTTCCGGTAGGGTAGCCGATTGGCGGATAAATTCCTGTATCGTAAAAAATGAGGGGCTCCATATCGGTTTGCCTGATAGGTCGGCCAGGTGTTTCCGTAGAAAGACAATGGGCCGCTTGTTGGTGAGCACCACGGCTACGTCTTTCAGATCATCGCCAAACCTGGCTAATAAATCTGCGGCAACTTTTCGGAGGAATGGGGGCGTGGTTGTCATATCTTGCTTGTTTTTTTTATACCGTAAGCAAATAATTGGTACTTCTTCCCCCTGCTTCGTCCTTGACCAATATCCCCTTTACGACCAAGTCCTGTATATCACGTGTAGCGGTATCTTGTGAACACTTGGCAATCTTTGCCCATTTAGAAGATGTTAGCTTACCCTCGAAGCCATCCAATAATTTATTCAACATCAATCGCTGGCGATAATTGAACGTTTGTGCTACCGGCATCATCCAAAGTTTAGCTTTGCGCATCACCGATGCCAGCACCACATCCGAAGCATCGATTGCACGTCCAAGGCATTCCAAAAACCATTTTAACCATTCCGTAATATCCAAATCACCCGATTGTGTTTTCTCCAGTACCGAATAATAGTGCTTCCGCTCCTGCCTGATTTGAGCCGACGTGCTATAAAAACGTTGGGGACTACCGTCTGCCCTTGCCAATTGTATGTCTGCTATCGCTCTTGATATCCGCCCGTTGCCGTCCTCGAAAGGATGTACGGTCACAAACCAGAGATGTGCCACCGCGGCCTTTAACATCGGATCGATAGGAGCATCGCTATTGAACCACGCTAAAAACCGCTCCATCTCTACCGGCAATCTCTCACTATCGGGTGCCTGAAAATGCACTTTCTCCCTACCAACCGTCCCTGACACCACCTGCATGGGATCGTCCTTGGTGTTCTTGCGCCAATCGCCTACCACAATACGATACATACTGCTGCGACCGGTGGGAAACAATGCAGCATGCCAGCCAAACAATCGTTCTTCATCTAATGGCTGATCATAGCGCTGCGTGGCATCGAGTATCATCTCCACCACACCGTCGACATGCCGATCCGAAGGTACCAAGCCAACAATATCGAGCCCGAGGCGACGGGCAATGGAAGACCTTACCTGGTCAATGTCCAGCATCTCCCCTTCGATTTCGCTGGACTTAACCACATCTTGGGTCAGGGTCTGCAATACCGCTTCCGCTTTTAAGTCGAACCCCAAGTGTTCCATATACCCCAAAAGTTTTCCCTGTTTAAAACGTACCGCTGCCAAGAGTGGGGCTATTTCATCCGCATTCCATGTAAAATCAGGCCAATGATGCAATTGATGAATATACATTCTCCGCAAATTATACGGCAAATATAGACAATAATCTCCGCATCCCAAAGCTATACTCCGCAATATATGCGGATATAAAGGCACTTATTCTCCGCATCGAATTGTGAATGCAGTGCGTTCGCAATTGGGAGCAGCTTCCCAAACTGAAGCGTTGCAGCTCTCCATTACCGATTATCCAAAAAAACAGCCGTATGCGTCATTTTTAATTTCAGTCAACAATTTAATTGCTTACGGATTTCTTCGTCTGATGGCCGTAAGGTTTCAACAAAGTTCCTTAATTGAACTTCGATCATTGAAATAAGTGGTTTCTCTATGCTCATGCCATTTTAATTCTTATCAATCTTTTCTGCCATCCGCATCCCCAACGCGGTCAATACATAACGTTGCTTGCTGCTTGTCGGATTATTAGGGTCGACCAATTCTACAAGCCCCGCTTGAATGGCCGGATTCAAATAATTCTCCCGGAAATTCTTCCTATCTGATAACCCAAGAAAGTCCTGCAATTCCTGCCTGTTGTGCTCTCCCGTAAATACACCCAACAACCGTTCGACTTGGGGGAGGTGACTTTTTGACGTGCGTTTTATTCCATAAACCCATTAATTGCGCCGTATTTGTAATTCCCGAACCCAAAGAAATAAGTAAAAATTAAATCATTGAACGGATGGTCTAAAAATCCTGTCGATAGCTGATGCTACCCGATCCTTTTCGAATAAATTAGGATAATCACCAGCATTTGTTTACTTTTGGGTAAGCATCCGACGACGCTCCTGAACACACCAATGATTATAAGCTACAACGAATACACCAGCTAGGGGATTTTTCAGGGACTTCTTCGGGATGAGTCCATAATGAGTCCATAAACAGTCCATAATGACCCCATTAATTTAGCAGTTTTCATGGAGTCATTATAGCGTGTTTAAAGACACTAAATTGAGACATGGCGAATACATAGCGAGTTGGATACCTAGCGGGCCCGAACACGGCAGGAAACAAAAGTAAGAAAAGGGACAAGCGGTAGGTAGACAGACCAAAGATAGCAATTAGTTAAACCATTTCAAAATCATTTACTATGGCTTCACGGGATAAAAACGGGAAAATCCGGGGCAAAATTGACAACATCGTTTACAGGGGCTACAAAGACAAGCAGATTATGCAGATTGCGCCCAAACGGGTAAAGCAGACGCTTTCCTCAAAGCTGAGCGCGCTCGAATTCGGGCTGGCCGCTAGGCAGGCTAAATTCATACGAAGCGTCTTTCACAACGTATATGAAGAATGCGATGGCAATATGGTGCGACGGCTTACGGCAACGGTTGCTGCCTGTATCCGTACTGCTGAAACGGAAATAGGTGAACGCGATCTCCACGACGCTGACCTCAGCCAATTAAAAGGATTTTCATTCAATGAGGACGCCCCTTTTGAGAAACTTGTGGCGGTCTCGCCTAGGCTTGATGTGGCGGGCAACGGCGCGATCCGGTTTCAACTGGGGCCTTTCGTCCCCGGTGATGACATCGTTTATCCTCCGAACTTCTACCGGCCGAACGGCACTTTCGGCATTTTTGTCGTCGCCTTCAACTTCCGGGAAGGAAACGTGCAAATCGTTGATTATGCAGGATTCGATGTTGGAGAATCAGACCATAGCCCTACGGAAATCGATTGGCAGTGCAACAAACTGTTGCTCGAAGGAGATATTGTACTCGTGGTGCTATGCCTGCGCTATTTTTCATCGAACTGGCTGGGGCAGCGTACCCAAACCACCAACAAAGACTTCTACCCCTCCATCATCCTCGACGCCTTTCATGTAAGCCCTGAAATGGCTGCGTTGGGAGCAGCCGACCTTCTACAACCACCGCCAGAAGTCGATTTTTCGTCTTACGGTGATACCAGGGGACGAATCCAGCAAAAGATCGCACGGCTAACGACGAAACCAACCAAAAAATAATCCTGCCTCAAAGCTCAAATTATACTTTTACCAATTTTTCCATAGAGCCATAATACACGTATCCGCTTACGTTCGGCATGCCCATTTCACGGAGGAGCAGCTGATAGTCGACCACCTGCTTGAGATGTGCCTCCTCCTCATGCTGGGTGAATTTGAAGTCCAATACAACGGTTTCACCCGGGCGTACCAATACCTTATCCGGGCGGAGCGTCCGTCCGTTGGGTAAAATGATACTCCGTTCGTTCCAGTGTTCATAATCACCATTGAACCACTGCGCCAATTGCGGATGATTCCATGTATTCAGGGCGAGCGTCAATACATCTGCACGTTCTTCCTCGCGTAGGAGTCCCTGCGCCTGCAAGGCATCCAAGCGAGCGTCCAGATCGGCCCTCGAAGCGGTCTCAGCCATCAGCTCATGCAGCAATTGCCCACGCCGCTTTGCAGCTTCCAGTCGCACAATGTCCAGTTCTGCCTCTATTTCCGGGCGGACCAACTCCTCCTTCATCCGGAGTGAAGCGGGATAATAGCTGAACGACAGGCCGGCCGAAGCCGGTTTATTCTGCCAAATGATATCGTCGTTGTCGATTTCACTTAACTGCATCCCACCATGAAAGACCACATCCAGCTCCTCAGCAATTTCCGGCAACGTCTCCAGGAGCAGGTCGCCGGCAAGCAAGGAACTGATTTCGCCATCGCCCTTTTTGCCAGGTGCGGTGATGTATAAATGTCTGCGGGTCCGGGTAGTTGCCACATAAAGCGTATTGAGGGCGTCCATATAGTTAAAGAGCATCTCTTCGAAATACGCTTGGTAAAGGCGCGACTTGCCGAGGTCGCTTTTATATTTCACCGGCGTTTTACGCAGAAGGGCATAAGGGGTGTCTTCGGTACTCACCCAAAAATTGCCGTTGGTACGCCCATCGATGGGCCAGCTGCAAAACGGGATCATTACTACATCAAATGCCAGTCCCTTGGACTTATGGATGGTCAACACCTCGATCGCTTCTGCGTCACCTGCAGCAGGTAATGCCCGGTCGATTCCTTCTTCCTCCCAATACGTCAGGAATGCGGGTATTCCTCGTTCGCCATTGGCGGTGAAAGCGGCAACAAGGTCGCGGAAAGCAAGCAGATACGGAAGGCTCTCCTCATTCGTCTGGAGTCCATAGGCGACAATAAGCGATTCGATCAGCTCGGCCAGCGGCAGTTGGGACCAGGTTTCCCAATTGCTGCAAAGCGGTTCTGGCAACAATCCGGTCAGCCTGGCGGGTTTGCATGTACTGATCCGTACCCAGTCATCAGGTAAGACGCTTTGCTCCGTGCCACGCAATTGGCTATACAAGTGGATGCAGTTGGCCATATACAATGCCGTATCAGGAAACTTGCCCATCAGGGCGCGCAACGTATCCACCAGCAGCCGGATCGCCGGATGGCTGGCCAATGCCAGTGCATCGCCGGATATAACGTCAAATGCAACACCGGATTCCCGCTGCCGATCGAGCAGGTGCTGGATGACTTCACGGGCTTCGTTGTTGGTGCGGACAAGGATACCAATCTGGCCAGGGCGGTAGGTATCTGAAGACAACCATTCGATGACCGTATCGGCCAAGCGGCCGAGTGCTTCTTCCTTCACGGCACTGGCGCGGTGATTGTTGCTGCCCACATCGATGAAATCCACCTGTACTTTACCGCCTTTTTTTTGCACAGAAGAAGGCAATTGCTGTCGACTGTCGCTGTACGCGCGGATGATGGTATCGTGGTTGCCAGTAGGTTTCCACCAGCGTTCATATTCTTCATCACCCAGCTCGGTCCGAATGCGTTCGTTCAGGCGGTGCTGCAACCATTGCGGGGCATACTCAAAAACCAGGTTATTGAACGTCACAATGTTCTCGTGGCTACGGTAGTTGGTTTCCAGTGTTTCGTTCTGGATGAGCGACGACGTGTCGATTGTATTAAACGCTGTACCGATCTGCTGCTCTGCCCGGTCCAACAAGATACGCCAGTCGCCGTTCCGCCATCGATAGATACTCTGTTTGACGTCGCCCACGATGAGGTGTTCACTCCGTTTACCGCTAGCGTTTCCCATCGCATTGATGAGCAAGGGGCGCAGGTTATTCCATTGTTTCCGCGAAGTATCCTGAAACTCGTCAAAGAGGAAATGCCGGAAGCGATTACCCGTTTTCTCCCAAATGAACGTTGGATCGCCCGATTCGTTAGTCCCGATGTTGTTGAGCAGGATTTGTGCATCACTTATAAGCTGTGCTCCATTGTCCCTACGCCATTCGGCCAGTAGTGTGCTCATTTCTTTGAGCAGGCGCAGGTAGTAAAGGTTCTCGTCGATCGCCTTGGCCAGGTAATAATCGGGACTTTGCGTAGTATACAATTCATACAGGCGTTCTAACAAGGGGTTCAAATCGCGATATAACACAGCTACCTCGCCCACCGGCCCGCCTTTCTGCCATTCATCGGGTGTATGGATGTATTTTTCCAGCTTTTTAACCACGTCGTGAGGGTTTTGGGCAGACAGGCTACCCAGCTTGCCCAAGTGGTTGCGTGACTTCCCCGCCAGGTCCATCACATCCACTCCGGAAGCGACAAACAGCTCAGCAGCTGTTTTGAGCAACTGCTCAAATGCACCTTCAAACTGTTTGATGGTTTCTTTGCAGTAGCTGTCAAGACTGGCAAACAGTTCCTGTTCGGGAATATCGGACACGGCCTTGTCGAAATCCTGAAAATCCTCTTTAAAAATTTCCGAAGCAAGGTCACTGAGTGCCCATCGGTAGTTCCAGTTTTCATCCCGGTCGATCTGTACCTGTGCATAGTCCATGATCCATTGCAATAGGTCCGGTCGTTCATCCAGCAAGCGATTGAGACGCAGCACCAAATCCGTCTTCACTTTCCGTATGTTCATCTCTAGTTTATATCCGGCTTCGATGCCCAGTTCAAATGTGAAACCACGGATTACTTTCTGTGTGAAGCCATCGATGGTGCTCACCGCAAAGCGGCTATAATCATGCAGGATTTTGCGGTACACTTCGGCCGAGCGTTGTTGCAGCATGACGGCATCCCACTGGGGATAGGCTTCCAACAGGATTTCGCGATAACCGGCTGCATCATCTTTCTCGGAACCGCCGCCGGTGGCCAAGGCTTCCAATACTTTTAGAATACGACCTTTCATCTCTGCTGTCGCCTTGTTCGTAAAAGTAATGGCGAGAATCTCGCGGTACCTGGTCTCACCCGAGAATAAGAGCGTTAGGTAATGCGCTGTGAGACTGAAGGTCTTACCCGACCCGGCAGACGCTTTGAGTATTTTGAGGGGTGGTACAATAGGCATCGTTCGTGTTTTCAATGATGAAGATAAGAAAATATTGGCAAATTCAACTTTTGTAGTCACCTTCTTTACAGTGCGTCCAGGGTGAGTCCACCTTAAGGTTGCGGTGAGTCCGGGCTTTCACCTGAAAAATGTAGATTCACCGCGGATTCACTTTGGATGAAATACAGGATCATAGTGAAGAAGGTACCGGGAATGTGTTAACGAGTAGGCTTATTGTGTCTAATTTACGTAGCGTTGGGAGTCGTTTAAAAAATCAAGCGAATAGCGACTGCTGCTTGTAGGGGCTTTCGTGTTCCAGCAACCACTTCTTGCGCCAAAGACCTCCGGCATATCCCGTGAGCGACCCATCGCTACCGATAACCCGGTGACACGGCACCACAATCCAAAAAGGATTTTGTCCATTAGCCGCCGCCACCGCCCGGATGGCTTTCACATCGCCAAGTCTCCGGGAAAGTTCCAAATAGGAAATAGTTTTCCCATAAGGGATGGAGAGCAATTCCTGCCAAACGCTTTTCTGGAAATCCGTGCCTTGGTGATTCAACTTTAGCTGGAACGCTTTGCGTGTGCCCGAAAAATATTCATGCAATTGCTCTACCGCGGGCTTTAATCCGTCCGGAATAGCCGATGACGGCGTAACCATATCCGCATCGATAACGGAAATTGATGTTAAACCTGCTTCGTTTCCCTTGATGACGGTTAATCCAAGTGGCGTTTGGATAACTACTTCTCCTATTTTCATCGCGCATTTCCCTTGATCAAAGTTACCAAAATCCAGATTGGGTTCAAACGGTTATTTTTTATGTTTGCATTATGATTGTTTACAACCCCAAGGATTGGTTTCACGCCACTTTCACACTTCATAGATCGGACACCATACGCAAATTGTTTCCGCTATTACTGGTCATGGCCTTGTACTCCTGGGGCATCGCCTATTGGGAGCTGGAATACCTTAAACTTTCCGAACGAAGCTGGGTAAAAAACATTACCATACTGCATAACCTGCTGGGATTTGTGATGTCGATACTATTGGTTTTCCGTACAAACACCGCTTATGACCGATGGTGGGAAGCCCGGAGGCAGTGGGGAGCACTCACAAATTGCAGCCGCAATCTAGCCATCAAGCTTAATGGTTTTCTGGCACCACAAGATCAGGCTAACCGGGATTTTTACGAAAAGACGATTCCGATGTATGCGCACACGCTTTTTGAGCACCTACGCTCCAATGAAACCCGCTTCATGCTCGACGAAAAAGCACACCCTGAGTTTGACCAGTTGGATAAACAGAGGCATGGCCCCAACCAACTCGCTGCGTTGATGTACAACCGCACGAACCGCCTCTACAAAGAGGGAATACTTACGGGTGATCAATTGATTGTCGTCAACAACGAATTATCGGCGCTAACCGATATTTGCGGTGCGTGCGAGCGGATCAAAAACACGCCCATACCGTGGTCATACAGCTCCTTCATTAAGAAATTCATCATCACTTATGTCCTTACTTTGCCGTTGGGCTATGTATTTTCCATGGGGTATTTTGTGATTGCCGCAGTGCCCTTCGTTTTTTACGTAATGGCTTCGTTGGAAATCATTGCAGAATCGATCGAAGATCCGTTTGGCGAAGATCCGGATGATTTACCCATCGATAAAATTGCAGAGAACATACGAAAACACGTGAAAGAGATTATCCGTTGACTAGCGCACGTATGCGATTACATGTCAAACAAATGCTTTTCCGCGTGATAGGACGAGCGCACCAACGGACCGCTTTCCACGTATTTAAAGCCCATCCGCAACCCGATTTCTTTGTAGTATGTAAATTGGTCGGGCGTAATCCATTCGACAACTGGATGGTGCGCTTTCGTAGGCTGAAGATACTGTCCCAGCGTGAGAATATGCACGCCGGCTTCATATAAATCGGTCATTGCTTCAATAACGTCAGCTTCTGTTTCGCCGAACCCGAGCATGATTCCCGATTTGGTTCGCAATCCAGCGGCCGATATCCGACGTAGGCATTCAAGGCTGCGGTCGTATTTTGCCTGTATGCGCACCTCCCGTGTAAGACGGCGAACGGTTTCAAGATTATGCGATACCACTTCGGGACGTACGGCCAGAACACGCTCGAGATTATCCCATTGCCCTTTGAAGTCGGGGATCAGCGTTTCCAGCGTCGTACCTGGACTTTCACGGCGGATTGCGTTTACCGTTTCTGCCCAAATTGTCGATCCACCGTCTTTCAAGTCATCGCGGTCCACCGAGGTAATCACACAATGTTTTACCTGCATGAGTTTGACGGACTGGGCAACCCGATTAGGTTCGTCCAAGTCGACTGCCAACGGACGCCCTGTGGCTACCGCGCAGAACGAACAGGAACGTGTGCAGATATTTCCCAATATCATGAACGTCGCCGTACCCGCCCCCCAACACTCTCCCATGTTCGGACAGTTTCCGCTCTCACAGATGGTATGCAGCTTATGCTCGTCCACCAATCCACGGACGTGCCGGTATTCTTTTCCCACAGGAAGTTTTACACGAAGCCAATCGGGCTTGCGCTGTAATTGATTGGCCGGAATGACAGGAAGTTCGATCATAGCCACAAAGTTAGCGATTAATATTGAAATTACTCAAACGCTGACTCCTGGGGCCAGGGATAATCTGACATTCCGCAAACAGAGCGTTCACTTTTCGGCGACGGATAGGCACCGGCTATAGGTACTGTCGGATCGCAGGCAGTGCGCGCACATCGCTTGTGCAGGAGCGGGTATTCTTGGCACGGTTATTGACCACATACTTGTATAAAATTGTCTTTTCATAATTTAGGTTTATAATTGGTTAGTTTAAAAGCCCTGATTCTCCCCGTTTCAGGGCTTTTTTGTTTTCAGGGGAAACCTTTATCTTTGCATCTTGTTAGTTACCAAAAAGCCATGTAATACCCACGCATTCGGACTTTTACGTATTTTTTTACACTTAATTTTGACTACATGGCAAAACAAAAGATTTTTGATACTGCTATACAACCCGAAACCGCTGTACTGGTAGGCATTATCCTTCCGGATTCAAGCGAAGAAAAAGAACGGGAATACTTGGAAGAACTCGCGTTTCTGGTGGACACAGCCGGAGGAATTGTAAAAGAGGTCTTTACGCAAAAGCTTAACCATCCCGATCGGTCGACCTTTGTGGGTTCGGGGAAGTTGGATGAAATAAAGGCATATGTAAAAGCGGAAGAAATCGACATCGTCGTATTTGATGACGAATTGTCACCATCCCAGCTACGAAACATTGAAAAGGAATTGAACGTAAAGATCCTGGACCGCAGCAACCTTATTTTAGATATATTTGCTCGACGGGCCAAATCTGCGCAGGCCAAGACCCAGGTAGAATTGGCGCAACTGCAGTACCTGCTGCCGCGTCTTACACGTATGTGGACTCACCTTGAACGTCAACGCGGTGGTATCGGTATGCGTGGTCCGGGTGAAAGCCAAATTGAAAGCGATCGCCGGATGATTCTGAATAAGATTGCTTTGCTGAAAGACCGGCTGAAATCCATCGATCGTCAAGCCGAAACGCAGCGAAAAAACCGCGGCCAGCTAATCCGGGTGGCATTGGTGGGCTATACGAACGTGGGAAAATCCACCATTATGAATCTGATTTCCAAATCAGATGTCTTTGCCGAAAACAAGCTGTTCGCCACACTGGACACCACGGTACGCAAAGTTGTCATCAACAACCTGCCATTTTTGCTGTCGGACACGGTTGGCTTTATCAGGAAACTGCCCCACCATTTGGTTGAGTGTTTCAAGTCTACGTTAGACGAAGTCCGCGAAGCGGACGTGCTGCTACACGTGGTGGATATTTCCCATCCGAGTTTTGAAGATCACATCCGGGCGGTAAATGAAACCCTCAAGGATTTATCTGCACTGGACAAGCCCACGATTACCGTATTTAATAAAATTGATGCGTACCGGCACGATGCTGCCTCGAGCGGGGGCGACGATAGCAACGAGCCGGAGGAGACTGCTCCCGTTTCATTAGAAGCGTTTAAAAGCAGCTGGATGGCGAGACATAACAGTCCGGCCGTGTTCATTTCGGCAACCGACAAAGTCAACGTTGATGGATTCAGGAAGTTGCTTTACGAAACCGTTGTGAATATGCACACGGAAAGATACCCGTATGACAATCTGTTATATTAGAGCTGAAAAACCAATCCGGCATGAATAAAAACGTAGTTTTCGAAGATTGGGGACTGATGGATTACCGGGAAGCCTGGGATAGACAGGAAGTCCTGTTTTCCGAAGTGGTGGCGCAGAAGTCAGCAAACCGTGTGAACCGTACGGCATCTCCCACCGCCAATTACCTGATTTTTACGGAACATCCACACGTATATACGCTCGGCAAAAGTGGCAAACCGGAAAATCTACTGTTGGATGAAAAAGGTTTGGCCGAAAAACATGCCGCCTTTTATAAAATTAACCGCGGCGGCGACATCACTTACCACGGCCCTGGGCAGATTGTAGGATATCCGATTCTGGATCTCGACAACTTCTTTACGGACATTCATCTCTATCTCCGCACCTTGGAGGAGGCTGTTATACGCACATTGGCAGACTACGGCATCGCAGCGGGTCGTTACCCGGGATACACCGGGGTATGGCTCGATGCGGATAACGGCCGGGCCCGCAAAATATGCGCGTTGGGTGTCCGGGCGAGCCGGTGGATAACCATGCACGGCTTTGCATTCAACATCAATACCGATCTAGCATACTTTGGCAACATCGTTCCATGCGGCATCGATGACAAGGATGTCACGTCTATGCAGCGTGAACTGGGGAGGCCGCAGGATATCGATGCCGTGAAAAGCCGGCTTAAGGACCATATCGCGGTGTTGTTCGGTATGCACCTTATCGAATAAATCGCTTTTTCGGACGACCGATATCAACCGGTACGGGACGATTCAGCTCGTCTTCGAAGCCCGGAACCTTCACGGCGTGAAGTGCACGTGCGGTCTGCGCCCTCGTTCCCATGCTTTTTGCAGCGAGCGGCTGCATGCTCGGATCGATAAGACCAAGTGCTTTCGCCAACAGCGGATCATCCAACGACCCGATGGGAGACCACGGCAGGTAATCCCATTCATCCACGATATACTGCGGCTGCAGACCGTTCGGATAGTCCCCATATCCATTTTTATCTGCGAGTTTTACAATGATCGGTTGAATTCCCCATTCGATCTCCGGGGGCTTTCGTTCGTCAACGATGGTAATGGACCCCTCATTTTTTCCCACCGTTGTTTCGCCGATGTGCACAACGTTCGCATCGGATAAGAAGGGACGGAGGTTATTGATAACCAATTCGCTTGCGGATGCTGACGAGTTGGTTGCCAGGATGTATACCCGGGGCAAATTCAAGTTTAACTCCTTGATAACATTCACCAATTCATTTGCCGACTCAACCTCCTCTTCCTTTTCCGAATCCCCGCCAAACAACTGGTAGTAGGTCAGCGTTTCGCTTCCATAGTTGCTATTGTATTTGTATTGGATGAACGGGTCAGCCTCCCGGAAATTAGCTTGAATAAGTCCCGACATCATGGCCGCAATCCATATACCGCCCCCACCATTATACCGCAGATCCAATACCAGATCGCTTACACCCGCCGATTTAAATTTGTCGAAAGCTTCCAGCAATTCGTTCGGCTGCTCATTAAGAAATCGATTGTAAAACAGGTAGCCCACTTTTTTACCCCCTGATGTGGTGATAACCGTATCCATATGAATCGCTTGCTCCTGAAACCGCTCGACCGGTGTAAGATCGATCTCTTGGTCAAGCACGATCTGATCATTTTCGTTAATATGCGCCAATTGCACACGAAACGTCGACGAACCGTAATAAGGCTCCAGCACTTCCTGGTAATTTTCGATTGTCAACGCACGGCCGTTGATTTCCGTGATAATATCCCCGCGCTCAATCCCGGCTTCGTCTGCCGGGGAGTCTTCCAGCGCATACCGAACGGAAATGATTACTTCGCCGGCTTGATTAATCTGAAGCAAACCGATTCCCAATCCCACTGTTGTGGAAACACCAGACAGATTGTCCTCCAAATCTTTCGCCAACTGAATCCATGAAAACCGATCGTCCGGATGCAAAATGCTCTCAAAAAAATCTTCGGGATCGGAACGGAAATTTAGATTGCGGTCTTGGGGTATGGACGTGTTCCAATAGTAAACGTCCCGCATGTTTTCGATCACCCACTGATTGGTTTTTTCATTGCTGGAAGGAGACTCGTTTCCACCGTTTTCTTTTTTACAGGCTGCAGCCAGCAAAAGAACAGAAGCCAATAGGGGTGCGGCATTGCCCACCTTTAATCGGCTGAAAAGCATTGTATACATGGTGAAGAATTAAAGATCAATCAAACTTTGCTAAATCCTGATATAAACAGGCCAACGAGCTCTTTGTTTCACTTTTTATATTGAAACCTATCCATAGGTCACATTCATATGGACATCCAGCTCACTGGGTGCTAAAATGGGGTTGCTTCCCAGACAGTACACCGCCGTTTCGGCATAACGACCTGCTACAATGATTTCTGTGCCCTCCCGGTGTTCACTAAACAAATTGTATACCAGCTCCGGATCGTTATTGTCCCGTGATAAGTGCGAAAGAAATAAATGGCTCAATTTCGGCGATCGGTATTGCCTAAATAACTCCAGCGCTTCCCGGTTCGACAGGTGCCCGTAGCCTCCCCGGATACGGTTTTTGAGAAAAAAGGGATAACGTCCTCCCATGAGCATATGTTCATCATAGTTGGTCTCCAGGAAGGCAGCGTCACACTGACGAAAATAATCCATTACCCGCTCGCAGACACGGCCGATGTCTGTAAAAACTCCCACGGTATGTTCGCCGCTATTTATCAGGAAGCTGTGGGGATCAGCCGCATCGTGGTATTTCCGAAAAGACGTAATTGTTAGCGCTCCCACCGTTACCGTTTGCAGATCGGCCAACGGATGCAGCAAACGATCCGGTATTGCCAGCCGGCAGCCGGCGCGCGTACCATCGGACAAAAATACCGGCAGCTGGTATTTGTTGGCCAATACACTTAATCCTTTTATGTGATCCGTATGTTCGTGTGAAATGAAGATGGCCTTCACCCGTTGCATGGATAATCCCTGCCGCGCCAAGCGTTTCTCCGTTTCACGGCAGGAAATGCCTGCATCCACCAGAATCGCTTCGCTGTCATTGCCGACATAATAGCAATTGCCATTGCTACCTGAAGCGACCGAACTGACGAAAAGAGGCATAGCACAAAGTAATGAAAAAATTAACACTCCGGCAAGCTAAGCGGAATATTCACCGCCAAACCGCCGTCGGCGGTTTCCTTATACTTCACGTTCATATCCTGGGCCGTTTCCCACATGGTTTTGACGACCGCATCCAGGCTGACCTTGGCCTTATCGGGATTGGATTGCAGGGCTAATTGCGCTGCCGTGATCGCCTTGATTGCTCCCATGGTATTGCGCTCGATACAGGGAATTTGTACCAATCCGCCGATGGGGTCACAGGTAAGACCTAAATGATGTTCCATCGCGATTTCAGCGGCCATCAGCACCTGTCGCTGCGAGCCGCCCAGACGCTCGGTAAGTGCCCCTGCCGCCATCGCGGATGAAACCCCGATCTCTGCCTGGCACCCTCCCATCGCAGCCGAGATGGTCGCCCCTTTTTTGAAGATACTGCCGATTTCCGAAGCCGTAGCGATAAATCGGATAAGTTGATCCTCCTGCAAACCGTCGTGAAAAGTAATGAAATATTGCAACACCGCAGGGATAACGCCTGCTGCACCGTTGGTGGGTGCAGTAACCACCCGGCCGAAAGATGCGTTTTCTTCATTGACCGCTAGCGCGAAACAACTTACCCAGTCTAGGGTATACTGAAAACTATTGCCTCCAGCGCGTATCGCCGCTATCCAGCTTTCATAATCACTGTAGGGTCTGCCGGAAATCAGCCGTTTATTAAGTTTATGGGCGCGTCGTTCCACTTGTAACCCGCCAGGCAACGAACCCGTCGTGTGGCATCCCCGGTAAATGCAATCCCGGATGGTTTCAAATAAGCGGATTATACCTTTTCTGGTCTCTTCCTCTGATCGCCAAGCTTGTTCGTTTTCCAGCACCAATTCAGAGATTTTGAGACCCGTGCGCATGCACCAGGTCAATAAATCGTGTGCGTTTTGCACGGAAAAAGGCAGATCGACTTCTTGCTTGTCTTCATCGCTGTCGTCCTCTTGGACCACGAAGCCACCACCGATGGAATAATACGTTTCGCTGACGGCCGTTCCGTCGACCAACAACGCCTGAAAGGTTACGGCATTTGGGTGAAAAGGAAGGCTTTCTCCATACAAAAATAGCAGGTCGTTGGTATATTGAAAGGATATTTCGTGTGTCCCCGCCAACATCAGCCGATGCTGCTGTCGGATTCGCTCAACTTTGGAAACTACCTCCTCCACCGCAAAAGTAACCGGATCGTCTCCGCTTAGTCCCAGCAATACCGCGACATCTGTCCCGTGCCCGATGCCCGTCTTGGCCAACGAACCATAAAGCAGGATTTTGACAGCTTCCGTCTGTTCGAGCACACCTTTTTGCGACAAGCGCCGTAAAAACAACTGCGCTGCACGCCAAGGTCCCAGCGTATGTGAGCTTGACGGCCCAATGCCAATTTTAAACATGTCGAAAACAGAAATCTGCTCTTTCATCCGCGTCCTGTCAGAAGGGTACGCTTGCAAAGATATTGCTTTTATTTCATGTAAAGAGCATGTTGCATTTTTCGAATTTACTCTTATATTTGACTTGAATTACAGACAATTACTAATCAATTTCAATTAATTCACCTCATCATCAAAACTAAAATCATGGATAACTACGGAAACTACGACGGGGTAAGCGGTGGCTTATTTACCGGTATTGGTATTGTTGGGATGATTTTTTATTTGGCAGTGCTTGTACTTTACATCGCTGGCCTCTGGAAAATGTTTGAAAAAGCCGGGAAACCGGGTTGGGCTGCGATCATTCCCATTTACAACATGATCGTCATTGCCGAGATTGTGGGCAAACCCATATGGTGGGGTGTAGTTGCGGCCTTGGTACCGTGCGTAAACATCATTTTCTCTATCTGGCTGCTTAACTTGTTGATGAAAAGCTTTGGAAAAGAAGTACCTCTTTGGACCATACTGGCCGTCCTTTTTGGAATCGTGGTATTCCCCATCCTTGGTTTTGGCGATGCCCGATACATCGGACCCACCGCAGCCGAGGCTACGGGCGGCAACTCGTTTAACAATTTGAAGAACGACTTTGACAACATAAAAGATTCATTTGACGATCGGGACAATCCACAAAATCCAACGGTATAACATTCCGAAAACGCATTTTTTCGCGTGGGCCATTTGCAGCCTGGAGGGTTCCTCGTGGCTGCAACGGTTGTTGCTGCCCTGTCCTTTTAAAACTCTTACGGGAATCGATTGCCCGGGCTGCGGATTCCAACGTTCGCTTTTAGCCCTGTTTAACGGAAACTGGGCCGAAAGCTATCACCTCTATCCACCTACGATACCGTTATTGATTGTGCTGGTGTACGCCATCGTCAAAGGTGCGGCCGGTTTCGACAAACGGGATGTCGTATTGAAAATACTGGCCGTGGCCTGTGGCTGGTTTGTCATGGGTGTGTACATCCTCAAGTTATGGAATGGGCACGGGTGACGTAGATTTTAGATTTACGATTTTAAATTTACGATTTTACGCGTTAGATTTGTGGTGGATGATGACATTGGAGATAAGTACTGTTCGTGTTTGCCGGGATTTTCTTTTTATTGCTTTGCTATCGCTTTTTTCGTTTGCGGGTTACGGTATTTCCCGCCCGCCGATGGATGTGTTACCGAAACGCGAACTACGGGGGGTTTGGATCGCAACCGTAGTCAACATTGATTGGCCGTCGGCAAATAACCTCACCACCGCCCAGCAGAAAGCGGAGTTGATTCAACAATTGGACAATCACCAACGGGCAGGCATCAATGCGATCCTCCTGCAAATACGGCCATCGGCCGACGCATTATATGCTAAAAGCAAGGAACCGTGGAGCCGATTCCTTACCGGGAAGCCGGGGCAGGAACCCACTCCCTTTTATGACCCGCTTGAATTTGCGATCGAGGAAGCGCATAAACGCGGCATGGAATTGCACGCATGGATCAACCCCTATCGGGCTACGTTTGATTTGGTATCGGCCCACACGACCCCCGATCACATTACCCGTCAGAAACCTCATTGGTTTTTCATTTACGGCGGAAAAAAACTCTTCAACCCCGGCCTGCCCGAGGTCAGGGAGTACATCACCGGGGTTGTCATGGACATCGTTCGAAACTATGATATAGACGGCATCCACTTCGATGATTATTTTTATCCTTACCCGGACAGTGGCAAGCCGATTCCTGATTCAGAGACGTTCAGAAAATACCCAAATGGTTTCCGCGATGTAGGTGATTGGCGCAGAAACAATGTTAATCTATTGATTAAAATGGTTTCAGACAGCGTGCACAGCGCGAAAAAGTACATCAAATTTGGGGTAAGCCCGTTTGGCATCTGGGACAACAAAAGAGACCATCCGCGCGGCTCAGCATCCTCAGGCTTAAGCGGTTACCGGACACTCTACGCAGATGCGCTAAAATGGCTGGAGGAAGGATGGGTGGATTACATCAATCCACAAATTTACTTTCCTTTTGGCAATCCCGCGGCTCCGTACGAAGTATTGGCCGATTGGTGGGCCCAGCACACCAACGGCAGGCATTTCTATATCGGTCATGCGGCATACCGGGTAAACGAGAACCGGGAAGGTTGGCGGGATCGCAATCAGATACCCAATCAAGTGCGGTATGCCCGGGCGCATGCACATGCACAGGGAAGCATCTACTATAGCTCCAAGCACATCAGCAATAATGCTGCCGGCCTTAGGGATTCGCTGCAATACAACCTATACCGTTATAAGTCGCTCCCGCCCACCATGCCGTGGCTGGACAGCGTTCCACCGGAACCCCCTTTCGGTTTGTTGGCTACCGTAGCCGAAAATCGCACTTCGGTAATTTTGCATTGGCTGCCAGCTGCGGCAGCGGCAGATGGCGACGAAGCCTATGGCTACGTCGTATACCGATTCAACGAAGGTGAAGACCTAAACTTAAATAACCCGCAAAACATACTATACATTACCTATGACAGCCACCAGTTGACGTATACCGACAACATGACCCGGAAAAACGGTTACTACCGGTATGTGGTGACGGCCATCGACCGTATAAAAAATGAAAGCGTGCCTTCAAATGTACGCGAAGTGTATATTGAATGATCGTCCCGACTTGTGATTGCAGTTATTTCCCATCGCCATAACGGAAAAACGAGTTAATGGTAACCGGTAGTCTTCCGGAAGGAGTTAGTCTCCGAAGAAGAACTTTTGCTGCGGCGCGCTGCATAATGAGATCATTCTGATAACAAACGAGGATGGATTTCGCCTGTTCAATGCCCGGCAATCCGGCCAGGGCATACGGATTGGCGAACACACAGAAAACGCTGTTCATCGCGGCAAGCTCATTTAGGAAAAAACGTACCGTTCCGTTATATGGCAAGGTGCTCCTTGGTCGGGCGCGATTATCATGAATTGCGACAATTATCTGGCTGTATCGACCCAGTTCGCTTGCCACGGCAGCCACGTCATCCGCCGTCGCATCCGGAGATAGCACATAATTCATGTGGTTATCAAACCGCCATCCCAGCATGTTCTGAAATTCCGAAATCTGTGCAACGCCTACACTGATAATCGCCGTCCGCTTGGTATAATTGATGGCGTTGATCAAACTATCGCTGTTAAGAAGGGTCACTGAAGCGTCCGCCAGCCGTTGATTCAGTAATTCGGTCTGCCGCCTATTGACGTCTTGATAAAGATGGGCAGGGCTTACCGGCTGCAGCTTATCCAATCCTAACCAATATTTTGCCGCTAATATCTTCTTGACGCGGCTGTCGATATCCGCTTGTGTCAACCTTCCCCGTTTGATCGCCTGCAACACCATCTCAATTGCGCGAGCGCTATTCTGTGAAAGCTCCAGAAGGTCATTCCCTGCGATGATTGCCCGGACGTCCGCTTCACCATTCGGGAAGTGTTTGACGACGCCATTCATATCCATCGCATCCGTGAACGTAAGGCCCTGAAAGCCGAGCCGCTTTTTGAGCACATTGGTAACTATATGCTCGGATAACGACGAAGGCAGGTTAGGCGTCTTGTCCAAGCTCGGGATGTTCATGTGCGCCACCATAACGCCCGAGGCACCGGCTTTTATCAATTCACGGAATGGATACATTTCAAGGGAGTCCAATCGCCCAGCAGTGAATTTAAGTTGGGGTAGGTCGTGATGCGAATCCACATCGGTATCACCATGACCTGGAAAGTGCTTTAGAGACGTAATTATTCCCCCGTCCATCATTCCGCGCATATAAGCCAGTCCTTTACGGGCGACATTTCGTTTGTTCTCACCAAATGAACGGAAATTGATAACCGGGTTGCGGGGATTGTTGTTGATATCTACCACCGGGGCGAAGTTCACATTCAACCCGAGCCGTTTGAAGTCTCTCGCTATTTCCAGGCCCATCTGGTAAATCAACGCTTCGTTTTGCACCGCGCCCAATGCCATTTGATATGGAAAAGAGATGGTAGAATCTGCCATCCGCATACCCAGCCCCCATTCGCCATCAAAGGCAACCAACAGCGGCACCTTCGACAAACGCTGATACCGATTGATCACCTGTGCATGGCGCACCGGCCCACCTTGAAACAATACGATTCCACCCAATTGTTCCCGTTGCACGACATCAGCGACCGAATCGATATACCGCTGCCCCAGATTGGTGTGCGCGCGGACCATAAAAAGCTGAGCTACTTTATCCCGTTGGCTGAGTGTATTGAATACCGAATCGACCCACGCATGTTGTGTATTGATAAAAGGGATGAATGCGTCACGCTGTTGGCCAGCTGCTGATAAACATACCAACAGCGAGGCAAAGACAGAGATAACGGCAGCTTTTCTGAGCATTTTTTCGTTTTTAGGTAGCAAGACCGTATTTGGCTTCGAGCAGTTTCGCCACTTCAGCAGAGTGACTCAGCTCACCATTTGCTTCTTTTTTCCAAAGCGTTTCGATAATCATTAAGAGCAATTGAGTTTCCAGTTCCGGATTTTCGTATCCCAATTCGCTAAAAGCACGCTTGATAGCCGGATAAACCGGCTTCATGAAAAGTTCGTGTTGTTGACGGGAAAACTCGTGGTGCGACAACCGCTCCTGTAATTTCCAGAAGACCGGTTCTTCGTTAACCAGCTCTTTCGGCAAATTAATCATACTCTTCAGGAAACTTTTGGCATCCCGGTAGATCATCATCCCCCGATGATGCTGTAAGACCCTTCGGTACCCCGATTTGATCAAATGGAACAACAGGCGATCTTTATTTCCGAAATGTTTGAAAATAAGTGCTTCGGAAACTTCCGCCCGTTGGGCAATGATTTTGGTAGAGGTGTCCATGTAGCCTTTTTCAGCAAACAACAAAAGTGCCTCCCTCATTATTTTATCCTTTCTACTTTCTGCTTTTTGCTTCGTCATCACGCCGTACCAAATAAACTGCAAATATATTACTCAAAAAACGGTTGCAATAGTCAAATCGAGAAAAAGAAGAAAAGTTCACAGAAAATCCATCCATATTCATAAAAAAATCGCTGTAACAAAGCAATTACGATTAAACGTTAACCTGCCAATTGCGTCTTAAACTACGAAATTGTTCACACAGATACTAAATTAACCATGAACAACCAGTCTAAACGCTATTATTTAGCGTTATCTTTGCTTTTTTGCTCGCTTGTTACCTTTTCACAACAAACCCTACGGGGCAAAGTACTTGATAGCGCTGACCATACGGCCTTAGGGGGTGCCAGTCTCCGATTACTCACAAACCGTGATTCGTTATTGGAACAGGCGGCTTCCGCTATCGACGGGAATTTCCAGTTCAAACAAGTGCCTGCCGGTAGATACCGCCTTCAAGTAAATTTCCTGGGATACCGGCCAGCCTATGTAGACATCCGCATACCCGCTCAAGGCACCTCGCAGCCAATGACCATTCGCTTAATTCCCGAGTACCGTGCACTGGAGGAGGTAGCCGTCATCGCCGCCCCACCGGTTGCCGTCCTCAAGGGAGACACCACCGAGTTTGATGCGTCGGCCTTCAGCACCGAACCGTATGCCGATGCGGATGCGCTGGTCATGCAAATTCCCGGGGTGGAGATTGACGAGGAAGGACAGATAAAAGCGCAGGGTGAAGATGTACAGCGTATTATCGTGGATGGCAAGGAATTTTTTAGCACCGATCCGCGGATTGCCTTGAAAACCTTACCCGCAGATGTCATTTCGAAAATTCAGATCATCGACGAAAAAAGCGAGCAGGCACAGTTCACCGGATTTGACGATGGGCAACGCCGGAAAGTAATCAATATCGTTACCCGTCCGGATCGTCGGCACGGCTACTTTGGACGAGCCGCGGGTGGTTATGGCGCAAGCGAACGATACAATACCGGCGGTTACCTGAATCTATTTAATGGCGACAGGCGCTTCACGATCTTTGCGGTATCAAACAACGTCAACCAATCGGATTTTTCCATGGCAAGCATCGCCGGAGGCGAGCCCACCGGACGCAACAGCCGTGGCGAAAGAAACCGTAGCAACCCAGCGGGCGAAGGCAACGGTAGAGGCATTAATCAAACGAACAGCGTTTCGGCCAACTTCAACAACGAATGGTTGGATGAACGTTTGGATGTCAACGCAAACTACGCTTTCAATTCCACGAGCAACGCCACAAATAGTCTGACGAACCGGGAATACCTAATTGGCAGAAATGCCAACCAATTCAACACGCAAATCCAGGAATCGAACAGTATCAATTACAGCCACAGGGCCAATGTCCGCGCTCGCTTCGATATCGACTCCAACCAGCGCATCGACTTTCGCCCCAGTTTATCCCTGCAACAAAATAATCGTACGTTATTTTCCAACGGTCGTATGGTATCGGCCACCGATGACCCGATCAATGCATCCGAGCGTACCAATGATCATGACAACTTCAATGTCAATTTCAGTGGCAGTCTGGATTACCGCCTGCGTCTAAGCAAAGCCGGAAGGACCGTTTCACTGAGCGCAAACGGGTCGGCCAATTCCAACAAAGGCTTAGCACATACCTATTCTCTCAACGAGTTTTTCGAGTCGCAGACCGTCGGCCGCACCGATACCGTAAGCAATCAGAACAACACAAACGGATATGGCAATGGTATTACCGGTAGAGTGGCCTACACAGAACCTCTGGGTCAACACAGCCGTGTCCAAGCCAATTACAGCTTACGCAACACGGCCAACTATTCCAACCGGGAAACGTTTGAATTCCTGATTGAGACCGGCCAACTTGGGGAGTTCAACAAACAGCTGTCTAACGAATTCAGGAATGACTATACCTATCAAAGCGGCGGCGTCTCTTATCAAATTGCCAAACGGGATTCCTTCAGCTTCGAGGTGGGTATTGATTTTCAGGATGCCAAAATCAACAATCACCGCACCTTTCCGGATGCTCGCATTACGGGGAGCCACTTTAGCAGTTACCTGCCCAACGCCAGTTTTTCTTATCACTTTTCCCGCGACAAGGAAGCACAGATCAGCTATAATTCGGCCACCAATGCCCCTTCTATCAGCGAGCTGCAGGACGTGATTAATAACCAAAACCCACTGAATATACGCACCGGCAACGCCGACCTGAAACAGGAATACGGCCACCGGCTCAGTCTTCGGTTCAACAGCGTAAAACGCGAAACCGGAAGTAATTTTTCGGCTAATATGAATGCTGAGTTCTCAAACAACAAAATCGTAACTTCCTCCTACATTGCCAGCAAGGATACGTTAATTGCGCCCGATGTACTGTTGGGTGCCGGCGGCCAGTTCACACGGCCGGAAAATATCGACGGGTACTACCGCGTACGGGTTCATACCACCTATGGCACACCCATCAAACCGTGGAAAATCAACCTCAACCTCAGCACCAATGCCTACCAAAACCATGATGTCGGACTGATCAACGGTACAGAAACGTATTCCGACGCCTACGGCGTTAGTCAGCGCATCGGGGCGAACAGCCGTTTCGGACCGCATTTGGTTATCGGGCTGAGCTACCTGGGGAGTTACAGTATCGTACGGAACAATTCCAATTCAGATCTAAGCTATAACTATTACAATCAGATTATCCGCAACGACTTTGCCTACACGTTCTGGAAAGGTATACGCGTGGCCTCTTCCTTATATTACACGTATAACCAAGGGCTCGCCGAAGGTTACGATCAACAGTTTATTCTGTGGAATGCCTCTGTTGGTAAAAAGCTATTTAAACGGCAGGAAGCTGAGATCACCTTGTCGGCATACGACCTGCTGAACCGCAATACAAACATCAGTCGTAGCATCAGCGAACGATATATTCAAGATACCCAGAACAATGCGCTTCAACAGTATTTTCTCTTAAGCTTCACCTACCACGTCAGGCATTTTGGGGGAAGAAGCGGAATCCCGGGTCATCAACGCAACTTTCCGCCCCGTTGAAGGAAGGTTGTCCGCTTATCCCGATAAGCGGAAGCGTCAATCGGTCGCACGGCTTCTTCAGCGATATAGGTATCAAAGCCTTGAGCCAACGCATCCAGGGCGGTAAAATACACACAATAATCCGCGGCCAGGCCACAAACCGACACCGCGGTTATGTCTCGATCGCGTAGATACCCCGCCAAGCCCGTATTTTTACGCTTGCCATTGTCAAAAAAACCGCTGTAACTGTCGATGTGGGGATCGGTACCCTTCCGGAAAATCGCTTCAATACGGCGCGTATCCAAAATATCGGTTAACTCTGCGCCCCTATTTCCCTGCACGCAGTGGTCAGGCCATAGCACCTGTTCGAGTCCATCCAGATCCACGATTTCAAATGGTTGGTGGCCCGGATGGGCCGATGCAAAACTTTTATGGCCCGCAGGATGCCAATCCTGCGTAGCCACTACCAAATCATAGTCGTTTTGTATCCGGTTTACTTTCTCGATAATTTCATCACCAAACGGGACCGCCAGGGCTCCGTTTGGTAGAAAGTCGTATTGGAGATCAACGATGATCAAGGCATGCATATCCGAAAAATCCAGTTGTTACCTGACAAATTTACGGAATTCTGAAATTAAAGTGCGAATTGCAAGCCGGCTATCCCGCCCAGATAAAATCCGTTGAACACATCATCACCGTGCCACCTCCACACGTACCGATCATTCCGGACGTCAGGTTGGTCGGTATCAAACATCAAGTGGTTGAACGTGGGGCCGGCAAATAATTCCAGACGCGGCGTAATCCGATAACCTGCAAGTAAGCGAAGGCTCTGCCTACCGTATGCGCCTTCTTCGAAGTTGGTCATCGCGGCGCTTGCCAGTTCGGCGTTGAGCCGGAAGGCCTTGGCGGTGACCAGGTGTGCCCCTATCCCTGCTTCGAGCACATAACACGTTTCTTCGTATCCGAAATGATAGCCCAGACCCAGCAGGCCATACAACACCTTTCCTCCCGAGCGCAGACTTACCATCGCATTTCCTTTCTCATCCGTGGTTAGCCCTACCAACATTTCGCCTTCTTTAATCACATTAAGAATGCCTATCGGATAGTTACTTTCTTCCGCGATATTGATCAGTCCGGCTATCTGGACGCCTTTCACTTTCTTTGCCACATTGATCAACCCCGCCACTTGTGTATTTGTGTTTCCCGCTTTATTCATTAACCCGGCGATTTGTAAGCCTTCCGCATCGCCCGTGGCATTGATCAAACCCGCTATCTGAACTCCTTTCGCCTGTTGTCTGATCTGATTCAAGATCCCCGCTATTTGCACGCCATTTGCCTCTTTACCGACATGGTTAGCTATTCCGGACACCAACGTTCCATACGCGTCGCCTTTGACGATGCCCGAAACCCCTGCGATCAGAAAGGCATTTTCTTGTTGTGAAATTCCCGCAATCAAATGCAGCGAAAACTGGTTGGTATCCAAGTAAGCTGTTTTCCCGTTGGTGCTAAGCGGGTAAATGATACCGACGTGTGCCTGGTTTGTCTTGCCTTGTTGTGCGATTACGTACCCGGACAGGGCCAGCGTTAGTAGCGTGCATGCAAGTAGTCGGACTGAGAAAAGGGTAATCTTATTTTTTTCCATCTTGTTGTTTTCAGCTTAAGACAACGACCACATGGATTACCCTTATCGATGTTTGGAAATAAAAAAGCATCCGCTGATTGGCGGATGCTTTTTACCATGCTCACGCGTGAGTTGGCTATAATAGTCCTTTCTCGATCAATTTTTCAGCAATTTGAACCGCATTGGTAGCTGCACCTTTACGCAAATTATCCGCAACCACCCAGAGATTCAGCGTGTTGGGCTGACTTTCGTCCCGACGAATACGTCCCACAAAAACCTCGTCCTTGCCATGTGCATCTTTGGGCATGGGATATTCCAGATTGGCCGGATTATCTACCACCACCACTCCTGGCTGTTTGGCCAATAAAGCGCGTACCTCATTCAGGTCAAAATCACTGTCAAACTCGATATTGACCGATTCGGAATGCCCCCCGATAACGGGGATACGCACAGTGGTAGCTGTCACGCGGATGCTGTCATCACCCATGATCTTGTTCGTCTCCTTGATCATTTTCATCTCCTCCTTCGTATAGCCGTTATCCTGGAATACGTCAATCTGTGGGATCACGTTCAAGTCAATGGGATAGGGGTAGGCTTTTTCACCTTCTATACCTGCTCGTTCATCCTGCAGCTGCTTTACTGCTTTTACGCCGGTGCCCGTTACGGATTGATAGGTAGATACCACGACCCGCTTGATAGTGTATTGCTCATGCAGGGGTTTCAACACTACCACCATTTGTATGGTAGAGCAATTCGGATTAGCAATGATTTTGTCTCCAGCAGACAGCACATCCCCGTTTACTTCAGGCACTACCAGTTTTTTCGCCGGATCCATCCGCCAAGCCGATGAGTTGTCAATCACCGTTATACCGGCTTCGGCAAATTTGGGCGCATACTCCAATGAAGTACCTCCACCGGCAGAGAATAATGCGACACCCGGTTTTAGTGCAATGGCTTCGTCGGGTGTCACCACCTTGTATTGCTTTCCCTTGAATTCGACTTCCTTGCCCTTGCTCCGCTCGGAAGCTACCGGAATCAATTCTGTTACGGGAAAATTACGCGCTGCTAACACGGTTAGCATCTCCGAACCCACAAGTCCGGTCGCGCCGACTACTGCCACTTTCATTTTTTTTGTGTTGTTTTTTGTGAACTAAATTATTAATGTTAACTTTAATTTAAAGTTGCCAAACATACAAAATTTGACGCAACAATAGACTAAGGAATCTCAAAAACCTTGAACCTAAATGCTTTGTTTATCCGTCTTAAACCTATGAAAAGCAATGTACTCTGCTCAGTTGGCCTACTGGCTATCCTTCCGGCCATCCAGCCGCTCGTCAATTCCCTGCTTATTGAACTAATCGTGCCTCCGTTGCCAGGGCCGGCAAAGCCTGGACCTACATCGGGCATACACGCCTCCATTCAACCTGGTGACATTCTCATCAATGAAATTCTCTCCAATCCAAAATCAGACGGGGTCGATTTTGTGGAGCTTTATAACTACTCGGACAAAACCATTGACCTGCAGCAATTGTATGTAGCCAGCGTTAATTCGGTCGGTACGGTGGGCAGCCAGCGAAAAGTGATTGACCGACCGATTTACCTATATCCCAACCAATATAAAGTACTAACTACCCGCCCGGCCCTTGTTCAGCGACATTATCCGAACAGTGATCCGTCTGCTTTTGTAGAAATGCCTTTGCTGCCTAATTTCAACAACGAAACCGGCGGCGTCGTTCTTTACAGTAACCAGCGAACCATTGACAGCCTGTTTTATACGCCGCAAATGCAAACTCCGTTTTTGGCCAATCCAAAGGGTATCTCGCTGGAGCGACAATATTTCTCACAGCCTACAAACCTGCCGGGGAACTTCCGCTCAGCTGCCACCTCGGTTGGCGGTGCAACACCGGGATACGCAAATTCCCAATCGCCGATCGAAGCAGTAAAACATGGCTTCTTTCTCGAGTCTCAAACCTTTTCGCCAGATAACGATGGATTCGAGGACGAAATGGGAATCGCTTACCTACTTCCAGAAAGCGGCTTTATGGCTAACGTTGATATCTACAATTCCAGTGGACAGTTGGTCAAAAAACTGTACCGCAACCAAAGCCTCGCCACGAACGGCCGAATGGTGTGGGATGGAATGTCGGATGCGGGGCAACGACTTCCCCTGGGAATCTACGTAGCCGTGATCGAAATCTACCATGCTAGGGGGGCCACAAAAATGTATCGCATGAGCTTCGTATTAGCTGCGGCACTGTGACGAAGATGGAAATTTTACTAAGTTTGCAACCGATGGATGAACGGATCATTATCATTGGATCGAACGGCCAGATCGGAACCGAACTGGCGATTGCCTTACGGGCAAAGTTTGGCCCCCAACATGTAGTTACATCAGATATACGGGAACCGCAACTACCCGATGCTGAAGGCCCGTTTGAAATCATCGACGTGTTGGATCGTAAATCCCTGCATACACTTTTTACGAAATATCATCCGACACAGGTTTATCTGCTAGCGGCCATGCTTTCGGCCACCGGTGAGAAATATCCTCGTCAGGCCTGGGACCTGAATATCAACGGGTTGTTGAACGTGCTGGATTTATCTCTCGAATACCATGTCAAACGGGTGTTCTGGCCCAGTTCGATTGCCGTGTTTGGGCCCCATTCTCCAAAAGCAAATACGCCACAGTATTCCGTTATGGATCCTAACACGGTTTACGGCATCAGCAAACTCGCCGGCGAGCGGATCTGCGAATACTACCATACCCGTTATGGATTGGATGTTCGGAGCATCCGGTACCCCGGAATCATCAGTTGGAAAGCGGCACCTGGGGGCGGCACCACTGACTATGCAGTGCATATTTTTCATGAGGCCTTGAAAAATAATCGCTACGCGTGTTTCCTGTCACCGCATACGGCTCTACCGATGCTTTATATGGATGATGCGATCCGCGGCACACTGGCTCTGATGGATGCACCGACGGAAGCGCTCAGCATCCGATCAAGCTATAACCTAACGGGTGTTAGCTTTACTCCCGCCATGTTAGCCGATGAAATCCGCAAACACCTATCGGAGTTTACCATCACCTATGAAGAAAACGACCCGCGCCAAGCCATCGCCGATACATGGCCTAATAGTATCGATGATACCGTGGCGCAACGGGAATGGGGATGGAAACCCCGGTTCAATCTTAGCCAGATTACCGAAGACATGCTAAAAAACCTTAAAGGAAAAAATACGATATAAAAGATGGGAAGAGCATTTGAATTTAGGAAAGAGCGCAAATTCAAGCGTTGGGCCAAAATGGCTGTACAATTCACGCGCTTGGGCAAGGAAATTGCCATATCAGTCAAAGAAGGAGGTCCCAATCCAGAAGGCAACTCGCGTCTACGTACGGCTATCCAGAATGCAAAGGCCGTAAATATGCCAAAAGACCGCATCGAAGCTGCGATCAAAAGGGCTTCGGATAAGGATGCAAAGGGTTACGAAGAACATGTATACGAAGGATATGGCCCACATGGCGTACCCGTTCTCATCGAGACCGCGACAGATAATACCAATCGCACGGTTGCCAACATCCGCAGTTACTTTAGCAAAGCGGGCGGCACATTGGGTAAAACCGGCTCATTGGATTTCATTTTTCAACGAAAATCGATTTTTCGGTTTACTGTAGGGGAAGACGTGGATTTAGAAGAATTGGAGCTGGAGCTAATTGACGGAGGATTGGAAGAGCTTTATGTGGAAGCGGATGAAGAAGGGAATGACGTGGTGGTAGCGCAAACCTCGTTTGAGGATTTTGGCAATATGCAGCGTTTGCTCGAAGAAAAAGGTATTGAAATTAAAAGTGCAAAACTGGAACGGATTGCGTTATCAAATACAGAAGTCTCTGAAGAAGACGCAGCTGAAGTGCTCAAATTGATCGATAAAATCGAGGAAGATGATGATGTACAAGCTGTATATCACAACATGGTCTGATGACTTTCGAAGAGTTTTTCATTAAGAAGAAAATCGATCTGGCACAACTGCGACGTGCCAAGCCGGCTTTATATGAGGAATTCCGCAGTCACTATGAACAAATGGGCGAAAAAAGTTTCGACCATACCAAGAAATATTGGTTCAATCGGCTCCGCAAAGATTACCGGCTGGCGGAATCAGCGCCAGTAGGAACCAAAGCTGATACTCCCGCTTCGACTCAACCCCTCGCATCCGGCGCGCTTTCGGGTACGGCCGCGCCTTCAACCGGATTATCATCGGTGAGTCCTTCGGGCTTCAAACCCCGGTTTAAGCCGGGCACGACGAAACCTGCTCCATCGGCAGAATCAACCGAAAATAAGCCTGCGGAAAGTAAACCGCCCGTAGACGAAGTGCCTCAGAAAGCCAATGCTCCGGCGGGGTTCAAACCACGGTTTAAACCTGGCGCGGCAAAACCTGCTCCGTCGGCAGAATCAACCGAAAATAAGCCTGCAGAAAGCAAATCGTCCGTAGACGAAGCGTCTCGAAAAACTGTCGATCCGGCCGCGGAAACAGCTGTCCAAAGAGACGCCCCCGAGCAAGCTTCCCAAATAACGAGCCCTACCGGGTTCAAACCCCGGTTTAAGGCCGGCGTAACCAAACCAGCCACACCGCAAGAGCCAGCGAAAGATCCAGAATCACAGACGCCAGCTCAACCGGAGCCATCCGACCCGGCAGCTGCGCCACAAGAAATCCCCGAGCAGACGCCTGCAAAGCCTATTGGGTTCAAGCCCCGTTTTAAGCCGGGCATAACGAAACCTGCTGCACCGACAGAACCAACCGAAAACAAGCTTGCGGAAAGCAAACCGCCCGTAGAGGAAGTGCCTCAGAAAGCCAACGCTCCTACCGGATTTAAACCCCGATTTAAGGCCGGCGTAACCAAACCAGCCACACCCCAAGGGCCAGTGGAAGATCCAGCATCCGAGAAGCCAGATCAACCGGAGCCATCCGACCCGGCAGCTGCACCAAAAGAAGCCGCCGATCAGACGCCTGCAAAGCCGCTGGGGTTCAAGCCCCGTTTTAAGCCGGGAATCACCAACCAAAAAAATGAGGATAACGAATCATAACGTTACTTAAATACCCGGTCTTCTTTCTCAAATTCACGGCGTATACCCGCAAGCAAATCATCCTTCTCTATAAAATGGGCGGCCTTTGAAAAGGCTTGCAACGCCGCGTAGTGTACCGCCTGCACGATTGCCGAGCCACTGAGTTCATACTTTTCGGCAACTTCTTTGAGCGGCATGTTGTCCGGAAGCATGCCTTTGGCCGGAATAATGGTTTGCCAAAGCTTGAACCGTTCCGCGACACCGGGCATGGGAAAATGAACCACGGCATTAAAGCGCCTCATAAATGCTTTATCGATGTTATTTTTAAAATTGGAAGCCAAAATAACCAGCCCCGGAAAATCTTCGACCCGTTGCAATAAGTAGGCTACTTCTTGATTGGCATACCGGTCGTGGGAACTCTGCACATTGGATCGCTTGCCAAATAGCGCGTCTGCTTCGTCGAAAAACAGTATCCAATCCTGATTTTCCGCACGCTGAAAGATTTTTTCCAGGTTCTTCTCGGTTTCGCCAATGTACTTGGATACCACCTGGGAGAGATCGATCCGAAAGACCTCCCGGTTGAATTCTTTACCCAATAACGTCGCCGTAAGTGTCTTGCCTGTACCGGACGGGCCGTAAAAAAGCACCCGGTAGCCGGGTTTGATTACCCGCTGCATTTCCCATTGGTCAACCAGCGCCGCGTTATGGCGAAGCCATGTCCGGATATCCGCTAATTGCTGGCGTGTTTTATCGGCGATCACCAAATCCGGCCACTCCAGCAACGTACTGATCGGCTTAGCTGGGAAATCCGGGCCAAACACGGGCCGTAGCTTTTTACCGAGTAATAATTCCGATAGCCATTCCGGCGTTATGATCAGCCTCCCACTCATCGGGGGTTCACTTTCCTTCACTGCCTCCAGGTAAATCACACCTTGTTTTATTAACTGGCTTTCTCCCATGAGTTGCCGCTGAACATTTATGCGCTTTTCGAAATCATCCCCGGCGATAATAAACAAAACGGTTTCGCCCGTGGGTAGAAATCCACGGTGGTTACCCACATTCTTTACACCTCCCATTTCGATAATGTCGCCGCCATTGGGTAAAAAATCCTGGATGATGCGGTCGTAAAAAGCAGGACGGACATGGGGAGCCAAGGATAACATAAGCATCGTTTTTTCAATATCCGTTGACTGCATTAAGCACATCGAACCGTAAGACCCATCATCTTTCACCGTCCAATGCCACGGTTCGTCGGCGTAGCCCTGATCTGGCGCGAAGTACGCGCGAAGCCTGCGCGTAACAAGCTGTTCGGTTTGCCCAAGCAGATCGGTCAATGTAGGTATTAACATCTGTCCGTTCATATTTTCAGTGTTAAGCCATATGGCGGAATTCTTCAATCAGCGGAAAATCCCCACGCATTACGGGGGGTGGCAGCGCTTGCATTTGTGTCCTCCATAGATCGATATGATCTCTGATGAATCGATACCGTGCCGGTGAACGTTGTTGCAGTACCGAATTAGCGTAGACGAACGCTGCGATGGTTTCCGCAAAATCCTCTCCGGGACCTCCCGCCACGGCATAGCGGGACATCGGTTGTTCGTTCCACCGCGGACTGTTCCAATCGTGGTCCTGAATGTGATATTGGGCAGGCGGCGGTATACCCTGATCTATCGCATCGGCTACTGCCTGCTGGCCGATATCAAATAACCGGCCGCCAACCCAGCCGGTTGCACGATTGAACTCGGTAAATACATTGGGATCGGCACGGTGCGCATCTTCAGCCATCGCATGTCCCAACTCGTGCACGATGTTTTCCCGCAGGCTGTGTTCACGCGATTGATAAGGCAGGGGCGCTCCGGGCGTTTCTCCGGCTGCAGGAGCAAGAACCACCCCCGCAGAAGGATGGGAACCGCTGGCATTGCTCCTAGCATGCGGAAACGCACGACTACGCGAAAATGCCTCAAAAATCGTCAACTTTCTCCCTCCGAATGAGGCCCCGACATCGGGTCTCGCAATACCGACACTGGCGGCGTTCGGCTCATAATCCATCTTAAAAAACACCACCGTACGGATGGTCGGGATGGCACCGAAGGTTGCTGCAACATCTTCAATTGCTTGGATGATATGGGCGTAGTCAGCCGAAGAGGTCCCGGGGTCCCAGGATTCCCAGTTGGGAATGGAAGGTGCCGGGCGCCCGTGTCTGGTCAAAGACACTTCTTGTTCGGTCTGAGTGCCTGTATGGATATCCTGTACACCAAAATAATCCCTCAGGTATTGATCAAATTCCGTACGGCTGATCTCTCCCTGGGGGACAGACCTGAATAAAGGATCGGGCTGTCGTTGCGGGCTGCGCTGGCCGACCTGATTGCGTAACGGACTGAGTGCAGGCTGGAAAAAAGGCATGGCACCCGAACCGGTGTGACTGCCGGAGAACGTGACTACCGGCATTGACAAGGATGAAATCCGCGGTTTATGATCGTACGCCATAAGGTTTGTCGTTAAGTTATGTGGGAAGCCCTGCCCGGCATTGGATAGTCACCGATCGGGTATACCGGCGTATGGGATGGGCAGGTACCGGTCTGTGGATCACACTCGATATGCGGTATACCCAACATATGCGCGAACTCATGCTCTGATGCCCGTTGCTGAAAATCCTGTCCAAGCCTATTACGCGTCATCATATTGTTGTCAAGCGGTATCATAAAGAAAAACATATCATACCATTAAAATGAGCAAAACCAAAAAAGCAAACTTCCGATATGAAGAGCAGCACTTCATGCATGTGCAATCTATCTGTTAGTCGTTCCCAGAAATTCATGATGCTACCAAATCGGTCAGTTAAAGTGAAAACTGCACGCGAGCGGCTGTTTCGACTGCTTGCGGACAGCCCACCCTGCGATAACCTGCCGGTTCTTCCAGCGTTATTTGTTCGTCTCGCATGCCGCTTTTTTCCAACGTGATGGTTGCCCGGCGCAACAGCGGGTATACCGTATCGCGTTGCTGCTCTGGACTCATCGTTTCCATTTGTTCCAGCAGTTCTTCCGTGCGATGAGCCGATTCATCCGCTGAGGTTTTGAATTGATCGACAGCATGCTGTGCCAGTTGCCTACCCTCTATTTCGCGGCCCCTATCGTCTGAAAGCGTATACAACTCGCCTAGTCCGATGGATTGTACATCGCGTACAGCATCTGCCGTACACCGTCTGGGATCCCGCATGCGTAATTGCTGCGCTGCGCAGATGGATTCAATTTCAGCGAGTGCAGCGGTTGCTCTGCTTTGTCCCAATTGCTCATTACCCTCAAATCGCCTTCCCCGTTGCATCGGTCCTTCCGGAGACGTATGCCCTGTGATACGTGTTACCCGATACCCTTCTTGCAGCAGCGTTGTAATCTCGGTCAGCATCCGGGCGCTCCGGGTCCGATCGATGGTTGCAGCTGCATAGTCGAAGTAGATAAAACGACTTTGGGTGTCCCGGTAGGGAACCGGAACCGTAATGTTATACGGCGATGCCTCATGCCACTTCTCGCAGACCAGCTTGACCGAAAGCGGTACCGAAGTACATTCAAATGTTTCATCGGTACGGCCCGGGGTAACCGTAATGTTGCCGCCGAGCGTCCATCCCTCATCGTCTCCCTGTCCCCGGATTCCGATGTCGAGGGGCCCTATCCGAATACCCAAGGAGCCTGCACCTCCGGTAACGCCTTCCAGTCCAACGGTAACTTCGCCCCGCGCCGTGATGCTGAACTGACCGGATCGGGCTATCAAGACTTCGATAAAAGGCGTTACATCGACTCCTTCAAGCACAGTTTCTATGTCGCCGATGGCTCCGCGGGTGACGGCATCCAAAATTCTCCGGGCGACTCCGATAGCGCTTTCCGGAATGTTTGCACCCAGTTCGACCGTGCCCCGCGTGGTATCGCGACAGACCCTAATCGTGATCGTGATGTTGGTCCGGTCAATGTCGGCATCTATCGAGCCGGAAGATCCGCTGCCCCTCCGTCTGCTCTCCAACACCCGGGTTACCCGGTAGCGTTCTCCTTCATGTTCTACTTCCACCACATTGGGCGTCACGCGACGTGCCGTTTGCCGTTGTATGGCTCCGTTGCCTCCTCCTTGCTGCACCACGTGGGTCAACTCGTGCGCCAAGAGCCGCTTTCCATTTTCAGATCCGGGTTGATACTGACCGGCATTAAATACGATGTTATTCCCTGAAGTATAGGCCAATGCATTGATCCGGTCTGCCGACTGCGCCGCCTCACCTCCGGTGTGGATACGCACGGTGTAGAAATCATAGCCGAAACGGGGTTCAAAAAAATCCCGCTCGGACTGGGGCAGTACGGTACCGCGCCCATGCAGTGAAGATACATAGGTTTCGAATTCTTCATCCACCGGTGGGGCAACCAAGTCGGTTTCTTTTCGATGGATCCGCTTTTCTTCTTCCTCGCAATGCTTGCACTTGCGCTGTACGGTCATCCGCATAACTTGATCGGCCATTGCATCCGCTTCCTGTTCGTACTTGTCGCCCGGTTGGTTTATCGTCAATTTGGGTTGGAAAAAAACGCCCGGGATGGTTCTTTTAACCTCGGTATCTGACGTGACTTTTGGTGACTGCATCACAGTAGCATTTTAGTAACGATCTTGTATCAATAAACCCTGGCAAACCCGAGCAATTTTTCCATGCGCGTCTTTACGTAGGAAAATCCGGCGACATTGGCTGCTTTGTTGCCTTCAACGGTATATAGGAAGCCATCTTTGCAGTGGTGAACAAAGCCGATATGCCCATTTCCGGACGCCAACGAAGTACGCCACCAGCAAACGACATCCCCCGGCTTCGGTTGCTTCTCGGACTCTCCCGAAAAACTCCAGCCTTTATTTTTCAATTGGTTGAATACATCGCGTGCGCCGGCTGAATACTTGAATGGCATGTCTTTACGATTCCCGCCCACGGCCTGCAGAAAGCACCAGCTTACGAAAGCCGCACACCAAGGATATCCCTCGGGTAATCCGGCGGGCTCCATATATTTCCGCACCCAGGGGCCCTTGTTATTTCCGCCTACCTCACCTGCTCCGGCTTTCAACTCGTTGATGGCTATGCGCAGCGCCGCTCTTCCCAACGGGCTTTCTCCATATTCTGAGGGAGGTAATTTATGGTATTCGATGACACCGGACACCACGCGGGGGCGCGGATTTTCAAGCGCCCACCAGGTCAGCGCACCGACAACGCCATCGACGGTCAGTGGCTGTTGGTGCTTATCCAAATGCGAACTTTGGAAATCTTTTACGGCCTGCTCCGTTTGGATGTCAAAAACCCCATTTACCGGCACGGCATAATCCAGCTCGTTCAGTATGGATTGCAGCTCTTTTACCAACGCTCCGGTGCTTCCCTTTTTTATCGCCTCACGAGCCGTTTTCGGCGCGCCGGCATCCGCCGATATGGATGCGTATTTGTGATAAGCTTCCTTTAATTTGATATCGTATTGATTAACTGCATAATCAGGACCGTTATAACGTTTAGCGAACTCCGCCCATTGCCGATTCCGGAGGTACGTTAGCAGGTTATTGGCTTGCAGGAATTTACCAAATGCTTCCAGCTGCTGCCGTTCACCCAATTGCATATCGCCGACGAATCCCGTTACTGAACTATATCCCAACGTTTCGTAATGAAAGCCCATAATCTGAAATAATCCCCATGAGGCAGAAGCATAAGCGGCGTCGGCGACTTTGCTGTTATTGGGGATTACGTTGATGGCCTTGTTTAGCCGCTCATACTCCGCAATGCCGCCTTTGTAGTAAGCTTTCGTCCATTTTTTGTATAACACATCTCCGTTGCCTGAAACGTGGGCTGCCGGATCGATCCCGCGCCTTTCCAACTCCTTCCAGAACACATGCCCTTCGAACAGTATTTTCGGGTTGCCGTCGGCGTTGAATCCACGGCCTCTGCTCTCTACCTCATTCACCGCCTTCATAATAGCAACGTCCACGGATAGGGCTTCCGCAACCCGGTTAAGGTCTGCTTCTTTCAGGTATTTGTCTTCCATCTTACTCAAATCTATCGGTGTCCCGTTGATGAGCTTCGTCCATGTTTTGGTATAGACAATCCCGTCAGCCACTAGATCATGATCGTTTTGGAAGGACCGGACAGCCTGCTCGGTTGCCTCGTCAAATATTCCGTTGACGACCAATTCATGGCCATATTCATTGAGTAATTCCTGTAGCAGCTCTACGGCGTCTCCACGGCTGTTGATTTTGAGTAGTTCCATAACTGTAGGTTTTAATTGTTCATATCCACTCGACATATAACATGCACTCCATCCAGGGCAATTTGATTATACCAATTGACCATGGCAAACTTGCCATCAGCACATCCACACCCCGCGAATCGACCTGCAACAGCCAGTTGTTGGCCCGTCGAGTCAGCTTGCCCTCACGTTGCAAGAAGGTTTCCCGCAGCCCTTCGGCACTGGTATTTCGGAGCACATGCCAATGTGTGACGATGGAATGAAGGACATCCTCACATTCTTGCTTAACCGCGGGCGTGCATTCAAATACATCAAGATTAACAAAAGATTCCGGTCTCAACCCGCAAAGTACTTTGTTTAAAGCCAGTGCACTTTCGTCAAATGCAGGCGACGCGTATACTAAATAGTGAAGCAAGAGCGCGGCTTGCGCCCTGTTTTCTACCGAAAAGGGAATATCTTCACCGATAAGTCCCACGTGTTGCATCAAGGGTTCAATAAAGGGATAGGCCAGTACCAGCCCTGCATTGCCGAGGTAAAACGGTTCCTCATGAGTTGCCTTGTCCGGCAGTCTTACGTCTTCGCTACCTTTGCTAACCGTGTTTTCTACGCTTCGCCCAATAGCTTGCCCGGTGGGCCCTTTAGATTGGAAAGCTCGTGTCGAAGCAGGAAACTCGTCCTGGGCCAATGACCGTAACGAGGCGATAAACGACGGGGTGGCAAAGGAGAATTTACCGTCCGTTTGTTTATTTTTGAGAAACCGGTGGACGCCTTGCACCATATTAGTTTTATGAGTGACGTCCAGAGCTGGCCAAACAATGGACAGCAGAACGATGGAAAAGCGCCCAGGTTTTGTGGCCTGTTTATCACGTATGGCACCATAAGCGCTAATAACTGACCTGGATAGGGTTTCGGGATTCACACCCACTTGCCTCAGAAATGCTACGTACGCGGCATCGTCCGACGAAAGGCGGGCAACAAATGCATCGCACAACCGACGAATAAAATGGCTAGAAAAATGGTGAAAGAGGCGGTTCATAGCATCGGCAGACACATGCAATACGCGAGCGAGATCATCCAAAAAAGCAGGTTCGGGTTTAAACCGCTTTTCAAAATCAGAGATCGCTTCTTTCCGGCTTTCCCATTGAAATTTCCCCCACTTTACGAAATGGATAAAATCTTCGGCCCATTGTGAATCCGCCCCATCCCGATTGTCCTGATTTCCTTCTTTAAGCGCCGAACCGCGATAGGACTGAAGTTCATTCGTGAGTGAACTGACTACACGTTCGGTCAGCCTTTCCTCCCAATCCGCTTCGGAGATTTCTCCGCAATCAATCGATAACACCGGAATCCTCAGTGCCTCGGGTCCATAACCAATCCCGTCAAACAAGTTGGCTAGTTGGGGCAATATCCGCTGGTAATAAACCGCGGCCACGCGATCTTGCATTCCTTTGTCCTGCCCGGGGCGACGAAAGTCAACTTCCAGCGATTGTCTATGGATGATATGTGGGCTGCGATCCATGGCTTTCTATTCCACTACGATTTTTCCCTTGTTGGCTACCAACTGTCTGCGAAGCACGGCGATGGATTGTGTATATGTTTTTTCGGCTCCGCAGGGGCCGTCACCAAAATCAATCCGATGCGTAATTGTTAATTCTTTAAGCTTTTCGAACTCTGTGAGCGGAATGCTGACTGTTTCCTTGGTTTTCTTTCCGTTGACGGTCCATGTTGATGTTCCACCGGTCGACAACGCTTTTAATGCAATGTTCACGGTATTTTTAATTTCTCTCCGGATCACCACCACATCGCTTTGCGGTAATCCGATGGTTGCTTCAAACGATGCGGTGCCTAACGTGATTGTCAAAACCGCCAATACGTGGGTATCCCCATTCGCATAGTGGTATGCAATTATACCCTGTTTCAGTCCGTTCTTTGCCATCTGCTCCGGTGAAATAACCAGATCCGTACCTTTGGTGGTTACACCCTTCGGTGCCGCTACAACAACGACCGTCCCCGAAGTTTTTACGGGGATTGTCAAGGTTGCGGCGTCCGAACAAACGGTTTTTGCCTGTTCATCGCGGACGAACGCACGGACCTTTTCTCCGGTACCGCAGGTGCTTTCGGTAACCGAATAGGCAATCGTAGTACGCGGGTTATTGACGGTAAGTAGCTGGCTGATTTCGGACTGGTTTTCCGCAACAGGTTTACCATCCAGCAGCCACTGCGATTTGAGTGGGGCACCGCTAGACACAGCAGACTTCAGGATCAATTTCCAATTCCCATCTTTCTCCGAATAATCAGCCCCTGCAACTTCGAAATCCGGCTCGGCGGCTTCCTCCACCATAAATTGTGTACTTGCTTTAGCTCCAGATGCCAATGTATATACCACCTCAAATGTGCCTTTTCCCAAATGTGCGGGAACTATCTTCGCTTCACTCGCTTTTCCATTAAGAGTCAATTTTCCCCCTTCGGGGCTGACCTTTATCGAATATTCCTGTGTATCGTTGGTACAAAACGTGGTAGGTTCTATGACGACAGAAGGCTGATCTTCCTCCGGTTCTTCCGGTTGCGAGGGCTCATCGCCTGTGTCCTTTTGAAAGACATATGCGATCGGCTGACAATTGCTTTTAACCAGATAGGGTATGTAGAAATCGGCAATGACCACACCGCCCGGCAACCGACTCACCAACTTCTCAGCCTCTTCTCTCTTCTTCAATGCATCCAACACTTTGGTCGCATCGACTCCAAGGCCTAATTTTTCGATGAGGCTTACGGTGTCTGCGTACTTATACCCCACTTCTTTCTTAATCGTCGTTTCAGCTGGTTCCTCTCTACCAAGATCGGCCAACCGATCCATCAAGCGTATTTCCTTCTCCGGTATGGTGGCGGTATAACGCGGTGCGGACGGCTGGTACACCAGCACAAAAGTTCCTCCTTTAGGTACTCCGGCTTTATGTTCCAGTCCCTTGTGCCGTTCAAAATAACGGGCAAAGGTGGTGGCCTCCTGATACCGTTTGAGCCGTTCGTTGTATTCCTCCTTAATGGCATACAATTCTTCGTTCGCACAATTAAACAACACGTTGTTGTTTTTGGGAGCGAAATACGCTTTCAATTCCTCGTTCTGTGAATTTGCAGACTCTTTGATGATGCTGTTTACCGTCGACTCGTACTCCGCCCATAGCTTGTTATAGGCATCTACATCAAACTCACGAAGATCATTTTCAAAAAGATAACCAAATATGGCATTGAGCCGCTGAAGAAACACCAGCAACAAATCTGGTTTCGGCAATACATACTCAAATAATTTCCGGTCGGTAACCAGAAATGAATTGATATCCTTCGCTACGAAATCCATCAGTTTCACTTCTTGATCATCCTTGCCTAAATCGACGATCTTTTCAATGTAGTTTACCTTCCTAACTACGGGCTGCGTGGTCACTTTCTTTTGCAGGTCCACTTCTTTCCGGATTGCGGTTACCTTTTTTGAAAACGTGGGTAGCGATAATGTATCGCTAACCTTAACGGTATCGATCAGTCGTATGTCCCCGATGTCGGTATCTTTCTTCGGTCGTAGACCGCCTACATAAGTCAGCAACTGTTCTACACGGCACAGCAATCCGGCTATCATTACGTTGTAATTGGATTCCAGGTCTTGTACTTGGCACGACACGTCGTTTCCATAGGCTATCCGTTCCAGATCAACCGCGCTGAGTGCCACCACGTCAAAAGGCAGGTTGTATTTATCCCGCTCAGCAATAATCTCCGATAGTGCGGTGGCGTAGGGCTTGCCGACATGTCCTTCTATCCGAAAGGCATTAAAACGCTCGGTGTCATAAAGCAACACGTTTTTGACAGCCTCCGGTGCATCGATGGCTGTACGCAGATGATACCCGCGATTCATGTGGGGGACGCCGATCCGGCTAAGCCGATAGTTCCACCATTTATATAAGTCGTTCAATCGATAATAAAAGGGAATGCTCCGGTCGGAGAGTAGGTTCGCCCCGATCTGACTGGGGGTAATCCGGGGAACCTGGTTATTAGACGGCAATGTACCATCAAAATCCGCTACCATATACCGTATACGCTGCAACAGCAGAGCAATTTCTTCTTTGAAGTGTTGCTGCCCGTGGAGGTGATGCACCGGAACGAAGTATTGGCGATACCGGTCGCAAGTACCAAACCGGGTGCTTTCCGACGCCAATCCGAGGGTCAGATGCAATGGGAAATGTGTTTCATTTGCATGTAGCCTGCCCCAAAAGTCCTGTACTTTCTCATGGAATTCCCTGACAGCCTTGATCAGATCATCTATAAAGTCGTAGAAATACTGGATGTAGTGGAAATTTCCCTTCTGATAGCTGAATTTATCCCGCAATGCTTTCAGATCAAGCTTTTCGAACGGATTGGATTCGGGAAATCCTAATATGGCAGCATAGCGGTCCCAGCACATTTTCAGGTTCTGTTCCAGCTTCGTCAGCGTATCGTCGTCGACCAGCTCGTAAAATCCATTGAGTATGGATTCGCCGCTCTCCAGGCGGCTATTTGCCGGCACACCGTATCGCTTTAAAAGCAGGGAATCAACAGAGGATTCGTCGCCTCCTTGTAAAAGTGTGATGTGTACCAATAAGGGTTTCACTGTAAAATCCAACCGACTGCCCTTGTCATTACAGTCGTTGGTGTCGCAGTTTTTCAGCTTGACCTGTTTTGCCTCCAATAGAAGTACCACCACGTACTCGCCTTTTTTCAACAAAGAGACGGCCTTCTTGCCTTCGGCCGGTGATGCTGCGGGCACGAGTTCTAAAATTCCTTCCATCCCATAATATGGCCACCCGGGAGCTTCGTCTTCACCACATCCCACGATAAAGTCCATTCCCGTGGGAATATCCGGGGAAACAAAGTCGATGTAATGGGTATATTCCTGCTGACAATGCTGGATAAGATATCCTTGTGAGGTGATGCCGTAGCCGTCGCCTATTACAATGCTCTCATCAGATGTTGTGATTTCCAATCCACCTACAATCCCGCTCCCGATAAGTCGGATCCGGGACAGGCGCTCTTGCCGCTCCAAATAGCTGACGGTGTCGTTCAGGTGATTATTGGTCAGTACCTGATCCGCCTCAAAAAGGGGATATGACTCCATATTGTTCATGGTCATTGATTTAAATAAGTCCCTAAAATTGTTTTGCCCAACATGACCGGATTAGTTTCTATGCTGCTCTCCGAGCAGTTGTGAAGTGTCGCCTGCGGATGGATATTCTTCAGTTGTGGCAATAATTCCAACAACTCATCGCTGGTTTCCTGCAGACGGGAAAGGTCTCGCCTATCTTCCTGGAAATAGTTTGCCAGTGCTTCTATCCAGGCTTTGTACCGAATCTCAAACAGACGCATCTGTTCATTGCTGATCCAACAGACCTTCAGTTGGACGTGTGCCGGTGCTTCCTCCTGCAGCCGGTCTTCCACATAATTACGGAAAGAAGGGTGGTCGAAATGGTCCGGCCAATAGGGCAATACCACCGACGCCCTGAACGAATACGTATCCAGCTCACAGGGACAATCCCCCTCCATTCCGCATAGGTCCATCAGCTTAAACGCATCGCTTCTTGGCCGGAGCAACACATGCTCGATCAAGTGCATTCCCTCCGGATCCCCGCATTCACCGCCGAATTCGGCAACCAGTTTTTCGATGGCTTCATTGGCTTCAGCCGCCGTTTCAAACGTATTGACCGTCTCCAGCAGTTTATCTTCATCGATCGACAGGACGAGCTTATTTCCTTCAACCCCGAAATTTTGGGGAAGGAGAACCGTATCAAAGATTTTCTTCAAGACGGTTTCGGCTTGCGCTTTCTCGGCGAATTTTTCGGAAGCCAATACGATCCCTTCGCGGGAGGTAAGCTCAAAACGATGCAGACAACGGAGTTCTCCATCCACCCACTCTTCTTCGCAACGCACTTCGGCATTCCGAATACAGTATAAAAACCTACGTGACACATCGCGGACGCCGATCAACGTTCCCACCCGTTTTTCCAGGCCGGAAATATTCTCCGTATCCCAAAGCATCGTTTCCGCTAATCCGTACTCGTCCGTTTGCGGGAAATAGTTAAATGCCTGGGACCGGTTTGCACTGATCTCCGGATATCTTTTCAATGCCTGGATTTTGGCGGCAATGAGTTCTTCACTGTCGATCCGTTCGGCTGTCTGCTCTTCTAAATTGATTCGGTACTGCAACAACGCAAAGTCGTTGAAAGACTCCGCGAAGCGGGCAAGCAAATGGTCTAACAAGCGATTGCGGCGCGCCAGGTATTGGCTTTTATTCTCGTAAAGGTCTCTCCAATCTTGCACATCCGGAGCGCCCGTAATCGCATTCTCGAATGCTTCCGACAACAAACCTTCGCTGTCTTTAATATCGCCGAGATACTGCGCAAAATACGTTTGCTTGATATCTCCGACGGAAAACAACGTGTGGGCATGTGTCAATTGGGCGAGGAAATCTGCCAAAAGTTGTTCAAAAAATAGCAAGTATCCCTTCAATTGCCGCTGCTGCGCTTTACGTAGCACATCGGCATGCGGGGGAAGGCCAGCTTCACCCACGCCGTATGCTATTGGCAGGTCGTACTGAACCGGGCGGTAACTGAGCGTATCGCGTGACCGCCCCTTCTCCGGCGTGAGTTCCACATCATACCCCTTGCGCTTTCCGAAGGTCCGCTGGGCTTTCAGGACCATCAGGGTATCCTTTACTTCGTCCGCATTGGCATGGAAAGGAAAACCGTCTTTATAAAATAGTATTTTCGACCGGGAAGTACTCAAAATCGGCTTATGCTGCCCAGTAATCTGCAGGCACCACTCCACGCCAACGGCGCCGTCCACGGGCTGGCCGTCCGTATCGTACTTGGTCATCAACAGGTTCCTGACAGACAAGACTCCCTCAATATCCATCAGCAAGCTAATGATATCCGAAGCGTAGACATGGGTACGTAACTGGGCTTCGTCCAGCTCCTTCGGATCGATGAATCCATTCGTAAGCGCCACGCCGTCGTAGATATCGGGGACGTCCCAGCCCTTATCGAGCAATTCCTTCAATGAATAAAAATTGACCGAAGGATTCAGGTAATTTTCAATGGCAAAAAGCAAAGCGGCCTGTACATACTCGATGTCGGCCTCCGGCGAAATATCCACATCCATGCATAAAGCGACTTCTTCATAAGGCACCTGTCTGATGGACACAAAATCCTCGCAGAGGTTTCGATGAGATTGTAACCGACGGATCACACGCTTGAATACATCGTCAATCGTTTTCAATTTTTGAATATAAGCGTCCGCCAGTTGGCTCGCAATTCCTTCTGCTTGCAATAGGTCCCAAATTTGAGCGGCCGTTATTTTTCCCGTAGACGGATGTTTGGCAACGGTAACCGCAAAGGGAAATTTGAACGTAGCGTCTCCAGCCGCATTCAAGATCAATTCATATGGGTATTTTCCGGTCACATTGACAACGGTTGCGGAAATGATATTGGTCTTCAAAACGGTCCGATCGATGTTTCCATAACTTGGAAATTCAACGTTTAGCGCGGATTCGCCATCGGGACTTATCCATTCGATATCTCCCGAGTTTAGATCGCCATACGGCTCTTCGTTATCCAAATCAAGCACCACCTCATACAGACCGTTAAGGTGAATCGGTGTATCCGTAGCCGTTAGCTGTAACGTCTTATTCGAACGGTTGTAGAAGATGGGCGTCTCTTGGCTGTTAGCCGGATAAAGCCAAGCGTTATTTACCCCTTCGATATCGATCAGCAATTTCCGGTAGTCGGCAATGGTAAAGGGATGGTTCGTCAAAATTTCGCGGGCGTTGTACAATACCTGGCCGGATGCGCCGTGTAGCAGATCTTTCGTATCAAAATCACTCCGATAGCCCAGTTCAGTAATGGCGTAACAAAGCGCTTCCAACAAGGTAATTCCCGGATCATGGGCATTGTAATCGGTCCATAAATCACTAGCTAGTTGCTCAATGTGCTTCAACCCCTCTCCGCGAAGCCATTCATAGTCCATCGCCGGAGTTAGCTGTCGCTTTGCAGCTATTGTGTAGCTTTTCATAACAGGTTTCATGCGCATTCGCAGTTTTGTAATACCCGGATTTGGTGTCTGGCCGTTCCATTGGCATACGAAACCAGTATGGAACGGGAGGAAGACGCCACGATTTCTTCTACGTTGTATTGTGCTGTCTGGACAGCGTCGTTCTCATCGCGGATGATGTGATGCATTTTAAATCCGCTCACCGCATAAACATAAGGCCGTCCGTCTATGAAATCGATGAGCGAACTTTTCTGTATTTTACCGCCAAAGGAAACTTGCTTTGCCGTGTCGAATGCCCATGGACAGAGAAAACGCTCAATATCGTCGTTCAGTTGATTTAGGTAAAAAGCCGCATCCCTGTTAGGGCGAAGCACCACGTCAAACGCTAGTTGTATCTCTTCGAATTGCGGGTTACGGACATGCAGCGCAACAAATGGATTACTGATTTTCCGCAGGTAATTGGTGATATCAACCAACGTCCCGATTGGCGTATACGGGCGCAGAGGATTTGCATAGGTTGATTTACTTAAATCGGGGATAGTCACAAGGGTAACATGGCCGGGAAAGTTTTCGCAGAACTCGGTTACGCCGTTGTGATCGACAAATCCCGCTCTATTGATGCATTTCGCTTTATAGATCGAAGGAAACTGTTCCAGCACCAGGTGCTCGTAGTCCCATAGGGTTATAGCGCGTTGTTTATGACGCAGTCGCTCGCTCACACGGCTATAGAATGCTGCCCCGGATTCCGCTGGCCTTCCTCCGAAAGAATCCGCAGGCTGGTTTATACCTTTAATTGCTGCATCGTTCACCACCAATTTAGCAATACTTCCCTTTGGACGTATTTCCGTAAAATAAACGTTATTGATTTCATCCTGAACCAGCTCGACCTGACCGGCTTGTGCGGTAATCGCTCTCAGCTTACAGACCGCATCAATCTGCCCTTGCACGGCCACTTTCAACCATAACATTCCCGCTGGCATCACGGTACCTGTATGCCCGGCATCGGAAGGAAATGAGATGGTGACAATACCCGTCCGCGTCAGATTCAACGTTCCGTCGATCAGCGTTGCTTTTTCAAAGGCCTCCCAGTTATTTTCCTGATTGAGGTAATACCACGAAACACTTTCACTGGGTTTTAAGGGGTTGGAACTGCCTTCCACTACTTCGAAAAGCACGGATACCGTTTTCGGCGACGTAACCTGAGTCAAGCCGATGAATAATTCCCCTGGATTTGAAAAGTCCGGCAATAGCCCCAGCAATTTTTTGCTCGTTATCTGCTTATTCCCAAATGGATAGAGATGAAAAAAAGCATTCTTCTGCGACTGCGGCGAAAATGCTAGGGTGTCTACAGCCGTATAACTGGCTTCAAAATCCGCTACGATCAACTCCTTGGGTGTAGGAGTCGAATTGCGGACCATCCGGAATCCTTCAAATTGGGTAGCCAAGGTTATTTTCTTCGGTATTTCTTGCTGGGCAATGCCCAATGACACCCCTGACGCGGTCTTGTCCACATTTATTTCTTTCGCAGCCGTCAATCCCTTTGCCTGTGCCTTTGTTTCCGCCTGTTCAGCAAACACCCTGTCTATGGCCCCCGATGTCTCCATGGGTACTATTTTCATCATCCGGGTGTCATTGAAGCTTTGCGTCAGGCTATCCATAAAAGACGACAACGAATATTGATCGCTGTCCAGCGACAACCGGATGTAGCCATCCCGTTCCCCGCTGCCGTAAGAACGCCTTGATTGCACGGTTGGAATCGTTGCTTGAATTGGTTGCCCCGGTAACTTTAACGTATGTTCTTCCCCAACCGTTGTCACTATCACTGGATTCCAGGTTCCGCGTTGGAGGTAACTAGCGGAAAATGCCGCAGGCATGTCCATGGTTAACGTTAAAGCGGTAAGCGGCTTTTGAAACAGTTCGTCACTTCCGATGTAAAACCCTGCATTCCTGCGGGGCAGATCGCCAAACGGCTTAAAAGGTTTGCTTCCGTCCAGCAACCCGATATCGTTGCTGAGCACAAAATCTTTATAGCCCCGCACTGCTATGGTGATCTGAATCGTATCGACGAGCTGTTCGGCCAGCGTATCGTAAGCGAATCCGGACGCCACCTGGTCAAAATAAACCAACAACATAGGTAAGGAGACCTGCATATTCCGTTGATGTATTTTTTCCTCATAGCCCCGGATAGCTTCTTTTCCACCATCGACTGTAATGGAAAACGTCAATTCGCCCCGCTGTGGTTGATAATTTGCGGTGACCCGATCCTCCAACCAGCCTTTTTCGCCCGTCAATAACGTGCGGAATACCAGGTTATCTATTGAATGCGCTTTACGGATTCCCGCTAACGATTTAAACCGGATAGACAGGGTGATTGTCCGTTCACCTCCTTTTAAGAACAGCAGATTGGAAGCGACTGCAAAACCCGTTGATGCAAGTGGAGCTCCGGCTTCGCCAAATAAAAATGGCTGTGCTTCGTTGCTATGCGCTGTTGCATACAGTGCCCCGTTAGCCTTTTTCAATGAATAGACCGACCCCACCTTCGCTTGGTTAAGTACCGTGTCCTGTGACAGCTGATATACCAGCGAGTTTCCGCTTTGATCCTGCCCTCCCTTGAACAAAGTGCCCGCTTTTAGTAAGTGATTTGCCGTATGGGTGTGCAGGTCGAAGATCAGATGAGCGTGATCCGGCTCCGCTTTTCTTGATTTCAACTGCAAAACATCCCGGTAATAGTATTCCAGATGTTTCCGTCCGTATTCATTCAGCTGGGTTTGTGCATGACGGAACAGCTGCAAAAAGGTCAGCAGCAACGCCATGTGGGGTTTATGGTTGCGATAGTTTCCCACTGATTTGTCAAACAAAGTTTCCGCTTTTACGGTGGCCGACGCAATTCCAGCAAAGATCGCTTTCACCTGCTGCTGGAATAGGTTGTGGCGGATAATAAAATGAATCTTTGAGCCGTCGTCCGTATCCGGTATCGTGAGGTTCAGGGCTTCGGTTGCATCGGTATCGATGTAATGAAACGTATAAACCGTCACAGCGGAATTCAGCACAACGAAGGGAGCCAAGGGATCCGTTACATTTGATGCAGCCAGTAATGCCGCATGCTCATTTTTGAATGCAAACAAACGTAGGAAAGCCCGGCTGATTTTTGCGGTAATGATGTCTTGGATGCTTCGTTGGTAATCCAATTCTTCCGACAACCGCATACACTGGTCGTCAACTGTCTTAACCAGCGTATACACCAAATCGAATAGATATTTAAAGCACTGTTTGGCCTGTTCAACTTCTTCGGCTCTTATGGCCAATCGAATGCGTTTCACGAGTGATTTGTAATAGTCGGTAAACGAAATCGGATCAACCGCCGCCAACGTCGCGAGCGCTACACTCAGATCAGGTTGGATGAACGGTTCCCAATTGCCTTTGGCGTTATTTTCGTTATCAAAATAGGTAACGTGGGCCGCATAACGCTGTGCAAACAATAACAGATCCCGTAATTTCCGTTCGTCTACCTTAGCAAAATCAGGCGACAGTGCCGCCAACGATCGGTTATATCGCCCGGTTCCCTCACGGATCAAGCCATTTTTATCTGAGCATGCCATGGTCTATCGTTTTACTTCGGTTCCTTCCTGGATATAAAAAGGAAAAACATAATTAAATCGTGAATTGGTCGAGCGTATCGTATACGCGATGTTTATGAGAATACGTCCTTCCATTTCGCCGGTATCTACCAGTTCGATTTTATCGACCACAATACGCGGCTCGTGATATAATATGGCTGTCTTTATCAGGTCCTTCATGTAAGTTTTCATGGTTGTCGTCAATGGCTCAAACAGCAATTCATCCAGGTTGCAGCCATAACTGGGAAGCATTACCCGTTCACCGGGCCGGGTTGACAGCAGGATTTCGAGACTGCTCCGGATATCTTCCCCATCACTCAGCATCTCAACGCTTCCACCTTCGCTATCAAACTGTGGCGGGAAGCTCCATCCGGTACCTAAAAAGGATTTATGCAACTTATCCATCGGTTATCCTCCTATTAATACGGTGCCGCAGCCACTTGTAATCACGCCTCCGTGAGCCGTCGGGTCGCCCATCCGTGCGGCGGGAAGTCCGCCGATAAGCACAGTCGCCGATCCCTTCACGATTGCATTCGGGGGGCCGGGGCAAGCACAAAGATCGCCAATCCTTGCGGCGGGTAACCCACCGATCAGTACAGTTGGGCAACCCGCCGGCAGCACCACTCCGCCCACATGCGGATTCGGACTGCTCATCGGGCAGGTATGCATATCAGTGACTCTCGCAGCTAAACTCATGATCGACTAATTTATTTTCACCATAGATCCTTTTATTTCAGTGATGCCTGAGCTTCCCACGCTTAGCGATCCGTTTGCGGATAGCTCGGCGGTAGCATCCGCTTCGATCGTCAATTGCGGGGCCGATATCGATAGCGAAGACACAGCTTCCAATGTCAAATTTTTGGCCGAAGACAGGGTTATCCCGCTTTCATCCAATACTAGCTTATTGCCGGCCGCATCTTCCAGGCTGCACAATCCGTTGGTATCATCCAACGTCAGTTTCCGTCCTCCCGGCGTTTCGATAGAAACGCGTTTGTCCCCATCGTGGAAAAGCACTTTTATTTCTGAACGGGACACATAGCCCTTTTCGTTATTTTCATCGGTTGGCGCGATGGGCGGTGGGTTCGCTCCGCTATGCAGCATTCCCAACACCACAGGGTAGTTGGGATCGTCACCCAAAAAACCTACAATCACTTCATCATTTATTTCCGGCAAGAAGAAGGTTCCCCGGTTATTACCCGCATCCAGGGTTGCCAAACGTGCATAAATTCCATCTTCCGCCATACCGACGATCGGCAAACGCACGCGGATCCGGCCTCTCCCTGCTGGATCAACAATATCCGTCACCACGCCGACATGCAATCCCTGGGTGGCCACATATTGCCCGGAGGAAGAAACCGGGTGTTCCGGAAAGATTTTTTCGGAAAAGAAGGCCTCTTCCCAGCCCAGCGTCGCTTCGGTCATCCAGTTACCCTCGCCGATTTCATGCTGCACACCGGAAACAAATACTTTCCCATTGAATTGATCTCCCAGTCCGGATAAAGTGATATAGACCCCTGGAACTACGGCTGAATCTCCCGAAAACTTAACTTTACCCTTAATCTTGGCAAGCAATTGCCGAATTTTCTTCGCGTTTGCCAATTTCTGAAGTTCTTGAACTGACATCCCGCCGGATAGGCGCATCTCAAACGCCTTACCCATCACTTCAGCCAGCTCATCTGCGGATCGATCTCCGGCATAGGCAGACAGACTCACTTCACCCTCAGATTCTTCGATGTCCTGCACTGACTGATCCCACGCATAACTAAGCACAGAGGTAGATTGCGTACGTGCGTCAATAGATGCCTCAAGCGATACGATATTGCTTCCGAATGTGAGGGCCAGCACCGAATCTCCGTCGGTGCCCGCTTTCCCGATCACAATTTTCCCTTGGTTTACCGAATAATACAATCCGTTCACATCCAATCGTGTCATCATGAAATCCCAATCGCTGACCTGGTTCTGGAGCAATTGTTCGTGCACAACATCGGTTGTGATTATCTTATAATCACTGATGCCGCTTTCCGCAAGCAATTGCTCGGCCACGTCACTATCCATCACCTCTGTATAGTAACGGCTTTTTTTACCCAGTGTCATCCGTACCGTCTCATGCTTACAGGTAACTACCAACAGTGACCCGGAATCCTGTATCTGATGGCTATTTGCAACAACAATTCCTTTGAATACCGTCGTATTATCTCCGTCGTATCCTGCTTTGATCTCGATAAATTTTCCGGGTGTCAGCCATCGGCTTCGGCTCACCTCAAAATCCTGATCAGCCACACTACCATCCGCTACCGTCAAGGTTGCCGTCGGAATTTTATTAAGTGCGCTGTCAATATGGATCTCGATAACAGGTACCACCCCGGGTAGTTCATCGGCCGCTGTGAGCGAGGCGCTACTGCCAGAAAGAATCGTATAGGTAACCAAATCCCGGTTGTTGGAGGCTGTCGGCATAACTTTATTGTTTTTCTAAGGGTGGAAAATACAGTTTGCTGCCCGGTTTGATGTTTCGAAAGCCATCCAGTTCATTAAAGAAGGCCACATCGATGTAAAATTCATTCCGTGCATAAATCTGCTCCGCCATCCGGTCGATGCGATCGGTTTCTACAAAAATTCGCTCGTGGGTAATATCCGAGCTCTGCTTGTTTTCGATCGCTTCACGAAGTTCGTCTTCAATACTTTCCGTAAAAGCGCATTTGGCTACCGCGCGTATCGGTGTTCCATCAGAAGTAAATACTTTATACTCGATATCAATTTGGTTCAGTACTCCCTTGAACAGCAGTGTACCCCAGTGTATTTTCAAGTAATATGGACGATGGGTGTCGCCCTTGAATTCAATGATCTTTTTCTTGAAGTCTTCCAATTGTTCGGCCACGGAGGCTGGCTTTGCAAATGGATTGGCCACGGAAACATTCAATACCGCTGCATTCTTCACCACTCCGGTGCTGTCAAACAGAAAATCAAACGTGAACTTCTGCGGCTTGATCTTATTGAATTTCATCTTCACGGACGAGCGCCCCCCAGCCTGCGTGTCATCATACTCAAACTCATATTTACAGGTGTAGGAAGCGGGATTAATCAAGGCACTGAATTTTTCGCCCGGCGCTTTTCGGGTGAAAGCCGCATCAAGGTACGCTTCCACATAAAGTTTCTCGGCGGATGTAAGATCTCCAAACATTATCGTTCATTTTTTTGTCCCAATTTTTGCATAAGTTTCCTAAGTACTTCCTCGGAAATTTCCCGCTTTAATTTTGCGACGTTAATCGATTCGCGCGACATAAGCGACTGCTGGTCAGCTACAACTACAGCCTTAATATGCAGTTCCTTAATTTCAATGGGCATAGCGTTTCTTCATTAAATACTGATGGATCCGCTGAGGCTTCCTGAGGCAGATAAAAGCGAGTCCACACTGATGATATTGAAATACTGGTAACTCAATGTAATACTCTCTACCACCACACTGCTTTTCGTTGCATCAAAAGCAGATACCGCCCATTTTTTTGGAATTGCATTGACCACATACCACGCCTGAATAGGCACGTGTTGGTCGTTCAACAGCGCAATCAGAATGTTCACAGGTTCAAAAACAAAATTCTCAAACGCATTTTTGCACCACATAAGGATCCCCGAACCGATGAACATTCCCCGTTTAAGTACCAGGTCACTATATTGAGCTTTTACAGGCAGCTCCCAAGTGAAACGGTTCTGCCCGCCTTCGGCGAAAGGTTCCATTTCCATAGTCATTTCCAGACCCGTCACCTCCTGGAAACGGAAATCATTGGGCGTCTGCGGAAACAGCTCGAACGTCACCAAAAAGTGAAAGCCGACGGGAGGATATGCAAACATTACCCTTCATTTTGAATAGTCAAACCTTCATGTGCAATCTCGATGGTCTCGATGGCCACATCATTTCCCGTGGAACTGAGGTCGGTCGACTGAACTTTAAGGGGCCAGGCATTTTTTATTTTCCAGACCACCACGGGCGCGTGTGCTTCATCCAGTAACGAAATGATTAGATCCCGGCGTTCAATAGTGTTCAGGGCCACTGTATTCCACCAATTGTAAAAATCATTGTCGCCCTTAAAAATACCCCGTTTCATCGTGATATTTGAAAAACTCTGGAGGCCCGGCATTTTAATTTTATGGTATTCCGGACTTGCGCCATCGCGGTATTCAATCGCTTCGACCGATACGTCCAAGCCCGATACTTCGCTGAAACCGATCTTTGCTCCACCCCATTCTACTTGGAAATGAAACTTTGGAAGAGGATAATTTGCCATTTTATTATGATTTATGAATTCAACATTATGACACGGCTGCGCAACTAAGACTCTTGCATTTTATGCGAGAACCGGAGGATAATAAATTCCGCAGGACGTACCGCAGCCATACCGATTTCCACAATCAATTTACCGTCGAGAATGTCTTGGGCAGTCATAGTCTGATTTAACCCGCATCGCACATAAAACGCATGCTCCGGCTTGCTACCAGCCAAAGCTCCTTGCCGCCATAGAAGGGTCAGGTAATTTTCGAGCATGGCACGTACTTTCACCCAGGTATTCGCATCGTTGGGTTCGAAAACAAACTGGAGGGTTGCCTTCTTCGCCGATTCTTCGACGGTGATAAAAAGCCTCCTTACGTTCACGTAACGCCATTCGTTATCGTTCCCTGCCAGAGTACGAGCGCCCCATACCAGAAATCCTTTGCCCTGAAACGAACGTATCGCGTTCACCGATTTTCCCGTCGTGGCGTCCATATTCATTGCCCCTTGTTCGGCATCGGAAATATTAGCACTTAGTCCGTATACAGAATTGACCGATACGTTGGCCGGGGCCTTCCAGACTCCTCTTGAACCATCTACACGCGCATAAATACCGGCCATGGCCGCGGATGGAGGCAATGTCGGGCTTAATTTCGTATTGATAGTTTCCACGCACAGGTTATAGATTGCCGTTTGCGTAGTTTTCAATGTATTCAGCTTTACAGCTGCTGCTGCAGTTCCGTTGGTTACTACCACAATGTTGACTGCTGTATCGGCATATGCATATTCAAAAGTTGTTTTAAGGTACGGATAGTAGACCGCCCCATAATTCAGGTTGTCATTTTTCGTAAATTCCGCACGGAAGGCGTTAATGGTGCTGGTTACATTGGTTCCTTCCGAATGCACGTCCAACAACGTGAACCGATCCTGCAATAGGACACATTGGTCAATCGCTTTACCCATTAACTCGTAATACTTGTCTTTGGCAAGCGACAAACCGTCGGGAATGACAATAAGAGTCGGTTCATCACTTGTTGCCAATGCATTTAATCCACCTTCCAAGGTCGCAGGCGTAATGTTCGCCGAGGTCGCGGCTGCTGATACAATATAGCAGGGACCGCCTCCATTAGCAAAATAGAGCCGCAGGCTGTAGTACATCTTATATTTTGATACTTTGTCCGCAGGTAACTCAGCTACTGCCGAAAGTGCTGACACTGTCGAGCCCTCGATCGTTTGCTGAACAGTTACCTTAATATCGGTCTGATTCTCGGGCCCGCCGAAATATTGTTCGTACTCTTTAAGTGAATAAATCTTGGTAGGCTTATTGATCAACGATTCACCCAATTCATTCTCGGCTTTTTGTGTGTGGCCGATAAAAGCTGGAATCGCAGTTTCCACCTGAGCAATTGAGGGCGGAAACAAAGGTATTTCATTCACATATACCCCCGGAGTTTTGATCGCAGTTTCATTAATTTGTGCCATTGCTATAAAATTTAAGTTCTATTAATTTCTTCTTTTCAAGATCGTTTCAACTTCCCTGATGGCGATAACCGGTTGTTCCTCCCTGCTATCGATGGTCAACATGCGCATTTTGTAAAGGACGGAAGGCTGATATTTCCCGCCTAACATGGACCATAGCTGTTGCAGTTGTTCGAACGAGAGTGTCACCAACTCCAAGGTCAGCCGTTCGATCCCATCATTGGCAAGCTCTGTGATATCGACAGCGCGAAAAACAGGTTGCTTTTGGAAAAAAGCTATCACTTCCTGTAGATTCCGTATGTTATTCTCATAGCCAGCGCCATAAGCAGTGAACAATAGGGAGAGATCTAAGTGTACCGCGGGATTTTTAGGATAAAGTTCGTCTTCGATCTTGACGACATAGCGTGGCTCCCTAGCCAACCGAACTTCTTCAATATTAACAAGCGAAATAAGGATATCCGCATCGTGTTGCTCCTCGCCTCCGTTGGTATATTCAGCTATATTGGCGATGGCCACTGTAGGACCGATACCGTTATTTAGGAGATGCTGAATATTCTCGATTGCGGGATAAAGCATTTTGGTAGTTTGCTATCGCCCGGCAACATGCCGAACAACACAAATATCAAAAGCGCTGGAAACGTGGGCAATACCTATTTTGGTGTAATTTTACTTTCGGTTTAATTGGTATGCGTCTAGGGAAAAGGAGTAGATATTAAATACCTATCTCAAAAAAAGAAAGCCCCGCTGCATTCTGCAACGGGGCTTCTTATAAAATCCGGCACCGACCTACTCTCACGCCTGTTACGGCAATACCATCGGCTCTGGCGGGCTTAACTGCTCTGTTCGGGATGGGAAGAGG